>ERZ779870.4-NODE-4-length-402398-cov-23.0099_pt1 | contig 402398 bp, 385 predicted proteins | sample MGYA00511247_ERZ779870 | MGnify/ENA primary metagenome ERZ779870 (study PRJEB29588, sample SAMEA2149068) | human gut metagenome | biome: human gut; feature: human-associated habitat; material: faeces | place: Denmark | collected 2008/2010 ...
CGATCGTTCCGATGTTGCAATGCGGCTTATTTCGCTCAAATTTCTCTTTTGCCATAGCTGTTTAATCCTAAGTTTAAGTTGTTAAGACATTTCTCTGGATATAAGGGGAAAAATTGGAGCGGGTGAGGGGAATCGAACCCCCGTCATAAGCTTGGAAGGCTTCTGCTCTACCATTGAGCTACACCCGCTTAATCAACCTCTTAATCAAGAGTTCCCGTATGGCTGCAAGAGTTAAATGGTGGAGGGGGATGGATTCGAACCATCGTAGACGTTCGTCGACGGATTTACAGTCCGTTGCATTTGACCGCTCTGCCACCCCTCCGATTTTAAAACTTCAGCCGGGATAGAGGATTTTATCATCCTTTTAGTTATTCACTAACACGCAAATAATAACATTTTTGCGCAACTGTCAACATCTTTTTTCCGATTTCGGCATTTATTTAGGATAAATTTTTTCAACAAGCGATAGCCAGCAGCTTTTTCTCCGTCTCCCGAACAGCCTCGGGAACGCCGACGTGAAACAAAATGCCCTCGTTGACGACAAAGCCGAGCCGGCCGTTCTTCTCCGCCTTGTCAAACAAATCGCGCAGCGAAAATTTGCCGTCCGGGCTGTCGGCAAAAATGCGCGGATGTACGATTGAAACGCCCGTAAACCAATAGGGAAAACCTTTTTCCTTATTAACGTTACGCTGCGGCCGCCCCTGCCCGTCAAGACGGTAGTTGCCGATACCGCGGCCGTTGTCGCCGAAGATTTGTTCCATCGGATGCAGCAACAGCAAAATGTCATATTTTTCGCCGTCCCACTCGTCCAGCATCTGACGCATAGCCGGCTTAAAACCGCGATCGACCCACAGCGTGTCGCTGTTCATGACAAAAAAGGCCTCGTTCCCCATCAGATGCAAAGCGTTTTTAATTCCGCCGCCGGTTTCCAAGGCTTCCTTTTCTTCCGAAAAAGCAATATTAAAATCCGTCCGCCCCGCCAGGTGCTCCTCTATCATTTTGCCCTTATAGCAGACATTGACCGTTACATCCTTGATTCCGACATCTTTCAACTTGTCGAAATTATAGTCTATAAGCGCTTTGCCGTTTACTTCTATCAGCGGTTTCGGAAGACTGTCGGTCAGTTCGCCCATGCGCACGCCGCGGCCGGCAGCCAGTACAAAAGCTTTGCTTATCGGTTTGGATTCGGGAACCGTCCGCCGAGCCTCCGGCAAATTCTCGTCCAGCCAGCGCTTCAATACGGCAAATTTCGGATATTCAAGCGTTCTTTTCAGCAACTCCAGCGCATGCGGTACATATTTGGCATACCATGGCTTTTTCGAAACGGTAATCAGGGTCGTAAAACGGCCGATGACCCGCATATGCCGCAGCAAAGCCAGAAAAGCATAAGCGTCTTCAAAGTCGTCCCGAACCACGCCGCTGATATTGGCAAAGAAATATTCCTTCATTTCCGCCGTCACTTCCGGTGCAATTACCCGGCGCTCGTCCTCAATCAGGCTGGCCAGGTCATACAGCGACGGACCCCACATTGCGTCCTGAAAATCAATAACGCCGCATTCGTTGCTGTTCGGAGGCAGCATGACGTTGTTGACATGATAATCCCACAGCACCAGCGACGACGGAACTTTTGCGCCCAGCGGCAGCAAACCGCCGATGATGTCCAGAAACTCGCGTCGCTGCCGGTCGCTGAGCCCTTTTCCCAGCACGGCCGGCATATACCAGTCCAGAAACAGGCGAAAGTCTTTGACGATAAAGGCGTCGTCCATGTCTTTGACATAATCGGGACGCCGGGCATTCTTATAAATTTTCAGCAAAGCATCAACGGCCAGTTTAAAGACGGCCGCATCGTTTCTGCCGTCCAGAACTGCGGCAAAATCCCTGTCGCCGAAATCCTCCAGCAGCAAAAAGCCCTCTTCGGTTTTCTGTGCCAGAATTTCCGGCGCCCGTACGCCGATGCCGCGCAACAGGCTGTCAATTTTAACGAACTCGCGGATTTTCGTATACGGACTTTCGTCGTCCATCAGCACCGCCGTCGACCCGTCTGCCCGCACAACCCTGAAATATCTGCGCACCGAAGCGTCCGTTACCATGTCTTCCAGACGATATCCGGCAAGCCCGCAGTCTTTTTCCAGAAACGCCTTTATTCTTAATGCGCGCTGATTCTTTTCCATTGACCCTGTCTCCTTTACTGGCTATCATACTTTTTTATATAACCGATACCATTTAAATAAAGCTTAAAATCGGAGGTTTTATGAGTATAAAATACGTTGTTTTCGACTGGGACGGCACCTTGGCCGACACCTACCCGGTTATTTCCGCCGCCTATGATTACACTTTCGACACGCTCGGCCTGCCCCGCATTCCCTATGACGAGGTTAAACGCATTACCAGCACGCTTCAGAACAAAGACACTCTGGGCTGCATCTTCGGCGAACGCAAGCAGGAAGCCGCCGACGCCTACTACAGCTTCATCGGCAAACACCACGCCGCCGCTCTGGAAGCGATGCCCGGTGCCCGCAGCGTTTTGGAATACTGCCGGAAACACAATATTACCAGCATTCTGATTACCAATAAAAAAACGCTTTATGTTGCCGAAGAAATCGAAAAACTCGGTTTCTCCGAATTTTTTGACAAGGTCATTGCCGCCGGCGAATATGCGGAAGACAAGCCACACCCTCTGGCCACGCACGCCGCTTTTGGCGGGAAACTTCCGCCGGCCGACGAAATACTGGTTTTGGGCGACGGCGAAGCCGATTTTCAAACCGCGGCAACCTATGCGCATGACAACCGAAAAGCTTTTTGCGTCATCTATGACCCCAAACGCAAATACAAGGGCAGCGAGCCCGACCGCAAAATCGACGACCTGCGGCAGGTCATTGAGATTATCGGAGAATGCAATGGCTGAAAACCGCAACCCCGATACGGTCGGCATTGATTTGATGGATTCTCTCGAAATAGCCCGATGCATAAACCGCGAAGACGCCAAAGTTGCGGCGGCCGTAAGCAAGGTTCTGCCCGATGTCGCCCGTGCCATAGACCTTGCTGCCGAAGCTCTCCGCAACGGCGGCCGGCTTGGCTACTTCGGCGCCGGCACCAGCGGCAAAATAGCCATACTTGACGCTACCGACTGTCCGCAGACTTTCGGCATCGACGAAAACCTGATTCAAAGTTTCATCGCCGGCGGCGACGAATGCATCCGCGCTTCGGTCAACGGCGCGGAAGACGATGCCGAACTGGCCGTCAAAGACCTTGAAATTTTCGGTGCCGGCGCCGGCGACGTTGTTGTCGGCATTTCGGCCAGCGGCAATCCCGCCTATGTCGTGTCCGTACTTGAAGAAGCCCGGCACCGCGGCGCCAAAACCGTTGCCGTCACCTCCAATCCGCAGGCAAAATTCAAACCCTATGCCGACGTCTTTATTAATCCGCTCGTCGGTTCTGAGGCCATTGACGGCTCCTCGCGAATGAAATCGGGTTCCGCTCAGAAAATGATTCTCAACATGATATCCACCGGAACCATGATTCGGCTCGGCAAAACCTACGAAAACCTGATGATTGATGTCAATGTCAGCAACGAAAAGCTTTATCGACGGGCCTTGGATATGATTGAGCGGATTACCGGCGTAAACCGCGGTATCGCAGAAAAATGTCTTCTTGCCGCGGACAAAAACGTAAAAACCGCCTGTGTCATGGCCGCAATGAATTGTCCGCCCGCCGAAGCCGAAAGGCTTCTGACACAAAACGACGGTTCTCTGCGCAAAGTCATTCAGCAAGGAAAAGAAAATGTCTAAGAAATTCTCAGTACCGGCAGCTGCCAAAACGCCTCTCATTCTTTACGGGCGCCATGCAGTAACCGCAGCCCTCGCCAATCCCGAACGCAAAATTGCCAAACTTCTCTGCACGGCCGAGAACGCGCCCGAGGCAAAAAAAATCTGTGCGGCGCGAGGCCTGCCCGAAGCCGTGGTCAACATCGTCGACCGTCGGGAAATTGACCGCATTCTGCCCCGGGATGCCGTTCATCAGGGTTTTGCGCTCTATTGCTCGGAACTTCCCGAATATTCTTTGGAAGACATCTGCATTCTGGCCGCAGACAAACCGGACTGCCATCTTCTGATTCTTGACCAGGTAACCGACCCGCAGAACATCGGCGCCGTCATCCGTTCCTGCGTCGCTTTCGACACGCTGGCGCTGATAATGCAGGACAAAAATGCGCCGGCCGAAACCGGAGCCATGGCAAAAGCCGCGGCCGGCACCATTGAATATCTGCCCGTTTGCCGAGTTACGAATCTTTCCCGCGCCGTCAACCGCCTGAAAGAGGCCGGCTTCTGGACAGTCGGAATGGACGGCTACGCGCAGACAACCATCGACAAAATGAACAAAGGCGGAAAAATAGCCATCATTATGGGATCCGAAGGCAAAGGCATGCGTCGTCTGGTTGAAGAAAGCTGCGACATGACGGTCCGCCTGCCCATCTCCGACCGGGTTGAAAGTCTCAACGTTTCGACGGCCGCCGCCATTGCCCTCTACGAAGTCAGTAAAAAATAGTTATTATTAATTAACCATCTTCGATTATATTAATGACAATTTCAGGGAGAAAAAACATGGTTAAAAAACTCATTTTCACACTTATCGTTATCGCCGCGGTCGTTTTCATTTCCTTTCGCCTCAACAATCCCGGCGACGATCGGGTTTCATCGCCGGCAGAACCGTCCTTTGCGGCTGAGGTTCTGTCTGCGCTGGAGCAGAAAAAGGCCGCATCGGTTGTTATTTTGGCCTATAACAGCCCGGCCGACATTCGCAACGCCGACAAGGTTATCGCCGCGCTTGACGGCCGAAAGATAAAGGTTCTCGCTTATGAAATCTATAACGAAAACACCAGCCCCGCCCGTCTGGCCGAAGTTGCCCAAGCCGGTGGCGAACCTGACGTTTTCTATGCCAACGGCAAACTGATAGCACCTGCCGAAATCGACGCTTTCATCAAATCGGAACTCGGCTGGCGCAAAAATTCCGACGGCAAAAAATAACCAAAGGAGACCTGCTTTGCCAGCCGCCATAGAAATCAGGCATCTGACCAAAGATTACGGAAATCTCAGGGCAGTCGACGACTTGAGCTTCACGGCCGCTGCCGGAGAAATCATCGCCCTTTTGGGGCCGAACGGCGCCGGCAAATCAACTCTGATGAACATGATAACCGGCTATCTTGCGCCCTCTTCCGGAGACATTTTCATCCTCGGCCGCAACATCCGCGACAACCCGTTGTCCGCCAAGGCTTCGGTCGGCTTCCTGCCGGAGGGCGCGCCGTTGTATCCGGACCTGAGCGTCAGGGACTTTCTGCGCTATATGGCCGAGTTGCGCGGGCTGCCCGCAGCGCGCATTGCCGAGGCTGCGGAAACAGCCAATGTTACGCAGGTTCTGCAACAGAAAATCGAAACGCTTTCCAAAGGATATCTGCGCCGCGTCGGCTTTGCTCAAAGCATTTTGAGCAATCCGCCGGTACTGCTGCTTGACGAACCGACCGACGGTCTCGACCCCAACCAAAAGGCTCACATTCGCAGTCTGATTAACCAAATGGGACAGGAAAAAACCATTCTCATTTCGACCCACCTGTTGGAAGAAGCTGAAACCGTCTGCAGCCGGATCATTCTTATGAACCGGGGCAAAATCATGGCTGACGGCAGCTGTGCGGAAATCATCGCCCGCAGCGGCGGCAAAACGCTGGCCGAAGCTTTCCGCAAACTGACCGTTTCCGAGGAGGAAAACTGATGAACAAGCTGTTTGCGGTTGCCAAAAACGAACTCCTGCGTTACTTCATCTCGCCGCTGGCTTACGTCTATCTGATAGCCTTTCTGCTGCTCAACGGTTCCTTTGCCGTTTATTTCGGCAGTTTCTTTGAACGCGGCTCGGCCGACCTGTCGTCTATGTTTGCCTTTCAGCCCTGGCTTTACCTTCTGTTTATTCCCGGCATTTCCATGCGGCTGTGGAGCGAGGAGTTTCGTGCCAAAACCGTCGTCCAGATTATGACCATGCCGGTTCCTGTGTCTGCTTTCGTCTGGGGAAAGTTTTTTGCCGCCTGGACATTCTGCGCTCTGGCACTGTTTCTGACCTTTCCGTTTTGGATTACCGTCAACATTCTCGGCACGCCCGACAACGGCGTCATTGCCCTGAGTTACGCAGGCAGTTTTGTCCTCGCCGGCTGCATGCTCGCCATTTCGCAGACCATGTCGGCTCTGACCAAAAACCAGGTTATCGCCCTGGTGCTTTCCGTTGTCGCCAATCTGGCTTTTTTCCTGAGCGGACTGGAATACATACTGGCCTTTGTCAGGCTGTTTTTGCCGCTGGCCGCCGTCGATATGATTGCTTCGTTCAGCTTTCTTACCCATTTTGACGCCATATCCCGCGGCCTTCTCGAACTGCGCGATCTCATTTTCTTCGTTTCGCTGATTCTGCTGTTCAATTTTACCACCGTTCTGATTGTCAGTTTCAAAACCGCCGGAACCGCCGGATGGCTTAAGTCAACGTCGCGGAGCTATTATATTTTTGCCTTTTTCTGCCTGTTGCTCGGTTTCGCCGGGCTCAACCTGCTCGCCAACAACCTTACCCGCGGCATATCCGCCGATTTTACCGAAGAAAAAATCTTTACCCTTACCGACACCACAAAAAACACGCTCCGCTACCTGCCCCGGCCGATAACTGCAAAACTCTACTATTCCCCGGTTTTGGGCGAACGCAACCCAGACCTGCGCCTGATGTTTGACAAAGTCCGCCTGCTGCTTCGCCAGTATGCCGCGCTGTCCGGCGGCCGTTTTGCCTACCGGATTTACAATCCCGAACCGCTTGACGAAATCGAAGACAGAGCCATTGCCGCCGGCCTGCAGCCGCTGCCGGTTGCCGACCTTAACGTCAATGCCTTTTTCGGTCTGACGCTAACCGATTCGGTTGACAATCGTCAAACCATTCCGTTTTTCGCCCTGGAGAGACAGAACTTTTTGGAACAGGATATTACCCAGAAAATATTCGAACTTGCACATCCCCGCAAAAAACTCGGCATCATTACCACGCTGCCGGTCTTCGACACCGTCATCAACAACAACGTCGTCAGCCAGGAATGGCAGATTATCAAACAGCTCAAAGAGCTTTACCGAATAAAGCACATCAAAACCGCGGAAGACTTCCCCGACGATCTTGACGTCCTGATGATAATCAACCCGCAGAATCCTGACGAGAATTTGACCGACAAAATCAAACGTTATTCCCTCGACGGCGGCAAAGTGCTGCTTATTCTCGACAACGCCGCCGAAGCGCCGCGCATTTTCTCGCCGGTCAACCATGAATACGTTCCGTCATATCCCGGCGAACTGGCCGGCTTCTGGGGTATCCGCTTCCGCAACGATGCCGTCGTCGCCGATTTGGACAACTCCATAATGGTCGATGCCACCAAAGACTATAAAAACAACCCGTCCTTTACCCGCGACGTGGTTCAGTTTATCCTGACCGAGAAAAACGTCAATCCGAAGGCGCCGGAGGTTTCCAAACTTAAGAACCTTCTTTTTTCCTCCGCTTCAGAAATCGAACCGGCGGCACCGGACATCATTTTCGAACCGCTGATAATCACTTCGCCCAACGCCGCATACCTCGACGTCTCGGCAGTTTATCAAAACGTCAACCCCGGCGACATTCTCCGCAGCTTCCGCTCGGACAATACACCGAAGGTCATCGCCGCGAAAATCAAAAGCGGCCGCGCTGACCGCCCCTTTGAACTTATTGCCGTCGGCGATTCCGACTTTCTCTACGATTCGTTTTGGACCAGTTCGGTCAAACTGCTGGATGGTAACTTTGCTGTGCCGGTCATGGACAACGGCAACTTTGTTCTTAATGCGCTCGAAAGTCTGAGCGGCGGCGACAACCTCATCGGCCTGCGCGGCAAATCGGCCAAGGTCAGACGATTTGAAGACGTCGAAAGAATCAGGCGCAACGCGCAGCTTGACTTTAAGGTTAAAGAGAACGAAATCATCGAACGCATCAATCGAACCAAAACCGAACTTCAGGAAATCTGGGGCAAAAAAGACTTCGAACGGCGGCAGACCTTTACTGCGGACGAATTGTCCCTGATTGCCGGCATTCGCAAACGTCTGGACGCCGAAAGAAAAGAACTCGGCGAAATCCGCCGCACGCTTAACGCCGAAATCAACGCCATCGACACATGGGTAAAAATTGCCAACATCTACGCGGTTCCGCTGTCCATATTGGCCGGACTGCTGCTGTCGGCATTTTTCTCCCGCCGCAGACGGCCGGGAAGCTCTTTTCGTTTCAACGAAGAACTCGGCAGGATTCTTGCCGCTTCCCTGCTTTTGCTCGGATTGGGCGTTGCATCGGTCTATCTGACCGAAGACCGCCAAATCGAAGCTTATGAAAACAAACCCGTCTTCGCCGGACTGGATAAAAAAATCAACGACGTCCGGCATATAACTCTCCAAAACAACAGCAATATCCTTGAGTTTTATCTTGACGGTGACAACTGGAAACTGAAAGGACATGAAATTTTTCCGGTTTATCAGGAGCGGCTTCGCAGCTTTTTGAGCGCAATGCTGGAAGCCGTTTATTATGAGAAGAAATCCGACCGCGGCGAAGATTTGGGCAAATTCGGACTGGCGCCGCTGGGTGTCGCCGGTACGCCCAATATCCGCATTGAACTGCAGGATGCGGACGGAAACAGCCTGACGGCCTTCAACGTCGGCCGCTATGATCTGGACGTCGGCCGCGGAGCCAAAGCCGCCTATATCAAGTTTGACAACCGTTTCCAGGTCTGGCTGATTGCCGCCGACTTCATTGATCTTGAACCTGTCTGGCAAAACTGGACTTACAGTTCGCTCTGGAACCTGCGTTTCGGACGGCTGGCCGCCGTAAACGGCCAAACGGACGCCGGCCTGCTGGCCAATCTGGCCCGGATAATGCTGAACACCTACTTTACCGGTGAAGCGCCCGAAAAAACAAATGCCGAAAAAATGTTCGGTTTCACGCTGGACGCCGAGAACGGAAACCGTGTCGATTTGAAATTTTATCGCGAAAAAGGCCGCTATTATGTCGTTTACGATTTCATCGGCACAATCAACGGAAAACATTTGCAAACTTTCGCTGACGGCACTAAAAATAAGTTTTTTGAAATAACTGCCGAAGATATGGAGAAAATACAAAATGCCCTTAAGTCAGGAAGAAAGCAGAAAACTTAAAAAAACAGCCACCGCCGCCAGCGTCGCGCTGGCCGTCAGCCTCAGCCTTCTCAAGATGTTCGGCGCCCTTTACACCGGTTCGCTGGCCGTGCTCTCGTCCATGATTGACAGCCTTGCCGACATTTTCGCGTCTTCAGTCACTTTTATCGCCGTCAAAATATCCTCCCAGCCGGCCGATTCCAATCACCGTTACGGTCATGGCAAAGCCGAGGCCATTTCGGCGCTTATTCAGTCGGCTTTTGTCGCCGGTTCCGGCATTTTTGTCATGTATGACGGCATCAGCCGCTTTATTACGCCGGTAAAGGTTGAACAAACCGGCATCGGCATAGCCATCATGCTGATCAGCCTGTTCGGCACGCTGGCGCTGATCGCCTTTCAAAAATACGTTACCCGGCACACCGCTTCACAGGCAATTGAAGCCGACAGCGCCCACTATACCGTCGACGTCGCAACCAACCTCTCCATCATCGTCACGCTTGTTGTCGTCAAGTTTTTGGGTTGGAGTTGGTTTGATACGCTGACCGCCTTTGCCGTTTCCGCCTATCTGTTGTACAACGCCTACAAACTGGCGCGCGACGCCGTCGGACTGCTGACCGACCGGGAGCTTGACGACGAAATTCGCCTGAACATCAAAAAAATCGTCCTCGGCCACGATTTTGCCCACGGCATCCATGACCTGCGCACCCGCGACCTCGGCGGCGAATATATGTTCGAATTCCATTTGGAACTGGATGGCGCCCTTCCTCTGTATCAGGCGCATGACTATACCGACGAGGTTGAGAAAGCGCTGCTCAAGGCTTATCCGAATGCACAGATAATCATTCACGAAGATCCGGCCGGTATCGACGAAGACCGTCTCGACCGCAGGATCCGCTGTGCTAATCCCGAAGCCACCGATTGTCTGCTCTGAAACGAAACAAGGCGGAACCAACGTTCCGCCTTGCAAACTTTTAATCCGACCGCTTTTCAATTACAGCCGCAGCGTTTTTTAAACCATCTCTTTCCACGGGCTTCCAGTCCCGCCTTATGCCGGTAAAAAACCCTTTCAAGCATTGGCAGACAGCTGTCGTCAATGCTTTCAAAATTAAGCGCCAGCAGACAGAAAGCGCAATGCACCGCATACGAATAGTTTCGCCGAGCCAAAACTGCCAGCAAATCTTCCGTTTCGGCAGCGCACGAGTACCCGCTGGAACCGTAATAAAATACCACGGCCAGCGCACCCAGCTCCTCAAACAAACCTCGCGAAGCATATTCCAGAATACACAAGGCCGTTTCCTTACGCACTTTTTCAAGCAAAGGGGCATTTTCAAAACGATTTTCCGCCAATTGCCGATTCTTTTTCGGATTATCATAAATTTCCCGAAAAGATTTCATATCCGCTTCCGGTATATCTTTTAAAAACGGCATCGGAATTACCATGCCGTGCATGGCCTTCCACAGCTCAAGCTGCATTTCTTTCTTTGTCATAGTTCAGATATTTAATAATAAACAATCAATTAACGGACAGTTCCAAACAGGAACCGTCCGCATAATTAAAAAAATTTAACCAAGTGCGACCAGCAAACCGTTGTGCTTTTCCAACGCCTGATAAAGCAGCGGCAGCAGGTCTTCGCTCATCAGGTCAAACCTGAACGCCACGAGGCAAAAACCCCAGTAAACGTCATAATCGGCAGAAACGTCCGCCTGTTTCTTCAGCATGTCTCCCAACACTTGCGAGAAGTCAAGTTTTGTATGCGTAACATACAGGGCGTCAGCCAACTGCGCAAGATAAGGACGCTTGCAAATATTCGCTTCGTTGCGAATAAAATTGGTCAGTTCGTCCTTCCAACAAAACTTCACTTCGGCAAAATCCCTGCCCTGCAAAAACTCAAGCGCCGACAAATCCAAACCGTCTTCCGGAAATATCTCATTCCAAAAAGCCTGATAACCCGACAAGGTCGTATCATTCGCAATCAGAAGATACTTTTGTTTCGGGTCTTCGTAAATTTTTCTGAACTTGTCAAACAGGTCATCGCCTGCATCATAGCGAATATCCGCCATCACACTGTTAGGAATAATCCGTCCGTGCATCATGTTGAATAAATCCAACCGTGCCTTTTGCAACTTATCCATAAGCTAAAAACTTTAGTTAAACATAAAAAAATACATATCTTGTATAAAAATACATTCGCATAAACATAAAATTTTGAACCATTACCATAAGTCTTTTGTCCATCTTTGTCAACCACTGTTTTCTCTTCAAAACGCGTAAAAAAAGGGCGGAAAACCCGTCCGGGACAAGCCCTTTCGAATTTTCCGCCGCTCTTTTTTTAATGGACGAGCGTATAAAACTCAGTCTACTTTCTTCGGCTCAATACGCATTCCGTAGAACGATCTGTATACGAAATACAAACCGATGAGGAAAAACGCGACGCCAAGTCCGACGGATACACAGCGCGGCGCAGCGACAGCCATCTCGACCGCTAGCAGACCGAACAGCGTCGTGAACTTGATAATCGGATTCAGAGCCACCGAAGAGGTGTCCTTATACGGATCGCCGACCGTATCGCCGACAACGGCAGCCGCATGCAGCGCAGAACCTTTTTCATGCAAATCGACTTCAACCACTTTCTTGGCATTGTCCCAGGCACCGCCGGCATTTGCCATATACAGAGCCTGAAACAGACCAAAGACCGCTATCGAAATCAGATAGCTGGCAAACAGCGTTGCATTAAAGCAGGCAAAGGCAATCGTAAACGAGAAGATGACGATGAAAATGTTCAGCATGCCTTTCTGCGCATAAATCGTGCAGATTTTGACCACGCTCTTGGAATCCTCAATCGACGCTGCCTTGTTGGTATCCAGCTTGATGTGCTCCTTAATGTAGTTGACCGCGCGATAAGCACCGGTCGAAACCGCCTGCATTGAAGCGCCCGAGAACCAGTAAATGACCGTGCCGCCCAGAATCAGGCCGAACAGAACATTCGGATCCAACAGGTTCAGCTGCAGATTCAAAAGCAGAATGATTGAGAAAATCATTGTCGTTGCGCCGATAACCGCCGTGCCGATAAGCACCGGTTTGGCCGTCGCTTTAAACGTATTGCCGGCAGAATCGTTTTCTTCCAGCAGCTGTTTTCCCTGCTCAAAGTTCGGTTTAAAGCCGTATTCTTTCTCAATTTCCTTATCAATACCCTTCACGCCCTCAATCTGCGACAGTTCAAATACGGACTGTGCATTGTCGGTAACCGGCCCGTAGGAGTCGACGGCAATCGTAACCGGACCCATGCCGAGCATGCCGAAAGCAACCAGACCGAACGCAAACACCGTCGGATATACCATATAGGCATCCAGGCCGGTGCGGGCGGTAAAGAAGGCTATAACCATCAGGCCGACCATGACCATACCCTGCCAGAAGGCGGAGAAGTTACCGGCAACGATACCCGAAATAATGTTCAGTGAAGCGCCGGCTTCACGGCTGGCGTTGACGATTTCGTCAACATGCTTCGATTTCGAAGAAGTGAAGATTTTGGTAAATTCCGGAATCAGTGCCGCGGCCAGCGTACCGCAGGAGATAATAACCGAAAGCTTCCACCACAGGTCGGCACCCATGTCGCCGATCATTACGTAGGAAACGCCGAACGTAACCAAAATCGACAGGATTGAGGTCAGCCAGATCAGGCTTGTCAGCGGCGTTTCGAAGTTAAAGGCGGCTCTGTTGCCGAAGATCATCTTCGAAGCCTTGTTATTAATCAGATACGAAACGACCGAAGTGATAATCATCAGTACGCGCATCGCAAAAATCCAGACAATCAGCCGAGCCTGAATATCAATGCCTCCGGCCATCAGGGTCAGATCGCCGTTCGGCGCATACATCATGCCCGCGGCCAGAACGATAAAACTGATGAGGGCCACGCCGGTTACGCCGTAGGTCTCAAAACCGTCAGCGGTCGGACCGACGGAGTCGCCGGCATTGTCGCCGGTACAGTCGGCAATCACGCCCGGATTGCGCGCATCGTCTTCGTCAATTTTGAAAATGATTTTCATCAGATCGGCGCCAATGTCAGCAATCTTCGTAAAGATGCCGCCGCAGATGCGCAACGCCGAAGCGCCGAGCGATTCGCCGATGGCAAAGCCGACGAAGCAGGCGCCGGCGCTTTCCCTGTCGACAAACAGCAGGATGGCAATCATCATAATCAATTCGACGCAAATCAGCAGCACGCCGATAGACATGCCGGAACGCAGCGGCAGGCTCATAACCGAAAACGGTTTTGCCTTCAGGGAGTCAAACGCCGTGCGCGAATTGGCGTAGGTGTTGATTCGCATGCCGAACCAGGCTACCGAGAACGAACCCAGAATACCCAGAATTGACCAGCCCAGAATGGTCAGAACCTTCGGCAGCGGCGTCGCGTTCAGATAAAAGAAATAGTAAAAAATGCAGGCGGCAATGAAAACTTCCAGCAGCACCAGAAGCTTAGCCTGCTGCTTCATATAGGTCTTGCAGGTTTCATAAATGGTTTCCGACACGTTCAGCATCAGCTTGTGCGCCGGCATTCCCTTGATTTTGACAAATTCATAAAATCCGAAAAGCATACCCAGAACACAGATACCCATGCCGTAAAGCAGGAGCTGCGAACCGGTCGTGGCATAACCCCAGATATTGTAGCTGACATCCAGCATCGGAATGTTCAGGTCAATTTCGGAAGCAGCCGCACCCTGAATCAGGGCCGTCATAACCAGCAGGGTCATCAACATAACGCTGCCGATTTTCTTACATGCTGTCATATCCTTATCCTTAAAAAGTTAATACAAAAGTTGATAAAATTAGCTTATCGCCCGAAAACGAGAGTTGCAAGCGCTAAGTTAAATTATGGCCAAAAGTCTAATCCCGGAATCTAAAGAATCGGTTAAGATTCTTGATGTGATTCGGTTTCCGCCGATTCGCCCCGCGGTGGATATAAGATTTTTTTTGCTTTAAAAACCAAAAGCAGCTCCGCCGGAACCCCGGAGGAACTGCTCAAAGTCCTAAAAACCGAAATCATACCGACGCCGGACAGACATAACTTTCGCTTTCGAGAACGTCGACGGCCTTTTCATATTCCTTGCCGCCTTCGCTCAGGACAATCGTAAACTCTTCGACAACGCCTTTCTGCGGACAGCCGTTCAGAACCGAAAGCATTGCTTCCACCATTTCGGCCTGCGACAGAGGACAATTCCCGCCCAGACGAAAATCCGGAACCGCCAGCGTCGTCAGCTTAAATTCCAGCGCCTTGACCAAAATATTGGCAACCGCCGTCTTCAGCTGCAGCAAATACGTTTCCTTGTCGCCGGGTTCCATTGCCGAATGAAACAGATACTTTGCATTGCCGCCGCCCGGCGTCGTAACGACGCATCCGGGCTTCAGCCGCGTCTTTTTCGAATACGCTTCAAAAGACTTCAGTCCGTCTTCGGCACCGCAGTACACCAGTCTTCTGGTCAGCGCCGTATCGGCAATTTTGTTGCAAAACTCGGGCACCACCAGCGCGGCCGTGGTAATTTTGGTAATGTCGCCGCACAAAACCTCAACGGCAACGTCATTGACTTTTTTCATGTTACTTAAAATTTTATAATTATACATCAGAAAATACTTAATCAAAATCCCGGACAAAATATCATATTTTTCAGCCGCCCGCAATTAAAAACGCCGTATAAAAGCAAATTTTTTGTAGAAAAGAAAACAATAAAATGGCATAATTTTAATTTGAGATTAGAATACTGGCTGATAATGGAAAGGAAGAAAGAACTATGAAAAAACTGTTAGCAATGGGTTTAATGCTTTTGGTTTCCGCCTGCGCTTCCGAACCGCAGCCGCTGCCCCAGCCAAAGGAAACCTATCCCTACGGCATGACCGAAAAGGAATGGAACGAACTGTCGATTAAAGACAAGGCCCGCATCCGCCGCGACTTTTATTTCTATGAAAAAGGCACTATCAGCTTTGTCGACCCGCAAATGGAGGTCGAAGGCAAAAAAGAAGTTGTTCCCTACAATATTCGCAGTCAGGTTTCGGCGCCCAAACCAATTGTCGAAAAATAAAAAAAACCGCTCATCCGAGCGGTTTTTTTTATTTATTCGCCACGTCGCATATTTTCTTCCCAACGGTCGGCCTGCTGATAAAATGCGATTCCCTCTTTCAGGTTTTCGTCCACGGTTTTCGGGTCGGCGTCGCCCGGCTCGTATGAAAAGCGGCGAACCGGTTTCAAAATCACGTTCACGCCGTTCTTTACATACCCGACTTTCTGATAATTGCTGACAAAAAAACGCGGCTCATAATCCGCCGACAGCGCGTCCTGCCCGTAAAAACGGCTGTCATAGTCAAAATTCAGCAGCCCGAGCAGCGTCGGCAAAACGTCAATCTGACTGACCGGCATGTCGATTCGCCGCGCTTTGACCAGTTTCGGCGCATAGATGATAAACGGAATATGATGCCCCTCAAGACTGATTTCCTCCTTGCCTGCCGCCCCGGCCGTATGATCGGCCACAAACACGAACAGGGTATTGTCAAACCAGGGTTTCGATTTGGCCTCTTTCACAAACTGTCCGACGGCATAGTCGGCATATTTCACGCCGCCGAGCCGCCCGCCTTTCTCGGACGGAATGTCTATCCGCCCATCCGGATAAGTGTACGGCCGATGATTGGAAATCGTCAGCAGCACGGTCAAAAACGGCTTGCCCGCCGCATAGGACTTGTCCGCTTCGCGAATAACCTTGGCAAAAGCGTCTTCGTCCGCCGCCCCCCAGGCGTTGGCAAAAGTAACCTCGTCCTTGTCCCATACCGTGCGGTCAACAACCTGAAAACCGTTATGGCCGAAAAAATAGTTCATATTGTCAAAATACCCATAGCCGCCGTAAATCCATTTATTGTCATATCCCTTTTCCGCAAAAACCGAACCGATATTAAACAGGTTTTCGTTTTTCTGGCGGCGGACAATCGACATTCCGGGCAGCGGCGGCACCGACAGCGTTACCGCTTCGATTCCCCGCACCGAACGCGTACCGGTTGCATAGGCATTGCTGAAAAACAGCCCCTCGCGGGAAAGGCGGCTCAGATTCGGCGTAATCTCGGGCATGCCTTCCGGCTGATTCTCGTCCAGATACTTGGCGCTCATGCTTTCCATCAGCACCACAATCACATTGGCCCGGTTCTCCGGCCGATACGAACCGATATGCCGTGAAATTCCCTTTTCCGGCGCCAGAAAACGAACATTCGGCGCGGCAAACTTTTTATGCAGAATTTTCAGATTCTCGCGTACGTCCTGCACCGGATAAAAACTGGCATAATCCAGCTCGTTTTTCAAAAAGGCCGAAAACAGGCTGTAGGTTCCGTTTTTGGAAATTTCCGCATTGTAAAAATTCCGGTTTGCTTCCAAATTTGCCATATCGACAAACCGGTACGCTGCCAGACACAACAGCGCATAAACGGCGGCGGCAGATAATCGGCAGCGCGGCCCGCAGCCTCCGGAAGCCGGAAAAAGAAACCGCTTCGTAAGCCAAACGATTGCCGCCGTTGCCGCCAGCAGCGCCGACAAAATCAGATTAACCGGATACGACTGATAAATGTTGGCAATAACCTCGTTGGTATAAACCAGATAATCGACGGCAATAAAGTTGAACGCTGCCGAAAATTCGTCCCAGAACACAAAAGACGCAGTCTTCTCAAACAACAGCGCAAACACAAAAGACGCATACATAAACACCGTCACGGCACGGTCAAGTTTTCCGTTCCGGCGCGCCGCGGGCAGCGCCAGCAAAAACAGCATATAGGGAATAAGCATATACAGCGTGGCTATAGCCGTCGTCAGCAACATCACGCCGAAAGTTTTCAAAAGTTCGGCTGCGGCAAAATCCGGCTTATCGGCCTCAAATGCCATCAGTCCGGTTTTATAAAGCAGTTCCAGCCCGATGCTGAAAACGCCGAAAGGCAAAAGCCTGCGCAAAATATACATCGATTTCTCCCGGCAGATACGCAACTTGTTTGCTTATACTACAGAGATATTAATTTGAACAGTCGGAAAATAAAACTTTCGCAGACTTCGTCTTGTTGAAACCCGGAAAGCCGGTGTTATATACAAACCAGCATAATCTTTCGGGAGAAAAAAAGATGTTCACACTAAGACCTGCCAACGAACGCGGCCATACGCAAATCGGCTGGCTCGACAGTTATCATACCTTTTCGTTCAGCGGCTATTATGACCCGGAGCACATGGGATTCGGCGTCCTGCGCGTTATTAACGACGACGTTTTCGCGCCCGGCACCGGTTTCAACATGCACCCCCACGCCAACATGGAAATTATAAGCATCGTCCTTGACGGCGAGCTTGAGCACAAAGACAGCATGGGGCAAAAAGCGCTGCTCAAACCGGGCGATATCCAGAAAATGTCGGCAGGCACCGGCGTTTATCACAGCGAACTAAACGCCTCGGCGGACAAGCCTCTGCATTTTCTGCAAATCTGGATTCTTCCCGACATCGAAGACATTAAGCCGACCTATGGCCACAGGCATTTTGCCGAAGACGACATGCTTAACCGTCTTTGCTGCGTCGCCACGCCGGACGGCCGCCACAACTCTTTTATCATTCAGCAGAATTGCGAAATCTTCCGCACCCTGCTTCAGGAAAATGCCGAAATCGTCTACAAACTTGAACCGAACCGGAAATACTGGCTGCACGTCGCCCGGGGAAGCCTGGTTCTCAACGGACAAATAATGGTTGCCGGCGACGGCATGGCCGTTGAAGACGAGAATGCAACCTTGCAGCTGCGCGGGGTCGACACAGAATCAGACTTTCTGCTCTTCAACCTGCCGAAATAACGCAACTTCTCGGGAGAAAAAATATGATTACGGGAAAAATTAACGAACCGCTAAAAATCCGCGACTACTCCGACCAGAATTTTACCCCCGACGACGAAAAGGACTTTGAGGTTAAAACTCTGCGCGAAGAACGGCTGATTGACACCGTTCCGGAACTTGACGAACTTTTTGAGCAGGACATGTACAACCTCGGCAATGCCGATGACCTGCCGGACAGCGACCGTACACTCGACTGCCAAACCCGCGGTATCGACAGGCGCATGTGCTTCGGCAAAGATCCCAAACCCGAAATTATCGTCGACTGACCGCCGGAATTTCTTCGTTGCAAAATAGAATTTTGCCTCTATAATCACTCCTGTTATCAGAAACGGTTAAGCTGATAACGGAGTGTCGAAGCTCATCAAATAGAACCGTAATAACCTCCTGTAAGGGAGGATGGTGCGATATAAGCCGCTTTGCGGACGAATCAGCACACTGTCTATTTGCAGCTTCGAACTCCTCCCACCTTACTCAAAGTAAGGTGGTTTTGTTTTACGACAAAACATTAGAAGGAGTCGGACATCATGTCATTTGAATACAACCCGCGTACGGAAAACCCGCGCCGCATTCTGCGCCGTCGCCTGGGTCTGCAACTCTTTGCCCGGCGGCACGACCGGCAGCTGACCTTGGAATACGTCGCCCGCCGTACAGGCCTTAAAGCGGAAGTAATCGACCGGATAGAAATCGGCAAAGGCAACGTTGCATGGGGCGATTTGCTGGCACTGATAGATTTTTACGGCTGGCGCTTTGATTTCAACCCCGAAAAGGACGAAAAAACGGTCTGACCGGCATTTCGGTTACTCAAACTCTACGACAACAATCTCCGGCCGGCAGTTAAAACGCACCGGCAGCAGACTGGTACCCAGCCCCCGGCTGACCAAAAGCCTTTTGCCGTTTTCCGCCGTCAGCCCTCCCTCATACCTTTTGCCGAAAACGGACGGTACCAGCAGCGCCCCCAGCCAGGGCAGCGCCACCTGTCCGCCGTGGGTATGTCCGGCCAGCGTCAGCGCCGCCCGCTCCGGCACCTGCGGAAATATGTCCGGCGAATGGGTTATTACCAGAACCGGATTACCGGCATTTTCCAACGCCCTGTGCACATCCGGCCGCCGCATGTTGCAATCGGCCAGCCCGGCCAGCCAAAAACTGCCGCCCGAACGGTCAATCCGCCGATTCTCGTTTTCCAGAACTTCAATGCCGTGTTTTTGCAAAACGTCGGCAATCCGCACCCCGTCCCGCCGCCAGTCGTGATTGCCCAGCACCGCATAAACTCCGAGCGGCGCATGCAGCTCTGCCAGTATCGGCGCAATCTTTTCAATCGGCATACTTTTCTCAAAACGGCGTCCCTTGACAAAATCGCCGCCGAGCAGAATCATGTCCGCTTGCTGCGCGGCAATTCTGCCGACGATTTTCCGCAGCCGCCGCTCATGCCCCGGTGCCGCATGGAAGTCGCTGGCAAAGACGATTTTCAGCCCGGCCAGTTCCGGCTGCCGGATGCGGTAAACCGAAGTTTTCAGCAGTTTCGGTTCAATTCCGAACCCCCAAAGCAGCGCAGCCGCGCCCAACATAACCAATATGACCGGAATATTTATCATTTTGCCCCAAATAACAGATGACTTTTTGCGGCGGAAACCGCATAATGCTTTTGTCACTATAACAGAAAAATACGGAGCCGCAACCATGAAAACCGCACTTATCCTGCACGGTGTCTGCCCCGAAGAGGAATTTTTCTTTTCAAAACGCCCTTCGCCCTCCAACGCCTGGTGGCTGCCGTGGTTGCAGCAGCAGTTTCTGCGCGCCGGCTGGCAGTGCCAGACGCCGGAACTCCCGCATCCTTACCGCCCGTCCTATGCCGAATGGAAAGAAACTTTCGAATGGTTCAAACCCCAAAAGCTTTCTCTTCTCGTCGGACACGGCGCCGGTGCCGGATTTGCCGTCAAATATATGCAGGAGCGCCGGCTCAGGCTTGAAAAACTGCTTTTGGTCGCCCCCTGGCTGGATCCGGAACGGGAATTTGACGATTTTCTGCAAACCGCGCTTCACCCGGCCGCACTCAACAATATAGGGGAAGTTCACCTCATTTTTTCGGAAGACGACAAAGAAGCCGAACGCCAAACCAAAGACAGGCTGCTGGCCGCCTACCCGCAAATCGTTTTTCACGACTATCTCAATTTCGGACATTTTACCGCAGGCAAAACCGGACGCAGCTTTCAGGAACTCTGGAACCTCTGCCGCTGAAACGGTCAGGCGTTAAAAAAACAGTTCAGCCTCAATCTCTGCGGCATCCCAGCCGCAGACGGCCATGTCGACTTTGCCTTCGTCCGTAAAGACCGCGCCTTCCGCCGCCAGCAAAACCCTTTGTCCGGCATCGGCAAAAGCCATGCCGCCGTCCTTATAAACAACCCGCTGCCAGGGAACGTTGTCTTCAGCCCGCGCCTGATGCAGAGCATAACCGACGGCACGCGCCGCATGCGGACTGCCGGCCAGCCGCGCCGTCTGCCCGTAGTTCATGACCTTTCCCCGCGGAATTCGTCGCACGATGGCAAACACCCTCTGATTAAAGTTCTTCATCTTTTGTCCGTTTTCGCACTGTAACTTTGCTTTAATCCTACCCAAACGCCACGGGGCTGGCAAGCATAATCTCATAAAATTAATTATTGACATTTTTAATATATGTAATATTCTATATATAGAAATATTGATATGTATAAAATATTGCATTAAAAGGAGTCTGATATGAAAAAAATCGACAGTGTTAAGGAGTTCGTCGAAAAAATCGACAGTTCCAAAAAAGTAAACCCGAAAGATCTGTCTTCCGACCAGGATTTGAGCATTGCCATCATGAACCTGATTTCCATTGAGGAGCACCTGGTCTTTTCCGGCGCCAAAACCGGCAAAAATTCCTTCTATGACCTGATTCGGGACGTTCGCGAAATGCGCAAAAACCTCATGCAGAAAATAATTCCTTCCTACGAAGGCGAAGTCTGGTGCATATCCAAACATCTGCTGGCTTCGGCCATGCGCCTTATGGAAGTCGGCACCAAACAGCAGTCGCTCAACCACCCCGAAGAGGCCTACAGGCTTTTCAATCAGGCCTATGAACTTTACTGCCTGTTTTGGGGACTGAACATGAACATGCTTAACGTCGACGATGTCAAATGGATTGAAGACAAATCCGAAGACATCAAAAAACTTTCTTCCAAACTCGACGCTGTCGTCAGGGAAGCGCCTGCCGGCGCCGAAAAAACCGGCGCGCTTTCCAAAATGAAGGCCTTCGTCCGCAAAGCCGTCGATTGCTGCATTGAATAAGGGGAAAAACCATGCGCAAAATCTGTCTGACTTTGTTTGCCGTCGTTCTGCTTGTCTGCGGCTGCGGCAAAAAAACCGAAACTGCCGCGCTCGAAGACGGCAAAATCTATTTTTTCTACTATAACGAATGCCCTTATTGCCACGATGCCATAGACTACATTGACCGGCAATACCCGAACCTGAACATGGCCATGGTCAACATCCATGTCGGCAACGGCTTTGAACTCTTCAAAGCCTGCGGCGAAAAGTTCAGACTCGGCAACAGCATCGGCACCCCGTTGTTCTGTATGGGCGATAAATACCTCATGGGCTGGTCCGAAAACAACGCCCGCAAGTTTGACGAATACGTCAAACCCTATCTCAAATAATAAAACGCTTTTAGTATCCTTGTCCCTCCGTCAGCAGCCGGAGGGACGTTTTTGTTTGCAATACCTGCAAAATCTGCTATATATAAAAAGCGAAAGATATTAAAAAGAGGTTCACATGGAACAGCAGCTGCCCGAAAACATCATGCGCAAAGCAGTCAAAGGCATTTCCTACATTGCCCACCCGCTGCGCCTGCGCATTTTGGAATACCTCGACGTCAACGGCAGTTCTTCCGTTTCGGCCATAACCAAAGCCCTCGGCGAAGAACAGGTCATCATCTCCCAGAGCCTGAAGAAAATGCGTGAGGCCAACCTGGTCAGGACCAACCGCCGCGGTATTTTCATCTATTACGACATCTGCGAAGAATACCCGGCCAGCATCTTTACCTGTCTGCGCAAACTCTATGCCATGATGACCGACAATTTTTATTTTCTTGAAGACGGCATCAAGGCGATTCTGCCCTCGGACTATACCATGATGACCGCCAACCGCATCAAGCTCTTTGCCAATTATGACAAAATGCGCATTCTGGAGTTTCTGACCCTTTACGGCCCCCAAAACGTTACCGAAATCGTCAACGGCATCGGCAGCGAACAGCTCAAGGTTTCGCAATATCTCAAACGGCTGAAAGACGACGGTTTCGTCATCTCGCGGCGGCAGGGACGTTTTGTCATCTATGACATTACGCAGGGCGTGCACAAAACCTGCATCCAGTGCATTCACAAACGTTACGATTCGCTTGAAGACAAAGGCGCTTTCTGATTCCTGCTCAGTCTGCGGCTTTGCCCTCTTCTTCCCTCTTTTCCTGATGATGTCCGCGCAGATTTGCCAAAAACTGCGCCTCGATTTTCATATACTGGGTCAGCAGCCACTTGGACTGCGCCAGAACAATTACCGACACAAACAACAGCAGCAGCGAAATCCGCGCGTCTTCGGTCAAAAAGGTATGAAAGACCGTGACAATGAAAAACGCCACCACCAGCAATCGGAAACTGGTCATCAGAATCAAAGGCAGCCGCTTCGCCTTTTTCGAAATCCACAGTTTATAATAGATTTTAGCCAGAATACTGTTGGAAATGAAAAAGTTTTTGATATTTTCGGCATTTTCGCTCAGATTACCGCAGAAAGCGAATTTTTCGCTCACTTTTTTCAGCCAGCCGGCTTCATGTCCGTCGTCCGGCGAACGGCCGCTCAACCGGCACAAAATCCGCATTACCGTATCGCGCAGAAATGCCGGCAGAATAGCTTCCCAGCCGATAAGCGCTTTCAGGAACGGCGCCATGACCAGCAGCGTTATCCCGGTCATAACCACCCGGCCGCTCAAGTTCGGCAGATAATGCAGGACAACCGGCTGTACATAATGCTGCGCAAGCAGAATAATCGTGTATAATATCATCGAAAACAGCACCATCCGCAACAGATAGTTTTTAAACAGTTCCGACCACAGCCGCTCCTCCGAGGGGCTTACCCGAACCGGTTCTTCCGCCCGGCCGATGTAACGCCGCCACGATTCCGGACAAAGTTTCAGCACCAGCCGGTAAAACGGATCGGCAGTCTTAATCATCATCGGCGTCAAAAAGGTCGTAATTACCGACACCGCCACGATAATCGGATAAACCTGCGCGTCGAGAACCTTAAGACTCATGCCCAGGCTGGCGATAATAAAGGCAAACTCGCCGACCTGCGCCAGCGAAAAACCGCAGAGAATCGCCGTCTTTACCGGTTGGCCGGAAATGATGAAACCCAGACACGAAAAAGCAACCTTGCCGATGACGACAATCAGCGTAATCAGAAAAATCGGCCAGGCATACGTCACAAACATCGACGGGTCGACCATCATGCCGACCGAAACGAAAAACACCGCACCGAAAAAGTCCTTAATCGGCTGAATGTTCTTTTCGATTCGCTGAATCAGACTGCTTTCCGCCAGAATGGAACCCATGATAAAAGCGCCCAGCGCCGACGAAAAGCCGGAACAGGTTGCCAGATAAACCATGCCGAAACACAGGCTGATGGTAATCAGCAAAAGCATTTCGTCAGTCAGGAAACCTTCGATTTTTTTCAAAAACGTCGGCACCAGATAAATTCCGGCAATAAAACACAAAACCAAAAAGAACACCAGTTTCAGCGCACTGCCGAACAAAGCCTCGCCGTCAATGCTGTTGCCCAGCGCAATCGTCGGCAGCAGCACCAGCATCAGAATTCCCATAATGTCTTCAACCACCAGCACGCCGAAAACCAAATCCGTAAATCGCTGTTTTTTGACGTTCAGGTCATCAAAAGCCTTAATGATAATCGTCGTTGACGACATTGAAATCATGCTGCCCAGAAAAAAGCTGTCCATCGTCGACCACCCGAGCAGAATGCCGGTGCTGTATCCCAGATAAAGCATGAACAGAATGTTGGCGTTGGCTGTAATCATTGCCGACTTGCCGACATTGATCATTTTTTTGAAGCTGAACTCCAGTCCCAGACCGAACAGAAGAAAAATAACGCCGATGTCCGCCCACAGCGTCAGGTCTTCGCGGTCGCTGACCGTCGGCAGAAAATTGAAAAACGGACCGGCCAGAATACCGGCAACCACATACCCGAGAACAATCGGCTGTTTCAGTTTTTTGCAAATGAGCGTCATTATGCCGGCATAAATGGTAATAAGGGTCAAGTCTAAAATAAGGGTATGGATATGGTGCATTTTTTCTTACATTAAAATAAAGGATTAAACTGAAATTAAATTAATTTTATTTCTGTTTAAATTTCCTTAATGCAGCGCCATAAAACCGTCGGCCGCGTCTGTTTCCCGCGCGTCAGGACAAATGCATGCCTCCGGTTACGCCCATAACCTCCGCCGTCACATAACTTGATTCGTTCGACGCCAGATAAACGTACAGCGAAGCCAGTTCCGCCGGCTGGCCGGCTCTTCTGAGCGGCGTTTCCTGCCCAAACTCGGGAATGTTTTCCGGCAGCTGTCCGCCGCAAATCTGCAAAGGCGTCCAAATCGGTCCCGGCGCCACCGAATTCGCCCGAATGCCGCGGTCGGCAAGCTGCTTGGCCAGCGCACGCGTAAAACAGACGATTGCGCCTTTGGTCGCCGCATAATCAAGCAGGTACTTGCTCGGCTGATAAGCCTGTATCGACGAAGTGGTAATAATGCTCGAACCGGTCGGCAGATGGGGCAGTGCGGCCTTAACCGTCCAAAACATCGAAAAGACGTTGACCTGAAATGTTTCCAGCAATTGCGCGTCGGACAGTTCGGCAAGGTCGGGGCAGGCTGTCTGCCGGCCGGCCGCCAAAACCAAAACATCAAGGCCGCCGAGCTCGTCAACGGCTTTTTCGACAATTTCCGCGCATACTTCCCTGCGGTTAAGGTCTCCGGGAAGCAAAACCGCCTTTTGTCCGGCTTTTTCAATCAGCTTTTTCACTTCCTCGGCATCTTCTTCCTCACTCGGAAAATAGTTCAGCGCCACATCGGCCCCTTCCCGGGCAAAGGCGATTGCCGCCGCCCGTCCGATGCCGGAATCGCCGCCCGTAACCAGCGCCTTGCGGCCGGCCAGCCGGTTGCACCCCTGATAACTGTCTTCGCCGCAGTCAGGCTTCTGTTCCATTTCGGCCTGCACACCGGGCGCTTTCTGGAGCTTTTCTTTAAACTTGCCGTTAAAATACGCTTTTTGCGGATTAATCAGTTCAGATTTTTCATTCATGGCTTTTTTCCTTTGCTGTAAAACGGTTTTCCCCTCCTATGTAATCAGACGAAGGCCGGAATCCAGCGCCTTTAAACCGAATGGATTAGCCGAACTATACGAAAAATTAAACTATCCGCAATATTCTGAACAAAATTTAACATTACCGGAAAAACATGAAACTCTGGACATCACTCTGCCTGTTTCTGCTGCTGGGCGCAACAGCGTTTGCAGTTCGCGAAAATCCTCTGGAAAGCAGACTTCGCCGCATAATACGCCTCTCAAACACCGATGTAGGCGTCGCCGTCATCAGCGGCAGCCGAAATTGGGCGGTCGGCAACCGAAAACGCCCGCTGCTCAGCGTTTTCAAGTTTTTTATTGCGGTTCAAACCCTCCGGCAGATGGAGCAAACCGGAACGGCTCTTAACGCAAAACTGACAGTCGAAGAAAACATGACTGACGCAAACATGTACAGCCCCATGCTGAAAAAACATCCCCGCCGCCCCTTCGAAATCAGTCTGGCCGAGCTGCTCGAATATATGATTGCCGAAAGCGACAACAATGCCGCAGACATTCTGCTGAAATATTCCGGCGGAACCGGACAATTGGAAAAATTTCTGCATGACCTCGGTTTTTCCGGCATTGACATTCGCGTCAACGAAAAACAGATGAACCAAAAAGCAGAAAATCAATACCTGAATCAGGCCGCACCGTCAGACGTCGCCGGACTGATAAAACTTGTTCTTGAAAAAGACGTTTTGTCAGCCGAACACCGGAAATTTCTCTCCGACATCATGCTCAAAACCTCCACCGGCACAGACAAGATAAAACAAGGCCTTCCACCCGGCGTCATGTTCGGCCACAAAACCGGTTCGTCGTCACGCACCGCTGACGGCATTAAAATTGCCGACAATGACGCCGGCTTTGTCACTTTAACAAACGGCCGCACTTATTATATCGCCGTCATGATAACCGAATCAAAACTTGACGACCGTGCTAATGCCGCACTGGCCGCCCAAATATCGCAGACCGTTTACAATTATCTGACGACAGAAAAAACCGACTAGAGAAAAGTCACAAAAAAATCCCCTGCAATGCAGGGGATTTTTAAAATGGCGTACCCGGAGGAAGCGCTAAGCAAAATTAACCGCTGCTCCGGTTAATTTTGTCTGTAAGCTCTCCGTAACATCTTAATGAGTAAGGGAAACTCTTTGACCGAAACGAATTTAGATGCCTGAGAACGAACCCGGGTTCGACCCTGCCGGGAAGCCTTTTATAAAAAAAGCCGCCCTAATAGGACGGCTTATAAATGGCGTACCCGGAGGGATTCGAACCCACGACCCTCGGCGTCGGAGGCCGATACTCTATCCAACTGAGCTACGGGTACATCTTCATACATTGTTTCTTTATGTACATTATTTTAATTTACATTTCCAGTCTTTTTTGAAAAAATCCTCTCTTCTTTCCCGCTTCGCAGAAAATTTGCCGAAATTATCGCAATTTGGGCTTGACTTTTAGTTACGGAAACGTTATTAACAAGCAACAAGTTTATTTACGAGGATTAATACAATGGCTAAAAAATGTGATATTTCTGGCACCGGCGTTATGAGCGGCAACAATGTCAGCCACGCTCACAACAAAACCCGTCGCCGTTTTCTGCCCAACCTGCAGGTTGTATCTCTTCTGAGCGAAACCCTGGGCAAAATGTTCAAACTCAAAGTTTGCTCCAAAACCCTGCGTTCTATTGAACACAACGGCGGACTGGACGCTTATCTGGAATCTACGTCCAACAGCAAACTGACCGAAGAAGCTAAAAAAATAAAAAAGAGCATTGCGAAAAGCAAAGCCGCTAAATAATTATAAACAGGTCAACTCCAAAATATCCCTCTGATTTTTCAGGGGGATATTTTTTTATCCCCACAATTAACAGCCCTGAAACCTCCTTCGCGTCAAATCCTTTGAGTTTTACCGAGAACTTGTTTATAAAGAGGCAGTAAAAGAACTAATTTTTTTCACATGAAAGTCTGCCCCGATGGAACAAATCGACACCGCTTCGCTGCCGCAAAACCTGGAAGCCGAACAGGCTCTGCTCGGCGCCGTTCTGGCCAACAACAAAGCCTATGAAAAAGTTTCCGAATTCCTGCGTCCCTACCACTTTGCCGATTCGATTCACGCCAAGATTTTCGAAGTCATTTCCAAACTGATTCAGCGCGGTCATGTTGCGGACGTCATCACGCTCAAAAACTATTTTGAACAGGAAGGCTCCCTGAACGAAGTCGGCGGCCACCAATATCTGATAAAACTTGCCGACAGCGCTTCGCCTCTGACTAACGTCGAATATTACGCACAATTCATTTATGACAAATACCTGCGCCGCGAACTGATAAACACCGGTTACGAAATCGTCAGCGACGCCATGAAAGAAGACTTGGATACCGATGCGACCGCCCAGATAGAAACTGCAGAAAAGAAACTTTTCGAACTGTCTAACCAAGGTGAAAGCCAGGGCGGATTCATCGACTTTGCCGAAGCGCTCACGTCTTCCCTCGGACAAATCGAACAGGCCTATCAGAAAGACGGCAAAATATCCGGCCTTCCCTCCGGCCTTGATGCTCTCGACGAAAAAACCGGCGGGCTCAACAATTCCGACCTCATCATCATTGCCGGACGTCCGGCAATGGGCAAAACCGCTCTTGCCACCAATATCGCCTATAATGTGGCCGAATTTATGAGCCATGACAAATCCGTCGACCCAAAATCGCGCGGTGTTGCTTTCTTTTCGCTTGAAATGTCCGCCGACCAGTTGGCCGGCCGTATTTTGTCCACCGTTACACAGACGCCCGGACACAAAATGCGCACCGGCGAACTCGACAACGCCGAATTTACCCGCATTGCCGCTGCCGTCCGCGAACTGGAAACCATTCCGCTGTACATCGACGACACGCCGGGCCTGAACATCAACGCCATCCGCACCCGCGCCCGCCGCCTCAAACGCAACAAAGGTCTGGGACTGATAGTCATCGACTATATCCAGCTGATTATGGGAACCGGCAGTAAAAAGACTGAAGGCAACCGCGTACAGGAACTTTCCGAAATCTCCCGCGGCCTTAAAATCCTCGCCAAGGAACTGAACGTTCCGGTCATCGCCCTGTCACAGCTGAACCGAGGCGTCGAACAACGCGATGACAAACGCCCGGTTATGTCCGACTTGCGCGAATCCGGCTCAATCGAACAGGATGCCGATATCGTCATGTTTGTTTTCCGCGAAAACTATTATATACAAAACGAAGAACCCAAACAGCGCTCGGGCGAAACGCCGGAGCATCTGCAAAACCGCATGGAAGAATGGCAGAAACGCATCCGCGAAACCGCCAATCTCGGCGAAGTCATCATCGGCAAGCAGCGCCACGGCCCGACCGGCACCGTCAAACTGTTCTGGAACGGAGAGTTTGCCCAGTTCGGCAATCTGGTTAAGGAAGAATATCTCCCCGACCAAATCGGCTGAGTTTATTTGCGGTTGCAGCAACGGCCGCAGCCGCAGGAATCCTCGCCGTCACAGCCGGAACTGTCCCTGACCTCTACCGGATAACCGCCGTAAAATGCCGAACCGAGGATTTTTCCGGCATATTCATGTTCCGGCGTATCGCAGGTCATAACCGCGTCTTCAGTTGACTGCGGTTCGCCTTCAATGTCGCCGCTGAGAATTGCCTCCTGCATTTTTTGCAGCCGTTGTTTTTTGCCCTCGCAACAGGAGCACGAACTCTGTACCGGGGTCTTAACCAGCATGTCGGCCAGCCATTTAAACATTTTCACTACTCCTTAATTAATATCCTGTATAATATACCGCAAAATTTATGAATAAAAAGGAAACGCCTTGCCAAAAAAACTGAAAAACATGACCGAAGAAGAATGGGAAGCCGTCTGCAACCGTTGCGGAAAATGCTGTCTGATAAAGCTTCAGGACGAAGACACCGGCGAAATTTACTACACCGACGTCGTCTGCAAATATTTTGATTTCGACACCTGCGAATGTACGCAGTACCAAAACCGCTGCACGCTGGTGCCCGAATGTCTGAAACTGACCAAAGACAATGTCGGCAAAATCGGCTGGATGCCGAAGTCATGCGCATACCGCAGCCTGATTGAAGGACGTCCGCGCCCGGTGCGGGAACCGGTATCGGCATTCTGCATTTCCGAAAATCTGGTCAGCGATGACGAACTGGAGGACCATATTCTGGAACGGGATGACTTATGAACAAAGACGACTATATAATAGAAGACACTTTTAACCCTCAATCCCGGTTTGAACATCTGGAACATATCGAACCCGAATTCTGGAAAAAGAAAAAACTTGAGGAAATGTCCGCCGAAGAGTGGGAGCTTCTTTGCGACGGCTGCGGCAAATGTTGTTTGAACAAATTGGAAATCAAGGGTAAAATACGTTTTACCAATACCCGCTGCCGCTTTCTGGACTGCCGGAGCTGCCTGTGCCGGATTTATCCCGAACGCTTTAAGAAAGTTCCCGACTGTCGCGACATTGACCTGAACGCCGTCCGCGAAAAGCCGCGCTGGCTGCCCAAAACCTGCGCCTACTGGCTGCTGGACAACGGCTTCGACCTCCCGGAATGGCATCCGCTTAAAACCGGCCGCGCCGCTTCCGTACATGAAGCAAACATGTCGCTGAAAGGCCGCGAAACCGTCTCGGAAACAGGAATACAGAATTATGAAAATTACATTGTTTACTGGGAAGACCTTTGACATCCGCGAAGCGCTCGGCTTTGATATAAAAATCGTCAAATCGTCGCGCGCCAGACGAATGACGCTCCGCATCGATTCCAAAGAACGGCTGCCGGTTCTGACCATTCCCGAACGTTGCGCGGCCAAACGTGCCGTTGACTTCGTCAACCTGCACCGCAGCTGGATAGAACGCTCTCTGGCACGGCTGCCGCAAACCAAAAACTTCGAAGACGGGGAGCAAATCTCTCTGTTCGGCCAACCGGTTGTTATTCGCCGGACAAACGACCGTCGTTGCGGCACTTTTCTGGAAAACGGTTTTCTGAACGTTTCCGGCGACGCTGAATTTTTGCACCGCCGGGTCAAAGACTACATTAAGGCACAGGCCAAAACCGAATTCTACCGCCGTTCCAAAATTCTCGCCGACCGGCTCGGCTGCCCTCTGAACGACGTCACGATAAAAGATACCAAATCACGCTGGGGCAGCTGTTCGTCCATGCACAACATCAACTACAGCTGGCGCATCGCCCTTGCTCCCGAAACCGTAATCGACTATTTGATTGCCCATGAGGTTGCCCATCTCAGACACCAGGACCATTCCAGGGCATTCTGGCGTTGCGTCCGCGAACTTTATCCCGAAGCCGAGGCCGGCAAAGTCTGGCTCCGCCTGCACAGCAGGGAACTCTATCGGTACGAATAACAAAAAACTTGATAATTACATATTTGCTCCTTATATTTTAAACAGACACCAACTTCATGGAGAACAACTTAAATGTTAGAAAATAAAAATTTTGCCGCCGTCAGTGCCAAATCGGCCGCAACCGTAGACGAAGGGCTTCGCCAGTACATGATTAAAGTTTACAACTACATGGCTGCGGGGCTCTGCCTGACCGCCTTTGCCGCCTATCTGGTTGCCAACACCTCGCTGATAAGGCTTTTTTTCAACATTACCCCGCAGGGCGCCAGCCTGTCCGGTTTGGGCTGGCTGTTTCTGCTGGCGCCGTTTCTGATGATTTTTGCTTTCGGCTGGGTCATCAACCGCGGCACGCTGCAGCAGGTTCAGGGCGTATTCTGGGGCTTTTCGGCAGTTATGGGCATTTCTCTGGCGCCGATTTTCCTGACCTATACCGGTGACAGCATTACCCGCCTGTTTCTGATTACCGCCGCAACTTTCGGCGGAATGAGCATTTACGGCTACACCACCAAAAGAGACCTGACCGCCATGGGTTCCTTTATGGTCATGGGCTTGTGGGGCGTCATTATCGCTTCCATCGTCAATATCTTTATGCAGAGCTCCGGCCTGAGTTTTGCGCTGTCGATTCTGACTGTCATCATCTTTACCGGCCTTACCGCGTATGATACGCAGAAAATCCGCAGCCTTTACCTCAGTGCCGACACGGGCGATACGCTTTCCCGCAAAGCCATTGCCGGAGCATTGGAACTCTATCTTGATTTCATCAACCTGTTCTTGGCTCTGCTCAGACTTTTCGGCGACCGCCGTTAAAAAACAAAGTGTTTTCAGGCTCCGTGCATACGGAGCTTTTTTTTGCAAAAAATCATTGACTTGCCGCCCAAAAATGTCTATAAGCAGAATTACCCGAGGCCTTAGATTCAAAATTAAGGCTTAAATAACTAATAAAAATCAGCCGGTCTGACGCCGGCATTAACCGGAGAAAACAAATGAAAAGAACCTATCAGCCGAGTAAACTGGTCAGAGCCCGCCGTCACGGTTTCCGTGCCCGCATGGCCACGGCCGGCGGCCGCAAAGTCATTGCCGCTCGCCGCAGCAGAGGACGTAAAAATCTTTCGGCTTAGGCTGCAAACCTATGTCTGAAGTTTTGATTTTAAAAAAACGGAAAGATTTTGTAAGAGTCGCCGCAAAAGGCGTTAAGGTAGCTACCTCTACGCTCATTTTGCAGGCGGCTCAAAGTTTATCTGCACCCGAGGGCTCCTGCCGCACCGGCTACACGACAACCAAGAAAATCGGCAAGGCTCATGTCCGCAACCGGACCCGACGCCGCATGCGCGCCGCCGTCCGCGAACTTTTCCCGGCTCGCGCCCGTCCCGGTGTTGACTATGTTCTGATTGGCCGTTACAATACGGCGGATTGTTCCTTTGACAAACTGAAGGGCGACCTCTGTTACGGACTGAAAAAACTCCACAAGCTGCTCAATCCGGAAGAAAAAAAGCATGAACCGGCTTCTGAAAAACCTGCTGATTTGGCCGATTAAATTTTACCAGAAATTTCTCTCGCCGCTTTGTCCGGGCGTCTGCCGTTTTCGGCCGACCTGCTCGCAATACATGATAGAAGCCATTTCCGTCCACGGCATCATCAAGGGGCTGTATCTCGGCATCCGCCGCATTCTGCGCTGCCATCCGTGGGGAGGTTCGGGGTACGACCCGGTTCCGCCGAAACGCGAAAAAGAAAATAAGGAATAAGGCTGGATATTTGCTTGCCTAAACCCTAATTATACAGTAGAAAAATTAAGAAGAAAACAAAGACGCCGAACACCGGCCGACCGAGTGTTAACCGAGGAGATTTTAAAGAAGATGAAAGAAGAAATGAAAGGCATTTACTGGGCCGTTATCCTGTCAATTGCCGTTATTTTCGTTACCAACTACTTTTTCCCGCGCAAACCGGCAACGACACCGGCCACGCCGGAGGTTCCGGCTGTCGAAACCGTCGCGGAAAAAGTCGAGCGGCCGCTCGACAATGTCACGGACGAAACGCCGTTGGAAGTCTCCGAAGTCCTCGGCAAAGACGCCCGGATTAAAATCAAAAACGCTGCAGTCAGCGGCTCCCTCCGCATCAAAGGCGCCCGTTTTGACGAAATTTTGCTCGACAAATACAAGCAAACGCTGGAAACAGACAGCGCAGACGTAGAGCTCTTTGCTCCGGCTAAAACTGCCGCACCCTACTATGCCGAATTCGGCTGGCTGCCGCAGGATACCGCCGTCCGCACGCCGAACGCCGACACGCTCTGGAACGTCAAAGGCCGAGAATTAACCCCGCAGACGCCGGTAACGCTGGAATGGAACAACGGACAGGGACTGACCTTTGTCCGCCGCATCAGCTTAGACGACAACTATATGTTTACCATTGAACAAAGCGTCGAAAACAATACCGGACGCAGCATTGTCCTTTATCCCTACGGTTTAATCAGTCGTTTCCACAATCAGGCGGCAGCCAGCAGTGTCGTTCATGAAGGGCTTATCGGCGTTGTTGACAACACCTTAAAAGAGATCAAATACAAAGATCTTGAAGACAGCAAAAAAGAAGACTTCAAAACAACCGGCGGCTGGGCAGGCTTTTCCGACCGCTACTGGTTTTCGGCCTTTGTCATGAACAACGCTCAAAGCGGCACCGTCAAATTCAGCAATACCGGCAAAAACACCTATCAGGCAGATTATGTCGGCGCACCGATAACCGTCGCTCCGGGCTCCGTCGGTACCAATACGGTCAAGATGTTTGCCGGCGCCAAAGAAATCAAACTGCTGGACAACTATACCAAACAGTTTAACATTCCCAAGTTTGATCTCGCCGTCGACTTCGGCTGGTACTACTTCCTGACCAAACCTTTTTTCTATATTCTCGATTTCCTTTACAACTTCATCGGAAACATGGGCTGGGCCATTCTCCTGTTTGCCGCCCTGCTCCGTTTTCTGATGTTCCCGATAGCCAACAAATCCTATGAGAGCATGTCCAAAATGAAAAAGGTTCAGCCTCGGATTAAAGAGCTGCAGGAAAGATACGGCGACGACAAAATGAAGCTTCAGCAGGAAACGCTGGAACTGTACCGCCGCGAAAAAATAAATCCGGCCGCCGGCTGCCTGCCGATGCTGATTCAGATTCCGGTCTTTTTCTCGCTGTACAAGGTTCTGAACATTTCCATCGAAATTCGCCACGCGCCGTTCATCGGCTGGATTAAAGACCTTTCCGCGCCAGATCCTCTGACGCTTTCCGCTTGGACGCATCTGCCGATCCCCGGTCTTCTTGACATCGGCGTCTGGCCGATTCTCATGGGACTGACCATGTGGATTCAGCAAAAACTTAATCCAGCGCCCACCAACAAAGATCAGGCGCGCATGTTTGCCATGATGCCGGTAATCTTTACCTTTATGCTCGGACATTTTGCTTCCGGTCTGGTCATCTACTGGACCCTGAGTAACATCCTTTCCATTATCCAGCAAAAAGCGATTATGAAGAAAAACGGAGTAAAATGACATGGCCTCGGACAAGTTCAGCCCCGAACAGATTGAAGAAGCCGAAAGCTTGTTTAACAAGCCCTGCAATTTTGTGCTGAGCGTGGCCAAACTTGACCAGCTGCCGTTAACCGAAATGGGCGAAGTTGCGTTTGCCGGACGTTCCAACGTCGGCAAGTCAAGTCTCATCAATGCCTTGTTTAATCAGCGCAAACTGGCGAAAACCTCCTCGACGCCCGGCCGCACCCAGCAGTTGAATTACTTCAATCTGGCCGATAAGATTCACCTGGTTGACCTGCCCGGCTACGGTTTTGCTCAGGCTCCCGAAAGCATGGTCAAATCATGGCAGAAACTCATCTTTGCCTATTTGCAGGGACGGGTAAATCTCAAACGGGTTTTTCTGCTCATCGATTCGCGGCACGGCATAAAAAAGGTCGACGAAGAAACGATGAAACTGCTCGACAAAGCGGCCGTCACTTATCAGATTGTCCTGACCAAAACCGATAAAATCAGCGCCAAAGCTCTGGCCGATACAATCAAAAGAACCGAAGAAATCATCAAAAAGCACGGCGCCGCCTACGTTGACATTTTAGCCACCAGTTCGGAAAAAAACCGCGGACTGGATGAACTTAAAGCCGAAATCAACAGTTTGATTTGACAAAACTTTTGCGGTTTTTGCGCCCCATTGACCACAGGTTGCCGATACCGTTTATCGGCTGCACCGCATACAAAGAATTAAAGTTAAAATCCCGGCTGAAGAAAACCGACGTCGTTTTAGTGTAATTATTCATCGGGCAAAAACCGTAAAAATCAACCTGCAGCAGATTCGCCGCACGCAGTTCTGCAACGGCTCGGACATACTCCTGCGACGTATTGATACGGTCGCTGTCATCCAGTATGACAATGCCGCCCGGCGCCAGTTTTCTAACCGCGGCTTCAGCGCAGTAGGCCCGGCATTTGCCGTCAATCGCAATCACGTCATAAACCTCATCCTGCTCAAAAATCGCATTGAAATAAGCTTCGCCTTCATCCCGCCAGCAAACGGAAAGATTGGGACATTTAAATTCCTCGCGCCAGCGGGCAAACCATTCCGGATTATCTTCAATGCTGATAACTTTTGCCGCCCGTTCAGCCCAAAACAGCGACGAATAGCCGCAGCCGTATTCAAAAACCCTTTTGCCGCCATAATCAAACTGCGACAGATACTCAATCGCCGGATAAGTATACCAGGGAATGGGATTGCCGTCTTTATCCGCACAGACTTTTTCGTCGATGCTGCGTTCAATGGCATATTCTTTCTGCCACATCTCAATAAATTTCATAAACTTGTCGCTAAACATTCGGACGGTCTCCGTTGAAAATATGTTTGCGGCACATATATCATAAAAGTACGGTTTTTTGAAATGTTTTTTAGGAGATTACAATGGAATATTTAAGAAAAACCTCTCTGGTTCTGACCATCATCGGCGCCCTCAACTGGGGCCTGGTCGGATTTTTCGACTTCAATCTGGTTGCCTTCCTGTTTGGCAGCATGAGCATTTTGTCCCGCATTATCTACATGCTGGTCGGACTTTCCGCTCTGGTTGTAGCCTACTCTGCAGCCACCTGCTGCCGTACGGAAGAGCATTTTGTAAAAGAAATCAGCAAATAAGTCCTGTTCTCTCCCTCAGTGAGGGAGAGAACAAATTTTTCCGTCATTAAAGATTAATCAATAACTCTGATGTACAATCAAAGAAAACAAAATTGAGGGCTGACATGGCAGGCGCAAATTTAATCTTCAAAAATCCCCGCACCGGAATAATCAAAGTTGCTCCGACCGGTTTTTCATGGACGGTTCTGCTGTTTGGATTTCTGGTTCCCCTGCATCGCAAAGACTGGCTGTGGACCGCAATCATTCTCTTTTCTCAGATTGTGACTTTCGGTCTGGCGGCAGTCCCTTTTGCCTTTCTGTACAATAAACTTTATGCCCGGAAACTGATTAAACGCGGCTACACCTACTTCAGCCGCACCGGCAGCGTTGCTCCCGAAATACTTGAAGAACATCTGCGGCTGCAAAACCGCGTTTTCGAAAAAGCCTTTGCCGCTGCCGAATAAAAACCGCAGTTTCGATACGAACCGTCTTACGCCCGCTGGATCGAAAACCGGAAAATTAAGAAAATAACTTTATGCAAGTTTTCTCGCCGCGGACGAAATCTGCATAAGCGTATAAGACACAATTTCCACAACCGGCATGTTGGTCGTCTTGCAGTCACGTTCGCACTTGTAAAGAAGCTCCAGCACACTGAGCAGTTTCTCGCGCGGCCAGATGCTGACCTGCCGCTTAAAACTCGATTCGCGAAAGAAGATAATCCGCGGCTGCAGCTTGAAAACCGCCTTGTCTACGGTGTCGCCGTTTTCCATGTAAGCCTTGCAGGTCAAAATTTTGTTAAAATGATAAGTCAGGCTGCGAATAATCGAAATCGGCTCGTTCCCTTCGTTAACCAGCTTGTTGAAAGCGGCCAGCGCTTTGTCTGCATAACCGCCCGCCGCGGCAAAACAAACGTCGTCGCCGGAAGAAGAAGACGCATCGCTGATAATTTTCTGCACGTCTTCAACCGTTACGTTTTTATGATCGCCGAGATAGGTTATCAGTTTCTCGATTTCGCCGGAATTGCTCATCCGGTCATTGGAAAGCCGCGCGCATAACAGCTGCAGCGCCTCGTTGCCGATAGTAATCCCGTTTTCGATAAACTTGGCGCGGGTCGAGTTGAAAATATCTTCATCACGATCTTCATAGCAGGCGATTGCCGCCATATTCTCGTTTTCTTCCGCCAGCCTGACCAGCGAAGACTTTTTGTTCAGACTCCCCGAAGACACAATCAGCAGCGTGTCGGAAACATTATTTTCCAGCAGCGCTTTGACATGTTTGGTCAGATTATTGTCTCCGTCCCGCACGATAACCACGCGGCGGCCGCCCATCAGCGACTGCCCGTTATATTCGCCGAACAGGATTCCCGGATCGCTGTTAATGTCGCTCCCGTTCAGGTAAACGACCCGAAACGGATCATATGGATCTGGACAAACTGCCGTCGTAAATTTCTTGACATATTCGGCCTGCAGTCCCTCGTTGCTGCCGTAAATTACCGCACAGCGCAGCACGTCGTCCGGCTTTTTCAGATACTTGTCTATTTGTGCCTGCTTAAATTGCACTGCTGTCTCCCACGCCGGTTTTCCGGGAATGGAAATATGCCCCCAGACGCAACGCTATGTCATTGGCAATAATCTGCGCACAGTCTTTTTCGCCTTTTTTCTCGGCAATCGTCGTCGAATACGGATTGGACATAATGTCATAGCTGGAATAGGCAATGCTGTTGCCGCGCACCAGTTCCTCGTCACTCTGAGCGTCATACAGAATATAATCCACCCGATAGCGAACCTGCTCGCGGGTTGCCGTAATGTCGTTGCGCAGCGCCTGCTGAATAATCTGGCGGTCGGTCAGTTCGACATACAGACGATACTTAGGATGCGACGGAACACCGCGCGGCGTCAGGCTGTCCAGCAGTTCATTGCGCACAATCTGGCCGAATCGCTCTTCAATCGGCTCAACCTTAATCTGCGACATCTCCTGTGTAATTGAGGTGTCAAAGTCCCCGGAAAAATACCAGGCGTTGTTATGCTTTTTTTCCACGTACAACGGCTGAAACCCGCAGGCGGAAACCAGCAAAAACAAAAACAAAACCCGGCATTTTTTCATTTTCGGAACTCCTCTCTAAGCCGCAGCGGCCTTGGCGACGATATTGACGATTTTGTTCGGAACGACGATAATTTTAACGACTTCCTGACCTTCCAGCTGGCGTTTGACATTGTCGACATTCAGCGCCGCCTTTTCAAGGTCTTCTTTTGAGGCGTCTTTCGGCATTTCAATCGTGCCGCGCATTTTGCCGCAAACCTGAACCGCAATCGTTACGACATCGTCCTGCGCCAGTTTAGCATCGCCCTGCGGCCAGCTTTCGGTAATAATCAGCGACTGTTTGCCCATACGCGCCCACATTTCTTCGGCCAGATGCGGTGTAAACGGCGACATCAGTTTCAACAGCGTCAAATACAACTCGGCCGGAACCTTTTCCAGCCCTGACATATAGTTGACATAGGTCATAAGGGACGAAACCGCCGTATTGAACTTCATCTGGTCTATGCGCTCGGTTACCTCAAGAATGCACTTGTGCATCGCGCGCAGATCCTTCTCGTTCGGCTGAACGTCATATACCTTCTTCATCAGCGCATAAACCTTGCTGACAAAACGGTAAACACCCATCAGGCTCTCGTCCGACCACATTGCGACCTGGTCAAAGGGTCCGATGAACATTTCATATAAACGGAACGTATCCGCGCCATAGGCGTCGACAATATCGTCCGGATTAATGACGTTGCCGCGCGACTTCGACATTTTCTCTCCGTTTTCGGCCAAAATCATGCCATGCGAAGTGCGCTTGTTGTAAGGTTCTTTGGTCGGAACCAAACCGCAGTCGTACAAAAACTTATGCCAGAAACGCGAATACAGCAGATGCAGCGTCGTATGTTCCATACCGCCGTTATACCAATCGACATTCATCCAGTAGTCCAGAGCTTCCTTGGACGCAAATGCCTTGTCGTTGTGCGGATCGCAATAACGCAGGAAATACCAGGAGGAACCTGCCCAGTTCGGCATTGTGTCCGTTTCCCGGCGGGCATGGCCGCCGCATTTCGGACATGTGGCATTCAGCCAGTCGCCAGCCTTTGACAGCGGCGATTCGCCCTCATCGTTCGGATGATAGTCCGGAACCGGAGGCAGCGTCAGCGGCAGTTCCGATTCGGGTATCGGCTGCCAGCCGCATTTCTCGCAATAAACCATCGGTATCGGTTCGCCCCAGTAACGTTGGCGGGAGAAAACCCAGTCGCGCAGTTTGAAGTTAACTTTCGAACGGCCGAAACCATGCTCTTCGGCATACCTGATGGCAGCTTTCATGCCGTCTTCCTTGTTCATACCGTTCAGAAAACCTGAGTTGATATGTGCGCCGTCCTCTTCCCACGCCTTTTCGGAAATGTCGCCGCCTTCCAGAACCTGAACAATCGGCAGATCGAAAGCCTTGGCAAAGTCATAGTCGCGCTGATCATGTGCCGGCACCGCCATAATCGCGCCGGTACCGTAGCCCATCAGCACATAATCGGAAATAAACACCGGGATCAACTCGCCGTTATACGGGTTTTTGGCCTTGATTCCTTTCAGTTCGACACCGGTTTTGGAATCGTTCGCCGTACGTTGCAAATCCGATTTCTTGGCTGTTTCGGCAACATAGGCCTTGACTTCCCCGGCATTTTCAAATTTGTCCGCCAACGCGCCGACATATTCGTGCTCCGGCGCCAGAACCATATAGGTAACGCCGAAAGCCGTGTCCGGACGGGTCGTGAAAACGGTCAGCTTTTTGTCGCCCAAAGGCGCGCCATTATTGTCAGTCAGGCCAAAGTCAAGCTCGGCACCTTCCGAGCGGCCGATCCAGTTAATCTGCTGCGACTTGACGCGGTCAATAAAATCCAGCCCGTCCAAATCATTAATCAAACGATCGGCGTATTTGGTAATCGCAATCATCCACTGTTCTTTGTTTTTGCGTACCACCTGTGCGCCGCAGCGCTCGCAGCAGCCGTTGACAACCTCTTCGTTGGCCAGGCCGACCTTGCAGGACGGGCACCAGTTGATGGCAATTTTGTCTTTATAGGCCAGTCCCTTTTCAAAGAACTTGATGAACATCCACTGCGTCCACTTGAAATATTCCGGCGACGAGGTATCGATACACCTGTCCCAATCAAAACTGAAACCGAGCGATTTCAACTGCTTGGTAAAGGTTTTGATGTTAGCCTGTGTCGAAACCGCCGGATGTACGCCGGTTTTGATGGCATAGTTCTCGGCCGGCAGCCCGAAAGCGTCAAAACCCATCGGATATAAAACGTTAAAGCCCTGCATGCGTTTTTTACGGGCAATGACGTCCAAAGCGGTGTAAGAGCGCGGATGTCCGACATGCAAACCGGCGCCGGACGGATACGGAAATTCGACCAGGGCATAAAATTTTTCCTTGTCATGGTCGATTTCTACCTTGTAGGCTTTCTCATCGTCCCAGATTTTCTGCCACTTTTTCTCAATGGTATGAAAATTGTACCTGTCTTCCAGCGCCCACTCCTTGCGCCATTCTTCAAAATTTGCTTTGCCGTTGTATCTGGCATTGTTCTCGGTCATTTTCGCTTATTCCTCTCTAGCCGCTAAGTCTCTTCTGTACAGTTTTCTGGCCTGGGTCAGGATGGCGTTCTCGATTTCGCCGGCCAGTCTTCTGTCCGCTGTATCGTTAACCCACTTGCCGTCGCGCAGAACTCTTTTGAAGACTGCCACTTTCAGGCAGTCGGCACGCAGATTGCGTGACAAAATGTTGACGGTAATTTTGAACTGCTCGTTCTGAATGTTGTCCATCGCCGCCCAGTCGGTAATGATGACGCCGCCTGCGGAATCCGCCGAAGCAAGGGGCATAAAGGAAAGCTTGGTAAGCGCCGCCTGCCACAGATACGGATTAACCCCTATGCTTTCTTCTGCCGGCGCTTTGCTTTCCGCTTCGGACGCACCCTCGGCAAACGGGTTAAGGGATGACATCGACGGCAGCCAGGAACAGCCGGAAACCGTCAGTATTGCAATCAGAACCGTGCTTAGTTGCTTTTTCATCGGATAAACCTCATTCATTCAAATTACACATTGCACCAAAAGTATAATACTTTTCACCAAAAGACAAGTCACTTGCGCCATTTTCTCACTTGTAATTAACGTGTCTTTTGCATAAGATAGGCAAAAATTACCCTCAACAAGGAACGAAAGATGCCAGATCCCCGCCAAACCGCCGCCGAAATGCTTCAAAAAGTCCTGACCGAAAAAGCCTTTTTCAGCGAGGTTAAAGGCTCTGTCGATTCGCTCGCCGGCAAAGACGCTGCTTTTGCCAACATGCTGGTGCTGACGGCATTACGCCGGCTGGTCTTCATCAAAAAAGTTCTCAAGCAATACGCCCGCAAAAAACTTCCCGAAAAAGCCGCCTTTGCCGAATTTGCCCTGCTGCTCGGCCTGACTGAGATTCTCTTTATGGAAACGCCGGACTATGCCGTCATCAACAGCTGGGTCGAAATCGTCAAAAGAAAAGCCGACAAATATGTCGCCGGATTCGTCAACGCCGTCCTCCGCAAAGCCTGCGCCGATCGTGAGGAATTGAAAAGCCGTGATACGGGAGAGTTTTTCACTTCGGAGTTTTACCGGATTCTCAATCATGCCTACGGCAAAAAAACCGTTTCCAAAATGCAGGCGGCCGCATTAATCGAACCGGCGCTCGACCTTACCGTCAAGGCCGACCCTGCCGGCTGGGCGCAGAGGCTCGGCGGCCTGTTGCTACCGACTGGTTCCGTCCGTCTGAACAACAACGGCCGCATTACCGAAATCGAAGGCTACGAAAGCGGCGCCTGGTGGGTTCAGGATGCCGCGGCAGCTCTGCCTGTCAAATGCCTCGGCGATATCCGCGGCCTGAAAGTTCTTGACATGTGCGCCGCTCCCGGCGGCAAAACCGCCCAGCTCATCAACGGCGGCGCCGAAGTCATTTCTCTGGACATTTCCGAAACCCGACTGAAAAAACTGCGCGATAATATGGCGCGCCTGCAGTTCTCGCCGCCGCAGACCGCCTGCGCCGACGGCGCGGACTATTTGCAGAATTGCAAAAGCGGACAGTTCGACGCCATCCTTCTTGATGCGCCCTGCTCTGCGACCGGAACACTCCGTCGGCACCCGGAACTCGTACATATAAAAACCGTCGCCGATGTCGAGAAACAAACCGTCCTGCAGAGAAAGCTGCTCGACGCCGTTCCGCCCGCCCTCAAGCCGGGAGGCTTTCTCGTTTACTGCGTTTGCTCAATCGCCAAAGCCGAAGGCGAAGAACAGCTGAAAACATTTTTGGAAACGCATGCCGGCTTCCGGCTTTGTCCGCTCGCCGCCAAAGATATATGCCGCTGCCCCGGTCCCGACATTTCCGAAATATTCACCCCCGAAGGCTGCATCCGTACACTGCCGTTCCATCTCGCGGACTGCGGAGGCCTCGATTCTTTTTTCATTGCCAAACTGCAAAAGGTTGCCTGAATGTTTTTCCGCAAAGATATCTTCAACATCAAACCCGCCGCGCTCGACCCTGAAGCCGAAACGGCCGAAGACGAAGTCAGAAACCCGCCCTCCGACACGCGCCCGGTCTATGTCATCGGCGACAATGCCCTTACCTGCTATCTGGCCGCCAAGCTGACCGATGCCGGACATGATGTCATCGTCATCGCCGGCAAAGAAAACAACCTCAGCTTTTCCACCAACGGCATCAGCCTCAAGGAAGACAGCAGCCTCAAACTCAGCCGCTACAAGTTCAACACTTCTTTCTGGATAAAGGAAGAACCGAAACTGGTTATCATCGCCGCCGACGCAGGCCATGTCAACGCCTCGCTGGCCGCCGTGGCCAAAGACAAAATCGGCGCGGCGCCGGTTCTGTGCTTTACGCCGCTCAAAGACGTCAACTACATCGAAGCCATGGTCGGCGGCAATCTTTTCCGGGCCTTTTTCGACGGCTATCTGCAACAGAACGGACAGCAGGTTTTTCTTTACGGCCGCACGCCGCAGGTAAAAATCTGCAAAAACGTCAACTGGGAGAAGGAAAACCCTTTTCCGGACATTTTTGCCTACACCGGCCTGAATATCGGATACGAAACCGACACCGTACGCTGTTACTGGGAATTCTTCGCACCTTACGCGGTCGGTTCGCTTTTGTCCGCCCTCAACAACAAAAATCTGTTTGACATTACCAAGGACAAGCAGCTTCGAGAGCAAATTCCCCGGCTGATTGCCGAAACGGCGGCGATTGCCGCCGGCGAAGGACTGGAACTGGATTGCGAGCCGCTGGTCAAAAAGCTTTACGCTGCGCCGATGAACTATCGCTTTCCGCTTCAGGACGAAATCAACGGCGGCGGCTACGGCGAGGCCAACCTCATCAGCTCGGTGCTGATGAACGCCGCACGCAGCGCCAAAATCCGCTTTATGGACAGCAGCCTCAACAAAATCCTCAAGCAGATATACAACTTAATCTTAGTATAAAAGTGCTTTGCAGGTTGAAGAAAAAGAAGAAACGGATTATAAAAAAGTAAGTTGACTCAATAATCAAAAGGCTCTGGCCCATGGAATTTGCATACATCATCACTCTTGCCGCTTTTCTGGTTTGTTTCTTGGCCGCGCTTGTCGGCCTGCGGCTGGCCGCTTCGGAATTGTCATCTCCTGTTCCCGGCAGCAGCTGGCGCTGCGACGCTTTCCTGCCGGTATTGCTGGTTTCCTTTGCCGCTTTTGTCCTTCTTTTTGCCTTTGCCAACCGAACATATGATCAGATTTTTCCGTTGACCTGGGTTGACCTGTTGCTCGCTTTTGTTTCGGCAGCGGCGGTTTATGCCGTTTCCCTGTTCAAAAAAACCGGCCGTTTTGCACTGCCGGCACTGGCAGGCGCCGTACTGCTCTGCACTGCGTTTCTGCCGGCCGATTTCATGCTGTTTCAGAATCATCTGCCTTTCTGGGGAGATCGGTTCTGCATCGTCCTGCTCTGGACGCTGTTTGCCTGGTGTTTTCGTTATATGAACGGCATTGACGGCATCGCCTCCCTGCAGGCTTCCGGTTTCGTCTGCGGGCTGCTTATCCTTTCCGTACTCGGCGGCCTGCCGCTCTTATACGGCAATTTTGCCGCAGCACTGCTTGGTGCCCTGACCGCATTGCTCGTTTACAACTGGTACCCGGCCAAACTTCTGCTCAAAGACGGTGCCTGCGTTTCGCTGGGATTCCTGCTCGGCTGGCTGACGATTCTGACGGCTCGCGAAGGCACGGGCAGCTGCGCTCTGATTTACGCCATGTATTATATTCTTGAGATCTGCTGGGCCGTCGGCCGCAAACTGATTGCCAATGACGGCAGCCTGGTTTCCAATACGCTGTATTACCGTCTCAACGCCTCAGGCCTGTCCCCGGCCGAAATCGGCCAAAACGTCGCCAAACTGCTGACCGTCCTGCTGGTTCTGGGCAGCTTTCAGGTTTATGCGCCCAATAACTATTCTTTGCCGCTGGCCGCCGCGCTCGTTGCCCTCTGGTTTATGAGCAAACTCAACAACTGGCAGGAACCGCAGCAAAGCCTGAAAGACATCAATCGCGAAGTCATTCGCGACATCAAAGACAATGTCGAAGACATAAAGAAGATAATCAGATAGGAACGGTCTCGAAACGATGGCACTTTTCGGCGCAATAAAAAAACTGTTTCAAAATACGGCCAGCCGTTCGGCCGAAACGGTCAGCCCCGCTTCGGCTGTCATGCCCCGCTTCCGGGTCAAGGTCATTGAGTTCAGCGACAACGTTGAAGGCAGCAGCGGCGAAATCATCGCCAGACAGTTGGCGACGCGCGAAGGGATAGAGGTCGGCTATTTCGATGAGCCTTTCAACAAAAGTTTTCTCAATCTGGAAAGCCGCACCCTGTTTGACCTTATAGACAAAGGCCAGACGATTCTGGACAAGACAGGCGCCGACGTCCTGCTCTGGGGCTGCAGAGAAGGCAGCCGCATCCGCCTGAACTTTCAGGTGCCCAGTCAGTACGAAGACGAGGAGCTGGCCTTTGTTTCGCTGATGGACAGCCTTTACATTCCGGCTCGTCCCGAAAGCGAAAACTATCCTGACGCCGTAATAAACCTCATCTACGGCGGACTGCTCAGTTCCCTGAACGCCGCGGGGGCTCAGGCCAAGGTCTACAAACGCTACCTGCTCAAAAAAATCATCGACCGCCTGTCCAAAGACAACTCGGCCAAAACGCTGTCCATTGAATATATGCCTTATATTATGAACTTTCTGGGTATTATTTACCTCAGTTACGCTTTCGACAAATCGGACGGCCGCGACTTCAAAATTGTCAAAAGCCTTTTTGACACGGCCATTAAACATCAGGACCTGATTACCTCGCCGATTCATCTGGGCTGTATTTACAACCATCTCGGCCAGCTCTACGACTGCGCCACCCGTTATATGGATAAAAATCCGGCCGCTTATTTCAAAGGCGCCATCGAATATTACCGCCTGGCTCAAAAATACCTGAGCAAATATACCTATCCGTACGATTACGGCTACATATCCTACAAACTGTCCAAACTGTTCTTTAACTACTGGCGGCAAAAGGAAGACATTCAGGCGCTCCGCGATGCCGTCTTCCAACTCCGCGAAGCCGAAAAAATCTATACCTATGCGTTGTTTCCCGAATTTTGGGCCGAAATTCAGGGACAGCTCGGCTATCTGCTCTCGCTGCTGGGTTCGTTTACCAAAAGCGAGGACATCTCCGAACTGGCTATCGCCAGCTACAAGAACCGCCAAAAAGTCATTACCGAACGCCGCGATCCTCTGCTCTGGGCCGAATGTTCGGAAAACATCGGCGACATCTACTATCGCATTGGCAGAAACAAGGCCGACCGCGCCGCTCTTGAAGAAGCGCTTGAACATTTTCACGACGCCCTGTACATTTTTGAAAACGCTCAGCTTTCCGAACGAATCAAAAAACTTACCACTGACATCGCCCGTACCAACCAGAGTCTGAATCTGCTTTGAACGGTTCAGGTTCTCCGTCCCGGATCAGTCATCACTTCTTCGGCAGAATCTCAATCCAGTAACCATCGGGATCTTCAATGAAATAAACGCCCATCTCCCGGTTTTCAAAACAAATGCACCCCATTTCCGAATGTTTGCGAAAAGCCGCGTCATAATCGTCGGGATAAACAGCCAGATGAAATTCGCCCTCGCCCAAATCATATTTCTGCGGATGATTCTGCAGTTCGGTCAGTTCCAACTCAAAGGGCGTTCTGCCGTCGCCGAGATAAACCAGTGTAAACCCGTTTCCCGTCATTCGGTGAATTTCCTTCAGTCTCAGTGCCTCTTCATAAAACTTTTTGCTGTTTTCCAGACTCGTAACGTTAAAATTAAAATGCGCAAATTCAAAACCCATCTTTTCCCCCTTCGTTTTCTTCTTTTTGCAATAAGCGGAAACCGATGTCAAACAATTAATTTTTCCATATACAAGGTATCATATTCATATGCCTTGCCCTCAATCTCCGTCATATAAACCTCGTTTCCGGTCGGCAAAAACGCCTGCTTCCGATACAGGTTAATCGCCGGACGCTGACTCGTCGTAACATGCAGACGCAGTTTCTCAAAGCCTTTCCGACGCGCCATTCGTTCCAGATAATTTAACAGCTTTTCGCCATACCCGCGCCCCTTAAACTCTTTGCGGACATGAAGTTTACAGACTTCGGCCTCTCTGTCGCTCTTCCTGACGATACCGCCCATTCCGACAATTTGCCCGTTTTCAAAAACGCCGGCAAATATACCGCCGTCGCGTTCAGCCTGTCGGATAAATGTCTTGATGTTCGGAAAAAGATGCAGCTGCTGGATAAACCCCTGCGGATTGTCCTGAACCGAAGCCACATAAAGCTGTTCCGCCGCGGCCAGATTTTCTTCGCGTAAAACTTTGACTTCAACCATCGTCAATACTCCTTCATGGCAAAATTTTTCAGGGTTAAGGCATAAATTTCGCTTACTTTCCGCAAATCCCGCTGTGCCGCCCGTTCATCAATCTGATGCATGCCGCCTCTTCTGCCGTAATCGCTGCGCGGCTTGCCGTCAACGATGCCGCCTTTCTCGGGCGTTCCGAGTTCAATAATCTGCGCCCGAGGAAAATATCTGCCGATAAAACGGCCGTCGGTCGTTCCGCCCGAACCGTCGGTCTGCGCCTCGATCCGCAGCGATGCGCGAATAGCTTCAAGCGCACTCTGCGCCAACGATCCCGGTTCCGAATAATAAGGTTCCGACGCCGTTTCCATATTTGCCCGCACGATCACTTCCCGTGCCTTGGCATAATCAGGATGCCTGCGCAGGAAACGCGGCGGATTCAACAATATCTCCTGCAAATCAGCCAGCACCTTTTCTTTGCTCTGCCGGCTCGTAAACCGCACGTTCCACATTGCCCCGGCTGTTTCCGGAATAACCGCGCTGGCGGCAAAATCGCCAGACCGCAGGGCCACCGTTTCGAAAGTCGTATTCGGAAAATGCCGGCTGCCGTCTTTCCATCTTTTGGCATTAAGAATAACCATGGCGTAAGCCAGCGCCCGGTTCGGATTTTCAAACAGCTCTTCATAAGCCCGGTGTCCCTGTGTTCCCTTTGCCTCCAGATATCCGACCAGCGAACCGCGGCGGCCGGTTTTGACATGCGTTCCGAGATAATCCCGCGACGACGGTTCTCCGACGATAAAAGCATCGGGATTTTTGCCGTTGGCTTTCATCCAGGCCAACACCTTGTCACTGCCGTTAACCGCAGCCCATTCCTCGTCGCCGGTAATCAGCGTGCCGATCGTCAGGTTTACGCCGTCGCCTTTGCCGGCTTTCAGCTTTTCCAGAGCGCTCGTCCAGGCGCCGACGCTGCCTTTCATGTCCGTTGCGCCCCGCCCCCAGACGAAACCTTCGTCAACCTGTCCGGAAAAAGGCGACCGACGCCAGAGCTTTTCTTCGCCAACCGGAACAACGTCGATATGCCCCATATAACATAAAAATTTGTGACCGGCGGCCTTCCTGTCGCCGATAGTCAGTTCCGCATACAGATTCGGCACCGGATACCACCATTTGTCATGCCCGCCTTCAAAAACCAGCTGCTCGGTCTGCGCACCCTGTTTCTGCAAAAACTCTTCCAGATATGCAAGGACTTCGCGGCAACGCTCAAAGCGCTCGCGACGTTCTGTTTCGTTTCGTCCGAACGGCGAAACCGAAGGAATTTTGACCAAATCGCTGACAATTTCGACCGCATCAGTCATTTTTCAGTTTTTTCTCCGTATATTTCAATCTTATGCCCAAGCATCTTATAACCGTGCACCACCGCAATTTTCTCCAAAATGGCGTCCAGCTCGTCAGCCGCAAATTCGGTAACCGCACCGTCTCCCATATCAATAATATGATGGTGGTGACGCGCCTCCCCCGAAACCTTTTCGTACGCAGGCTCCAAATTCGGAAACTCGTGTTTTTCAATCAGGCCGAGTTCGCAAAGCATGTTCAGAGTACGGTAAACCGTTGCCAGGCCGAGCGTCTTGTCTTTTTTTCTCGCCCGGTTCAGAATCTCGTCCACCGTAAGATGGTTTTTCGAATTCTCCAGCACCTGAAACAGCGCCCGCCGGGAAGACGTCATATTGATTCCCTTTTCCTTAAATACTTTCTCAAAAAGCGACATAAATTTCCTCATAAAAAATGTTGACACATAAAAAATAAAGTTTTATAAAATCTTCTGTTTGAGAAAGATTATCATTCTCAACAAATAAGTCAACCGTAATTTGGAACAAATCATGACTGAGCCGGAAACAATTTCTTTCATTCAGGATTCCTATAGGATTCTCCGTCGGCAGAAAGACATGACGCCGGACAACGAAACGCTCTGCCGCGTTCTTAATCGTCTGGTCATGACGCTGATAGAAAAAAACGTCTGTACGCAGACATTTTGCGACAAAATTCTGAACAGCCCCGGCATCAGGCCGCTGGTTGGCAAAATCCGCAGCATTGCCCAATGCGCCGAATGCGAGATGGAAAAATACTGGGCTGCCCGATTTTGCAAAGAACCGAACGGCGGCATAAACCGGCTGAAAGCTTTCTGGTATTACGAACAGTACCGGCAGATTACCCTGAATGAATACGGCTTCATCAAAGACCTGCCCAATGTCAGGAACATTGCTTTCGTCGGTTCCGGCCCTCTGCCGATGACCGCGATTCTGTTACGGCAGCTCGGCGGTTACGAAATCAACCTGATTGACAAAGATTTGAAAGCGTTGACGCTTTCAAAACGATTATGCGACAGTCTGAACCTTGACTTCGGCTTCATTCACGCCGAAGCCACACAGGCGGACTATCGCAGATATGACCTGGTTTTCATCGCCAGCATGATCGATGAAAAGACATCCCTGGTCAATAAACTGCACAACACCGGAATCAAATATCTGATTGTGCGGGACGCTGAAAAATTCTCCTGCCTGTTTTATGCCGAACTGGAAAGGGAAATTTTTCAGAAATATAAAATAAGCAGCTATCATGCCGGAGACAATATGACGTTAAACTCATCTTTTCTCCTTGAAATACAATAAACATCAAATATAACTCCTGAAACGAAAGGTACGGAATCCGCGCAACCGGATTCCGTATTTTCTGCCTTGAAATTAAATGTTCCCGGTCATATTATCAATGGCAGTTTTACAACTTCTTCAGAGAATGAAAATGAGACAGTTTTATCCGATTGTACTGCTTGTCGTTTCAAATATTTTCATGACCTTCGCCTGGTACGGCCACCTCAAATACAAATCAGCCGCCCTGTGGACCGTAATTCTGGCCAGCTGGGGAATAGCCTTTTTCGAATATTGCTTTCAAGTTCCCGCCAACCGCATCGGCCATGACTATTTTACCGCCCCGCAGCTTAAAATCATGCAGGAAATCATTACCCTTGCGGTTTTTGCAGTCTTTTCGGCGCTTTACCTCAAAGAAGGGCTGAAATGGAACGACGCGGTCGGTTTTCTACTCCTTCTGCTGGCAGCTTTTTTCGTCTTCAAAAGATGGGACTAAGCCGCGGTATCTGCGGCCAAACGTTTTCTCCGAAAACGGATAAAAAGACTTGACTTAAAGCGGACTCTAAGGTTTATGCTTTAAGTAACCGATTGCCATAACGAACAGAAAAAAATGAACAAAACTTACTTTCGCATTCGCTGTATCATCGCCTGGGTTACAGGCATATTGTGCTTTCTTGCCTTTTTCAGTGCATTTTACCCCGTAAAAATTTTTGACCTCCAATTGACCGCGCTGCTGCAGCGTTTTCTCGTCGACGTCTCGCTGACCGCGGCAATTCTTCTCAGCGCATTATTGCTTCTCACGCTCTTTTTTGGCCGTGTCTATTGCTCGACCCTCTGCCCTTTCGGGCTACTCCAGGAATTTCTGATGCTGTTTTTCCGACGCCGCACCGGCTATCGTCAAAACCGTCCGGCCAAATATTTTCTTGCGGCCGTTTTCTTCGGCATGCTGCTCGGCGGCACGGTTGCCGTCATTCGCCTGATTGACCCCTACGCTCTTTTCGGTTCGGCGGCAAGCGGCGCGCTTCCCGGACTGGCTGCTTTCGGATTCGTTGCCGTTCTGACCTGGTTTTTTGGACGTATTTTTTGCACCAACATCTGTCCGGTCGGAACCCTCCTCGGCCTGCTTGCCGTCCATGCCCGTAAAAAAATTCTGATTAACTCGGAACAGTGTGTTTCCTGCGGCCTTTGCGCAACCGGATGTCCAACCGGCAGTATTGACTTCAGAAGCAAAACCGTCAACAACGAAACCTGCATCAAATGCTTCAAGTGCCTTACTGTTTGTCGGCAAAACGGCATTGATTACCGCAGCGAACCGGTTGCGGCAGTTCCGTTCAGTCCGGAAAGACGCAGATTGTTGACAGCGGCGGCCGCAGCGGCGGTTTTGTCCGTAGCCGTAAAAGGCGGCATCAGGCTCAGCCGGACAATCGCCGACAAAACTAAAAAAGTCATTCTTCCTGCAGGTGCTGGCAACCCCGGAGAATTTGCCAGCCGCTGCCTCAACTGCAACCTCTGCGTCGCAGGCTGCCCGATGAAAATCATAAAAAAGGCGTCAGCGGATTATCCTGCCGTACATATTGACTACGCCGAGAGTTTTTGCAACTATGACTGTCATAATTGTTCTGCTGTCTGTCCGTCGGGAGCCATTAAAAAAATTTCTCTGGCAGAAAAGCGGAAAACACAAATCGGCCTGGCCGCTGTCGACGAAAACACCTGCATCAAATGCGGCATTTGCGTCATGAAATGCCCGCGTCAGATTATTTGCCGAAAAAACGGCGGCTTTCCGCAAATCGACGCCAAAGGCTGCATTGGCTGCGGCGCATGCCAGAATGCCTGTCCGGTAAATGCCATTACCGTAATTCCCGTAGAAACACAGAAAATTTTATAAGGAGAAAATAATGTCTTTAGGTTTATCCGAAATCGTATTGATTCTAATCGTTGTTCTGATTCTTTTTGGCGGCAAAAGAATTCCCGAACTCGCCAAAGCCCTCGGCAGAGCACAGTATGAATACAAAAAAGCGCGGGACATGCTGCAAAACGAAGCACAAGAGCTGAAAAAAGACATCGCCAACGCCGCCGAAGAAGAAAAAAAGAAAGACGAAAAATAACCGATGGAAAAACGGCAGGAAAGTCTTATTGAACATTTGGAAGCTCTCCGTTCAACATTGATAAAATGTTTTGCGGCATTGGGCATCGGACTTCTTCCGATGTTTCTTGCCGCACCGGACTGCATTGACCTGCTTATCAGAATCATGACATCAGGCAATAGCATCTCCTTAAACTATTTTTCACCGATGGAAGTTTTCGTTTTGCAGATCAAAACGGCTGTCGTACTGGACATTCTGATCTGTTCTCCTTACATCGCCAAAAATATTTGGGAATTCGTCCTGCCGGCACTTCACGACAACGAACGCCGTTTCATCAGGTCCATCGTCTTGTCTTCCTGTATATTATTCATCTTTGGCGCACTATTTTGCGTCTTTTTTATCCTGCCCTTGCTGGTAAATTTCGGCTTGAGTTTTGCCACACCGAACATAAGAGCCGTTTTTGGCATTTCCGGCATCATTTCAACCGCACTTTGGCTGTCAGTAGTTTTCGGGCTGATGTTTCAGTTTCCGCTGATTACCCGCTCGCTGATTCGTTCCGGTATCGTTTCTTACCGCTCCGTAACCGGCAAACGTCCGCACGTCATCGTCGGCATTTTGCTTCTGGCCGCTCTGCTGACACCGCCCGACATTGTCAGCCAGCTAATGCTTGCCGTTCCGACTTATGCGCTTTTTGAAACCAGTTTGTTTTTTTCGCGACCGAAACAAAAATAAAAAAAGTTCTTGACCTAGAGCACACTCTAAAGATTAAGCTGTAATCAAATCAAAGTAAAAATCTCTGCCATATATTGAAACTGGCGGAATTGTTCACAAATTCAGTTCAACACACCAACAAAGGAGAAAAAAATGAACAAAACAATCCTGTTCGGAGCCGTCGTCCTTTCTCTGCTGGCTCTGTTCGGCTACAAATCAAATGCCCAAATTAAAGAGGAGAACAATACAGTGAAAAACGAAACACCCAAAATCCTGATTGCCTACTATTCATACAGCGGCAACACCAAAGAAGTCGCCGAAGCAATTCATAAACTCGTCGGCGGAGACCTGTTCGAAATTAAAACCGAAGGAAGCTATCCCGAAGAATACCGCCCAATGACCACGCAGGCAAAAAAAGAAATCGACGCTGGCTATCGCCCTAAATTGACAACCGCAGTTACCGACATAACCCAATATGACGTTGTTTTCCTTGGTTCGCCAAACTGGTGGGGCACCATTACGCCGCAGGTAAGCAGTTTTCTCGAAACCTACCGTCTGAACGGAAAAAAAGTTATCCCGTTTATAACACATGGTGGCGGCGGTGCCCAACATACGGTTACCGACATAACGGCACAGTGTCAGGGCTGCGACGTGAACAGCAATGCCTGGATTGGCTACGGCAGCCGTACAACAGGCCTCTCAGACTGGCTGAAAGATTTGGGTTTCAGCAATTGAACCTGACTTCATTAAACAGAAAGCCCTGCAAATGCAGGGCTTTCTGTTTAATGGCGGAGAGATAGGGATTCGAACCCTAGGTACCCCGATAGGAGTACAATTGATTTCGAGTCAACCGCATTCGACCACTCTGCCATCTCTCCACAGTCGACCTACTTTTAATAAAGTCAAATCAATTAATTTGCAAGCCAAATTTTATCACAATGCAAAAATTTTCTTTTTTTATCGTTTCGATATGCTAAACTAAACATGTTTAACAACCATCCGAGACGCTCATGCTAAATCTGAAAGACTATATCCGCAATATCCCCGACTTTCCTAAACCGGGAATTATATTTCGAGACATCACAACCGCACTGAAAAAGCCTGACGTCTTCCGACAAATTATTGATGAAATCTATTTTAACTTTAAAGATGAAGACATCGATTATATTGCCGCCATAGAATCCCGCGGCTACCTCTTCGGAGCTCCTTTGGCATACAAACTTGGTGCCGGTCTGGTTATTATACGCAAACCGGGAAAACTCCCTTCCAAAGTCGAACGAATCGAATATGAGCTTGAATACGGAACCGATTCGCTTGAAATTCATCAGGACGCCGTTGAACCGGGAAAAAGGGTTCTGGTTGTCGACGATTTGCTTGCTACCGGAGGAACAATTTGCGCAGCCTGCAAACTTATCGAAAAAATAGGCGGCATAGTTGCCGGTACCGCTTTTTTAATTGAGCTGGATAATTTAAAGGGGAAAACACATCTCCCAAAATCGGCTAAAAACATAGCGCTACTGCGTTATTAATTACCTACTTAAACACCTTAAACCGCATATCCATTGGCAGATAAGTTTTCTCACCCGCAGACGCTTCAATACTGCCAAACGGCATCTGCGCTCTCAGTCGCCAGCTTTGCGGCAGTCGCCATTCTTCATGAACCTTTTCGTCAATCAACGGATTATAATGCTGCAGGCTGGCTCCGACATTATTTTCGGCCAGCGAAGTCCAGACCATATACTGTAAAATGCCGTTTGCCTGTTCGACCCAGACCGGAAAATTATCGGCATACAAGGGAAATTTAGCCTGTAAATCTGCCGTAACCTGATCATCGACAAAATACAGAACCGTACCATACCCGGCCGCAAACGAATTTATTTTTTCCTCTGTTTTGCCGAAGGCTTCCGCAGGAACCCTAGCCTGCAACGTATCTTTGACAATATTCCACAGTTTATGATGATTTTCACCGAACAGAACGACAACCCGTCCCGATTGCGAATTAAAAGCTGACGGACAGTTTCTAACCATACCTTCAACCAGGCGGATAACCTCGTCCTCCGCCAGAATTTTTCGTTTTCCCAAATTATAAACCGAGCGACGTTTCTCGGCCAGGCGTAAAAACTTCTCTTCCATGTTCGCCCCCGCTGAATTGTTATAAAGATAAATATTTCTCGTTTCTTGCTTTTTCAAGCAGTTCGGCCGTCATATTTTTTACAAACAGCCCAACCAGATTAAACTTGCTGACCATATCGGCCGGATACAGCCGCTCAAAACGCAGCATCAGTTCGTCTTTGTCATCATATCCCAGAAGCTGTGGCGTCAGATAGTCAACCATGTCTTCAAAATTCTCAAAAATTGCTATGCCGCGCAGCTGTGTCAACAGCTTTTCCTGTGTACGCGAATTGACAAACTCAATCACATCGCCGATTTTCAGCTGTTGCCTTTTCTTATCAAACAACCTGACCTCGACATGACACTCATTGTTTTTCATTTTGTTAAACGAAATATAATTGGACTTCATGGTATATTTCATCGTCGTCTCCGCGTTTAATTGTTAATCCGGATACCCTCAAACATCTGATATTCAAAAAGCGCAAAATCATCCGTCATCGCGCTGACATGATCGACAATCAAATGCACCCGCAGCCACCATTCCAGACCGTCCGAGCCATAAAGACGGACGGCATCGTCATCGGCAAACCATTCTTTCAACTGATTCTGATAACTCTTGAGACAACGTCTTGACAGACGATTGAACAAATGCTGCTCATAAGCCCTTCCGCCAACTTTCTTTCCGGCGACAAAAGCCTCAAACTCAGCCCGCGGAAGTTTCAGCAACCTGCCGAAATAACGTTCAAGCAGCCCCGAAATAACCGCATAACCGGAAAGCTCAATACTTTCCGCTTCTTTCGACTGATAAATCCTTTTAACCGAAAAATCCTTAATTACGTTCAAAACGCGTCCCATCGGCATATCTTCGGTAATCAGCTCTTCCGCCGAACTGTCGCAAAACGTGTCATAACGCCGGACAAATGCTTCTGCGGCAGCTTCCACGGCTCTATGACTGATTTCGATACAGATTTCAACGCCGAAATCCCGAACGCTCTCTTTCTCGGCCAGACTTTTAACCGGTATTTCTTCTCTCCCGTATTTTTGCTCCCACATCTCGTGAAACTCTTTCAAAAATTCGGCCGGCGTAATAATCCCTTTGGCAATGGCATCCGAAACGTCGCTCAGACAATAGGATATGTCGTCAGCGGCTTCCATGATATAAGTCAGTGGATAACGAAATCCCTTCGGCCAGCCGATAAGCCGATACGCCTTTTCTATCTGCGCTTCTTCCGATTTGAAATAACCGGCCTTTTTTCTGATTTTGCGACCGGCTTTCTCTTCTCCGGAAGTTCTGGCATACTTGACTGCCGACAACAGCGACGGCACTGTCAGATTCAGAGCAAACTCATCTTTTTCGCAATGCAGGCGGCTGACGATTCGAATTCCCTGCGGATTCCCGTCAAACTCGTAAAAATCCGCCAAAAGCGGCTTTATTGCCGAATAATCAAGCCGCAAATCTTTCGCATAACTTTCCAGATTGTCTTCCGCCCATTTAACCAGCGCCGCTTCTCCGAAATGTCCGAACGGCGGATTGCCGATATCGTGCATCAAACAGGCGTTTTCAACGACTGCCGGAATTTCAACGGCATTTTCCGCGCTTATCTTTCCCTCGGCACATAAACGCCGAGCTATTTTGCTGGCCAGAATTTTCCCGATATCAGCCACCTCCAGCGAATGCGTCAAACGCGAGCGCACACTTGAATTAAGTTCCAGAGAAAAAACCTGCGCCTTTTGTTGCAAACGCCGAAAAGAAGAAGAATAAATAATACGCGATTTGTCGCTGAAAAATTCTTCCAACGGAACACGGCCGCCGATATCCGATTTCCGCAGACGTACCGGGGTTAAAATCCGCTTAAACAAATTCTCCGTCATATTTTCCACCATATTTAACTTTCTGAATATATTACATTTATAGCAGAAAAATAAAATCTGATAACATTTAATTGCAGTTTTTACAGCACAAAAACCGCCTTTATCCGCGGAAAATAAAAATGAAACAAAAAAACCAGCCTTTCGGCTGGTTAAGAATTGGAGCGGGCTCGAGGATAAAAACAGCCGCCATCCGGCTGTTTTTACCGCAAGAGACGATGTTTAGTTAATGTTTTGAGCCAGCAACAGCGGCGATAAAACATTTACAAAACGAGTGACCGCAGCGAGTTGGTGAATGTTAATGAACCTACGAGCCAGACAGGGATTTGAAAAATCCCTTTGCCCTGAAACAAAAAAACCAGCCTTTCGGCTGGTTAAGAATTGGAGCGGGCAAAGGGATTTGAACCCTCGACATCAACCTTGGCAAGGTTGCGCTCTACCCCTGAGCTATACCCGCATTCTGTAGAACGAGATATTAATTACCATATCCGAAAAAAAATGCAAGCCCTAATTTTAAATTTTTGCAATTTTTTTTACTCACACTGTTTTCGAAAACAGCCGGATAACCAAAACACCGCAAATAATCAAAGCCATACCGGCAATTGCAGGCGCATCGGGTTTTTGATGATAAACAAAATATGCCGCAACCGAAACCAGAACGATTCCCAAACCGGACCATATCGCATAAGCCGTTCCCAGTTGAATACCGGACAGACTCAGGCTCAGAAAATAAAAGGCGCCGCCATATCCGAGAGCCACGGCCAAACTTGGCAGCAATACCGTAAAGCCATTTGCCGCTTTAAGAAACGTTGTCGCAAAAACCTCGCAGACGATTGCCGACAGCAAATAAATATAACTCATTTTAATCTCCTACAAACCTGCGGAAAGCAGATAATCCTGCCCCTGGTAATATTGAAATGCCAGAAAAGCCAGGCCGGCCAAACGCCACAGCCAGATGACTGCCCGACTGCCGCGAAATCGCATGCCGCCGGCACTGTGATTGACAAACAGAAACTCGGCCAGTGCCCAAAACGCCGTAACCAGCAACGGAATATAATACATATAAAAGGAAATCAGTGTCAAAAACAGTTGAACACCGCCGCGTTTATAATAACCGGCATAGAAATTGTGCAGCCCGATTGTTCCGGTAAAATAAGCCAGCAACAGATAAACCAAACCGCTCTTACTGCGGGCTTCTTCTTTCCGATCATTCAAAATCCGCTGCGCCATTCGGCTATAACGCCGTTCGAATTGCTCTTCGCTCAACACGCCTCGCGCTCGCAGTTTTTTCAGTTCCTCAAGATTCTCAAAATCCATTTCCGCCACCTTTTTTCCTATCATAAGCTTTCGAGATTAATATTTCATAAAAAAAGAGCCCTTATCTAAGGGCTCTTTTTTCGGAGTTAACCTTCGCCGGGCTTTAAAAACCCATGCCACCCATACCGCCGGGCATAGCCGCTCCGCCGGCATCGCCGCAATGGCATTCTTTCTGCGGCGCTTCGGTAACCATGGCCTCGGTCGTAATCAGCAGACCGCCGACCGAAGCGGCATCCTGCAAAGCCGTACGGACAACCTTGGTCGGGTCGATGATACCGGCCTTGACCATATCGGTATATTCACCGGTCTGAGCATTATAACCATAGTTGGTATCGGTGCTTTCCAGCAGTTTGCCGGCAACAACCGCACCGTCAACGCCTGCATTCTCGACAATCTGACGGATTGGAGCCTGCGTTGCCTTGCGGATAATCTCGATACCGACTTTCTGATCCTGATTTCCCGGAACCAAAGCGTCAAGCGCCTTGCCTGCATACAGCAAAGCTACGCCGCCGCCGGCGACAACGCCTTCCTTGACCGCGGCACGGGTTGCATGCAGCGCGTCATCGATACGGTCTTTCTTTTCCTTAACTTCAACTTCGGAAGCACCGCCGACTTTGATAACCGCAACGCCGCCGGAAAGTTTGGCCAGTCGTTCCTGAAGCTTCTCGCGATCATAGTCCGAAGTCGTTTCTTCAATTTCCTTGCGGATTTGTGCCGCACGGGCAGCAATTAAATCCTTCTCGCCGGCACCGTCAATAATCGTTGTGTCTTCCTTGGTAATTTCAACACGTTTGGCCGTACCCAGCATATCAAGAGTAACATTCTCAATCTTCATGCCCAGTTCGTCGGAAATAACCTGTCCGCCGGTCAGAATGGCAATATCCTGCAACATGGCTTTGCGACGGTCGCCGAAACCAGGAGCCTTAACGGCGCAAACCTTAAGTCCGCCGCGAATACGGTTGACAACCAGCGTCGCCAGCGCTTCGCCTTCAATGTCTTCGGCAACAATCAGCAGCGCGCGGCCGGACTGAACAATCGCTTCCAAAACCGGAATCAGCGGCTGCAAATTGGAAATTTTCTGGTCATAAAGCAAAATGAACGGATTTTCAAATTCAACATTCATCTTTTCCGGATTGGTAATAAAATACGGCGACAGATAACCGCGGTCAAACTGCATGCCTTCGACAACTTCCAATTCGGTTTCCAGCCCTTTGGCGTCTTCAACCGTAATAACGCCTTCATTGCCGACTTTTTCCATCGCGCGCGCCAGATATTCGCCGATTGAACGGTCGCCGTTGGCCGAAATCGTTCCGACCTGGGCAATTTCCTCAGAAGTTTTGATGTCCTTCGAACGCGACTTGACATCGGCGACAACAGCCTCGACCGCCATGTCGATACCGCGTTTCAAATCCATCGGATTCATACCGGCCGCAACGGCTTTGGTGCCTTCGCGAATGATGGCTTCGGCCAGAACCGTAGCGGTTGTAGTGCCGTCGCCGGCCTTGTCGGCCGTCTTCTGGGCAACTTCTTTAATCAACTGGGCGCCCATGTTCTCAAACTTGTCGCTGAGTTCAACCTCTTTGGCAACCGAAACGCCGTCCTTGGTAATCTTGGGCGCGCCGTAAGACTTGTCCAAAACGACGTTGCGGCCTTTCGGGCCCAAAGTTACCTTAACGGTTTTCGCCAGAATTTCAACGCCTTTGAGCATTTTCGCACGAGCGTCTGTTCCAAATTTAATATCTTTAGCAGCCATTGTTATTTTCCTTTTCTACAATTATTCTTCAACGACAGCCAGAATGTCTGACTCTTTCATAATGACCCGGTCTTCGCCGTTCAGCTTGACCTCGGTGCCGCCCCATTTGGCAAACAGAACCTTGTCGCCGACCTTGACGCACATCGGAATAACCTTTCCGTCTTCGGTACGAGCACCGTCGCCGACGGCCTCAACGATACCTTCGCTGGGCTTTTCCTTAGCCGTATCCGGAATAATGATACCGCCGGAGGTTTTCGTCAGCTCATCCAGTCTTTTAACGACGACACGATCGTGTAATGGTTTGATTTTCATAATCTTTTCAGCTCCTTTAATAGGTTGGTTTAAGCAGAATTAAATTTTTCTAGTACTTTAGTTAGTGTTTCGCCAGAGCATTGTCAAGCGCGGCGGCAAAAAAATTCCTTTCCGACCATAATTTGTTTTTGACAAAAAAAGCCAAATATTCTAATAATAAAAGCCTGATTTCTTATTAGTATAGATATATTCACCAAAAAATTCAGAAATATGAAAGCACAGGATTTAAAAAAACAGCTTTTGAATGTTGTCGGTCCGGTCGATTTTTCCCAAACGCCTTTGGAACTTTTGCAAAAATTTGCCGATGCCGAAACCGATGAGACCCTCCGCAGATATTTTTTCACGCTGCAAGACGAAGCAAAAAACAACTGCCCCGACACCGACAGCCTGAAGGAACTGCGTGAAGCGGAACATGACATGCTCTGCCGGCTCATACAGATTTATTTCAACGACGAAACGAAACCCGTTTTCAAACGCTATCTGACCGTCGTCTGTCTGTTCCCTGACTATGTAATGGATATGAAGCTGCTGCTGAGTATCTTGAACTACTATAATATTTTTAACAAAAAACTTTACTAAGTTATGGAAAATTTAAACATCCGTAAGCGGGTTTTTGAAAATCTCGGCGACTTGCATTACACCGCCGACGTGTACAAAATTTTCGGCGATGAACAAAAGAAGTATCGCCGGCAGTTTAAAAAATTCTGGTTGCGTCTTCAAAAGGACAATCGCCTCATTACTGAGTTGCTGTTCAAACGCCAGTTGCATACCAAACTCAGCGGCCCCACCTACAAAACGCTGGTCTATGCTTTTGCCAAAGCATATCACGAAAGAACTGACGTTCAGGTGCTCAAGGAGTATACCAGCGCACTGATGGGACGCTACGAATACGGTTACGACTGCTTTGCCAAAATCATCCGACAGAAAGAACTGGCCCTGATAAACTATATTATCGACGGCATCAGGGTCACGGATATCTGCAGCGACAAAAGGACACAGGTTTTCATGCGCCAGGCAATGACTCTGCTGATTCTGACGTCGGACATGAAGTACGACAAGGAAACAGAACTTGTCATCGACCATCTGCTTGACGAATTCAAAGAAGGCCGCGCCCAAATGTAAAAAATTTCTGAACCCGAAAAACGCCTCCTGCTTTTAAGCCGGAGGCGTTTTTATTATAGAACATTACCCAACGTTCCTGTATTAGTTCCCCGTTATACGAGGTTTTAAAGGCGGGACTTAAGATTAAACGCCCTCCTCACAACTTCCGAAACCACACTCATCAGGAACGAAACGGTAATGAGGAACGAAATAAAGACAAACGATACAAAGAACAGCCAGGAATGCGGAAAAACCGCCATAACCGGACGTGCGATGTTTGACGCCCAGCCGTCCAGCGTAACCACCTGCAACAAAGCAAACAGCGAAGACCCCAGGTCAGAAAACTCGATAAAGACGTCACCGAACAGGCAAACGGCCATAATTGCAAAAACATAAAAGAAAACCGCCATAACCAGCAGCATGGCCATAAAATTCGGCAACAAAGCCAAAAAGGTGTTAATCATCTGCTTAAGGCGCGTAAACTTGTTGACATAACGCAGCAGGCGAAACAGACGAAACGTTCTGAAAATGATAAACCAGCTGGCAAACGGTACCGAAGAAATCGCAATGACCACAAAGTCGAACACGTTCCAGCCCGATTTGAAGAACTTTTTGCCGAAAGCAAAAATCTTCATAATCATTTCGATAATGAAGATAGCCATAAACAGACGGTCAAGAATAAACAGCCCGCCTTCAAAGAAACTGTTCATCGCATCGGATGTCATCAGCCCCAGAATGACCGCGTCCATACAAATCAGCGACATAATCAGAAAGTCGAAGTTTTTGCCTTCCACCAGTTTTTTCACTCTGCGTCTGTCGGTTTCAACTGCATTTTTCTTCATGGTCAATATCCTCAAAAAACTTACCGGTTTTTCATTTTAGCCTAGAAAAAGTAAAAAGCAATCATTATTGCGGCAATCGTAATCGCCGGCCCGAAAGCGCCGACCCGCATCCGCCGTGCCAGCGCATACAGCACAAACAGCACGCTGGCCAAAATCATCGTATATATTACCAGCTCCATACCCAGCCAGGCGCCCAGCGCCGCCAGCAGTTTGATGTCGCCGCCCCCGAAAGCGTCCTTGTTTTTCCAAACCAGAAACGCGCTGGCAACCACCGGCAGCATATAACCGGTTACGGCGCCGAGCACGCTTTCCGCCGGAATAACCCACTGGCTGACAAACACCGAATAGGCAAAGCCGGCAATCAGCAGCGGCACGGTCAGAATATCCGGCAGCAGCATCATGCGGTTATCGATTTCGGTCAACAGCAGCAGCGTCCAAATCAGCCCCAGATACCAGACGATATAAACGTCGCTGAACCGCTCCGCCGCCAGATAGCTGATTGCCGCGGCAACGATTCCCCAGCCGATGCTGCGCATGCGGTATCTGGTCATCAGCCGCCGGTATTCCGGGTTGCCGGCGCGTTTGGCTCGCGAAACGCTGCGAACCGGCTTGAGGATTCGATACAGCGCATAAGCCGGCGTTGCCGGCATAAACTTGCTGAAACGCCGTGCCAGATAAGGGATAAAAAGGCCGAAAACAAGGCCGTAAGCCGCATAAATCATTGTAATTTTCCTGTTTTGTTACTCTGCCGGAAGCATAGCGCCAAAAGATTAAAATCAATTTAATGACCGAATACTGATTGCAAAATAGAATTTTGGCTTTTATAATTACTCTCGCCATAAGAATGGTTAGACTTATGGCGGAGCCTTCAAGCTCCTTACTTAGAACTTAATAACCTCCATCTGTGGAGGATGGTGCGATATAAGCCGCTTTTGCGGACGAATAAGCGTGCTGGTTTTGTAAGGAGTTTTTATGCTTAACAATCTTTTTAACCAAATGTGTCCGGTTATTTTCACCCCTCCTTTTATGCAAAACCAAACCGGATACGGATTTAGAAAGGTTGTTGTTATGTCAGACAAACAAATCAGAAAACAAAATCTACGGCAGTTGCGTTCAGAGTACGGTAAGAGTTTCCATCGGGCTTTGGAAGAACGGCATCTGACACCGGAAGAGTTCAGCGCGCAAAGCGAGATACCGCTGAATGTCGTTGAAGAGCACTTAAACGGCCAACAGCGCTTTCTTGGCGAAATAAACAATATTTGCTTTTGCCTGAACAAGCACATGAAAATAGAACTGGTCGACTGAAACTTGCCGACCGGGCAAACTGAAAAGTCCCGCCGAAGCGGGACTTTGTAAATTAAAACGATTTGAGAATATACTCGCTCATCTTCTCGCTGTAAAAAGACGGGTCGCTGATACATTCGCCTTCGGCAATTTTCGCCTGATCCAGCAGCAGCCGCGCTACTTCTTCGACTTTCGGCTTCAGGGCTTCGTCGCCCATTGCCTCTGCCAGCCGGATAATCAATGGATGATACGGGTTCAATTCCAAGATTCGCGTGCTGGCAAATGCCGTTTGTTGCTGATGGTTGCGCATCAGCCGCTCAAGATGAATGCTCATCTGCCCGGCCTCGACCGTCAGGCTGACCGGAGATTTGGTCAGTTTGTCGGTGGTCGTGACCTTGCCGACCTCGTTTTTAAACATTTCGCCGAGCAAATCGGTCAGCTTCTTCAGGTCGCCCTCTTCCGCCTTTTGGCCTTCGCGCTTAAACGACAGGTCAATATCTGCCTGCGAAACATGCTTAACGGCAAAAGTCTTGTATGTTCCGAGCGTTTGTGTCCAAAACTCGTCAATCGGGTCGGTCAGCAGCAAAACTTCCAGACCTTTTTCCTTAAAGGCCTCCAGCTGCGGATTATTGACCAGCGTCTTGACGTCATCGCCGGTAATGTAATAAATCGCCTTCTGTTCCGGCTGCGCGCGGCCGATATAATCGTCAAGCGACGTCAGCTTTCCGGTGTCGTTGGTCGAAACAAAACGTGACAGCCCGGCAATTTCCTCCCGGTTGGCAAAATCCTCGTAAATGCCTTCCTTAAACGCAATGCCGAAAGCATCCCAGAACTTTTTATAATCCTCATAATCCTTGCTCCGTTTTTTCAGCTCCTTGAGGATTCTGGAAACCGTGCCCTGCCGGATTTTGGCAATCAGCGGCGACTGCTGCAGCATCTCGCGGGAAATGTTCAGCGGCAGATCCGACGAGTCGATAATGCCGCGCACAAAGCGCAGATAAGAAGGCAGCAGTTCCTCAACCTTCTCGGAAATAAACACGCGGTTGACATAAAGTTTCAGCCCCTGTTTGCGATCCGGCTGAAACAGGTCATACGGCGCCGTTCCGGGAATATAGAGCAGCCCGGTATACTCAATGCTGCCCTCGGCCTTAAAATGCAGCGTCATCCAGGGTTCGTCAAAATTTTTGGAAACGTGATGATAAAATTCCTTATACTGTTCCGGCGTAATTTCGGCCTTGTTGCGCGTCCACAGGGCCGAAGCGCTGTTGACGGTTTCTTCGCCGGCCTTGCCCAGACACAGCACGATCGGATAGTTGATGTGGTCGGAATAGGTGCGGATAATCTGCCGCAGATAAATGCTGTCGGTGTAGTTTTTCTCGTCCTGTTTCAAAAACAGTTTAATCTCCGTTCCGTTGGTCTTCTTCTCCGCCTCGCGGATTTCGAAGCCGTCCACGCCGTTTGAAACCCAGAACCAGGCTTTGTCTTCGCCGGCGCGCCGGGTCAGGATTTCGACCTTGTCAGCCACCATAAACGCCGAGTAAAACCCGACGCCGAACTGCCCGATCAAATCCACCGCCGAACCGTTGTCGGAAGCGTTTTTCACAAAATCGGCCGTACCCGACTTGGCAATCGTGCCCAGATGGTTAATCAGGTCGTCACGATTCATGCCGATACCGTTGTCGGCCACTGTCAGCGTGTTTTTCTCCGCATCCGGCGTAATCCAAATTTTCATTTCTCCGGATTCTCTGGCAATGTCCGGATGCGTCAGCGCCATATATTTCAGCTTGTCGCAGGCATCGCTGGCATTCGAAATCAGTTCGCGCAGAAAAATCTGCTTTTCCGAATACAGCGAATTGACCACAATATCGAGCATTTTGCTGACATCGGCCTGAAAATTCAACTTGTCGCTCATTTGTTCCTTCTCCCGAAAAATATTTCTTCCGATTTATCCTAATATATGGGAAGCGGCGCGCCGTTTCGCAAGTTTGCCGGGCAAAAAAATCCCCCTCTGTCTTTTTTGCTTGCATTTCAGGATAAAATTGCTAAATTGGAGCCGATGTTTAAATGAACTAAATTAGGAGTTATATTATGGTTTCTGTTGTTAATGACGCTTGCGTCAAATGCAAATCCTGCGTAGACGTCTGCCCGGTAGACGCTTTCCATGAAGGCGAAACTCAGCTGGTTATCGATCCCGATACCTGCATCAGCTGCGGCGTATGCATTTCCGAATGCCCGCAGGAAGCAATCACTCCCGATGACGAAGCTGACGAAAAATGGGTTAAATTCAACGCTGAAAATGCCGCCAACTGGCCGAACGCTAACGAATAATCCGTTTGTCGGAACAATTTTCTGAAAAAAAGGCCTTTGTTTAAAGGTCTTTTTTTTATTTGCCCTCTTGCCTGTTTGCCCAAAGCATATTAAAACTCGGATAAAAGCAACTGAATTTAGGATAACAAAATGATTAACAAAGATTCCACCCTTTATGATGTCGTCGGCATCGGCAACGCCATCGTCGACGTTCTGGCCAAGGTTGGCGATGGCTTTCTCCGGGAACGCAGCCTGCCCAAAGGCGGCATGACGCTGGTCGAAGCGGCCGACGCCGGCAAAATCTATGCCGACCTCATTCCCGAACGCGAAGTTTCCGGAGGTTCGGCGGCCAATACCGTTTCCGGCCTCGCTTCGCTGGGCTCCGACTGCGCTTTCATCGGCAAAGTCCATGACGACGAACTCGGACAGGAATTCCAGCGCAACATCGGCGCCGCCGGCATTGATTTCTTTACCAGGCCGCTGACCGAAGGCCCCTCCACCGGCCGCAGCATTGTTCTGGTTACGCCGGACGCCGAACGCTCCATGTTCACTTATCTCGGCGCCTCCAAACGCCTGACCGTTGCCGACATCGACGAAGAAACCATCCGCGCTGCCAAAATTACCTATCTGGAGGGTTACCTGTGGGACGAAGGCTCTGCCAAGGAAGCCGTCATCAAAGCCTGCGAACTGGCACACAAACACAACCGCAAAGTCGCGTTCAGCCTGTCAGACAAATCCTGCCTGCTGCGCAACAAGGATGAAATCGTCAATTTGATAAAAGACCATGTCGACATTCTTTTCGGCAATGAGGAAGAACTCAAAACCCTGTTTGCCGAAGACGACTTCTACAAAGCGCTCGATTTGGTCAAGCCGCTGGTCGAAATCGCTGCCGTTACCCGCAATGCCAAAGGTTCGGTCGTTGTCAACGGCCGCGTCAAAATCTTTGTCGAAGCCGAAAAAGTCGACGACGTCGTCGATTCGACCGGTGCCGGCGATTTGTATGCCGCCGGTTTTCTGTATGGCATAACCCAGGAACGCAGCCTTGGCACCTGCGCCATGATCGGCGGCATCTGCGCGGCCGAGATCATCAGCCATTACGGCGCCCGTCCGGAGGTTTCGCTGCGCGGCTTTGTCCGCAACCGCCTCCGCCAATACGGCAAAAGAGCCTAAATTAAAGCCCTCTCCAAGGAGAGGGCTTTTTTTGATACCGACATCTATTTCCAAAGTCTCATTCGCCGCCGGCCGATTAAAAGAACGGCGGCTATAACCGTCAGAAACAGAACGAAACATATGTCGACCAGAAACTGCGACAAAAAAATCACAATTCTGACTGACAAAAAGGCAGTTCCCAGAGACAGAACCAGCACCCAGGCAAACTGCATGGCGCCGGCGGTAAATATCTCGCCGTCGGGCGCTGCGGTCAAAGACAAAAACAACCCTAAGACCGTCAGACATTCAACCAGTGCAATTCTTGGCATTTTCGGCACCAGTCCGGCATCGAAATAATTGCGAAGCACAAACAAATCGGCGCCTTTGCGCTCGGAGAAGCTGTTTCCGGTCATTTCGCGAAAACGCCTGCATGAACAGTATCCGCCCAAAACGATCAAAATACACACATAAACCGCCGCTACAATAAAAATAATTGAATCCATAAAGCAAAAATATTTAAGTGAATAAAAAATTTCAGCTAAATACAAGAAGCTTCTCGGGCCGAATAATATCAGGCTCAGAAAAATATGTTTTAAATCGGAAATGATTTAACATCATTGCACAAACTTTTCAATCAGATATTTCACTAAAATCTTGAATTTTAATTTTAAAGCGGTATTGTAGGGCGAATTTAATTACTGCCGGAATTTAAGTGCACATTTTTCCTTACGCAACGGCTCCGTCAAAAGAAGCGCCGCAATGTGCACAAAGGCAGTACATGGGCGGTTAAGCCCATGACACGACAAGTTTTTAGGAAAGAAAAAACATGAAGAGAAGAAACATTGCCATTATTGCCCACGTCGACCACGGCAAAACCACTTTGGTGGATGGCCTTCTGAAACAGAGCGGAACCTTCCGCGAAAACCAGAAAGTCGAAACCTGCGTTATGGACAGCAACGATCTGGAAAGAGAACGCGGCATTACCATTCTGTCCAAATGCACTTCCGTTCAGTGGAAAGACACGCATATTAATATTGTCGACACCCCGGGCCACGCGGATTTCGGCGGCGAAGTCGAACGCATCATGTCCATGGTTGACGGTGTTGTCCTGCTCGTCGATTCGTCGGAAGGCCCGATGCCTCAGACCAAGTTCGTTCTGGGCAAAGCCTTAAAAGTCGGCCTCAAACCGATTGTCGTCATCAATAAGGCAGACAAGTCCGACGCACGCGTCGACGAGGTTCTGAACGAAATCTTTGACCTCTTTGTCAGCCTCAACGCCAGTGACGAACAGCTCGACTTCCCGGTTCTGTACGCTTCGGGACGCAACGGCTGGGCCGTCAAGGACATGAACGACGAAAAGAAAGACCTTACCCCGCTGTTTGAACTGATTCTGTCTTATGTGCCGGAACCGGTCTGCGAACCCGACAAACCGTTCTCCATGCTGGCTACCACGCTGGAAGCCGACAAGTTCATCGGCCGCATTCTGACCGGAAAAATACACTCCGGCAGTCTGAAGGTCAATGATTCGGTCAAAGTCATCAACGAACAGGGCGAAGTTGAACGCACCCGTATTACCAAAATTCTGGCTTATGAAGGCCTCAACCGCGTCAGCAAAGACGAAGCTCATGCCGGCGATATCATTGCCGTTGCCGGTATTGTCAAGGGAACGGTTGCCGACACCATCTGCGCGCCGGAAGTTTCCGAAGCCATTCACGCGCAGCCGATTGACCCGCCGACTCTGGCCATGACTTTCTCGGTCAACGATTCGCCATTGGCCGGACGCGAAGGTGACAAAGTTACCTCCCGCATGATTTGGGACCGCCTTTGCAAAGAAGCCGAAGGCAATATTGCCCTGCGCATATCCAAAACCGATTCGACGGACTCTTTCGAAGTCGCCGGACGCGGTGAGCTTCAGCTCGGCGTTCTGATTGAAACCATGCGCCGCGAAGGTTTCGAACTTTCCATTTCCCGCCCGCGCGTTCTGATGAAAAAAGATGAAAACGGACAGTTGCTGGAACCTGTTGAAGAAGTCGTCGTTGACGTTGACGAGGAATTTTCGGGCGTCGTTGTTGAAAAACTCGGACAAAAACGCGCCGAACTGATTGAAATGATTCCCTCGCAGGTCGGCAACAAAGTCCGCCTGATTTTCCATGCACCGTCCCGCGGCCTTATCGGCTATCACTCCGAATTTCTGACTGATACGCGCGGCACCGGCGTCATGAACCGCATTTTCTATGCTTACGAACCTTACAAAGGCGATATCGACACCCGCCGCAACGGTGTGCTTATCTCCAGCGAAGCCGGCACCGCCATCGCCTACTCGCTTTGGAAACTGCAGGACCGCGGTCCGATGTTCATTGACGCCGGCGTTCCGGTATATGTCGGCATGATAATCGGCGAACATACCAAGTCCAACGATTTGGAAGTCAACCCGACCAAAGCCAAACAGCTTACCAATATTCGCGCTGCCGGCAAGGACGAAGCGATTGACTTGGTTCCGCCGCGCAAACTCACGCTGGAACAGGGGCTGTCTTATATTCAGGCTGACGAACTCCTTGAAGTCACGCCGAAAACCATCCGCCTGCGCAAACGGATTCTGGATCCGATCGCCCGCAAGCGTGCCAAACCGGATCTGGCCTCTTAAACCAAACAAAAACAGCCTGATTTAATCAGGCTGTTTTTTTAAAGCGACGGAAGAATCCTCTCAATAAAACGACGATTTCGCGCTATTCTTTTTTGCTCTCTTTCTCTCTCTTTCTTTTCCCGTTTTTTTCGTTCCACACGAGCCTTGTCCTCACGTTTTTTGTCCGTTAAAACACCGAAGTAATTCAAGAGCTTTTTCATCTCTTCGCTTCTTGCGCAACCAAGAGGATATACCTTCTTCTCAATCGTACAAATACCGTCGGGATCCGCAGGGTCAGGCCATCTACTTGTATGAAAATCATACACATTGGCACCAGCTTTGAGTACGACATACGCAGTTTCCAGATCATCACTTTTCACCGCATCCCACAACATCTGGTTTAATTTTCCTGATTTCAGAAAGAAGAAAAAAACCGACTTTCCAAGTAAAAATAATTTTTTCATAATTAAGGTAATTTATAATTAAATATGATTTACAATATCATACTTCAGATATACCGTCAATATTTTTTGGACATATTTTGTCAAGCCGTTGTTTCACTTTACACATAATAAAAGACCTGCTTTTCAGCAGGTCAATTTTTCATATCAAAGAAGATTAGTCTGACAGCGGTTAACTTAATTTCTTTCTGCCTCTGCCGCATTGCTGAACGACATTTCTTTGCTCTTGCGCCTGTCATGCTCCGCCATTTTGTCGATTTCCGAAGCTTCCAGTCCTTTGACAATTCTCAAATTTCCAATCGGCGATTTGCTCTTTTCATCATTATAGGGATTATCATTGCCGGAAGGGTATCTGCCCATCACATTTCCCCAAACCTTGTTGACGCGGGCAATAAAATATTCGCCGCGCTCGGCCTTTTTGCCAACGGCTTTGCCATCTTCCTGCAGAACGGTCGTCCCGACATGCTCCACCATTTTATTGATGAAACGTTTTCTGTATACCTTTTCCTTGGCCTTTTCGGCTTTTTCTTTTAAGTCAGACATAAAACTTCTCCCAAATATTCTCTGCTTCTTTTTGTCTATTATCGCAATATAACCCTGTTTTGTCAACAACAAACTTGTCGGAAACTGCACAATATAAATAGATTATTAGCTATTTATACAATATACTACCGACAAATCAATAAAATTGTCTTAACAAATAACAGTTTTTTAGAAAAAATCGACGGAAAAACATGTCACTTTTCAAATCAATCGCCGCATTCGGAGGCTTCACGCTCATCAGCCGCATTACCGGTTTTGTCCGGGATATGGTTTTGGCCAACATTCTCGGAGCCGGCGCCGTTTCCGACGCTTTTTTTGTCGCCTTCAAACTCCCCAATTTCTTCCGCAGTCTTTTCGGCGAAGGCGCCTTTACGACCGCCTTCGTTCCGATGCTCTCGCAGAAACTGGCGGTCGGCGAACGCGAAAACGGCATCAGATTCGCCGCACAGGCCATTTCCGTACTGGTATTTTTTCTGACTCTGTTCATTATACTGATGGAAATTTTCATGCCGGCGGTTGTCGTCGCTTTAGCGCCAGGATTCGCCGAAAGCGGCGGCAAGGTTGAACTGGCGGTTGTCCTGTCCCGCATAACCTTCCCCTTTCTGCTGTTTGTTTCCATCGTTTCTTTTCAGTCCGGGATTCTGAATTCGCTGGGACGCTTTGCCGCGCCGGCCGCGTCGCCGGTTATTCTGAACCTGATGATGGCGGTTTCGGCTTTTCTGTTCGCTCCTTTCGGTATTTCGCCGGCCCACGGCATCGCTGTCGGCGTCACGGTTGCCGGCTTTCTCGAAATCCTCTGGCTAAGCTGGTTTCTGCGGCGCGAAGGCGTGTTTGTCCGCCCCCATTTCAACATCGGCCGGCTGGTTCGCGACCCCGAAATCAAAACGCTGTTTCGCCGCATCGCTCCCGGGATGCTCGGCGCCGGCGTCTATCAGATTAACATGTTTGTCGACACGGTTCTGGTTTCGCTGGTCGGCACCGGCGCCATATCTTGGCTTTATTATGCAAACCGCATGCAGCAGCTGCCGCTCGGCGTCGTCGGCGCCGCCATCGGCGTCGCATTGCTGCCTATTCTTTCCCGCCAGCTCAAAACCGGCGACAATGAAGAAGCCCGCCGCACACAGGACAAAGCCATCGAATACGGCATCCTGCTTTCGCTGCCCGCGGCAGTCATGCTGGTTATCCTCGCCGAGCCGATTATTAACATTCTCTTCCAGCACGGCAAATTCGGCGCGCATGATACGGTTATGACCGCCAACGCCCTGATTGCCTATGCCGTCGGACTGCCGCTTTATGTCGTCGTCAAAGCGCTGGCCCCCAATTTCTTTGCCCGCGGCGACACCAAAACGCCCGTCAAATATTCTGTCGTCGTACTGATTGCCAATATTGTTTTTGCCCTGCTGCTGATGAAGCCGTTCGGTCACGTCGGCATTGCCGCCGCCACGACACTGGCCGCCGTCATCTCGCTCTGGCAGTATGTCCGCGGTCTCAAAAAACGCGCTTATTGGCGGTTTTCACCCGAACTTGTCAAAAAAATCCTGCTGATTGCCTTGTCTTCGCTGCTGATGGGCATTATAATGCTTGGTATTCAGACCGGCATCAATTTCGGTTTCGGCAACTGGCTGGCTTTCCCCGTTCTGCCTAAAATCGCCGTTTTAGGGCTGTTGGGCATTTTGGGGCTTGCAAGTTTTCTGCTCTTCGCTAAACTGACTCGGGTGCTGGACATCAGCGAAATTCTGAAAATATTAAAACGCAAGAGGAAAAATAATGCCAAAGTTTCAGTTTAAAGACCTGACCAGCCGCACGGCAGCCTTTTTCAAACAAAAAGTTTTGCCCCGGCTTTCGCGTCTTCCGGACTATCTGGTTTTGTTCGTCAGTTCCTGGTGGCATGTTATTCTGATTGCTTTTGCGGCACTGGTTTTTCTCTATTACCCGATTGGCGGTCTGATGGTCAGCAGCATCGACACCAACACTTCTTACGAAATCAAGGAGCCTGAAACCAACCAGTCGGCAACGGTCGACATGATGGCATTCATCATTAACCGCGAAGTTAACGAAAAAATGTGGACGCCGAACCTGCCGTTCTTCTTTCCGTCTTATTTTCTCGACAACATGCCGGCGTTCCAGCTCGGCATGTTTGACACGCTGGCCAAGTTCTCCTCCGGCTTTGCCGAGCGCACCGGCAATCTTGTCATGGCTGACGATTTGCCGCACCACCTGCAGGAAGCCGCCGTTCTGCTCAAATATCCGGGAACGGTATGGATGTTTTCGCCGACCAACCGGCTGTTGCCGGCACCTTCGGCCAATACCCAATACCGCAAGGCACGCAAACACCTGATAAAGTTCAATGCCGCGCTGGCCGACGGCAGCGAAGTCTGGTACAAAAACCCTGAAGACCTGACACTGCTTCTTAACCGTGCCCGCTCGGATCTCTGGAAAAACGCCACCCGGCAGCTGGAACGCCAAATCCGCGAAAACAGCGCAGATTTGATTGACACGAAAGCCGACGACGTTTTCTATTACGGACAGGGCAAGGCCTATGCTTACTATCTGCTGTTTAAGGCGCTCGGGCACGACTACAAAAACATCATTGTAAAAAAAGACGCCTACGGTATCTGGACGTCCATGCTCAAAGCTCTGGAAAACGCGGCACAAATTAACCCGGCCGTTGTCCGCAACGGCAAACTCGACAGTCTCGGCGCTCCAAATCATCTCGCTGCCCTGGGATTCTATGTTCTGAAAGCTCAGACGCTGATGAACCGGATTGTCGACAAAATCAATACACCAGCACCAAACAAGGAATAACCTATGCTTATTGAAACCCAGATTACCCCAGACGTCAACGTTATCAACTTCTTTCCGGCCGAAAAAGTTCTGCGTTCCGGCACGGCCGAATTTGTTGACGCCAAATCTCTGCGCAAATCGCCGTTGGCCGAAGCCATCTTCGACCTCGGCGGCGTCAGGTCGGTCTTTCTCACTTCCGACATGATTTCGGTAACAAAGGAAAACAACGCGTCCTGGGACGACCTTAAACCGCAGATACTTGCGGAAATTATGGATTTCTTTGCCACCGGCGAACAGGCCGTCGTCGAAAATCCGGCTGACCGCAGCCCGGAAAACGTCATTCGCGAAATTACCAGCCTGATCAACGCCCGTATTCGTCCGGCCATTCGTCAGGACGGCGGCGACATCGTCTTCAGAAGTTTCGAAAACGGTGTCGTATATGTCGAACTGCAAGGCAACTGCAAAGGTTGCCCCTATGCTCTGGTTACATTGAAAGAAGGGGTGGAAAAAATTCTCAAAACCTATATTCCCGAAGTAAAATCAGTCGAAAACTACGATAAAGATGCCTAAATGAAAAAAATTCTGTTCCGGTTGTTTTTGTCCGTCTTTCTGGTTGCCGCCGCAAATGCCGCAGCCAAAACCAAAGTGGATATCCGGCCGGACGGTCTCTATCTGACTGACGTTACCGTTGCCCAGCTGGAAAAACAATACGAACTGTACGGCTATAAAGATTACATTTATATGCCCGACTGGGTTTATCCCCCCATCTTTCTTACCAATCTGCCGACTGACTTTGACAGGATTTCCGACGCCAACCGGCGCAACAAACTGTTCCTGCAGATTATCGGCCCGCTGGCGCTGAAGCTAAGTGACGAACTTCGCGAAGAGCGGCTGGCCGTACGCGAACTGCGCGCCGCATTTTTGGAAGGCGCCGACCTTACCCCCGAACAGGAAAGGTTTGTTGAGGAAAAAGCCGTCAAATACGACATTTTTACCCGCATGAAAGGCCGGCGCCGTTACGATATTCTGCTCAAACGGCTGGAACTCAAGGTCGATATCGTGCCGCCGTCCCTGTTAATGGCCGCCGCAGCCATCGAAAGCGACTGGGGAACCAATCGCATCGTCCGCGAAGGAAACTCGCTGTATAAGGAACTCGCCTGGTACACCGACAAAGGTCTTAAACCCCAAGACGACCGGCAGGACCAAAGTTATCGCTACAAGACTTTTCCCAGCCTTTACGATTCGATGAAATCTTATGCACTGCGCCTCAACAGCAGCGTTAACTATGAACAAATGCGCCTTTACCGCGCCGAAATCGAATACCGCGAAAAACCGGTCTTCGGACGTTCCCTGGCCCATACCATGTTGTTTGACTCCAATCTCAAAAACTTTGCCGGATTGCTGGACTACACCATAACTTTCTATGAACTGACCAATTTTGACGAAGCCGAACTCGGTTTCGTCAGGCTGCCCGACTTAGAGGACAAAAAATAAAAAAAATTTGACTAAACGGAAAGACCGCGTATTATATATGCAGATTTGTAACAAAAAATTAATGAGATTTTTGTACAATAATACATTATCATAGAAATATGGTAAACACATACAGGTTGTCCCATGGATAAGAACGTCTTAACTGCAAACGACATAAAACTTTTATCCCAGAACCCTTCCGTAGAAAACAAAGGCAGTACGGCCCGCAAAGTTACGGCTTATTACGACGGCGGACTGATTACCGAAAGAGGCCTCAAACTGGCCGAAGACATTTTCCGCATCATGGTTGAAGACATTGAGGTCAAGGTTCGCGAAATTCTCTCCGACAGCCTGAAAAACTGCAAAAGCATTCCCCGCGACGTTGCGTTCAGGCTGATAAACGATCAGGCCAGCGTTGCCGTTCCGTTCATCAAACATTATGCCAACCTGACCCGGGAAGACCTGATCAGCATTCTTGAAATGCAGAACATCGACAAGCAGAAAGCCGTCGCCCAGCGCCAAAACCTTTCTGAAGACATTTCGCAGTACATTGTCGACAAATGTCCGGAAGAGGTTGTCGGTACATTGATCTCAAACGATTCGGCACGGATTCTTGAAAGCACTTACACCAGCATTGTGCAAAAATATCCGGAAAGCGACAACATCAAAAAACGGCTGGTTTATCGCGCCGAACTGCCGGTTTCGGTTATTGAAAAAATCGTCAACTCCCTTTCCGAAGAGCTGCAACGCCACCTGATTGTTTCGCATAACCTGCCGGACAACATCGCCACCGACATCATTGAACAGGTCAAAGAAAAGGCAACGCTGAAAATTTCCGAAGAATACAGCTCCGACAAGCAGATTGAAGAGTTGGTGCATCAGCTGTACACATCCAACCGATTGACGCCGACTTTGGTCGTCCGCGCCGTTTGCATGGGCGATTTGAAGTTTTTTGAATATGCGCTGGTCTACTTGTCCAACACGCCGATTACCGAAGTCCGCAAAATTCTGTATAACACGCAGCTGGATTTTATGATTCGCAACCTGCTGCGCAAGGCTTTCATTCCCAAAAGCATGTTTCCGGCTGTCTTCAGCGCCTTGAACGTTATCAAGGACATCCGTTTCGACTGCCGCCGCTCCGACCGCAGCTCTTTCATCCATAAGGTAATTGAGCGTATTTTGACTTTCGGCAGCGCCGGCGAAGACCTCAACGAAGACGACGTAAACTACCTGATTTCCCGCATCAGTTGACGCGACGGCGTTAAAATGTGCAAGCTTTGCAAAATTCCTTGATTATATCGAGTCCCTGTCTATATAATATGACAAATAATTAGCAGAGGAATAAAGAATTTGGCCGCCAATGCAGACATTCTGCCCGACTTACTGAAACTCAACAATCTTCTCATTGCCGAGAAGGATTTTACCGTCGTAATCGAAAACATCATGGACACGGCCGCCAACATATGCAACGCCGACTGCGGCTTTTTCTACACCCTGAATGACGATAATTTCCTCAGTCTGGATTACAGTTTCAATAAGTCTCAGCGCACCGCGCTGCGCGGGTCGGACAACCTGACACTTTTTCAGACCGTATATTTGCCCGAGCGCAAAACCAAAAATCCGAAATCGGTCGTCGAAATCTGCTATTTTAACAACGAGGTCGTCAACACCGCCAACCTGTACGGTTCGCCCGACTTGGACAACTCTTTCTTTGTCGCCTACGACGAAACCAATGCCTACCGCACGATTTCGGTTCTTACGCTCCCGATTGTCAGCCGCAAGGAAAACATCGTCGGCATTGCTCAGTTCGTCAACCCGCAGGACTACAACGGCAAAACCGTCGTCTTCACTTCCGAAATGCAGAAAACCGTTCAGTCTGTTTTATCCTTGGCCGGCCTGGTTCTCGAAAACCGCCGCATGAACGAAGCCTACGGTCAGCTTTTGGAATCTTTCATTGAAGTTCTGGCCCGTGCCATCGACGCCAAGTCGCCCTATACCGGCGCACACTGCCAGCGCGTTCCGGTCATTGCCCGCCTGTTGGCAACCGCCGCGGTGCAGGAAGAAAGCGGCCCGCTGCGCAATTTCGAAATGAGTCCCGAAGACTGGTATGCACTGCATATTGCCTCCTGGCTGCACGACTGCGGCAAGGTTACCACGCCTGAATACATTGTCGACAAGGCTACCAAGCTCGAAACCATTTACAACCGCATTCACGAAATCCGTGACCGTTTTGAGATTCTGCGTCGCGACGCTCACATCGAATACCTCAAAAAACGTTTGAACAACGTCGACAAGCAGGAAAACCTTCAGGCCGAATTTGTCAGCAAAGTCAAACAGCTGGAAAACGATTTTGCTTTCATCGCCGACTGCAACATCGGTGACGCGCCGTTGACCGACGACGACATTCAGCGGCTGGAGCGCCTTTCCAAAATAAAATTCATCCGCTATTTCAACCGCATGCTCGGACTTTCCTGGGCCGAACGCGACAACGTCAGATGGCCGGAACTCTATGAGCGCCCAAGCTGGGAAAACCTGCTTCAAAACCGCGACGACCACATTTTCGGACAATATAACCGCGGCGAACTCTATAATCTCGAAATCCGTCAGGGAACCATCAACAAGGAAGAACGGGAAAAAATCAACGAACATATCGTTGTTACCATCGACATGCTCAAGGCGCTGCCTTTCCCCAAAGAACTGTCCAAAGTCGTCGAATATGCCGGCGCCCACCATGAACGCGTCGACGGCAAAGGCTATCCCAACGGGCTTACCGGCGATGAAATGTCCGTTCCCGCCAAAATCATGGCCATCGCCGACATCTTTGAGGCATTGACAGCCAACGACCGCCCGTATAAAGAACCCAAAAAGCTTTCCGAAGTCCTGCGCATTATGCAGGAGATGAAAAATACCGGCCACATTGACCCTGACCTGTACAAGGTTTTTATTACCGGCAAAGTATATATGGATTATGCCGAACAGTATATTTCGCCGCAGCAGATTGACGAAATCAATCCCGACGACTATCTCTGATTAAAACAAACGAGGTATAAATGAGTCTAGACATTGAAACGATATTGTGCCGCGCCGGACGCATGGACAATTACGCGTACCTGCTGACCGACAAGGCAACCGGCATCTCTGCCGTTGTTGATCCGTCGGAAGCGGAACCCGTCATTAGCCGTTGTGAGCAGCTCGGACGTAAACCGTCCTACATTCTTAACACGCATCATCATTATGATCATACCGACGCCAATCTTGAAATCAAAAACTTCTTTCATGCCAGAGTCGTTGGCGCCGAATACGACGCAAACCGTATCCCCGGACTTGACAAAACGGTCAAAGACGGCGATATTTGGATGCTGGGTAACACCAAAGCCGAAGTCATCAAAGTTGACGGACACACCCGCGGCCACATTCTCTGGTACTTTCCCGACGACAAAGCGCTGTTTACCGGCGACACTTTGTTCAACCTCTGCATAGGCGGCCTGTTTGAAGGGACGCCCAAAGAAATGTTCGCTTCCCTGAATAAAATAAAAAAACTCCCGGACGATACCCTGTTTTATCCGGGACACGAATATACCATGCACGGCATGGCTTTCGCCGTTCATAATGACCCCCACAATCCGGAACTGCGCAGATATGTCGCCGAAGCTCAGGTGCGCCTCGGCAGAGGACTTCCGGCCGGTCCCGTATCAATCGGCCTCGAAAAACGCTGCAATCCCTATCTCAAGGCTCAAACTCTGGATGAACTGGAACAACTGCTCGGCCAATAAAAAAAATAGACAAAAAACTTTTTTTGTGCTATATTGACCTCATATTAAAATCGGAGGAGGAAGCACCATGCCGCCCAAAAAAGAAGAATGGGAAGTCAGAAAAGAAAAAACAGCAGCGACAGATACAAGCACAAAACCGTCAACACCCCCAAACGGCAAAAAGCAAACAAGACTCAACAGCTTTGAAGCTCTGGCTGACATCCGGCTCGAAGAGACTGCCGCCGGCCATGTCGAAACAACCTCCCCAACAGAAGGAAGCAAAGAAAAGAAAACGCGCAAGACCCAGCGCGAACGCTTTGAAGAATACAAAAGCCGCCTACAGGAAAAAGGCATTGTCATTAACGACGAAAACGGGCTGTGGGAAAAGTTCCGTTCAATCCGCGGCCGGCTGGATTACGGACAAATCGGCGAATTTGTAACTTTCCCTGAACGCAAACCTCGCGGCAACGCCAAAAACGGCAACCGTTCTGAGCGCAGAAACGACGAAAGAAACAGTCAGACTCGGCATGACGGCAGCCAGGAAGCCCGAGATGACAAAAAAGACAGGCGCAATGAAGGAACACGCAACGGCAACCGCTATCAACAAATAAACGAACAAACCGACAATATAAAACGGCATAGCTCGGACAAAACGCCTTTCGACGAGTATCGTGAAAATCTTATCGCTCAGGGATACGAAATTACCGATCTCAACGCTCTGGCCAGACTTTATGTCAAAGGCAAAGGGTTCATTCCCCCCGAGCAGTTGTCCGGACTTGTCCGTAAGACAGAAAAACAGCCGCAGGCCGTCGTTAACAGCACCCTCGTTCCGATTGAAAAAGGCGAAAGGCTGCCTGTTGTCATTGAAGGGTCCTTTGCCGACAAATGGATTAAACCGCTTAAAGAACGCTGTCAAAAGGATCTCGACCGCAACGGTCAGCCCAAACGCACCGTTACGGCTGTCAAAGCCGACCAACAGTCTGTAATTGTCGACGTAATTCCCTCAGAAGCTTACGCTGCCGAAAACCCACAGGACAGCGGTGCCCGGTACAGCTTTGAAAAAACCGACAACCGCGGCAGCGTCAAGGTCGACATGGGCTCCAAAGACGGCAATCCGTTAGATTACGAATATTTCCGAATGATGATGGAGGCCAATCGTAAAAACGGCATCAAAGTCATCGCGTTCAAAGACATTCAGACCGACGAGTTCCGAGACAAACTGCTTGCCGCAGCCCTTGAATTCGATATGAAGGTTAAGGACGCGCCGGAAAAAGTCAATGTCAACGCCCCTTATTTGAAAACATTGCCCAATCAGGTCAAAATCAAACTCGGTATTTACAACGGCGACATTACGCCGACCAAAAGCGCCGAACAAATAAAGGAAAACATTCAGCGGAAACAGCGGCCGGAACATGAAAAAGAACAAAAGGAACCAGGTAAACCGATACTGGCACTCCCCGCACATATCCCACCCCGGGAAAGGGACTAATCGCAAAAACCCGTTTTTGTCTGAAAAACGGGTTTTTTATCTCGGACGCTTTTTGATTACTGTCAGATCCGGCCGCAGCCTAGGAAGCAGCTCCCTCCCACAAACATAAGACACTTGCTCACGATATGCACTAAAGATTCTTGTCAATATTTTTTTCTGCGGGCATATCCTGCAAAGAGATAACCAGCTTCTTGTCCAAAGCGTAACAGATATTGAGCAGACAGCTTAAGGGAAGGCGCAGCAGCCTTTCTTCACAGCCTTTTTCAATACTCTTTATTTTTATTTTAGACATTCCGGTCATCTCGCTGACGTCGTCAATATCCAGCCCTTGCCGCTGCCGCGTTTGTGAAATCTGTTTTCCGAAGTCCAGGAAAAAATCTTTTTTGTAAATGTCGGTAATTTCTCTGTTCATTTTCAACTCCTTTATGTTTTGCTAAAACAAAACCACCTTACTTGACGGTAAGGTGGAGAATTGCTAAGCAAAACCAGCCGTTGCTCCGGCTGGTTTTGTCTGCAAAATCTTGGTAAACCTTATTGAGTGAGGGACGCGTCAGCAACCGATACGAAATTAGGTTCCCAAGTGAAAACTGTTTAATCAATCAGCTTTATTTTTATGCGTTTGTTCAAAAGAAACGATATATAGTTCAGATGTCCAAAAAAGCGTATTTCACCGCTTAAATGTTCTTTAACAAACTTCAGCGGTATTTTGCTTTGCATGCTGAACTCTTCCGGTGTCAGATGCCGTTCTTCCAAAGCCCGATGGAAACTCTTACCGTACTCTGAACGCAACTGCCGTAGATTTTGTTTTCTGATTTGTTTGTCTGACATAACAACAACCTTTCTAAATCCGTATCCGGTTTGGTTTTGCATAAAAGGAGGGGTGAAAATAACCGGACACATTTGGTTAAAAAGATTGTTAAGCATAAAAACTCCTTACAAAACCAGTACGCTTATTCGTCCGCAAAAGCGGCTTATTTCGCGTCATCCTCCACAAAAGGAGGTTATTATTTTCTTGTAAGGAGTTTGCATACTCCGCCGGCAGTTTAACCGTTCCCGTCGGCAGAGTTGATTATAAAGACTAAAAGCTATTTTGCAACGGCTTTTTTCATAGATGCCACCCTCGGACGTGACCCGGGGATCTAAAGACACAAGGCGCGAACTCACAATATGCACACAGAAAGCAACGCACTTCAACAAAGGTTCTCACCGATGCCAGTGAGCTCTCAAGGGCATCCCCTTGTCAAGCTGGCAGCAGCTTGCGTTATACAAAGTTTTTAAGAACCTCGGAGAGTGAGTCAAATAGTAAGAAACGAGGTGAAAATTTTTTGAGTGTACATAATAGTACACGACTAAAAATTTTACCCCGATGTTTCTGTACTAGTTGACCACTATACAAGGTTTAATCCTTGCCGAGCGGAACATTCCGATTAATATGTACACAAAGAATAATGCCGAAAGAGGCCATAATGGAAAGCATAACCGTACCGCCGTAGGAGATCAGTGGCAGCGGGATACCAACCACCGGCAGCAACCCCAAAACCATCGCAATATTAATAAAGACATACATAAAATAGTTAGTCGCCAAACCGATGGCCAGCAGCTTGCCGAAATAACTCGTGCTCTTAAGCGCAAAAGAATAGCTGTAAGCCAGAATCAGAATATTTAAAATCACGACCAGAACCGCGCCGACCAAACCAAACTCCTCGGAAAGCATCGTAAAAATAAAGTCGGTATGTTTCTCGGGCAAAAAGTTTAAATGGCTTTGCGACCCTTTCAGGAATCCCTTGCCGAACACGCCGCCGGAACCCAGCGCAATTTTCGACTGAATAATATGATAACCGGCACCCAGCGGATCACGTTCGGGATTCAGAAAAGTCAGCACGCGGTTCTGCTGATAATCATGCAGAAAATGCCATGCGAAAGGAATGGTTACCAGTCCGCCGATAAAAACGACGACAAATTTCCAAATCTGCACTCCGACGGCAAAAAACATCGCCGCCGTCGTAAAAATAAGCATCAGCGCCGTTCCCAAATCCGGCTGTAACACAATCAGAAATGCCGGAAATATTGCCATCAGCAGCGGCGGAATAATGCCGCGCACGCTCTCAATACTCTGCAGCGACGACGTATGAAAATAACGTGCCAACACCAAAACCATGGCTATTTTCATAAACTCCGACGGCTGCAGCTTGATAAAGCCGAGGTTAATCCAGCGGGTGGCGCCCATACCCGTATGCCCGGCCACTTCCACCACCACCAGAAGAATCAGCGTAATGAAATAAAATATATAGGCATAACGCAGCAACAGCTTAATGTCTGTCAGCGCCAGCACAATCATTACCGCAAACCCCATGCCGAAACGTATCAGCTGGTTAATCGCCCAAGGGCTCCAATTGCCGTTGGCCGCCGAATACAGCATGACAATGCCGATGGCGGCAAGAATAACAATAAACATCACATACGAAAAACTGATGTTATAAAGCTTTTCGCGAATAGTCATGCTTTGGTTTCTGAAACTTGTTTCATAAGGTTTATACATTTTCCAACCTGCTCCTAACGAACCTCTTCCCGGGTGGGATCCAGCATAACCGCCTCTCTCAGAATTTTTCCGGCCAACGGTGCCGCAACCGAAGAACCGCCGCCGCCGTGTTCAACCAACACCGCCACCGCATATTTCGGATTGTCATGCGGCGCATAGCCGACAAACAACGCATGGTTACGCAGGCGCCAGGGAAGCTCGCTCTCCTTTTTGATGCCTTCGCGGCGTTCTTTCATCGTAATTCGGCGTACCTGAGTCGTACCGGTTTTACCGCCCATCCTTTGACCGTGATAATCGAACTGAGAACGCCAGGCCGTACCGCCGGGCTTGTTGACAACTGCATACATGCCCTCTTTAATCAACTCCAGATTGGCCGGAGATACGTCTATTTTCTTAATTTTGCTCTTTTCGCCGTCCGAAACTTTCAAAAATGTCGGCTTAATCTCATAACCGCCGTTAACCAGCCGCGCGGTCATCGTCGCCAATTGCAGGGGCGTGGTCAGAATATATCCCTGCCCGATACCGGAAATCAGGCTTTCACCCTGCTGCCACGGCTCGCCAAAACGCCTGAGTTTCCACTCCTTGTCCGGAATCAAACCGGCTTTCTCGTTTTCCAGACCGATGTTGATTTTAGAACCGAGACCGAAACGACGCGCCATATCGGCAATTTTTTCGATTCCCAGTTTCTGAGCCGTTTCATAGAAGAAAATATCGCAGGAATGCTGCAACGCCTCAACAACGTTAAGATGCCCGTGTCCTTCTTTTTTCCAACAGTGAAAGGCATGGTTGCCCAAAAACATTTTGCCTGCGCAGTATGTACGCGTTTCCGGTTTGATGACGCCGGCTTCCAAAGCGGCCAGCGCCACAATCATCTTAAACGTCGAACCCGGAGAATACTGCCCGGAAATCGCCTTGTCGGTCAGAGGATTCCGCTCATTGTGCAGCAGCGCGTTCCAGTCTTCGGTGCTCAGTCCCTGCGTCATCATGTTCGGGTCAAATGAGGGCGCCGACACAAAGGCCAGAATTTCGCCGGTATGTACGTCAAGCAGCACGGCGGCGCCGCTCTCCTCGCCAAACAACTCAAAAGCCTTCTGCTGCAACCGCGAATCTATCGTCAACTGCACGTCTTTGCCCGGAATACCGTCCACCCGTTCAATTTCTTTCATAATCCGCCCGTAGGCGTTTACCTCCAGTTTCAAGTTGCCGCTCTCGCCGCGCAGAGCTTTTTCCAGATATTTCTCTATTCCCGACTTGCCGATTTTAAATCCCGGAACCTCAAGCAGCGGATCGTCTTTCATATCTTTGTCCGAAACCGAAGATACGTATCCCAGAATATGAGCCATACCCGCACCAAAAGGATAATAGCGGGTCAACCCTTCGTCGATGACAATTCCCGGCAAGTCCGGTGCGTTGAGCTGAATCCGGGAAACCTCCTCCCAGGACAGATTGTCGCGGATTTTAATCGGCACGAAACTGCGATTGCGTTTCAGGTCTTTTTTTATCCGTTCCTCCTCGGCTTCGCTCAAGGGCATGATTTTCTTAAAAGCATCCAGCGTTTCCTGAACGTTTGGCGCCTGTTCGGCGACAATCAGCGCCTGAAAATTTTGTTGATTGCTGGCGATTGTTACCCCGTTGCGGTCAAAAATAATCCCCCGCGGCGGAACCAGCAGCCGGGTCGAAATCCGGTTTTCGTCAGCCAGCGTCTTGTAGCGGTCCGCCTGATAGACCTGCAAATAATACAGACGGGCGATAATTACCATCAGCAATAAAAACTTTATCAGCGCCATAATCAGCGAGCGCCGGATAAGAACTTTGCCTTTGTCGTTGTCGCGGTTCATCTCACTCCTCGTCCGTCATCAGCCGGTTCTGCACAAAAACGTTTATCAGACTCAAAATCGGATAAGCCGCCGCCGTAACCAGATAACTGAACATAACCGTCGCCAGCGGCAGAAAATGACTGTAATAAACCGAAACCAGCAGCCAGCGGCTCAGAAAAGTAACCAGCGACAGCAACGCAAAGCCATACCAGATAATGACAAACGGCTTGGCATTGAAAAAACGGGAAAGATTCGTTACCAGCACATACAGAACCAGCAGCGCAAAAATGTTTGAACCGAACGGCGCGGAACTGATAACGTCCTCGGTCAGTCCCAGCAGATATACCGACAACAGGTTAAATACGTCGGGACGATGCAGCAGCCAGAAATAAGTGCAAATCATTCCCACCGCCGGGCGAATGTTGTTCGAAATCGGCAAATCGAGCGGAATATACGAAACAAACAACAACAGCAGCGAAAACAGCAGAGGCAGCAGCCGCTGAAAATACAGTGTCAGGTTTTCGCTCCATTCGTCATTCATCGCCGACGCCCTTTTCCGGAGTTTCTTCGGAAGCGCTTTCTTCCCCGTCAAGGCCGTAGTCAATGATCTTCACATACTCCAAACGGTCAAGATTGCCGAACGTCTTGATTTTAACGCTGTTTTTTTCAATGGAGCTTATCTTGCCGATTGGCAGTCCGGGCGGAAAAACGCCGGCAACGCCGGAGGTAATGATGCGGTCGCCGACGGTTAGTTTCGCAGACAAAGGAATAAATATCATTTTCGGCACTGTCGTATTGTCGCCGGACAATATGCCGCGAACCCGGGTCCGTTCGACCATCACCGGAATTTTCGAGTTAATGTCGGTAATCAGAATGATTTTGGAGTACATCTTGCCCGGTTTGTCAACACGTCCGATAACCCCGTTGTCACTCATGACGACCTGCCCCTTTTCAACACCGCTGTCACGTCCCGTATAGGCTATAATCGAATGCGAAAAGGCATCGCCTTCTTCGGCAATAACCCGCGCCGTTACAAATTTGGCGTTTGGCGGCGGCGTATAGTTCAAAAGCTTTGCCAGAAGCTTATTCTCAATTTCCAAAGCCCGGGCCTTGTCACTGACAATCTGCAGACGGTTGTTTTCAGCGCGCAGCTTCCTGTTGTCGTCATATATTTTGCTTAAATCGCGAAAATAATCAAAAACGCCGGCCAGCGTTCGTGCCGGAACAACCAGCACGTCAATCAGCGGGCTGACCACATCGGTTGCCATCGAAGAAGTTTTTTCAATAATGACTGTATCAGTCTTGTTAATCAGCATCATGACAAAGGCTGAAAGAAACAAAATCACAATCGCAAACTTTTTGGCCAAAAGTCTGATTTGACTGAGTTGTATAAATAAGACCTTGCGACGCTTCATTTTCCAAAAACTTCTAATCAATCAAAAATTAAAATCCGCTTGACGGTAGCGGCAAAATCACCTCGCACGCAGGAAAACAATATTCATAATTTTCCGAAACCGCACAAAATGGCTTTGCCGCACCGCCGGGCAGATTTTAATACATCGTGGAAAGAATGCCTTTCAGCTTTCTGATCTCGTCCAAAGCCTTGCCGGTGCCCTTAACTACGCAGGCCAACGGATTTTCGGCAATCGAAACCGGCAGACCTGTTGCATTGCGCAGCACCTGGTCAAGATTCGAAAGCAGCGCGCCGCCGCCGGTCAGAACAATACCCTTGTCGACGATATCGGCCGCCAGCTCCGGCGCAGTGTTTTCCAAAGCGACTTTTACCGCTTCGACAATCTGCGAAACCGGCTCGGCCAGACTTTCGGCAACCTGACGTTCGGTAATGATAATTTCTTTCGGCACGCCGTTCATCAAATCACGGCCCTTGATTTCGACCGTGCGGCCCTCGCCTTTCTCCGGCGGACAGGCGGAACCGATTTCCTTTTTGATTTTCTCGGCACTGCCTTCGCCGACCAGCAGGTTATGATTGCGACGAATATAAGAAATAATCGCGCTGTCCATCTTGTCACCGCCGACACGGACCGAACGCGCATAAACGATACCGCCCAAAGACAGAACCGCAACTTCGGTCGTACCGCCGCCAATGTCAACGACCATGCTTCCGGTCGGCTCCGTTACCGGCAAATCGGCGCCGATTGCCGCGGCCATAGGCTCTTCAATCAGCCATACTTTACGCGCGCCGGCCGCCTCGGCAGATTCCTGAATGGCCCTCCGCTCGACCGCGGTCGAACCCGACGGGACGCAAACGATAATCATCGGCGACGCGAACGTGCGACGGTTGTGAACTTTGCGGATAAAATATTTAATCATCTCTTCGGCAATTTCAAAATCGGCAATTACGCCGTCGCGCAGCGGACGAATGGCATGAATGTTGCCCGGCGTGCGGCCCAGCATCTGTTTGGCCTCGTTACCCACCGCCAAAACCTGTTTTTTGCCGCGATATTCTTCAATCGCAACCACGGAAGGCTCGTTCAGCACGATACCCTTTCCCTTAACGTAGACCAGCGTATTTGCGGTACCCAGATCCATCGCCATATCGGCTGAAAGCCAGCCCATCAATTTTGAAATCATTTTTATGTTTCTCCGCAATTTATTTCAGAATTTAGTATTATTTTGTTTTTTATAACCATATTGGCTTTTGTGCAAGCGCTATAATCGTTTTTTAACATCAAAAAACAAATTCATATCCCCGTTGCCGCAAACCGAAGAAAACGGATGATTCAAAAGCGGCTCTCTGCCCCTTCCGCATCAGTCCCTGACCGGTCTGTAACTATCAATCAGCGGGGTCAGCATGTCGGAGCATCCGGCATAATTCTTTTTCAGCCGGTTATTCCATTCGGCATATCTCGTTTCAAATTTATGGGTGTCGACCACAATTTCAGCTACGGAAACAAAACCCCTGTCTTCGTGATTGCGTCTGGACAATTTCTGCGGATTAACCGTATTAATATCCCCCGTAACCAACAGGAAATCACATTTTTCGCCAAATATCTTCAAATAATAAGCATCCGTAATCTGCGAAATATCTTTTCCAAGCCCTTTGGCCTTATACCCCTCGTCCAAAGCAAACGTATCCATATAAAGAATGTCTCTCTTTGCCTTATAGCCAAAATCATCGGCATATTCCTGAGCGCCGGGCGTTCCCGTCCTTATCAGCTCCCGTGTCATAAACCCTATCGGCCTGCCGGTATTAACATCTTCAAAAACCCAAAGGTCATGATTTTCCTTATACTTTTCAAATTCTTCTTTACTCGACAAATACAACGGAAAATTATTCTGACGGCCTCCGACTTCATCATAAACCCGGCGAAACTCGTCAAAATCATAATCCATTTCAAAAAACAAATTGCGGCTTCCTGCCGGCATCAGTCCTTTTTCAGCAATTTTACGTTTGAAGCTGTCCAGCTTGCCAGCAACGCCTTCCCCGTTTTTAACCTTAAAAATTCCTTTCGGAGTAATAGAGCTTGATTTCGTAATCCGAATGCCTTTATCTCTGAGCAGCGAAACCGTCATTTTGTCTATATCGCCAAAGCCTTTTGTTCTTTTCGGTTTTTCCGCATCCGGCATTTTCATCAGCCAAACCCTGCATTTGTCTTGTTTATTCCAGATTTTATTTACCATTCGCCGTCTCCCCTGTTCTTATATTTTATGATACGCTCAAAAAAATTTTTGTCAATTATTTACCGTCCCGATTATCTCCGTAGCGTCTGAAATCTGTCCCCAATCCCAGTAACATTCATCTAAAACAACATCCGCTTTCAGTTTGTTGCGAAACCAGGTGCGTTGACGCTTGGCATACTGGCGGGTATGCAGTTTTGCCAGACCGACAGCTTCCTCCAACGAACGATTGCCTTTCAGAAAATCAAGCAGCTCCGGTACACCGAGCGCTTTCATCGCCGGCAGCGAAGCCGGCAGTTTCATGTCCTTCAGCCGCCGAACCTCATCCAAGGCGCCGGCCGCCATCATCTTGTCAAAACGCCGGACACAACGCTCGTCCAGTTCTGCCATCGGCGGCAAAATTTTCAACGTGACAAATTCGGCTTCCGGCAATTTCTGAACCATTGGCCGCCGATGCCAGACCGACAACGGTACGCCAGTCTGATAAAAAACCTCCAGCGCCCTTTTGACTCTTGTGCTGTCGTTCGGGTTCAACCTGTCGGCCGTTACGGCATCAACAGTCGAGAGTCTGGCATGCAGAGCCGGTATTCCCTCCGCAGCCGCAGCTTCAGCCACCTTATGCCTGACCTCCGGCTCAGCCTCGGGTATTGGCGTCGTTCCGTTAATCAGATTGTCAATATACAGTCCTGTACCGCCACAGACGACCGGCAATTTGCCTTCGCTCCAAATCCGGCGGATTTCCCCGGCTGCCAGTACCAGCCATTCGACGACAGTTCCGTTTTTCGAACTCGGAAACACGCCATACAGACAATGTTCTATCCCGCCTCTCTCGGCGGCGGACGGAATTGCCGACAGGACCGGCGTATCGGGATAAACCTGCATTGAATCGGCATTAACCACAACGCCGCGGCAGGAGCGGGCAACATCGACCGCCAGCTGCGATTTTCCAGATGCCGTCGGCCCGGCAATAACGACAACTTTTCTCAATGCCATAAAAACACCCCGTTTAAAATTCCCGGAACTTGCCGTTAAATCTTGCGGCAGGAAGCATTTTCCACCAAATATGAACACAACCGCTCATAACCGATGCCGATATATTTGGCTTGTTCGGGAACCAAAGACAAATCGGTCATTCCCGGCGCCGTGTTGATTTCCAGCAAAACGACCCCGTCCTCGGGATTATAACGGAAATCGCAGCGAGACACGCTCCTGCAGCCGAGAATATTATGCATATGTTCCGCATAAAGCTTGCAGCGATTGGCCGCTTCTTCCGGAATCTCAGCCGGCAGAATATGCTGAGTCGCACCGGCGGTATATTTGGCGTGATAATCATAAAATTCATCGCTTGCCCGTAATTCCGTCACCACATGCGCCTGAGAACCCAAAACCATACAGGTAAGTTCCTTGCCGTCAATAAATTCCTCAATCAGAATCTCTCTGTCGTCTTCATAACGAACCGCTTCCGCATCTTCTTTTTTGCGGATAATATACACGCCCACCGACGAACCGTCGCTGACCGGCTTTACCACATACGGCATCTTTAAAAACGTGCCTTCAGCCTTAAACTTGCGAAAGGTCATCTTTTCGCCCTGAGGAACCTTGATACCGTTTTCCGAAGCCAGTTCCTTGGTCAGTGATTTATCCATGCCCAAAACCGAAGCCTTCAGCCCCGAATGCGTATAGGGAACTTGCAGCACGTCGAGAAAACCCTGAATTTCGCCGTCTTCGCCCCAGTTTCCGTGCAAGGCGTTAAAAACGACGTCCGGCTTTTCTTTCTTCAAAGTTTCAACCAGTTCAAACCCGTTCTGCAAATCATGGGAAACCACTTCGTAACCAGCTTTTTTCAATGCCGCGCAAACACATTTTCCGGTAGTCAGAGAAACCTCGCGTTCGGCCGAAAAGCCGCCCATCAACACCAAAACTTTTTTTGCCATTTCAATTAGTCCTTTATTAAAATATTTTTTGTGATAATAATAGGCGGAATTGTTTAAGAAAGACTAAAACAAATGAAGAAAACTCCCGCATTTTTGCTGGCGGCGCTGCTGCTCGGAGCCCAGCCGGCTCAGGCTTTTTCGGTTCGGCACGACTTCAGCGTCCAAATCGGCCCCTTCGACGCCAGCCGCACCAATTTCGAATATGCGCTTACCCCGACCGAATATCGGGTCGAATCAACCGTCAAAACCAACGGTCTGTTCGACACGCTGTACCCTTTCCGCGCCGATTACGCCACTACCGGCAAAATCAACGGCGACAATATGGAAACCCGCAGCTACAAATACAAGTCGCAGTCTCGCTTTACCAGCCGCAGCCGCGAGCTCGTCTATGACCGAAACGGCAAGCCGCTGTACCGCCTGAGTGCCAAAAACGGCAAAGAGAAAAAAGTCGACATTCTGCCCGATGCCAAAAACAAAGACACCACCGACCTGCAAACCGTTTTTGCCGAACTTGCCCGCCAGTATAACCGATTCAAGTTCTGCGATTCCCGCATGGAAGTCTTTGACGGCAAACGCCGCTACGACGTCATTTTCAAAGACGAAGGCAAAGAGTTGCTGAACGATGAAACCCTGCCGTATAAAGGCGAAGCCGTCAAATGTTCAATGTACATCGACAGTCTCGGCTCCTCCGGCGACGACCTGCTCTGGGACGTAACGCAGGATGAACCGATATATTTCTGGATTATGGAAGACGGCGTCAGAAAACTGCCGTTTATAGCCAAAATTGAAATCGATTCCACCCCTCTCGGCAGACTTCAGGTTCTTACCCAAAACATAACCATCAAGGATTAAAAGCCATGCACAAGTCAGAACTTCTGCTTCCCGCCGGTTCACTGGTCAAGCTCAAAACTGCAATTTTATATGGTGCTGACGCCGTCTATGCCGGCACGCCGGACATGTGTCTCCGCGCCCAGTCAAAATTCTCGCTTGAAGAGCTTGAGGAAGGCATCGAATTCGTTCATAAACACGGCAAAAAAATCTACCTGACCCTGAACCTGTTCATGCACAACCGCGATGTTGCCAAACTGCCGCAGTTTGTCGACACGCTGCGCCGGCTGCGTCCGGACGGCGTACTGATCGCCGATCCCGGCGTTTTCATGTATGTTCGGGAACATGCGCCGGAACTCAGTCTGTTCGTCTCCACGCAAGCCAACATCTGTTCGGCACAGGCGGTAAAATTCTGGCAGGCGCAGGGGGCAAAACTCTGCGTTCTCGGCCGCGAAGTAACTTTCGCCGAAATGAAGGAAATTCGCGAACAATGCCCGGACGTCCGGCTTGAATGTTTTATGCACGGCGCCATGTGCATGTCCTATTCCGGCCGTTGCCTGATTTCAAACTATCTTGCCGATCGCAGTGCCAATCAGGGTAAATGTGCACACTGCTGCCGCTGGCACTACAAGCTGCATCTGCGGCTGAAAGATGGCTCAATCAAGGCAATCGAAATCAACCAAGACAACAGGGACGCTTTCGAATTTTTGCTGGAAGAGAACTTCCGCCCCGGCGAATATTATGAAGTTGTTGAAGACGAACACGGCGGTTACATGCTCAACTCCAAGGACATGTGCCTGCTGCCGCGCCTGCCCGATTTGCTCGGCATCGGCATGGATTCGCTCAAGGTCGAAGGGCGCAACAAAACCGAATACTACGCCGCTGTCGTCGCCCGCGCTTATCGGCAGGCCATCGACGATTGGTACAAGGCGCCGCAGGACTGGAACTTCGAAAAATACATGCCGGATTTAAACACGCTGCAAAACCGAGGTTACTGCCTCGGCTTTCATGACGGGCCGCTGACCAACATATCCCAAAACTACGAATACACACATACCTTGGGCGATTGGCTTTTTGCCGGTTCCATTGTCGAATGGCAGGACGACGACGCAATCTTTGAAGTCCGCAACTACATTAACGGCGGCGAATTCATCGAATTTCTGCTTCCCGGCACGCTTGATAACCTGCGCCTGACCTTAACCGAATTTAAAGATGCCGAAACCGGCGAGATTACCTCGCGTGTTTCGGCCGGACAAGGCAAAAAAATCCGCATTAACGCGGCCGCTTTCGGCAAACCCGCCGAAGAAGTCAGAAAACTTCTGCCGCAATACGTAATTGCCCGCAAACCGGCTGTTTTAACCCCGGAAGACCATATTCGCCTCAGCCATAAAAAAGCCGAATACCGAGAGCTGATAAATAATTCCGATTAAACAAAGGGCATCGTTTTCAACGATGCCCTTAGCGTAAATCACGCTTCGCGGTTTTCAGCTTTCGGCATAAACCGTGAATAATCGTCGGCTTTAACTTTGTCGACGACATTTTTGATAACCGCCTGCCTTTTGAATTCCCGTTCAATTTTCCGCAGTCGTTCTTTTTCCGCCTCCTCCGCCAGAATAATTCTTTTTTGGCGGTAATAGGATAAAGGCAGCACTGCCAAAAATCCGATTCCGCCCAACAGCAAAACCAAATTTCCGGTCAGAAGACTCAAACTGAGGGTAACGACAAAGGCAAAAAAACCGGCCATCATAACCCACCAGTACATCAGTGTTCTTCTTTTTGCCAACAGCGCGCCCGCGGCAGCAACCAGCAAAGAAATCGAAAACAAGTCAACCGCAGCCAGAAATAAATTTCTAAGCATGGCGTCTTCAACATAAATAATTTCCATAAAGCCTGTATTTAGAGTTAAACCATAATAAGCATTCAGAATGAACGGAATTATCGCCTGCTGGCGGAAAAAATCAACCTTTTTCTGCAGAAGAAAAGCTCCCGGCGGGAGCTTGGTCTTTTATTCGGTCAGCTTTTTCAGCCGATTGACGGTTTCAGCCCTGACGTCGTCATCGCCGGACATCTGTGCCGCATAAGCCAAAGCCTTGGCATACAGTTCTTTCTGCTGTTTTTTGTCGGCCGTCTCCCGGGCAATGTCCATATACAACCGCGTCTTGTCTTTGTCGGATACCGACGGAACCTGCTGCAGCTTTACCCGGCACCATTGCTTTTTGTCATCCAGATTCCAGTACATTGAAGCCGCGCCGTCCAGAGAACTGAGTTTCCGCCCCGCATCCGGAGCCGCCTCCGCCGCTTTCAGATAATAGGCCGCCGCTTCGGCATAATTTTGAGAATCATACGGATAATTGGACTGAATCAGATTTTTCTTTTTATAGGCGCGAGCCGTTTCCCGATAGGCGTTGTACAGATTTTCGCCGCCGGACGGGGCAAACTTCTCCAAAAACAGTTGATTGGCCTTAATGATCGTTTCGAGCGCCTCGGGATTTTCCCGGGCAAAAGCTGCCAGCGCCGTTGCCGCTTTTTCTTCGTCTGCCGTGTTTTTCAGGGTATCCAGAATTGTCGTCATCACTTTTCCCCCCACATTGTTCAATAATAAAAATCCTACATCGCAAAAATCTTCCTGTCCACAATTAAAAACCTCTCTCAGACAGAAAGCATTTTTTTCAGCCCGTCACGCCCATACGACATTCCGTCGGAAGTAATACGCTCCCCTTCTTCCAGCAGGCCGACAATCCGCCCGGCCGTCTGCTTTTTCAGCCGGCGGTCGCCTTTCCCGTAAACCAAAGCGACCTCCAGCATTTTTCCGTACCATTCCAATTGCTTTTCCCGGCTCCTTTCCGCTGTTGTCTTATCCTCCATAGCCTGAATGGTCAGCCGCGCCGTCTTGTGCAACAACCGTCCTATCCGCCGGGCATTTGCCTTGTCGCCGGCATCTTTGTAACTTTGAGCCAACATTTTGCAGATGGAAAGCGTATTCTGACACTTGCCCAAAAACGAAACCTCTTCCCTGGTCACATAGGCCAAAGCCTTTTCAAGCCACTCGGCGGTTTTCGGATTTTCCCGGTTATTCTGCGCCAGCCGCATATATCCCAGCCTCTTATATTCATCGCCAAGCGAATGCACAATCGCTTCCCTCGTTTTATTGAGATTTCCGACATCGCCGATCTGTTTGTATATGGCAGCGATTCGCTGCAGCGAATTTATCTTTTCCGCTTCATCGCGGGCAACGTTTACAGCCTCGCGGTAACAGCCGACAGCCTTGCGCAGCGCATCGTTCTTTTCGGACGGATTCTGATAGGTTTTGGCCACCCAGGCATCGCCGAGGTTATTGTATGTCCAGTACATTACCTTGTTGCGCTTAATGCTGTCGTCAGTACGGCACAAACCGGACGAAGCGCAGAAGTCGACCACCTGGCTGAACGCACGGATTTTCACGTCCGGATTTCCGCTTTCGGCCGCCTCGTCAAAGGCGCCCCGGTAAACGCGGAGAATGTCGCCCCGTCGGCCGCCCCGTCTGAAAAAGTTAAGACGCTGTCCGAACATCTCGGCTCTCCCGGCCTAATTCGGATTTTTTCCGTATTCGGGAATGCCGCCGGAAACAATGCAGTAATCCTCACGGTTCAAATCATACATTTTATGTATTTCGCATTCCGGACAAATGCAGCCTTTGTCTTCTTTAATGCACTCGCTCTTGCTGAAAGCGCAGAACATCTTTTCATAATGATCGACCTTTTCCAGATCTTCGGCCAGCTTAAACAGATTTTCCGGTATGGAACGGATTTTGCAGCCCATCGTGTAAGACGGACAGTCCATACAGATACACTTTTTCAGATTTTCCTTGGTCTTCTCTACTTGCATTTTCAAATCTCCTAAAATAATTGCCCGTCTAGGAGATATGCTCTGGACAGCCGAAAACAAGAGCCGCAGCCGTTAGCCAAATCGGCTATATGCGGGTAAAAACGCCGGGCATGACTTCGGGCAGAAAATAACTCGGCGGCCGCGTCAGAAAACGGACTTCGTCAACTCTTGCCAGCGACGGCCCGCGGTAGGTCCGCTTAATCATCTCGTCTATCTGTTCTTCCGCGCCTTTCATACGGATTTCCACCGTGCCGTCGTCAACATTGCGCACCCATCCGGAAACGCCGAGCTCCCTCGCCGTGCGCACTGCCCAGGCCCGAAACCCGATACCCTGAACGCGGCCGTCTATTTTCAAATAAACTTCTTTGTCCATCGGTTTTCATTCATCGGAACTATGCAAAAACTTCTCTATTTCGCAAATTTCGTTTTTAATCGTCTGTCGTCGGTTTTCGGCCTCTTCGTCAGCGCCCCAGGTTTCAGCCTGCCACAATTCGTCCAGAAAGGCAGCGCGAAAAGCTTCTTCGGCATTTATTTTTCCTTTGACCAACGCCGCGGCCAAAAGCACCGAACGCATTTTCAGCGCCGCGGCATAAAAAGCTGTCAGTTCCCGGTCGGAAAGCGTTTCCATAAACTGTTTCAGCCGATAGCCGGAAGTCCGGTTTTCTTCGGGAACGTCAAGGCTCTGCGTGGTGACGAATTTGGCGTCAAGCTCCTCCCTGGCCCACTTCAAAATCGGCCCCCAGGCTTCGGTCTGCCGCTCAATCAGGTCTTTTTCCTGTCCCCAGAACAACAGCATGTCGGTCAGTGAATACCTTACCAGTCGGTCAATAACCTCGCCGCGGTTTTTGGCAATTTCCCTTTGCGCCTCTTCAAGATAGTTCTGCATCGTTCTTATTTTCCTTTTGGCTGCTTAAACATGTTGAGAATACCCTTGGCCGTATCTTCCAGTCCCTTGGCGGTTCCTTTAACCGTATCTTTTACGGCCTTGACGCTGTCGTCAACAGCATCGCCCGCACCGTTATAAACGTCGGTCGCGGCTTTTTCGGCGGCCGTCGGTGCCGGAAACTTATTCTGATAAGGGGTTCCTTGCAAAGCGGTATAACACGGCGCCGGATCGGCGTCAACCAGCTTGGAACCCAAGTAAGCCGGACCGGTCAGAGCCACGCCGACCACCGACTTGAGCGCCGCTTTGTCGTCAAGGGCAATTTTCGGGTTTTCTATCGTTCCCTTAACCTTGATAAAGGACGACAGCGCCTGAACCGCATTGGTATCGACAATTTTGCCCGAAAAAGGACGAACGTCGAAATCAATTTTGTCGTTAATCAGATTCACGCTGCCGTTGCTGACCAGTTTCAGCAGATTCGACTGCAGGGCAATGCCCTTCGGAAAGACCGCTTTGCCGCCGCCCAAATCCGCCCGGACAACCGCACAGTTAAGCTCCATCTTCTGATTGCTGTTCTTGACAAACGGCATCACGTTCAAAAGCTGAGAAATGAAATTTCCGGTAAAGAAAGAAACGTTGCCGGTCTGAATAACCGATTCGTTGACAATGCCGATTATCTGGCCGCTGAGCGACTGAACAAGCTGGCGATAGGTGCTGCCGGCAGCCGTCAGCGTAATTTTAATGTCCGTATTGCCGCCCGACACAATACCGAAATCTCCCGGACCCGCAATCTGAAATTCCTGATGCAGATTCTGCAGCAAAATGTTCGAACTGGTCACGTCCAGTTTCAGAGACTTTGTGTTGGCATTGACCGTCAGCGTTCCCGCAATGTCGCCGCCGCCGAAATTCAGCTGCAGCGGATTCACGTTCAGCACGCCGTTTTGCAGATTGGCGCCGACCGAAACATTGTCGGCACTCATGCCGGGATTGACAACCAGCTTTTTAACTTTCAAATCCAGCTTGGCGTTAACCTGTTTCATAACGTCATACGGAACCGCCGTGTCAGGAACCAGCGGACTGGCTTCGGCCGCACTGATTATTGACGGCAGCTCAAAGGCAAAATTGCTGCTTGAATTGAAATTCTGCAAATTAATTTTATCGCTGTTAAGCGTCGCATTTATGCTCGGAACCTTGCCCGAAATGTCGGCGCGGACTTTACCCGTAATCAGATTGTTGACAACATTGAGCGTCTTGATTTCCGCCGCGACGTTTTTCAGCGTTCCCGTAATTGAAGCTTTCAGCGTCGTTTCCGGTGCCCCCATATTTCCGGCCGGATTATAAACGTTAATGTCGGCGGCATAAGCCGGCTCCCCAAACAAATCACGAGCCGTACCCAGCGCCGTCAGGTTAATGCCGTAGGCGGATGCATTCAAGTCGAACGGATACGGCGCTTCGCCGTCCAAAAGCGTATTCAGCGAGCCGAGAACCGTTTTGCCCTTGATCGTCTGCCCGTCGAAAACAGCGTCGAAAGCTGCCGTAATATTGTCGTCCATGCTCTCTTCTTCAAGATTAAAGGCGTTAATGATAACTTTTGTCGTCTTACCCGTCTTTGCATCGGCATATTGAACGACACCGTCGGCAATCGAAACGTTTTTCGCGGCAAAACCGGCCAGCACCGCGGCTGCCGGATTAGCCGTCTTGCTTTCCGCCTTGCGGATAAGCTCCTGCTTCTGCGGAGTCAGGGAAGCGTTGTCCGGCTTCAGCACCTCGTTTACATCAACTTTTTGCGCCGAAGTACCGAAGTCCCAGTTGTTTTTGCCGTCGGCCGCCGTTTCCAGATAAATTTCCGGCCGAACCAGCTCAATATTGTCAATCACAACCTGCTTATGCAGCAACGGCAGCAGCGAAAGCTTAATTTCCAGACGCTGCACTTTAACCATTTGCGGCTGGGCGGCCCACGGAGCGTTAGCCAGTTCGACATCTTCGACAACCAGCGTCGGAATCAGCGAAATGCCCACCGACGCGTTGCCCTTAATGGCAAGTTTGCGCCCGAGTTGCTTGTCAACAATATCCTCCACATAAGACTTGTACTGATTCAGGTCAAAATTGCGCACAAACAGATAGCCGCCGATAGCAATAATGATAATCAGGCTGAAAATTACCGTTCCCAGAATTTTAACCAGTCTTTTCATTTGTTATTACTCCTTAAAACCAATTCCCAACGCTTCCAGGTCCGCTTTAAAATAAGCCGGAAGCGGCGCCCTGAGCACAAGTTTTTTATTATATATGACCGACAAGTCGATTTTGTAAGCGTGCAGATGCAGTTTATCTGCAATCATCGCAAATTTTTTCCGGTTCTCGCCGCCGAAATATCTGTCATCGCCGGCAATCGGCGTCCCCAGATATTCCAAATGCGCGCGAATCTGATGGGTGCGTCCCGTCAAAGGTCTGGCCTCCACCAGGGCAAAACGGTCTGCGGCACTGTCCAAAACCCTGTATTCGGTCACGGCTGGTTTGCCGCCTTCCGAAATCAGGCTCCTTTCGCCGGCTTTTTCCAGCGGCGCTTTAATAACGCCCTCTTCCGGATTCGGACAACCGACCGTCAGCGCCAGATACGTTTTTGGCAGCGAGTGTTCCCGAAATGCTCTGGTCAGCAGGTCGGCATATTTTCGGTTCCGCGCCAAAACCAGCAGACCGCTGGTGTCTTTGTCAATCCGGTGCACCAGTTTCGGCCGTTCTTCCGTTCCGAAAGTCAAAGCGTCCAGCATGCCGTCGATATGCCGGGTTGTCTTGCTCCCGCCTTGCACGGCCAAACCGGAAGGCTTATTTAAAACCAGAATGTTGTCGTCCTTATAAAGGAGCAGCGACTGAATAAAAGCCGCGTCTTTGGCCGAAACGCCGGCCTCGCGGTGCGGCACCGCCTTTTCCTCGTCCAGCGGCGGCACCCTGATTTCCTGCCCGGCCGCCAGTTTCAGATTAGCCTCGGCTTTTTTGCCGTCAACCTTAATCTGCTTGGTGCGCAACAGCTTTTGAAACCGTCCCAGCGGCAGCCCGGGATAATATTTTAAAAACCAACGGTTCAGACGCATTCCGTCATCTGATTCCTTTACCTTAATTAAGCTTACGCCCGGCATTTGTATTTCCTTTCGCAAATTTGCGCCAGTATATATCAAAACTTCTTAATTTAGAATAAAAAAAACTGCCCGGATTTTCCCATCCGCGGCAGTTTCCCGCTCAATTTCAAAACCTCTTTTTCGGTTTCGAACACACCTTGCCCATTTTCCTCGGCACAAAATAATCCCGGCTTTGTTGCTTTTTTAAAACCTGTTTCGGGCTTTTCGTTATGGAAACGTTTCCTGCTGCTTCCTTTATTTCCAACTTTGCCGGCACAATCCCGTACTCTTCTTTCAAAACGGCAGCCAGATCGTTTATTTCGGCAGTTTCCATTTCTACCAGAGCCTTGGCAAATTCTCTCAGCGTAACTGCTCCTGATGCCCTCAATAAAGCCTTCTTTGCTTTTTCTTTCATATTTCACAAATTTTAATGATAAACAAAATTCTTAAATTCAAACTTTTTATCAACGGCCATTCAACTCTCTTTCCAGTCTTTTCAGACGCATAACCGCGTCTTCCTTGCCGGCGTTCATCGCTTTTCTGACCAGTTTGCAACAGCGTTCCATGTTCCCGCTTTTGTCACCGACAGCAACCGTTTCGGCAAAAGCGGCAAAATCTCCGCCCTGCCCGGTCACAAACGCCGGTTCCTTTTCGCCGGTCCGATAAACTTCTATTTTAACGCCTTTTTTGTCGGCTTTTTCCAGAAAATCCATCATCTCCATCGATCGGACAATTGAATCGCCGCTGTCCACCTCCAATGGGTTCCCCTGCGGATACGCTCCCTTCCCGCGCGCATATTCGGTATAATCCTCGTCATATCTGAGCTTACGTTCCTCGACATTCAAGGCGCTGGCATACATGTCGTTGACAACCGCTTTCAACGCCACGCCGTATCCCAGCGACTTCACGCCGCCGACCAGCCTGCCCGCGTCGGACATCGACATCGCGTCATAGACGATGTCATATTTCCGCCGAACCGCTTCGGTCAAAATTTCCTGCGTCACTCTCATTGCAAAATCGCCGATTTCCCGATCATACGGATTATCCCGCGGATCAATGCCGACGGCGGCATAATAATCGGCAACATAAGCGTCCGGCGAAATGACTGCCGCATTTTCAAAAAGCGCCGTCAACGACGACTTTCCGACGCCCTGAGCGCCCAATACCAGCGTAAACGTCGGTCGTTTTGAGGCCTTCAAACCGCCCAAGACCCTTTTTTTGCTGTCCTCGATAAAAGCCTGCTGTTCGTCTTCCGCCAATTCCAACATTTTGCTCTCCCTTGCTTCTGATATAAGGATAGAGCAGTTGGACAAAATTGTCAACAAAGCTTAAAAACACATTTTGGCGATTTTTATGCCGACAACCAAAAATACAATTCCGACCGCCACCGAACCCAGCAGATAAAACAGCGCCTCATAAATCCGCCGACTGCCGAGCAACAGGTTAAAATCAAGCATGTAAGTCGAAAAAGTCGTAAAACCGCCCAACAGACCGGTAATAATAAAAGCCCTGGTTTCCGGACGCAGACTGGCTCGGTCGGCAAAATACGCATACGCCATGCCGATCAGCATCGCACCGAGAACATTGACCAGCATAATTCCCCAGTGGCTGCCGATTTGCGAAGATAGAAGATGCCTCAGCACCGACCCGATGCCGCCGCCGACAAAAATTGCCGCAATCACGCTCATTCCTGCCCCTCTTTCTTTTTGGCCTTTTGCTTCTCGCGACGCAGATTGTCAAAATATTCGACCCGTTTTTTAATCTCGCGCTCAAAGCCGCGGTCAACCGGAAAATAAATCTTGACCCGGTTCATGCCGTCCGGAAAATAGTTGGCGCCAGAAAAACCGTCTTCACAATCGGGATCATATTCGTAACCTTCGCTGTAGCCAAGCTGTTTCATCAGTTTCGTCGGCGCGTTGAGAATGTTTTTCGGCGGCATCAGAGAACCGGTTTTCCGCGCCAGTTCCCGTGCCTTGTACATGGCCTTGTAAACACCGACCGACTTCGGTGCCGTCGCCAGATAAGCTACCAGTTGCATAATCGCCAGATCGCCTTCCGGCGAACCCAGTCGCTCATAAGTTTCCCAGCAGGCAATTGCCTGCGTTACCGCGTTCGGATCGGCCAGAGAAACGTCTTCAACCGCGAAACGGGTCAGCCGCCGCAGCAGATACTTGGGATCTTCGCCGGCCTCAATCATTCGCGCCGCCCAGTACAGAGCCGCGTCCACGTCGGAACCGCGCAGCGACTTATGCACGGCCGAAATCAGATTATAATGCCCGTCGCGCCCCTTGTCATATATGGGTGCCCGAGACCGCACGATTTTCAGAATGCTGTCCTTGTCAAAGGTCTCTCCTTCTTTGGCATAGGCAAACACGCTTTCACAGAGATTAAGAATATAGCGCCCGTCGCCGTCGGCAATCTCTTTCATAAACGCGCGCGCTTCCTCGTTGACCGGCAGCTTGCGACCGGTTTCCCTTTCGGCGCGCTGCAAAAGCTGCTCGAAAGCGTCGGCGTCCAGACGATTCAGCACAAACACCTGACATCTGGACAACAGCGCCGCGTTCAGCTCAAAAGAAGGATTCTCGGTGGTAGCACCGACCAGAATAATCGTGCCGTCTTCCACATAGGAGAGAAAACCGTCCTGCTGCGACTTGTTAAAACGATGGATTTCGTCGACAAACAACAGCGTGCCCTTCCCTTGTGTCGCCCGGCGATCCTGCGCATATTGAAAAACCCGCTTCAAATCGGCCACGCCGGAAAAAACCGCCGAAATCTGTTCAAAATAAAGATTGGTGTTTTCGGCAATCAGACGCGCAATCGTGGTTTTTCCGCAGCCCGGCGGCCCCCAGAGAATAAACGAAGATATTTTTCCGGACTTTACCATTCTGCCCAGCGGCGCATCTTCTCCCACGATGTGATCCTGCCCGACGACTTCGGCCAAAGTCTGCGGCCGCAGACGGTCGGCAAGCGGCCGTTTAACCTGTGACGAAAAAAGGGTGTCTTCCATGTCTTTGCGATTCTTTTCAACCAAAGTGAACTGTTATTGTCAGAATATAGCAGAAATTTTGCCAACCTCAAGCGGCAAAAACAGAAAAAGAAATTATCAGCTCTTTTCAAACGGATTTTGTTCAACGTCTTTACTGACCGAAAAAGAATCCTCTTTCATCCACCACTCGTCAGCGGTTTCCGGTATTTTTTCCTCGTCAAAACGCCCCTCTTTGCTCCAGCGTTCCGAAATGTCCTCGGCCAGAGCACTCTGCTTGTCCTGCGGAGATTTCATCACGCCCTCGGCCACCACGTCTATCTGGTCAGCCAGATACGCGTCAACCTCTTCCTCCCGTTCAACCTGAATGCCGGCATCGCGCAGCACGGTCAGCAGCGACGGCGCTTCCGCATCCTGCGCGTTGCGCTGCGCCGCAGTTCCGGCATCAAGAAAATAGGCCGTACCGCTCAGCGCTTTTCCCTTCAGCCCTTCGTCACGCAGAAAATACCAGGAATCGATTCGCACCGGCAAATGATAATATCCCTGTGCCAGCAGCAGATGCTGCCCTTTGCGGACAACGTTTTCCCGATTTCGGCTCAGCAAATCGTTGGCAATCCGATGATAATAGCCGGCGTCCGAAAGCCCTTCTCTGACCTTGAGAAACGCTCCGGTTCCGGTGGCCGGAATCTGCACCGACTTGGCGCCGTAAACCGCCAGCCGATTAAAATGCTCGCTCAGACTGCGGTTGTTCTCGGCAAACATCAGCTTATAAGAAGTGTTGGTAATAATGTCTTCCAAACCGTCGCGGCCGTAATTGTCGTGAATGTTTTTCAGATTGTCGGTCAACAGCATAAACGACAAACCCGCCGACGGCCCGTAAATCAGCCCCTCATGCAGTTGTCCGAACTTCGGCAGAATCTCAAAATCGTCAAAAACGAACAGCAGCGGCGACACCTCTTCTTCTTGTGCGGCAACCAGAGAAGTTTTTATCAGCATATCCGTAAAAAAACGCGTCATAAAAGCCGCCGGACGATTGTCGGCAACCGTATAAACCGTCTTTATGCTCGGCTCTTTCCGCATGTCGGACAAAATCAGGTCGCTGGACGAAGTTCGTTCCCGAACCGAATTTTTGCGAAAAACCATCAAAGGTTCAAGCATCACGGCAAAAATCATCTTCCGCTGTTTTTTAGTCAGATAATACAAATGCTGCATAACCTGGTTGGCGCGCGGATGATAACCGAAAAACGCCGCTTCCCGGATAAAGCTGCCGAGCATGGTTTTCCAGCGTCCGTAAGCACGGCCGGCTTCTTCCTGCCGGATGGTATAATAGCGTTCGATTAGACAGTCGACCATCATTGCAAAGCAAAATTCCTTTCCCTGCCAGGCAGGCGGAATATTTTCCCAGCTGCCGACAGGAAGATAGTTGTCGATTGTCAGCCGGTTGTTTTGCAGATTGTCAATCGCCGGCGCGGAATATTCCTCCGGCATCAAGGCATAATAGCTGAGCAGAATATCCTTGTCTTCCGCACTCAATTTGCCGTTATCCAAAAGTTTTCCGAGGAAATAATCGTTGGCGGATGCCTGTTCCGTCTTCGAAACGTAGAACTGCAACAGCCCCTCTAAGGCAATTCCCGCCAGTTTACCCCAGTAGCTTTCGTCTTTTCCGCCGGCAATATAACGCGCAATCCACAACAGATAGTGGTCCCTTTCCAACCCTTTGGGCGGCAGATTGCCGTCCGAAAACGGATTCCAGCGCGGCCATATCTCTCCGGATTCGGGCTTGTCCAGCATGTTCCAGTTAAAATAATAAACTCTGCCGAGCTGAGCCCGGTAGCCGCTGGTATATTTTACCAGCGAACCTTTACAGTCTGCCGCCACAATGCTCACGCCGTCGCTTTCCAGAATACTCGGTATGGCTACGGTCGAGGTTTTGCCCAGCCCCGGAGAACCCCAGCCGAAAACCGACAGGGCTCTGCCCAAATGCAGAATCCGCCCGGAAAAACGTCCGAAAACACCGTATCCGTCATTAAAAAGCCCCATCTTTTCAATATCGGTTTCATTGGCAAAATGATTGTTCAGCCGGTACCACAATCGGAAAGAATAAGGACTCTTGACAAAGGCGCCAACCGTCAAAATCAAAAACAGCAGCGGCGCCAACGGCGGAATAAAGGAAGCCGCGTTCAGCTGTCCGAAACGAAAAGCCAAAATAAAAACCCTCTGCCATTCAGCATAGGCGGCCAGCAAATATTCCGGATTTTGGCGTAGCTTAAGAAGAAAACCGCCGACATCTTGCAGCGATTTTTCGTTAACGCCGTTTTGAACAAAATGCGCCGCCGCCAGACAAGCCGTTCCGCAAACGTACAAAAACAAAAAAGACATCAGCAGCCATAAAATGCCGCGCAGCCAGACCGCGCCGGTTATCTTTTCGCCGCTGCCCCGCTCATCGCTCATTGCCGCCTCTGGACAGAATACGAACATCTATCGGCCGTTCCGCCTTTTCTTCGCGCCTTTCTTCTTTTCCGGCGGCCTCGCGCCTGACTTCCTGTTCAAGCTCAAGCTTTTTGCTGCGGCGGTTTTCAAGTTCCTGTCGTTTATGTTCTTCTATCTGGCGTCGCAGCGCGGCCTTGTTTTCGTCTGCCGCTTTCTGCTGCGCCGATTTGACTTCTTCCAGAATCTTGCTGTCTTTGACCGGCGGCCGCTTGGCGTCACGGCGGAATATTTTCTTCCCGGCTTCCAAAATCTGCTTAATGCTGATTCCTTCCTGATGAAGCGCGTCCCAAGTGCCAAACTCTTTGCCGTCATCTCGCAGCAGCGACATCATGTCTATGCCGACCTTGCCCTTTTCGCCTTTTTTCTTTTTGGGCGCCAGCAGCATTTTCATCTCTTCGGGCGTCGGCACCCGGCCCAGCGCCTGCGCAATCTGCTGCGGCGTAATGATGCACTCGCTCAGATCCAGTTCCATAATGTTAATGCCGGTAAAATCGATTCCGGTAAAGTCAACCCCGCGCAAATCAACGTTTTTCAGATCGATTTTCGTCAAATCGAGCAACATCAGATTCATCTTGCTGAGATTGAGCTTATGCGGATAATATTTCGCCAGATACTCCACCAGTTCCTGCAAATCCTGCAGAGCAAGTTCATCGATTTCAATATCCAGCAGAATGGCGTTCTCAATATCAATGTCTGTCAGTTTGACCTTGTTAAGTTTGGCGCCGGTCAAATCCGTGCCGATGAGCTGCGCGCCGGAAAGCACCGCTCCGGTAAGGTCTGCGCCGCGCAAATCGGCACCGCTTAAATCCGCGCCGGAAAAGTCTACGCCGCGCAGATTGGCGCCTGAAAAATCAACGCCTTTCAGATTGGCCACCGAAAAATTGGCGTTTTCCAGATTCTCTCCGGCAAAACGCCCACCTTCCAGATTTTTGCCGACAAAATCGATTTTGAAAGAAAGAAAATTGTCCAGACCGTCGATTTTAACCGTTTCGTCAACCCGGGAAACCGCACTCCACGAACAGCTGCCGCCGCTCTCCGAACCCCCGGCCTGATGCGCCCGCAGCTCCTTATACGCACGGGCTTTATCGCGTAAAGAATCTATTTCCAAATCTTTTTTGCTTTTCTCTGCCATGTTCAATCCGGATAAATTGGTTCGTTTCTCACGATAATAGCCTAAGTTTCGTTTTTTGACAAATATTTTTATAAGAAATTGCGGCAGCATTACCTACGAAATGCTGCCGCTTTCAGATTAATCAGCCGCCAGCCCGTCGTTTAACGAAGCAGACACTGCACCCTGTCCCCTCTCAGCCTGTTGCAAAGGGACTGGAACCCTCCGGATTCAGAATGCAGCACCAACCGGTAAAAAATCTGTCCGTTAATCCGCGTGCGTATAACCTCCGGCGTTTTGGATCTTAGTTCTGGGTACAGTTCCTGAAGCATTTTCCATTCCAAATCAGCATTTTCACGCTCGACATAGGAACCGAGCTGCATAACCTTCTTGCGATCATACGCCGGATCCGCATACGGAGCAAAGATGTCGTCAGAACCAGCATGAACGGCCGGTCCTGCCGACACTGCCGGTTGCGCAGCCGGTACCTCCGGCTTGTTTTCCATCAGGTCTTCCAGCCAGTTTTCCTTTTTGGTCCAGTCGTTGCCGACTTTTTCGTCATAAGCCTCTTCCGCGGGAACTGCCGCCAGCATCTCGACCATATCTTTGTTAAAAGATGCCCGCAGCGAAACGACTATGTCCTTGATTTCGTTTTTCAGCAACGTCCGCGTAAACGGCGAAAAACCGGCGTAAAAATACAATGCCCGCAAAGCCAGCGCCTTTTCGGCCGCAATCTGGCTCTGTTCATTTTGCAAAGCCAGCAGTTTTATCCTGTCGTTGAGCAGGCTGATTTCCGCATCGGCAGACAAACGCCCGCGTTCCCGCTGTTTGATGTCTTTTTTAAGATCAGCGGCCTGCTTGCTGACAACGCCAAAGTCGATTTCACTGAGCCGTACCAGGTTATAGGCAACTTCAACCTGCGTGAATATCGCCGTTCCCAGCTCGTCAAAAGCCTTTACCCGCAGCCGGTCGCGTTCCCCTTCCTTGGCTTTTTTGTAAGCTTCGGTCTTTTTTACCAGCCCCAGCGCCAGCGCATAGGCCCTTTTCTCCAGATTTTCGGCATAAACTTCGTCTTCCACGTCATAACCGTTAATGTTCAGACGCTCGATTTCCGGATACTTTTTCAGCAGATTGTATTCGACTTCGCGAAAACGATACGAACGCCCCATTTCCTTGACAATGTCAAATTCCGAACGGTTGTTAAACGCCGAGCGCTGAAAAGCCCGCACAGTCAGTTTCTTGTCCAAATCGTCCAGCTCATAAAAAGTCCGTCCTTCCAGTTTCAGTTCCTTCGGTTCGGCCTTGACCAGATGCGCATACTCCGCTACGGCAAAAGCCTGGGCTTCGTACATTTCCTTAAGCTTAAGCAAGGCGACTTCCAAACCCTTTTTATAGCTCAGTTCCGCCGGGGTCAGCCGTCCGGTGCGTTCTTCTTTCTTATTGATGCCATTAAGCTTTTTCTGCTGTTTGTCCGTAAGCCGTGCAATTTCCTTCAGCTGCCTGTCGGCAAACAACGCGCCTTTGTGGGCTTTTATCGAAGCCAGTGCCAAATTCTGCGAAGTTTTGACGAAAATATTGCTGTCAATGTACGACCGGCTGCCGCTCAGATTGACCATCGCGTAAATTACCGCATAGTCCAACGCACGCAGGCTGTCATACAAAGGATTATCCCGGCCGCTTTTAACGTTCATCATGTTCTGAATAATGTCCTGCGGCGCCATGTTCTGATTTTGGGAAAACAGTTTTTTGTTCATCTCCTGCGCGGCAACATCAACGTTATACTTCACGCCGCGCGCCATCGACGCATAAACGTCCAGCTTGCCTCTGACCGGTTCCGGATTTTGCGCAAAAATCAGCTCGTCAACCTCGATTTTATCGCCGACACCGCCTTTTTCGGCGGAAGAACAGCCGCCGATAATACCCAAAACAATCAAAACAAAAGAAAACTTCCCGAACTTATTCATAGGTCAACCCCGCAGAATATATAGATTTCCGGCCCGACGCCGAACTGTAACATTATGTAACAACTTGTTAAAAGCTTTTTAGCAAGAAATTTGCTATAAGTAAACTAAATTTAAGCAGCATTCTAACTTCAGAGGTAAAATCTTATGACTAAAAACATCAAAGTAGCCGTTATCGGCGCGGGCATGATGGGCAAAAACCACATGAAAACTTACAAAAGTCTGAACGGCGTCGAATTGGTCGGCGTTTATGACATTTTTCCGGAAGCGGCCAAAGCCGCCGCCGAAACTTTCGGCATCCGGGCTTTTTCGTCAATGGAAGAAGTCGCCGAAAACGTTGATGCCGTCAGCGTTGTTACCACTTCCGTTACCCATGCCGACGTCGGTGAATTTTTCCTCAACAAAGGCATTCACTGCATGATGGAAAAGCCGCTGGCCTGCACTGAAGAAGAATGTCAGCGCCTGATATCCGCAGCCGCCAAAAACAACGTCGTTTTGCTGGTTGGCCACATTGAACGCTTCAATCCGGCTGTCGAACAGATGGGCAAACTGCTCTCCGACACCTCCAAAATCCGTTCGCTGACCGCACAGAGAATGTCAGCCGCCAGCGGTCGCATTACCGATGTCGACGTTTCCATGGATCTGATGATTCACGACGTCGAAGTCATTCAGTCGCTGGTAAAATCACCGGTTGTCAACATTCAGGCAGCCTCTGTCAAAACCAAGGAAAGCCCGATGGGCAAAGACTACATTACCGCCCTGCTCGAATTTGAAAACGGCGCCACCGCCAACATTACGGCCAGCCGCATTACGCAGGCCCGTGTCCGTACGCTGACGGTTACCACCGACACCAACTATATTGATATGGATTTCATCAACCAGAGCATTAACGTCCACTCTCAGGGGCGCATGCCTTATGTCAATCCGGAAAACATTCCGGAATGGATGAACTACGGTCTGAAAGGCAGCGTCGAACAGCTGTTCATTCCGACCAACCAGCCGCTGTCCGCCGAACTGAATCACTTCCTGAGCTGCGTCCGTGGCGAAGCTACGCCGCGCATTACCGGACAAAACGCCCTCGACGCGCTGCGCGTTATCTGGAAAATTCAGGAAAAACTCGGTTTTTTTAACCTTTCCGCAGACAAGTCGGCCGCAGCCGCATAAACATTGCAAATTAAAACAAATTGAGATAGGTTAAGGGGCAGAAAAGCCCCTTAACTTTTGAACGGAAACCAATGCGCTATAAACTTACCATTGAATATGACGGCACCGGCCTTCTCGGCTGGCAGGAACAGCAGGACGGCCCGTCCGTTCAGGACTATCTGCAAAAATCGCTGAGCTGTTTCACACCGGCACCGGCCGATGAATGTCCGCAGGTGCCCAATGCCGCTTTAGATGACAATGATTTTAGTGAGGCACATGATGGTGCTTCCACGGAACGCAGACCCGCAGCGTACATAGACGTACGTGAGGAGGCGAGTACCGGAAAGCACCTGCAGGTGCCCAATACCACTTTAGACGACAATGATTTTAGTGAGGCACATGATGGTGCTTCCACGGAACGCAGACCCGCAGCGTACATAGACGTACGTGAGGAGGCGAGTACCGGAAAGCGCCTGCAGGTGCCCAATAAAATTATTGTCTACGGAGCGGGAAGGACTGACGCCGGCGTTCATGCCCTGGCCCAGGTAGCGCATTTTGACTTGAAAGAAGATCTGGAAGACTGGAAATTGCGCGAAGCCATGAACGCCCGGTTAAGAGACATGGAAGCCCCAATCAGCGTAATTTCGGTTGAAAAGACCGGCAACGATTTCCACGCCCGTTTCAGCGCCAAAGGGCGCGGTTACGTCTATCGCCTGTTGAATCGCCGCGCACCGGCAGTCCTGGAAAAGAACCGGGTATGGTGGGTGCCGGTACCTCTTGATGTTGAAAAAATGCGGGAAGGAACAAAATACCTGCTTGGACACCATGATTTCAGTTCTTTTCGGGCGGCCGCCTGTCAGGCAAAATCTCCCTTAAAGACTTTGGATAAATTAGATATTGAAGTTTGCGGCGAGGAAATCCGTTTTATTGTAGAAGCTCGTTCTTTTCTGCATCATCAGGTACGCAATATGGTCGGCACGTTAAAAATGGTCGGCGACGGACATTTGCAGCCTGATGACGTTAAACGGATTTTGGAAGCCAAAGACCGCAAAGCCGCCGGCCCTACCGCTCCGGCCTGCGGTTTATATTTAAGCAAAGTGGTCTATTAGCCTTTTTGTCCGGTTTTATCTTCAAAACCAGCGCTCCATAATTCATTCGTTCCAAATCCCGGTCATAATACTCGTTCAAAATTCGAACGAAGTTCGGACTGTCCATGCCGTAAAAATTTTCCGGCCGCGGGCGAATAATGTTCAACTCAAGCAGCCCGCGGTTGATGCCGCCCAGATTCCGGGTGTTTTTCAAAATCATTTTCGTGATCAGCTGCTGGCCGTTCATCCAGTGTCCGGCGTTAGCCACGGCTTCAACATAATTGTTCATCGCCTGTTCACTGAATCTTTTACGCCGTGTAAAGGTCGTCATAAAAGAAAACTTCATCAACTCTTTTCCGGCATCACTTTTATAAAAACCAAACTGCGCGGCATAATCCAACCCGGAAAAATATTGCCCCGAACGTTCAATCAGCATCGCCGCCGCGTCAAAATCCCCGTTTCCGACAGAACCCTCGCCATCTAAGGCTTCTGCCAGACGGCGATTCAGCAGCGTTATCGCTTTCACGAACTTCGGAGCGGACAACACCGTCTCGTCATAAATCTCGTTGCAAACTTTGTCCAGAACCCCGTTACCGGTGTAAGGCCGCTCATAATTGGCCATTTTCCGGGATGCCGCCGTCTTTCGCAAAACGTCAATCACCGTCGTGTTAACATACTTGCGCTGCGGGAACGGCGCCGCAAACAAATCTCTTACTTCCAGAGTCTGCGGTTTGTCGTAAAGCGACAAATCCAGCCAGCGGCTCTCCCGGTATGTACCGTCAAAAAGCGTATAGGGCATTTTGTTCTCATAAACCGCAACGGGCACAGTCTCGTCAACAATATAATGACCGGCCCGGCTGTAATAGAAAAAGTCGCCGTAATATTTGGCAAAAATCGCCGCCTTTTCACAGGTCTCGTCATCAGCCCAAAACTTATCCGGATCGGCGGCCGAATATGCCGCCAAACGCTTCATTGTTTCCAGCTCTTCCCGGCTGGGCTGCGATTCGTCGCGGTTTTTGTCTTCCTGACGCTGTTTCCAGAATCCGATAAAGGGATAGTCAAGCCCGATTTGTGCCATCCGTTCAACCAGCTGTCCTTTGTCCCGGGATTCGTAATAAGCGATTAACGCCTGCAAAACCGCATCGGAAGCAGCCTGATCGCCGCCGTGAATCAAATTGCGCATGGTTTCGCCGTCTTTCATAACCTGACTCATAAACAGCGCATTTAAACGCCGCGGCGACCAAAAACGCCGGTCAATGCCGGCGGCAATATCCTGTATGGAAATTTGAGACATCAGAAAAACTCTTCGCAAAACAACAAACTGCCAGGAGTTTACAGTTTTAGACAAAATTTGTCAAGATTGACTGACAGTCTCCAAATCCATAATTTTTTGCGCCGTATCATAGCCGAAGCCGGCGCGCACCAGCGTTCCCATGTCTTTTTGCCGGTTTTCGCGGCGGCTTTCCTCATCGGCACGGAAAGGCCCGATTCTTTTTTTCTTCGCCAAATGCAGCGCCGCCTCATATTCGTCGTAATCCTGCCCTTCCAAAAGCGAATCAACCATATTTTCGTCAATCCCCTTAAGCTGCAGTTTACCTTTGATGTAACGTACCGATTTGCCCGCCGCCAGATAATCCTTAATTTTCATCTCGGCAAAACGGGCATCGTCCACATAACCGTACCCCTCAAACTGGGCAACAATTTCATCAATCCAGCCGACGGCTTCCTGCCGGTTCCAGTCCGGATTCTGAAACGCATAAACGTTAACCCGGCGCAACAGCACCGCTTTCAGGTTCTCCGAAGAGGTTTCAAAACGCTGCAGATAATACAAAGCAATATTTTTCAGACGCTGCCTGGTAATTTTGCGCGCCGGCCGAGGCTTTTTTCTTTCCGTTTCTTCTTCCGCCACTTGCAAATTTCCTTAAAACACATTACATAAAACTAAGCTTAAACTTATTATACAAAGGAAAATCCATTGGTTAACAAAAATTTCGACAATTGTGTATCTTTTCATATTGAAGACGGCGCGTTCATGGGGCGGCTGGTTCGGCTGGACGAGGTTGTCAACACCATCGTCGGCAAGCACTGTTACCCCAAACCGGTTTCAGCCGTCGTAGCCGAAAGCACGGCGCTCGGCGCACTGCTCGCCAGCGCGCTGAAATACGACGGGCTGTTCACGCTCCAGACAAAAAGCAGCGGCCCCGTTACCATGGTCGTTGTTGACGTTTCGTCCGACGGTACGATTCGCGCCTGTGCAACCTTCGACGAAAAACGCATTCAAAAAGCGCAGGAACTCCGCAAAACCGAAGGCGAAATCGAAGCTGCGCCGCACCTGATGGGCGAAGGTTATCTGGCCTTTACAGTCGATCAGGGCAAAGACACCGATTTATATCAGGGCGTCGTCGACCTGCAGGGCAAAAACCTGACCGAATGCGCCCTGCGTTATTTCAAACAGTCCGAACAGATTGAAACGGCACTGCAACTCTTCCTGCAGGCTCCTGTTGAAGAAAACGGCCATTGGAAGGCTGCCGGCATCATGCTGCAGAAACTTCCGGCAACAGGAGGCAAAGTCAGAGAGGGAGCCGACATTGATGAAGCCTGGAACGAAGCCGTAACGTTTATGCAGAGCCTTAAAGAGGATGAAGTCTTCGACGACGCTCTGAGTCCGGAAGAACTTCTGCACCGGCTTTACCATTCCAGCAAACTGTCAATTGCCAAAAACAAGGAATACCGTTTCGGCTGCCGCTGCAGCCGCGACAAACTGCTCAACACGCTGACTTCTTTCGGCGAAGAGGAAATCAACAACTTGGCCGACAGCCATAATCAGGTTTCCGCCACCTGCAACTTCTGTTCCGAAAAATATGTTTTCGACAAAGGCGAGCTAATACGGCATTAAGTTTATATTAAACAATATCTAATATCCTGAAAAGGCTCTTAAACGGTTTAAGGGCCTTTTTTCGGACAAATAGTTAACAGGTTGCAAAGATGATTAAGCTTAAAAAAATTTCCGCCCTTTTGATTGTTTTGGCTTTTGCCGCCGGCTGCGCCAACAATAACGAAGCCGAACCCAGACGCTATCAGGAGCCTCGTTTTACCGACCAGGCGCCGATTGACCTGAAAGTCAACCGGGTGGAAGTTGTTTCTGAATTTACGCCGACGTTTACCAGACCGAACGTTGAACACCTGTTTCCGATTTCAATTGAAAAAACCGCCCGTCTCTGGGCCAAAGACCGTCTGAAAGCCGACGATTACGCCTCCGACAAAATTGCCGAATTCATCATTAAGGATGCCAGCGTTACCGAAGAAATCGAAAAATCGGAAAAGGTTTTTTACAAAGACCGCATCAAATATCGCGCAACCTTATACGTCGTTATCAAAGTTACCGACCCCAAAAACCTCTCCAGCGCCGAAACCTCCATTGAGGCCTGGCGCGAACTGGCTATTCCGGCCGATACGGACATAGAAGAAAAGGAAAGATACTGGAACGGCATGGTCTACAAACTCTTTGACGAGTTCAACAAGCGCATGGAACAGAACATTTACCAGTACCTGAACATGTACGTCGCCAACAACAGCGTCATTCAGGAATACAACTAGTTCAGCGCTACCGCGGCTTTTGTCCCGGCTGAAAGCGAAAAAGTCGGAATCTTAATTTCCTTGACGGTTTTCTGTCCGGCTTCCTGAATTTTGCAACTGCCGTAAAAAACGGCGTCGGCGGCATTCAAAGGCATCATTGAACTGAACTCAAAACATTCGCCGGGTTCCAGTTCGGGAAGCTCGCCTTTAAATCCGGCGGAATCATCACAAAAACGGTTGCCGAAACTGTCGGTAACATTCCAGTTTTTGCCCAACAGCTGAATTTTTTTGGCCGAATTGTTCTCAATCCGCAGATAATATCCCCACAGGAACTCCTGCGCGCGACGATTTTCCTCAACCAGCGTCGGACAAGCCGAAATCACGATGTCGTCGGTCTGCGAAGTAACATATTCCGGTTCTTCAAACATGGCTCTGCCCTTTGCCTCTGAAAATTAACTTACAGTTAACTTTTAAAGAACCTGCAGCTGATTCGCAACGCCGCTTTTTTCTTGTTCACAAGCTTATGCACAACAAAATGCAAACCGCATTTTCCGCTTGCCGGACATTTTCTGCACAGGAAACCGGCCTTTTGCGGAGTCTTATTTGCAAAGCTGCGGAGTCGCAAAAAAAAAGACCTTCGCCGTGGCGAAAGCCTTTTAATGCAAAATGCCGCAAAGTCTATTTTGCCAGAATGTCAAGCAGCTTTTTGGTTGCATCGGCTGAAGAAATATTTTCACAGACTGCAACCTCGTTTGCCAGCCGGTCCAGCGCCTGTTCATAAATCTGCCGCTCGCTGTAAGACTGTTCGGCCAAATTTTCGCTGCGGTACAAATCGCGGACGACTTCGGCAATCGCAACCGGATTGCCGGAATTGATTTTGTTTTCATATTCCTGAGCACGGCGCGACCACATGATTTTCTTTACCTTAGCCTTGCCTTTCAGAACGCTGAGCGCGTCGTTCATCGTATCCGCACCGGAAATTTTGCGCAAACCGATGTTCTCGGCTTTGGCCATCGGAATCCTCAGCGTCATTTTATCCTTGTCAAAATTGACCACTATCAGCTCCAATTCCGAACCGGCTATTTTCTGCTTGGCAATATCGGCTATTTTACCGACGCCGTGAGCCGGATAAACTACAAAATCACCGGAATTAAACGCAAAAGCGGAAGAACTCTTTTTATTCATAAATCTGTTCCTATTCATTTTTAATGATCAGTAAGACGGCCCCTCGGAGCCCCAAGACGCCATTAACATATCACATTTTTCGACCCAAATCCAGTCCAAAAATGACATTTTTGTCAAAAATCTGTAACATTATGAAAAACAAATGAAAAATCGGCAACATCGCCGCTGTGGCTTTTTACCAGGCTCTGACAGACAAATCCGGCAGGCTAATCTCCCTGAACCGGAAACGCTCCCGTCTGCCGCAGACACTCTCCGACAACCATTACCGCCGACAGCGCAACATTAATCGAACGCGCGTTCCGGTTCATCGGAATCAGCAGCCGCGCATCGGCTTTCTGATGCACTTCTTCAGGCACGCCCGCCGATTCCCGTCCCATCAGGATAATATCGTTTTTCCGAAATTCAAACTCGGTATAAGGCCGGCTGGCATGCGTCGTCAACAAAACGATTCGCCCATATTCCTCCGAATGTCCTTCACGATACCGCAAAAATTCTGTCCAGGAATCATGTCTGCGGCAGGACACCATTTCCAAATAATCCATTCCGGCGCGGCGCATCGCCTTCTCGTTAAAAATGAAACCGCAGGGTTCAATAATGTCCAGCGGCACGTCCAGACAGGCGCCCAAACGCAGCAACGTGCCGGTGTTTTGCGGAATATCGGGCTGAAACAAAGCCAAACGCATCTAAACTCCTCCTCTATCGTCCTGCTCTCTGATACTCCGAAACCGCTGATGATGCAAGCTTTTAAAATACCGAAAGGGCGTCTTCGAAAGACACCCCTTTCCAAACAACGGCTTCTCATTCAAAAACGCCCCCGACGGTAATAAAGGTCTATCATTTCCCTCAGCGTCCGACATTTTTCCAGCTGTGAAACCGGAGGATAATAGGCAAAACGTCCTTTAAGTCCGGCCGACAAAGCGTTGTAAACTCTGTTCGCCGCAATAAAATAACGGCTCTGAGCCGAAAGATACGCGTTTCCTTCTCCTGACGGCCTGAACTCCGGATACAGGTCATCGTCTAAGGACAAATTTTCATTTCCGGTCGCTTCGCGGATTATTTGCAAGCCTCTGTCAAAAAAAGTCTTCTTTTTTTGCTCGGCCTTTTCGATATAATTTGCAAAATCGGCAACCGTAACCAAACCGACGGAACTGTAAATCCGCAAATCCGGCAAAACCGAACGCAGCAGTTGCTTAAGAGCCTCTCGCTTTTTCGGAAACACTTCAAAATTCATAACCTGATTTTCCGAAGCGTTGACACCGGTCAGTTTTTCAAACTCATTGACAACGAGTCTTTCAATTCTTTCACACATAATGATAAATTTATTAGTGACACAATCTATTTAAAATCTTTTATTTCCAGACTTGAAAAATATCACAATGCCCACATTGTGTCAACTTTTTTGTCAAAAAAGAACAGCCGCTATACGTTGAAAAGAAACAGCATAACATCGCCGTCCTGTACGACATATTCCTTGCCCTCGGAACGCATCTTGCCGGCCTCTTTGCAGGCCTGCTCGCCGCCGAGCATGACAAAATCATCGTAGGAAATGGTCTCCGCGCGAATAAAACCCCGTTCAAAATCGGAATGAATAATGCCTGCGCATTGCGGCGCCTTGGAACCTTTCAGAAAAGTCCAGGCTCGAACTTCCTTTGGACCGCAGGTAAAATAGGTCTGCAGGCCAAGCAGCTCATACCCGGCGCGAATAATTTTCGACAATCCGGTTTCTTCCAACCCCAGGGCTGACAGAAACTCTTTCTTTTCCGCTTCGCTGTCCAACTGTGCAACCTCCGATTCGATTGCCGCCGAAATAATAACCGCTTTGGCGCCTTCGGCTTCTGCCTTGGCAAAAACCTTTTGCGAAAACGCGTTGCCGGTCGCCGCGGAATCCTCGTCAACGTTGCAGACATACAGTACCGGCTTGGAAGTCAGCAACTGCAGCATCTTATACTCTTTGTAAGCATCCTTATTGTCTTTGGACGGTGCGGCCGACCGCGCCGGCTTGCCTTCGCGCAGCGCCTTAATAATCGGTTCCATGACCTCAACCTTGATTTTAGCGTCTTTGTCACCGCCGGTTTTGGCTTTTTTCGCCAGCTGTTCAAAACGCTTTTCCAGAGAATCCAAATCGGCAATCATCAGCTCGGTTTCAACGATTTCCGCATCGCGTATCGGGTCTACCGTTCCCTCGACATGGGTAATGTTGTCGTCTTCAAAACAGCGCAACACATGAATAATTGCGTCAACTTCGCGAATATTGGCCAGAAACTGATTGCCCAGCCCTTCACCTTTGGACGCGCCTTTAACCAGTCCGGCAATGTCAACAAATTCCAGCTGCGTCGGCGTAACCGTTTTCGGCTTAACCATCTCGGCCAGCTTGTCCAGACGCGCGTCCGGAACCGCCACGCGGCCGGTGTTTGGCTCAATCGTGCAAAACGGAAAATTGGCAGCCTGTGCAGCAATCGTCTGGGTCAGGGCGTTAAACAGCGTCGACTTTCCGACATTCGGCAAACCGACAATACCGCAATTAAATCCCATGGCAAAACTCCTCAAATGCAAAAATTTATTCTTCTTATAACGGAAAGCTTTTTTCTTTTCAAGGAGAGATTCAGGACTTTTTCCGCCCGTTCATCAGATAAATTCCCAAAACGCGCAAAACTCCGTTTTTTTTGTCGGCGGTAAACAGCCAGTGCCTGATTTTTCGATTCCTTTGCTTGCGCAACACGTCTTTCAGACCGAATTTTTTAATGTAAGACCGCATCTTCCCGATAAATTCCTTGCGCGATTTGATAATGTCATTCGCACTGCAGAAAAAATTCATGTTGCGGTCAATGATTCTCTTAACGCTGATACCGTCGGCCGCACATTTGGCCGCCGCGCTTTCAATGGTTTTGAAAACGTCAAAATACATATCCGTATTCTGGCTGCTTGAACCGGTAATCGAATTGGCAAACAGGCGGTGATGATACAGCACCTCGTCCACAAACGAAAATCTGGCGGCATATTCGTTCAGAAAAATATGGAACAGAACATCGTCGAAACGGTTGCCGTCTTCGGCAAATGCCAGATTATGCCTTTTTATGATTTCCATTTTTACCAGTTTGGCCCAGGGCGCAAAAAACACATTCGCCATCTTGTCGCGAAAAGCGTCGTCCAGATCGATGGCTTCAGTGCCGAAATGCGGTGCCGCCAGCTCATGAAACGCGCCTTCTTCCTCAACATATTCGTCGGCATAACAAAAAGCGGCGTCGGCATCGTTACGCACAATTGATTCGTAAAGTTTCTTCAGCCAGTCCTTCTCAACCCAGTCGTCATGATCCATAAAAATCACAAACGCACCCTGCGCCTTGCTCAAACCAAAATTGCGCGACTTTCCCGGCCCTTGGTTAACATTATGAAAAACCGTAATCCTTTTGTCCTCGGCCGCCAGCTCATCGCAAACCGCCGCCGTCTCCCGACGAGAACCGTCATCAACAATCAGCAGCTCGAAATCCTCAAAACTTTGCGCCAAAACACTCCTGACCGCTTTGGTCAGATACTCGCCTTTAATATTGTAAACCGGCAGAATAACCGAAATCAATGGCATATCGAAACTCCTTTGCAAATATGCTCCAGAATAACCGATTCGACAATTATTACAAGCAAAAGCTGCCCGTAATAATTATTTGTATAAACTTCTCAGCTTGCGCCGCCACGACTTGACAGGGACAAACACACACAGAAATCTGACCAGCGTCTTTTTCGTTTTCGAACAGGATCGGACGGTTCGTACCGGAATGTTTTCCATACCGGAATGCTCCGAATATTCGTCCGTTTCGGTACATATTACCGGCTTTCCGCTTAGCCTGTGTATTTCCGCGGCTTGTAGCGGGTTGCTCTCAATAAACAAATGAGCGTCTTTCAGTTTTTTATAAATTTCGGCTTTGAATGAAGCATGAGCGCCGCGGCGGATTCGTTCCTCTCTGGAAGGCAAATCAAGCATATAAAGCTTTTCATATTTCACGCCGTTTTCAGCCAGCCATCTCTCGGTTTCGGAACGATATTTCTCCAAACGGGAAGTAACCAGCGCCTTTACCTTGTCATTCGGCACAAATAATGGCCGCGCATTCAAAATAAACTGACGGTATTTCTCTCCGTCATCGTTTTCTTCCGCCGTCGGGTCAACACATAAAACACCGTCAATGTCCAAACATGCCTGCGGCAACAAACCCGGATGATACATATAATTCCACTGAAAGAACCTGGGTTGCGGGCAGATGTCAGCATAAACGTCAACCAGGCTGGTAGCCTTTTCAACGGCATAAACAGCCATATAAACCAGTTCAAATTCCTTTTCTTTGCCTTGCAGGCGCTCTTTGGCCCGGCGCATGGCCAGCCCATCGTTCACACTGTCGTCAACCACCAGAACCTTTTTTACCGTTCTTTCCCTAACCGAACGCATCCCCTTTGAATAGACAATGCCGGAGACAAACTCGTCCAGAGAACAAACATAACGGTTCAAAAAGGCACCAATCATATAGGCTGGAACCATACCGGAACGGGGAATTCCCACAATTAGGTCCGCATCGGTAATTTTCGGAAGAATTTGTTTGATATGCAAAGCCATATCGGCATAGGTTCTGTAATTCATTAAGTACTCCAAAACTGACAAACGACAGAACTTTTTTATATCAAAGACCGATATTAATCAACAAATAAAGAAGGTGTACGGTTTTTTGTACAGAACAACGCTCTTATAAATGCCTCTAGACCTGTTTTCGGCCTTTCAGAAGCTGTCCCAGGCGATTCGCCATTGCGGAGACGCCGCTGGCAAACAGAACCGGCATATTTTCCGCAATCAAACGGATTTCTTCGTCAAGATCTTCCCGTTCCCGCTTGGAAAAGCGCGATAAAACATGGTTGACAACTTCTTCGCCGCGTCCTTGCGGATGTCCGACCCCGATACGAATGCGGTTATAGTCGGAACCCATATGCGCATCAATGCTCTTCAAACCGTTGTGCCCGCCGGCGCCGCCGCCTTTTTTGGCTTTTACCTGTCCCGGCAGTAAATCCATATCGTCATGAATTACCACAATATTCTGCGGCGAAATTTTATAGAATGAAGCCGCTTTGACTACCGAATTTCCGGAAAGGTTCATATAAGTCTGCGGTTTCAGCAGCAAAACTTTCTCTCCGCCGATACTCCCGTCGGCAATCAAGCCGTCGAATTTGACCTTAAACGGCGAAAAACGGTATTTTTCCGCCAAACAGTCTACAGTCATAAACCCAACATTATGACGTGTTTCGGCATATTCGTTTCCCGGATTTCCCAAACCGACAATCAAAAACATTTTTACCTTCCAGCCAGATACAGAAAAGGCGGCCGGCAGCGACGAAAAAAAAATTCAAACACTGCAAACCGCCTTAAACAGTCTGAAACTTACTTTCTCAGAAAATCAACATGCAGCGGCGCATCAGATACCGGATGGAACTGTACGTCCTGACAGATTACTTTGTGTTTTTTGCCGTCAACGACAACTTCAATGTCAGCGTCATAAAAACCGAACGTATCCAAAGCTTTGGCCAGTTCAATCGGATTCAGGCTGATGAGTTCGGGCTCTTTGTTGCCACCATAGATAACGGCAGGAATGCGGCCCTCACGACGACATGCACGAGCTGCCCCCTTACCTGCTTTCTCACGCTTTACAGCATTAAAAGTAATATTTGTCATTCTTCAAATTCCTTAATAAGATTAAAAAACCACCGCAGACCTCCAGGGGTGTCTGCAGACAAGAAGACTCATACAACTTTCTTTTATATATTTCAAGGACTTTTTAAAAACCGAAAGAGTTCCCGGATTAATCCGGAAACTCTTCCTGGTTTCGTCGCCGTTCCAATTCCCGCTTAAAGGCCTCCTCATCAAGAAACTCTATCACAAACGGGCTTGGATCGCCGAGCTTAAGCTGCTTAACCTTAACGAAAAAATGATCGCCGGGCGAAGCTTCAAGATAATCGATTACTCGTTGGTCAGACGTTGTTTCCTCCCAGATAACCCTTTCGTTTTCGTCAACCAGAAGATAAAAAATATGATTTTTATCCGCGGAAACGACAGCAAATTCAAGAATTTTACCGAGCACGAAATTATAGGAAAGAATAGCTCGAAACTTTATCAGCCACATTAACCCCATGACAAACAGCATATCGACGGCAATCAGCAGTAACCGCCTGTCTCCGCCGCCGGAGCGCATTGCCAGAAAGAATCCCAGAACAGACATTAAGGCCAGCACAACATACGAAGTTGCCTTATCCAGCAGCGCCAGAAAAGTCATCTCCCGGACCGACACGGCTTTCATGCGCACCTGCTGACGCAGACATACCGCAAGATAGAAAATCCAGATATTGTCCGTAAAGACAAAAAGAATTTTCTCAATCAAATTTAACGTATCCATATTATTTAAAAATTTTCAGTTTCAAACCCGCTTTACCTCTGACTGTATCATCCTCGACCAATGCGGAAAAAACATCGCCGGCGTTCAGCGTATATCCTTCCCAACAATAACGGGGACAGTCGATTTGTTCCAAAACCTTGTTCCGGTAGACAATACCATAGGAAACCGTTTTTTCGTCGGCGGCATATATCTCCAGCATAACCATTTTTCCGACCAATCCGGCAAGGCTTTTCGCCAGCGCCTGTTTCAGCAGCCCGAAACTCCCGAGCGACAGCAAAAAGGCCGACAGCGAACACAATGTCAAAACTTCATTCAGAGAACCGTAAGGGGTCAGTTCATAAAAAACAAACAGACACAAAACCGGCAGGAAAATCCGCCGATGCAGTTTTCTGAGCCGTTGAAAACGCTTTAGCGCCAAACGTCCGGGAACGAATTTTGCAAAATAAAACACAACGGCAAATATCAGATACGCGACCCATAATGCTTCTGCGAAGGCAAACAGGCCTTTTTCGATAAAAATAACTAAATCCATAAATTTCTTATAATTATATTAAAAAACAAATTTCAATATAGACAAAACAAAAATTTATGTCAACAAAACGAAAATCTTTCAGACACTAAAAAAACAGAAAACCGCCCGCTGACGGACGGTTTTCCCTGCCCGGCCAGACAGCCCGGCAGTTTCGGCCAGACACCGGCAGCTTCTCAGGACTGTCGTTGCATTGCCGAAAAAGTTATATAATTTATTTCTAATAGAAAAAGAACATTCCTGCAACTGTAGATTCGTATAATCACCAAAAAAAGAGGCGGCTCTCACGAGTCACCTCTTTCAACTGATTATTAATCATATCCTGACAACAATAAACTTATCGCCAGGACGTCCCGAACAGATAACCGCCGCCATCTGTTGGTGTTCTTCATAATTCATAAACGTTCCGGGAGCAATCGGCGCTTTGGCCGGCAGCCAGTTGTTCCCCTCCAGAATTGCATAACCCTGCAATTCCTTTTCAAAGACGTTTGCCACCATAAAATGGCAGCTCTTTCCTTCAACCACCTTTTCCTGATAATTTTTCAGCAGCGCTTCCCGACACATAATGCCCAAAAGAACCGAAGCAATTATCGGAATAAGCGCATAATAGTCGCCGGATTCGCCGCGGATATCCATGACAATGCCGTTAACCAGCAAAGCCGCGATTAAAAACACCGCCTGTATCCAGGAAAAGTTCATAACGTTTCTGCGTACATACGCGGGCTTAACGCGTTTCCAGGCAGACCAGCGTATAAAATACGCGATTAAAACCAGGCAGATAATGATTGAAACTGCCGTAATGACTGTGTTAATCGTTTCCATTGTTATATATTTTTTAAGGTTATTTATCTGAATTTACGGGAATAAAATTTTCAATAAATTCATGTCCCTCAAGTTCTACTTCCACTTCCTCGCCGATAAAATGTCCTTTCTGAGGAAGCGAAACAAAACCGCGCCCGATATACGTTCCGTAATCAATATGGCAATACCAGGAATCTTCATCAAAGTACAGCAGCTTTGCCTGATATACCTCTTTTTTCTCCGGATATTTCTTCGCAAACAAACGATAAGCCAGATAAGCGCCGGCAACAATGGCAAGTCCTAACACCGCCAACAAATAATTATTTTCCATAAATAAAAAATTTTAATTGTTTATATTATGTTTTGTTCACAGAGTCTTAATTAATATAATAAAGAAAGTACCCTTATTATAGACAAAAAAGGAGCTTCTGTCAAATTCTATTTAAACCACAAAAAGAGCTGATAAAAAAATCAGCCCTTTTTACGTAACCTGTATCTTTTAACAAGCGAACAGCTTGCGTAAATAATAAGATCGGAGGGAAAATTTTTTTGAGTTTACATTAGCGTAAATGACTAAAAAATTTCCCCCGAACAATCTGTATTAGTTACCAGCTGGACAGTTATTTTTCAAGGTCTTCGCCGTTTTCCTGATTAACCCTTTTTGCGGAGAGTTTGATTTTACCGCGGTTATCGGTGCCCAAACACTTGACCCAAATGGAGTCGCCTTCTTTGTAGAAGTCGGAAACCGAAGCAATACGTTCGTTCTTGACCTCGGAAATATGAACCAGACCTTCGGTTGTTCCCAGGAAGCGGACGAAAGCGCCGAAATCCATAATTTTGGTAATCACGCCATGATAGATTTTGCCTTCTTCCGGTTCGGCAACAATACCCATAATCCATTCCAAAGCGGCCTCGCCGTCTTCTTTTTTAACCGAAGCGATTTTAATAACGCCATCGTCGGCAATATCAATTTTGGTATTGGTCTTTTCGGTAATTTCACGGATAACCTTACCGCCGGAACCGATGACTTCGCGGATTTTGTCAACCGGAATCTTAATTGCGATAATGCGCGGTGCACGGTCAGAAACATGCGGACGCGGTTCGGCAATAGCCTTGGCCATCTCGCCCAGAATATGAATGCGTCCTTCATGCGCCTGAGCCAAAGCCGTCTGCATAATTTCCTTGGTAATGGAAGTAATTTTAATATCCATCTGTAAAGCGGTAACGCCGTCTTTAGTACCGGCAACCTTGAAGTCCATGTCACCGAGATGGTCTTCGTCGCCGAGAATATCGGTCAAAACCGCAACGCGGCCGTCGTCTTCCTTAATCAGCCCCATGGCAATACCGGCAACCGGTTTTTCCATCGGCACGCCGGCTGCCATCAAAGACATGGTTGTACCGCAAACCGTTGCCATCGAAGAAGAACCGTTCGATTCCATAATTTCCGAAACGACACGGATGGTATAGGGAAAAGTATCCTTGTTTTTCGGCAGCATCGGATGAATGGCGCGCCATGCCAGCTTGCCGTGACCGATTTCGCGGCGTCCCGGGCTGCCCATTCTGCCGCATTCGCCAACCGAAAACGGCGGAAAATTATAGTTCAGCATAAAGTCTTCTTTATACTCGTTCATCAAACCGTCGACAATCTGAGCGTCTTCGCCGGTACCCAGCGTCGTAACTACCATTGCCTGGGTTTCGCCGCGCGTGAACAGCGCCGAACCATGGGCACATGGCAAGACATCGACTTCGCACTGTATCGGACGAACGGTTTTGGTGTCACGTCCATCAATACGGTGACCGGTAGTCAAAACCTTTTCGCGGACAACTTTGTGCATCAGCTTTTCAATCGCATCGCCGACATAACGCATTTCCAGTTCATTTTCCGGATCAATGGTTGCCTTGACTTCCTCGGAAGCCTTGCCGACCAACTCGCCTCTCTTCAGTTTGTCGGTTTCTTTGAAAGCTTCTTCATATTTGCCGATAAACTCTTTTTCAATACGGGCGTACAAAGCGTCAAACTCCGGCGGAAACGCGGGAGCTTCCCAAGCCGGCTTACCGGCTTCAGCCTTCAGCTCGTTAATCATCTTGATAACCGGCTGGAAGCTTTCAAAACCGAACATAACCGCATTCAGCATGGTTTCTTCGGAAAGCTCATTCGCTTCAGATTCAACCATCAAAACGCCTTCGGATGTACCGGCAACGGAAAGTTCAAGCTGCGTGTCCGGCATCTGTTCAAGCGTCGGATTCAAAACGAACTGACCGTCGATATAACCTACTTTGGCAGCACCGATGGGACCCAGGAACGGAATCCCTGAAATCGTCAGCGCAGCCGAAGCGGCAATCATTGCCGGAATGTCGGAATCCGTATTCTGATCATGTGACAGAACCGTGCAGATAACCTGAACTTCATTTTTGAAAGCATCCGGAAACAACGGGCGTATCGGACGGTCAATCAGACGCGAAATCAGAACTTCGCGCTCCGAAGGCTTGCCTTCCCTTTTCATAAAGCCGCCGGGCACCTTGCCGGTTGCATAATATTTTTCCTGATAGTTGACGGTCAAAGGGAAGAAATCCTGATCTGCCTTTACCTCTTTCGCGGCGCAAACGGTCGCCAGCACCTCGGTTTCACCATAAGTAACCAATACGGCGCCCTCGGCCTGTCTTGCTACCTTTCCTGTTTCTAAAACTAACTTGCGTCCGCCCCATTCCATTTCCTTGCGGCACACTTTAAAATCGATCATAAAATCTTCCTTTCATCTATTCTCTTACAATCCTCACCCGATTCCCCATGAACCGGGATTTTCTACCGATTGCCGGTATCCCCGGCAATAAAAGCAATGCGGAGCACCATTGCCCCGCATGCCCGAATTCATCGCACCCCGGCGCAGCCGCCGACAAAAATACGGTGCAAAGCATCGGCCTCATGCCGATAAACGAAACGGAAAAAAAGAACAGAAAAAGCTGCCGCGAACAAACCCGCGCAAACCTTTCCGTTTCTTATTTTCCGCTCCGAATACCGCATAAAACCAGTTTTTACTTACGCAGATTCAGTTTTTCAATAATGCTCTGATATCTCTCTTCGCTCTTGGATTTCAAATGATCCAAAAGATGGCGGCGTTTACCGACCATTTTCATCAGACCCAGACGGGAGTGCAGGTCTTTCTTGTGCGTATTGAAATGTTCAATCAGATTGTTGATTCTGGTCGTCCAGATGGCAATCTGCACCTCGGCCGAACCGGTATCGCCCGGTTTGGTGGCATAAGCTTTGATAATTTCCTGTTTCTGTTCATTCGTAATCGACATCATATTTTCCTTATATTTAAAGATTAAACACGCGAACCGGCGCAATTTTTCTATTGTCGATTCGCACTATCGCAACCATCTTCCCGCCGCAGACCGCCACAGCGTCATACGCGTCGGCGTTTTCGATTCCGTAGGCGCGGGGCGAAAGCCCCTGTCCCAGCTTAAGTTTGGCTGCATCCGCTTCCGAAACGGCAATAACCGCGATGTCGCGCAGATATGTTTCTATCGGAAGCAAAACTTCGGTTAGGGTGTCAATATGCACCATATTTTTCAAAGTTTCAAGTTTTATTGCATCTTTCAGGTCAAATTTGCCGCATTTTGTCCGCCGCAGTTCTCTCAGATGTCCGACGGTTCCCAGCCGCAGGGCAATATCCTGTCCGAGCGTGCGCACATACGTCCCCTTGGAACAGCTTGCCCGAAACTTCGCACGGTTCCCTGAAAGCTCCTCCAGCAGCTCCAAAGCATATATTTCAACCATACGCGAAGGCATTTCCACGGCCTCGCCTTTCCGGGCCAGAGTATAAGCGCGCTGTCCGTTGATTTTTATGGCCGAATAAACCGGCGGTATCTGCTCAATCCTGCCGATAAAAGACGGCAGCACCGCCAGAATTTCTTCCCGGGACGGGATTTTTTCGCTTGCCGAAATCACATCGCCTTCGGGATCGCCGGTCGAAGTCGCTTCGCCCCACTGCAACACGAACTCATATTCCTTATCAGCGTCGGTCACATACGGTATCAGCTTCGTCGCCTCGCCGAAAGCCACCGGCAACACACCGGTCGCAAACGGATCCAATGTGCCGCAGTGGCCGTTTTTACGGGCATTAAAAAACCGCCGCGTAAAATTAACCACGTCGGTTGAACCCGTTCCGCGCGGCTTGTCCACAATCAGCCAGCCGTTGACGTCCTCTCCTCTTTTATGCCGTTCCATAACTCGTCTTCCCTAAAATTTCCTAGAGCTTACGCATAAATCGGCCTGTTGTCAAAAAGAAAAGCTCCGTATCCAAAGATACGAAGCTTTTTAATTCAAAAAAATTCAAAACTTCCAGAAAGGCCAAAACCAGTGCCTGCTCGGACGATGCTTATAAAACATCACGCTCAGCCGATATGGCTTTTCCTTAATAACAACCCGATAAACGGCGGTTTCGTTTTCAAAATACCAGTTGCCGTTTTTCTTATAACCAGCATCAAATAACTTTCGCCCGGTTATCTTTCCGTCGGAATTGAAAAAATAAACCACAACGCCCTGCGCATATTCGTAAACCTCAAAGAAAAAAGCTCCCGCATAATCGATTCGCGCCGCCGGTTTAATCTGCAAATAGGAACCGTTACAACGGATAAAAGTCCACACGCGTTTTCCGTCGCTGGCCGTAATAAAATGCCCTTTCTGCCAAAACTCGTCAATATCGGCAGCTTTTTTCCAGTCTCCCAGATAAAGTGCCAGAGTACTGATATCATTCTGCCGGTCAACTTTCAAACCGTCATAGCGTTCAATGACCTCCCAACCGAAAGACCTGGGTTGAAACTTTCTCACTTCGCAAACCTTACTTCCTTCGGATTTGCTTTCTTTTAATAACTCTTCCATAATTTGTATTTTTTTATAATAATCTCAAAAAAACGAACTTTTTATATAACATATTTTTCCGGCTTTGACCAGACAAAAAAAACCCGTAACTTTCCGAGACCCGGAAACAAAAAGGACAACCTGCCGGTCGTCCTTTTTCAATCATGATTTCTTCAAATCCTGCGCTACTCGCGGATCACGCAGCAGACGTTCCATTTTGTCAACCTCGGCAAAACTGGTGTCTATGCGAAAATTCAACTCCGGCACATAACGAAGCTCCATCTTTGCACCGACGATTTTGCGAAAATGGTTGGCCGCCAGCTGCAAAGCTTCGCGAACTTCCTCGTTTTTCTCATTAACCGAAGTAATGAAATAAACATTGGCATATTTCAAATCAGGCGAAACCCTGACTTCCATAATCGTAACCATGGCGTCAATCCCTTCCAGATTGCGCACCAGTCCGCGCTCGATTTCTCCGGCCAGAATCTTTTTAATTTCCTGTCCCACTCTCAACTGTCTTTGTGACGGTTCTTTCTCTGCCATATTCTTATCCTTTCTGTACAACAATCCAAGCCTGACGCAAAACGGAACGCCGACCGTATCCAAAGCCGGCCCATGCCCCTTCGGCACATGGGTCCGCCTTTGGCAATCGGCGCCGGCTCCACGGTCTTTCTACAGCTTTGCCGCAATAGATTCGATTTCGTAACACTCGATAAAATCGCCGACCTGAATGTCATTGTAGTTTTCAAAACTCATACCGCATTCATAGCCTTCCTTGACTTCCTTGACGTCGTCTTTAAAGCGCTTAAGCTGTCCGAGCGAACCGTCGTGAATAACCACGTTGTCACGCAGCAGACGAACCTTGGCGCCGCGCTTGACCATGCCTTCGGTAATCATGCAGCCGGCAACCTTGCCGACGCCGGTAATGTTAAAGACATTGCGGATTTCGGCATAACCCAAAATCTTTTCTTTCAGTTCGGGCGACAACATGCCTTCCAGCGCTTTCTTAATATCATCGGCAACGTCATAGATAATCGAATAATAACGAATGTCAACGCCGTCCTGACGGGCCATGTCGCGGGCATGCGGAATGGCGCGGACGTTAAAGCCGATAATAAAGGCGTTGGAAGCCTTGGCCAGCGTTACGTCGGAATCCGAAATCGGACCGACGGCCGAATGCAGAATCTGAACGCTGACTTCATCGTTTGAAAGCTTGGTAATCGTGCCTTCAATCGCCTCAATAGATCCCTGAACGTCAGCCTTGATGATGACCGGCAGATGTTTGACCTCGCCGGATTTAATCTTGTCAAGCATCTGTTCCATAGCCGATTTCGCGCTTTTGACCAGCTTGGCGTCGCGTTCTTTGCGAATACGGTAACCGGTAACTTCCTTGGCCTGGTTTTCATCGGCAACGACAATAAAATCATCACCGGCGGCAGGCGTACCCTGCAGGCCGAGAACCTCTACCGGCGCCGCCGGACCGGCCTCATTCATTTTTTTGCCCATTTCGTTAAACATGGCGCGGACACGACCCCACTCCTTGCCGGCAATAACGATGTCCCCGATGTGCAGCGTGCCCTTCTGAACCAGAACCGTTGCAACGGAACCGCGGCCTTTTTCCATCTTGGCTTCAATAACCGCACCCTCGGCTTTACGATTCGGATTGGCTTTCAAATCCAGAATTTCGGCCTGCAGCAAAATTGCCTCAACCAGCTTGTCGATGTTAATCCGCTTTTTGGCGGAAACCTCGGCACACAGGCTTTCACCGCCCAGTTCCTCAACGGCAATGCCGTGCTGCAGCAAAGCGGTCTTGACCTTCATCGGATCGGCGCCGGGCAGGTCTATTTTGTTAATCGCTACCACAATCGGCACTTCCGCAGCCTGCGCATGACGGATAGCTTCAACCGTCTGCGGCATAATACCGTCATTGGCGGCCACGACCAGCACGACAATATCGGTCACTTTGGCGCCGCGGGCGCGCATTTCCGAAAAAGCTTCATGTCCAGGCGTATCAATAAACGTAATTTTGTCGCCGGTTTTGACCGTAATCTGATAAGCGCCGATATGCTGGGTAATGCCGCCGGCCTCATGCGACGCCACGTTGGTTTCGCGCAGGGCATCCAGCAGCGAAGTCTTACCGTGGTCAACGTGTCCCATAACCGTTACCACCGGCGCCCTCGGCTGCATCTCTTCGGGCCTGTCTTCTTCGCCTTTAAGGCCAAGTTCGACATCGCTGTCGGAAACGCGTTTGACGCGGTGTCCCATTTCTTCGACGACAATCTGCGCCGTATCGCCGTCAATCGGCTGGTTAATTGTTGCCATCACACCCAAAGCCATAAGTTTTTTAATAACGTCGGCGCCTTTTTCGGCCATGCGGTTTGCCAGTTCCTGAACGGTAATAATTTCGGGAACAACTACGTCCTTAATGATTTTCTCCTGCGGCTGCTGAGGCTGAACCGGTTTCGGTTGTTTCTTCTTGAAGCGGCGCCGGGGACCGCCGAAACCATAATCGTCGTCATCGTCGTCAACCGAACCGATGCTGTGCAGATTGACCTTGCCGCCGCGGCGTTGCGGTTCGAAACTGCGCTTCATGATTTTCTTGCGTTCCTGTTCGAAAGCCTCTTCACGGCTCAGCGACTTCTCTGCCACTACCGGTTTCTTAAATTTCTTACTGTGATAGTCGTCTTCATCGTCCTCTTCGTCATCGTCATAATCTTTGGACTTTTTGACTTTGAACTTATCTTCGGCAGCCGGCTCTTCTTTTCTTTCCGGCTTAACCGGCGCAGAAGCTTCCGCAGCTTTGCGCTCGGCTTCCTCCTGCTCGCGTTTCAGGCGTTCCTGTTCTTCAAGTTCTCTCTGGCGGGCACGTTCCTTTTCGCGTTCCTCCTCTTCCTGACGGCGGCGGGCTTCGTGCTCCTTGGCTTCGGCAATCAGCTTAAGCTTCTGCGCCGTCACTTCGTCGATCTCAACCTTCGGCTCGGCAGCAGCCGCCGGATTGATTATTCTTTTCTTGCGAACTTCGACCTGCACGAATTTTTTGCCGTCATGGCTGTGCGACCTGGAAGCGTCGCCGATATTCTTAAGTGTAAGTGTAGATTTGCCCGATAATGTGAGTTTATTGTTTGCATTATCTTGTGTCATTCTGTTTGTATCTCCGTACTCTTTTCAAAATTTATGAATTCAAAAACCTTTGCAGCCGAACCAAATCGGTATGAACCAGTTTCGCCATATCGCCTTTCAGCAGCGCCGCATGAACCGTATTAACCCTGTCTAATGCCTTATCCAACTCCTCAACACTGTATAAAGCGAAAATTTCCAGACCGTTGGCCAAAGCCGTAATTTTCTGATGTCCGTCGGCGCCGGCGTCCGCAGCTTCAAGCAGAAAGGCCGCCTTGCCGTGTCTGATTTTTTCGCCCACTTTTTCAAAACCGGTAACTAAATCCCCGGCTTTCTTTGCCAAACAAATTGATTCCAAACCTTTTTTTCTCAGAATATTTTCCACGGTCTGAACCAATTCCGCACTAACTTTAGCGTTTTTTTTCACAGCTTTTGCAAACAAATTCTTTTCCACTGCCTTCTGCAACGCTGTTTTGGAAACCGAAACATAAATTCCTTTCCCCGGCAGTTTTTTCTTAAAGTCGGGAACGACCTGATTGTCCGGTGCCAGCGTAAAGCGCAAAAGCAGCTCCTTTTCTTTGACCTCGCCGCAGACAATACATTTGCGATTTTCCGTTTCCTGTTTCATTTTCATTTCAACCCAACAACAAAAAAGCATGAAGAACTGAGATTAAAGGAACCGATGAAGTGATTCCCGGGGGCGGAAAAATCGGCGCAGAAAAACCACATGAATTTTTACCGACCCCGTAAAATCGCTCCGGATGCCTTATAAGCTCGTTTCTTCCGAGAACCAGTGCTCTCTGGCTTTCATAATAACTTTGTTCGCTTCGACTTCGGAAAGAACGTTTTCACCGAGCATTTCCATCAGTTCGTCGGCAGCCAGATCAGCCAGATCGTCAAGCGTCTTGACACCTTTGCCGGCCAGCGTCAGGATCATGTCCTGATCCAGTCCGTCAACGGTTTTCAACTGCTCGTCAATACCCAGCGTCTTGCTCTTTTCGGCAAATTCTTCGTTGCGCTTGGCAATAAAGTCTTTGGCACGTTTCTGAAGCTCGGCGGCAACGTCTTCGTCAAAACCTTCGATTTCGGCCAGTTCGTTCAACGGAACCAGCGCAATCTCGTCAACGGTTGAAAAACCTTCGGCAATCAGCAGATGCGCAATCATCTCGTCAACATCCAAAGCTTCGATAAAGCGCTGCGAACGAACCTTGTTTTCATTGGAGCGGCGTTCCTGTTCCTGCTCTTCGGTCAGAACGTCAATGTCGCAGCCCAGCAGCTGGGAAGCCAGCTTGACATTCTGGCCGCGGCGGCCGATGGCCAGCGAAAACTGTTCCTGCGGAACAACCGCCTCAATACGGTTGTTTTCCTCGTCCAGAACCACCTTGGTGACTTCGGCCGGCGACAAGGCGCTGACAATGTACTGCGCCTTGTCCTCGGAATAAGGAACAATATCGATTTTCTCGCCCTGCAGTTCCGTAACCACCGCCTGTACGCGAATACCGCGCAAACCGACGCAGGCGCCGACCGGATCAATCGTCATATCGTCGGTTTTAACGGCGATTTTGGCTTTTGACCCCGGATCGCGGGCAACGCCCATAATTTTGACAATGCCATCATAAATTTCCGGAACTTCCTGCGTGAACAGCTTGGCCATAAATTCCGGACAGGTACGGGACAGAAAAACCTGCGGACCCTTGTTTTCGCGCCGAACGTCCAGAACATATGCGCGGACGCGGTCGCCGTTCTTAAACTTCTCCCGCGGAATGATTTCGTCGCGGCGCAAAATGGCTTCGGTTTTGCCGATGTCCAAAATAACGTTGCCGAACTCGATTCTCTTAATCGTGCCGTTGACAATCGTGCCGATTTTTTCCTTGTATTCCTCAAACTGCTTGTTGCGTTCGGCATCGCGGACTTTCTGCACAATTACCTGCTTGGCGGTCTGAGCGGCAATGCGGCCGAAATCAATCGGCGGCAGCTGGTCAATGATAAAATCGCCGACTTTGGCATTGGCATCATACATTTTGGCATCTTCCAGCGTCAGCTGCGTAACTTCGTTTTCAACATTTTCCGGACCCTCGACGACCTCACGGTAACGGGCCAGCGAAATAGCGCCGGTCTTGCGGTCGATATTGGCGCGGATGTCATGTTCAAAACCGTATTTGGAACGGCCGGCCTTTTGAATGGCCACTTCCATGGCGGTAAACACGTCTTCCTTGTCAATGTTCTTTTCTCTGGCTACGGTATCGGCCACAAGAATAATTTCGGGTCTGGGCATACTTTCGATATTTTGCATTTTGTCCTCTTAATTAAGTCGGTTACGAATAAAGTTACAGTTCGATTTCCGGATGAGTCTCCTCGTACCTGGCAAGAAGCTCGTCGGTTATCAGCAGTTTGGCTTTCGACACGGCAGCAAACGGAATAACCCATTCTTTGCCGTCCATGTCAAAATGAATGTTTTCCCTGTCGTCGACAGAAATGATTTTTCCTTTGAAACGTTTGCGGGCATCAACCTCAGACGAAGTTTCGATTTTTGCGTCATATCCGGCAAAACGCTGAAAATGTTCCAAAACCGTCAGCGGCCGGTCAAGCCCCGGAGAGCTGACTTCCAGATTATACTGATCTTTGATCGGATCTTTCTCGTCCAGAATTTCCGAAACCGCACGACTGACCGTCGCGCAGTCCTCGACCACGATGTCGGTGCGATCCTTGCGCTCAATCATAATCTGCAGGGTCGGATTCTTCTGTCCGATGGTTAAAATGCGGACCACGTCAAAACCCAGACGGTTAATCTCCGGTTCCAGCATGTCCTGTAAAGGGTGTTTGCTCTGCATTTTTTCGTTTTCCTTAACAAAAAAGCGGGGTTTTCGACCCCACTTTCCAATAATTTTTCCTGATATTGTCAATAGATATACCACATCGTCAGAAAAAATCCAGTATTTTTTTATCAAAAAAAACACCTATTTGCACATTTTTATACTCGCCACCGGAAGCTTGCAGATTTTAATCTGCATTCTGCCCGACCTGGTAATTTTACGGCTGAACAAAAAATTCAAAAACGATTCGCGATACATAACCGGTTTAAGGCGCTTATGTTTTTTCCGGTTGTAAACCAGCATGGACGGGCTCACGACATTGGCGTAAACCCTTTTTGCGCCGGCATATTTCCGATTCAGATATTCGATTCCGTCCGTAAACCGCTGTGAAAGCCGGCCGCGGGAATAATGCTGACAGGCCAGAGGCACCACACAGGACCTTATGCCGTAATTTTCCCTTGCGCCGATAGAGAGTTCCTCGCCATACAGGTCAAAAGTCAGATTCTCGTCAAAGCGCAAATTATACTCTTTTATCAGACAAGAGTGAACAATCAGGCACTGGCAGTCAAAAGTGTCAACTTCCTGCGGCGAAAAAATCGGTTCGCCCCGGACAATCTGTTCTGAACCGTCTTTCTGCGATTCGCGAATACACCCGGCAAATTGTTCATACACCGACCGTCCGAAACGAAAGGAACGAATGCCGGCCACTCCGTAAAGACGGTTTTTATCCAGCCGCTCCAGCAGCGGCTGCCAGGATTCGCGGACTTCCCAATCCTCATGGCAGAAAACCAGCCAGTCTTCGTCGGCAAAATCATATCCGTTTAAAAACTGATTATATCTGGCAGGAATGCCAAGATTTTCCTGCCGATTGTCAAAACAGGAAAAGTCCGCGCCTTTGTTAAACGGATTGTTTCTGACCAGCCGGTCATACATCTCAAAGTCTCTGACCACGGAAATGATTTTCATACGCCCTTCTCCATCAGCGATCTTACCGGCCCGGCAAAACGTCCGGCAACATAGTCTTCCGTCGCATCGTCGAAGGCATAATCTTCTTTTTTGATGATATATTTGAAATATGAGTCGGCCAAACCTCTGGCAACTTTTGCCTCATATTCCTCATACGACTTGCAGTAATAATGATTCAGTCTGATTTTTTCAATGCTCTGCACAGCCGTAACCGGTCCGACAACTTTTTCGAAATTTTCATTTACCGCATAATTGCCGCCCTTATATTCGCAATAATGAGGATTAACGCAGAGAGCAACTTTTCGGGGATTAATCACCGATTTTACATGCAGATTTTTCGGATGAAACTTTCCGTGAACCGTACGGTAATTTTCCAGAACCAGACCTTCGGGTTTTTTAAGCAAACCGCCGTAGTCGTACATAACCCAGTTTACCGCAAGCGCCGCATACTTTTCATAATCTTTCAGAAATTCCGAAATTTTTTTGTTTCCGTTGACAATCATAAACTCGTCCGCATCGACAATCATCATCCATTGCGTTTTATAGCGCAGGCGGCTTAGCGCATCGTTATAAGCCGGCACCTGTTTTGCCTTTCCGGGACAGTTGATTATCTCCACAATTCCCGCCGAGACAAAATCGGACAGGACCTCTCTGAGATTGTCTTCGCTTTCATTGTCGTAAAGGTAAAATTTCTCAACGCCGTTCAGATAATAGAAACAGACCCATTCTCTGATATACGGCGCCTCATTCTTAATAATCGCGGCCAGCGACAAATATGCCGGTTTTTTAACTCCCGGCAGCCCCAGCTTCGCCGCCCAAAACTTCAGCCTGTCCGCAAACCCGGCGCGGTTTTGCTTCCAAATGCTCTTGTACAATTGGCGCGCGTTGGGAAAATATCCTTTCCGCCGGCCTTCTCTCTCATAATGAACCAATGGGCAGATTCCGGCCTCGTTGACCTCCGGATAAGTATTGAGATAAAATTCATGATCAAACTGCATGGACGGGCGAAACCCTTTCTTCCAACCTTCCTGCAAATAGTGTCTGGCCGGCGCCAGACCGCTGCCGGCCGCTTCGGGATAATTTCTGAGATACCATTTTTCCCTGAAATATCCTGACTTTTCAATCAAACGCTCGTCATCGGTTACTTTTGTCATTTGCCTGCCGTTTACAATTATTACGTAATAGATTCACACATACACGATTTCATAATTTAAAACAACTAAAATAATGCCTGGCAAAAATTTTGTATAAATCCTGTTGTACTTTTTTGCAGACAAAAAAAGCCGCCCGGTACCGGACGGCTTTTTACGAAAAACGGTTTCGTTTCCGTCTAAATCATCGCCATACCGCCGTTGATGTTAATTGTCTGGCCGGTAATGTACTGGGCTTCGTCAGAAGCCAGAAAAGCGACAACATTGGCAATATCCTGCGCTTCGCCGAGCTTTCCTTCCGGAATCTTGGCCAACAGCGCCGCTTTGACATCATCAGGCAGAACATCGGTCATCGGTGTTCTGATAAAGCCCGGCGCAATCGAATTGACGGTAATGCCACGGGAACCGACTTCCTGCGCCAGACACTTGTTCATGGCAATCATGCCGGCTTTCGAAGCCGAATAGTTGGCCTGTCCCGCATTGCCGGTAACGCCGACAACCGAGGCAATGCCGATAATGCGGCCGAAGCGGCGCTTCATCATGCCGCGAACGGCGGCTTTGGCCAGTTTGAAACCGGCAGAAAGGTTAACATCCAGAACCAGCTGCCAGTCTTCGTCGCTCATGCGGATAAACAGGTTGTCGCGGGTCAGGCCGGCATTATTAACCAGAATGTCAATGCGGCCAAGCTTTTCCTCAACCTGAGAAACCAGATTTTTAACGTCTTCGGGATTAGTCAGATTGGCGGTAAAAACTTCGACGCGGTCGCCGAGTTCGGCCTTCAGCTTTTCCATCGGTTCGGCACGCATGTCGGTCAGCGCCAGCGTTGCGCCCTGTTTATGCAGCGTACGGGCAATTTTGTCGCCCAGACCGCCGGCGGCGCCGGTAATAAGAGCTACTTTATCGTGTAATTCAAACATGTTAATCTCCTTTATAAATTCTTGGCTAGTTCTTCGATTTCAGCGGCTGACCCGACTGAAAAGGCATTCATTTCCTTGTCGCTTCTTTTGATAATATTGGCAAGCACTTTTCCGGCGCCGAGTTCGGCCACGTCGGTAACGCCCTGCTCCTTCATATAAATAACGCTCTCCCGCCAGCGAACCGAACCGGTTACCTGTTCGACCAGACGTTTGACGATTTCCTTATGATCCGTGATCGCGCTGGCCAAGACATTGGCTATCAGCGGAATCTGGGCGTCATGAGCCTCAACCTGCATCAGGGCGCGGGCCATGACTTCGGCGGCCGGCTGCATCAGCGGGCTGTGAAAAGGCGCGCTGACCGGAAGTTTGATACATCTTTTGGCACCGAATTCAGAAGCAATTTCCACCGCTTTTTCAATGGCTTTAAGATGCCCGGACAAAACGACCTGCCCATCGGCATTGTCATTGGCGGCGACGCAGAGGTTATCTTCGTCGGCACAGGCTTCCGCCAGAGCCTGAACATCCTTAAATGAAACGCCCATAACGGCGGCCATGCCGCCAACGCCGACCGGTACCGCCTTCTGCATGGCGTCGCCGCGAATGCGCAGCAGTTTGGCCGTATCCTCAAGCGAAAAGACGCCGGCTGCGCAGGCTGCCGAATATTCGCCGAGCGAATGACCGGCAACAAAAGCGGCCTTATCTTTCAGTTTAACGCCGAAATCTTTTTCCAGAACGCGCACAATCGCCATAGAATTGGCCATCAGAGCAGGCTGGGCATTGGCCGTAAGCGTCAGCTCGTTTTCCGGTCCTTCGACCATCAGTTTGAACAAATCCTGAGAGAGGGCGTCGTTGACTTCCTGAAATACCTCCTTGGCAGTTTTAAAATTCTCTGCCAGTTCTTTTCCCATGCCGACAAACTGTGAACCTTGCCCGGGAAATACAAATGCATATTTCATTGAATAAACCTTCAAATTATTAAAATATCGGGATTCAGGTTTAAAGAATATTGCTCAAAAGTCAAGTTTTTAAATCCCGGCCACAACGTCACGCTCTTGCATAATTGCCCGCAATCTGTTACAATGTCTTGTTTTTTGAAAGAAAAGGTTATGCACAAAGTCTCCGTCATCACGCCGGTTTACAACTGCGCGCAATATCTGGAAGAAACCGTCGCTTCCGTCCGGACTCAAAATTACGCCGATTGGGAACTTATCCTCTGGGACGACGGTTCCACCGACAAAACCCCGGAAATCTGCCGTAAACTGGCGGAGGAAGATTCCCGTATCCGTTTTTTCCGCAGCGAAAAAAACCGTGGCGTCAGTCTCAGCCGCCTTTCCGCCGTCAAACACGCCGAGGGGCGTTTTCTGGCCTTTCTGGACGGTGACGACGTCTGGTCAAAAGACAAGCTTTCGACACAGGTAATATTCATGCTCAAAAACAAATATCCCATTTCGCATACCGAATATGCCTTTATCAATGCCGAGGGAAAACTTCTGCCGCGCGGACACCTGAAAGTCGACAGGGAGGTTGACCTCAAAAAGCTGATGAAAACCACCCAGCTCGGCCTGTCAACCGTAATGGTCGACCGACGGCAAATCGGCAAAACCGTGCCCTTTCCCGAAAAAAGAACCCTTTCCGAAGATACGGCTGCATGGATGTCACTGATGCGCCGCGGTTTTAAATCCTACGGCATTCCCCGGGTTATGATGCTGTATCGCGTCCGCAGCAGCCAGCTCAGCGGCAACAAAGCCCGCATGGCCTTCAATATGCTCAACAACTACCTCCGCGAAAAATCAATTCCGCTGCACAAACGTTTCTATTATTGGAGCTGCTATGCCGTCAACGGTTTTGCCAAGCGCCTGCGCAAAAGCGGCGGCATACCGGCGGAAATCCTGCAAAATTTTGACCAGCGTTACAACCGCTGAAAGGCTATAATACAAATTGTTAATAGTTTCTTGATGATTTCCTGCTAAAATTGCCGCAAATTCGGACGATTTTCAGGTGAGGATTATGGCTAAAAAATCAAATCGCAAAAAGGAAAAAAGCTTTTTGAACAAAGTTCTGTGGCGGTTGTTCGGCGCCTTTATCATAACGCTTACGCTGGCGGCTTTCGCCAGCCTCGTCGGCTATGACGCCGCAGACGCTTCCGCCAACGTCGCCACCTCCCGGCAAATTCACAACTATCTCGGCAGCTTTGGTTCCAACCTTGCCGACTTTATCGTTACCTATTGGGGAATTTCGCTGGCCGTCTTCCTTATCGCGCCGATATCATGGGGGTACAATTGTCTGCGTCTGCGCGAGTTTCTGCATCCTTACGCCCGCATACTCGCCTTTTTCCTCGGTTCAATTTTCTTTGCCGTTTTTCTCGGCCTGCTGCCTTCCGAATATTTCGGGCAATACCGCCTCGGCGGCAGTATCGGCCGCCTGTTTGCCTCGCTCAGCATGAACTCGGCCAACATTTTCAACTTCCCGTACCGACGCGAAATCCTGCTGCTGGTCAGCTTCTGCCTGAGCCTGCTTTCGTTCAACTTTGCCGTCGGCATAACTTACAAAACCTGGTATCGCGGTTTTCGCGGCTTTATTGTCTGCGTCTGGAAAGTTCTCCGTCTCTGCGGAAGGATCATTGCTCTGCTGTTCAAGCGCCGGCATCCGAAAACGGAAGAGGAAGGGCTGGTTGTCAAAACCAAAAAGGAAAAAGCGCCCAAAGAACGCAAAGAACCGAAAGTCAAAGCGGACAAAGAGGCCGAACCGGCGATGGAAACCCGCAGGGCTCCGACAGCCGCTGCACCGAAGAAAAAGGAAATTGACGACGGTTACCTGTACCCGGACGTCAATCTGCTTTCCCGCCCCAAAGACAAAGGCGGCAATCAAATCAGCGAAAAAGAACTGGAAAGCATCGCCCGCGATTTGGAAAACGTTCTGCAGGAATTCGGCGTCAACGGCAAAATTGTCAAAGTCCGCCCCGGACCTGTCGTTACCCTCTACGAACTCGAACCGGCTCCGGGCACCAAAACTGCCCGCGTCATCGGCCTCGCCGACGACATTGCCCGCTCTATGTCGGCGGTTTCGGTGCGTATTGCCGTCGTTCCCGGTTCCAATACCATCGGCATTGAAATGCCGAACAAAAACCGTGAAACCGTCTGGTTCAAAGACCTTCTGGAAGACCCAGCCTTCCGCGAAACCAAAAACACGCTCAACGTCGTCCTCGGCAAAGACATCGGCGGCCGCAACGTTTATGCCGACCTTGCCAAAATGCCGCACCTGCTGGTTGCCGGTACCACCGGTTCCGGTAAATCCGTCGGCGTCAACACCATGATTTTGTCTTTGCTCTACCGCATGCGGCCCGAAGAATGCAAACTGATCATGATTGACCCGAAAATGCTTGAGTTTTCAATGTACAACGGCATTCCGCATCTGCTGACGCCGGTCATTACCGACCCGGCCAAAGCCGTTATCGGCCTCAAATGGGCGGTTAAGGAAATGGAAGACCGTTACCGCGCCATGGCTCAGCTCAATGTCCGCAACATTGCCGGTTACAACCAGAAACTTCAGGAACTGAAAGCCAGCGGCGAAAAAATCGAACGCACGGTACAAACAGGCTTCGACGCCGAAACCGGCAAACCGATTTTCGAAAAACAGGAACTTGACCTCACGCCGTTGCCGTATATTGTAATTGTCGTTGACGAAATGGCAGACCTTATGCTGGTTGCCGGCAAAGACGTGGAAGCCGCAATCCAGCGCCTGGCTCAAATGGCGCGCGCCGCCGGCCTGCATTTGATCATGTCCACCCAAAGACCGTCCGTCGACGTCATTACCGGCACGATTAAAGCCAATTTCCCGACCCGTATCAGCTTTCAGGTCACTTCCAAAATCGACAGCCGTACCATTTTGGGCGAACAGGGTGCCGAACAGCTGCTCGGCATGGGCGATATGCTGTACATGCCGGCCGGACAACGTCCGATTCGCGTCCACGGCTCTTTTGTTAAAGACAGCGAAGTTGAAAAAGTCGTCGAATTTCTGAAAGCCCAGCGCGAACCTGAATATGTTTCCGGCGTTACCGAAGGGGAACTTTCCGAAAAAGACGGCGGCTCCGTCTTCGACAAGGGCGATTTTGCCGCCGGCTCCGACGAAGATTTGTACGCTCAGGCCGTCGCCATCGTTCAAAACGACAAAAAAGCCTCCACCAGCTATATTCAGCGCAAACTTCGCATCGGCTACAATCGTGCAGCCTCGCTGATTGACAAAATGGAAGAGGAGGGCATTATCTCCGCCGCCGATCATGTCGGCCGCCGTGAAGTTTTGTAATTAACGATTCCCGCCATGTAAGATAAAGTCGCCCCTAGCGACCTTTTCTTTATATATCAATCAGTGCGTATTAGAATATATCAGCATTATCTTTGGCATAATTCCAAGGATTGTTTATGAATATAAGGCGGCAGAAACAGAGTATAATGGACCGGAATATGTTTCGATTTTTCCGCAATATCCGCATGTTTCTTATATCTATTATCTATCGTTGTTTTCATTTTGGCTCTTGATTGGGCTGCAAATCAAAGCTTTTTTAAGAGAAAGAAATGTCAATAATGAAAACGCTTAAACTTGTCCCGTATTACTTTTCAACATCTGACACTTTGGTCAGAATCCTGTATATTGCCCTGTGTATCCTGCCAAACAAGGCCAAAAAAAGACCGGCTGAAAAGCCGGCCTTTTTCTCTTCATAGCTTAAAAACTATTCTTTGTTGTAAGCCTTTTCCTGCTTCTTAGCATCGTCTTCGGTTCTGGCAACATTAACCAGAATCGTCTGCGATACTTCCGGATGCAGGTTCAGTTTTACCTGATAAATGCCGAGGTCTTTAATCGGCTTCTCCAGATAAACGCAGCGGCGCTCAACGTCAAAACCGGCGGCCTTGATGGCGGCGGCAATGTCACGAATGGTGACAGAACCGTACAGCTGACCGGTCTCGGCTGCCTGACGAACCAGAACGGCACTGTAGCCCTGGAGGGCTTCGGCCTTTTTGGATGCTTCGTCAAACAAAGCCTTGTTGTGGGCTTCGAGTTCGGCCTTTTTCTTTTCATAGAAGGCAACGTTGGCTTCGGTAGCGCGCAGAGCTTTGTTCTGAGGCAGCAGGTAGTTGCGGGCATAACCGTTTTTAACAGTTACTTTGTCGCCCATTTTACCCAGTTTTTCAACATGTTCTAAAAGGATAACTTCCATCGCATTTCTCCTTAAGCCGCAACATAGGGAAGCAGAGCCAAATAGCGGGCGCGTTTGATGGCGCGGGCCAGTTCTCTCTGTTTCTTGGCGGAAACGGCCGTGATACGGCTGGGAATAATCTTGCCTTTTTCCGAAATATAACGGGAAAGCAGCTTAACATCCTTATAGTCAATCTTCAAACCGTCTTCACCGGAAAACGGACATGCTTTTTTTCTTCTGAAAAATACTTGTTTAGCCATTATATTTCTCCTATTCTTCTACAGTTTCTCTGTCTTCGGCGGAAGAAAGGTCGTTGAATTCCTCAACCTTGACAGTCATGTAGCGGATGATATCTTCGTTGAATCTCATGATTCTTTCAAATTCTGCAATGGCGTTGGCCGGCGCAGAGATATTCATCAGAACATAGTGGCCCTTGCGGTTTTTCTTAATGCGGTAAGCCAGGTTTTTCAGACCCCAGTTATCGACTTTGACAACCTCGCCGCCTTCTTTCTTAATAACATCGCTCAGTTCCGAAACAATGTTGTTAACCTGAGAAGTGCCGAGGTCCTGACGTGCAATCAGCACGCTTTCGTAATTAGACATATAAAATATCTCCTTATGGATTCTCAACAAATGGCTCCGGAGAGCCGGGTTCTTGTATAGCCGCAGACGCTTTGTCGTTTTTATGCTCAGTGTCCTGCGGCAAGGGACGTCTGCGAATATACCCTAAAACTTTATTTTTGCAAGCCTTTTGTTTGCCGATAAGACAATTTTAACCATTTTGGAGCTATAGTAACGGCAAACGCCCGGGGGAACAGGTTTAAATGTTGAACAAATTTGCAGCCATCGCTTTGATTTTAACCGTTTTTTTAAGCGGATGCTCGAAGCTGCCGCATTTTTCGACCTGCTCCGACGACATGCGCTGCGCTTCCGCTCCCTCGTTGATGCGGCCGACCAAACCGGTGCCGCTTCCCAAAGAAACCTATGCCAACGACAACGGCGACATAAGGCTCCAAAACCTAAAAACGCGCATCATCGTCGTCTGCCGCGAAAGTTTTTACGAAACTGCCGAAACCTGCGCACAATTCTATGAAAAGAACAACTATGTCCGCCTGACCGACATTCCTTACAAGGTTGCCAAATACGACCGGCTGACCAAAGACACTTTCCCCACTCGCCGCTGGCGCAACGGGGAAAGAACTCCCCGCTGGTAGAGCCTCATGCTGTCCCGGGTCAACACAGTCGCTTTCAACGGATTGGAAATTCTTGACGTCGATTTGCAGGTGCAGATTTCTTCCGGCCTGCCGGCTTTTACCATTGTCGGCCTGCCCGACAAGGCCGTGGCCGAAAGCCGCGAACGGGTGCGTGCCGCACTGCAGTCGTTGGGTCTAAGCCTGCCGGCCAAACGCATAACGCTCAATCTTGCGCCGGCTGATCTGCTCAAGGAAGGTTCGCATTTTGACCTGCCCGTCGCTCTCGGCCTGCTGGCCGGCATGGGCGTCATCCCGCAGGAAGAATTGGCCGATTATATCGCCCTGGGCGAACTCGGACTTGACGGTTCGCTGCTTTCCGTCAACGGCATCCTGCCGGCTGCCGTCAAAGCCAACCGCAGCGGCAAAGGCCTAATCTGCCCCGCTGCCAACGGTTCCGAAGCCGTCTGGTCAGGTTTGCAAAGCATTGTCGCTCCCGACAATCTGCTCTCCCTCGTCAACCATTTCAAAGGCTCGCAGCTCATTCCTCTCCCTACGGTACAAAAAACCGAAAGCCAAACCCTATTCCCGGACATGAGCGACGTTAAAGGCCAGGAATCTGCCAAACGGGCGCTTGAAATCGCCGCGGCCGGCGCACACAACCTGCTTATGATTGGTCCTCCCGGCGCCGGAAAATCCATGCTGGCCGCACGCCTGCCGTCAATACTGCCGCCGCTGACGGCCGCCGAGGCATTGGAAACCAGCATGATTCATTCCGTTGCCGGCGAACTTAAAAACGGCGGAATTTGTTTCGAACGCCCTTTCCGCGATCCGCATCACTCCGCTTCCACGCCGGCGCTGGTCGGCGGCGGCCGCAAAGCCCGGCCCGGCGAAATTTCGCTGGCGCACAACGGCGTACTGTTTCTCGACGAGCTTCCCGAATTCAGCCGCGCCGCTTTGGAAGCCCTGCGGCAACCGCTCGAAAACGGTTCCGTTTCCATCTCGCGCGTCAATGCCCATACCGTTTACCCGGCGCGGTTTCAGTTGATTGCAGCCATGAACCCCTGCCGCTGCGGCAATCTCGGCAACCCGGCGCTGGCCTGCAGCCGCGCCCCAAAATGCGCTGAAGAGTACCAGTCCCGCATTTCCGGCCCGCTTCTTGACCGTATAGACATTCACATTGAGGTACCGGCCGTCAGTCCGTGGGAAATGAACGACGTCAAAAAGGGCGAAAGTTCCGCCGCAATCAGGGAAAGGGTCATCAAAGCCCGCGAAATTCAGGCTGAACGCTTCCGCCGGATGGGGCATCCCGAACTCAACACCAATTCACAGCTGCGGGGCGACATGCTGGAAGCTGCCGCCGCACTCGACGGCGACGCTTCCGCCCTGCTGATAGGCTTTGCCGAAAAGGCCGGACTCTCCGCCCGGGCCTATCACCGCACTTTGCGGTTAGCAAGAACGATTGCAGACTTGCAAAATACGCCGAAAGTTCTTAAAATGCACATAGCTGAGGCTTTGGCGCTGCGCAGCCGTCTGCCCGGCCGACAAGTTTAGGAGATAAAAATAATGAAAAATCAACAGGCTGTTAAATCTTTTCTCTTTTTGGCCGTTCTGCTCTGCGGAACCTTTTTCGTCTGCGGAAAAGCCACTGCCGCCGGCAATGCCAAAAGCTTTTTCAAGCCTGAAACCGCAGCTTCTTCCTCTAAGGACGGCAGTATTTTTCCGGGCGGCGAATGTACCAGCTGCAATCCCAAAGACAAAGACGGCAGCATTTTTCCCGGCGGCAGCTGTGTCAACTGCCCGACCACCAAATGCGTCAACTGCGAACAACAGAAACCGGCTGTACAGAACTATGAAGTTGCTTACGACGACGAAATTTACAAATCGGTTTATCGCGATTGCAAAAATTTTGCCCCGATAACCCTTGAATACGTCGATTTCCGCATCAAAAAAGGCAGACAGTACACGCCTTACTCCACCAAACTCGGACAATACCGTTTCCGCATTTTCGGCTGCCGCCGTTTTGAAAAGGACGCCATTCTCAATCAGGGGCGGATTATGCAGAAAGATATGAAGTTCATTCCCATTTTCAACGAAATGGTCGGCAACTGCTATCCGATCAGAAAAATGCCTTCCGGCCTGTGTCTGGAAACCAGTCCCTCACCGTTGCCCGAATATATACTGACCGCGGAAATTACCGACTATTACATGAACCTGTGCGATGAATACGACTGGGACAAGTCCGCCGCCGAAGACAAACGCACCGGTTCTTCGGAAATGACCGTAACCTGGCGGCTGATGGACATAACCAAAACCAACGTTTACTGGAAAGGAACTTCAACCGGCTACGGCGAAGTCAGCGACGGCGAATACAATGCCGAAATCCGTCTGGTTGAAGACGCCTTTGCCGACGCTGTATCCAACCTGCGCAACCTCCCCGGCTTTGAAAAACAGCTCGCCACCCGTGTTCATCCCGACGAACTCGCCGCCGAAAGACAGGCGCTGATTGAAGCCGAGCGCATTTCCGACCCGGTCAGATGCAAATTTGAGCCGGAAATCAAAAAGGCCGAAGCTTCCGAATTTAGTTCCCTGCAGGAAATGACCGAACAAAATGTTCTGCCGGCGGACGAAAACTACAGCATCTGCGCCATGACCCCCGACCAGCTGGACGAAAAAGGCCAGCCGCTGCCAATGTGCCAAATGGTTCCCGTCACGCAGGAAGTTCTGGAAATTCCTGCCGACGACACGCTTCAGATTACCGAAGTTCCCGGCGATATCGTTTTGCTTGAAACGGTCGACGTCGTTGAAGCGCCGGTAACCGAAATCGTCGAAGATTCCGGCGTAATTTCCAACGGCGGCATAACCAAAATGCTGCCGGAAATCGGCACCGAAACGCTGGTCATGCCGCCGGAAACCGGCACGATTGAAGAGGAGGCCGGCGTCATTATCGACGGCAGCGGCATCAATGAAACCGGCGGTGCCCTGTCCGCTTCCGAATTTGAACCCGAAAAACCGCAGATTGAAGAATCTTCCGGCATTATTGACAGCGGTTCAGGCAGTAAAGACACGGTTGCCGTTGTCGACGATTCATGGATTGACATCGACTCAGAGCGGCGCGAAGCTGCCGAACAGGCTTTCTTTGCCAGCGGCAACTCTCTCTGCATCATCGACCGTAATCCTTACGATAAGCTGACGCCGGAAAACCTCTATAAAGTAAGAGCCTCCATCGTCAGCGTTACCAACGGCAACGGCAAAAGGGGCGCCGGACTGATTGTTTCCGAGCAGTTTGTGCTGACTTCCGCCGACCTGATTGTCAAAGACAACAACCGCTACAATCTTGAAACGATTAACGGCGGCAAACTGAAAGCAACGGCTTTCCGTATTAATCCGAGCAAAAACACCGCGCTGCTGGTTCTCGACGAGAAAACCAAATACACGCCGCTGTCGCTTAACCTCGACCTTCCCGACGTCGGTCAAAACGGTTTCCTGGCTTTGGGACTGCTTTACATCGACGGCAGCTTTGAAAACGGCGAAGGATATCTGGATAATGCCGGTACCGTCAGCGGCTATCGCTACTCCGATGAAAAAGGCGCTCAGATTATTATCGATACTTTTGTTCAGACCGTTACCATCGGCGGTGCGCTGATTGACGAACACGGAACAATCAACGGCTTTGCCGCCGACGGCAAAAAAACCGATGACAGTCCGGACCTGTTCATTCCGACCGAAACAGCTCTGCGCTCGCTCGGCCTTTCCATCTGCGGCAAACCTTTCACCGACAAGAGTCCGTGGCAGAAATACAAGCCGCTGACCGAGGCCATTCTGAAAAACAGCGGTCCGAAAGACCCGGCGGTAATGGACGTCAACGAACGAAAATAACCCAAAGCAAACCCCGCCTGACGGCGGGGTTTTTCTTGCCGCCGCTTGCAAAAGCATTTTCAAAAAACTACATACAGGTAAATCAATAACAAACAGGATTATTCAGTCATGACCACAATTTTATGTATCCGCAAAGACAATGAGGTCGTTATGGCCGGAGACGGACAGGCAACCCTCGGCGAAACCGTCATCTTCAAATCAAAATCGGTCAAAGTCCGCCGCATCGGCAACGGCAAAATCATCGCCGGATTTGCCGGCGCGGCTGCCGATGGCATTACGCTGATTGAACGTCTGGAAGGAAAGCTTGAAAAACACGCCAACCAGCTCAAGCGCGCCGCGGTCGAGTTGGCCAAAGACTGGCGCATGGACAAATACCTGCGGCAGCTGCAAGCCTTTATGATTGTCGCTGACCGTGACGTTTCACTGGTTATCTCCGGCACCGGAGAAGTCATGGAACCTGACGACGGCATCATAGGCATCGGCTCCGGCGGCAATTATGCCATGGCCGCCGCCAAAGCCCTGTACGGCACGGAAGGGCTCAGCCTTGAGGATATCGCCCGCAAAGCCATGAAAATAGCCGGCGACATTGACGTTTATACAAATCACAACATCACTATAGAAAAGGTAGATTAAAAATGGCCAATTTCAGCCCCCGCGAAATCGTTTCCGAACTTGACCGCTTCATTGTCGGACAGAACGAAGCAAAAAAAGCCGTGGCCGTTGCCCTGCGCAACCGTTGGCGCCGCATGCAGGTCTCAGAGCACCTGCGTGAAGAAATCGTGCCGAAAAACATTCTGATGGTCGGTCCGACCGGCGTCGGCAAAACCGAAATTTCCCGACGGCTGGCCAAACTCGCCAAAGCGCCGTTTATTAAGGTTGAAGCGACCAAGTTTACCGAAATCGGCTATGTCGGCCGCGATGTTGAATCCATTATCCGCGACCTGTTGGAAATCGCCATCGCCTCGACCAAGAAAGAACTCCACAAAAGCGTTGCAGCCAAAGCCGAAACCGGCGCCGAGGAACGTGTCCTCGAAGCCTTGGTCGGTCCGTCGGCAAGGGAGGAAACCAGGGAAAAGTTCCGCAAACTGCTGCGGGAAAACCAATTGAACGACCGTGAAATCGAAATTGCCGTCATTGACAACACCAACCCCTCAATGCCGACCATCGACATTCCCGGCATGCCCGGCGCCCAGATGGGCATGCTGAATCTCAGCGACCTGCTCGGCAAACCCTTCGGCGACAAATACAAAACCCGCAAAATGACCGTCGGCGACGCCTATAAAGTCCTGATGGAAGAAGAATGCGACAAACTTCTCGACAATGACACCATTATTCAGGAGGCGATCAGAACGGTCGAAAACGACGGCATCGTCTTCATTGACGAGATAGACAAGATTGCCGGCAAAGATGACCGCCGCGGCAGCGACGTTTCCCGCGAGGGCGTCCAGCGCGATTTATTGCCGTTAATAGAAGGAACTACCGTAACCACCAAGTACGGCATGGTCAAAACCGACCATATCCTGTTCATCTGCTCCGGCGCCTTTCATCTTTCCAAACCTTCCGACCTGCTGCCCGAACTGCAGGGACGCCTGCCTATACGCGTTGAACTCAAAGCACTGAATCATGAAGATTTCGTCCGCATTCTGACCGAACCGGAAGCAAATCTGATTGAACAGTATGTTGCCCTGATGAAAACCGAGAATTTTGATTTAAAATTCGAAAAGGAAGCTATTGACAAGATTGCCGACATTGCCGTCGCCATCAATGAAAACGTCGAAAACATCGGCGCCAGACGACTGCATACGGTCTTGGAAATTCTGCTTGAAGACATCAGCTATACGGCATCCGACCGCAGCGGCGAAAAAGAAATCATTACCGCTCAAATGGTTGAAGAAAAACTGGCCAAATATACCGAAGCTTCCGACCTGTCAAAATTCATTTTGTAAAGAGAAACCCGTGAAAACGACATCGTCGAAGCAATTGCCCGCTGCAAATGCAAAAAACGCGCTTAGTGAGGAAAATGCGCCGGATAACACGGAGCACAGTACCGGAGTGTACATAAACGTACATGAGGATACGAGCACCGGATTATCCAAGCAGTTGCCCGCTAAGCGCGTTTTTCCCTTTGGCATTTATATCCATTGGCCTTTCTGCAAAAGCAAATGCCCCTATTGTGATTTCTATAAGGAGATTTGCAAAGACGTGCCGCAGGAAGAAATCGTCGACACTTATCTGGAAGACTTGGAGTTCTACCATCGGCTGACCGAAACTAAAACCGTAACCAGCATTTTTTTCGGCGGCGGGACACCTTCATTGCTAGAACCGCGGCTTATCGAAAAAATAATCAACCGCATCTGCCGGCTCTGGCCAACAGCCGATAATTTGGAAATCAGTCTGGAAGCCAATCCGAACACCGACCGCCCGGATTTATTTGCCGACTTGCGCCGCGCCGGAATCAACCGCCTGTCTTTGGGAATACAGGCGCTGAACGACCGCGACCTGAAGTTTCTCGGCCGCACGCATAATTTGACGCAGGCTCTGACAGCCGTCGACAAGGTGCTGCGCAATTTCGACAACCATTCGGCCGATCTGATTTATGCCCGCCCCGGGCAAAATCTTTCCGACTGGCAGCAAGAATTGGAACAGGCGGTTAATTTCGGATTCCGCCACATTTCGCTGTACCAGCTGACCATTGAAGAAGGCACCGTTTTTGCCGCCAAAGGCATTCGTCCGCTGGGCGAAAACGCCGCCGCGGAAATGTACGCTTTTACCAATGATTATCTGAATTGTCACGGCTACCCGCAATATGAAGTCTCCAATTACGGTTTGCCCTGCCGTCACAACCTTCTTTACTGGCAGGGAGACGACTATATCGGCATCGGCAAATCGGCGCACGGACGTTTCCGTATCGGCAACAGGATTTATGCCTCGACTTACCCTCGCAGTCTTGAGGAACTCACGCCTGCCGAACGTGCCGAAGAACTTGTCATCATGGGGTTGCGCCTGAACAGCGGCATCGACAAGCGGCATTTCAAAGAATGCTGCGGTATCGATTTTGCCGCCGCGATAAATCAAAACCGCCTTTGCAGTCTTGAGAAAGACGGCTATCTCGAAATTACCGAAAAACACATTCGCGCTACCCCTAAAGGTTTTCCGCTTTTAAACCGGCTGATTGAGGAACTCTGTTGTTAGTCGGTTATTCCGTAATCGCCGTTAACCAGCAAAATCAACAGCAGCAAAAAGAAAATCATCGAAAATCCGGCTTTGACCGACACGTCGTCGGGAATTTTGCGAGTCCGATTCAAAACATATACAAAAATCGGCGCCACCAGCAGCAGAGCCGTCACATATCCCGGATTCGGCGCAACCCGCAACGCCAGCGTTTTGGCCGTAATCAGCGCTGCGCTGAATGCCACCATATAAATGCCCGGCCAAACGGTCCGCCGGTTAAAAACGTCGGCAACAAACTGTTTAAACCCGTGCTTTTTTTGAGTTCGAAAATAAAAAAACAAATTATAACAGCCGCTCACAAACAAAGCCACCACCAGATAATAGGTTATTGCGCCCCACACGCCAGACTGTGAATGAACGGCGATTTCTTTGGTAGCAATGCTCATTCCCGCCAGAGCAAACACCGCCGGCAAAATATAGCGCACCAGCTTCTGCGACACAGGACTCTGTACCATCTGCCAGTAACTGACCGTAAATCCGAACAAAACCAGAATCAGACTGATAAACACCGTTCCGTTGCCAAGCAGATGTTCAAACTGCTCCGGCGTCAGAAACCACCATAAAAAAGTCGTTACCAGAGCCGTTATCGCCATAAAACGCGACGTCGGCCCGGCGCCGAAATCCGCCGATGCAAAAAACAGATGCGAATCATAAACGCCGATTAACAGCCCCTGAAAAATCAGCAGAAACCAGTAATATGCGCTTTCCGGCACCGGAAAAAAATACAAAAAGGGCATAAAAGCCAGCGATATGCCAAAACCGCGCCAAATTCCGAGCACATAACCATTCAGCTTATAATGCTGGTTAAACAGCGTATAAATCGCTGTAAAGAAGCCGTAAACCAGACCGTCAATAACCCAAAGCATACAAAAACTTCCCGTAAAATTGTCCTACGGAATATATAGTCGCTTCTTAAACCGATAAAAGAGAGTCAGGCAGAAATCCGCCGGTAAAAATCAAGAATTTTAAGCAGACAGCCGACACTTATTTCTCTGCCGCCGTTTTCAATACCGGCCAAAACTTCTTCGGCGACGCCGGATTTCTCGGACAGCTGCCGAAAAGAAAGCCGTTCTTCCAACCGGCGGCGAATAAGATACTGACGTATGTTCTGCTGAACAATTCCGAAAATCTCTGAAGTCTGTCCGTTGCGAATTTCCATCGGGTTCTGCGCAAAAAGGAGGAAAATCGTGGCGTGTAAGAGTACTAAGCAGCGCTAGTTCTGATATTAGAAAGCAAAATGCTTTTTATTACAGAAACACCACGATTTCCCACAGAAATCGCAGAAATAACCGGTTTATATCAGTAACGGTATTGATACGATAAAATCGTCATCAATACCGCCCGCTGCTTGTAAAAGCCTCTTACCGCTTCGATTCTCGCGTTTGAGAATACTGGAAGTCACCTGTGAACTTCCATACATCTTCCATATAAACACATCTCCGGCTATTATGCAACCTTTTGTTGGCGCTACTATAATATAAAAAAACTTTTATGGCAACTGTAATTTATCAAAAATTATCAAATTAATCTTTTGATTGAATAGCGGACAATAAAAAAGCAGGCAGCTTCAAGCCGCCTGCCAAACAACTTAAATTGTTTATTTATGAGATTCAATCCAGGAAACCAGAGAAGCCTGTGAATTCAGCCCAACCTTAACGTCAACCTGTTTGCCGTCCTTAAACAGGAACATCGTAGGAATACTGCGGATTCCATATTGGGCAGCCGTGTTCGGAGATTCGTCGACATTCATTTTGCAGATGGTAACCTTGTCGCCCATTTCCTTGGAAACTTCTTCCAGAACCGGACCAAGCTGACGGCAGGGACCGCACCATTCCGCCCAGAAGTCAACCAGAACCAGACCTTTAGAGTTAAGAACCTCGGATTCGAACTGACTGTCAGTAATTTGCTTCATCTTATTCCCTTTCAATTTTTGTGGTAACGATAAATGTTATATAAGTTATGATTTATTTATATTAAAGGCTAATAAAATAAAAACAACCAAAATTTACGCAATTTCCATTAGTCTTGCCGTATCGGTCCACAAAATCCAGGTTTCGATTTTCCGTCCCGGATAAACTTCCGCCAGCAGTTTCCGATATGCTCCCAGCTGCCGGATATAAACAGACGGAACCTCGGCAACTTTTTCCGCAGCCGGACGATTGGTCTTAAAGTCAACAACAAGAACCCGGTCGTCAAAAACCGCCAGACGGTCAACCTGTGCCGAAACAATCCGTCCGTCTACCACGCCCATAATCGGCACTTCCGCCCTTGAATTTGCGCCAAACAACGCCGAAAAGCGGGGATTTTCAATCAAACTCATTACCTCGCCGCAAATCCGTTCCGTTTCATCCGCCGTCAAACCGTAAGCCTCTTTAGCCAGAAAATCGCGGACGACCTGTCTCTTATCCGTCGAACAGACGTCCGGCAAAAACTGCAACAGTTTATGAATAAGACGGCCGCGGCGATAACGGCTGTTTCCGTTTTCGCCAAGTGGGGAAGCCAGCGCCTGTTCATCGTCATCAGGTCTGGACGGCGTATAGGGTCTGGACAACGCATCCTCTTCCGGCGCCGCCTGCGAAATCCACGAAAACACGGGACGCGGCAATTCTTTTTCCGCCGGCGGTTCGTTTTCTTTTACCGTTAGCTGCTGTGCCTTCTCATAAACCAGCGTTCCGTCGCTCTTTTTTTCGCTGATGCCGGCAAAACAACGACGGCAAAGTTCATACCAGGATTCGTCCGAGGCTTTGTTTTTTTTGCGGTAACCGCAAATGCAAAGCCGGTCCTCCGCCCTCGTCAGCGCCACATAGAGCAGGCGGCGGTATTCCTCCAGCGCCAGTTCGGCTTCCCTGTTTTTGATTTCCGCGCAGTTTTTTTCATAATCTCCGGCCGTCAGCGGATAATAAAAAATATCGTCCCACAGCAGACCGCCCTCCTTTTTGGTTCCGACCACCCGAACCGTATCCGGCAGAATGACAATCGGCGCCTGCAGCCCCTTGGAACCGTGCACGGTCATAATCCGCACCACGTCGGCATCGCTCTGCTCCAGTTCCCTTTTAATTTCAATTTCATCCTGTTTAATCCGCGCAATGAACCCTTGCAGCGTCGGAACGTGTTCCTGCTCATATGCCAGCGTCAGATTGACAAACTCGTCCAGACCGTCTTCAACCTCATACCCCATCCGCTCCACGAATTTTTTGCGCCCGCCGAGCGTACTCAGCACATAACCGTAAAGTTCAAACGGCCGAATATAGTCGGCCTTGTCCAGCAAATCCTGCAAAATCCCGTAAACAGCCGCGTATTTTTCATCTTTTCCGAGCCTTGCCCAAACCGTTGCCGTACCGCGGCCGTAACACAAACGGAACAAATCGTCGTCATTCAAGCCGAACAGCGGCGACTTCAAAACCGTTGCCAGCGTCAGATCGTCATTCGGCAGCAGCAAAAACTGTCCCAAAGCAATCAAATCCTGTATGGCAATCTGTTCCAGCAGCCGGATTTTATCAATTCCCGCGACATTTACCCCGGCATTTTTGCATTCGCGAACCATCTCTTCCACAAAAGCGTTGCGGCGCTGCACCAGTATCATAAAATCCTTGTAACGCACCGGCCGATTCTGTGAAACCAGAATATCCCTGCTTTCGACGGATTGTTTTATTCGCCGGGCAATCTGCCGCGCCAGCCTGGCGCTGGTCGATTCGCTGCCGCGGCGTTCCACCGGCGGCAGCCAGATATCTTTGTTTTCTCCTTCTTCCGGCTCAATCAACGGCCAAAGCTCAACTTTGCCGCCGTCACCGAAACGAAACGGAATATGCGTAATGTCCTCGCCTTCGCCGGCCACGCCTTTGGCAGCCGCCCCGTCACGAAACAGTTCGTTAACCGTATCCAGAACCGCTGCCGTCGAACGGAAAGAAACATCCAGATGAATCTGGTCAAAATTCGCCGACTGTGCGGCAAAATATTTTCGCATTTCGTCAAAACCGCGCGGATCCGCACCCTGAAAACTGTAAATCGACTGTTTCCGATCGCCGACGGCAAATACCGTCCGCACTGCCTCACCCGCGCCTTCGCCGGCAAAAAAATCTGCAGTCAGCGCTTTGACAATCGCCCATTGATCCGGCGAAGTGTCCTGCGCCTCGTCAATCAGCACATGGTCAATTCCCCCGTCCAGCTTAAACAAAACCCAGTCCGCCACCGCACGGTTTTCCAAAAGGGCACGGGTCAGCACAATCAAATCCTCATAGTCCATTTTCGAATGGACTTTCTTAAAACGGTTATAACCGCTGATCAGGTCTTCCGCCAGAAACAAAACCGCCCTCGTCGAAGCCAGCAGGCGCACCGACTTCAATTTGTCTTCCAAAGCCAGTATCCGTTCGGCCTCCGCCGCCGCGCTCTCGGGAAGCGCCGCATAATGTTTAAGCGTTTCCCTGTCGCCGGCTTTGGCATAAGGCTCGCCCTTCTGCGTCAAAAATGCCGTTTTATAATTTTCATACATTTCTGCGGGAAATCCGGCTTCCGAAACCGCCGCCAGCTTCTCGGCCTTTGCCTTGTCCTTTACGCCGCCATGCTGCCAGGCCTCAATCAGCCGCAGCATTTCCGCCCGGTCAATCTTCGCCATAAACGCTTCCGTCAAACCTTCGGCCGTGTCTTTCTCTCCGACATTCAGCCGCCGGCTCAACTCGTCAATTACCGCGCCGGCGTCGCCGTAAGCCGCAAACAGACGGACGATTTTGTTCCGTCCCGCCGCAATCGAGTTCATAATGTTCGGAAACTGAAACTCGCTTACGTTCCGGGTCAGATAAGCCAGTGCCTGCCCGGCACGGCTTTCCGGCGCCGTTTCGATTTTTTGCAACAGCGCCCTTTTAATATCGTCCATCGCCTCAGCCGCCGTCCGGTCGTCCATAACCTCAAAATACGGCGATACCTTCGCTTCCAGGGGAAACCGCTTCAACACTTCCTGACAAAAGCTGTGTATCGTCTGAATTTTCATTCCGCCGGGAGTGTCCAGCAAAATGGCAAAAAGTTTTCGTGCCTGAGCCTCCAACCTGGCATAGTCCTTATGGTTCTCCGGCAGGCTCCCCAAAAGTTTTGACAGTTCTTTATGTAAATCGTCATCGCCGGCAACCGCCCAGCGGCTCAACCGGCCGGCAATGCGCGAACTCATTTCCACCGCCGCCGCCTTGGTATAAGTCAGACAGAGAATTCTTCCCGGCGGCACACCGTTCAGAAGCAGCCGCAGCACCCGGTCGGAAAGCACTTTGGTCTTGCCGGTTCCCGCCGAAGCTTCTACCCACACCGAGCGCGCCGGATCTGCCGCCCGCCGTTGTTGTGCCGTCGCCTGCTCGCCCCTTTGTTTTCGTGTTGCGGCAATATCGTCAGTCATCAAAAGGTCTCACTCCTCATTTTCCGTTACCGACCACTCGCGCACCCTGGCCAGATGTTCATAATCCGAATATTTCGGCGCCTGTTTAGGATTCGGCTGGCTGATATAGGCCGTTTTTTCAAAATCAAAAACCGAGGCCAACGTCACAATCCGCTCATAACTTTTATCCAGCAGCTCATTCATATTGTTCTCAATAACCGTTTCCTGCCGCCCGAGCTGCCAGTATATCAGCCGGCCGACCTCCGTCGCCGGAATATTTTGAAATCCGCCGAATTTGGCTATCAGCCCCTCTATCGGCAGCTGTGGAGCATAACCGCCTTCCACTTCTTTTACGCTGCGGGCATATCCTGTTTTATAATCGATGACGTTAATCTTTCCGTCTGTCGTTTCATCCACCCGGTCGGCTTTGGCCGTAATCGTAAACTTGCCGGCCGGCGCTTCGAAACTGAAGCTTCCTTCGATTTCGCTGTGAACTTTCCTTACCTGCGGCCGATAATTACGCTCGGCACCGACCAGCCAGTCGACTGTTTTTTCAAATGTCGGCCACCAGAAAGCCCTCGTTTCCATCGCAATTTTGTTTTCCGCAAAATATTCCCGTCCAAGTTCCAGCAACTCGGCTTTTGCATTCTCAGGAAAATCCGCCGGATGACGGTTGTTGAACTTTTCCAAAACGGCGTGAATAATCGTTCCGTAATCTTTCAGGCTCAAATCCTGTTCCAGCTCGTCCAGCTTTTTCAGCTTCAGAATATATTTGGCATAAATGATATACGGATCGCGCATCCAGTTTTCGACCGCGCTCGCCGACATCACTCGCGGCCGGGCTTCAACCGGCGGACGCGGTTCCGGCGGCGGCAGACGCCTGAAGACTTCTGCCCGGTCAATAAAATCGGCCCAGGATTTGAAAGCTTCGTCTTCCAACCCGGCTATATCTGCGCCCAAAGCTTTAAGCACCGTTTCCAGACGCATCCACCAGCGCGACTTGACCATCGGCGTACCCTGCACGCGCTCCGCCCGGGTCAGATAAACGCGGTCTGCTGCCAGCAGCTGGCAGAAATCATGCGCCAGAACGCCGACCGCCTTTTCCGGCAAAGGAAAACCGAAATCCCTTTTCATCGGCCGCGACATCCACGGATCGGCGCCGGACGCCTTCGGAAAAGCACCCTCATTGACTTCGCCGACAATAATCGTATCAAAATGCGTCAGCCGCGCTTCTATCGGTCCTAAAATCCGCAGACGCGGATGCGTGCCGTATTTCGGCCGCACCGTCACGCCGGCCATCAGCGACTCAAACAACCCCTCATATTCGGCCGTGTCAACCTCGCCCAAAACCCCGGCGCTCTGATACAAATCGGCAACAAAACCGGCCATCGCCTCGCCGGCATCGCCTTTCCACAATGTCGAAGCACCGCTTTCGCCGGGCTGTGCCGCCAGTTTTTCCGCCGCCCGGACATGAAGCTCAAGCAATGTTTTGAAATCGGCCTTCGGCTGTTGCAACAACGCACAAAATGCCTGCATCTGCGCTTTTACGGCATTGACTTTTTCCTCCGAAATTTCGTCATAACCGCCGCCGCGCAAAACCCTTTTTTCATAATCGCGCACCAATCGGCGGATTTCGGCATGAGTCAGACCGGCCGTCAGCAGCGGCAGTTTCAACAGGCTCAGAAATTCTACCGGCGCAAAATCGCTTTTCGCCGCCGCCGTCATCTGCCTCAGAAAAATGCCGATTGGCGTCAGGGCCAGCGGCTGACCCGCTGAATCGTCAATGTTGATTTTCCAGCGCCGCAGTTCAGATGCCACCCGCCGCGCCAGATTTCGGTCAGTTGTTACCAAAGCCGCCGTCTTTTCCGGCTGTTCCAGCGTTTCGCGCATAATCAGGGCAATCGCCAGCGCTTCCTTTCTGACATCGTCACAATCAATCAGCCTGATGCCGTCATATGCTTCGTGATGAATTTCCGCCGCGGCAATATCCCGCCACTTGTCGGTAGTTTTGGCCGGCCGCATGATTTCGGAAATAAACTTTTCCCGCTCCGGATTGGCCGGCGGCATCAAATCGGCAATATCCCGCCGGTCGGCCTGCAGATAATCGAGCAGTTCTTTCAGCTCAAACTGCGGATGCGTTTCGTCAATCGCATTCCAGCTTTCGTCATCCAGATTTTTATCCAGACCGGCCAGGCAGACTTCGCCCTGCGGCAGTTTTGAAACAACCTTAACCAAAGCTTTCATGACCGGAAAAGTCGCGGTCGTTCCGACGGCAACGATCCTTTTCGCCGGCGGCGCGGCCTTCCACATCTCCGCCTGTGCGGCAATCAGCCGGTTGCGGCGCTCGCCGGGGTCAATCAGGCCGCGTTCTTTCAAAATGTCCGGCCAATAACGGGTAATGATTTCCAAAAACTTCAGCGTTTCCTGCCAGTGTGCGGCATATTCCGCCGGGACAATATCTGCCAGCCGTTCAAAAGAAAGGTTTTCGTTATGTACCGTGTCAATCAGGCCGGCCAGTTCCTGCGCCAGATAACAAGCCTGATTGGCAGTCAGTTTTTCAATGCCGAACTCGGCCGGTTTATGCAGTATGATTTTGGTAAACAGCAACAGGCGTTCGTTGCGCTCGATTGCCGGAGCCAGCGACGCCAAACTTTCCGCAAAGTCAAAACCGGTCAGAAACAGTTCGTCTTCTTCCACGTCGCCGATGGGAACCATTTTCGGCAGCAGCGTCGGCGTCAGCCCTCTCTGCCGAACGAAAGCGTCGGCCAGAGCTTTGGCGGCGCGGCGGTTAGGCAGCAGAAACAGCACGTCGGCCAGAGCCAGCGGCTCTTGAGCATATTCCGCCAAAAACTTTTCGGCCAGAACGTCGACCGCCGATAAACTCGCCGGAATGTTATAAATGCTGCCCATATAGCCCGCCGCCGCATATCAGTTGTTCAAATGGTTCAAATAGTCCAAAAACTTCTTAAAGGCTCTGCCCCGGTGCGAAATCGCGTTTTTTTCCTCTTTGCCGAACTCCCCGAAACTCCGGCCGTCGCCCTCGTCGGGTACAAACACGGGATCATAGCCGAAACCGCCGTTTCCGTGTTTTTCGGTTGCAATCCGGCCGTCGACCCGGCCTTCGAAAACTTTGGTTTCCATGCCCGGAAAAGCAAAAGCCAACACGCAGGAAAAATGCGCCTTGCGCGCTTTGTCGGCAGCTGCGGCCAACTCGCCGAGCAGCATTTCCATTCCCTTGTCAAAATCCCGGTTCGGCGCATAACGTGCCGAATAGACGCCCGGACGTCCGCCCAGCGCGTCGACGCATAAGCCGGAATCATCGGCCAGGCAGGGCAGTCCGCACAGTTTCGAAAGCGCATCGGCTTTTAACCGCGCATTCTCCTCAAAGGTCGTGCCTGTTTCTTCTACGTCGGGAAGTTCCAGCTCAGCCGCCGGAACAACCGCAATATTCAGCGGCTTCAACATTTCTCCGATTTCTTTGATTTTGCCCTGATTATGGCTGGCAACCACAATTTTTTCAATTTTCATGCTCACATTCCCAACGCTTCTCTCTGTTTCTCAATCAGCTTGGCTATGCCGCCGCGCGCCAGTCCCAAAAGCTCCTTGAACGCGTCTTCGTCAAACGGATTCCCTTCCGCCGTACCTTGAATTTCAACGATTTTGCCGCTTTCGGTCAGCACAAAGTTCATATCCGCCTGCGCATGAGAATCTTCCTCATAATCGACGTCGACAATTTTCTCGCCTTCATGAATGGCGCAGGAAATCGCCGCCACATATTCGCGTATCGGATTTGTTTTCAGTTTCTTTTCCAGCAGCAGCCGGCGAATGCACAGGTACAACGCCACAAACCCGCCGGTAATCGAAGCCGTGCGCGTTCCTCCGTCCGCCTGAATCACGTCGCAGTCGATGCAGATGGAAAGGTCTTTCATTTTCTCAAGGTCTACCACGGCCCGCAGCGAACGGCCGATAAGCCGCTGAATTTCCTGCGTGCGTCCGGACGGCTTTTTGGCCTCGCGGGGCACGCGAACCTGCGTTGCCCGCGGCAGCATGGCATATTCGGCGGTAATCCAGCCCTTGTTCTGTCCCTTCAGCCAGGCGGGAACTTTTTCTTCCACGCTGGCCGTGCAGACGACATGGGTGCCGCCGCACTTAATCAGACAGGAACCTTCGGCATAAGGGTTGAAGTTCGGAATAATCTCAATTTCTCTGATTTCATCTTTTAAACGGTTTGAATGACGCATATCAATTTCTCTTTTACTGTAAAAAAACAACCTACGGGCAACATACGCCAAAACCGCAAACTCGGCAAGCATAATCTTCTTTTCTGCATAAAATACCTGCCGCTCCATACACAAAAAAACCGGAGACGAAACCCCGGTTTTTCTGGCTGTTAACAGCAAAATCCTAGGCGTGGCTTCCGCCTTTTGTAACCACCACCATCGCCTCGCGCAGAATACGGTCGTTCAGCATATATCCGGTCTGCAGTTCGGCAATAATCGTTCCGCTTGGCTTTGAGGCGTCCTCGACTTCCTGAACCACCTGATGAAAATTCGGGTCAAAAACCTGTCCCATAATCTCCATTTTTCTGATGCCGTGTTTTTCAAAAGCCTTCATCAAATCGGCTTCCGTCAGCTCGACCCCCTTAAGCAGATTGGTCAGCCCTTCGCATTCGCCGCGCTTGTCCTTCGGCACGGAATCCAAAGCACGGTGCAGATTGTCAGCCACGCTCAGCAGATTTTTCGCAAAGGCCGATACCGCATACTTGCTGTTTTTTTCAATCTCCTGCGCACAGCGTTTTTTGGTGTTTTCGGCATCGGCATAAGCGCGCAGATAATCTTCCTTGAGTTTCCGGTTTTCGTCCTTCAGCGCCTCGACGATGTCGTCCTCGGCGGAGGTTTCTTCCGGATTTTCGGTTTCCGCGTCCTGCTCAAGCTTTTCTTCCCGGCTCTCCTCAGCTTCCGAATTCGGATTTTCGTTATTTTCGTTGTGGTGATTTTTAAATTTTTTCATCTTTTTCCTCTTTAAATTTTTAACCACGGCATGTATATATTAAGAAACTTAGTTATTAAAGCTTAACAAGTCAAGTACAGATGTTTTTTTTGGCTGAAAAGTGCCGAAAGTTCTGTACTTTTCCAAAAAACCGTTTATACTGTAACGTAATTATTTTTGGATATTGAGAGAACTGAAGATGAATGCCGCAATTCCACTAAACGCCGACCAGAAGACCAATACAAAACCTCTCCCGAAAGGTTTCAACAAAAAAAAATTCACTCTCACCTATAATGTGGTATCCAACCCCAATCTTTTAGAAATTCAAAACCTCTCCAAAAAGCAATGTCTCGGCAAAAATCTCTGGCCCGAAATCGATAAAGTCCGCGCCTGGATGATAAGTTCCGAAACCGCAACATTCATGAAATGGGGCGGCTTGGGCATGGTTGCGTCCGAGCTGCCGGAAGCCTTCAACGCCTGTTTCGGCAAAGACGGGCATTCGCTTACGGTCGTCACGCCGCTGTACCTCGGCGACACCGGCAAGAAAAAAACCGCTCTGAAAGGCGACGTTTACGAAGGCGCGGAACATCGCAGCATCAAACTTAAAAAGATTAAAACGTTCAGCGTTCCCTTCTACACCGAACGCGCCATTCTGGCTAAACACAAAGTTACCGCCTATACCGGCCGCTGCGACAACACCGACTACATTTTTCTGTCCAACGACCGCTTTTTCTCGATTAACCCGCACAAATTCAATCCTTCGGCGCAGGACGGCTGCTATGTTTTAAACGAACACGGCGTCAACGAAGTCGAGCGCTTTGCCTTTTTTTCCAAAGCCGTTTATGAACTTATCGAAAACATCTGCGGCAGAAAATTAAAGGAAATCGAAAAACCCAATGCGCTGATTGCCAACGACTGGCACAGCGGCGCGCTGGCAGGCCTGACCAAATACCTGACCACCGCCAAGGTTGAAACCCGCGGCATGGACGCCGTTCTGGCTCAGGAAATAAAGTCTATTCCGGTCATCCATATTGCCCACCACCTCGGTTATCAGGGCTGGGATTACGAAAACACGTCCAAAATTCTCAATTCGTTATATGAAGATACCGTCTCGCTGGTTTTCCGCAACGCCAAAGCGATTAAGAATTCCAATCCCCGCACGACCAACACCCTGATTGTCCACGACTGCTATAATCAATCATCCTGCGACTTTCATCTCGCCGACCGCGTGGTAACCGTTTCCAAAAACTACATGGAAGAGGTTTCCAAAGAACTCGGGTTTGGATTCGATTTCCGCGACATTCTGAAGATCCGCAAAGACCATCGCAATTTCTTCGGCATTGTCAACGGCTATGACAAGAACCTGATTTCGCCGAACAAAAACAAAATCGACCATATCAACGACTATTTCAAAGGCTTTAATTTTAAAGTCTATGATGAAAACAATCTGGAAGCCAAATTACACAACAAAAAAGAATTTATCCGGCTGCTTTCCAAGATTGCCGCCGACGAAAATTATAAAAATCAGACTATCCCGCTGATTGACACTTATAAATTCGATGACCTGACCGAAGTTGTCAAAGATATAACCAAAACGCCGGTCTTTTGCGCCACCAGCCGTCTGGTCGAACAAAAAGGCTACGACATCGCCGCGCAGGCCATGATTAACCTTTGTACCAAGTTCAACAATTTCAAAAAAGAATTTCCCATTTTCATTCTCGGCGGTGCCGGCGACGCCAACTATTTTGAACTGCTTACCAAACTGAAAGACAAGATTGCCGAAATTAACCCCAATGCGGCCAAAAGGCTGTTTGTTTTCCGCGGCTACAAAGACGAATTTGCCTATGCCGTCCAGCTGGCATCCGACTTTTACCTGATGCCCTGCCGCTTTGAACCCTGCGGCCTGACGCAGATGGAAGCCATGGCCAAAGGCGCGCTGCCGATAGCCATGTCCACCGGCGGGCTGGTTGATACCATTGAAGACGGCGTTGACGGTTTTCGAACCGAAGTCTTCTTTACCGAAAAGCGCCGCGTTTACGGCTCCAATCTGACGGCCCAGCGCCTGAAAAACAATATCAACGCCTATGCCGAAACGCTGCAAAAAGCCTTTGAAGCCTTCTACCGCCACCCTGACAAAATCAGGCAGATGACCCAAAACGCCATGCGGAAGGATTTCAGCTGGAATGTTCCCGGCGGTTCGGTTTACAAATATTTCAACCTGCTGAAAACAGGACACCTTTAAAAATAACAAATCTGCCTCAGCCGGACACGAACATCTTCGCCTCCGGCAAAAAGAAATTGCAAAATAGTTTTTTGCTTTTATAATTACTCTCGCCATAAGAATGGTTAGACTTATGGCGGAGCCTTCAAGCTCCTTACTTAGAACTTAATAACCTCCATCTGTGGAGGATGGTGCGATATAAGCCGCTTTTGCGGACGAATAAGCGTGCTGGTTTTGTAAGGAGTTTTTATGCTTAACAATCTTTTTAACCAAATGTGTCCGGTTATTTTCACCCCTCCTTTTATGCAAAACCAAACCGGATACGGATTTAGAAAGGTTGTTGTTATGTCAGACAAACAAATCAGAAAACAAAATCTACGGCAGTTGCGTTCAGAGTACGGTAAGAGTTTCCATCGGGCTTTGGAAGAACGGCATCTGACACCGGAAGAGTTCAGCATGCAAAGCAAAATACCGCTGAAGTTTGTTAAAGAACATTTAAGCGGTGAAATACGCTTTTTTGGACATCTGAACTATATATCGTTTCTTTTGAACAAACGCATAAAAATAAAGCTGATTGATTAAACAGTTTTCACTTGGGAACCTAATTTCGTATCGGTTGCTGACGCGTCCCTCACTCAATAAGGTTTACCAAGATTTTGCAGACAAAACCAGCCGGAGCAACGGCTGGTTTTGCTTAGCAATTCTCCGCTCTCATTTTGGGAGCGGTTTTGTTTTTAACAAAACCTTTTATGGAGGAAGTTATGGAAAACAAAATCAGAAAACAGAATTTGCGGCGGCTGCGCTCGGAATACGGCGAAAGTTTCCGCCGGGCCTTGGCGGAGCAGGGGCTGACGACGGAAGAGTTCAGCGCGCAAAGCGAGATACCGCTGAATGTCGTTGAAGAGCATTTAAACGGCCAACGGCGCTTTCTTGGCGAAATAAACAATATTTGCTTTTGCCTGAACAAACGCATGAAAATAGAACTGGTCGAGTGAACACAAAAAACCTCCGAGGTTATCGGAGGTTTTTTTACATGTCGTTTTCTTCGCCAAATCGCTATTTTTTATACAGCCCGCGCGGAACATAATGCGTATGCAGCAGCTCATGTGCCTTTTCCGAACCGACCTTGCCGAGATACTCGGCATACAGCGTCTTAATGGATTCGTTATGATGCGAAAGCCGGTTTTTGGCATTCAAATCCTCATCAAACAAACCTCTAGCGCGCTTTTTGCGAATATCGTCGGTAATGCCGCGCGGTTTCGGCTGGTCCGGCATCATGACCCGGGGTTGTCCGCCGCCGGCAATGCAGCCGCCGCGGCAGGCCATAACCTCAATAAAGTGATAAGGCACTTCCTCGCCGTTTTCCCTGGCGGCGCGAACCTTGTCCAAAACCTGTTCAACGTTGCCGATGCCGTGTGCCACCGCAATTCGAACCTTGGTTCCTTTGATGTCGACTTCGCACGCTTTAATGCCTTCCAGACCGTCGATTTCCTTAAAGTCCAGATTTCCGAGCTCTTCGCCGGTAATATAGAAATAAGCCGTGCGCAGCGCCGCAGTCATAACGCCGCCGGTGGCGCCGAAAATCGTTGCCGCACCGGAATATTCGCCCAACGGACTGTCCGCTTCTTCGTCATGCAGCTTGCGAAAGTCGATGCCGGCCTGTTTAATCATTCTGGCCAGTTCGCGGGTCGTAATCGATACGTCGACATCCTGAAAACCGGAACTGCGCATATCTTCGCTGCGGACGATTTCCCACTTTTTGGCCGTGCAGGGCATAACCGAAACCACGCGGATTTTGGCCGGATCAATACCCATCTTCTCTGCATAATAGGTTTTGGCCATCGCGCCAACCATTGACTGAGGCGATTTACAGGTTGAAAAATGCGGAATCATGTCATGATGATATTTTTCCAGCAAATCAACCCAGGCCGGACAGCAGGACGTAAACATCGGCAGACTTTCCGGACGCTTTGTAAAGCGTTCGACAAACTCGGAAGCCTCTTCAATAATCGTCAGATCGGCGCCGAAATTGGTATCAAAAACCTTTTTGAAACCCATACGGCGCAGAGCGGCATAGGTTTTGCCGGTCAGATTCTCGCCGAAATCGTAACCGAACTCTTCGCCGATGGCCACGCGAACCGCAGGCGCAATCTGCACAACGGTATACAGGTCTTTGTCATTGAGCATGTTCCATACTTTTTCGGTTTCGTCATATTCAACAATCGCGCCGGTCGGGCAATGCGCCGAACACTGGCCGCATTTGATGCAGGGGCTGTCCGCCAGATTAATGCCGCCTGCGGCGGTAATCCGGGTGGCCAAACCGCGGTTCAGATAGCTCAGCGCCCAAACATTCTGCTGATTCTGGCAGACCTCGACGCAACGGCCGCAGACAATGCACTTGGACGCGTCCAGCACAATCGCCTTGGTTGAGTCGTCAATGTCATACTTTTTGTTCAGGCTCGGCAGCTTGCTGTCGCGAATACCGAACGTATTGGCCATATCCTGCAACTCGCAGTGACCGGAACGGATACAGGTCAGACATTCGTTCGGATGATTGCTCAAAATCAGTTTCAAAACCGTCTTGCGAACGTCAACCAGTTCCGGATCGGAAGTTATGACCTCCATACCTTCGCCGACCGGCGTGCAGCAGGAACGCATAACCCTGCCGTTGACCCGCACGATACACATGCCGCAGCCGGCGCTCGGATCAACGTCGGGATGTTTGCACAAAGTCGGAATTTCAATCTGCACCGTCCGCGCCGCGTCCAAAATAGAGGTACCGGCAGGAACTTCGACGTCATAATTGTCAATTTTCAATTTTACCATTGTCAGTCTCCTCTATTTCTTCTCATTCGGCTCAACTTTGGCCAGATATTCGTTCTCATAGAACTTCAGGGTAGACAGAACCGGGTTCGGCGCCGTCTGACCCAAACCGCAGAGCGAAGCTTTCTGCATTGCGTGGGCAATTTTGCGCAGTTCCTCAATATCGGCTCTGGTTCCCTTGCCTTTGTTTATTTTCTCCAACAGCAAAAGCATCTGCTTACCGCCGATACGACAAGGCGCGCATTTGCCGCAGGATTCGTCAACCGTAAAATCCAGATAGAAATTGGCCAGACTTACCATATCCTGCGTGTCGTCAATAACAATCATGCCGCCGGATCCCATAATCGAACCGACTTTTTTGAGTTCTTCGTAACATACCGGCAAATCCAGATATTCAAGCGGAATAACGCCGCCGGACGGACCGCCGGTCTGTACCGCTTTCAGTTTTTTGCCGTTTGGCACGCCGCCGCCGATTTCGTTGACGATTTCATTAATTGTCGTTCCCATCGGCACTTCAATCAGTCCGGAATGCTCGACCTGTCCGGTCAGGGCAAAAACTTTCGTCCCTTTCGAGGTTTCGGTTCCGAAAGAAGCAAACCAGTCGGCGCCCTTCAGAATAATCGACGCCACATTGCCCAGCGTTTCCACGTTGTTGACGCAGCTCGGCTTGCCCCACAGACCCTTGTCGGTCGGATACGGCGGCCGCGGACGCGGCGTGCCGCGCTTGCCTTCAATTGAATGAATCAGTGCCGTTTCCTCGCCGCAGACAAAAGCGCCGGCACCAAGACGAATGTCAATGTTAAAACAGAAATCCGTACCCATGATGTTATTGCCGAGCAAGCGGTTTTTCTTGCAGGCCTTGATGGCTTTTTCCAACCGTTCGACCGCCAGCGGATATTCGGCGCGGATATAAAACCAGCCTTCCGTCGCCCCGATGGCATAGGCGGCAATCATCATACCCTCGATAACCGCGTGCGGATTTGCTTCCAGAATACTGCGGTCCATATAGGCTCCCGGATCCCCCTCGTCACCGTTGCAGATAATAAACTTTTCGTCGACCGTCGGCACTTTTGCCGCCAGTTCCCATTTCATGCCGGTTGAAAAACCGCCGCCGCCGCGACCCCGCAGGCCGGATTTTTTAATCTCGTCCACAACCTGCGCCGGCGTCATGGTTTTCAGCACTTTTTCCAGCGCCAGATAACCGCCGTGGGCAATATATTCGTGAATGTCTTCCGGATCCATGTGTCCGGCCAGTTTCAACACAACTTTTTCCTGCTTCGTAAAGAAAGGCAAATCCAGCGACAGAACATGCTGCTGCAAAAATTCCGGTATCTCGAAAGTTTCGCCGTCTTCCAGTTTCAGCGCCGGCACCACGTGCTCCGCAACGACCAGACGGGCAATCAGCGGTTCCAGACGTTTGTAAAGAACGTCTTTCTGACCTTTGATTTCCACGCGCATCAGCGGCCCTTGGGCGCATAATCCCATACAGCCGGCCGCCACGATGCGAACCTTGTCCTTCAGGTCATACTCTTCAATAGCGTCCTGCAACAGGGAAATGATGTCGTCGCTGCCCGAAGACTTGCAGCCGGTGGAATGACAACAGTAAATCGTACAGCGAAAACGATCCAAATCGGCGTTTTTGTTCTTGGCAATCTCATGGATGTCAAATCTTTTGTCAATATCGATATCGGCCATCGTCCTTACTCCTTATCATCGGCTAATTTGGTGCGCCATTCGTCAAGAATGTTTCTGACGTCGTTGGGAGAAACGCGGCCGTAGGTTTTGCCGTTGACCACGCAGACCGGAGCCAGGCCGCAGCAGCCCACGCAGCGAACCACCTGCAGATGGAACATCCGGTCGGCAGTGCTTTCGCCCTCGTTGATTCCGAGTTCCTTTTTAAACTCTTCCAACACTTTATCGTTGCCTTTTAAATAACAAGCGGTTCCAGTACAAACTGAGATAACCGCTTTGCCGGGGGCATCTAACTTGAAAAAGTTGTAGAAGGTCAGAACTTCATAAATCCGCGCCAGGGGAATTCCCATTCCGTTGGCAATGTCAACGGCGTCTTCCCAAGGCACATAACCCTTCACACTCTGAATTTCGTGCAGGGCCATAATCAGAGACCCTCTTTTCTTGCGCCATTTGGCGGCAACCTGCGAGGCAGCTGAAGCGTCGGTCATAATTTTACCTTTCGAAAGATTGAGTTCAGTCCGCAAACGCCGTTTGTCAGCTTTTCCGGACAATAACGTTATGCTATCAGACTATTCGTAAACAAAACCTTATTCAAGCACAAAAAAGACTTATCGGAAAAAAACGTATGTAAATTGAAAGATTTAATAAAAAAGGAGAGCCTTCCGCCCTCCTGATGCGCCTTTTGACATAAATCAGCCGGCCTGCCGGCCTCCCTGCAGCTCTTTGGTCAGACGATACTGCTGCATATTGATTTCCTTGCCGCTTTTCTCCGCGGACGCCGCCCGGCTTTTTTCCGGATCGATTCGCAGTTCCGGTCTTTCGCCCTGACGATCTTCCGTCGCCGGTTTATCTTCGTTCCGAAAGGCCTCGCCCGTTCCCGGCCGGCCGCTCAGAGCCAGAAGTTTCTGCCGGTCGGTTTTCTTTTCCTCCCTGCTTTTTCCTTTGTTCGGATCAATCCCCTGCTCGGCAGCTTTTCGTTTAAATTCCGGCGTGGCATAATCCGGAACCAGCGTCGCCGTTTTAAGGCTTTCTTCGGCCTTTGCCGCCGTATGCTCCATTTTTGTCAGGCTTGCCTCGTTAACCGCGCCGCCTTTTTCCGCCGCCGGAAGTTCTTTGGCCTTATAAGCCTCCTCCATTGCCCGGCCGGCTTTCACGCTTGGCAATGCCTTTGCTTCTTCGGCGCTGAATCTGACTTCGTTGGCGCTGCCGTCCGCAACCTTTCCGGCCTGCCGTATTCTTCGGCGTTGCAAGGTTTCAAGTTTCTCGCGCAGTTTTTCGATTTTCCGCTCCAGTTCGGCACGACGCAGCTCGTCGGACTTCTTCTTGTCTTCGCCTGCAGTTTTCGGTGGCATACTTTTATTTTTATCGGCTTTTTCGCCGTCTTTGGTCACAAACCGGCTTTCCGTACGGACAGCCGTAACGCCTTTCTCGTTTTCTTTCTGAAGTTTTTTAAACGCACGTTCCTGTCGGCGCTCTTCTTTTATCAGCCTCTTTTCCGCCGCCCGGCTCAAACCGGCTCCGGCCAACCGCAAACCTTTGCCGCGCCCGTTAATCTGCGCTCGGCTGCTCCTTTCCGCCTGAATGGCCGAAACCGCGCTGACCCCGCGCGCCACTTCTTTCAATTTGGTGTTTTCGCTGCGTTTGAGGGCCGAAGCCACGCCGGCCGCCGTCATTGCCGCTGCCGCGGCTTCCGGAGACGGGCGCAGTCGGCCTTTCTCTTCCGGCGTTTTTTCTTCCTTTTTGCCTTTGTCTTCTTTTTTTCCGTCGTTGCCGCCCTTTCCGTCCTTATCGGCATAAACCCTTTGTTTCGGGCTGAAACCGATTAAGTCGGGCAGTTCTTCGCGGCTGTCGGAACTGATGATTCTTTCCAAACGTTCCTTTTTTCGTCCGGCAATCTCTTCCAGCAGGCGGCAGTCGGCCAGCTCCTCTTCCGCCCATTGAATGTCGATAACCTTACCTTCCCTGGCTTCTTTGGCTTTCTCGATTTCCTTTTTCAGAGCCTCGATTTCTTCCCTGATCCGCTTTTCGTCAGCCTTGGCCAGCTCCAGACGATGCGCGGCTTCCGCCTTGTACGTCTCGTCCTCGGTCTTTTTTTCTTCTTTGTCCTGAGCCATCGGCTGTCTCCGCCCGGTTGTTTTTTGTCTATTATAACACCGATTCTGCGCACGGCAAAATAAAATCTGCAAATTTTTAAAAATATTAGTTTTTTTATAAGATATTTTGGTTATAATCCATAACGATTTGTACAAATAAAACTCTGATGATATGAAAAAATTAAACGTCTACATCGCCAAACAGATTTTTGTCGGCTTCCTGCTGGTAACTTTTTCGCTGCTGTCCATCCTTTGGCTTACCCAATCGCTGCGCTTTGTCGAACTGATTACCAACAAAGGGCTGCCGCTCAGCCTGTTTATCGAAATGACGTCGCTTCTGATGCCGAGGCTGTATATCATTCTGTCGCCGATAGCCTTGTTTGTCGCCGTCCTTTTCGTTTACAACCGCATGCTTTCCGACCGCGAACTGGTTGTAATGAAATCCGCCGGCATCAGCCCCTGGCAAAACGCCAAACCCGCGCTGTTCATGGGTATCGCCCTTTCCGTCTTCGGACTGTATGTCAACAATATCGGCATCCCGCAGGCTGAAAAGGCTTTTAACGAATTGGAGTGGAAAGTCAAAAACGATGTTTCGCACCTGATGTTCCGGGAAGGCGAATTTACCACTTTGCAGTTTAATCTGACCGTTTTCGTTACCACGCACGAAAAAGACGGCTCTCTGACCGGCATTCTTGTCAACGACGAGCGCAACCCGAAAACCAAAACGACGCTGTCTGCCGAGCGCGGACGCATTGTTTATACAGACAAAGGCCCACGGATTATCCTCGTCAACGGCGTGCGACAGGAAATTAACCGGAACAATTCGCAGTTCTCGTCATTGGCCTTCGACCGTTATTCGGTCGATTTCGGCACGACCGGCCCCAAAAAGGAAAAGGAAGAAGGCGTTCGCGAAAAAACGCTGATAGAACTTTTCAACGCCCGCAGCGACCCAAGCCTGACTCCTACCGAGGCAAACCGTTACATTACCGAAGGCAACAAACGCCTGTTAACGCCTTTGTACAATCTGGCCTTTGCACTGCTGGCCTGCACCGGGTTGCTGGTCGGCAACTTTAACCGCCGCGGCCAAACCAAAATCATTTCCGTATCTATCTTTATTATGGTTCTTATCCAGGCGGGAGATCTGGCCTTTACCAACCTTTCGGCCAAAAACCTTTATTTTCTGCCGCTTTTATACGCAAATTTTCTGGTCCCGCTGATGACTTGCATTTATCTCTTATTGTTCTATAATCCGGCTTTCTTTACGCGGAAGAAAAAACTCAGGGAAAGTACGGATGAATAAAGTTTTCGGCAAAAAAATCCTTTGGACGGCAACGGCTCTTTGGGCCGCTTCGGCTGTTTCCGCCGCCGCGTTTGAACCGGATCCTTTCGGCAGGGAGCCGGATAAGGCCAAACCCTATGCCGAACTGGAACCGAGCTACAACATTACCTCTTTCATGGACGCCAAACCGCAGCCGGCCGCCGGAGTTGAAAAAGAAACCGACGATATTTATTTCAGTGCCGACGAAATGATCGACAACAAAGACATGCAGACCATTACCGCTGTCGGCGACGTCAATATTATCCGTAAGGACCAGACGCTGAAGGCCGACAAGGTCATTTACAACCAGAAAGACGATATTGTCACGGCCGTCGGCAACGTCAGCATCGTTCAGGCCGACGGAACCGTCGTTTTTTCCGACTATGTCGAACTTGACGACAAAATGACCAAAGGCCACATGACCGACGTCCGCATCATCATGAAAGACGAAACCCGCATCGCGGCCAGCAAATTCCGCAAAATGGCCAACGACAACAAGGTTATGGAAAACGTCGTCTACTCGCCCTGCGACGTCTGCCGCAGCAAAGACCCGCTTTGGCAGATTAAGGCGCGAAAGGTAAAACACGACGCAAAAAATCAGGATGTTTACTACAACGACGCATTCATTGAAGTCAAGGGCGTGCCGGTTTTCTACACGCCGTTTCTCTCGCACCCTGATCCTTCCGTCAAACGCCGTTCCGGTTTTATCGCCCCGACAATCGGAAGCTCCTCTTATCTGGGCGGCTACTTTCAGCCTCGTTATTTTTGGAACATTTCAGATCATGAAGATTTGCTGTTTGCACCGATGTTAAGCTCGGACAAAGGCATCGTCTGGAACGGCGAATACCGCAAATATTTCTATAAAGGCGACATTGATGCGCAGGGTTCTTTTCTCACGGACGAAGACAAAGACAAGAACCGCGGCAACCTGTTTTTAAAGGCCCGTTATGAAATTAACGACTTCTGGCTGACCGACACAGATATTAATTACGCTTCTGACAGCCTGTATCTGAAAGACCTCTCCCTCCCGTATAAGGACAATGCCTGGCTGACCTCGCGGATCCGCTTGCAGGGATTTGACAACCGCAATTACGCCTCGGCCGAAGCCTACTATTACAAACTGGTCAGTTACAATCTTCGCGAAGCGGACAAAAACGAGTTTAACCGCCGCAATCTCAACAAACCTTTCGTCGCCCCGCTGATTTCTTACGAAAACATCAGCGATGTCGGCACTTACGGCGCCTACACCAAAACCAATCTCGACTTTGCTTCCGTTTACCGCGAAGACGACGTTTCCACCCAGCGCGCTTCAATGATAAATTCATGGGTGCTGCCCTACACCAGCCCCTACGGCGAAAAATACCGCATGGTCGCTTCGGTAAAGTCCGACCTTTACTACGTCGACAATTATACCAACGAAGATGACCAAAACTTTACCGGCGGCGTTGCCCGCGTCTTCCCGCAGGTCGGTTTGGAATGGCGCCTGCCCTTTGTCCGCGCGACCGAAAACTCCCGTCAGATTCTGGAACCGGTCATTGTCGCCGTCGCCGCGCCGAACGGCGGCAACAAAGCCGATAAAATTCCAAACGAAGACAGTCAGGATATTGAACTTTCCGATTCTAACGTCCTCGACCTCGACCGTTATCCCGGTTACGACCGCAATGACACGGGCAGCCGTATCAGCTACGGCATCAACTGGAGTTCTTATGGCAACATCCTCGGCCGCACTTCAGCCTTCATCGCCCAAAGTTACAAATTCAACAAAGACGAAAGCTTTACGCAGGGCATCGACGAAGACAGCAACTTTACCGACTATGTCGGCCGTATCTATGCCGCACCGGCCGATTATCTGGACTTAACTTATCGTTTCCGTCTGGACAAAGACACTTTCGACATTAACTACAGTGAACTGGGCACGTCTTTCGGCCCCAGCATGCTGCGCGGCTATATCTCTTATATCTATCTGCAGAGAAACGATTCGGCAGCTTACGCCTATGATGCCCGCGAACGTAAAGAACTCTATACGTCACTGACCGCCAAACTGACGCGCGACTGGAGCCTGACCATTTACAACCGCCAGGATTTGGCGCCCAAAGGCGGTTCTATCGAACACGGTGCCGAAATAATTTATGAAGACGAATGTCTGAAACTGATAACCGACATCCACCGCTACCATTCCAACGATCCGGAATATGAAGGAAATTACGAATTCAGCGTTTCCTTCCTGTTGAAAACGCTCGGCGGCTTCGGTTCCAAATAAGTTTTTTAAGATAAGGAGAAAGTTAATGAGAAAATTTTTTGCGACGGCTTTCCTGCTTGGTATAACCTCAGTTTTTCCGGCTCAGGCGCTCGACCTTTCCTCCATCGGCCAAAGCACCAAACCGGCCGGCAGCTCGGTCATGTTTCAAAATGACGGCGAAAACAAAGAAAACGAAACCTCCGTTGTCCGTCAGCAGCCTGATGAGCCGGCCGCCCCGGCAACAACGCCTGCCGCGCCGAAACCCCAGAAGCTTTTTCCCGGTGCCGTTAAAATCGTCGCCGTCGTCAACGGCGAAATTTTAACGACCGAAGATTTGGAAAACAGGGTCAATGCCTTCGTCATGAACACCCGCATCCCCGTCAACGACCAGACCCGCAACATGATCGTCCAGCGCACGCTGCAGGCAGCCATTGACGAAAAGCTTAAACTCCAGGACGCCGAAAAAAACGGCATTGTCATAACCGACAAGGACATTGACCAATCCGTTCGTTTTTTTGAAACCAGCAACAAAATCCCTCAGGGCAAACTCCGGCAGATTCTCAAAGACAGCGGCGTCAGCTATCAGGTGTTTCTGCAACAGATGAAATCCGATTTGGCCTGGATACGCGTTATCCGCAAACTGTCAATGGCCGAAGGAGAACTGACCCAGAAAGAAATTGAAGAAGCCCAGGCAGAAGCCGACCGCGACCTCAGCACCGCAAAATATATGGTTTCCGAAATTCTCATCAAACGCAAAAACGCCAAAAATCTGGAGGGTCTGGTCGCCAACCTGCGGCAGGATCCCCGTTTTGAACTCTATGCCATGCAGTTTTCGGAAGCTCCGAGTTCTTCCAAGGGCGGCAGCCTTGGCTGGATTAACCGGGAACGTCTTATAACCCCGCTTAAAAACGCTCTCGGCAAACTGAAACCCGGCGAAGTTTCTGATCCGGTCAAAGTCGGACAGGATTACTATATCCTCAAGCTTGACAAGATATTCGACCCCAAACGCGATAAAACCGAAACCCCCACTCAGGAAAACATCAAAAAATTCCTTGAAGAGCGCCGCATGGAAGAAATCGCCGCCCGCCATCTGCAGGAACTGCGTCAGGCGGCGGTTATAGAGGTCAGAATGTAAAATGAGTCTCAGTCTTGAAGAAAAAATAAATATGCTTCCCTCGCTTCGCGCTACGGTCGAAGCACACGGATTGCTGGCTAAAAAGGCTCTCGGGCAGAATTTTCTTCTCGACCGCAACATTACCGGCAAAATCATCAGGCTTTCGCTGAATGCGCAAAACCTCTCCGATTATCGCGGCGCCGCCGTGTACGAAGTCGGCCCCGGCCCGGGCGGCCTGACCCGTGAAATTCTCCGCGCCGAACCGGACAAGCTGACCGTGGTTGAAATGGACGAACGCTGCATTGCCATTATGGAAGAAATCAAAACCAAAGTCGGAGAACGCCTGCAAATCGTCAACGGCGACGCCTTGAAGCAGAACTTTGCCGAACTTAATCAAACTCCACGCCATATTGTCAGCAACCTTCCCTACAACATTTCCGTCCCGCTGCTGGTCGGCTGGCTGAAAGAAATAGAAAATTTTGCCAGCCTGACCCTTATGTTCCAAAAAGAAGTCGCCGACCGCATTTTGGCGCCCGTCGGCAGCAAAGACTATGGCCGCATATCTATTTTGTCTCAGCTGCTCTGCAAAATCGAAAAACTCTTTGATCTTAATCCCGAATGTTTCGTGCCTGCACCGAAAATCTGGTCTTCGGTTCTCCTCTTTACGCCGCTCCGCAGCGGACTTTCCGCCAAAGACATCGCCGGCATCGAAAAGCTGAGCGCTTTGGCATTCGGACAGCGCCGCAAAATGATTCGTCAAAGCCTTAAATCGATTCCCGGTCTGGAAAAAATATGCTGTGAACTGCAAATTCCGCTGACTTCCCGAGCAGAACAAATTACGCCAAATCAGTTTCTTGCCCTTGCCCGTCGCCTTTAATAAAATTTTGTCGATTTTTGTTGATTTACGTTTAAAGCTGTAGTATAAGGAGGGCTCAAAAACTCTAAATTATGATGCAGCATTAACTATTATATACAGAAGTTAAACCTCAAAAACAGAAAAATTATGGCAACAGCAACATTAAGACGGAAAGAAGCAGTAAACATTATCCGTCGCAAAACAGCCTTCTCCAAAGAACAGGTTGAAGGTCTTATGATTTCCTTAAACAACGGAAAGGTGTCTTATCCTTATTTTAAGGAAATAGTCGAACTGATGCGCTGTCGTGCCGGCCGTTCCTCATTCGCTCTTAACAATCAGGCCGAATGGAAATATGTCGAGCGCCGTTTGCGTGATTCTGATCTCCCGGCAGTCAAATTTGCCGAATATTTTTGCTCAGACCCACAGACTTCGGCCGAAATTCGCGCCGAACTGATGAAACCGAAAACCACGGCCGCGCAGGTAAAACAGTTTTTGGCCGATTGCCTGAACGTCAAAGCCGACCAGTTGGATGAAAACACCCGGATAGATCTAATGCTTCCGGCTGATTTCAAAGATTACAATTTTTATCTGACCGTCCTGAACTGGTGTCGGCAGAGGTTTGGAAAATTCCCGGACAAAGACCTTGTTTCCAAAGGCACCGTCAGGGATTTAATCGCATTTTTTTCCGATGAATAGAAAAATTTAACTTCTTTTCCAGAGAGCCCTCAAACGGCTCTCTTTTTTATGCAAACATATTTTTGTCCATTTCGCCTAAATAAAGCTTGATTTTTTTGTCCGATGATGCTACTTTGTCTTCATTAAAACCTTATAAATTTATATAGATTATGAACAAAAAAGAAGTTTCTGCTTTATTGGCCCAGGAGCTGGTAAACAGATCACCGAAATTGAAACCTCTTTATGCAAATGCAAACGGAGAGGTTGTATTTAACGCCAAAGACGAGGTACAGGTAGCCGAAGTTTTGATGAAGGCCCCGGCTTTTTTCAGACCCGCAGTCTTTTGCAGCGCCGTAAAAGCCGTTGCAAAACAGACCAATCAGAAGTTCTGCAGACTCGCATTGGAATATTTCCAAAAGAAACTGAGTTTTGAAGCAATCGTAAATTTTTATTGCGGAGAAACTCTCAGCCTGTTGAACTTTCAGGATTCTTACGACATCAAAACCTTCTTTATCAAAAAGTCGGGATGTTTTGTCCGGGATCTTGAGCGTCCGGTTTCCAGCCCCGTCATTCCGCGTACTCTTCTGATCGACCTGGTTGAAGCGCTCGAATTTTTGACCGGTCGCCCGCTGAGTTCGGAAGACAATCAGCCTTTGGCCTACTTGGATTCGGAAGCCACTTTTGCCGACATTGCCGAATATTTCAGCGCCGGCAGCAACAAGGTCAACGATATCCGTGCCCGGATTCTGAAAGCCTTGCCGCCGACCAAAGAACAGCTGATTGAGCGGTTCCGCACAAAAACCGCGGTTATCTTTTCTCAGCAGGTCGGCGAAAAACTGGATGAGGACTTTCTGAAGAAGAAAGTAAAACAACTGCATCCGGTCGGCTTTGGCCCTCAGGAATGGGATTTGGCCGTAGCCTGGACCGAAGACGAACTTGATGTTCAGGTATTCCACCGTCTGTCAACCGAAATTTCCGACGACAGCACGGTCAGAGATCTGCTCGATCTCTTTTGCAAGACTTTCGAGCAGAAATTAAAATAAAAATTATGTTTAACTTTCGGGAGGAGTTGCTTAACCGCACCCTCCCTTAATTTTTAAACAGCTTTTACCACAGAAGTTTTTACAAAGACAGAGAATCAGAAAAATAATAGATTTATCTTACTCAGTTCCCCATTATACAAACTTTTTAGCCAGGGGATGCTTGCTCTGCACCTTCTTAATTAACGCTTCTGAAATGATATGCGTATAAATTTCGGTCGTGCCGATATCTTCATGGCCGAGCATTCTCTGCACCGAACGCAAATCGACGTCATGATTAAGCAAATGGGTCGCAAAAGAATGGCGCAAAACATGCGGGGTAACCCTTTCGCGCGGCAGTCCCGCCTCAATCGCCGCCGCCTGAATATTCTTAAAAAAAGCGTCACGGGTAACATGTCCGGAGGAAGAAACTTTTGACGGAAAAAGCCAGACGGATTTCCGCCCTGCCTTCAAAAAGAAATCCCGATACCCCATATATTCTGAAACGGCATTCAGAGCCGCCGGCGCAACCGGCACGATTCGCTCCTTGCTGCCCTTGCCTTTTACCATAATCTGCCTTTTGTCATAATTCAGACAGTTTTCCGGCAAGCTGACCAGTTCAGATACGCGCAAACCGCAGGCATACATCAGTTCCAGCATTACCGCGGTACGACGGTGTCGGCAGTCGTCATGCGCTTTGGCCGCGGCAATCAACCGCCTGATTTCTTCTTCGGTCAGAAATTTCGGCAACGGCTTTTTCTGCTTCGGCGACAAAATATTGGCAGCCGGATTGTCTTTGATTTCCCTTTCGGAATAAAGGAACTTGAAATATTCGCGCAATGCTGAAATTTTCCGTGCAATCGTTTTCGGCGCCAGCTTGTCCTTACTCAGTTTCTGTACAAATGCGGAAATGTGGCTCTGACGAAAAGCCGACACATCGGAAACCTTTGCAAATGCGGCAAACTGTTCAACATCGCGCCGATAGGCCGCCAGCGTATTTTGCGCCGCACCTTTTTCCGCCGCCATCATTTCCAGAAAATCGTCAATGCCGAAATTTTCCATAAAAAGCCTTAGTTATTCAAAAACGTATTTTCCAAAGGCTGTTCGACATGTTCCGTCTTTACGCTGACTTCGCGCGAAACCACAAACAGAATTCCGGCCAGCGCAACAGCGCCCAAAACGTAAAATATAGCGTTTGATTTTTTCTGTCTCATGTTATATAACCTTATAAAAAATATTGATAATTACTTAATTCACTATATTATTTATCAAAAGAGATTGAAAGAAAAATTAAGAAAAAATGCAACAGTTTGATAAAATAATTTTGCTGGTCGGCCTGATGGGCAGCGGTAAAACCAGCGTTGGCAAAAGACTGGCAAAGAAACTTGATCTTCCGTTTGTCGACGGAGACCAGGAAATTGAAAAAGCCGCCGGGTTGTCTTTGGTAGACGTATTAAAATGTTTTGGCGAAGAAGAATACCGCGCCGGCGAACAGCGGGTTATGAAACGCCTTCTGCAGGGAACGCCCTGCGTTCTGGCATCGGGCGGCGGTTCTTTCGTTGCCGAACAGACCCGGGCATTGGCTAAGGATCATGCCATTACCGTCTGGCTCAAAGCCGATGTCGACGTCCTTTACCACCGTACGGCCGGACGCAAACATCGTCCGTTTCTAAAAGGCAACGACGAACATCTGAAAAACAAGCTGGAAAAATACATCAGTGAAGAATACCCCTATTATTCGCAGGCCGACATTGTCGTCGAAACCCGCGAAGAACAGGTTGACAACACCGTCCAGCGTGTTGTTGAAGCCATAACCGACTTTCTTCAGGATAAAAAATGATAGTTTCAATCGCCGCGGTCATCGCCTTTCTCCTCCTCTCAGCTTTCTTTTCCGGATCGGAAACTGCCTTGACCGGAGCGTCGCAGGCTTTTATGCTTGATCAGGAAAAAAACGAGCATAATCCAAAAGCCAAAACCATCAATCGCCTGTTCAAACACCGGGACAAGCTGATTATCACGACTCTGCTGGGTTCCAATCTGTTCAACACCATGGCCACCTCGCTGGCTACCAGCGTCCTCATCAGCCTGTTTGGCAGCGAAGGCGTCGCCTACGCTACGGTTATTATGACGGTTTTGATTCTTATTTATACCGACATGCTGCCCAAAAGCTATTCGGTAAAACACGCCAACGCCGTTGCTCTGGTCGTCGCGCCGATGGTCAATTTCTGGGTTGCCGTCTTTTCGCCGCTGACTTACGTACTCCAGAAAATCGTCAATCTTACTTTCCGCCTGTTCAAACTTCACTCCTCGGGCGAAAACAGCGAAGACGCCGCCATTTCCGAAATCCGTGGCGCAATAGACATGTATAAGGGTGAAGAAATCAAGGAAGAAAGCGAAATGCTTAAAAGCATTCTTGATTTGGACGACGTCGAAGTTTACGACGTTATGAACCATCGCCGCAACCTGTTTGCACTCAACGTCGACATGCCGGTAAAAAAAATGGTCGACAAAGTCAAAAATTCGCCGTTCTCGCGTATTCCGCTTTATCAGGACAAACCGGAAAACATCGTGGGCGTCATCAGAGTCAAACATCTGTTGAAAGAATGCGTCGATAAGAAAAACGATTTTTCCAAAATCGACGTTCGCAAACTGATGTCGGCGCCATGGTTCATTCCCGAAAACACAACCCTGCTGCAACAGCTGCAAATGTTCCGCAAACGCCGGGAACATTTTGCCATTGTTGTCGACGAATACGGTACCCTGCAAGGCGTTGTCACGCTGGAAGACATTCTTGAGGAAATCGTCGGTGACATCAACGACGAAACCGACATTCAGAATCTCGATACCATGGGCATTCGCAAAAACGGCGAAAACAGCTGGCTGGTCGACGGACAGGTTCCCATCCGCGACATCAACCGCAAATTCGGTTGGAACATCGACGACGAATGCGCCGTTACCGTTGCCGGCTACCTGCTGGAGATGACACAGTCGATTCCCGAACCGGGACAAAAATTCGTCTTCGGCGGCCTGTTGTTTGAAATTGTCAAACGCAACAAGAACCAGCTCAGCCTGATAAAAATTACACCGCAGACGGATGAAAGCGCCGCAGCCGAAAAGAAATCCGATTAAAGGCAGTTTTCCAGCGTTTCGGACAGTTCCGCCAAAAACGGCAGCGTTTTGGCCGTTACGTTTTCCGGTCTTTCATAAAAATCCCTGTACGCGCGGCCGATTTCCAGCTGCAATACCTGCGGTTTGCCGGTCTGCATCTGCATTCGCGCCGTAAAAGCTTTCATTCCGGCGATTCCGCTATAATGCGGATGATTAAGCACCATTCGCAGCCCATAGCTTTTTCCCAGTTTTTCAACGGCTTTGAGTGCCTTGGCATAGGCATCGGCTTCCAACAGCCCGGTACCTGCTGCCAATTCAAATTTTTCATGATCGACCATACCGTGCAAATCCAGAAAAAAATAACCGGATAAACCTCTCTCTTTCACAAATTCGTCGGCCAGATATTCCCGCTCCAAATAAGCCGTGCGGATAAGCGTAGAGATACCGCGGTCTTCGCCAACCAGCTCAGCCAGCGCGCCGGTAAACAAATCAGCGGCCTTGACCCGTCCGTTAAGCTGCGTTTTGACAGCATGCGGCGCCGACAGCACCAGCTTCGAACCACGATTAGTAAAGACAAAAGCTTCCTTGCCGGCGCCAAAGCCGTTATTCTGAATATATTTCCGGTTTAATTCCGACAGTTTTGCCAGCATGCCTTGCTCCTGACGGCTCTATCTGGCCGCCAAAAGCGACAGTGAAGAAATCGTATCGCCCATGCCGACCAGCGTCAGCGGCTTTTCGATGATTATCGTCGGCAGGGCAATGACGTCAAAACCGTCATAAGAACCGATACCGGTTTCAACCAGCTTCTCATTGCCGATAAAATCTGCCAAATCAGTCAGCTCGTGCAAACCAACGTCGGAAACTTCGCGTCCGCAGGCCCAAAGCAGATTTTCAGCTTTGTTGATATTGCCGGTACCGGCTTTGCCCGCAGCGACGGTTGCCGCCAGCATCATGCCGCGCAGATTGGCTTCCGGCGAAATTCTGAACCCTTTGTCAGCCAGCGTTATATACAGCCCGAACATATGCAGTTGGATTCGCGGTGCCCCGATATGATGTTTGATTTTCAGCAGCGCCTTGAACATATTGACGCTCGTCGTATGAACATTGCATTCTTCCGCCAGTTTCTCCTCGCCGATAACTTCCAGAATGTCTATCGCTTCCCTCTCGTTAATGCCGATGGAATCCGCCAGCGGCGCAATCTTCCTAATCAGCGCCCGGCGAACCGCAATGTCCTGCGTCGAGGCTATTTCCAGATGAATCAGGCTCCCCTGGGCTTTCCAGGCTTTGATAATCGGCAGAATATCGTCTTGCAGCTTAACGCCGTTATTTTGCTCCGTAAGGGCATGAAAACCGGAAAGAACGATATATTCCGCCTTATCCCTGCTCAACGCGCGGATAAAGTTCTCGTCAACCACCAAATGCAGATTCAACGGATCATAAGTTGCAATAAAACGATTTGACTTCGGACACACAAACTTTTCGCCGTCAACGCTTACGCTGTCGTCCTTGTCAAATTCGATAATCCAGTGAATCAGCGGAATATCGGTCTGACGATCAATCTTGCAGGCCGGTTTTTCAACGCCTTTTTCGTCATAGGAAACCAGATTATCCAGTTTCAAAAACTGGTCGGCCTGCAGCTTCGGCAGCGAATTGGTATGGGCAATGACTTTGCCGACGCCGGCCACCGCCAGCGCATTGGCGACAATGCCGCCCTGACCGCCCATTTGCAAACGGTCATACCCCAGATTTTTAACCATCCAGTCATAAACGGTCTTATCTTCGGTCAGCCATTCCTCGGCAATGCCGCTTTTAAAACACTTGAAAATGCCCTTAACGACATCTGACGGCGCCAGCAGCTTGGTTCTTTCAATATTCGTCAGATCCCGGAGCGAAAGCTTTTCCACGGCAATCAGTTTTTCCAAATCGGCGCCCTTCAGTTTCAGCACCGCATCAACATTGGTATTAAAAGCCGTTGCCGCTGACTTTACCTGCCTGACGTTTTCCAGAATGCCGGGAACCTGCTTAAATTTTTCGGCCCAGATTTCTTTCAGTTCTTCGTTTTTCATTGTTAACCCCGTAAAAAAAACAGCCGGCGGAAAACATCTGCCGGCTGTGACCAGATAAAGCTATTCGTCGTCGTCGTCCGCAGCCTGAACCTCGACAACCGGCTCATTTTCGGCTTTTTCGACATAGAGCCGCCAATGGCTCTGGCCAAAAGCGTTACAGTGCGGACAAACGGCTTCCCATTCCGCGGAAGCATGACCACATTCGTCGCAAACCCACATCGCGTCATCGGCACAGCTGGCTTCTTTTTCTTTCCATTTGGCCGCTTCCTTCTTGTCATTGTTGCTGAATTTCTCATATTTCGAAATCATTCCCGCCAGCTTCTTGGTTGCCGGATTGTTAATCAGGAACATTTCTATTTCGGCTTTGGCCTTGCCCCACAATCCCGCTTCGGTCGCCAGCTCGGCCAGAATAATGTTGTTCAGCGACGGACGCAGAACGTTAGTCTGCGACAAAGTTTCCATCCGCTGGATTTTGGCGGTAATGTCATCTTTCGGATACAGCTTCAGATATTCGTAAGCCACGTCGGCAGTCGGATTTTTTGCCCAGGCATTCAACAGAACCTTTGCCGCCTTGCGGAACTGATTGTCGTTCGCCACATAATAGCGGGCCATGGCCACCGCGGCCGGAACCAGCGTTTCGTCACATTCAATCGCCTGCGAACAAAGCCTGAAGAAATTGACGTCGTCGCCTTTTTTCTGAGCTTCCAGCGCCATTTCAAACAGCACGATGGCTTTCAGGCGTTTAAACTTGTCCTGCGGAATAATTTTTTTCTTAATCCCCGAAGAGAGCACCTGCAAAGCGCCGTCCCAATCTCCGGCTTTGGCACGAAGTTCAAAAGCGCTTTCAATGACCCAGTACAGATCCTGGCGAAGTTCGAAAGCCTTGTTTGCCGTTGCCAGCGCCTCGGCAAACTCTTTTTTCTGCATCTGCGCTTCAACCGCGGCTTTCATGCCGACCAGCCGGATATCTTCGTTTTTCATGATTTTGGCGGAGAGTTTTTCCATCTTGTCAAAATCTTTTTCGCCCTTGTAAATCTTCATCTTCAGCAAATCGATTATCGGGTCGTTGCCGATAAGTTTTTTCAGCGCGCGCAAATTCATGCGGGCTTCTTTCATGTCGCCGGCGGTAATGCTTGTCATCGTCCGCAGCACCAACAGCAGCGAATTGTCAAAATCATGGCGGTTGATGACGATTTTTTCGCTGATTTTGTCTGCCAGCACGTTAATCGCCTCGCCTTCGTTGACCGTATTGCCCAAATTATAGCGGTAGGTTTCCTTTACCTGAGCCATGACCAGCTTGCGCAAAATCCGGTTCAGGAAATCAACTACTGCCACAAAAACCAATACCAGCAGCATCGCTTCCGGAATGGAAAAGCGGTTGACATAACCGCGCCAGTCCACGGTAATCACGCTGTTTTTATCCGACATCCACACGGCTAATGTAAAAATCAGACCAATAAAAATAAAAGACGAAATTTTTCTAGTCATGGTTGGTCTCTCCTTTAAGATAGTTCACTTTCATCAAAGCCAGCGAATGAGTGGAAATCCGGCTCACCGCTCTGTCAAATTCAATTCTTGCCCGTGCTTCGGACATCCAGCCGCTCAAGGCGGCATCGGCCGCGGCATCTTTGTGCTGCGCTTCGTCAAGCAGGCTGACGGCCTTGGCGATTTTGCCTGCATCAACCAGTTTTTTGGCCTTTTCGAGAACCTTGTCTTCTTCAAATTCCGGAGCCTCTTCCTTAACCCGTTTGACCTTGATAATCTCGTTCAGCTTGCTGTTCAGACGGTCCTTCCAGGTTTTGGCAAACTCTTCTTTCTGTTGTTCGAGCAGTTCGGTGTAAATTTTGTTAAAACCGTCAGTCAGCGTCTTTTTTGATTTGATTCCCTGCGGCGCGTATTTGACGATTTCCGCCACCGGCTGGCTGATTTTCTCATCGCCTCTGGCCAAAAGGTCAAGAACCTCAGCCTCATATGCAAAAGGCTCGCCCTTGGCAGCCGCTTCCTTAATCATCATGGTTGCGCTCAAAATCAGCGCTCCGTCGTCGGAAATTTTCGCCAACTTGCCCATCTGCGCTTCGGCTTTGTCCATTCTGGTCAGAAGCCCGAGCACAAGTGCCACGTCGGCCTTGGAATCAATCACGTTCAGATTTTGCTTTTCAATAGCGTTCAGCCTGTCCTTCATTTCGGCCAGCGATTCGTCGTCAATCATGACGTTTGCGGTCGTCGGCGCCTGATTCTCCAGCCTGTACTGCATATCCGCCAGCTGTCGCTGCAAAGAACCGACTTCCTGCCGCAGCGTTTCCAGCGGGTCAGGCTCCTGCACGGCATTCCGACGGTGCAGTTCTTCCAGATAGACATAGGCCTTTTTAACCGCCTGCGGATAAGCCGCCGCTCCGATAACGGCCAAAATAACGACCAGCCAGACAAACAGTTTCAGTTTGGAAACCCCGGCCTTCGGCATTTTTTCCGCGGCAGGTTTCTCTTTCGTCCCGGAATCCTCGGTTTTGACCATTTCTCAATCCTTTTGCTGATAATTCTTGGCAATTTTTCATTTATAGTTTATTACTATGCCTATAATGTATTAAGAATTTGCAAAAACTGCAACAGATTTTAGGATATTCGGATGATAGTTTTAGGAATAGAAAGCAGCTGTGACGAAACCGCCGCCGCCATTGTCAGCGACAAGCGCGAAATTCTGGGCGAAAGTCTGCTTTCTCAGGAAGAACATAAGGCTTTCGGAGGCGTGGTTCCCGAAATTGCCGCCCGTTCGCATCTTGAACATATTGACGAGATAATCGAACTCTGCGTCAAACGCGCCGGCATAAAGCTGGAGGACGTCGACGCAATTGCCGCTTCTTCCGGTCCCGGCCTCATCGGGGGGGTCGTCGTCGGCGTCATGGCGGCCAAAGCTCTGGCCCTGGCTCTGAACAAACCGTTTGTCGCCGTCAATCATCTGGAAGGCCACGCGCTTGCCGCCCGCCTGACCAGCGACGTATGCTATCCCTACCTGCTGCTTCTGGTTTCCGGCGGCCACTGTCAGATTCTGGTCGTTAAGGATGTCGGCGAATACGAACGTCTCGGCACCACCATTGACGACGCGGCAGGCGAAGCTTTCGACAAAGTAGCCAAAATGCTCGGGCTCGGCTATCCGGGCGGCCCGATGATTGAAAAAATGGCCGCCGTCGGCAATCCCGACCGTTTTGTTCTGCCCCGTCCGCTGATTGGTTCCGGCGACTGCAACCTTTCTTTTTCCGGCTTGAAAACCGCCGTGCGCAAAATCATTGAATCCTATTCCGAAGACGGCAGCATCGAACACGCCATCATGCGCAAACGCGAAGCCGCCGACATCTGCGCCGCCTTTCAGGTTGCCGCCACCGACTGCCTGACCCGCAAACTTGCCAAGGCAATCGCCTATTTCAAACAAAACTATCCTCAGGGCAAAGATCTGGTCGTTTCCGGCGGCGTAGCGGCCAACACGTTTCTGCGCGGCAAACTTAAAGAACTGGCCGACAAAAACGGTCTGGAATTTTCCGCCCCGCCGATACGTTTCTGTACTGACAACGGCGTAATGATTGCCTGGGCCGGATTGGAAAGATTCGCCAAAGGCTACGTCAACGACCTTGATTTCAAGCCGCGTCCCCGTTGGCCGCTGGACGATAAAGCGCCCAAAGCCGCCGGAGCCGGAGGAGTAAAAGCATAATGCGCAGCAAAAAAGAAATTATGGAGATTATGGACATCTTCAATCAGCGCGATCCCAATCCGCGCTGCGAACTCGACTACCAAAACGCCTACACGCTGCTGGTAGCGGTCGTTCTGTCCGCACAGGCCACCGACAAAGGCGTCAACAAAGCGACCAAAGCCCTGTTTGCCGTTGCCGACACCCCGCAGAAAATGCTTGCTCTCGGCATCGACAAACTCAAAGAATACATTAAAACAATCGGCCTGTTCAACAACAAGGCCAAAAGCATCATGGCTCTGAGCAAAGATCTGGTCGACAAATACGGCGGCGAAGTTCCGCATAACCGCGAAGCTTTGGAAAGCCTCGCCGGGGTCGGACGCAAAACAGCCAACGTCGTCTTAAACGTCTGGTTCGGCGAACCGACGCTGGCCGTCGACACACATGTCATGCGCATTTCGCACCGGCTTGACTTCAGCCGCGGCAAAACCCCGCTGGAGATAGAAAAAGACCTGTTGAAAGTCCTGCCCGCCAACTATGCCAAAAACGCCAATCACTGGCTGGTGCTGTTCGGACGCTATATCTGCAAGGCCCAGCGGCCGGATTGCGCCGAATGCCCGATTGCCGCTTACTGCCATTGTCCGGATAAACGGATTTAGCAAAACGCCGCAATATAAATTGCGGCGTTTTTTTAATCGACCAGTTCTATTTTCATGCGCTTGTTCAGGCAAAAGCAAATATTGTTTATTTCGCCAAGAAAGCGCCGTTGGCCGTTTAAGTGCTCTTCAACGACATTCAGCGGTATCTCGCTTTGCGCGCTGAACTCTTCCGGCGTCAGCCTCTGCTCCGCCAAAGCCCGGCGAAAACTTTCGCCGTATTCCGAACGCAGCCGCCGCAAATTCTGTTTTCTGATTTTATTTTCCATAACTTCCTCCATAAAAGGTTTTGTTAAAAACAAAACCACCCTACTTTACAGTAAGGTGGAGGAGCTTCAAACTGTCACAACACAGCACGCTTATTCGTCCGCAAAAGCGGCTTATTTCGCGTCATCCTCCATAAAGGAGGTTATTTAATTTAGTTGTGAATGAGCTTGAAGGCTCCGCCATCGGACTAACCATTTCCTTTGGCAGAAACGATTATAAAAGCTAAATCCTAATTTTCAATGAAGATTTTTATCTCTTGCGGCGCAGCAGAATATACAGCGCGCCGCTGCCGCCCAGTTTGACGTCCGGATGCCGAAAAGCCAGAATCAACGGCCGCAGCTCCCGGGTATTCAGCCATTGCGGCACTTTTTCCTTCAACAATCCCTTAAAGGCCAGAACATCGTCATTGTCGTCATGCGCCAGACCCTTGCCGGTAATAATCAGCACGCAGCGCTTTTGCGCCAGATAGGCTTTTTTGATAAAATCGCCAACCGCCGTATAAGCTCTGTCTTCCGTATAACCGTGCAAATCAAGCGTCGCCTCGACCGCGAAATCGCCGCGCTTGAACCGCCGCGCCGTGGCACCGTCAATATCGGCCAGCCGGCCTTCCCGCAGTTCGCCCAGCGCATTGCCCCGATATACTTCGTTCAGGCGCACCGTCGGCACCACTTCTTTGATAATCACGCTTTTGGCCGGTTGCTCGGGCGGCTGTTCGGTCTTTTCCACCCCGCCGGCAAATTCCGCCCAGAAATCCTTATCTTCCGGACTTGGCTCGCGGTTTTGGTTTAGCTTTTCCATCTTCATCGGGCATTTCTTCTTTTTTCTCTTCTTCTTTGTGCTCGGTCATAAATTCCGAAAAATTCAAGACAACAAAATCTTTCCAGTCGCCCTCCGGGGAAACACAGCCGAGTTTCTTGTTTTCGGCGTTTACAAACACCAGACCGCCGAAATTCCACAAACCGTCGCAGTTCTCGTAGCCGGAAGTGATATAGCGTTTGGTCCGTTCAATCAGCCGGCGGTAGATTTTTTTCTTAAAATAGGTGCTGTAAACCGAAATCATCGCGACGATAAACAGCAGACCGAACAAAACGCCGACCGAAAAAATCAGCAACAGGCCGACCAGCACCGGCACCAGTATCGGCAACAGACATTCCCAAGGGTCATAAACCGGCGATCCCGGCCGGTTTATTTTGCCATAATCCAGATAGATGCGCAGCCGGTCGTTCTCAATTGCCCGGTTCAGGGCTTTGTAAATCAACATATCCGCCTTGCTCGGTTTTTTCGTTTCTGTCATTAGTTCCTCGTCTCCGTCTTTTTCGGCAGCATAATGAAATATCTTCCTGCCGAATTCATTCGTCCGGCATAGTCCAAAACGTCATCCTTGCCGGAACCCCAGAAATAATCCCCGCGCACGGCGCCTTTAATCGCGCCGCCGATGTCCTGCGCCACAACCAGCTTTTCGATTTTTTCCCTGTCGGGTCCCGTCGTTTCCAGCCACAGCAACGAACCAAGCGGAATATACCTGCGGTCTACCGCCAGCGAACGACCGGCGCGCAGCGGCACGCCCTGCGCTCCGACAGGCCCTTCGGCATCAACCAGACGATGAAAAACAAAACGCTTGTTCTCGGCCATGTTGTCCAAAGCCAGCTGCCCGTTTTTTTTCAGCCATTGTTTGATTTTGCCCATCGACGCCTCGCCGGGTTTGATGAGCCCCTTGCTCAGCAAAATGCTGCCTATGCCCTTAAACGCATGGCCGTTGTTGTCCGCATAGCCGATACGCACTTTGCGGCCGTTATCAAGGTCGGCCACCGCCGAGCCCTGAATCTGCATAACGTAAATGTCAACCGGATCGTCACCCCACAGCAGCACCGGAGCATCGCCCGCACCGGCTTCGATTTCCGCCCGGGTGTAATAAGGTACCAGCTTTTGTCCCGCAATCCGTCCGACGTACCTTTTCGGAGCCTGGTTTTCGTCAAAATCACGCAGGTTAAATTCTATCAGATCATTCGGACGGCCATAAATCGGATATTTGTAACGGTCGTTTTTATGATAGGACGCATTCAGTGAAGATTCATAATATGATGTGAATTTTCCGATTTCATTTCCATTTTCTACAACCAGATTAGGAATAAAATTATTTTCGACAAAGCGCCGAAAATCGGCTGAAGTATGAATGTCGCGCGCCGCAAAATCACGGCAGACGGCCTGATAATCCGCCGTCGGAATTTTTATTGCGGCATTGGAAAGATATTGGTTTTTTTCGCCGCTGATTTTGGCGCATGAATCGGCAAAGGCGCGCACTGCCTGGCTAAGATTGTCATGCTTCCAGTTGCCGAGCGCGCCGAAAGTTGTCGGCAGCAGTTCGATTTTCGGAGTGGTTTCCGCTGCCGCCGGCTTTTCCGCAACCGGCTCTTTTTTCGGTTCTTCATCCCTGCCGCAGGAAAACAGCAACAGCGAGAAAAAAGCTATATAGAAAATGCGGTTCATTACTTTTTCGTCGATACTAGAAGCCAGTTGGGATTGGTAGAGGTAAGAGCGCGCTCGAAAGTCCAGCTGTCGGTAATGTTCTGAATAAAGTTCTCGTCGCCTTCGATAACTTCTCCGTCCTTGTTCTTAAGAATATTGACCTGTTCGCTGACAAACCTGACCGTGATTTTGGCCACTTCGCTTTTGCTGATTTTGGCATTGGTAATTTCCACGTCGTCAAAACCGATAAAGTCAGTTTCCGAAGTAATGCCTTCGGCCTTGCGTTTTTCGATAATCTCCTGAAACTTTTTCAACAGCGATTTGCTGACCAGCATTTCCAGCGTTTCAACGTCGCCCTTGCTGAAAGCCGAAATAATGATTTCAAAAGCCCTTTCGGCGCCGGTCAGAAACTTCTCGCGGTTAAAACCGGGAATTTTGACCAGAACCTTGTCGATTTCGCTAAGCTCCTCTTCGGGAACCTGAACCTCTTCTTTTTCCATGTTCCGGGCCTCGGCCGCCGCATTCTTCTCCGCTTCCTTGACAATCATGTCAAAAATCTTTGCGGCGTTTTCGTCCGAAATCTTGCGTTGTTCAAAATTATCGGGACGGGTCCCGAGCAGGCTTTTCAGCTTGCTGAAAACCAGCACCACAACTACCAGAAGAATTATAATATCCAAATAAGCAGCCATTTTCCCCTCATTGAAATTCTAATCATTGTCCACCATTTAATATATAGCCTAATTCCGGTTATTATCAACTATAATTATTTGACGACTGACATTATTTATTGTATTGCTAAGATAATTAATATCAGCCTGTTAGGAGACATTTTAATGAGCGAAGAAAACAAAACCAGCAACGACAACGAACAGCCCGCCGGACGCGAGGGGCAAAACCAGCCGGCAATTTTGATTAACACCCAGTACATCAAGGATTTGTCTTTGGAAATTCCGCATGCGCCGGAAATTTTCAAGGAAATCAAATCGGCGCCGGAAGTTCAGATTAATGTCGAAGTCGGTTATCAGACATTGGAAAACAATTTTTACAACGTTGAGCTGAAATTAAATATGGACGGCGACGTTAACCATCAGAAGCTTTTTATTCTGGAACTGACTTACTCGGCCGTGGTCGCACTGAACGTTCCGGCAGAACATCTGGAACCGGTGTTGATGATTGAAATTCCGCGTCTGATTTTCCCCTTCGCACGCAATGTGGTAACCAATTGTCTGGTTGAAGGCGGCCTCCCGCCGTTTATGATTAACCCGATTGATTTTGTAACCATGTACAATAACCGCAAAGCCGGAAAATAAATCAATAATCCCCGCCAAAAGCGGGGATTATTTTTGGCCAATGTTTCTGGCTGACCGCTATACGAAGTTTTACAAAACTCTCAGAGAGTGAGTCAAATAGTAAGAAACGAGGGGAAAATTTTTTGAGCAATGGCTAAGTAAAAAAGCGACTAACGTCGCTTTTTTATCTGCAACATCTCAGAAAACCTTATGCGAGCTAGGAAGCAACCGCGACCACAGCGAGCTTAGGTTCCTGAGTCAAAAAAGTACGTGACTAAAAATTTTACCCCGATGTTTCTGCACTAGTTGGCCGCTATACGAGAGTTAAAAAAGTTTGGAGAATGAGGTGTATAGTAAGATTTAAGAGTGAAAAAAGCGGAGCATACATAAACGTATGTGAGCATTTTTTCAACTCGCAAAATCTGTACTAGACGCCCATTATACAAGCTTTTTATATTTCGTCCCAACCGTCCACGGCAGTACTTTGGTTGTAGGAAGATACGTTGGCCTCAAAGAAATTGCCTTTGACGTTGCCTTCGCCGTTTGTATCCGAAATCTTGTCCAGATGCGCGTACGGATTCTCGTCAAATCCGTCATACATCGGTTTCATGCCTATATCTTTCAAACGCTTGTTGGCAATAAACTTGGTGTATTTTTCAATACTCTCCGGCGTAATTCCTAAAACCTGATCGCCGATAATGTGATTGCTCCAGTTAATTTCCTGCTCCACGGCCTTGGCAAACATTTCATAAATCTCGTCTTCGGAGAAAAACGTCGTGTTTTCGGCTCTGATTTCCTTGATGATATTGGCAAAAATTACACAGTGCGTCAACTCGTCGCGGTTAATATATTTGATTTCATCGGCGGTGCCGACCATCAGCGAACGCGCCGACAGATTATAAAAGAAATTAAATCCGTTGTAAAAATAGACGCCTTCCAGCAGATAGTTGGCCATCAACACCCGGGCAAAGTTTTTGTCATTGCGCTCGTCGACAAAATCCTGATAAATCTCGGCAATATACTTGTTGCGCTCCAGCAAAACCTTGTCATCGCGCCAGCGGTCATAAATACAGGCGCGCTTTTCGGCCGGAATGATGCTTTCGATGATGTAAGCATAGCTCTGCGAATGAACGGCTTCCTGATAAGTCTGAATAGCCAGAATCAGATTAACTTCCGGCGCCGTGATATAATCGCTGATGTTTGGCAGATTGTTGGTCTGGATTGAATCCAGAAAAACCAGAAACGACAGTATACCGTCATAAGCGTTCTGTTCCGCCGGCGTCAGTTCGTTATAGGCGCGCTTGTCGTCAAAAAGCGAAACCTTTTCCGGAATCCAGAAATTTTCCATCATCAGGCGGTACAGTTTGTTTGCCCACTGATATTTCACATTGTTGAGGTTAAATAAATTGGTAACGTTTCCCTTTATCATTCTGCGGTTTATCAGGGTATCGTCGCCGTCGACGTTAAACAGTTTTTTGCGCTGCATTATTCAAATCTCCCAATCTATCCCGCACAGCTGACGCATTCTTCTTTTTCGGCGGACGAACCGTCTTTCTGAATCGTGCGGGTATAATACAAAGTTTTAATGCCTTTTTTCCAGGCGTCCATAATCGTATCGTAAATGTCGCGGGCTTTGATGTTACGGTTCAGGTTATACATCAGCTCAATCGAAATGCCGGTGTCAATCCACTTGTTAATTCGCGACATTACCTCAATAATCAGCTGCTGGCTGAGATTGCGGTTTTCCTGATAGAACCAGAATTTGTCCTTGATAAACGGCGGACAGTTCGGCACGCTGCCCTTGCTGTGGTTCTCAACGAAAAATTTGCTGTAAATCGGCAGCACCGAAGCCGTGCAACCCTGAATCAGCGACGAACTCGTGTTTGGCGCAATCGCCGTAATCTGCGAATTGCGAATGCCGTATTTGGCAAGGTCGGCAAAAACCTGATTCCAGCGGCGCGCATATTTTGAGTTGGCATACATAAGCTGTCGGCGCCCCAAAATCAGCCCTTTTGACCAGTCGGAACCCTCATAAGCGCCAAACGTTCCTTTTTCCTTTGCCAGATTGATGCTGGCCTGAATATTGTAAAGAGCAAACTTTTCAAACAAATCGTCCACATAGTCGGCCGAAGCGTTATAAGGAATATTCCGCTTGGCCAGATGGTCGGCCAGTCCCATCGCTCCGACACCGATGGTCCGATAACGGCGATTATGCAGTGACCCCTCCAAAATCGGCACTTCGGTAAAATCAATCGCGTTATCCAAAATCCGCACCGACGTATTGCAGATGCTTTCCAGTTCTTCGTCGCTGTCAACATTCGCCAGGTTAATCGATACCAGATTGCACACATGCACCAGACCGTCATGCGCTTCCGAAACAATCCGACCCCCTTCCAGGCGCTTTTTCTCAAACTGCGTCGGACGAACGTTGCTGTGCGATTCCGTACATAGATTGGTTCCGACAATCACGCCGTCATGCTTGTTCGGATTCATCCGGTTCAGCGTATCCTTAAAGGCAATATACGGCATACCGGTTTCAACCTGCGATTTCATAACTCTTTTCAGCAACTCTTTAGCGGATACAAATTTGAACATTTCCAGCTTGCCGAACTGGGCGTCCAGATACAGCTGATTATACAGCTTTTCAAATTCATCTCCCCACAGGTCGGCTATTTCCTTGCCGTAAACGCGGCGCACTTCCGACGGATCGACCAGCAGCCAGTTTTCGTTGCTCTCAACCTTTTTCATAAACAAATCGGGAATAACCACCTGCGGAAAAATGTCATAGGCCTTCATCCGCTGATCGCCGTTCTCGGTACGCAGCTCCAGAAAATCTTCAATATCCAGATGCCACATGTCCAAAGACACCGTTACCGCGCCTTTGCGCTTGCCCTGCTGATTGACGGCGACTGCCGTATCGTTGATAATGCGTATCCACGGAATAACGCCGCCGGAGGAATTTTTGATGCCCTTAATCCGCGCTCCCTTGCAGCGAACCCGTGACAAATTGCAGCCGACCCCGCCGCCAAACTTTGAAATCGCCGAAATCTGGTCAATCACGTAAAAGATGGAATCCCGGCTGTCGTCCATGACCGTAATAAAACAGGAACTGAGATTGCCGTTCGGACGCCGCAGATTCATCAACAACGGCGTTGCCAGAGAAATCTTGCGATTCGCCAGCTTTTCGTAGGTGTCTTTGACCAGACCCAGACGAATGTCCTTGTCGGCGTTCTGCTCAATCAGCAGGGCAATCGACAGAAACATGTCCTGAGGCAGTTCGACAATCCGGTCGCCGTATTCACACAAATAACGCTTAATCAGCAGATTAATTCCGGCATAGTCATACACCAGATCAAATTTCGGCTCGATAAAGCCTGCTGCCAGCTTGATTTCCTCTTCGCTGTAAACTTCGCTGATTCGTTTTGAATAAATGCCGTTCTCCTCGGCAAATTTCAGAAATTGCGGATAATCGTACAAGTTATTGTAATTTTTCCCGGTTTGGCGGGTTTCCGACATCTGTTTATAAAGTTCAAACAGCTTCAGCCGTCCGGCTGCATTTTTCCAGTCCGGATCGGTAACCGTCGTCAGGCTCAGCGCACTCAGGGTCAGATATTTGGCAATCTCCGCAGTCGAAACGCCGTCCTTGGCAAAATCGGCCATCTTTTCTTCCACCGGCTGCAAATCCAGCTCAAAGCCGGCGGCTGCCCGTTCAATTGTTTTCCTTATTTTGGCCGGACTGAAGTCCTCTCTGTTTCCACCGCGCTTAACTACCTGTTTTTTCTCCATTATCTGCCTTGACCTCCCTACTATATATTGTGCTGACAAAATAATAAATAACAATATATGGTAGATTTAAAGCAAGTAAATAAAAATTTGGTTAATACGAAACGCTTTTTTTCAGTGGTCTGATTTTCCTTAAAAATCATTGTGCATATTATAAAAAAGTTAACTTATTTGCCTTATGCTTGCAACATCATCAGGCGGGAATAATCAATGTTGAAAAAATGGTGGAAAGCGGCACAAATTTACATGGATAAGCGAATGCTTACCATGATTGCCCTCGGTTTTTCCAGCGGCTTTCCGCTACTGCTGGTTTTCGGCACGCTGAACCTCTGGCTTAAGGACGCGGGAATATCCTACGCGGCCATCGGCCTGTTTTCTCTGGTCAAAACGCCTTACAGCTTCAAATGGGCCTGGTCGCCGATAATCGACCGCATTCGGCTGCCGTTGTTCTGTCGTTTGGGACGCCGCCGCGGCTGGGCATTTTTTATCCAGATAATCCTGCTGTTTTCCATTCTCGGCATGTCTACCGTTGAACCTGCGGCAACACCGTTTACTATGGCTTTTTTCGCGGTTCTGGTTACGGTGGCTTCCGCTTCGCAGGACATCGTCCTCGATGCTTACCGCATTGAAAGCTTCAACAGCAAGGAACAGGGCGCCGGCGTCGCCGTCTTTGTTTTGGGCTATCGTTTCGGATTGGTTTTTTCCGGTGCAGGTGCCATTTGGATGGCTTCCGCCATGGACTGGAACGACGTATATAAAATAATGGCGCTTGGCACGATTGTCGGCATGCTTGCCGTTCTCTGCTCCCGTGAACCGGCCAAAAACGAAAAAAAAGCCGAAATATGCTATACCGGCACCTTTCGCAAACGCGTCAAAAAATTTCTGCTTACCGCCGTTTACGATCCGTTCAGGGATTTTACCCGCCGGGCAGACTGGGCGCTGATTCTGTTGTTTATCTTCCTTTATCGGATGAGCGACGCCTATATGGGACCGATGGCTTATCCCTTTTACGACGACATGGGCTTCAGCAAGGTTGAAATTGCCTATGTCAGCAAAATTTACGGCATGATTGCCACCATTGCCGGCGGCATTGCCGGCGGTCTGATAATCAACCGTTTCGGCATTATGCGTTCCCTTTTGTGGTTTGGCATACTGCAGGGTGTTACCAATCTTATGTTTGTTGCCCAGTCTTATGCTGGCCACAACATCTGGCTGCTTACCGTTTCCATTTCTCTGGACAACGTTTCGGCCGGCATGGGCGCCACGGCTTTGGTCGCTTACCTTTCTTCTCTGTGCAACGTTGCCTATACGGCAACGCAATATGCCCTGCTGTCATCTCTGATGAGTTTTGCCCGCGACGTTTTTGCCGCCACCAGCGGTTTTCTGGCTGACCGCGTTTCCTGGGACGTTTTCTTTTTCATTACCGCCCTGATGGTTATTCCCGGTTTGGTTCTTCTGATTTATCTGATGAGAAAATACCCCCGCCAAATCTGAACGCGGGATTAAACTCTGTCATTCAAATTCTTCAGCGACAAATTGCGTTTAAGAAGAACGTTTGCTTTGTCCTTTGTCTTGTCCGGAAACTTTTTGACGTCTTTTTTTCGCCGGCGTTTAACGTCCTGACCTGATTTTTCAAGAATTTTTTTGGCCAGTGCATTATTTTCTCGGGCTGCAATTTTAGCCAGTTCTTCATCACTGATATCTTTCTCGCCGGCTTTCAGCAGCGCGTCAAGCGATAACCCCTGCAAAGCTTTGTTGCCTCCGGCGTCTTTAACCCTTTTTACGCCGCGCAGCGTCTGAATAACCTTTCCTTCCGGAACTTTTCTGCCGCTGATTTTTTCCCGGTCGTTCAAAATGTCGCGTACGGCAAGTTCGGTAATCTCTTCCAGCGGCGCATTGGTTTGCTGGTTTTTGACAACCGCTTTTTTTTCGGTGCCTGTCAGTCCCGCCTGCCGCGCCATATTGGCCGCCACAGCCAATGCTTCCATCTTGCCTGCCGTCTGTTGCATTTTCATGTTTTGCAGACTTTCCTGTTGCTGCAACAGGCGTTTTTCCTCGTCATTCAGGGCATTCATCAGCGAATTGGCCTGATTCAGCTGTTCCAGACTGTCGGGAATATACTGGAAATCCTCGTCGTCTTCGTCCTCATAATCGGAACGGACGTCAATCTTACGAATTTTTTTGCGAATTTTCTTCAAACCTTTGGGAAGATTTTCGGCAACCGGCATTGCCGGCGCATTAAAAGAATTTTTCTTCGTCGCCGAATAAGCGGCGGCTTCTTTGTGGTTAATCCGCAGAGTTAACCTTTCGCTGGGGTCGGAATTGTTCTTTTTCCATTCGATATTCGGATTTGAAAAGTCTTCTTTCATCCAAAGCTCCACAATCATAAGCCCTTCTGGACCTCACACGCCTGAAACACATATTAAAATGACACAAACAAAGAGTTTTGTCAAATATTAACCGCAAAACGGCAGAAAATAAGCTTTTTGCGGCAACACAATCTGGCTTTTGTCCATTTTTTGAAATCGGAAGTTGAAGAAAGGTCAAATTTGTTTGTAGGTAATCATAATCGACCCGTCGGAAAGCGCAGTTGTCAAAACCTCAATCGAAACGCCGTCACTGCGTTTAAGGCTGAAACTCCTGGTCGTCAGGCTGGTAAGATGCTGAATAATGTCTTTTTTTAACAACGGCCAGTCGTCAACGTTACCGAAAAACTTCGCCTGCGATTCGATAATTTCGTCAATGCCGGGATCGTTCTGCAGCTTAATTTCATCAACTTTCCACATATCAAGATATGCCCTGTTGAAAAAATTTAAACGGCCGTTAGAACCAAAGATGAGAACCGGATCAAACAGATTGTCCAGAATCTCCTGCTGCACCGACAACAGGGAATTATATGCCCGCCGCGTCGCCAGACGGTCGGATACGTCTTCAAAGGCAAACACCAGACCGCCCATCGGATGCGGCGCCCGTACCCGCCGGAAAGTTCTGCCGTCCGGCAGATGCAGCATATCTTCCTTCGGTTCGATAATCGCCGAAAAGTCCTTTTGCTCATCGTTTTTATACAGACGAAAATCAGGAACTTCCGGCAGCATCCTTTTTTCACGGATAACGTCCAGAAACGAAGCATATGTCGGATTGCTTTCCAGCCAGACGTCTTCCAATCCCCAAAAAGCGGCAAAGGCCTTATTGTAAAAGGAAAGCCTGAAACCGTTGTCAAAAACCGCAAAAGCCGTTCCCAAAGCGCCGAGAATTTCCAGATGCGCATTCTGATGCAGCTTTAGGTTCCTCTTTAGTTCGTCAAGCTCCGTTACTTCAATCAACGCCCCGGCCGTACATATTTTATCCAGACTTTGTCCGGCATGAAAAGGCGTTTCGATAACCTCAAAGGAATGTCTTTCGCCGTTTTTGACCAGTGAAACCGTTTCTTTTTTTACCCGATTCGCCGTATGAGCCACCAAAGCCAGATTTGTCGAAATGCTTTCGCCGTTGATTCCCTGAATTTCAAGCCCCCGCGCGACAATTTCCTCCGGTCCGGCTTCGGGTACAAACTCGGCATACTTCCTGTTTACCAGCACCGGTTTCAAATTTTCGTCACGCAGCCAGACCGGATAGGGAATATTGTCAATCAGGTCGCGCAGCTGCCGGACTTTTTCCTGCGAAGCTTCCTTTTCCTGCTCCAGATCGCTGATTCGGTTGGATTCAAAACTCACGTCGCGAAACCATATCATGTCACAGTAAATATTGCCGTCAATTCCGTTAATCCGCGAACCGGCCAGATTAATATGCTTGCCGTTGCTTTTCAGCACAAACTCTTCTTCAAAGGAAACGCCGTCGTCCATCAGCAGACTGACATACTTGACCAGTTTTTTGGCATCGTCTTTATAAAGGGTTTTCAAAACATCTTCAAAAGAAGAGTTCGTCCCTTTTTCCAGATTAAGGATTACCGCAAGACGGCGCGAACATCTTTCCTTGATGGTTTTGCGCGGATCATTGACTTTTTCGTCGGGATAAATAAAGGCGAAATAACCGTCTTTGGAAGCGTAAAGCGTTTCTGCATAACGCTCCCGGTCACGGTTCAGAAAATAGTTTTTTTGGCGAAGTTTCAAAATCTTAACGCCGTTATACATCAGAAAAGCCAATAATGAGGCAAACGCCGCACCCAAGATGTACCACAGCTCCGGCGCGGCGTAAAACATGTCTTGTAACAACTCGTAACTCATAATTTTTCTGATTTTTTATTAAAATTATTGTCTGTTTTTATAATCTATAATATAAAAACAATTAGTAAAACTTAAAAATGCAGGACAAGTGAATAAAATGTATACTCTGGCTTTTGATACTACCGCCAACGGCGTTTCCGTACTTTTAAGCAAAGACGGCCGAACCATAGACCTGTTTCAGGAAGAGATGGACTTCGGACAGGCGGAAGTTCTCATTCCCGAAATCCGCAACACGTTGGAAGCCGAAAACCTGCAGTTCAAAGATTTGGGGCTGGCGGTCGTCTGCACCGGACCCGGCTCTTTTACCGGCGTCCGTTCTTCCATTTCCGCCGCCCGGGCTTTCGGATTGGCTTGTCCGAAAACCAAAATCATCGGCGTTTCGGCTTTCGAAGCCTACGCGCACAGTCTTGACGCGCAAGAAACAGCCAGAATTAACGCCGTCATTATCGAAACTAAACGCGAAGACTTTTATTATCAGCTCTTTGACGAAAAACTGAAAAAAACGACCGAACCCGCCGCCGGAACTTATGAAGAAATCATTGACAGGCTTCGCGGTTCCAAAGTTACGCTGGTCGGCGACGGCGTCGAACGTTTTTTAAACAAACCCAGCGGCTTGAGCCTGCATGCGATTAAGATGCTGAACTGCCCGCCGATAGAAGACCTCGCTGCCTGCGGCCTGCAAAAATATCAAAACAAAATCTTCGATTTCCCGAAACCGCTCTATTTGCGCGCGCCCGACGTCTGCATAAAATAAAATCAAAACAACCGGCGGTAAACGGCAACAATCAACAGACACATGACCAGCGCCGAAAATGCGACGTCGGAAAAGAAATGTGCGCCTTGACCTATACGGAAAACCGCCGTCGTCATGCCAAAAAGCAACGCAGCCGCAACCGCAAAAAAGCGAAACTTTTTTGGAGCCAGCAGCGCCGGTGCCAGCAGCCAGAAAGCCACCGCCGTATGGCCGGACATAAAGGAACAGTCCCACGCGCACTGATTTGATATTTCCAACGGCAGACTAAACGCCTTGCTGCCGCCGAAAAGGTCAATATCCCGCGGCCGCGCCCGTCCCCAAAACGTTTTGAAAATGCCGTTCACAATCAAAAAAGGTCCAACCAGCATGGTTCCCGAAGTCAGCAGAACAACTCTGTTGTCTATCCCGCCGCAAACCCGGCAGCTTATTTTTCCATACAGCCAGACTGCAAAAATTACCGCTGCGGACAGAACAATCAGCTCCAGAATTCCCCGGCGGATGAGATTGCCTAAAAAATTATCTTCCAGCAAAAAATGTCCACCGTCATAAAACAGCGAACTTACATAAATGTCCCAAGAACCGACGGCAGCGGAAAGCGACATCTAACCGTCTTCCAAATGCAGCAGAATGGAAACGCTGATCAAAGCGGCAATCAGCGCCGGTGTCCAGGCGGCAAAGAAACTCGGAATATAACCGTTGATGCCGAAAGCGTAAATTACCTGCGACATAAAATAGACCATAAAACCCGTAGCAATGCCGCCGACAATCAAAAACATTACGCCGCCGCGCCTGTTGTTCGGACGCAGCGCAAACACCGCCGCGACCAGAACCATCGCGCAGAGCATAAAAGGCGAAGCCAGCAGCGTAAGATAGCGCATATGGTGCCGCAGCGCCGAAAAACCCGACATTTCGTAAAATTTTATGGTTCCCGGCAAATCCCAAAAAGAAATAGCCTCCGGATCCACAAAGTTTTCTTTGATTCTTTCAGCCGTCAGCGTCGTCTGATATTTGACGTTGTTCAGATTCAGCGTCGGCTTGCCGGCCTCGAAAACTTTAACGTCCTTAAGTTCAAATTCCTTGTTTTCCAAAACGGCGGCAAAAGCCTCGACCCTTTTTAAAATCTGTGAATTACGATCCATTTCCAATATATCGACATCACGCAGCAGCAGGTTTTTCCCTTCCTGCCGCAGCGATTTTGCCTGCAAAACCAGAAACCGGTTCTCGTCAATAGCTTCCCTTATCCACAATCCCTTGTCCGAAAACAGCACGGCTTTCGGATTCTTGGTCTTAAAACGGTAATCCAGCGTTTCATAAGCCTCGTACATCTGCGCCGAAATCGGATTGATGACCGTAATGTTCAAAACGCCGACCGTAAAAACGGCAAACAGCACCGGTGTCAGAAAGCCCCAGATGGAAACGCCGGCGGCCCGGATAATCACAAATTCGTTGCTTTTGCTCAACCGCCAGAAGGTAATCATTGCCGCAATCATCATCACAAAGGGAAACACCATTTCCAGCGTCCGCGGCAGCTTGGTTACCGCCATCTGCATAATAAACCAGGCATCGACGTCGGTTCGGTCGGAAGTGCGGCGCAGCAGCTCAATCACTTCAAACATCAGTACAATTCCCATAACCATCAGCAAAACGGCCAGAAAATTGATAACGATCTGTTTGATTAAATATTTTCCTAGAATAGCATTCGGGTTCATCGGTTATACTTCTGTTGTCTGAATTTCTGTCAGAATATATAAATTCGGATTATTTATCAAGCTTATTGATTTCAGCCAACAGGCGTTTTTCGTGTTCAGGCTGTTCCTGCCGTGCCTCAATAACCTCCCTGCGTATTTTCTGCGTGCGGGAAAACAGTTCAAACAGCTTGTCACCCTCATTCCAGCGGATATTTCTCTCCAGAGCGATTAAATCTTCGACAAACCGCTGAATCAGTTCCAAAATGGTTTCCTTGTTGTTCAGAAACACGTCGCGCCACATCGTCGGATCCGAACCGGCAATACGCGTAAAGTCGCGGAAACCCGAAGCCGAATATTTTATAATCTCCTGTTTTTCATAACCTTCCAAATCCGAAACCGTGCCGACGATGGAATAAGCAATTAAATGCGGCAGATGCGAAACCGCCGCCATAACCTTGTCATGGTGTTCCGGCGTCATCTTGTCCACTTTCATTCTGGCCGCCGCCCAAAGTTCGGAAACTTTCGCCACCGCTTCTTCCGTCGAACGGGAAGACGGCGTTACAATATACCAGCGCCCTTCGAAAAGTGTATCAAAGCCGTTGGCCGGACCAGATTTTTCAGTACCGGCCACCGGATGCCCGGGCACAACGACAACATCGGCGTTTTCCGGCAGGTTTTCTTCTATTTCGCGAATGGAATACTTCTTAATCGAACCGACATCGGTAAGAATAACGCCTTTCTTCAAATGCGGAACGATCTGTCGGGTAATCTCGCCGTATGCACCGACCGGCGTTGCATAAACAACCAAATCGGCATTTTCGACGGCCTTCCCCAGATCTTCGCTGATTTCGTCAACAATGCCCAGTTCCCGGGCTTCGGCCAGATATTCCTTATTTTTGTCACAGGCGCAAAGCTTTCCCGCCAGTCCTTTTTTCATGATTACCCGGGCCAGTGAAGAACCTATTAGCCCGATACCGATAATGGTTATTTTGTCAAAAAGCATCTGTTAACGTCCCAAATTCAATCAAGCAGGCCGGTTGAAAGATACCTCTCCGCCGCATCAGGCAGAATGACGACAATATTCTTGCCTTTCATTTCCTGCCGCTGGCCGATTTTGACTGCCGCCGCCAAAGCCGCTCCGGCCGAAACGCCGACGGCCAGCCCTTCGCAGCGGGCTGTCGCCTTGGCCATATCGGCAGCTTCTTCATCTTTAATGTCGATAACTTCGTCAATCAGTTTCGGGTCATAAAATTTCGGCACAAAACCGGCGCCGATGCCCGGAATTTTATGAGGGCCGGCTTTGCCGCCGTTTAAAACCGGACTTGCCGCCGGTTCCACCGCCGCCACATACAATTCGGGATTATAGGTCCTGAGAGCCGAAGCAATGCCGCTGACCGTTCCGGCCGTACCGACAGCGCTGACCAGACAATCGACATCGCCGCCGGTATCTTCCAGAATTTCAATGCTGGTGCCGAATTTGTGCGCATCTGGATTGGCCTCGTTTTCAAATTGTCTGAGCAAAAGCACGGCCGGATTTTTCTCTGCCAGAATTTCCGCTTTGTTTATTGAACCCGTCATACCGTCTTCCGCCGGCGTCAAAATAACCTCGGCACCAAAATGGCGCATCAGTTTAATTCGTTCCTGCGACATGTTTTCCGGCATGATAATCACCAGTTTATATCCTCTGGCCGCGCAGACGGCCGCCAGTCCGATACCCGTATTTCCCGAAGTTGCTTCGACAAAAACCGTGTCTTCCCTGACCAAACCGGCCTCTTCGGCCTTTTCAATCATTTTCAGGGCAACTCTGTCCTTTACCGAAAAAACCGGATTGTAAAATTCACACTTGGCCAGAATATTGGCCTTGACCTTAAATTTTTTCGCCAGCCGCGACAAATTAACCAGCGGCGTCCGGCCGACCATTTCCGTAACCGAATTATATATCTTTTGCATTTTGCCCTCTAATTTGTTCATAAACCCCAAAATATCCTTTTCTTAGCATCGGGTCTCAAGTAGTATAAGAATAATGACAATTTGTTAAAAATAAAGAAATGAAACTAAAAAAAACGCGGTTTTTTATCATTTTCAGCCTGCTTTTTTTATCCCTGCCCGCCCACGCGACCAGTTTGGATGAAATTTATCGTGACCTGGTGCGTTCAGACAACAGCGGCTATCTGCCGATGTTTGTCAAAAACCGCAATGCGCCCGACTTTCTTCTCGACGACGAAGCCGCCAAACAGATTATGCCGCCCAAGGAAACCAAAACGATTGACATGAAAGCCGTCAACCTTGAAAGCGAACGCCTGAAACGCGAAGCGGCGCTCAAGGCTGCGCGTCTGAAATGGCAGAATACTTTGCTTGCCGTCAAAAACAATCATATCACGCCGGTAGAGTTGGAAGAAATCCAAAAACATGTCAACGATAACGAACCGCAGGCTGTTGAGTTGTTCGCATGGATGTTTGCCCGCGGCATCGGGGTTCAGACAGACTTAGTCAGGGCTTTTCATCTGTACCGGAAAGCTGCCTCCCTGAATGTTCCCAATGCCAATAACAATGCGGCGCAGGTATACAAAGCCATGACCCGCGAACAGCGCGAAAGTCTCAACGCCCTGAAAAACTAAACCTTGCACTTATCGGCAAAAAGTTTTTGAAAAGCAAGCCAGTGCGCATAGTTTATTTTGGTTTTGCCCTCGAAAATATCATTGATGTCAAGCCACGCGGCCAAACCGTTTTCCGGCGTTTTCCAGTGTTCTTTTCCCGTGTCAAATCCATAAGACGACGCGTCATAAACGATAAAAGTCATGTCATATTTGCAAAATTCGCCGAACGGACGTGCATCGTCGGCAAAATAATTGACATTTTGCTCGTATTTCCGGAGACCGCCGTCAAGCATAAATTCTATGCCGGTTTCCTCAAAAAGCTTGCGAAACAGGCAGCCGCGAAAATCTTCCCTCCGGCCGGCCGAACCGCCGGGAAATTCGGGAACCGAAACCTGTGGCGGATAGGTTACCAAAACCCTGTCGTCTTTTACCAAAATAGCAAAGTATCCTTTCTGCTCAAACGGAATGACGTCGTCGGCATATTTTTCCTTTCCTCTGCGGTCATAAAAGACTTCAACCATTCTCGGCTTCCCTGATAAGTTCGTTGACAAATCCTTTCAGTCCGACCTGACGCACCCTTTTCATTCTTTCGCCGGAAATAATTTTTTGCACTTTGGCAATCGTTTCCTCAAGATCGACATTGACAATCACATAGTCGAATTCGTCCCAATGACTTATCTTGTCCATAATGATGCCCATACGTTTGTTGATGACTTCCTGAGAATCCGTACCGCGCTTTTCCAGCCGGCGGCGCAGTTCTTTGATGGACGGCGGCAGCAAATAAATCGAAACGACGTCCGAACCGGCTTTTTCGCGCATCTGACGGGCACCGGCCCAGTCCATGTCAAACATCACGTCCTGGCCGATGTTGATAAAGCTGTCCACTTCCGACCGCAAAGTGCCGTAACGGTCGCCGTACTGCGATTCGACATGCTCATAAAAAGCGTCCTGTGCCAGAAACTCGTCGTATTGCTCATTGGTAACGTAATAATAGTCAACGCCGTCTACTTCATTTTCACGCGGCTTACGGGTCGTTACCGAAACTGAAAACTTAATATTGCTGTCACGTTTCAGTATTTCCTTGACAACGGCGCTTTTTCCGGTTCCGGAAGGCGCTTCGATAATAAACATCGCGCCGCGGCGGACTTTCTTCAAACGGTTGATAATTTCATCCATCGGTTTTACTCCATATTTTGTACCTGTTCACGAAACTGCTCAATAAGCGTCTTCAGCTCCATGCCCAGATTGGTTATTTCAATGTCACAGGATTTTGAACAGGTCGTATTGGCCTCGCGGTTCAGTTCCTGACACAAAAAGTCAAGCCGCCGACCCACCGCCTCGCCTGAAGACAACAGCTGCCGCGCGGTTTTCACATGCGCTTTCAAACGGTCTATTTCCTCACGTATGTCAGCCCGGGCCACATACAGGCAAACTTCCTGAACCAGCCTGTCTTCGGAAATTTGGCAATCGGCATCCAACAGTTCCTTTATCTGTCCTTTCAGGCGCTCTTTAAGCTTTTGCGGCAGAATTTCAGCCACAATTTCAATTTTTTCGACCCTGATGGCAATCTTATCCAAAATATCGGTCAGCGCTCTGGCTATTTTTTCGCCCTCGGCCCGTCTGTCCTGCAAAAGTCGGTTGCAGGCATTGACAAAACCTTTCTTCAAGTCTTCAAGCAGCCTGCTTTCTTCGTCTTCGCTCAATTCGTCGTCGACCGTTTCCACAACGCCTTTTACCGCCAGAATTTCGCCCGGCGACGGTTTCTTCATTTGTTCGGGATATTTTTCATAAACGGCAACGGCTCTTTCGGCCAGTTTGCTGAGCAGTTCTTCATTGATTTTCACGCCGGTTTCGCCGTCAAAGCCAGTTTCCAGATAAACGCTGAGACTGCCGCGGGAAAAATATTCGGCCGCTTTGTTTTTAACGAACATAGACAAGCTTTCCAATCGGAAAGGCAGTTTGGTTTTAACGTCCAAAGACTTGCCGTTGACGCTTTTCAGCTCAAAAAACCAATCGCAGCGCTTTTTTTCAAAAACGGTTGCACCGTCGGTTCTGGCAAAACCGGTCATACTCGAAACAGACAAAAGGTTCTCCTTTTTACCTAAAGTTAATAACCGCAGTATATATAATAAATACTTAATAATATTTTACCAATCGGGGGCAAAATGACAAAAAAGAAACCAAACGTTCTCATTACCGGCGCATCTTCGGGCATCGGCGAAGCTCTGGCCAGACACTACGCCATAACCGGCGCCGGAACCCTGTTTATTTCCGGCCGCAACCGTGAACGGCTCGAAACAGTTAAAACCGCCTGTGAAAGATACAACGTCAAGGTATATGCCGAAGTCATGGACGTAACCGACCGGCAAAATACGGCCGCATGGATAAAGAAATGTGAAGAAATCGCACCGCTGAACATCGTTTACGCCAACGCCGGGGTTGCTACGCTGGAAGAAACGCCCGAAAATATATACAACACGTTCAATACCAATGTTATCGGTGTCTTAAACACGCTAATTCCGGCTGTCGAAATATTCAAAAACCGCCGTGATAAACACAAAACCCTTGTTATTACTTCTTCCATCGCCGGTTATCACGGCCTGCCCTCCTGTCCGTCCTACAGCGCCTCCAAAGCCTGTGTCAAAGCCTACGGCGAAGCGCTGCGTTCTGAACTACGACAGTTCAGCATTCAGGTCAGCGTCATCTGCCCGGGCTTTGTCAAATCCCGCATTACCGATCAAAATACCTGCCCGATGCCTTTTTTCATGTCGGCCGAAAAAGCGGCCAAAATCATTGCCGAAAAAGTGGAAGAAAACGTCGGACTGATAGCTTTTCCCTGGCCGATGCGTTTTGCAGCCTGGTTCATGTCGATACTGCCCAACTGTGTCAGCGATTTCGTTTATGCCCGTTTGCCGCACAAGGTCTGACTATGGCATACGACACGGCTGCAATTTGCTTTGTAATATTGGAAATTATTGCGGTTTCCGTACTGTTTTACCTGCGAAACAAATAAAAGTCAGGAAAGCCAGACGGCATTTTTAATCTTACTTTCCAAAAAAGCCTTGTGAACTTCCAGCTCTTCTGCTGTTGCGGCAAAAGGTCTCGGTTCGCGGTAAATCTTGTTTTCATGATTTTCAAAACTGACCGCCGCCTTGGTTTCCTTTTTGTCTTCCAAACCCATGGTCGGTTCCTCGCCGCCCATCAGCTCCAGATAAACCTTGGCCAGCAGTTCCGCATCGAGCAGAGCGCCGTGGTTGGTACGGCTGCTGTTGTCAACGCCAAATCTTTTACATAAAGCATCCAGATTGTTTCTGGCTCCCGGAAACATGCTGCGGGCAATTTCCAGCGTATCAACCACCCTGTCCCAGGCCAGCGTCGGTTTACCGAGCTGCTTCAGTTCATAGTTTACAAAGTTAATATCGAACTGAGCGTTATGCGCAACCAAAACGCTGTCTTCGCCGATAAACTCCAGCCAGTCGTCAGCCACTTTGTCAAAAGTCGGAAAATCTTTCAGAAAGTCATACGACAGGCCGTGAACCTTATATGCCTCTTCGGGAACTTCTTTCTCCGGGTTAATGTACTGATGATACGTCTTGCCGGTCGGAATATGGTTTATCAGTTCTACCGCACCGATTTCAACCAGACGTTCGCCTTCTTCGGCATTAAAACCCGTCGTTTCCGTATCAAAAACAATTTCCCTTACCATATTAACATTCCAGTCCGTCTATAATGCTGATTAAATCCGTAAAAACCTGATTCTGCGGCCTTCCGGTATCAATAACCACATCAGCCAAAGCAATCTTGTCACGGTTGCTCATCTGAATATCATTGATTTTGTCAAAGTCCTCGCCGGTAATGCCGTCACGTTTCATTACCCGCATCTTCTGAGTTTCATAATCGACATTGGCAACGATAATACAGTCACAGTAAATATCCCAGCCCATTTCAAACAGCAGGGCAACGTCCAGAAAAAAAAGACCGTCGCCGCGGGCTTGCCGATGAATAACCTTTTTGAGATATTGGCGTAAAAAGGGATGAATCAGGCCTTCAAGTTCTTTCAGACGCGCATTGTCGTTAAAAACAATATTGCGCAGCGCCCTTTTGTTAACTTTTTCATCTTCGATGACTTGGGGAAAATGTTTTCCGATAACCCGGATAAAATCCTTTTTGAAATAAAGCCGGCGAACCCAGCCGTCTACGTCGTAAACGCAGTAACCCAGGCGTCTGACCATGGAAGCCAGCGTCGTTTTCCCGCAGCCTATGGAACCGGTAATAGCCACAAGTTTCATAAAAAAATCCTCAGATTCAAAACCTTGACCAACTTATGCACAAAACCGCGTCCGGCTGTGCATAAATAAGCCTTCTGAGATATTTATACAGATTAATCACCGCAAAGTAAAATCTAATATACAACTTTACTAACAGGTGGATAACTTTAGACACAGGCGTTGATAAAATCACTTATCAACAAAAACTGATTTTTGCTGTTTACAGAATCAGCCAAAATAAAATTAACGATTCGTTAACCAAGCTTAATTTTCGTTAACAAGTTTATTAACATTCCTTTAACTTTTGGATAATCGTGTGCACAAAAAATAATCCACACAAGCAGCAGGGATATACAGATAACAACTAAACTTTTTAAAATATATTATGGGAAGATTTGACTGTGCATAAAAATCCTGTAACATTCAATTGACTTTCGTGCATTTAAAGCTTATAAACAAACCAAGCATTAATTCTTAAGGTAACGATACAGAGGGGTTCTTCCCTCACTCTCATTACATATTCACGTCAAAAATATATTCAAGGTCACAATGCATTTAAAAGATTTAAAGCAAAAATCTCCCAAAGAGTTGCTAACTCAGGCGGAGGAACTGGGAATTGAAGACGCTTCTTCCATGCGTGTTCAGGATTTGATTTTCGCCATTATGAAAAAAGTCGCTTCCGACGATCAGACAATTTACGGCGAAGGAACCATAGAAGTTCTGCAGGACGGTTTCGGTTTTCTGCGCTCTGCCGAATCCAACTATCTGGCCAGTCCCGATGACATTTACGTTTCGCCTTCGCAGGTCAAAAAATTCGGCCTGCGCACCGGCGATACCGTAGAGGGCGAAATCCGCGGTCCAAAAGACAACGAACGTTATTTTGCCTTGACCAAAATTAATACGATTAATTTTGAAGATCCTGAAAAATCCAAGCTGCGTGTCAATTTTGACAACCTTACGCCGCTTTATCCGACCAAAAAACTCGATTTTGACATCATTTGCGGCGAAAAGGACTATACCACCCGCATTATTGATTTGATTGCGCCTCAGGGCAAGGGACAGCGCGGCCTTATTGTCGCGCCGCCGCGCACCGGTAAAACGGTCATGCTGCAAAACATTGCCCATGCCATAGCCACCAATCATCCCGAAGTGTATCTGATGGTGCTGCTGATTGACGAACGTCCAGAAGAAGTTACCGATATGAGTCGCTCGGTCAAGGGCGAAGTCATTTCCTCAACTTTTGACGAACCGGCCGCCCGTCACGTCCAAGTTGCCGAAATGGTTATCGAAAAAGCCAAACGTCTGGTTGAAACAAAAAAAGACGTTGTCATTCTGCTTGATTCCATAACCCGTCTCGGCCGCGCTTATAACACGGTTATTCCTTCTTCCGGAAAAGTTCTTACCGGCGGTGTCGACGCCAATGCGCTGCAACGTCCGAAACGTCTGCTCGGTGCCGCGCGCAACGTTGAGGAAGGCGGTTCGCTGACCATCATTGCCACGGCGCTTATTGATACGGGTTCGCGCATGGACGAGGTTATTTTTGAAGAGTTCAAGGGTACCGGCAACTCCGAAATCATTTTGGACCGCAAACTGACAGACAAGCGTTTGTTCCCGACCATCGACATTACCCGTTCCGGAACGCGTAAGGAAGAGCTGCTGGTTGATAAGGCTACGCTTTCTAAAATGTGGGTTCTGCGCCGTGTTCTGATGCAGATGGGAATGACCGACGGCATGGAATTCCTGCTGGACAAGCTGCGTTTGTCCAAAGACAATCAGGACTTCTTCAATACCATGAACTCCTGACGGCTCAACGTTTTCAAATCCCTCCGGCAAGGAGGGATTTTTTTTGTCTTAAAAAAACACACAAAGTATATTGACAAAATTTCCGCTACGTTTGTATAATGACCGCGGTTTTAATGAAAAACATAAGGCGAAAAATGTCGTTTTTTGGCAAGACATACAGTTTTTATTCGCTTTCCGGCGCCTTCCGCCCGGAAGCTTTCGCCGTTATTTCCGCAAAATCTCTGCTAATCAGCATTTTGCTTTTGTTGATTATGAACCTCTGAGCACTTTCGTCAGTTGAATAAAGCTTGGGTGCTTGGAGGATGAAAATCAACAGGCTTTAACCGGTTATGGATTAATTTTTACAGGATTTTGCAAACATGAACACAAACAGCCGATTCAAAAATAAAAGTTCTCCCTTTTCGAAGGTTCTGCTGCTTAGGAACCTCTGATTGCTTTTGGTAATTCGGCAGTCAGAGGATAAGCGCAAAATTACAGCAGGTTAACCTTTAATCCAGAAGAAAGAGAACAAAATGAGCAAATACAGTCAGGCGGTCATCGCCAAAAAACCCGAATTTTCCTATCTTGATACCGACGCCCCTTTACGGGAAACCTACGGCGACGGCACCGTTAATGCTTATAATCCGAAGGTGTTTCCTTATGCCGAAAGTTTCATGCGCACTGTTTTAAAACGCGTTAACGACACCTATGCCGCCGTTGTCGAAGACGAACATCGTCAAACGCTCTGCCGCGAACTCTATCGGCAGCTGAAACATGATTTCCGCTTTGATTTTTCCGACCACCTCGGACCGATGCGTCAGCGCGACAAACGTGGTGCCGGAGCTGCCGTTGAAGAAAACGACTATAATATGTTTCATTCCTGCTACAAGTTTGTCAATCAGGTTGCGCGGGCACGCAGTTTTGGCGAAAAGTTTAATTTGTCGCTGATGTCCGGCCGTGTGAATACCGACAACCAGACGGGTCCCGAAATATGCGATCCTTTTGTTTTTGGCCCCCCGCTTTATCTCTACAGCAAAATTTATCCGAAAGTTGTTGCCATGACCCTGCCCGGTTTTGATACGCCGGAAAAAATTGCAGCATTAAAAGCGCATGAAAAAGAGATGAAGAAAGATATGTTTGAGAAAAAAGCCTTGGCTGCAAAATCTTTGAAAGCTCGTTGGCATCATCTGATAAATAAGGAGTTTATGCCGCAGGGTATGGAATTTAAAGATTTGAGCATGAATACCGTCAAGGCTCTTTCCGAACTTCACAAAGACGTTTTGACAGAATTTTCTGCACAGGTTGAACAACAGTTTCAAAATGATGTGCGAATGCTGAAAAAAGTAATGAAACTGTTAGACAGACAAATGACTTATCACAAAGCCAAAGGAACGCCGGAGAATGATTTGGCCGCGTTGCAGCTGGCTTCGGTTCATGCCATGCAGGCTAATGATTTGCTCAAAGACAGTTCGGTTGTCCAGGTCAGCATTGAAGCCGAAAAACCGATATTTTCCTTTATGGCCGATGTTCTGGACAATCCGCGGTCGCTTACGGCGCAGATTTTTGACAATCCGCAGACGCGGGAGGTTTTTGAAACTGAAATGAAAAAAATCCATACCACCAAATCCGGCGGCAAATATACGCATTTGCTTGACCGTATGGTGCCTGCCGGTTCCGGAAAAATGCCGGCTTATGCCCGTATGCTCGGCGACGAATTTGACAAGGATATGAGCCGCGGCCAGATTGCCGAAGCTCTTCGCAGCGGTGAAGCCATGCCTAAGGTTTCTTTTATGCTGGCCGTCGTTTTGCTGGAAACCGGCGCCAAAATTGAAGGCGGCAGTTCGCAGATTGTTTATGCCCGCCGGATTAAGGAAGCTTTGGGGAAAGTCTTTAATGAAACCGGGCGTCAGCCGGGTTTTGACCGGGAAGATATTGCCGCACGCCGCGCCGTCGTCGAAAAATTCGATTATCGCACGGCGCAGGCGCAAATTTGGGGAGTCAAGGAAAATGGTAGCGTGTTGGGCTATCGCGACTTAGTCGACGGCAGCGTCAAGATCAATGACAAAATGCTTGATTCTGTAGCTTCGATTTCTTCGCGTGCCGCTTTTGACGCCGCTTCTGTCCATCGTTTTTATTCCTTTGTTACCGGCGAACCGATGAGCGAAACAGAAACTGCCGCGCAGAAGGAAAGAGTTAAGGGAAACCTGCTTCGTTTTGCCGACAATGGCGACTTCAACCGCATTTTGGCACCTGGGAGCGCTTTTTACAAAAGACTTGCCAACATCATCCGTAATGATGAAAATGTTACTGGCAGACAAGTTCAACATACTTATATGTCAAACAAAATGCAAACAGCCGCAGGATTCTGACAATGCAACGCAAAATCGGAGTAATTTCCCCTTCTCTGCCCTTAAAGTCGGAGGAAGAGGTAGAAACAGCCGTCAAACGCTTGGAAAATTATGGAGTCAGCGTGGAGTTTTTTACGACAAATGACAAATTACAAGACTTTATGCAGGCTCAAGTGAATGAGGCAGAAATCGTGATAGCCTCTCGCGGCGGCTTTAATGCTGTAGAACTTTTGCCAAAGCTTGACTTTTCTAAAATAACCAAGCCTCTCTGCGGCTATTCGGACATTACTGTTTTGTTGAACGCTTTGCTGGCTCAAACCGGAAAAATTCAATATCTGGGGCCGAATCTTAAAGCTCTAAATGGTGATGTAGATAATTATAGCCTCAAAAATTTTCTCTCCGTTGCAATAGAGCAAGAAAAAGCCAAATATTATCCGGCAAAAGCATATATGGATACCCATGTTTCCAAAACGCAAACTTTTGCCAATCAAGGAATAACAGTCATCAATGAAGGAAAAGCCAGAGGACATTTGGTCGGAGGAAATTTGTGCAGTCAGATAATGCTTGCCGGAACAAAATATTATCCGGTTTTTGATGATATGATAGTCATTGCCGAAGAAGATGATTTATGCGGCGCAGAAACTTTTAATATGTTTATGCGTAATCTCTGGGCATTGTTTAATTATGATTTTGCCAAAAATATTAGAGGGTTAATCATCGGCAGATTTATGCAAAACAGCTTTGTGGATATGGAAGTTTTAAAGCAAAAACTACAATCTTTTGAAACTTTGCGTCATATTCCTGTCATTGCGGGTTTCGATACAGGACATACTCTGCCGCAAATGACACTGCCTTTGGGTAAAGAAGCAATCTTAGACACATTGTCAGATTCTGTTTTAAGTTTTTAAAAAAAAGCAAGTGCCGAATTTTTTATAATTCGGCACTTTTAGTTAATAATTCTTAATTTTAAGCCTTTTTATTTCGGGAAAAGAATTATATGTCGTAACACCCGTCAAAACCTTAATTTGCGTTTTGTCGTTAATATCGCGTATTTGCGGATATTCCCTCGGGTTTATGGCAATTGTCTTATCCGGCAGTTTTACAATATAATATGTATTGCCCCGGATAATTTCCCTGTCCCAGTTGATAACGCGGACATATTCGGCTCTTTCGAAAAGTTCGTCGTCTCTGCGGTTTTCTTCTCTTATTGCATAAGCGAACAGACAGGCACAGTTAATAAACAATGACAAAAACGTACCGTTGAGTTTTGTCATTCTGTCCGTAGATATATCATAACTTTTTTCAGTGTCTGTCAGTCCCATTAAGTAGGAAAGATAAGAAATCCAGCTGTAAAGAATTATATTGACAATCAAAGCTGCGGTAAAGCCTATTATCTGACAAGGAATAAAATGCAGAATCAGGGCATACAATCCGAAATTAAGCGCTGACCAGCCGTATCGGATCCAGCCGCTTTCGATTTCAACAGTTGCAAAACGCAGCCTGATAAACATCAGAGTCGATATTATCATGCCGGCCGAAACGAGGAAATTGTCCAATGGACGGACCAGCCAAACAATGCCTATGCAAAGCAGTGTAGTCAGGCCGCAAAAGATGTATTGTCCGCCTTTTTTCCATAAGGCCGCCGTTTTTACCGCCGCCTTTTTTGCAGTTTTCAAGACTTTCATAATAATAAATTTATGGGTTATACTTTTTAATTATTGCAACATTCAAATTGTCGGCCTCGTCGCATTTGCCTGTTTCATAGCATTTTATCCGTAACGTATCTCCTTTTTTTGTCAGCAGCATTTCCTCATCGTATGTCCGAATACGGACGATATGATTGTCTTTGCTGACGAAAAGAAAAAACGTGTTACCGTTTCTGACATAAGGAATAATCGTGTCAACGACGAAAGTATGTACGCCTTTTTCAAAAAAACGGTATGTTCCTTTCGGTCCGGCATTTTCCGCCGCTTTTTGCGTTTCTGCTTCTTTTAAGACTTTTTGTTCTTCATTGAATTCGCTGACACAGTTTATAAACAGCATCAAAGCTGAAGTTATAAGTACGAGCAGAGGAACCCTTGCGGAGCGGTCCAATATTTTTTTGCCTTCGGCTTTTTTGTTTTTTACCCATCTCCAACCGTTTTTACTCCACATAATCTCGCCGAGCGGAAAACGAAAAAGCGAAAACAGAACGCCGGCGGCAACAATAACCGCATATGTAATCCAGGAGTCAGATGAATTGAAAGTGAAAATAACCAGACAGAAAACCGCAAAACAAAGCGCGTTTCCGATATAGGTATCGCTTCTGAAACTTAAACAGCAGTATTCCGTATAGAAACTGCCGATTAAAAAGACGATGCCAAGAATAATGCTTTGCCACAGATAAGAGCTGTCGACATTCAGCGTAGATACAACAGCCGCTGTTATCAGTGCAACATTGGCAATAATTTTCAATGCGTAGCCAAAATCTGATTTTGACCAGTCGCGGAATAAGTTTTTGCGCATAAACTAAACATTTTAATTTGTTGATATAATAAATATTTCTTATGCGTAACTTTCCATAATTTTGGCTATTTGTCAATGTTTGATAGATATTCGCGCAATTGTTTCATGGTCGAAAAAATTAATTTGACGCCGAGTTTTTCAACTTTGGAACGGTATTCGCCGGTATTGTTCATTTCGCTGCCGATAAAGGCAATCGGTGTCATGCCGGCGGCAATGGCGGCTTTGAGTCCGGGCAGAGAATCTTCAATTACCAGACATTCGGCGGGAGCAGCATTCATTTGTCCGGCTGCAAACAGAAACAGATCCGGCTCGGGTTTGCCGCGCTCGACCTGCTCAGCCGTAAAAATGCGGCTGTCCGGAAAATATTTTTTAAAATTCATGGCTTTCAGTTTGGCTTCGGTTTTGGACAGCAGTCCGCCGGTTGCCAGACAATAGGGAATTTGGGTTTCCTTCAGAATTTCTTCTACGTCCGGCGTTGCGGTCAGGTTATGTTCAATTTCGATTTTTTCGCGTCTTTTGACTTCTTCCCAAAAATCATTGTCAAGTTCAATGCCGATTTCTTTCAGATTGGCAATTTTGGTTTTTACCGCCAGTCCGCCGAGAATTTTGTCGGCTGTTTCGAAGTCCCAGCCGAGACCGAATTTTTCGTTTATTAAATCCTGCCAGATTTTAATCCAGAGTTTTTCGCTGTCAGATAAAACGCCGTCGTAATCCCAGATAATAAGTTTTGGTTTTGTTTTTGTCATATTTCGCTCTTAAGTTTAAAAATTTTGAGTCTTTTTAAGGCTCGTACAGAAGATTCTCAATCACTTTACAATAGATTTGTTAAGAGCGGGTAAAAAACCTCTCCAGAGTCAGAAAAAGCGGCTTTTTTTTAATCTTGCTAAAATTTGCGTTTCGGATAATACTAAGCGCAAAGACTTTAAGGAGTATTCATGGATAATCAGACAATCTATGCGCTTTCGACCGTCTATGGGAAATCAGGCGTTGCCGTCATTCGTATTTCCGGAAAGGATGCGCTTGCCGCCGTTTCCAGGTTGACGCCGCTTGATGTATCAGGTTTGAAACCGCGCTATGCCTATTTTACGAACATTTATGACAGTGTTTCCCGTGAAACATTGGATAAGTGTCTGTTGCTTTATTTTAAGGCGCCGGCTTCATTTACCGGCGAAGATATCGTCGAATTTCAGATTCACGGCTCCCGGGCAGTCATTGCCTCGCTTATGGAAAATCTCGGTCGTCTGAAAAATTTTCGTCTTGCCGAACCGGGTGAATTTTCCCGCCGTGCCTTTTACAACGGCAAAATGGATTTGACTGAGGCCGAAGGACTGGCCGACTTGATTGATTCAGAAACTTCCGAACAGCAGAAATATGCCATGCGGCAAATGGAAGGTGGGCTGAAAAATCTGTATGACGGCTGGCGTGAAGAACTGATAAAAATTTTGGCATATCTGGAAGCCTATATTGATTTTCCTGATGAAGACATTCCTCAAGAACTTGTCGATAAGCTTTTGAACGATGTATTTAAACTTCAAACTGCCATTGATTTGCATTTGAAAGGAGATGCTGTCGGCGAGAGGTTACGCGAAGGTTTTCGGGTCGTCATCGTCGGGCCGCCAAATGCCGGTAAGTCCAGTCTGTTAAACGCCGTGGTCAATCGTGATGCTGCGATTGTTTCTGCTGTTGCTGGCACGACGCGTGATGCTGTTGACGTTCATCTGGACATTAAAGGCTATCCGGTCATGTTTACCGATACCGCCGGCATTCGCGAAGTGGAAGAGGAAATTGAAAAACAGGGCATTGAAATCGCTTTTCGTAAAATTGCCGACGCCGATTTGGTATTGTGTTTGTTTGATGCCTCAAAAGACTCTGTTCAAATCTTTGATAATATTAAAAATTCTTTTAAAAACAAAGCGATATTTGTTGCCAATAAATCTGACAATTTAACTTTTGAACAATGTTCAGAGCTTAAAAAACAGGGTTGTGTCGTCATTTCAGCCAAACAAAAAGAAGGTATTGCCGCATTGATGGATGTAATTTGTCAGCAAATTCGCAGCCGTTTCACTTCTAATTCGGGTTTGCTTATTTCCCGGCGCCGTTATCGTGAAGCTTTGGAAGAAACTTCTGAAAATTTGCGTCGTTTCGGTTTCGACAAGGAAATCGAATTGGCTGCCGAAGATATCCGTCTGGCCGCCAGAGCGTTGGGGCGGATAACCGGCCGCATTGAGGTTGATGATATTCTGAATAAAATATTTGGCAGTTTTTGTATCGGAAAATAATTTTGTCCCGATTATCCTTGAATTTTAGCGTTTGTTTCGCTATTATGTGCATTGAAAAAAACATATAATTAATATTAGCGATTATGAACAAACGTGAAAAAATGCCTTTTTACGAGGCTGTTAAATTAAATTGCCCGAATGAACTGAGTTGCCGGATTGAAAAGCTGCTGGGAGACTGTCTTCCGGAAAATTTTTCGCCCGAAAGCGGAAAAATTGCCGAAGCTGTTTCGTCAATTGTCCGTTATGCTTCCAGCAACACCGAAACGGAATTAAAATCCCGTGTCCTTTTTACTGAAGCCAGAAATTTGGTTTCTCAGTATGTTAATGAATATTCCGGTCTGATTAAAAGTAAAAGGCTTCGCATTGTCGAACGTTTGGCTGTTATTCAGCTGGTTCAATCAATCTGGGCGTTTCCGCCGCTGGCGGAAAATTGCGATTTGGATGCTTTTCTTTCCTTATGCGAAAAGCATCGTAACAAAATTTTTTAACTAAAAATATATCTTATGGAAAATTATTCGGATGGCTTGGAATTTTTAATCAAAAGCCATATCTGCATTGCAGATGAGTTTGAGCTTAAAAACGTCAACAGCGATTTGCGCCGGGCTTTTAAAAAACTGGTTGATGCTGCTGAAGAAAAACGGATTGGCTATTACCGCCGGTCCGACGAACTTAAAAGTGAAATCGATGAACTGACTGATTTGCTTAATCTGAGGATTGGCAATCTGGAGAGAAGACGTATGGCGCCTTATTCTCTTTATCTCGCTTATCGGGATATTTTGTCGATTTGCATTCTCTGTCCTTATGTTCTGTCCCGTGAAAAAATTTACAACGTTTTCCGACGTGGACTGAAAGAACAGCTTTATTAAATTTAAATCCGGTTTAACCTTTGGGTTAAGCCGGATATTGCTTTAAATGAGGGCGTTTATTAACGCCTTACTAATATTTTGATGATAAAGTAAAACAAATAAGTTTAATAAGGTAATTTTGATGAGTGACGGTTCTTTTTTTGATGTAATAGTCGTCGGCGGCGGTCATGCCGGTTGCGAAGCCTGTGCGGCTGCGGCGCGTATGGGAGCGTCGACGGTTCTGATTACACACCGTTTAAATACGATTGGTGCCATGTCCTGCAATCCGGCCATCGGCGGTTTGGGCAAAGGACATTTGGTTCGTGAAATTGACGCGCTTGACGGACTGATGGGGCGAGTCATCGACAAATCCGGCATACAGTTTCGGATGTTGAATGCCTCAAAAGGTCCGGCGGTTCGGGGGCCTCGAGCTCAGGCCGACCGCGATTTATATAAAAAATATATGCTCGACGCATTGCAAAATCAGGATAATCTGACACTCATTGAAGCGGCTGTTGAAGGATTGCTGACGGATAGCGGCAGAGTAAACGGCGTGACGCTTGCGGACGGAACCGAATTGCGAGCCGCAGCCGTCGTTCTTACGACCGGAACTTTTCTGAACGGCGTAATGTTTGTCGGCCATGAAGCTACGCCGGGCGGCCGTGTCGGAGACGCGGCCTGTAATGGAATAACACCGTATTTAAAGTCTCTCGGGCTTAAGGTTGGTCGTTTAAAAACAGGTACCCCTGCCCGACTGAACGGCAAAACCATTGATTGGGACGTTCTTGAAACACAGGACGGCGATGAAAATCCGGAACCTTTTTCTTATCTGACTGATAAAATTACCAATCCGCAGATACAATGTCATATAACTCACACCAACGAAGAAACGCATAAGATTATTCGCGACAATTTTTCAAAATGCGCTTTGTTTTCGGGCCTGATTACCGGTGTTGGGCCGCGTTATTGCCCGAGCATTGAAGACAAGCTTGTCAAATTTGCCGACCGTACCAGCCATCAGATTTTTCTTGAGCCTGAAGGATTAAATACCGATGTTGTTTATCCGAACGGCATTTCGACGTCCCTGCCTGCGGATGTGCAGGATAAGTTTATCCATACCATGAAAGGTTTGGAACATGTCGAAATACTGCGTTTTGCCTATGCCATTGAATACGACTATGTTGACCCTCAGGAATTGAATCATTCTTTGGCCGTTAAAAAGGTGCCGGGATTGTTTCTGGCCGGACAAATTAACGGCACGACCGGCTATGAAGAAGCGGCGGCACAGGGTTTGCTTGCCGGCGTCAATGCCGCTTTGCTGGCGGAAGGCAAAGGACGCGAATTTGTTATCGACCGCAGCATGGCATATCTCGGCGTAATGGTTGACGATTTGATAACCAAAGGCGTGGACGAGCCCTATCGGATGTTTACCTCCCGATCCGAATACCGTTTGTTTCTGCGTGCGGACAATGCGGATGCCCGCTTAACGGAACTTGGCCGTCAGATAGGATGTGTCGGCGAAAAAAGATACAGTGTATTTAAAGCCAAATTTACACAAATAAATCATTATCGCGAGCTTGCCGAACAATTGGACATTACGCCGAACGAACTTGAAAAATTTGGTGTTCATACCAAAAAAGACGGCACTCGGAGAACGGCGTTCAATGTTATGTCTTATGACGGTGTTTCACGTGAAACAATTATGAAAATTTTTCCCGAATTGAATGACATTCCGGCCGACGTATATGAACAGATTGAAATTGAAGCGCGTTACGCCGGTTATATTAAACGTCAGCTGGCGGATATTGAAGTTTTTAAAAAAGACGAAAAACTTCGACTTCGCGATGATATTGATTATTCTAAAATCGGGGGCTTGTCACGCGAAATGGTGGCCAAACTGAGCAAAGTCAAACCGGCGACAGTCGGAGAGGCTTCGCGAATTCCCGGTGTTACGCCCGCAGCCATAACGGCCGTTTTAGGTTATGTTAAGAGGTGACCGATGACTTGTCCGAGCATAAAACAGGCTTTAGACTTATTTGATGAGGGTTTGGCGGCAATGCGCAAAGAACAGCAGCGTTTTGCCTTCTATTATGAAAAGTCTTTTCGCAGCCATTGTTGTCTGGTTGCCTGCTGTGCCGAAATGATAGCTTCGCGTATAGACAGCATTGACGGGCAGAAGGCTTACATCCTTGGCCTTCTTCATGATTACGGCAAGATGGTGCGTGATGCGGACAATAAGGAATATTTTCACGGTTTGACCGGATATTACGAGATGAACCGGCTTGGTTTTGACGATGTCGCCAGAGTCTGTCTTACGCATACTTTTCCCGATAAAGACTTCAAATACACGGAATACAGCTATCCGGAAATGCGCAAAACCAAAAAGCTTTTGGCTCAGATTGACTATGATGATTATGACCGTCTCATTCAGCTTTGCGACCTTTTGGTCGTCGGTATGGGATTTTCCAAAATAAAAGATCGGATGATTTTCGTCAAAGACAAATACCGTGTGCCGACGATGGTTATCAAGCGTCGCTATCGTCAGGCTTTGCGTCTTAAAAACTATTTTGATCGCCGCTGCGGCTGTGACATTTATCGTCTGCTTGGAGTCAATTAATGTTTCTGCCTTCTTGTCCGGAATTTGAAACTGCAAATTTTCAAGGAATTAACCGCAATGAATAATAATGTTCCTTCCATGAAACAAGCCGTCAATATTTGGCTGGACGGTATCAAATATCGTCAGGAACATTTTGGTTTTCCGATAAAGGACGAATATATTTTTCATACCCAGGGAATCGCTTTTGCGTCAAGACAGATAGCTTCACGCATGTCCGGCATGAATCCGGAGACAGCTTATATTTGCGGTTTGCTTCATGATTACGGCAAAAAATATAATGAACGCGAAATCGGCCGTTTCCATGGTTTGGTCGGTTTTCAGGAACTGAATGCCATGGGATTTGGTTTGCCTGCCCGTATTTGTCTTACGCATACTTTTGCCGATAAAAACATAAATTTTTGTGATTTTCCTTCCTATCCAAAAAAGGATCTGGACATCTGCCAATCTTTGCTGACTGCTCTAGAATATGACGATTACGATCGTCTTATTCAATTCACGGACAGGCTTTTTGAGGGGTTTACGATGATACCTTTTGCCGAGCGCGCTCAGGCTATCGGTCAGCGATATCATTTGACGGATGCGATTGTCGACAAATTGATAAAGGATGGTCAGGTTTTGAAAAATTATCTGGATCGCCGCTGCGGCGAAGATGTTTATAAAATCATAGGTCTTGCATAATGCAGAAGTTCTCTTATCATACTCATACAAACAGTTTCGGCGTTTATGACGGTCACAATTCTGCGACAGAAATGATTGCTGCTGCAGAAGCTGCCGGCTATACGGAACTTGGAATTTCCAATCATTTAATTTGTAAAAAGGGCATCAGTCGATTTTCACCACAATTCTTTGATGACTTTAAACAAGCCGAAACGGTGTATTTAAAAACTATAGATGAGATAAGGACAGCAGCCCAAAAATATAAAATTAAAGTTTATGTCGGTTTTGAAGTTGATTATTTTAAATCTGCCGATTGGCGCCGCGGTTTTGAAAAGCTTCGCAAGCGTTTGGATGTTGATTATCTTATAGGTTCAACGCATTGCTTATTAAATGATGATGCCGAATGGGTTCAAAATATTTATGAAATGGCTCGCAAACCTGTTTATGTTGATGATGAAACCAAACGAGAAGGTATCAGAAACTATTGGCTTAATGTCGTCGAATCGATAAAAAGCGGCTATTTTGATTTTATTGCCCATCTTGATGTAATTAAAATTTTTGGCATGGGGGTGGAACCCGAATGGGACGAATATAAGTGGCGGGTAATTGAAACCTTATCAGAAACCAAACAGCCCTATGAACTCAATACCAGCGGTTGGAACAAGGCCGGCGAACAACACCCGCATACCTGGATGCTTGCAGAATTGTCAAAACGTAATGTTCCGGTCGTTATCAGTGACGACGCTCATTCGACGGCAATGCTTGCGCAGCATTTTGACCGGGCTGAAAAACTTTTGACTGAACTTAACTATACGAATCGTTGGCGCTTGAATAAATAAGTTTTACACAAAACCATAAAATTAAGATTCAAGAAACGCTGTCTAACTCTTTGTTTTAAGAGTCGTTTTCAAATATATATTTTTTATGTTTATAACTGCCGAAATGGGGTTTTAAATTTATTTAAAAAATTATATAAATAATTTATGAAAAATTTTATGGACAAATATAGTGTTTCACGTGAAACATTCGAGCGTTTAAAAGCTTACGAAAAATCTCTTCATGAGTGGCAAAAGAGATTTAATCTGGTTAGCAATGCTTCGCTTGAACATGTCTGGGAACGTCATTTTCTTGATTCTGCTCAGTTGTTTAAACTTATTCCCGATGGTGCCCGGACGCTGGTTGATTTTGGCTCTGGTGCTGGGTTCCCGGGAATGGTGCTGGCTATAATGGCTGGTGGAAAAAAACCGTATTTAAATTTTCGTCTTGTTGAAAGCATTGGTAAAAAAACACTGTATTTAAATGAGGTAAGAAAAATTGCCGGCCTGAAGAATGTTGAGATAGTTAATGATCGTATCGAAAACATTGAGACAATGGCGGCCGATGTTATCACGTCGCGAGCTATGTGTTCTTTGAAAGAACTTTTAAAATATGCCTGCAGGTTTGCCGGTCCACAAACCGTTGGTATTTTTCCCAAAGGTAAAAAATATTCCGAAGAAATTTCCGAAGCCCGCAAAGAATGGTCGTTTGACTGTCGGATTGTTCCGAGCGAAGTCAGCGAAGAAGGGGTTGTCTTAGTCATTACCAAAATCAAAAAGCTTAAAGGAGTCAGATAAATGCCGAGAATTATCGCTATTGCCAATCGTAAAGGCGGCGTGGGCAAAACCACGACCACGGTTAATGTCGCAACTGCCATGGCTGCTGCCGGCAAAAAAGTATTGGTCGTCGACCTCGATCCTCAGGGCAATGCCACAACTTCTATGGGTGTCAACAAGAGCGGACGCATGCCCTCTTCTTATGAGGTGCTGCTCGGCGAAAAAAGAATTAATGAAGCTGTTGTCTGGACGGAGATACCAAATTTTTCGCTTGTGCCTTCGTCGCCGGATCTTGCCGGTGCGGAAGTTGAGCTGGTTGATATGGAACATCGCGAATTTGCGTTGCGCAATGCTTTGGGCCGTGATGTTGTCAATTATGATTATATTTTGATAGACTGTCCGCCATCGTTAAGTCTGGTTACGATTAACGCGCTCGTTGCCGCCGATGCCGTTATTGTGCCGCTGCAATGTGAATTTCTGGCTTTGGAAGGTATTACTGACCTTATCCGCAACATCAATCAGATAAAGAGGAAATTTAATCCGAAACTGGAATTGCAGGGCGTGGTTCTTACCATGTATGACAAACGTAATAATCTGTCGCAAATGGTTGAAGACGATGTCCGCAATTTCTTCGGTAAAAAAGTATATCAGACAGTCATACCGCGGAACGTACGCGTATCGGAAGCGCCTTCGCACGGTAAACCGGTTTTGATTTACGATTTCAGATGTCCGGGTTCGCAGGCTTATATCAGTCTTACCGGCGAAGTATTGAAGAGAGAAAAGGAATTATTGGCATGTTAGAAAACGAGAAGCTTGACGATTTGGATATATTGGGCGACGCCGGCAAACCGGAAGAACACGCACATGGCGGCAAACGAAAAAGTCTTGGCCGGGGGTTGGGAGCGTTGCTTGGCGACGCCGATTTCAATATAGACGAAGCTCTGAACGATACGTCGACACAGCCTGCGCAGACCCCGGACGACAGGGTAGATGTAAATCTGCTTTTTCCGAGCCCGTTTCAGCCGCGTAAGGATTTTGACGAAGAGGCTCTGAATGCGTTGGTTGAATCCGTTAAGGAAAAAGGCGTATTGCAACCGCTTTTGGTTCGCAAGAAAAACGGCCGGTTTGAAATCATTGCCGGCGAGCGCCGCTGGCGCGCGTCCAAACTTGCCGGATTGCAAACGGTGCCGATTATCGTCAAAGACATGGATGATAAGGAAGTTCTTGAAGTTGCTCTGGTTGAAAACCTGCTGCGTGAGAACCTCTCTGCAATTGAGGAGGCGGAAGGTTTTCAGCGTCTGATAGATGAGTTTTCGCATACGCAGGAAGCTTTGGCACAAATTGTCGGCAAATCGCGCAGTCATGTGGCCAATACGCTGCGCCTTCTGAATCTTCCCGATCCCGTTAAAGATCTGGTACGTGAAGGAACATTGTCGGCCGGTCATGCTCGCGCTTTGGTAGGCTTGGACAACGCCGAAACTCTGGCCAAACAGATTGTTGCCAAAGATTTGAATGTTCGGCAGGTTGAAGAACTGGTCGCCAAACAGAAAAATCCGGAAGTCAAAGAACCCAAAAAAGCCAAAGACGAGGATATTGTCGAAATTGAAAAAGATTTGAACAAAAACCTCGGCCTGCGGATTAAAATATCGCCAAGCAAGCAGGGGGGCGGCAAGGTTGTTTTGCAATATGCCTCGGCTGCCGAATTGGATATGATTATTGACATTCTTGAACAAAAGCGTAAAACTTCCGTTGTTTCGGCTGCGGCTCCTGTAGAAGCAGCCCCGGTCGGAAATGAAAAGTTTACGATGAAAATAATTGACTGAACGGATAAAAGAAAATGACTATCTTGGAAAAAATGCTCGAAAACTGCAAAAAGGCAGGATACTGTACAACTGAAAATGTTGAAAAAGTCGCCCGGGCCAAAACCCGGATGTTTGGCGAGGCTGAATGGCAGAGATGCCCCTGTGACGGCAACAACAGCGCCCGCTATTGTATCTCTGAACTATGCCGCTCGGATATTGAGCGTGACGGCATATGCCACTGCCATTGTTATACCAAAGCAAACATTGCTGCAGAATAATTTCCAAGCCCCTCAAAAAAGGGGCTTTGTTTTTGTAATCTTTACTCCTTTTTAAGGGCTTTTTTATAGACTGTTCAAAAATTGCGTATAAAGCGTATTTAAAACGGGCACAGTAAAAAAATCTTGGAAAAAGTTTAATCCTGTGCTCTAATGATACAAAACGAACATAAAGGAAAGATACGTCATGGTTTTTCTGAAAAAAGCACTTTTGGGGCTGGGCGCCTTAATCCTGATTTTTATCGGCGGCAGCGGAACGCAGAGCAGCAGCCTGTTGTTGCAGGGCGGCGGTTTCATCGGGCTGATTATCGGTTTGGTGGTGCTGTACATTTTCGGAAAAATGGCTTGGCGTGCCATGGGCTGTCTGCCGTCTTTTCTGGTCGTTATTTCGATTATCGCTTTTATTCTTTATGCCATCGGCGGCTTTAACAACGGCATTGGCGGCGTCGGACAGTCGCTGCGCAGCTTTTTGGGCATGCAGGCCAATTCGCAGCAGCAAATGCCGCAAAACGGCCAGATAATGATTGTCGAGGAAGAATATGCCCCGGCCATCGACGAAAACTTTTCTTCCGACATCGGTTCTCAGGCCGAGGTTCAGCCGCAGGCGGAACAGAGGCCCAATGCTTTTCAGCAGCTGATAAGCTCGTTCGGCGGTCAGCGCGAACAGCCTGCACCGGCATTTAATCCGAACAATTTTCCGGCTATATACGGCGCAGCCCGCGTTATCAACGGTGACACGCTTGAGATTCGGGGCAGTTATTTCAAACTGTATGGCATTGACGCGCCGGAAGCCAATCAAACCTGTGCCGACCGGCAGGGGCGGTCTTACAATTGCGGCCGGGAAGCCGCATTGTGGCTGAAAAACTGGATTACCACCAATGAACTTGAATGTCATGTCATGCAGCGGGATGCCAAGGGAAACATGGTCGGTACCTGTTCTCTCGGCCAGTATGACCTTGGCGCGGCTCTGGTCAATGCCGGCTGGGCGGTTGCTTATCAGAAATATACGGACATTTATGTTCCTTACGAACGTCAGGCGCAGATGAACAAACGCGGTCTCTGGCAGGGAACCTTCTATATGCCCTGGGATTGGCGCGCCATGCAAGGCAAAAAGCCCAAAATCAAAGTCATCAAACCGAAAAGCCGCAAAAAGGGCATACTTGACTTATAGGAGTCTCCATGGAAGAAATCTCGGTCATTTGCCGCAATGAGGATGAAACCGTCGCTTTTGCGCAAAAGCTGTCGCAGATTGCCAAAGTCGGCGATACCTTTGCCTTGTTCGGAACTTTGGGAATGGGTAAAAGCGTTTTTGCCCGCGGTTTCGTTCAGAGCCTGACGGCCGCTGAAGAAGTGCCCAGTCCGACGTTTACATTGGTACAGAGTTACGAGGCGCCTGATTTTGAAATTTACCATTTCGACCTGTATAGGCTCAAGGCACCGGAAGAAATCTTTGAACTTGGTATGGAAGAAGCGCTTTACGGAGGCGTCTGTCTGATTGAATGGCCGGAGAAAATGGCCGGCTGGCTGCCTGAAAACTGTTTTAAACTGACCATAACCCCGGATGCTTCCGGCCGCAGAATAACCATATCTTCCGCGTCGGCCGAAAAGCTTTCCCGTCTGCGGAAACTGGAACTCCGATAATGCCGAACATTTACGCCACAGCCGTCAATTATAAAGGCCGCGCGGTTTTGTTAACCGGTCCTTCCGCTTCGGGAAAATCCGATTTGGCGCTTCGGTTGATTGTCCGCCACGGCGCCCGGCTCATTGCTGACGACCGTACGGATATTCGGGCAGAAGACGGTTTTCTGAGGGTCTCCGCTCCCGATAACATCGCCGGATTGCTTGAGGTAAGGGGAATAGGCATTCAGAAAGTTCCTTTTGACCGGGAAGGAACGGCGGTTCTGCTGGTCGAACTGGTCGATTCGCCGCAGGCTGTCGAACGTCTGCCTGCCGCGGTCTTTGCGGAACTTGAAGGTGTTTCGCTGCCGAAAGTTCGGCTCTGGGCTTTTGAAAGTTCGGCCGCGGACAAGATTGTTATAAAAATGGATAGTCTTCTTGATTAATTGGCGCTCTTGCCCTAAAATACGCGCAGATTAAAGGTTTAATTCAGCGAAAGAAACAGCCATGTCGGGAAATTATATCGAAAACTTTTTCAGAAAACTGGGCAAGCCGCTGGTGCGGTTTGTTTCCGGTCTGGGCGAATTGTCGCTCTTTATTGCCAAATCGGTCTACAACAGCGTAACGCCGCCGTTTTATCTTAAGCTGCTTGGCAAACAAATGATAGACATCGGTTTTTATTCGCTGCCGGTCGTTGCTTTAACGACGATTTTTGCCGGTATGGTCATTGCGTTGCAAACCTATTCCGGTTTTTCCAGTTACGGTGCGGAAAGTGCTGTTGCTTCTGTCGTGCTGATTTCCGTTACCCGCGAACTGGCGCCGGTCTTTTCCGGCCTGATGGTTGCCGGACGCATCGGTGCGGCCATGGCGGCCGAAATCGGAACCATGCGCGTCACCGAACAGATTGACGCGCTGGTAACGCTTTCAACCAATCCGTTCAAATATCTGGTTGCGCCGCGCGTGCTTGCCGGAATAATGGTCTTGCCGCTGCTGGTGCTTATCGGCGATGTCATCGGCATTTTCGGCGGTTTTATCATTGCCGTCTATAAACTTGGTTTTAACCCGGCCAACTACATCAATTCAACGATTAACGGACTGGAAAGCCTGGACATTGTAACCGGTGTCGTCAAAGCCTGCGTTTTCGGTTTTATCATTGCAATTATGGGCTGCTACAACGGCTATAAGTCGCGCGGCGGCGCGCAGGGAGTCGGCGAAGCCACGACCAACGCCGTGGTTTCCGCCTCGATTTTGATTCTGATTTTCAACTACATCATTACCGAACTCTTTTTTGCAAAATAGCTTGAATGGAGAAAAAAGAAATGAGCGAATATAAAATTCAGGTAAAAAATCTGCATAAGGCTTTTGGCAAAAAAGTTGTTCTCGACGGCGTGGATATCGAAATCAAAAAAGGCGAATCTCTGGTTGTCATCGGCGGTTCCGGAACCGGTAAATCGGTTTTGATTAAATGTATTCAGGGGCTGCTTAATCCGGATGAAGGATCCATTAAAGTCGACGGCGTTGAAATTAACGGCGCCGACGAAACCGTCCGTGATGCCATGCATGCCAAAATGGGCATGCTGTTTCAGGGCGGTGCGCTGTTTGACAGTCTGAGCGTCTGGGAAAATGTGGCCTTTGGCCTGATTGAAAATCAGAAATGGAACCGTAAAGACGCCAAAAACGAAGCTGTCCGTGTCTTGCGGCAGGTCGGTCTGGCTCCCGACGTGGCCGATTTGTCGCCGAGCGAACTTTCCGGCGGTATGCAGAAACGCGTCAGTCTGGCCCGGGCGATTGCCACCAAACCGGAAATCATCTTTTTTGACGAGCCGACCACGGGACTTGACCCGATTATGGCGGATGTCATCAACGATCTGATTATTGAATCTGCGCGCGGCTTGGGTGCTACAGCACTGACCATTACCCACGACATGGCCTCGGCGCGCAAAATCGCCGACAAAATTGCCATGCTGTACAAAGGTAAAATCATCTGGTGCGGCACGGTTAAGGAAATGGAAAAAACCGATAACCCGTATGTTTGCCAGTTTATCAACGGCTGTTCACAAGGGCCGATAAAAGTGGAGGTCTGATTATGGCCAAAAAAGGCGGAAGCGAATTTGTCTGCCAGAACTGCGGCAGCGTCTATCCCAAATGGCAGGGAAAATGCGATGCCTGCGGCGAATGGAATACCATTGTCGAAGAAAAGGTCGGCGGAGAAGGATTTTCCAATCTGACACCGAAGAAAAAAGGCAGGATACTTGAATTTGTGCCTTTGAGCGGCGCTGAAACTGCCTTAAGCCGCATTCCGACCGGCATTAAGGAGCTTGACCGTGTTTCGGGCGGCGGTCTGGTGCCGGGGTCTGCCATTTTGGTCGGCGGTGACCCGGGCATCGGCAAATCGACATTGTTGCTGCAGGTTTGCGCCAGCATTGCCAATGCACCTTCAAAACCTGAATGTTATTACATATCCGGCGAGGAAGCCATAGACCAGGTGCGGATTCGCGCCAAACGTCTGGGGCTGGAACAGTCGCCGGTCAATCTTGCCTCAACCACTGACGTTAAGGATATTATCGAAACGCTGGACAAATCGGACGCTGCGGTGGTTATTATCGATTCGATACAAACCATGTATCTGGAAGAAGTGGAGTCCACGCCGGGCAGTGTTGCCCAGGTGCGCGCCTGCGCTTATGAACTGATTAAGCTGGCCAAGAAAAAGGGTTTCGTTCTTTTTCTGGTCGGTCATGTAACCAAACAGGGAGCCATTGCCGGCCCGCGCGTTTTGGAACATATGGTCGACACCGTCTTATATTTCGAAGGCGAACGCGGCCACCATTTCCGCATTTTGCGTGCGGTCAAAAACCGTTACGGTGCCACAGACGAAATCGGCGTTTTTGAAATGCAGGACAAGGGGCTTGTCGAAGTCGAAAATCCGTCGGCGTTGTTTTTGGCCGAAAGGCAGGGAAATATTTCCGGTTCTTGCGTTTTTGCCGGAATTGAAGGTTCGCGGCCGGTACTGGTTGAAATTCAGGCTCTGGTCAGTCCGACCAGTTATGCCAGTCCGAAACGGGCGGTTGTCGGCTGGGATTCCAACCGTCTGGCCATGGTTCTGGCCGTTTTGGAAGCACGCTGCGGCATGAATCTGAGTTCGCAGGACATTTACCTGAATATTGCCGGCGGCTTAAAAATTTCCGAACCGGCGGCCGATTTGGCGGTTGCGATGGCGGTCATTTCCTCTATGACCAACAAACCGCTGCCCTCTGATACGGTAATTTTCGGCGAAATCGGTCTTTCCGGCGAAATTCGTGCCGTCAGCCAGCCAAATTCGCGTCTGAAAGAGGCTCACAAACTGGGCTTTGCCAGCGCCATTATGCCGGCGACTTATCAAAAAGACAAAAAACTCAACAATCATGAAATGTCGGTTCACGAAATCGGCAACGTCCAGCGCCTGATAAACTGGTTTAACTGAAGGAAAAACAAATGCAGCAGCTCAACAACATGGATATCGCCATCTTGGTTATAGTCGGAATTTCGGCGCTTATTGCTCTGGGGAGAGGGCTGGTTAAGGAAGTTCTCTCAATTGTCGGCTGGGTGCTTGCCGGAGCTGCCGTCATTTACCTGCTGCCGGTTTTGAATCCCTTCACGCTTAAATACATTGAAAGCGGCTGGATGGCCGGGATTGCCACTGCAGCGTTTATTTTAATCGTGTTCATGATTGTCTGGATATACGCGACGGCCGGCGTTGTCGGCAAAATCCGCACCAGCAAGCTCAGCGGTCTTGACCGGCTGCTCGGTTTGTTTTTTGGCATAGTTCGGGCTTTTCTGCTTATCGTTCTTATGTATATTCTCATCAGCTGGATGATGCCGGTCAAATCACAGCCCGATTTGCTTAAAAAATCGAAATATTTTCAGATTGCCGGCAATTTTGCCGAACCGATTGAAAAGCTTATTCCTAAAGATACCCTCGACGCCATAAAGGAAAAAACCTCCGAAGTCGGTCTGACCGGAGATGACGATGATGAACCGGCGGCGGAACAAAAGTCTGCCGAAACTAAAAAAGACAAGGACAAAAGCGATGTTGACGCATTGTTTGAGAAACTGGCGCAGCCGCAAATCGAAAAAATGCGCGAGGACAGAAAAAAACTTCAGAAAATCAAAGAAGATTTTGAAGGATACAATGCCTACGAACGCGACAACCTGAACCGTCTGATTGAAAATACGGTCGAATAAAGCTGCATTTGCGGTCAGTTGTCATAAACGCCGCTCAAAACGGCTTCGTCCAGAACATGACCTTCCATGCTTTCTTTAAGTTCCGTCTGTGTAAAACCGTTTTTCAACGGCAGAAGACGATCCAGAGCGTAGACATGCAAATCATAACGATGCGGCGCATTCGGCGGCGTCATTCCACCGTAAAAAGGCATGTTCCAGCTGTTGACGCCCTGAATAAAATCCGGTTTGCGGCGGCTGGCGTTTTCGGCCAGCTGTGGTTCACTTATGTTGGCTGCAAGCCAGTGAATCCAAGGATATCCGACAACCGACGCTGCATCTTCGTCTTTTAATATCAGAGCAAAGCTTTTGGTTTCTGCCGGTGCGTTGTGAATTATCAGCGGCAGCGAAAGGGATGGCACGTTGTTAATAAAATCGTCGCCGCGTTTGCCGTATTTGTCGGCAATTCTGCCGTTTTCAATTCCCGAACTGGTTATTTCCATCTCTTTTTCTCCCGCAGACAATGTTTTTGCGTCAAAACAAGACAAGCTTAAAACTGCTGTTAATATAATCGGAAGATGTTTCATTTCCATATGTCCGCATAATTTTTTACCAGGCGTTTTCCAGATGCCGGAAAGAGCAGGGAAACTTTACCAAAACGGCATCGAAACGAATGTCGCAGCCGTTGAACTGCGGATGTTTTTTCAAAAAAGATTCGGCGCCGGAACGGATTCGCCTTTTCTGTATGTCGCTGACGGCATAGGCGGCTTTATCCAGCGTTGTTCGTTTTTTAACTTCGACGAATACCAGGACATTTCCGCGTTTGGCAATAAAATCGACTTCGCCTGCATGCGTTCCGCGCCCGCTGACGTAATTGGCCGCCAAAATCCGGTAGCCTTTCAGGCGAAACAACAGCCGGGCCAGAAATTCTGCCCGATGTCCGGAATGATAGTTATTCATTTTTGAGTTTCAATGCCAGTTCATATATTTCGTTTTTGTTCAGTCCGTAAGCCGAAACCATTTCCTTAACGGCGCTTTTCAAAGGCATTTCGGCCATTTTCTGCCGTAGCAGGTTCGCAATGTCCAAATCCGAAAAGTCTTTTTCCGCCGCCGGCGCTATCATCAGTACCATTTCTCCTTTCGGTTCTTTGGCGCTGAAATGTTCAATCAGTTCGGCGGCGGTTCCGTTAACGCATTCTTCAAAAACTTTGCTGATTTCACGGGCGACGGCCATTTCCCGGTTACCGAAAATTTCCGCGGCGGCCGTCAGGGTTTTGACAATCCGTTGTGCCGTTTCATAAAAAACGACCGTCGCTTTTGTGTCGCGCACTTCCTTCAGAGTGTCGGTGCGGGCTTTGTCCTTGTTGGGAATGAAACCGGCAAACAGAAAACGGTTGGTCGGCAGGCCGGACAGCTGCAGAGCGCAGATAAGGGCGCAGCAGCCGGGCAGAACCGTTACGAAAACGTTTTGCTCGCGAGCCTTGCGTACCAGCTTGTATCCGGGATCTGAAATCAGCGGCGAACCGGCATCGCTGACCAATGCAATGCTTTTGCCGTCGTTGACGGCCAGATTGATAAGGTTCTGGGCTTCGTCCTCTTCGTTGTAATTTTGATAAACGATGAATTTTTTGCCGGCCGTGCTTATATTCAAAAGCGCAAAGAGCTTTTTGGCAATGCGGGTATCCTCGCAGGCGATGACGTCGGCGTTTGCAAGGGTTTCCGCGGCGCGGGGTGAAAGGTCGCCGAGATTTCCGATTGGTGTGGCGACGATGTATAATCCGTTCTGCATATCTTTTCTTTACATTAAGGGTTTTTTATTCTAAATCTGTTTAATATGTTTTCATAATGCTTTATAATTTCGGATTGTTTTCTATTTTAGGGTAAAATGCAAGTGTTAAAAAAATATTTAGTGCTTTTCCTGCTTACGGTTGTTGCCGGCTGTCGTTCGGCCGAAGTTGCCACCCAAAGCGGTTTTGACAGTGTTGCCACCGATTACGGCGAAGTCAGCCTCGGCGGCCGGAGCGATTTTCGCGTCGGCGTTCTGCTGCCGTTGAGCGGCGAGGCGGCCAAACAGGGACAGGGTCTGAAAAATGCCACCATGATGGCTTTGGACGATGTGCGCAATCCGAACCTGATTCTGCAGTATTACGATACCAAAAGCACACCCGAAGGAGCCCGCGTCGCGATTGAAAACGCGCTGAATCAACAATCTGATCTCATTCTTGGCCCGCTGACAAGCTCTGAAGTCCGCGCCGTGTCAAATTCGGCGATTGACCGCGGCGTTCCGGTAATTGCCTTTTCGACCAATACCGATGTTTTGCAGAGCAATATTTATACGCTTGGCCTGTTGATTGACGAGCAGGTTGACCGTGTCATGAGTTTTGCCGCAGAGAAGGGACGTTCCAGATTCGCGTTGTTGGTGCCTGATAATTCGACAGGCGTAGCCGTTGCCAGAGCAGCAGTCAGTTCGGCGCAGAAAAACAATGTCAGTGTTGTTCGCATAGCTTTTTATCCGCCCAACACCACCGATTTTTCCGACATCTTGAAAAAAATGACCGATTATCCGGCCCGTGTTGCCCGTTTGCAGAAAATCCGCACCAATCTGGCTGCCAAATCTGCCCGCGGCGACGGTAACGCCGCTAAGGTTCTCAAACGCCTTGAACCGCTGGATACGCTGGGCGATGTCGATTTTGACGCGGTCATCATTCCCGAATATGGTCCGCGCCTGAAATCTGCTGCTTCAATGTTCGGCTATTACGATGTTTTTTCGCCGAAAGTCAAATTTCTCGGTACCTCAATTTGGGAAAACACCAGTCTCAACAGGGAAACGACCCTGTTCGGCAGTTGGTATCCGGCCATGTCGCGTTCTCACAGCGCTTATTTCTCAAACAAATATAACGAATATTTCGGCGACCGCCCGAGTACACTGTATTCTTTTGCCTATGACGGCGTTGCGCTGGCTTCGGCATTATCTAAACAGGACAGTGGCAGCCTGACTGAAGCAATTACCGAACCGGACGGCTATATCGGCATCAACGGCGTATTCCGCCTGTTTGCCGACGGACGCAACGAGCACAGCCTGGATATCGTCGAAGTCCGCAGCAGCGGCGACATCGTTGTCGACGCAGCGCCCCGTCGTTTTGAAACCCTGTCCCGCGACAGCGGTACCGAACCTCTGGTCATCGATTCTAATTACCGCGCGCCGCTGATTTTCGGCAAGGACCGCACCACCGCGCAAACCCTCATTTACGGTCGGCCTCTCAGCCCGGAAAACCAGCCGGAAGCTTACAATTCGTTTGAACGCGAACAGGAAGTAACCCGCGACGCGCTGGCCAAACTAAATATTCGGGTTCCGAATTAGCCCGAAAATGTTGATTTGTTTATTTTTCCCTTGAAAAAAGGGATAAAAACAACGATATTAAAATAAGTTTTTTATTGGAGGGCGGCGGGTTAATTTTCCGCCAACCCGGTCAGGTCCGGAAGGAAGCAGCCGTAACGGAAGCGATTAAGGTCGCCCGCTCTCCGCCTCATTTTTAGAAGATTGCAATGGCCGAAGAAAATACAAGCACCGAAAACAGCAGCGATGACCAGTATGTTGTCCTTGCCCGCAAGTATCGTCCGCAAAACTTTGACGATCTGGTCGGTCAGGATGCGCTGGTACAGACGCTTACCAATGCGATTAAGAACAACCGTTTGCATCATGCCTATATACTTACCGGCATCCGCGGCGTCGGCAAAACGACCACGGCCCGTATTATCGCCAAAGCTCTGAACTGTACCGGACTTGACGGCAAAAGCGGCCCGACGGTTCATCCCTGCGGCGTCTGCGAAAACTGCAGGGCGATAACCGAAGGACGGCATATTGATGTTATGGAACTTGATGCGGCTTCGCATACCGGTGTCGACGATATCCGCGAAATTCTTGACGGCGTCCGCTACAAACCGACCAATGCCCGTTATAAAATCTACATCATCGACGAAGTTCACATGCTTTCCAAAAGCGCTTTCAACGCACTGCTGAAGACTTTGGAAGAGCCGCCGTCCCATGTCAAATTCATCTTTGCCACCACCGAAATCCGCAAGGTTCCGGTAACCATCCTTTCCCGCTGTCAGCGTTTCGATTTGCAACGTATCAGCATTGAAGACCTGACCGGCTTGTTTAAGAAAATTCTCGGTAACGAAAACATTGCTTTTGACGAAGAGGCGCTGCATATCATTGCCAAAGCGGCAGATGGTTCGGCGCGTGACGGCGAATCTCTGTTGGATCAGGCGATTTCGCTTGGCGGTGGCAAAGTTCGCACTGACGTTGTCAAAAACATGATTGGTCTGGCTGACCGAAATCAGGTTTTCGAGTTGTTCGAAAATCTGGCGGTCGGCAAAGTAGACAAGGTCATTTCCAATCTTCAGGAGCAGTACAAAAACGGTGCCAATCCGACGACCCTGCTGCAGGATTTGATTAACATTACGCATATGCTGGCCAAAGCCCGCATTATTCCCGCTTCGGTCAATGACGTCAGCCTGACGGAAAATGAACGCGGTTTCTGCACAAAAATGACGCCGGTCGTTTCAATAGCCGTTCTTTCCAAAATCTGGCAGATGCTGATTAAGGGTATTGGCGAGCTTCAGGTTGCGCCGGTTCAGATAGACGCGTTGGAAATGATTCTGATACGCGTGGCTTATTCTGCCAGTCTGCCCACGCCGTACGAACTTCTCAACGACGTAAAAAAAAACTCTAGCTTAGGCAGCTCGCGCCCTTTTGAAGCAGCGGCAGGTGCGCCGCAAAATGCACCTGCGCCTGCGCCGGTCATGCCGGCACGGGTTGAAACGCCGCATCCGGACACGGCCGCGGCATCGGCTTCTTTCGGAATGTTCAAAAATGCCGAAGAACTGGTTGCCTATTTGGAAACCAATCGCAAAATGCTGGTTTCTTATGCGCTGAAAAACGATGTTACCATTCACGAATTCAGTGACGGTTTTATGAAGATGACGGTTTCGGACAAAATTCATCCCGATTTTATTATGAATCTGCATAAGATTCTGACCGAAGCCACCGGCAAGGAGTGGAAAATTGATATTCTGCGCGGCCATCTTGGCGAAACCATTGCCGACCGGGAGCGGGCCAAAACCGAGGAAGACAAGCGCAGCATTATGGAATATCCCCTGGTCAAGGCGATTATGGCCGAGTTCAAGGGAGCCAAGATTGAAACCCTGACCCGTAGGGTGGATTTGGAAGAGACGGCGGACGGGGAAGCCGACAGCGAACTGTTTTTTGAAGAGGAAATTTAATCATGATGAATATTCAAGGGCTGATGAAGCAAGCCCAGATGATGCAGAAAAAAATGGAAGAAGCCCAGGCGAAGCTTGCCGAACAGGAACTGACCGGAACTTCCGGCGGCGGCATGGTCAAAATTACGCTGAACGGCAAATTTGAGATGAAAAAGGTTGAAATTGACAAGTCCATGCTCGAGGAAGAAGACGTCAGTATTCTTGAAGACATGATTGCCGCTGCTTATAACGATGCCCATGCTAAGGTTGACGCTTCAATGGCCGAGGGTATGAAAGACGTTACCGGCGGCCTCAATCTCGGCGGCCTGAAACTTCCTTTCTGAGGAAACTGCCGTGGCCGGAAAGGAAATTGAAAAACTTACCAAGCTGATTGCCAAACTGCCGTCGCTGGGAACTCGTTCGTCCCGGCGCATCGTGTTACAGCTGCTCAAAAAGCGCGAAAGTCTGTTTCTGCCATTGATTGAAGCTCTGCAGGAAGTGGCCGCCAACGTCAAAACCTGTGAAATCTGCGGCAATTATGATACTGTTTCGCCCTGTTCGATTTGCGCTTCCGAAAAACGCGAAGACGCCACCCTCTGCGTGGTGCAGGACGTTGCGGACTTATGGGCAATGGAAAGGGTTTCTTTCTTTAAGGGAAAATATCATGTTTTAGGCGGCGTTTTGTCGGCCTTGGACGGCATTGCTCCTGAAGACCTCAATATTGAATCTCTGCTCTGCCGCATCAAAAAAGACGGCATTAAAGAGGTTATTCTTGCGCTTCCGGCCACCGTCGACGGACAGATAACCTCTCATTACCTGGTTTCGCGTCTGAAAGATACCGAAGCCAAGGTAACGACGCTTGCGCAGGGAATTCCGATGGGCGCTGAACTTGATTATATGGACGAAGGCACGCTCCAGCTGGCTCTCAATTCACGCAAACTGCTGTAGAATTTATGCGGTAGCTTTCTGATTTATCTCGCTTACTTTGTTTAAAAGTTCTTCTCTGGTCAGACGAAAATTGCTTTCCAGCCAGAGTTGTTCAAGATTGTCCAGCGTTGCGCCGATTTTCCGGTTGTCGCTGATGCCTGCGGCAATAATGTCTTTGCCGCGAATGGGAAAAATCGGTACGACTGCGTCTTCAATCTCCTGCAGTCTGGCATGCAGATTAGGAATGTTTTTCATTTCCAAAGCGGATTGCAGCAGCATTTTGTCGCGACAGAACTCTTTGCCGTATTTGTAAATCAGTTTCAACCGGCTGTCGGCGTCAAGAAAAGCTTCTCCCGGCACTTTGACTGCCGCCCAGCGAACGAAAGATTCGCGTTGTTTTCTGGTCAGATGTAGACGCGCTGCCAGATTTTCGGCCAGTTCCTCGTCCGGCTGATAGAGGACGAACAGCCGCCGCATGGCTGCATGCGGAATATTTTCGTCATCGACCAGTTTAATCAGAAAATCAAGCTGCTGGAAATTTTCTGACGGCGCCAGCAGAAAGCCCAAAATTTCATTGTCAAACATGATTTTCAGAGTTTTGCCAACATTCGGCGTCAGCAGAATTTTTGAAAACTCGTCGCGGATACGCTCAATCGACAGGGTTTTAAGCCCGTCGCGGTTTTCGACACAGGCTTTGAGCGCCTTATCGTCAATCGGTCCTTTGCCGAACAGCGAATAAAAGCGGAAAAAACGCAGGATTCGCAGATAATCTTCCTTAATGCGATGATTGGGATTGCCGATGAAACGGACATTGCCCTGCTCCAGGTCTTCAATACCGTTATAATAGTCAAAAACGTTGCCTTTTTCGTCGGCGTAAACGGCGTTGATGGTCAGGTCGCGGCGCGAAGCGTCGGCTTCCCAGTCGGTCGTAAATTCGACGACGGCATGTCGTCCGTCAGTTTTGACGTCGCGGCGCAAAGACGTCACTTCAAGTACTTTGTCATTGATAATGACTCCGACAGTACCGAATTTTATGCCGATGGGAACGGTGCGCAGACCGTTTTCTGAACAGGCTTCAACCAGTTCGTCCGGCGAAAGGTCGGTGGCCAGGTCCAGATCAAAGCCTTGCAGTCCTGCCAGCGCGTCGCGCACGGCGCCGCCCACAAACCGCAGCGCCCCGCCGTGGCTTTCGACCACGCGAAACAGTTTCAGCACCTTTTTGTCCTGAATGATTTTGTTCATGTCCAGATAATTGTCTCTGATCATCTTGTTTTTCCCGCTGTTTTTGAAATCTGCCCTATTGTTAACAGTTTTTATATATTTTTCAAATACAATAATTGGCAAATAACCGAAATTTGTGGGTACAAAGGTATGTTAAAAAAGATTTTTTTCGTTTCCGTTTTCAACGTCTTCGCTTTTTCCGCGGCTCCTGTCTCGGCCGCCGCGCCGCAGCTTATCGGCGAATATGATGACTGGGCAGCTTATTATCATAAGGATTCGAGCGGAATAGTCTGCTATATGGCTTCCACGCCAAAAAAGGACGAGGGAAAATACACCAAACGCGGCGATATTTATGCCGTTGTTACGCACCGTCCGGCTGAAAAAAGTTTTGACGTTGTCAACTTTGTTGCCGGTTATACCTATAAGCCGGATTCTCCGGTCGTTGTCAAAATCGGTACCAAAAGCTTCAAGAAACTGTTTACCAGCGGTGACAAGGCCTGGGCCGTCAGCGACCGCGTTGACCGCGAGCTGGTCGAAGGTATGAAACGCGGTGAAAGAATGATTGTTACCGGCACGTCGGCTAAAGGCACCGATACCAAAGACACCTATTCGTTGGCCGGTTTCAGCAGTGCTTACAAGGCCATCAGCGCCAAATGCGGCAAGAAATAGCCATGACGGAAAAGATTGAACTCCTCGGCCTGAGCAAAACCGAACTTGCGGGACAGGTTGCCGCCCTCGGCGAAAAGCCGTTTCGTGCCAAACAACTTTGGCAATGGCTGTACTATCACGGCGTGACTGATTTTGCTCAAATGAGCAGCTTTTCAAAAGAATTGCGCGCCAAGCTGGCTGAAAACTTCACGATAACCCGTCCGAAAATTGTTGCCGAGCAGGTTTCTGTCGACAAAACCCACAAATGGCTGCTTGAATTTGCCGACGGTCAGCGGGTAGAGATGGTCTATATTCCTGAGGAAGACCGCGGCGCCGTCTGTATTTCAACGCAGGTCGGCTGCGCGATGGGCTGTCGCTTCTGCCATACCGGCAGTCAGAAACTGACCCGGAACCTGACCGCCGGCGAAATCGTCGGACAGTTTATGGTTGCCCGCGACGTCTATGGCGAGTGGCCGACCCGCACGGACGAAAACCGTATGTTGTCGAACATTGTCGTTATGGGCATGGGCGAGCCGCTGCAGAATATTGAAAACGTCATCAAAGCAATGAACATTATTACCGACGGCGAAGGAATTGCCGTTTCCCGCCGCCGCATTACGCTGTCAACTTCCGGCATTGCGCCGCGCATTGTTGAAGTTGCCGAAGCAACAGGCATCCGTCTGGCGGTCAGTCTGCATGCGCCGACCGATGAAATCCGTTCGCGGATTATGCCGATTAACAAAAAGTATCCGCTGGCCGAGGTTATGAAAGCATGCCGCGACTATCAGAGCCGCGACGGCAGCCGCTACGTGACTTTTGAATATCTGATGCTTAACGGCATCAACGATTCGATAGAAAACGCCAATCAGCTCATTAACCTGATGAAGAAATATCAGATTAACGCCAAATTCAACCTGATAGCGTTTAATCCCTGGCCGGGCTGTGGCTTTGAGCCAAGCTCCAACAACCGTATTCATGCCTTTGCCAAAGTGTTGAATCATGCCGGTTATGCAGCGCCGATTCGCACCCCGCGGGGACAGGATATCCTGGCCGCCTGCGGTCAGCTCAAATCTAAAAAAGACCAGTTGTAAGCCCTCGTTAACCTTTGGGCTAATGTGCTTCGGCCCAGTTTTGTCCGGAACCCGTTTCGGCTATAAACGGAATGTCGAAATGCACGACGTTTTCCATTGTTTCCTTAACCAGCTGTTTAATTGCTTCAACTTCGTTGTCCGGCGCTTCAAAGACCAGTTCGTCATGAACCTGCAACAGCATTTTGGTTTTGAAGCCGCCTTTTTGCAGCCGCCACAAACATTGATTCATGGCCATTTTAATGATGTCGGCGGCTCCGCCCTGCAAAGGAGCGTTAATGGCCGCCCGTTCGGCGTTTGACGAAATGCGCTTGTTCTTGTCATTGATGCCGAAAACAAAACATTTGCGGCCGTAAGGTGTCAGCACGAAACCGTTTTTATGCGCAAAAGCGATGGTTTTTTCCATATAGGCCTTGATTTCCGGCATTTGGCGAAAATAGTTGTCGATGTAAATTTTGGCTTCGTCGGCGGATATGCCCAGCTGTTTGGCCAGTCCATACTGCGAAATGCCGTAAATAACGCCGAAATTGATTGTTTTGGCATGGCGGCGCAGATTATGGTCGACTTGATCGGCCGGCACGCCGAAAACCTTGGCAGCCGTTGCCGCATGAATGTCAATGCCGTGGTTAAACGCCTCTTTCAATGCCTTGACGCCGGCAACGACGGCCATCAGCCGCAACTCAACCTGCGAATAGTCGGAAGAAATTATTTTATGACCCGGCTTGGCGATGAAACATTCGCGGATTTTTAATCCCATGTCGGTGCGAATGGGAATGTTCTGCAAGTTCGGATTCGTTGACGACAGTCGGCCGGTCGTCGTGTTTATCTGGTTATAGGTCGTGTGAATTCGGCTGTTTGCGTCAAGCAGGTTTAACAAAGCTTCCGTATAGGTCGACTTAAGTTTCGCAAAACCGCGCCATTCCAGAATTTTAGCCGGAAGTTCGTGTTCTTCGGCCATTTTTTCCAGCACGTCAGCGCCGGTCTGAAAACTGCCGCTGGCTGTCTTTTTGCCCTTCAGGCCGAGTTTTGTATACAATATTTCGCCGATTTGTTTGGGCGAACCGAGGTTAAATTCTTCGCCGGCCAGTTCGTAAACCTGGCTTTCAATCTGTCGCAGCTGTTCCTCAAAGCACGAACTCAGCTTGCGCAGGGCCCCCGCGTCAACCATAATGCCGTTTTGTTCCATCTCTTTGAGCGTACCGATTAGCGGCCGGTCGAAATTTTCATAAACGGCCGCCTTGCGTTCGGGAACCAGCCGCGGTTTCAGCACATTATACAGGCGCAGTATCAGGTCGGCCTGTTCAGCGGCAAAGTCGAGCAGTTGCTTGCTGTCCAGATTTTCAACGCTGATTTTGTTTTTGCCGCTGCCGAGCAGGTCTTCAAGCTTCTGCGCCTTGTAGTCCAGAAACAGTTCGGCCAGTTCATCGATTCCGTGACCGTGCTCGGTGCTGTCCAAATCGTAAGAAATGACCGCAATGTCGTCAATCGGCTCAATAGCGGTTTCAGTCCCGAAAATCTGACTCATAAAATGCAGATTAAGTTTCATTGCATGGCCGATTTTTAAAATCGAACGGTCGGTAAAAACGGATTTCAGCCATTTGGCGGCTTGTTCGCGCGAAAGAAGCTGTTCGCTTTTCTGCGGCGCGGCAAACAGATCGAAATTGCTGCCGGTCTGCACTTCGGCCGAACCGAGCGGCACATAGCAGGCTTCTCCCGGATTAATTGCCATTGCAAGGCCTGAAATCCGGTCAAAAGCCGGTTCGCTGCCGCTTGAAACCGTCCGGAATGAAAACAGACCGGCCTTGCTGATTTTTTCAACCCAGCGTTTAAGACCGGCTTCATCGGCAATCAGTTCATATTTTTTCTGAACTTCTTTTTTCAGGACGTTTTTTGCCTGTGGATTCAGCGGATCGGCGCATTGTTCGCTGACCCATTTTTCCAGCCGCGGCTTCAGGCTTTTGAAACCGTGCTCGTCTACAAAATGCAGCAGGGTTGTCAGTTCCGGATTGCGGCAGCCGTACTCTTCCAGGTCATGTTCGACCGGCACGTCGTTTTTGAGCTGAACCAGCTGCTTGGAAATCCTTGCGTTGTCCAGATTGGCCAGCAGCGTTTCGCGGCGTTTGTTTTGTTTGATTTCGCCGGCATGTTCCAGAACTCCCTCCAGCGAACCGAACTGATTGACCAGTTCGGCTGCGGTCTTCGGACCGATTCCGGGAACGCCCGGCACATTGTCGATGCTGTCGCCGGAAAGAGCCTGAACGTCTGCGACTTGTTCCGGATAGACGCCGAACTTTTCCTTGACGTCTTCAGGCGTGAAAAATTTGTCTTTCATCGGATCGTAAAATTCGACGCCGGGACGAATCAGCTGCATCAGATCTTTGTCTCCGGAAACGATAACGACTTCATAGCCTTTTTTTAAGGCTTCGGCCGCATAAGTGGCAATCAGGTCGTCGGCTTCAAAGCCGTCCATTTCCAGATAATTGAGGTTCAGCGCCGAAACGGCATTATGAATCAGCTCAAACTGCGGAATAAGGTCTTCGGGAATTTCTTTGCGCGTGCCCTTATAATCCGGAAAAATTTCGTTGCGGAAGTTTTTGCGCTTGGCGTCAAACAAAACCAGCGAGTAATCGCATTTAATCTGACTGGTCAGTTTCAGAAACATGTTGGTAAAGCCGTAAACCGCATTAACTGGCAGTCCGGCCGGATTTGTCATCGGGGGCAGAGCGTAAAAGGCACGGAAAATATAACCCGAACCGTCAACTAAGCAGACTTTTTTGGGCATGGCATCGTCTCTCTTGCAGGTTTTAAATCTGCGTCAAATATAATTGATAAAAATCTATTCGCCAATAGATAAAAAGAAAGAACGTTCAAGAGAATTGACCGAATTGAGGTCGGTTTTGTAAACGTCTTCATAGTTGTCAACATATTCGCCGACGGCAAGTTCAAGGCATTCGTCAACCGAACGGCCGCTTTTTTCCGCCATCAGGGTCAGTTTGGCGTATAATTTCTGATTCAGGGCAACGGAAACGGTTTTCATAAAATTTTCCTTAACTTATTTATGGCAGAATGTTGATAGTAAATTAATAACGGATTCCGAGACTCGACGCAAGGACAGATTAAATGGTAAAAAAGACAAAGACCGGCAGAAAAACGGCAAACCGCAAAAAAAGAGAGTCAAAACAAAGGCTTGCGACTCGGCGTATCATCTTGATTTTTTTAAGTTTTCTGGTGATAACTTTTGCCGGCTGGCTGCTCTATTGCGTCTTGACTCTGCCGGATATTGATCAGGCGGTCGCGCGTACGCGGCAGCCGTCCACCACCATTACCGCCGAAAACGGCAACGAGGTCAAAACCTTTGGCAGCGTTTATTCGGAAGTCATTCGCTTAAATGAACTTCCCTCTTATGTTCCCGACGCGATAATTTCGACCGAAGACCGTCGTTTTTACGCGCATTTCGGTTTTGACATCGTCGCCTTTACCCGCGCCATGCTGACCAATATTTTTATGGGCCGCTATGCTCAAGGCGGCAGCACCATTACCCAGCAGGTGGCCAAAAACCTGTTCCTGACGTCTCAGAAAAACATCAAGCGCAAAACGCAGGAGCTGTTGCTGGCCTTTTGGCTGGAACATAAATTCAGCAAGGAGCAGATTCTGACGCTGTATTTAAATCGGGTTTACCTCGGCGCCGGAACCTACGGTATTGAAGCCGCCAGCCAGAAATATTTTCAAAAATCTTCCCGCGACATGAATCTGCTTGAGGCGGCGATTATTGCCGGCATGCTTAAGGCGCCGTCGCGGTACAATCCGATTGCAAGTGCCGAGAGGGCTAAGGCGAGGGCCAAGGTGGTTCTGCAGAACATGGTCAACAACGACACCCTTACCGAAAGACAGATGAAATATGCCCTGACTTTGCCCGTCGGCGAGGATAAGTCGTATAAGGTTCAGGGAGCCGATTATTTTGCCGATTGGGTTTACAGAGAAGTCAACGATTATATCGGCGAGCGCGACAATGATATTTATGTTTATACGACTTTGGATCAGAAAATTCAGGAAAATGCCGAAAAAATTCTCCGTGAGGCGGTACTTGCCGCCAAAAACCGCAATGTCAGCGAAGGTGCGGTGGTTGTTCTGAACAAAAGCGGCGAGGTCAAAGCCATGGTCGGCGGCATCGATTACCGCAAAAGCCAGTTCAACCGGGCGGTAACCGCGCTGCGGCAGCCGGGTTCGGCCTTCAAGCCTTTCGTTTATCTGACGGCGCTGCAAAACGGCTGGAAACGCGAAGACCGCATTGATGATGTTCCGCTCTCCATCGGCAAATGGAAACCGGAAAATTACGATAAAAAATATTATGGCAGCGTCACGCTGGACGAGGCGCTGATGAAGTCGCTGAATCTGGCGACGGTTAACCTTTCGGAATCTCTGTCCCGCAAAGACATAATCCGCACGGCAAAAAAAATGGGCATTTCCACGCCGGTTGAAAATACGCCCTCTCTGGCGCTGGGAACTTTCGAAGTCAAGGTTATCGACATGGCTACAGCCTATTCGGCAATAGCCAATGGCGGCTATGCCACCTGGCCGCATGCGATTAAGGAGATTTATACCCGCGACGGCTATCAGCTTTATCAGCGGGAAGCGGATACCGAAAACCGCATTCTGGATGCCGGCGCGGTTAAGGATTTGACCAAAATGCTCGAAAAAGTCATCAGTCAGGGAACCGGTCGCCGCGCCAAAATTCCCGGCTTTGCCGCCGGAAAAACCGGCACTACGCAGGATTACCGCGATGCCTGGTTCGTCGGCTTTACCGATGAATACGTCATTGCCGTCTGGGTCGGCAACGATGACAATTCGCCGATGAAGGGCGTTACCGGCGGCACGCTTCCGGCTGAAATCTGGCGGAAAATCGCCTTGAGCGTCAGGGAGTAAAAAACCGTAAAATAATCGCAAAATAGTGCTTTTTTATTACGATTTATTATATATAATACCAGAAGTTTGTTTTGCTTAAAGGCACGGCAGATTCATCCGGCCGTGCGGTTTTTAATTGAAAGAGAGAAAATAATGACACAGAAACCCGTAATGCTTCTGATTTTGGACGGTTGGGGTTACAGAAGACCGGTTACCCCGGACAATGCCATCGAAAACGGCAAGACGCCGAATTGGCACAGGTTTGTTGAAGAATGTCCGCATAGCCTGATTGAAACTTCCGGACTTGCCGTCGGCCTGCCGGACGGTCAGATGGGCAACTCCGAAGTCGGCCACATGAATTTGGGTGCCGGACGCGTCGTTATGCAGGACCTGCCCCGTATTGACATGGCAATCAAAGACGGCAGCATTGAAAAAAACCCGGTTTTGACCGATTTGATTAAAGAGCTGAAAGCGGGCGGCAAAGCCTGCCATTTGATGGGACTGATGTCGCCGGGCGGCGTACACTCCAGCCAGCACCATATCGTTGCTTTGGCCGGCATTCTTGATAAAAACGGCATCAGAACCGAAGTTCACGCTTTTCTGGACGGCCGCGACACGCCGCCGTCTTCGGCCGAAGGTTTTCTGGCCGATTTTGAAAATGCGGTCAAAGAGATGAAAAATGTTCGTATTGCCACTTTGTCCGGCCGTTTTTATGCCATGGACCGCGACAAACGCTGGGACCGTGTCGAAGCCGCTTACAACAACATTGTTTCGGCTTCCGGCAAACGTTACGCCACGGTTAAGGAAGCGATTGAGGCTTCTTATCGGGCCGGTGTTACCGACGAATTTGTCGTCCCCTGCGTGATTGGCGATTATCAGGGTTGCGCCGACGGCGACGCGGTGCTGATGGCAAACTTCCGCGCCGACCGCGCCCGTGAAATTCTTTATGCTCTGGCCGATAAGGAATTCGGCGGTTTCGAGCGTAAGAAGCAGGTAGCTTTCTCGATGGCGGTCGGCATGACCGAATACTCGGTTGACCATAACCGTTTCATGAGAACCATGTTCGGCCCCGAAGCGCTGCATAACATCTTCGGACAGGTGGTTTCCGAGCATGGCCTGACCCAGCTGCGCATTGCCGAAACCGAAAAATACGCGCATGTCACGTTCTTTTTCAACGGCGGCGAGGAAAGGGAGTTTGATGGCGAAAGCCGGATTCTGATTCCCAGCCCGAAGGTTGCCACTTATGACCTCAAACCGGAAATGAGCGTTTACGAAGTGACGGATAAGTTGGTCGACGCCATTGAGAACAAACGTTTTGACGTCATCATCTGCAACTTTGCCAACGGCGACATGGTCGGGCATACCGGCATAATGGAAGCCGCGCTCAAGGCGGTTGCCGCGGTTGACGAGTGTCTGGGCCGCGTTGCCAAGGCCATTGAGAATGTTGGCGGTGTTCTGCTGGTAACGGCGGATCATGGTAATGCCGAAAAGATGGTTGATGAAAAAACCGGCGCGCCCTATACGGCTCACACCGTCGGTAAGGTCATGGATGTTCTGGTCAATGCGCCGCAGGAGGTTAAAGGCCTGCGTGACGGCAAACTGGCTGACATTGCGCCGACCCTGCTTGACCTGCTGGGCATTGACAAGCCGGCCGAAATGAACGGGCAGTCGCTGCTGATTAAATAGCATGGAACGTCGGCCGCAACACATATCTCTGGTCCTGGGCATGGGGGTTCTGGCTCTCATGCTTAGGCCGGTTATGGCGGCCGATGTGTCCAAGGCCGATTTGGCCAAAATGGAAAGGGAAGTTCAGGCGCAGAACCTTGAACATAAAAAGCTGCAGGCGCAGGCGACGCAGATAAGCCTGGAACTGACCCGTATCAGCAAAGACATGATAGCTTCCGCCAAACAGATACAAAACAGCGAAGAAAAAATCTCCCGAATGGAAAGCGAGCTGGAAACTCTGCGTGCCGACCTCAAAAAAGCCGAAGAAAACTTTGTTGTTGAAGACGACAACCTGATTAAAACGCTCTCCGCGTTGCAAAATTTGGCGCTGAAGCCGACCGAGGCACTGTTTGTGCAGCCGCTGACGCCGGTGGAAATAATCCGCAGCGCCATGCTTCTGCGCGAAGCCGTGCCTTATCTGCAGGAAAATGCCGCCCGCATCCGCGAAGATCTGGAAAAAATCGAGGCTCAGAAAAATCTGGTCGAAAAACAGGTTGCGCGCATTATCCGCCAGAAAAAGATTTTGGAAAAAGAACATGAGCAGATGAAGGCTCTGGTTCAACGCAAGTCCAAAATTCGTAATGCCGTCGAAATCAAAAGCGTCAAGGCCAAGAAAAAAGTTGAACAGCTGGCCTCGCAGGCCAACGATCTCCGCGACCTTCTCAACAAACTGGAAAAACAGCGTCAGGAGAAGCTGCGCCGGCAGGAAGAGGAGCGCCGCCGTCTGGCCGAGCTTAAAGCCGCCGAAGCCCGCCGTGCTGCCGAGGAAACGAAAAAACTTGAAGAGAAACAAAGAGCTGACTTGATTAAATTCAAACCCGAGGTTATAAATGAAGTGGGTGAGAACTTTGTTAAGGCCAAGGGGCATCTGCTACGTCCGGCGCGCGGGCCGGTTGTTACCGCATATGGCGAGCAGATGTCGAAAGGCGTTACCTCCAAGGGTATTATTATCAAAACCCGCAGCCAGGCGCAGGTCATTTCGCCTTATGACGGCACGGTTATTTTTGCCGGACCTTTCCGCGGTTACGGCAATCTGATTATTATCGAACACGGACAGGGCTACCTGTCGCTGCTGGCTGGACTGGAAGAAGTTGACTGCGAACTCGGACAAATGCTGCTGGCCGGCGAACCCGTTGGACAAATGCCCGAAAGCGGCGACGCCAGACTTTATGTCGAACTCCGCAAGGACAATCATCCGGTCAACCCGCTGACCTGGATTGAAAAATAAGTTTTTTAGGAATGGAAAAACAATGAATACCAAATTATCATTTTTAAGTGCCGTTATGTTTAGTGTAATGCTGGCTTCGCCGCTTCAGGCGGCCGCACCGAAAAATCAGGATAAGGAAGACGCCGACACCTATGAGCTGCTCAACCTGTTCGGCGAAGTTATGGAAAGAGCCAAAATCTCATATGTTGAAGAAGTTTCGGACCGGAAACTGATTGAGTCGGCAATTAACGGCATGCTGGTTTCGTTGGATCCTCATTCCAGCTATCTCGACGAACAGAGCTTTAAATACATGAGCGAGCAGACTTCCGGAAAATTCGGCGGTTTGGGCATAGAAGTTACCATGGAAAACAGCGTCGTCAAGGTTGTTTCGCCGATTGACGACACGCCGGCCGCCAAGGCGGGATTGAAACCGGGCGATTACATTACCAGTATTGACGGCGAACAGGTTATGGGACTTACCCTGAACGAAGCCGTCGACAAAATGCGCGGCAAGGTCGGCACCAAAGTCAAACTGACCATTCGCCGTGCCAGCGAAAAGCCTTTTGACGTTACCCTCAAACGCGAGGAAATCAAAATCCAGTCCGTCAAGAGCGAAGTCAAGAGCGGCGACGTTGCTTATATCCGCGTTTCCTCTTTTTCGGAAAATATTGATAAAATGATTGAAAAAGCGGTCAAAGATGCCCGCAAGAAAACCGACGGCAAACTGGCCGGCGTTGTTCTCGACGTCCGCAACAACCCAGGAGGGCTGCTTGATCAGGCGGTCAGCGTTTCCGATCTGTTTTTGGACAAGGGCGAAATCGTTTCCACCCGCTCCCGCAACGAAAGCGATACGATTAAATACACCGCCGAAAAAGGCGACATTGTCAAAGGCCTGCCGATTGTCGTTCTGATTAACGAAGGTTCCGCTTCGGCCTCCGAAATTGTCGCCGGCGCACTTCAGGATCATCACCGCGCCATTGTCATGGGTGAAAAGTCTTTCGGCAAAGGTTCGGTTCAGACGGTTATCCCGCTTGGCAAATACGGTGCCATGCGCTTGACCACGGCCCGTTACTATACGCCGTCGGGCCGTTCGATTCAGGCCAAGGGCATAGAACCGGACATTGAAGTCAAACAGGCCAAGCTTGAAGTTGTCGAAAGCGGCGGTTTCGGTATGACTGAAGCCGAATTGAAAGGCGCTCTCAAGAATGAAACGGCGGAAGAAAAGAAAGCCGAAAAGGACAGACAGCTCAGCCCGGAAGATTTAAGCGACTACCAGCTGCTTCGTGCGATAGATATGGTCAAAGCGCTTAAACTGTATTCTGAGAACGACAGCGGAAAATAAGAAAGGACTTTGTTTTGCTCAAGACCTTAAAACAACAGCAGGGGATTATTCTGGCGGCGGTTGCCGCGCTGGCGGTTGTTGTCGCCGCCGGTTATTTCTCGGCGGTTAAGCGCAGCGAGCCGAAATATCGCAACAAAGTCGAGGAAATGATGTTCGAAGAAGGCAACAAATCGCCGAAATACGTGATTACGCTGCCGGACAAAAAAAGCCCGCAGGAATTGAAGGAAGAAAGACAGCGCCGGGAAGCTTCGGCACCGGGAAAGCAGTCGGCCGATGACGATATGACGCCCCAGCAGCGGGTTCTGAGCAATATGCCGCTGCTGATTAAGCTGAAATCGGTTGAAGATGCCGAACCTCTGAAAAATATTGAATCCGAGGCGGCGCTGGTTGAGAAGGAAGGCGATTTTCAGCTGCCCAAAACCGACGGCCTGCGTAAACCCTGGAGCGAATACGGCCGCAAGGTGCGCGTTCAACCGAATTTCTTCCGGGTTGCCGTCGTTTTCAAAAATTTCGGCATTGACAAAACCGGCGCCCAAGCCATTATGCACGGTCTGCCGCCGGAAGTTTCCTTTTCTTTTTCGCCTTATGCGCCGGACACCGGCAATCAGATAAAGGAAGCCCGTTCCGCCGGACATGAAACTTATATGGATTTGCTGTTGCCGTCCAAAGATTATCTCAGTGCCGATACCGGTCCTTTGTCAATGGACATTACCTCCAGTCCCGAAGAGCTTATCCGCCGCGTCAAGGAGTCTTTGTCGGTCGGTGCGCCGCTGGGCGGCATGCTGGTTGCCGGAGGCGATGCCGGCGTCGACAGCATGGGACATCTGGAAAAGGTCTTGCAGGAAGTCGGACGCCGTGGACTCCTGCTGGTTAACGCTTCCGGCGAGGAAACCGTCGATTTGATAAAGGTTGACGGCTTGGCTCGCGGAACGGCCGACATTGTTATCGACGGTTCCTTCCGCCCGGACGACATTCGCGACAAACTGGCCGCCGCCGAGAGTTTTGCCCGCAACAACGGTCAGGTCGTCGTGGTTGCCGAGCCCAAACCGGTCGTCGTTCTGGAAATCCGCCGCTGGCTGGACAGCTTTTCGCCGCAGCTCAGTTACGATGAGATGCGCGCGCAGAACATTGCCATGCCGGAGCGTCCGTTTGCGCCGGTGCCGCTGTCAAATACGGTTATTGAATAACCGCCGTCCGGCGCTTATATATTGTACGGAGAGGTAAACAATGGAATATCCCTATCGCAAATGTGCCGCAGCCGTTTTGTTTAACGATTCCGGCCGGGTGCTGGTCTGTGCCCGCAACGATTTGCAACATGACGACTGGCAGTTTCCGCAGGGCGGCGTCGAGGCCGGCGAAACAGCTGTTGATGCCGCGCGTCGCGAGCTTTATGAAGAAACGTCGGTCAGGTCGGTTCAGTTTGTTACGGCCATGGAAGAAGGCATGCGTTATACTTTTCCCGACTTCATTCTGGAAAAAAGAAAAAAACGCGGAATTTACAATCCGGGTCAGGATTTGTATTGGAGCCTGTTCCGTTTTGTCGGCGAAGAATCTGAAATCAACCTTGATACGGCTGAGCCGGAATTCCGCAAATACGAATGGGTAACGCTGGACGAAGCGGTCAAAAGGGCCGTCGATTTCAAAAAAGACGCCTATAAGAAAATGGCAGCCGCTTTTAAACCCTTTATCGGCTGAATTTTCTGTGGCGCAAAACCGCAAAACGTGCTATACTCCCGCATAACGATTGAATATTCGGAGCCGGTTTGATGGACGCCAACCAGAAATTTCAGAAAATAATCCGCAGCCTTATCCGCCGTGCCGCGGAAGCCGAAATAGTTTCGGAAATCCCGCTGGAACAGGAGCAGCTTGCCGCACTGCAAAACCTGAACCGCTATTGCGTCAATCAGGTCCTGAACGATACTGAAGTCGTATATGACCCGCGCAAAATAAACTACAAAAGCAATCAGGAGCTGAAAGCCGCGCTGGTTGCCCTGCTGCTCAGCCGGGCGCTGACCGACCCGTCCCGCCGTCGCATTGAAAACAAAGAGTATTTTGCCGAAAACGTTACCGTTTACATGCAGGGAGAACAAACCAAGGTTCTGGGTTTCGGCGAACTTCCGCCTTATCAGGTTCAGGAAAGTCTTTATCCCGAAATAATCAACGACTGGATGATATATCGTGACAATGCCGGTTTGGGCATAAAGGCGCTGATTGACAACAAAACCAATCTGGTTGGGTTGGATTCTTATCGCGCCGGCGGCGATCCGATTTACGAGTTTGCCCGCTTTCATCGCAAATATACCGAAAAAGAACACGAAAAAGAAGAAAAACGCCGCGAAAATGCGCAGGAAGCCCTGCGTAATGCGCTGGTGCAGTCGCTGGCCGCCGAAGTGTCCAAACGGCAGCTGTTGGCCGGACAAGATCCGCTGGCCTTGATAGACCGGCTGATTTCGTCAACCGGGCAGTATCGGCCGCAGCCGCAAAACCGGCAGATTGACCGCCAGGTTGAAAACGACATCGCCCGCCTGCTGGAATACGACGACCGCGACAACGGCCGCGACAACGGCCGCGAAAGATAAAATCTTCATTGAAAATTAGGATTTAGCTTTTATAATCGTTTCTGCCAAAGGAAATGGTTAGTCCGACGGCGGAGTGTGGAAACTCCTCAAAGGGAACCGATTATAACCTCCATCTGTGGAGGATGACGCGAAATAAGCCGCATTTGCGGGCGAATAAGCGTACTGTCTCTTTGCAGTTTCCAACTCCTCCGCTCTCATTTTGGGAGCGGTTTTGTTTTTAGCAAAACCTTTTATGGAGGAAGTTATGGAAAATAAAATCAGAAAACAGAATTTACAGCGGCTGCGCTCGGAATACGGCGAAAGTTTTCGCCGGGCTTTGGCGGAGCAGGGGCTGACGCCGGAAGAGTTCAGCGCGCAAAGCGAGATACCGCTGAATGTCGTTGAAGAGCACTTAAACGGTCAACAGCGCTTTCTTGGCGAAATAAACAATATTTGTTTCTGTCTGAACAAACGTCTGAAAATAGAACTGGTCGACTGAAAGGTTCAAAAAAAGCTCCCCGGCGGGAGCTTTTCGTTTTCAGGGACGGCTGTTGCCGTTGTTGTTTTGGCGCGCTGCCACCGGCGGCAGCTTTGAAAAGTCAATCGGCGTATAACCGGCGGACAGTTGTTGCATAGCCGTAATGCCGCGAGGATATTCCTGACTGATATGCCGTTCAAAACGGTCGGCAATCGCGTCCCACCTGGCTCTTTCTGCGCTGCCGGCTTCCGGAATGATGCCCTCAAACATCTTCTGTTCATACAGGTCCGGATTTTTGCCGTTGTAATAACTGCCCGCATGTCTGGCATAAAGCTTGTGCGCGCAGTAGGCTTCCAGTCCGTCAAAAATGTATTTTTTTTCAAAGTCAAGACGGCCGCTTAATCCGAAACACTGGTCAGCTGTTGTTCCGGCCGGCAGAATGTTCTCTTTCATCGCCAGCGCGAAAATAAACGATTCGCTTTTGGCGTCGCTGAGACTGCCGTAACTGGCCGGGCAGATGCCTGCTGCCGTGCCGTGCGGATACTGAACCTCAAACAGTCCCTGCAAATAAAAACGGCCGCTGACCACGCGATTGAACATCGTTTCCGAGCCGGCCTGATCGGTATAAACCGGCGGTTCGGCAATGTCCTTGCCGAAGCGCAGGTTGATTTCGCGGCTCAAACGCTTGGCATCGTCATAACCGCCGACATAAATCGTCATTCCCTTGCCGTTTTCGCCGCCGTGATAGATTTTGTGCTCGACGTCAATCTTTTCCAGCATTTCGGAAACCGCTTTGGTGGTCGGGTCGCTGCGGTTGGGCATAACGTCCAGATGCAGCTTCCATGCCGCCGCGTTTTTGCGGCTTTTGCTGCTGTAATAGTAGTTTTGTGCCGGCAGGCCGGTACGGGCGCAATGCTCGGCCGTGCGCGGGTCAATGTCGTTTCCGGTGCGCTGGACGGCCGCCTCGTATTCCTCTTCGGATTTTTTCTGCTGCCGCGCATAGTTAAGCATTTTTTCTTCCCGCGGTGTCAGTCTGCCGAGCTTTTCTTTTTGTTCCAGACGGACAATCGCCTTGTTGCGGCTGATGACATAAGGCTTGCTGCCGGCGGAAGCGTTGCTTGACGGATTGTTGTTGTTTTGCGCTTTGCTCAGGGCTTCGATTTTCTGCCTTGTGTCTGCGGCAACGCCGCGGAAAAAGCCTTCGTTCAGTTCCGGCATATTGACGATTTTCATTGGCGGGTTGGCGTTCAGGCAGGCCAGAACCATTCTGGCGCGAAATTCCGGCGTTTTGATGTCAGCCAGCCGGATGGCGGACATATTGTTTTTGCGGGCAAATTTGACCAGGTCGTCAAAATGTTCCTGATTGGGAACCCGGCTGTTGCCGTCCTTGTCGACGGACGAAAGCGAAAGGTTGTTGATTGCCGGGGCTTCGATATTGGTAACCGAACCGTCGCCGGCTTTAAGCTGAGCCTGAAAGTTTTTTGCCGCGATGTTTTCGGTATAGTAAAGTCCTTTGTCGGCGGCGGCTCGCGTATAGAATGCGCGCAGCGGCTTTTTCCATGCTGAATCGATATGGTTGCTTTCTTCGGCGCTATTGTTGCTGATGTTCAGTGAATTTTCGTTTTTCAGCAACTGCTGGAGGTTTTCACGCATGGCTTCCATGCATTCGTCGCAAAAAGGCTTGTCGAGCGGATGGTTAATATTAATCGGCGCCGCGTCCATCAGGCAGTCGGCGTTTGTGCAGTGTTGTCCGTTCTGTTCGACAATGTGGTCTCTGCCGTTGTAAGTGGCGCGGAAAACGTGCCCCAATTCATGTTTGACAATGTTTTTAAACAGGTCTTTTTGGCTTTCGTCAAAGTCTTTTACCGAAATTCCGAGACCCAGATTCTGCACACCGTAACCGGTGCAGGTCGGCGCAAAGGCGTCAACGGTCAGTGTAATGCTCAGCGGATTTTCGCCATCGTTGGCGTCGGCCCGAAGCTTGACCAGTTTTTCCGAATCAAAGCCGTTGTTGCCGGAAAGCTGTTTGGCGCGCTCAATGTACCAGTCGGTTGAAGCGTAGGGAACCAGATATTTTCCGGAAGGGAGACGGACATAAAGGTCCTTTTCGTCATCAGGGATGTTTTCAAACGCGTCCCGGTCAATTTCGCTGCCCTGCGGCCTGTAGTTGCCGCGGGCTTCAACGGCAAATTTGTCTTTAAATTCAGGAAACAGTTTTAGCATTTCCTCAACCGCTTCCATCGTCCACAGGTTAAATTCGGGAGCAACGCCGCGCTGATTTTCAATAACGATTTTTTTGGCCATTTTTTTGCTTTCTTCAGGCTGATTTTCACAACATTTCCAATCTATATCACGGATTCGCTTTTTTGTCTATGTTGTTTTGTCTAATTTATCTGAAAATCATCTTTTTTCTGTTCAAAACATAGGATAAAACCGAATATTCTCTTGGTTCGAAACCGAATTTGCTGTATAGTTCACACAGCTGAAATATTACAATTTAGAGGGTTTTAACACTATGGAAGAAATGACAGCCGAAGAACAGAAAAAAGAAGAAAGCGAGTACAATGCGGACTCTATCAAGGTTCTGAAAGGTCTTGACGCCGTACGGAAACGTCCGGGCATGTATATTGGCGACACCGATGACGGTTCCGGCCTCCACCACATGATTTACGAAGTGCTGGACAACGCCATTGACGAAGCTTTGGCCGGTTATTGCGACAAAACTGAGGTTATCCTCAATCCCGACGGTTCTGCCACCATTCGCGACAACGGCCGCGGCATTCCTGTCGGCATGCACAAGGAAGAGGGCATTTCCGCCGCCGAGGTCATCATGACCGAACTTCACTCCGGCGGCAAGTTCGACAACAATTCCTATAAGGTTTCCGGCGGTTTGCACGGTGTCGGCGTTTCGGTCGTCAACGCTCTGTCCGTCTGGCTCAATCTGCGCATTTGGCGCGAGGGTAAGGAACATCTGGCGCGCTTTTCGCACGGCAACGTCGTTGAACATCTGAAAGTCGTCGGCGATGCCGAAGGCCGCCACGGTACCGAAGTAACTTTTCTGCCCAGTCCCGAAACCTTTACCATGACCGAATTCAACTTCGATACGCTTGAACGCGCCATTCGCGAAAAGGCTTTTCTGAACTCCGGCGTTTATCTGCGGCTGATTGACAACCGCGGTGCCGAACCGCGCGAGGTTGACTTCCATTATGAAGGCGGTCTGACGGCTTTCGTTAACCATATTAACAAATCCAAGTCGCCGTTGCACGAAAATGTCATTGCTTTCAGCGGCGAAAAGGACGACATTCAGGTTGATGTTGCCTTGCAGTGGACCAATGCCTACAACGAAAGCATGCTCTGCTTTACCAACAACATTCCGCAGAAAGACGGCGGTACGCATCTGGCCGGTTTCCGCGGCGCTCTGACCCGCACCGTCAATAACTACATTACCGAAAATAACCTCCTCAAAAAAGACAAAAACGCCATTACCGGCGAAGACATGCGCGAGGGTCTGACCTGCGTTCTGTCGGTTAAGGCGCCGGATCCGAAGTTTTCGTCGCAAACCAAAGACAAGCTGGTTTCTTCCGAGGTTCGTCCGGTGGTCGAAAACGTTGTCGGCGACAAACTTAAGGAATGGCTGGACGAGCATCCGGTTGAAGCCAAAATCATCGTCGGCAAAATCGTCGAGGCGGCAACCGCCCGTGAAGCGGCGCGCAAAGCCCGCGAACTGACCCGCCGCAAGGGTGTTCTGGATGTGGCTTCTCTGCCCGGCAAACTGGCCGATTGTCAGGAAAAAGACCCGGCCTTGTCTGAAGTCTTTATCGTTGAGGGTGATTCCGCCGGCGGTTCCGCAAAACAGGGGCGTCATCGCAAAAATCAGGCGATTATGCCGTTGCGCGGTAAAATTCTGAATGTTGAACGCGCCCGTTTTGACAAAATGCTCAATTCTGCCGAAATCGGTACGATTATTACCGCTCTGGGTACCGGTATCGGCCGCGATGACTTCAACGCCGACAAATGTCGTTATCACAAAATCATTCTCATGGCCGATGCGGATGTCGACGGTTCGCACATCAGAACCCTGCTCCTGACATTCTTCTACCGCCAAATGCCCGAGCTGATTGAACGCGGCTATGTTTATATTGCCCAGCCGCCGCTGTATAAGGCCAAACGCGGAAACTCGGTTCTGTATCTGAAAGATGACAATGAGATGGAAGATTACCTGATTCGCGGCGGTTGCGAGGACGCGGTTCTTACCAAGCGCGACGGTGAACAGATTATCGGCGCCGACCTTATTTCATTGGTCGAAAAAACCCGCCGGGCCCGCGGTCTGATTGCTGCACTCGGTCGCAAAGCGCCGGAAAAAATCGTTGAACAAATGGCCATTCACGGCCTGTTTGATGCCGAAACCCTGAACAACAGGGCCTGCCTGAAGGGCGAGCTTGAAAAACTGGCAGCTCGTCTTGACAGCTTTGAAGCCGAATATGACAAAGGCTGGAAAGCCGAGTTGAACGAAAATGACGAAATCGTCTTCCATCGCACGCTGCGCGGCGTTAAGGAGCAGCACGTCATCGGCGGCGGCATTCTTGACAGCGCCGAAGCCAAGGCTTTGAACGATATGCGTTCTTTCCTGTGCGAAAACTTTGGCGAAATGTCCGTTCTTACCTCAAAAATCGGTGTGGAAAAGAAAATATCCGGCCCGTCCGTACTGGTTGACGCCGTTATGGGAGCCGGCAAAAAAGGCATTGCCATCCAGCGCTATAAAGGTTTGGGCGAAATGAACCCCGAACAGCTCTGGGAAACGACCTTAGACCCTGAGGCCCGTTCGCTGCTCCAGGTTAAAATCGAGCACTTCGACGAAGCCGACGAGACTTTTGCGACCCTGATGGGTGACGTGGTCGAGCCCCGCAAGGAGTTCATCCAGGACAATGCGCTGAATGTCGTCAACCTCGATATTTAATCTTCCGCACTCTAAAACAAAACCCCGCCTTACCAACGGGGTTTTGTTACATTTAAATCGCAATTTCCGGCGCCAGCTGTTTGCGCTTAAAGGCTTGGGTATAATAGCGTTTTACCACCCATCGGACTGTTTCTGCCTCGTATCCGGCCGCAACGATTTCTGCTTCTGATTTTTGTTTGTCCAGATACAAAGCCAGAATACCGTCCAGAATGTCATAGGGCGGCAGGCTGTCCTGGTCTTTCTGGTTGGGTGAAAGTTCGGCTGTCGGCACGCGTACGATGACCTCGGTCGGCATCGCCAAAGACAGGCTGTTTCGCCATTTGGCCAGTTCATAAACCTGTGTTTTGTAAAGTCCTGCAATCGGCGCCAACCCCCCGCAGGTGTCACCATACAGCGTGCAGTAACCCATGGCCGTTTCCGATCTGTTTCCGCAGGCCAGCAGAAGATAGTTACGCTGATTGGAAACCGCCATCAGGATTTTGCCTCGTTCGCGGGCTTGCAGATTTTCCAGCACGATGTTTTTCGGTTTCTCGTCAAAGAGGCTGCATAGAAAATCTTTCTGCGCGTCGATAATTGGCTGAATGTCGACGTTTCTGTAGTCAAACCCGTTCAGACGGGCAATTTCGGCGGCAATCTGGGTGCTCAGCGAAGAGGTGTTCTTGGTTCGCATCATCAGCGCATGCACATGTTCCGCACCCAGTGCGTCGGCGGCGATAACAGCCGTCAGAGCCGAGTCAATACCGCCGGACAAGCCAAGAAGAACGTCCGAAAAACCGTTTTCGCAACAATAGTCTTTCAGTCCGGTTGTCAGTTTTTGCCAGAGTTCCCGCATTTAAATCATTCCTTTGTCTTGGTTGTTGATATAAGCTTCGACCGCGGCATGGTTGCACGGATTGACAAAGTCTTTCCAACGCCGGTCGCCGATGGTAATCATGTCCCGCACCATGGAACCGGAAACATACGGAAAACAGTAATCGGTGCGGTCAATAATTTCAAAATGTGCAAAAATATTTTTAAACCATTGCGCATCATAAGCGCTGCCGGCAAAATAAACGTCCGGTTTTTCCAGGTCGGGAAAGGCTTCTTTCAGAAAATCAAGCACGAATTTTCCCCATTCTGTCGGATTGTTTATGTCAAACAGACCGATAACCCGCAGCCTTTTGCTTTCGGTTTCGGCATCGAACACGTTTTTTATCATCTGCTTGCGTTCCGTATAGCTGAACGGATTGCGTGCCGTTCCCTGTTCCTGAATCGAACCGAGAATAATCGTGACCTTGCCGCATTTTGCCAGCATGTCGCGGATAACTTTTTCGTGGCCGATATGCAGCGGCTGCGCCCGCATGACCGCCAGTCCGTGCCTGTATTGATGATTTTCCGGCATTTTTCTCTCCTTAAAACTGCCTTAAAGTATGGCCGCAAAGTTGCAAAATTGCAAATACAAAATATATTGACTCATGCCTTGTGCCCTCCTAAACTCAAAAAGAATTTTTTAGTAAGGTAAAACTGATGAAAACAAAATATCTGTTCGGCTTTCTCAGCCTGTTTGCCGCTTTTCCGGCCGCGGCCGGCGAATGGAATTTCGACGTTTCGGGCAGCGCTTCCGCGCTGTATGGCTACAGTGATGTTGACAGGCGTTATGAGAAGCTGAACGACAACAACCATACGCCTTCGGAAGCCGAAATCAGCCTTTCGGCCGAATATACGTTTGACGACAGCGCCTATCGCGCCGGTTTTTATCTTGATGCCATGGCCGGTGCCGACAAGGAATTGGAAGACTATACGCAGGGAAAATGGGGCGAAGAGGCTTATGCAATTTTAGATACGCCTTACGGCCGCGTGATGGGCGGACAAACCTGGAACGTCGCCTATCAGTTTGGTGTCGGCGCGCCTTCGGTCGGGCCGCTTGGCGTCAATAACAGCGATATCGTCGACTTCATCGCCAATCCGAACTGGCGGCGCAACAAAACGGGAACCGCTTTCCGCACCCTCAATTCAACTGACATTAATACTGACGGTACCGCGCCGAAAATCAGTTATATCACGCCCGAATTTTACCAGACCGTTGTCGGCCTGACCTATGTGCCGGACATTTATTCCCGCGCCGGTCTGGTCAGCCGTTATGCCGATTACAAAAACGAAGACGGCTATGTTGCCGCCCTGTATAATCATGCCGAATTCGGCAGCTTAAGTTTGGAAACTTCGCTGGGTTTTGCCGTTTTTGCCGATGATGACCGCGAATTTTCGGTCGGTATGAGCTTGTCCCGCGGCAACTGGACATTTGGCGGTTCCTACCGCCGCACCTGTGTTGACGGCAGTGATTATCCGCAGAATGTCCGGCGTAAACCGCAGCGTATGCCGGACGGCTTTGACGGCTATCGCGAGGGATATGCCTGGAACGTCGGCGTCAGCTATGCTTTCGGCCCGTATCAGGCCGGTCTGAGTTATTTTAATTCCAAGGCCGACCATGCCGGCAATGAGGACCGCATTGTGCAGTTTTCCAATCAATACCGGCTGAACAAATACACGGACCTGTATCTGATTGCCGCCCATGTTGATTACCGCGGCGCAGATGATGATATCCGCGGCAATGCAAAAGGTTACGCTTTCATTGCCGGTGTCGGTTTTAACTTTTAGAGGACCCGTCTGATGCCCAATCTGCTCTTTATTTCCGATAACGCTTCTTTTGCCGAGGACCTGTGCGGCCAGATTAAGTATTATGCGCCGGAGTTCAGTCTTGTCGAAGAAAAGGATGCCGGTATTCTTGATATTGTCGTTTTGGACGACAAGCCCGCGCTTTTAAAAGACATTCGCGCCAGCCATCCCAAAACGCCGGTTTTTCTGCTGCTTTCGGAAACCGATGAAGTTTTTGGAAACTCCAATCTCAACATAACCGTGGCTAAGCCGCTGCAGCTTGACGCTTTTCTGAACCAGCTTCGCGCCGGCAGCAATCTTCTCGATAACTCGGCTGACGGCTATCTGCATTTCAACCGCTATGAACTGCGTCCGGTCGCCCGTGAGATTCTGAATCTCCGTAACCATGAAACCGTCAAACTGACCGAAAAAGAAGTGGCAATAATCAAATATCTGTATAAGGCAAAAGATAAAATCGTTTCCAAAAACGAACTTTTGCAGGAAGTCTGGGGCTATAGTCCCGACGTCAGCACCCATACGATAGAAACGCATATCTACCGCCTGCGCCAGAAAGTCGAACACGAAAATCCAGACGCTCAGCTGATTATGACCGAAGACGGCGGCTATAAATTAAAAATGTAACCGTCAGCATTTGATTTCCGCAATGACCGGCACATGGTCGGAGGGACGTTCCCAATTGCGCGCTTCCTTGAGTATTTTAACCGCAACCAGCCGGTCTTCCAGATTCGGCGTCGTCCAGATGTGATCCAGGCGGCGGCCTTTGTTGTTAGTCTGCCAGTTCGGATTGCGGTAGCTCCACCAGGAATAGGCTTTTTCCGGTTCCGGATGAAATTTGCGCAGTACGTCGACGAAGTTCAGCGAATTTTTCAACCTTGTCAGCCTTTCGATTTCTACCGGCGTATGCGAAACGATTTTCAGCATTTGTCTGTGATTCCAAACGTCGTTTTCCAGCGGCGCGACGTTGAAATCGCCGCAGACAATCATTTTTCTGCCGGCATACGTCTTCTGATGCTGTTCCCACCATTCCGCCACATCGTCCATAAACGTCAGCTTATGGGCAAAGGAAAGGTTGGCTATCGGGTCGGGAATATCGCCGCCGGCCGGAATATAGATATTGTTGATTTCAATATCGTCGAAAACTCTGGCGCAAATATGCCGGGCATCGGTTTTGCCGACCCAGTTTTTCTGTTCGACGTCTTTCAGCGGCGTTTTGGAAAGAATGCACACGCCGTTGTAGCCGGCCATGCCGTACAGCGCAATATGCGGATAACCGAGTGCCCGCACGTCTTCAAACGGAAAGTCTTCTTCCTTGGCCTTGACTTCCTGAATGCAGACAACGTCCGGATTTTCCTGTGCCGTAAATTTTTTCAGAAGCTCCATGCGGATTCGAATGGAGTTGACATTCCATGTCGCCAGTTTAAAAGTCGTCCCGTCCATTTATTTTTTTCTGCCTTTGTAGTTCAACGGCGAAGAACCGCCTTTTTTGAATTTAAACAGGTTTTCGTCCAGCGGCAGGTCGCGGGCGGCGTCATACAGCGAAACCGTGACTTCTACGCTTTGCGGGTCGACGATTTTCCATTGCTTCAGCTCAAAGGGGTCGTTGCCGAAAGTCAGCGTAATCGGCCCGATGTCGCCTTTTTCCCTGTAGTCGAGGGTAACCGTGGTAATGCCCGCGTCTTTGTAAAAGTCGGTAATTTTAACCTTTTTGCCGTCAATTTTGATGTCGTTTGCCAAAATCAGGCTGGCCGGAATGTCGTCATAGTCTATATGCGTAACCTGGTCGAGTTCGGTGTCGTTGTAGACGATGAAATTGCCGTCGCCGACAATCAGTACCGAAGTGGGCGCATCATAGGTCATACGGATTTTGTTGGGTTTTTCGATATAGAATTTTCCTTCTGCGGTATTGCCGTTGCTGGCCGTTTGCACAAAGCGTGCTTCCATGGTTTTAATTCCGTTCAGATAATTCTCAATCTTTTTGATGTCGTCGGCGGTCTGTGCCGCGGCGTTGCCTGAGCAAAACAAAGCCAGTCCGAAGAAAGCAGCTGCAAATTTTTTCATTCTCGAAATCCTGTAAAATTTTTTCACTTTTCACAATATAATCGCAGGATTGTCATTTGACAACGAAAAACCTCCGCCCGGTTTAAAATCCGAAGCGGAGGCGGAGTTTATCGGATAGGCTTATTCGCCGCAGCCGCAGCGTCTGTCGCTGCTGGATTTTTTCGAACCCGAGCTGGAACCTGAAGAGCTGGCGGATTTAGAAGATTTTGAACTTTCGGCACTGGCAGATTTCATTGAACTTTTCTCGTTTTTCATAATCTTACTCCTTGTTAAAAATTATTTTAAACTGTCAACGTAACGACATGATAGAAAATAATTCCGAAACTTCCGGAAACAAGGCTATAGCTTACAGATATTTAGTTATAAGGAGGTTTTCAGGCAAAATTTCTCGCTTTGAAGACGCCGTTTTCAAAACCCTGAATGCTACGGTTTGCATTGGCGTCTTCCAGCCGTTTTTCGGCAATGGCGGCATATTCTTTTTCGCGTTCGATGCCGATGTAGTGCCGCCCGAGTTTCTTGGCCGTAACGGAAGTTGTTCCCGAACCGAGAAACGGGTCGAGAACGACGTCGCCGGCATTGCTGGACGCCAAAATGAGTTTGGCAATCAGTTTTTCCGGTTTTTGAGTCGGATGCGGCGTATTTTCAGGCATTGACCAGAACGGGATGGAAATGTCGGTCCAGACGTTTGACGGCGCGGTCAGTCGGTAGCGGCCTTTGCCGTCGTCTACCCAGTCCTTGGGGCGGCCTGCTTCGTCGCGGTAAGGTGCGATTACCGGACGCTGAACCTTAACTGCGTCCAGATTGAATTTGTAATTGCGGCTTTTGGTAAAGAACCAGATGTCTTCCAGACAGTTTTTCCAGTTGTTCAATGCGCCGCGGCCCTTTTCGCGCTCCCACGAAATCCGGTTTTGCAGAATAAAGTATTTACCGGCAATTTCGGGAATGGCAATAGACGTTTTCCAGTCTGCGCAGATATAGATTGAAGCGTCGTCTTTCAGCAGCCGCACCGTTTTGGCCAGCCATTTGTCCAGCCAAAGCTTGTAAGCGTCAAAGTCCATTTCCTTAAAGGTGCTTTTGCCGAAAATTTTGGTAAGGTTATACGGCGGGTCGGCAATCAGCAGGTCGGCACAGGCATCGGGAAGCAAATCAAGCGCCTTGAGCGCATCCTGACAAATGGTCTTGTCCAAAACCTCGGAAAGCGCCGCCGTCTTGGTCAGTCGCACGGTTCTCGCCGCATAGGCGGCGGTTTCTTTTCCGGTCAGGCTGATAGTTTTGTTGCGGGGCGCTTTCTTCTTCATGTTTTGCGAACTTATTCTTCGCCGAACTTGCTGTCAATCAGCAGGGTCAGAGCGTCAAGGGCTTCCTTGGCCTGATTGCCGGCACAGGTTACCGAAATCGTTGTGCCTTTGGCTGCGGCCAGCATCATCAGTCCCATAATTGAACAGCCGTTGACTTTCTGGCCGATTCGCTCGACGGTTACCTCGGCGTCCAGATCTTCGATGGTCTTGACGAAAGCGGCGGCGGCTCTGGCATGCAGGCCTTTTTTGTTTTTGATTTCCAAAACGGCGGAAACAGTCTTGTCAGTCATTTTACATTCCCAAAAGTTGCGAGGCGATATTGATATATTTTTTGCCGGCTTCCTGCGCGCCTTCGACGGTTTCTTTCAGCGATTTGTCTTTGCGCAGCGAGGCCAGTTTTATCAGCATCGGCAGGTTAATGCCGGCGATGATTTCCACTTTTGCGCGGTCCATGATTGAAATGGCCAGGTTGGACGGGGTGCCGCCGAACATGTCGGTCAGCACGATGGCGCCGTGACCTTTGTCGACTTCTCCGACTTTTTTCAGAATTTCGGCGCGGCGCATTTCCATGTCGTCTTCCGGGCCGATGCAGACGGCTTCAACCTGCTCCTGTCTGCCGACCACATGCTGCATGGCGGAGATAAACTCTTTGGCCAGATTGCCGTGTGTAACCAGAACTAATCCTATCATTGTCTGCCACCACAACTCCAGCTGCGGATAGCGCCGAAACTTTTCATGACGTCTTCTTTGCTCTTGGCTTTGACGATTTCGTCGGCGCGGGTCTGGCGTCCCTTAAATTCGATTTCTTCAACATTTTCAACCGGTACGCCGTAGGTCCTCTCAACCATTTTGCCGTTGAGTTCGACAATCAGCACAAATTCGGCTTCGGCCAGCGGGCCTTTGGTTTCCTCGTCGATGTTGTCCAGACGCACGGCCAGCCGCTCGTCTCTTTTCAGCAGGGCGGTTTTTTTGCCGTCGAACTCCAACACCGGATTAACCGGGCTGCCGTCGCGGGCGTCGATAAAAATAGCCAGTTCGCCGAACTTGTTTTCGATAATTTCAAAGAAATCCTGTTTTTCTATCAAGGTGTAATATTGTGTTTCCATCGTTTTTCCTGTAATATGTGTTAACACGCAAACTAAAAAACATATTATTACAATATCAGCAATGTGTCAATTTTGAGTTAATGGAAAAGGCCGGCAATGGAAAAAACACCCTTCAGGTATTTGTGGCATTATATTCGTATTTTCAAACTGCTGGTCGTTTCCGTACTGGCGCTCAATTTTCTTTCCCAGCTGTGCGGGCAGGTCTATCCGCTGTATTTGGCCAAGATTTACAGCACCGCTGCCGGCGAGGTCGGAACCCCGGGCTATTGGGACAAAATCGTTGGCTTTACGCTTGCCGCTTTTGTGCTGGGTTTGGGAAAAGTCATATTTTTTGACGTTACCATGTTTATCGCCGCACGGATTCTGCCGCAGGTGCGGACGCTGGTTATCCGTGACAGCTTTGACTATGTTAACCGCCATTCCATAGCATATTTCACACAGGAAATGTCCGGCAATATTTCCAATAAGGTTACCCAGCTTAATACCGGTGTGTTGGATGGTTTCAACGAGTTTATGATGTCAACTTCAATGGTAATGTACGTATTGATTGCCATCGGTATTCTGAGCTTTATGAATATTTGGTTTTTTGCGGCGATGATGCTTTGGCTGGCGCTGATTGTTCTGGTCAGCTGGAAACTCGGCCAAAAGCGTTCGGCACTTTCACGGGAAACCAGCCGCCGGCAGAGTCTGGCCAACGGCGTTATTGTCGACAGTCTGGCCAACTACAGCGAAATTAAAAGCTTTGCCAATTTCCGTTTTGAGCGGCTGAACCTGATAAAACACCTGCGGATTCTGCGCCGGGCCGAAAACGTCGAGCAAAAGGCCAAAGCCTGGATTCACCTGGCACAGAACCTTTTTGCGGTTGTGTCTATGCTCGGTTTCATGTTTCTTTCAATATGGATTTTCCGCTGTGGCGCAATCGACACGACCGGCTTCATTTATGCCAATTCACTGTTTGCGATGATTGCCGGCATGGTTTTTCAGCTGACTTGGGTTTACAGCAATGTCATGCGTATTCACGGCCAGCTCAAGTCGGCGCTGGACACGCTGGCGGTAGAACCGGGGCTGAAGGACCGTTCCAACGCCGCCGATCTCCGCGCGGTCGAGGCTGAAATAGAATTTGCCGGCGTTTCCTTTGCCTACGCCGGCAGGGAAAATCTTTTCGAAAATCTGAATCTGACGATTAAAGCCGGCGAAAAGGTCGGGTTGGTAGGGCATTCCGGCAGCGGCAAATCGACTTTTATCAAACTGATTGCCCGTTACTATGATACGACTGCCGGCAGCATAAAAATCAACGGTACGGATATCAGAGACGTCAGGCAGGATTCGCTGCATCGGCTGATTTCGGCGATTCCTCAGGACGTCTGTCTGTTTAACCGCTCGTTGTTTGACAATATCCGCTATGGCCGCACCAATGCGACGGAAGAGGAAGTTTACCGCGCGGCGCGTCAGGCCGGCGCCGACGAGTTTATCCGCGCCTTTCCGGGCGGTTACCAGACCAAAGTCGGCGACCGCGGAGTCGTGCTCTCCGGCGGTGAACGCCAGCGGATTGCCATTGCCCGCGCCATTTTGAAAAACGCGCCGATACTGGTCTTTGACGAGGCGACCTCGGCGCTGGACAGTCAGAGCGAAAAGCATATTCAAAAATCTTTGGTTCGGCTGATGAAAAACAAGTCCGTCATCGCCATAGCCCATCGTCTGTCAACCCTGCGTGAGATGGACCGGATTCTGGTTTTTGACAAAGGACGCATTGTCGAGCAGGGAACCCATCTGAGCCTGTTGCGCAAAAAAGGCCTGTATTACAAGCTTTACAATATGCAGGTTGACGGTTTCATGATGCAAAACGGCAATCGGTGACGACTTTGGGCGTAAGTCAGTTTTTGACTTTGAAATCGTCAAACAGCAAACCGTAAACGTGAAGAATCAGCCGGTAGGCTTCCGGCCGCAAATTATAAATTCCTTCCTCATAATCCTGCAGAATTTCGGGGTCGATATCGCAGAGTTTGCCCAGAGCTTCGAAACTCAGCTGCGCCTCCCGGCGGAAATCTTTAAGCAGCTGCCGCATGTCGTCTTGCGTGAGCAGATAACCTTCTTCGCCTTGGTCATTGTGGATGATGGTGAGAGATAGTTCTTTTTCCATAGTCCCTCCTTTCCGTAATGTAATATAAGAGAGCTAAAGAAAAACCACCTTGGAAAAGGTGGCCGGAGAAGTTAGCGTAACCATGCACAAAGAAATGGCCCCGGGTCGCCCCGGGCTTCCCCGGCCATAAAAGGCTTTTATAACCGGGGATATAGTCCCAATTGTGGAAAAAGTCCACAATTAAGTTTCAGAGTTATATCCAAACCCTGCTTTGTGCCTTGAGCGAACGCTAATTCGCCGGACTATCTCTAGCCCTTCGATAACCGCCTCTTACTGCGGCTATGGATATATTTTACTTTTAACAAGTAAAACAACGTTTATTTGAAAATCGTTGTAATTTAACGATTTTACCTAAATTGGGTAAATGTTATAACATATTAATTTAAATGTCTATATTAAATTAAAAGAAAATCAGATGACACGTTCAATATTCACAGAAAGATATAGACATTTCAGACGTTTTTTGAAACAAAAACGCAAAGACAAAAATCTCACGCAATGGGAATTGGCAAGACAGTTAAATATGCCGCTGTCATTTGTCGGAAAATATGAACAAGGCGAAAGACGACTTGATATTATTGAACTGATGGATATTGCCGAAGTTTTGGATTTTGATCCGGCAGAAGTTTTTGTTGAGTTAAAGAAAATAAATAATTAGCCTTCTTCTTTTGTTGGAAAATATGAACTTGGCGAACGCCGCCTGGACCATGGTTCTTAATATAAATACCGGCCGTCTAATCTATGAAATCGAAAAAGTTATGAAGCAATAAACTTATCCCGCGCTGTTGTTTTTTACCGTCAGAAATTGCGCGTCCTCGGCCAGTGAAGCAAAAAGTTTCGGGTCGGTCGAAGTAATCCAGGCCTGAATGCCCAGCTCACGGATTTTTTCCAGCAGCGCTTCGCGTTTCAGGTCATCCAGATGAGCAACCACTTCGTCCAGCAGCAACACCGGCGCAAAACCTTTGTCCAATGTCTGGCATTTGGTTTGTGCCAGAATAATGCTGATAAGCAGAGATTTTTGCTCACCGGTAGAACAAAGTTCCGCCGGCATTCTTTTTTTCTTGTAATAAACTTTGAAATCTGTACGATTCACGCCGTCGACGTTGTCGTTATACAACACGTTGCGGCGTTGCGATTTCAGTTTTTGAATATAATAGTCTTCAACGTCAATCGCCGGCATCGTATCCAGCAGTTGTTCAATCGTACCGTCCAGTTCCAGCATGACGTTTGGAAAGACGTCGTCCGGTTCGTGCTCAATAAATTTGTTCAGCTTGGCAATCAGTTCGCGCCGCGCCGCCGCAATCGCCACGCCTGTGCCGGCCATGTTTTCCTCCAGCGAAGACAGCCAGCCGTCGTTGGCATTACCGCTTTTCAGCAGTTGGTACCATTCTTTGTACAGGTGTTCGAAATTAGCGGTTCTTTTGGCATGTTCGACGTCAAAGGCATAGACCAGGCGGTCGAGAAAACTGCGCCGGGGCTGTGAGCCGCCGCGAAACAGCCGGTCCATCTGCGGCGTCAGCCAAATGGCGGAGATATATTTGCCGAGTTCGGACTGCGATGTGATTTTTTGGCCGTTGATTTTAACGATTCGCCGTTCGTAGGAGCGAATGTCGTCTTCGTCATATTCGCGCGCCGTACGTTCGACGGCCGTGCCGATTTCAATTTCTTCGTCGCCTTTGCAAACCTGTGCCGAAACCGCCCAGTTCAGATTCGAAATTTCGGTCGGACTGTATTCGTCGTTTATCAGCGCCGGCGTAATCCGCTTAATGTCGGCCAGCCGCGCCGAGCGCATGCCCCGGCCGGGGGTCAGAAAAGAAATTGCTTCCAGAATGTTGGTTTTGCCGGTGCCGTTTTCGCCGGTTATGATTATCGGTGCTAATTTAGCGTTAATGCGTAAATGTGCATAATTTCTGAAGTCAGTTAAAGTCAGGCGCGAAACGCCTGACTTTTCTTTGATAAACTGAGCCAGATTTAATGCTAAATTATCCATCGTGTCCTTATACGCGCATCGGCATCAAAACGTAAATGGCGCTGGCGTCGCTGGTATCATGAATAACCGAAGGCGAAGAACCGTCGGCAAAACTGATTTTGACGCTGTCGCCCTTGACTTCGTTCAGAATATCCAGCAGGTAGCGGAAGTTATAGCCGATTTCCAGCGATTCGCTGTCATACTTGGCCTCAACTTCTTCCATTGCGGAACCCAAATCGGGACTGGAAGTCGTAATCGTGACGTGATTTTTGTTGGTAATCATTTTAATCGCGCGGGTTCTCTCGGCAACGACCGAAACGCGGTCAACTGCCGAAGACAGCTCCTTAACGCCCAGTTCCAGAACCTTGTCGTTATCGGTCGGAATGACGCGCTCATAATCCGGATAAGTGCCGTCAATCAGTTTCGAGGTCAGCGTAACGTCTTCCATCGTAAAGCGAATTTTGTTTTCAGAAAGGGCGATGGTAATGTTGTCGGTTGACGTATCGTCCAGCAGCTTGCGGATTTCTCCGACCGTTTTGCGCGGAACGATAACGCCGGCCATGTTCTCGGCGCCTTTCGGCAGCGGCGATTCGACACAGGCCAGACGATGTCCGTCCGTGGCGACGACGCGCAGAACTTTGGCTTCGCCCTCATTTTTGGCATGAATATACAAACCGTTCAGATAGTATCTGGTTTCTTCGGTCGAAACGGCAAATTGTGTGCGGTCGATAACGTCTTTCAGCTCGTCTTTGCCCATTGCGAAGTTAACCGGCAGCTTGTCGCCCGAAATAACCGGAAAGTCTTCGACGCCGATGGTTGACAGCGAAAACTTTGAACGCCCTGAAGCGATTGTCAGCTGGCCTTTTTCATCCGGAAAAGTCAGCTCGACGTCCGAACCGTCGGAAAGTTTGCGGACAATATCGTACAGCATATGTGCCGGAGCCGTGGTTGCGCCGGTTTCAGCAGTTTTTGCATCGACGATTTCGGTAATTTCGGTATCCATGTCGGTCGCTTTAAAGCTGATGCCGTCTTCCATGGCCTCAATTCTGACATTGGAAAGTACCGGAATGGTGTTTCTTTTTTCGACAATGCTCTGAACATGGCTCAGAGTTTTCAGTAATTTTGCGCGCTCAATCGTAAACTTCATTTTTTTGTACCATTAATGTTTAAACATAAAACTCATTTTCCCGAAGATTAGCATAAACTTCGCAAAAATCGAAATCAAAACCGCGATTCGTCAACAGCTTTTTTAGCATTCCGGAAGCCTGTGCGTCTTCAAAAAATTGGCTGCCGGCAGAAACATGTTTTCCGGCAGCTTGTCAGGGGCGAACCATTGCCAGCCGGCGCATTTGTCCGGTTCGGCGATTCGCGGTTCGCCGGCAAAAGAACGGGTTGTCAGATTGATTGTCACATAGTGCTTTCCCGATTCCGTGAAAAAGTCGTTGGTAACGCCCGCCACGCGGACGTCCGCGGGATTAACGCGGATGCCGGTTTCTTCAAAGGCTTCGCGAACCGCGCCTTCTTCAAAACTTTCGCCGTATTCCAGATGTCCTCCCGGCGGACACCAGGTGCCTTCGCCGTGTTTTGCCTTGCGCAGCCCGAGCAGAACCTGTCCTCTGTCATTGAGAATATACAGTCCCAAACCGACTTTTATCGTTTTTTCGTCCGTCATTTTTTTCTCCTTTCTGCCTATTTTAGTTTCATGGTTCTTTTCGGCAACAAAAAACGGGCGCCGTGTTAACAAACGGTACCCGTTTCGAGGAGTGTATGGTTAAGATTACGCTTCGAGGATTCTTCTCAGGGCATCGACGTTCTCGGCCAGAGAAGCGTCTTCCAGAATCAGTTCCTCGACTTTGCGGACGGCGTGCATGACCGTTGTATGGTCGCGGTCGAACTTGCGGCCGATTTCCGGCAGCGAACGTGAAGTCAGCTGTTTAGCCAGATACATGGCAATCTGCCGCGGCCGGGCAACCGTGCGGGCACGACGGGAAGACTGCATTTCCTTGACCGAAATGTTGAAATGTTCGGCCACCTTTTTCTGGATTTCGTCAATGGTTGTACGCTTGTCATACGAACGCAGCATATCTTTCAGAACGTCCTGCGTCATGTCCAGCGTGATTTCCTTGTCGCTCAGCAGCTGCGAATGGGCAATCACGCGGCGCAGGGCGCCTTCCAGTTCGCGGATGTTGGAAGTAATTTTGCTGGCCAGAAATTCGGAAACTTTCTGCGGCAGCTCGATTCCCAGCTGACGCGCCTTGTTTTCCAAAATGCCGATGCGCAGGTCGAAATCGGTCGGATGAATGTCTGCGACCAGACCGCAGCCGAGCCGTGACTTCAGGCGGGCTTCGATTCCTTCCAGGTCTGCCGGCGACTTGTCTGCGGAAATGATAATCTGGCGCCCTTCTTCAATCAGTGAATTGAACGTGTAGAAAAACTCTTCCTGCGTAGTGTCTTTGCCGCCCATGAACTGGACGTCGTCAACCATCAGCACGTCGACCGAACGGAACTGTTCCTTGAAAGCGGTGGTGTCTTTGTAACGCAGGGCGCGGACAAACTTGTACATGAATTTTTCGGCCGACAGATAAACGATGTTGCGGGTCGGATCCTGCTGTTTGATGTGCCAGGCGATGGCATGCATCAGATGAGTTTTGCCCAGGCCGACGCCGGAATACAAAAACAGCGGATTAAACGACACGTTTCTCGATTCGGCGACTTTCCGGGCGGCCGCATAGGCAAATTCGTTGGTTTTGCCGACGACAAAATTGTCGAACGTATATTGCGGATTCAGCGGCACCGACAAGGACTGGTCGGTATTGGCCTGAAATTCGTTGCTGTTGGCCAGAACCGAATTAAGGCCGGACTGGTAGATGTTTTGAGGAGCCGGGCTGGATGAAATCTTTTTCAGCAGCGAGCGGCAGGAAGGGTTGTAAAGGCCTTTGCTTTCGTCCTGAACGGCCTGAACAACAAAGTTGACGCTTTTAATGGCCGGGTTTTTCTTCTCCCATATTTTGTGGATGCGGTCGCTGTAATGCGTAATCACCCAGTTTCTCATAAATCGGGTCGGAACACAGATGTTCATGATTCCGTCGTTAAAAGCACCCGGTGTCAGTGGCTTTAACCAACTGTCAAAAGCTGTTTCCCCTACTTCAACTTTCAACTGGCTGCAGATCTGTCCCCATTGTTCCTGAACAGAACTGTTGTTGTTTATTGCTTCTTCAGCCATCATATCTCCCCATATTAATAAAATCACTAAAAACGCTTGTTGCTTAGGATACTTTCCGATGCAAAAGCCGTTCCCTGAACGCCGGAGCAGTGTTTCGTGCGGATCTTTGCCCGCCCGAAAATTCCGCTTTCTTTCCGGCCGCCGAAACAAGCCGTCCGCGCGTTCTTTTTCTTTCCGGGCAAATGTTTCCCGTTTCAAAAGCAACTTTTCGCGGCGCCGCGTTTCCGCCCGTTCTTTCCGGTCGGTTTTGCCTTTTTCGAACCTGTCCGTTTTAACGGTTTTCTTCCGAGGCAGCCTTTTCCGGAACGCGGGATTTTTTTCAAAAAGCCGAAAGCCGTCGTTTCCCCTAAAACGCAAAAGCTTTGGCTGTCCTTTGCAAAAAATCCGTCCTTTTCTTAATCCGCAGGCGGTTGTTCCCCATGTTTTTTTCAACCGGCATCCGAATTAAAAGGAACATCTTTCAAATCAGAAAGTGACTGGATAGTAGAGTCAAAAAAAAATAATTACAACAGAACATTCTCCGAACATTGCAATTAATTTCCTTGACAGAAGATTCTTGCAGAGTCGCTTAGATTCTGCCGTTTTTCCCATAAAAAAACGCAAACCGAATAACCCTTGCTTGTAAGGGACATAAGTCGGTTTGCGTCCGTAAAACTGCGTGTAATTAAAAAACTACAGAGCTTTGATTTTGGCAGAAAGACGAGAAACGGTGCGGGAAGCGGTGTTCTTCGGCAGCACGCCTTTCTGGGCGGCTCTCATCAGTTCGGATTCGGCGACAATCAAAGCGGCCTTGGCGGCTTCTTTGTTGTTTTCCAGAATGGCGGCGTTGACCTTCTTGACGAAAGTACGGACGCGGCTTCTGCGGGCACCGTTGATAATGCTTCTCTTGTTGTTTCTGTTAATTCTCGTTTTTGCCGATTTATGATTGGCCATATCTCTTTATCCTGTATTAAATAGTTACGACATTTTTCAATTCTGATATGCTTTATAAACTCTTAGCACGGCTTAAGTCAATACCTAATTTAGCAAAAAAGCCCTATTTTGAAACCTTGCCGCTGCTTATTTGTGCCCTGCGGCAAAATTTCTGAGCGATTCTCTGAATTCGTCCGCGGCCAGACAACACTGCGCGGCTTTCCCTTCAAAGGCGATTCCTTCTTCCAGCGGCGTGTTCTGAGCCGCCAGAACCGCTTCTTTTGCCGCCTTCAGGGCGCCGAGCGGCTGAGCTGCAATCCGGGCGGCGGTTTTTGCCGCGTCTTCAAACAAATCGGGCAGCGGCACAATCCGGCTGACGAGTCCGGAAACAAAAGCCTCTTCCGCCGTCAAGGCCCGGCCGCTTAAAATCATTTCCATCGCCTTGGCTTTGCCGAGAGCACGGGTCAGACGCTGTGTGGCGCCGAATGCCGGAATTGTGCCCAGACTGAGTTCCGGCTGGCCGAACCTTGCGTTGTCCGCAGCCAGAATAATGTCGCAGGCCAGCGCCAGTTCGCAGCCGATTCCCAGGGCATAGCCGGATACGGCGGCGATAATCGGCTTCTTGACGGCGGTAAAACGTCGAAAACAGTTCTGCATTTCGTCAATGCCCAGAAACTTGCTGTCGGCGCGGCTCAGAACTTCCTTGATATCGATTCCCGCGGCGAAGGTTTTGCCGTCGCCTTTCACAATCAGAACCCTGACCGCATCGTTGTTGTCAAACGCTTCGGCGGCCAGAGCAAGCTCTTTCAGCATTTCTGCATTGACCGCATTGAGCGCCTGCGGGCGGTTAAGTGTAATAATGCCCAGATTCTCTCTGGTTTCGACGGTAATGTTGGCATACTCCATTGCGTTATATCCTAAATCTGATTCTTAATGGTAAAACGGACGTTCAGCGGTTTGGCCGATTCCTTGACGATTTCCAGAGCTTCGCCGTCGCGGTAGAAAAGCAGGCTGTTACCCCTTTGTCCCTGATAGGTCCAGCCGAGCTGCGGAAGGGTGTCGACGTAAAATTTCTTCACGCTCTTAAAACCGACTTTCGAACCGGTCAGCATGGCTTCGACCAGACGCGTTTCCTCATTGCCGAAAGAAATCGTGTCGCTCGGAATCTGCCGCAGGCCTCTCATGATCGGAATGTCTTCATAGCCTTCCAGAAAAGAAGCCGCCTTAACCGGTGCCGAAAAAGTCAGAAAACCGAGCAGCGCGGCCGCCAGAAAATAAAATTTGTTTTTCATCGTCGTCATCACTTTTGTTTAACAGGGCAGTAGAAAGTCGAACGTCCGGCCTGGACTATCTTTTTTATACCGCCGGTTTGGGCAATATTGCAAGTGCATCCGGGACATTTTTGCCCGGTTTTGTTATAAACGCAATGCATGTTTTGAAAATACCCCAGGCTGCCGTCGGGCTTGCGATAGTCATGAATGCTCGAACCGCCGGCCTCTATGGCCTGACGGAGAATCTTCCTGACGCTTTGCACCAGCCGGCCGCAGTCTTTCTGACTCAGGTTTCCTGCCGGCCGCGTCGGGTCGATTCCCGCATCAAAAAGCGCCTCCGAAGCATAGATGTTGCCGATTCCGTTGACAATCGACTGATCCAGCAGCGCCGCCTTTATCGGTATCTTCTTATTTTGCAGTTTATTATATAAATATAATCCGTCAAGACGCTCGTCAAAGGGGTCGGTGCCGATGTGGGCAAAAAGGGAACAGTGCCCGAGGCCGGAAGTTTCGGCATAAGTCAGCATGCCGAAACGCCGCGCGTCGTTGAAAACCAGCGTTGCCTTGTCGGTTTCAATCATGACATGGTCATGCTTTTCCTTCTTTTCCGGGGGAAAGTCGCTGATTTTGACTTTGCCGCTCATGCCCAGATGCCAGATGACAGTCAGCCCGTTGTCGAGTTCCAGCAGCAGATATTTTGCCTTGCGGCGGACTGCCGCAATCTGCGCGCCTTCGATTCGCCGTGCAAAATCGTCCGGGATTATTTTCCGAAAACGGTTGTTGTAAATGCTTACTTTGGTTATATTGGCTTTGTCGACCGCTTTGAGCAGCGCGTTTTTTACGGTTTCGACTTCAGGTAATTCCGGCATGTTAACCTCGGGTAAAAAGATGCGTATGATAAACCGTTTTGTTTACAGTTGCCAAAAATTGAAATTGGCCGTCGGACTGGCCCGTTTTGACTTGTTGTTTTTGTTGGACGGACTGTCGTCTTTCAAAGATGTTATAACCCCGGCGCGCTTTTTTGTAAAGCCGTCGGCGGAACCTTTTCCACGGCGGCTGGAGTCTTTTCTGGCTGTTCCCCGGAATGCCGGCCTTACCGTTCTGCTTTCAGAATTGGCCGCTTTGGCGCCGTTCGGCGCCGCGCCGCTTCTTTTGTCGGAAAAGACCGAACATTTTTCGTCCGGGCCGGTAGTGTTGAGTAAAAAGAGCGACTGCGATTCCTTTTTTTGCCGCCGTCTGTTTCGCGAACTGGCGTCCGGCGATTTTGCTGCCTGGCCCGATGCCGCCGCCGCGTTTGACAGGCGCTTGCTTCTGGCTTCCGATATGCGTCTGTATGCCTCCGAACAGGAGGCGTTGACGAATGTCCCCGCGGATTCGGAAACATTTTGGGCGCTTCCGACCGATTGGATAAAAACTTCTTCCGGACAATGGATTGCGGATTCGCCGTGTGATTTTGTTTTAACGGCCGATTTGACGCCGGAAGCAGGGAAAAACTTTGCGCGGCTGTTTGCCAAAATGCTGTTTGTCAGGAAGATTATCGTTTCCGGCTGGAACCGACTTGCCGTCGATACCGAAGGGCGCGTTGCTTTTGCCGGCGTTGACGCGGTCTTTCCGGCGTCTTGCGAACATCGGCTTTTTGCTTTGGGGCGCAGTAAAGCGCCCCGTGATTTTGCCGGATTGAAGCTGTGCCGGGCGATAAGGGAACTTAAAAGTTATTGTCCGGCATCCGAGATTGAAAATATATTTGCGGATTATGCCGGTACGGTTGAACCTGAAAAAACTTTTTTGGCGCCCGGCGAAAAATTCGTCAGCCAGATGAATCTTCTCGGTTTTAAAACCGGCAGACTGTCGGCGGTCGAAAAGAAATCCCCGAACTTTTGGCCGCGTTATCTTGATAAAAAACGTTCAACGGTGCCGGTCGGAACTTTTAAAACATCGATTCTGTATTGGGGGCCGGCGTTGATTGCCGCGCTGATTCTTTTTATGCTGTTTCGCTTTTGACCGCGTAGAGTTCTTCAAGAACCAGCCGAATCTTTTCTTCGCCTTTCTTGCGGCCGAAATGTTCTTTCGGACTGACCGCCTGATTGTAAAAATAAAACAGCGTAAACAGCCTGGTCAGATATGTCAGGCCCAGATTGACCCGGTTGTTGTTCTCGATGATTTCGATAAGGCGGTTGCGCGAAAGCTTTTCTTCGCGGCAGATTCTTTCCAGCGCGTACCATTCGCTGAGGCATAAACGCATGCTTGTTCTGCGGCCGTTGATAATAAGCACTTTGTTAACCAGTTTTGTCATTGGGCAGTTCTCAGGCAGTCCGATAATAATGTTAAAACAAGGCGAAATTTATTCTATACTGTTGCCATCGGGGCAAGAATAGGCTAATAATATATCCTTGAATTATAAAACACAACCGTAAACGGAAAAAACTTTAGCATCTATGAAAAAAGCTGTACGAAGCCGCAAATATTTTGCACCGCAGACCGATGACAGGGAACGCCGGTGCGACCACCCGGGCTGCAACAAACCCGGAGAATACCGCGCGCCCAAAAACCGCAGATTGAAAGAATATTATTGGTTCTGTCTGGAGCATGTGCAGGAATATAACGCCAAATGGAACTATTATGAGGGTATTTCGACCGAAGCGCCGGAAGAAGAGCCCAAACGCCGGATGCACTTCCGCGGTTTCAAATCAAAGGTCAAATACAATTTCGGATACAACATCAAAGACGATTTTGGCTTCTTCGGCGAATATGCCACCGATTTCGCCGCCATGGACGATGTCTGGTATAACGAGGAAGAAAGGCGCTTTTTGCAGATTATGGAGCTTAAACCCGGCGAAGTAAGCGTTGAAACCCTGAAAAAGCAATATAAGAAGCTGGTCAAAAAATATCATCCCGATGTCAATCGGGATGATCAAAACGCCGAAGAAAAATTCAAGCAGCTTACGATCGCCTATAAGGCGTTGCTTGCCAAGTTTTCCTGAATTTTTGCCGCCAGATTCCGGCAGGCTTTTTCAATCAGGTCGTAAACTGCCTCAAAACCGTCTGTTCCGTATGGATTCGGAATCTGCGAAACGCCGGCGTAAGCCGCCAGGTTTTCTATTTTTGCTTTCAGATAACGTTTGTCGCCCTGTGGCCGCCGCAGTTCCAGATATCCGGCGCCGTCTGCATCCATGGCCAAAATCCGGTCGAAGACGGCAAAGTCGTCGGCACGCACCGGCCTTGAGCGCAACCCGGAAATATCAATTCCGTGCCGTGCGGCGCAGGTAACGGCGTATATGTCCGGAGCGTCGCCTTCATAAGCGCAGAGGCCGGCGGAGTCGATTTGCGCTTCCGGGCAAAGCTGCCGCATGATGCCTTCCGCGGTCGGCGACCGGCAGATGTTGGCGGAACATACAAACAGAATTTTCATCTTATTTGCCGAGACAGCCGTTGGTTTCTTTGGCAAAATGGACATAGCGCTTGTAATAGTGTTCCAGACTCTTTTTGACCATGTAATTGACGGTGCCTTTCGGATAATCGCCGTTTTTGTCGGCCTTGCCTGCCGGAATTCCGGTCAGGATTTCAATGCCGTCGTCGACGGTGTCGACAGCCCAGATATGGAAACGTCCTTCGTCAACGGCAGTCAGCACGTCTTCGCGCAGCATCAGGTCCTTGACGTTGGTGCGCGGAATAATCACTCCTTGGTTTCCGGTCAGGCCGCGATGGTTACAGACATCGAAGAAACCTTCGATTTTCTCGTTGGCGCCGCCGATGGGCTGAATTTCGCCAAACTGGTTGATGGAACCGGTTACCGCAATATTCTGCTTAATGGGCAGGTTGGCAATGGCCGACAACAGGCAGTAATATTCGGTCGACGAAGCGCTGTCGCCGTCGACGCCGCCGTAGGACTGTTCGAAAACAATCGAAGCCGACAGCGACAAGGGAGATTCCTTGGCAAAACGGTTGGCAATCAGCGATTGCAGAATCAGTACGCCCTTGCTGTGTATCGGACCGCTCATTTCGACTTCTCGTTCAATGTTGATAAATTCGCCCTTGCCAAGCCTGACCTGCGTGGTAATTCGCGACGGCTTGCCGAAGGAATTGCGCGAGAAGTTGTACACGACCAGACCGTTGATCTGCCCGACGCGTTCACCTTCGACGTCGATGAGAATGGTTCCTTTGTCAATCTGTTCCAACATGGCCTGCTTAATGCGGTCGCTGCGGTAAATCTGCGCGTCGATAGCCTGCTCGATATGATTTTTGCCGATTTGGTTGGCTTTTGATTTGCGCGCCCAATAGTCGGCCTCGCGCAACAGGTCGCCGATAGAGGCGATGTGCGCGGTCAGTTTTTCGGAATCCTCGGCCAGCCGCGACGAATATTCGATGACTTTCGCCACCGCCTGCCGGTTCAGCGACCGCAGTTTTTTCTTTTTGGAAAGCGAACCGATGAGTTTGGCATATTCCAGTTCGTTTTCTTCGGTTCTGTCCATCAGTACGCCGAAATCGGCCTCGACTTTAAAATAGTCTGAAAAATCGGGGTCGCGTTCGGAAAGAACCTCATACAGGTCTTCGTCGCCGGTCAGGATAACCTTGACGTCCAGCGGAATGGGCATCGGATCCAGCGAAATGGTCGTAAAACTGGTTTCGTCGCTCGGCGTTTCGATTTTAATGGTTTTAGACGCCAGAGCACGTTTGAGAGAATCCCAGGCATAAGGCTGCAACAGCAGCTTGCGGGCGTCAATCAGCAGAAAACCGCCGTTGGCGCGGTGCAGTGCGCCGGCCTTAATCAGCGTAAAGTCGGTCAGCAGGGCGCCGTATTGCTGCAGACGCTCAACCTTGCCGACCAGATTGCCCTGCGTCGGATGGTCCAGATGGACAATCGGAGCGCCGGAACCCGGCTCGTTTTTGACGACGACGTTAACCTTAAATTTGGCAAATTTGTCTTCTTCCTGTTTGTTCATGCGGCTCAGCAATGCGGTCAGCGCGTCTTCGCCTTCGCCCTGGTTTCCGTTTTCATTGCCGCCGTTGGGCAGAAAATCTTCGATGTTTTCGATGATGTTTTTCTGAACCGCTTTCAGAAAGTCGCCGACCTGTTTGTGCCCTTTGTATTTGTGGCGCAGATTGTCAATCGGGTTTTTAACCGCGACTTTAATGAACTTTTCGCGCAGCAGGCTCGATTCGCGGCGCTGTTTGTCCTCCCATTCGGGCAGGTCCTGCGCGGCGTTTTCAATTTCTTCCTGCATCATGTTCAGGTCGTCGATAAGCGACTTTTTCTCGTCTTCCGGCAATTCGTCAAAGGCTTCCGGACTGAGTACCTCGCCGTTTTTGACCGGCGCGACGACCAGTCCGACCGGCATATGCAGCAGCGAAACGCTTTTGCCTTTTGCCTTTTTTTGCAGCAGGCGGATGTATTCTTCCTTTTTCTGCTTATATTTTTCACGGATGATGCTCAGGGCCGCCTTATATTCGTCGCTGTCCAGCACGGCCGGAATGGAAGACGAAAATTCTTCGATGAGTTTGTCAATGTCCTTGGCAAATTCGGGAGCGTCGCCGGCGGCGAAGGATATGGCAATAGGTTTGTGCGGTTCTTCAAAATTGTAAACGTAAACCCAGTCCTGCGGGGTTGGACGCTCTTTGGCTTCTTTGACTAGAATACGTTTGACCAGGCTGGTCTTGCCGGTTCCCTCGGGGCCGAGACAGAACAGGTTGTACCCTTTGGACTTGATGTTGATACCGAGTTCAACGGCACTCAGGGCACGGTCCTGTCCCAGTGCCGAAAGCCGCTCTTCCAGCTCTGCGGTTGTCGTAAACTCGAACTTGTGCGGGTCGCATTTTTTGTATAACTCGTCAGATTTCAATTTTGAGATAGCCATTTTGCAAAAATCCCTATATATTTTCATTGTTAAGCCGAATATAACCCGGGAATAACTAATTTAGTGTTAAACGTCAGATGATTTATTGGCAATATATATTAATTTTCGCCGTTTTTTTCTATGCGGGCTGGAATTTGTTCCGGCTGCTGCGCCGAATACGCCGCGACCATTTTCAGAAAATGGCGGTTCGAAAACTCTTGAAGCGCAGCCGGATCGAACGCGGCCGGATGTATTTCAATTCGGACGTACTGCGGCGCACGATTGCCTTTTTGCTTGGCTGTCGTTCCCAAAGCGCGCGCCGGGCGCTGTTAAATATGGCCTGCGGCAAAACCGCTCCGGCGGAAGCTTTTCTGCGCCGCCGCGGTCGCGAAACCGATGCCCTGTTGCTTGAAACATTGTCTGCTGCCGAGCCGGATAAAAGGCTTTCTCCGGTCGAAACCGCAGTTTTTCGCTTGTTTGCCGGCGATAAAGACGCCGCGGAAAAAATCATCGAAAACGTTCCGGACAGTGATTTGTCCCGTTATGCCAAGGCACGCAAGCGGTTTGTGCAGGGCTGGCTGTTTCTCCGCGACGGCGACATGCTCTCCGCTTCGGCCTGTGCGGCGGAGGCGGTTAGTCTTTTCGAACGGGAAAAGGCTTTTGTCGAAGAGGCGCAGGCACTGCTTTTGAGCGGAACGGTCTATCGGCTTTCCTGTGTCGAAGACGTGGCGAAATTTATGTTTGACGCGGCCGCCGGCCTTTTCCGTTCATATGGCGACGCGGTCGGAGAGGCCGAAGCTGTCGGCAACTGCGGTATGCTCTGGACGCTTCAGGAAAAATTTGCGGAAGCGGCGGACGATTTTGCTCAGGCGCTGAAACTCAGCCTGACTGCCGGCGCCGAAAGACTTGCGGCCGGCCTTCTCAACCAGCAGGCATTGCTGAACATTTTACAGCGCCGCTATACCGAAGCGCGCCGCTGCCTTGAGCAAAGCGAAAAAATCAGCCGACGTCTGAATTCCGTTTCAGGGCTTGCTTTTTCAGCCGAACTTTCCGCCCATGTCTTTTATGCGCGCAAAAAAAGGGACAAAGCGGCCGCCGCTGCGGCAAAAGCGGCCGGATACTACCGGCGGGACGGTAATCTTGCGGCCTGTTTCGAAAGCCTCTATCTGCAGGCGCTGGCTCTGTTTGAAAATGGTGAAACCGGCGCGGCTGAACAGGTGCTGCGTGCTTTCCTGCCTGAGGCGAAGAAGCAACGGACTTCTTTTCATATTGCCGGAGCCTATAATCTGATGGGGCTGATTTTTCTGCGCCGCCGTGAAGAAACGGCGGCTAAGGTATGGTTTCAGGAAGCCGCAGCACTGGAACGGAAAAACGACCGCTATACCGCGGCGGCAGCCGATTATGCCAACATTGGCCTGATTGAGCTTCATCAGGGTAACGCCGAACAGGCGCGCAAAAATTTGCAAACCGCGGTTGCCTGCGCCGAAACTTTCGGAAAAAACGGTTTTTCCCGGATGTTAAATGAAAAGTTGCAGAAACTGAACTAAAAGATCAGGTCGAAACGGAACGGACGGCTGCCTTTGTGCGCCGGCAAAATGTCAATATTTTCCAATCCGAGGCTGCGATAACCCAGAACATTGATGCTGGGCACCGTAAACAGGTTGAACCGGCTGCTGCCGTCGCTCATGATGATGTGGTTTTTTACTTCCAGTCCGGTCTGAGCCAAAAATGTTCGAAAAGTTTCCGACCAGGCGGGAATTCCGAAATCGCCGACGATAATCAGCGGCTCATCCTGACTGAGAACAAATTCGGCCAGGTTGCCGAAAACAGTTTTCTCTTCGCTGCCGGTCAGTCCGGCAAAATTGACATTGACGAAAACCAGATTTCTGCCGCCCTCTTCAAAAGTCAGAAACGATGCAGTCCTTTCTGCGGTCAGCCGCAGTTTGCCGGCGCGGAGCGGTGCTTTCCGGGTCAAGATGAAACTCTTTTCGGCGTCGCCTTCCTGATGAAACAGCTGATAGGAGCCGAAACTCTCCGGCAGATATGCCGGAATCCGGCGGTGGTTGACGCCGATGATGTCGGCGTTCGCTTCCTCGGCATCGCGAACCAGCGGCTCGGTATGCCGCACATTGTTCTGATACAGGACGGTAAGCCTGTTTTCGCCTTCATGCGCCGCGTTGCTGAAAATGTTGGCGGAAGAGGCTATCGCCGCATAATTGATTGTCAGCAGCACAAATGCCGCTGCCGCATGAACGAAAAATCTGCCGGCCAACGCGTAGAAAAACGCCGCCAGCGTAATTATATAATAATGAAAGCGCCAGAAACCGAGCAAATCGAAAAAACGGCTGATTGAGCTGTCAAAAAAGGACAGCACGGTAAACACGGCGATGACCGTCAGCGTAATGTTAAGAATCAGGTTCGCCCTCTCGTGTTTTTTTCTCTGGCTGAAGTAACCCATTTTTAATCTATTTCTGCTAGTTCTTTTTCTTGTTGTGTTTTTGCCCGCACCTGTAATATAATGCGTTGCAGTAAGGTATACTAAACACTAATTGACAATTTGTAAATGGTGGCCTTGAAATTATGCCGGATCAGGTAATAACTGTTCTCTCCGCAGGAGATTTTTTAAGCGCGGTGTCCAGCAATCTGGACGTCATGGCCGGGATTTTCAGCCGCTATTTTTCCGGCGCCGACAATCTCCGCATCGTTTCCATTATTTTGATGCTGCTGGCATTCATTCTGTTTTTGTTCCTGATAATCATTCTTTATGTCAAATCCATCGTCTCTTTTCTGAAAAGCGACCAGGCTGCTCAAAATCGCGGCAGCATTTTGTTTGACGACAGCAGCGCGCCGGAAGGCGACGACAGCATCGCCAGCGAGCTGGAGCTTGAAAAGGAACTTGAAAAGGAATTGGAGCGCGAGCTGGAACAGGCCCGTGCCGAAAAACAGCAGCTTGACGAACAGGAAAATCAGCGCCGACTGAATGAAGAACAGGAACGCGAGACCGCGCTGGACGAGGAAAAAGGCCGTCAGAAGAAAGAAAAATACGACCGGGAGCTTGAAAAAGACGCAATCCGAACCAACGAAAGAATCAAAACTTCCGGCATAGACTTGGACTGGAAAAAAGGAAAACTCAGCGAACTCGAAGCCAATCGCGTCCGGCTCGATATTGAGAGCCTGCAATATCAGCAGAGCCGCAAAGGCCTGCCGGAACTTCTGGGGCTGATAATCGACATGGCCGGCCGCGGCGTCGATGACCTTAAAATCGCCCAGACCGTCATGTTCCGTAATCAGGGACAGAATACCGAAGACGATATTTTGCAGGTTATCGAAGCCATTGAGGATTTTATTGCCCTGTGCGTCAACGGCCGGTTCGAACAGATTCGCGCGGCAACGGACAATCCGCTGCCCCGCGAGGACGAAGCGCTGTTTCATCTGGCCAAAGGCGATCCGTCGCTGGCTTTGGCTCTGATAGAAGCTCTGATGGACGTCGAAATTGATCGCGGCGCCTCCATGAGTCAGGGCGACAAACGCGATATGTTGTTTCAGGAAGTTTCCAACTATGCCTGCACTTTCGGCACGCTGGCCAGCCTGTCGGACATTCATCTGGCAACCGGCGCCTTTGAACTGGCGATTGAGCTTGCGCCGCAGAATATCAACGCCTGGAGCCGTGCCGCCGACATGTATGCCCGGGCGGAATCCAACAATAAAGCCATTTGGGCTTATGAAAATGTTTTGAACCTTGCCGACGAGGAAATTTATCCGCGGCAGGTGGCCAATGCCGGCAAAATGCTTTCGCAGTATTACTATGCGCAGGGCAATAGCCTGCAGGCAGCCAAACTCTATAACAGTTCCAAGCAGTATTACGATTCCATCGGCATTAACCGCCGTCTGGATAAAAAGGAAGTCGAGATTATCGAAATCATTGAATCCCGCCAAAACGAGGATTTGGAATCTACCATTGCCAAAATTCTTCAGAACCGGGAGTTTCGTCAGTACAGCTACGCTTAAATTTTTCGCGCCACTCTCTTTCCTTTCCCTGTCATGTTCGCCCTCCTCTCTGTCATGTTCGGGCGCAGCGTGGGGAGCAGCTCCGGTGAAGCTGCGAGGCGGCTGCGGTGCAGTCCTGTTGACGAGCGGTCGAGCGACAGCGAAAACCGCAAGGCTTACAGGACAAACTTGGGAAGCATAACTTGACCATCCCCCCTTGTCATTGCCGGGCTTGCTTTTCTTTCTGTCATGTTCGGGCTTGACCCGGACATCCATAGATTCCCCGGTCAAGCCGGGGAATGACAGAGAAAAGAAAAAGTGCACGGGAATGACAGAGGGAGGGAAGTCCGGGAATGACACCTGCAAAAAAGCCGTTGCAAAATAGCTTTTAGCCTTTATAATCATTTCTGCCGACGGAAGCGGTTAGACCGGCGGCGGAGTGTGGAAACTCCTTAGTACGAACCTTTATATAACCTCCTGCAAGGGAGGATGGTGCGATATAAGCCGCTTTGCGGGCGAATAAGCACACTGTCGTGCTACAGTTTCCAACTCCTCCGCTCTCTTTTGAGGGCGGTTTTGTTTTAACAAAACATTGAAGGAGTTGAACATAATGGCAACCAAAAATCACGAAATCATCAAAATCAGGAACGGCATTGCCCGTCAGCTGCGCGATACCCGAATCAGCGCGCACCTGTCGCTGGCGCAGGTTGAAAAGCTGTCCGGCATTCCGGCCAATATTATCGACCTGCTGGAAGTCGGCATCAAACCGGTTGACCTCGGACATCTGCACCAGCTGGCCAAAGCCTACGGCAAGGCGGTCAAAATTACCCTGATATGAAAAAAGCCCCGCAGCGCGGGGCTTTGTCACATCTTGTCAAAGGTTATGCGCGGGTCGACCAGTGAATAGGTCAGATCGCTGATGAGTTTTAAAAGCAGGCCGAGCAGGGCAAAAATATACAATGTTCCGAAAATTACCGGATAATCGCGGGTCATAATCGCCTCATAACCGAGCAGCCCCAAACCGTTGAGCGAAAAAATTACCTCAATCAGCAGCGATCCGGTAAAAAGCATTTTAATCAGCATGGCAGGCATTCCGGCAATTACAATCAGCATTGCATTGCGGAAGACATGTCCGTAGAGCACCTGATTTTCACTCAGTCCCTTGGCGCGGGCAGTCAGCACATATTGTTTGTTAATCTCGTCCAGAAAGGAGTTTTTAGTCAGCATGGTCAGGCTGGCAAACCCGCCGATAACCATGGCCAGCACCGGCAGCGTGATATGCCGGAAATAGTCGGCAATCTGTTTGTACCAGGGAAGTTCCGCCCAGTTGTCGGAAGTCAGTCCCCGCAGCGGAAACCATTGCAGATAGGTTCCGCCGGCAAAAAACACGATTAAAAACACCGCAAACAGAAAAACCGGGATTGCCGAGCCGAGAATAACCGCGAAAGAACTCCAGACATCAAATTTCGAGCCGTCGCGCACCGCTTTTTTTATGCCCAGAGGAATGGCAATCAGGTAAATAATCAGCGTTGACCACAATCCGAGCGAAACAGATACCGGCAGCCTCTCGACAATCAGTTGTCCGACGGTTTTGTCTTTATAATAGCTGCGGCCGAAATCAAATCGGGCATAGTCCGCGGCCATTTTCAAAAAACGTTCGTGCACCGGTTTGTCAAAACCGAATTGTTTTTCAAGTTCCTTAACCAGCTCTTCCGGCACGCCCTGCGCGCCCTGGTATTTGGCTGCCGAACTTTCCATGTTCATGTCGGCCGAAGCCGTAAACTGCGATTTTGCGTCAACGTTCATGCCGCGGTATTTGGCCAGCACATATTCGACCGGACCGCCGGGCGCCAACTGCACAATCGCAAAATTGATTGTCAGGATGCCGAGCAGCGTTACCGGAATAAGCAGCAGTCTTTTCAAAATGTAGTTTCTCATTTCCGGCCTTTCGTCCTTGTTTCTTTCATCCACCAGGTAAACGGCTGGTATCCGGCCTTGATTTTGCTCTGCGGGTGCCCGAATTTGTTTTGGTAAGCCACGCGGTTATACGGCGAATACCATTGGAAAATGACATAGTGCTCATTCAGCAGTACCCGGTCAAGCGCCCGGACGTGTGCCTCGTAATCTTCTTTTTCCTGTGCCTGAATCAGGCCTTCGATCAGAGCGTCAACCACCGGATTTTTAATGCCGATAACATTATAGCTGCCTTTGGCGTCTGCCGAACGGCTGCCCCACATCTCGCGTTGTTCGTTGCCCGGCATGCGGCTCACGCCGTAAGAAACAATGGCCATGTCAAAGTCGAAGTTGTCCAGCCGGTTTTTGAAAATATTGACTTCCAGATTGCGAAACACCGCCTTGACGCCGATTTTTTTCAGATTGTCGATAAAGGGCAGCATAACCCGCGTAAAGGAACTCCCGTTGGCCGAATTGCTCAAAATCTCAAACGCGAGCGGTTCGCCGGTTTTAAGGTTGGTCATTTTGCCGTCGACAAAGTCATAGCCCGCTTCTTTCAGCAGCCTGACCGCCCGGCGCAGGTTTTCGCGCGACGCCTTAAAGTCGGGATGCCGCGGATTGGCGAATTCTTTGTTGAATACCGATGGCGGCAGCTGCTCCTTGTAAGGCAGCAAAAGCTCTTTTTCCCGTCCCTGCGACAGTCCCGTCGCTTCCATGCCGGTGTTGGTAAAATAGCTGTACAGCCGCCGGTACTGATTGTAAAAAAGCCGGTCGTTCGCCCAGTCAAAGTTAAATGCCAGCCCGATGGCCTCGCGCACCCGCCGGTCGGCGAATTTCGGCCGCCGGATGTTAAAGGCGAAGCTTTGCAGAATGGCGGGATTATTGTGCTCAATCGCCTCCTTGACTACCTGTCCGTTTTTAACCTTGTCGTTGTTATAGCCGGTGACCCAGATTTTGGCGATATATTCCTCGCGAACGTCGATGTTTCCCGAAAACAGCGCCTGCAGCGTAACCGTGGTGTCCTGATAAAAGTCAAACCGCACTTCATCGAAATTAAAGAAGCCTTTGCGCGTCGGCAGATTTTCGGCCCAGTAGTCTTTGACCCTTTCCAGCACCACGAATTTGCCGGGCTGAAAATTTTTGATTTTGTACGGACCGCTGCCGAGCATCGGCTTCAGACTTGGTTTGGCAAAGTCCTTTCCTTCCCAGTCGGCTTTGGACAATATGCCGATTTGCGACAAAATCAAAGGCAGTTCGCGGTTGTTTGAGCCTTTGCGGAAATAAAAACGTACATGCCGGTCGTTTATTTTTTCCGCTCTTTCGACGTCGGCATAATACATTTTGTACAACGGCTGGCCTTTTTCAATCAGACTGTTGAAACTGAAGATGACGTCGTCGGCGGTAACCGGCGTTCCGTCATGAAAACGCGCTTTCGGGTTAAGGATAAAGCCGACAAAGGATTTGTCCTGCGGCAGTTCAAATTTTTCGGCCAGCAGCGGATAGGCGGCCGAAGGGTCGTCCGCCGGCGACACCGCCAGTGTATCCAGCGTCAGTCCGACGGCAGTTGCCGGCGAAATGCCCTTGAAGATGAACGGGTTGAAACTGTCAAACCCGCCGTAGTCGGGCATGACGATTCGTCCGCCTTTCGGCGCATCGGGATTAACATAGGAAAAGTTTTTGAAACCCGGTTTGTATTCGGCTTCACCGTACAGGGCAATATGGTCATATAACGGTACGGCCGCAGCTTTGACGCGACCCGCAAACAACAGGAATGCCGGCAGTAAAACGGCGTATAGCAGCCTATTTGTGATAATTCGCTTCATCTGTCCAGCTGCCGAAAGGATAGGCGTAATTTTTTTCCTCCGTCTTGTCGTCGGCCCGGCCGGCTGGCTCTTTGTTTTCCTGAGACGGTTCTGTTGCGCTGCGCATCTCGGCCCATTCCTTTTTCAGGTCGTTCAGCGTTTTGTGCGTATTGGCAAAACGGTCTTCTTCCCTCGTAACGATGATTTCCTCGCGTTCGATTTTCGGTGCCGGAACCGGTTCTTCGTCGTCTTTGCCCGTTTCAAAACGAGGTTCGCTGTCTTCATGTTTTGCCGGAATTGGCGCCGGCATCGGTTCCTCGTCAAAAACCGGTGCCGAAACCGACGGTGCCGCCGGTTCGTCGCCGAAGCTGCGTTCCAGCGCAATGGACAACGGGTCGCGCTCTTCGGTCGGCATTATCGGTTCTTCGCGGTGTGCCGGTTCTTCCTTTTTTCGAAACGGATTAAGCCGCGCGGCAAAAGATTTGGTATCTATCCTTTCAAAAAAGCCGGTCTCGGTTTCCGGTTCATGCCTGGCAAATCCGGGTTTGGGTTTCGGTGCCAGCGGAACTTCCGGCTCAAAGGATGACGGTGCTGTCTGCTGCGGCGCGAAAGCCGGCGCTGCCGGTCCTGCCGGCGCAAATTCGCGGCTGCGGCGGATTTCGTCCGAAACCGGAGCCAGAATGGAAAAGACTTTTCCGAAAACGCCGGTTTCGATAATCGCAATGAAAACGCGCTCTTTGTCGTGCTTTTCGAGCAGGGCGGTCAGACTCAGATACCTTGCGCACCACTCCAGCACCGTGCCGGCAATCACGTTGTCGCGCTGCGATTTTTCAAACACCCGCATCTGAAAATTGGGCTGATTCTGGTTAACCTCAATCAGCACTTTGCCGAAAGCCCATTTGCCGCCGTTCTGAACCTTGGTCCACAGGCGTTCGATCTGTTCGGCCGAAGCAATGTTGCAGCGCAGCAGCAGGTCTGCGATAAGTTCGTTCATGTCGGCAATAAACAGGTCAAATTTGCCGAGAATGAACCCGTCTTTGATTTCTTGTTCGGCTTCAAGCATAATCCGGGCAATCAAGTCGGTATAGTCCTGATTTTTTTTCATTTGCTTAAACAGAGAAAACATATTGTTGGAAAGCGTGCGGCTGCCCAGATACTGGTTGATGAAGCCGAAAACCATCCACAAAACCAAAATCGGCAGCAGAATAAGCGCCAGATAAACCGAAATGTCCGTAATGCCGAGCGCGCCGAAAGCGACGCCGCCGAGATGGTCGTTGATGTAGGCGGCGGAAAATATCAGCCAGGTGAGGGTCGAGAAGACCGAAATAAAGAAAGCAAGCGCCAGCACGTCTTATTCTCCTCTGAGGTTTAATTTTTACTGATTTTAGCCCTTTTGCTCATTATTTCAATTAAAATCTGCAAGCTCTGCCCCGCTTTGGGATATGTTAAGCCGCTGATAATCAACATAACCAAAAAAAGAGTCGAAATTTTGAATAAATTGTGCTAAGACGTCATCAGGTTTAATTGCTGAAGAGAATTTTGATGAACACGAACAGTACAATGGTTTTGGATTTTGAAAAGAATATTGTCGAAATTGAAGCTAAAATCGAGGGATTAAAGCTCCTCGCCAAAGACGAAGATGTCGATATCGCTCATGAAGTCAACCGTCTGCAACAGAAACTCGAGAAACAGGTGAAACAGTCTTACGCAAATTTGACGCCCTGGCAGAAGTCGCAGGTGGCCCGCCATCCGGACCGTCCGCACTGCCTGGACTATGTTCATGCCCTCATTGAAGATTTTACGCCCCTGTGCGGCGACCGCGCGTTTGCCGACGACGAGGCTATGATCGGCGGCATCGGACGCTTCAAAAACATTTCCGTCGTTGTGCTTGGCCAGGAGAAAGGGCACGACCTCGAAACCCGTATGAAACACAACTTCGGCATGGCCAAGCCGGAAGGCTACCGCAAGGCGCAGCGCCTGATGGACATGGCCGACAAGTTCAATATGCCGGTACTGGCCTTTGTCGATACCGCCGGCGCTTATCCGGGCGTTGAGGCCGAGGCCCGCGGTCAGGCCGAAGCCATTGCCGCAACAATTCAGAAGTGCCTGCGCATTCGCGTGCCTCTGGTTTCCGTCATCATCGGCGAAGGCGGATCCGGCGGCGCTATTGCCATTGCCACCGCCAACCGGATTCTGATGCTTGAAAATTCCATTTACTCGGTCATTTCGCCGGAGGGCTGCGCTTCCATTCTCTGGCGCTCGGCCGACAAGGTCAAGGAAGCTACCGAGGCTTTGCGTCTGACGGCGCAGGATTTGAAACATTTCGGCGTCATTGACGAAATTGTCAGAGAGCCGGTCGGCGGCGCTCACCGCGACCCTCAGACCACCATCAGCCGTGTCGGCGACGCGCTGCTGCGCAATCTTAAAGAACTGCTGCCGCTGAGCGGAGAAGAACTTAAAAAGCAGCGTACCGAAAAATTCCTGGCAATGGGCCGCAATCTGCCTGAATAGGAACATAATGTTAAACCGTCTGCCGATTTCCGCCGAAACCCTGCTGCTTGCAACGGCAGGGCTGATTTTGTTGCTGCTGGTTCTGGTGCTGTTTCTGGCTCTGCGCCGCCGGAGTGATCCGGCGCTTCAGTCTTTGGCCGACACGCTGTTCCGCGGTCAGGCCGAGCTTGCCGGACGGTTGTCGCAGCTTTCCGAGAGTACGGCTTCCCAGCAGTCCAAAATTGCCGGCGCCATTGACGAACAGCGTCTTTCCATGCTGAAGATGATGGACGAGAAGCTGCTGCAGGTTACCAAAAATGTCGGCGAAGGCTTGCAGAAGTCAACCACTCAGACCGCCGAAACCCTGCAAGCGCTGCGCGAACGTCTGGCGAAAATCGACGTCGCCCAGCAGAAGATTTCCTCTTTATCCGAGCAGGTCGTTTCGCTGCAGGAAGTCCTGTCCAACAAACAGGCGCGCGGCGCTTTCGGCGAAATTCAGCTCAACGATCTGGTAACCAACACGCTGCCGCCCTCCGCTTACGAGTTTCAGGTGGTGTTGTCCAACGCCAAACGGGCCGACTGCGTGCTCAGACTGCCCAATCCGCCCGGCACCATCGTCATTGACTCCAAATTTCCGCTGGAAAGCTACAATGCGCTGCGCATAGCCTCTTCCGAACGCGAAAAGCTCGAAGCCGAACGCTTTTTCCGAGCCTCGGTGTTGAAACATATTAAAGATATTGCCGAAAAATACATCATTCCCGGCGAAACAGCTGAGTCGGCGCTGATGTTTCTGCCGTCCGAAGCCATTTATGCCGAACTTCACGCCAATTTCCGCGACGTGGTCGAGGTTTCCTATCGTTCCAAGGTCTGGATTGTGTCGCCGACCACGCTGATGGCAACGCTCAATACTGTCCGCGCCATTCTCAAGGATGCCCGCATGCGCGAAATGGCCGGCGTTATCCAGAAAGAAGTCGGCGTTCTGGTCGAAGACATCGGCCGGCTGGACGACCGTATCGAAAACCTTTCCAAACATTTTGAAATGGCCAGCCGCGACATCGGCGAGATAAAGGTGTCTTCCGGAAAAATTTCCCGGCGTATTGAAAAAATCGAGGATTTACAGCTTGGCGAAGCCGAAAAGCCGCTGTCGCTGGAACATGCCGCCGTCAACGAAAACTAGCTATAAAACTTTGGATAACTGCGCAATAAGATTTTGGCTTTTTTTGAAAACGGTCTATTGATTTATAAAACAAAAACGGATAGATTATAACACAAATAAAATAATATAATTAAAGAGGTAATGAAGTGACTAAATCAGAGTTAATTGAAAAGATTGCAGAAAAAAATCCCCACCTTTTGCTCAAAGACGTTGAGCGGATTGTCAATGTGGTTTTTGAAAAAATTACCATGTCGCTGGCCCGGGGCGAAAGAGTAGAATTCCGCGGTTTCGGCGCTTTCTCGGTTCGCAAACGGTCGCCGCGCATTGCCAAAAATCCGCGTACCGGCGAACAGGTCAAGGTTGAGGAAAGGAACATCCCCCACTTCAAAACCGGAAAACAGCTGCACGAATTATTGAACAGATAATCACCAAGCAACCACATCAAGGAAAGGGCTGTAGCCATGGGTTTCATAAAATTGCTTATCGGTTTGCCGCTTGTCATCGTTATTCTGGTCTTTGCCTTTGTTAACAACGATTTGGCAACGTTTAACCTGTGGCCTTTTTATGTCGAAATTACGGTTTCGCAGAGCGTGGCTATCGTTTCCTTTGTCGTCTTCGGCTATATTCTGGGCAAGGTCAGCTCCTGGATGTCCTATGCGCCGGTTCGGGCTCAACTCCGTAAACAGAAAAAGGAAAACAAAAAGCTCAACAAGGAACAGCAGAAACTGACCGAAAAAGTCAGCGGCCTGCAGGAAAACCTCGAAACGCTCAAAACCCAGACGGCGGAGATTCTGCCGCCGAAGCCTACGCTTAAAGACATGATGAAAAACATCTTTAAACGCAAAGAGAAAGAAACTCTATAAAATGACGTTTTAACAACAATGGTACAGTATAATGAATTGGCTTACAGATTTCGTTCGACCGAAAATTAAAAAAACCACTCCCAAGGAAATTGCCGACAACTTATGGGTCAAATGTCCCGTCTGCGGACAAATGCTTTTCTCTAAGGAGATGAAGAAAACCCTTTATGTCTGCACCAAATGCGGACATCATCTGCGCCTTTACATCGACAAGCGGCTGAAAATGCTTTTCGATAACGGCGAATATAATGAAATCAGCCTTCCCAGAACCAAAGAAGACCCGCTCAAATTTCGCGATTCCAAAAAATATACCGACCGTTTGAAAACTTACCGCAAAGCTACCGGCAATGACGATGCCGTCAAGGTTGCGCAGGGCGAAATCGGCGGTATAACCTGCGTGGTTGCGGCACTGGACTTCTCGTTTATGGGCGGTTCCATGGGAACGGCGGTCGGCGAAGGCATTGTCAAGGCGGCCGAAATGGCGCTTAAAGGCAATTATCCGCTGATAACCGTCGCGGCTTCCGGCGGTGCTCGCATGCAGGAAGGCATTTTGTCCCTGATGCAGATGGCCCGTACCACGGCAGCAATTAATATGGTCAAGGAAAAGGGGCTCCCCTTCATCTCGGTTTTGACCGATCCGACCACCGGCGGCGTGTCGGCTTCGTTTGCCATGCTCGGCGATATTCATATTGCCGAAAAAGGCTGCGTTATCGGTTTTGCCGGTGCTCGCGTTATTGAACAGACCATTCGCGAAAAACTTCCGGACGGTTTTCAGCGCGCCGAATATCTGAAAGAACACGGTATGGTCGACATCGTCTGCACTCGCGACGAATTGAAAAATGAACTTGTCAAGGTCATCAGTATTCTGACCCATAACAAACCGCGGCTCAATACGCCGTTGCTGGACAACAAATAAACAAAGCCCCTCGGAAGAGGGGCTTTGTTTTTTGTCATGTTCGGCTTTAGGCCGGACATCCACAGACACAGGGCACGACCTCACGATATGCACATAGAAAGCAACGCGCTTCAATAAAGGTTCGTGCCGCAGCCAGTGCCGCGGTCAAGCTGGCAACAGCTTGTCACCCTCAGGCTTGACCCGGGGGGCTCTGGATTGCCGTGTGTAAATTCCCAACTACGTTGGGCCTCTTTCGTCCCGTAGGCCTCGAACTTCGCTTATAGCTCGTTCTCGCCAACTATCGGCTCCAAGTCCGGCAATGACGATATTATTTTTTTGTTTGACTTGCAATCACGGGGCTTTTTTCATATCAGGCTGATTTTGACGGTTTTGCCGTAGGCTTTGGCCAGCTGGTGCAGATGTCCGAGGTCAACCGGTTTGATGCCGACTTCCAGCAGGTCGATAATATTGGCCGGAATGCCGGACAGCTTTTCAACCTGTGCCAGCGACAGGTGCGCGCTGATGCGCGCCTCACGCAGCTGGCGCGCAATGCCATTCCTGATTTTGATAATTTCGTGATTTTTGGTTGCCATTATGTTCAACTCCTTCCTGTTTTGTTATAAACAAAACCGCTCTCAAAATGAGAGCGGAGGAGTTCAAAACTGCAAAGAAACAGCACGCTTATTCGTCCGCAAAGCGGCTTATTTCGCGTCATCCTCCATAAAGGAGGTTATCGTAGTTTTCTTTGAGGAGTTTTGAAGCTCCGCCGCCGGTCTAACCGCTTCCGTCGGCAGAAATGATTATAAAGGCTAAAAGCTATTTTGCAACGGCTTTTTTGCAGGTGTCATTCCCTGACTTTCTTCCCTCTAAATCATCCTCGGGCAAGCGTAGCGCGACCCGGGAATCTCTTGGATGTCCGGGTCAAGCCCGGCAATGACAGTTTTTTATTTGCCATTTCCCAACTTCCTCTTTCCTTTGTCATCCTTGGACATATTTTTTCTTCTGTCATTCCCGTACTCCCCGCCTCTTGTCATTCCCGTGCACTTTTCTTTTCTCTGTCATTCCCCGGCTTGACCGGGGAAGCGATGGATGTCCGGGTCAAGCCCGAACATGACAGAAAGAAAAGCAAGCCCGGCAATGACATAAAGAAAAATAAGCCTGAACATGATACAAAGAAAAGCAAGCCTAAACATGACACAAAGAAAAACAACCCGATAATGACAGAAAGAAACAACCCCGAACATGACGGAGAGGCGGGCGAACATGACGGAGGAATGAAAAGGCAGAGTATGACTAAAAAAGAACGATAAGAATGGAACAACGGTTTATCGCTGAAAATGTTTTCAGAGCGGTTGTTCCTGAAAATATTTATAGGCGTCAAGAATTTTGCGCAAATGGTAAGGCGTCATCGGCTTTTGTCCTTCTTCCAGCGCCTTGAGCGTTTCCGGCGAAAGGCCGCTGCGTGCTGCCAGTTCCTGATAACTCCAGCCGGCAGCCTTGCGCAACCGGCAGATTTTTTGTCTGGCTTGTCCGGCCAGTACCCTTTGAATAAAGTTTTCTTCTTCCTGAACGCTCATTTTGTTTTCTTTCCGCTAAGTACGTTCTTGCCGCATTGCCCGCAGAGCGGTTTCCCAACTTAGGTTTTGCCTTTTTTCAGCCAGATAGCCGCCGGCGAATTTTTCCCGGACGTTTTTGGCTTTCTGCGCATAAGCGCGGTATTTTCCGGCAAACTTGGCAGCGCGCTTTTTCAGCCCCTTATATTTTTTTATATATCCGCTCCGTTCGAAAAAGTCGATTCGCGCCTGTACAAAGGCATTGTAAAAGGCCTCCTGTTCTTTATTGGTGCAATCGTTCAGAAACGGCGGAACGTCTTTCCAGTTGCGCGGCCGTTTTTCAATGTCTTCGCCGCGCAGTCGCATGACGGCAATTAATCCCTCTTTGGCAAAATTTCGAAAAGTCTTGTAGTCATGGTTGTAAACGGCGTCCAGCAGCATTTCCGACAGCGAATTGTTGCGGATTTCGTTTATTTTATAATGTTCGTAGAAGGCTACCCGCATAATCTTTTTGGCCTGGGTGCGGGAAATGTCCTTAACCGTTTCCGGAAAGCCTTTCGCCTCTTCCGGAAATTTTTCCTTAAACAGTTTGAGCGTCGGATTGGTAACGCCGTATTTGGTTTCCTGGTCGGCTTTTTTGTCGTCGGCATAGCCGCCCTCGCAGCGCAGAATTTCGGTTGCTGCCAATTCAAAGCGCAGCATTTCGCAGCCTTTGAAACCGCCTGCCGATGCGCCCGCAATCAACGTACCGTAAAGAAAGCTTTTTCTCTTACGCCTGATTTTGGCCAGAATGGTTTCGCGACTCTTGCTCATAGATTTAATATAATCCATGCCGTTTTTTCTGTCTATGCCAAAAAAACAACCCGGTATCGGAAAGATACCGGGTGTTAAGGTCAATAATTCGTTACGACAGGGCAGCGCCGATTTGTTCGTCGAAGAGCTTGAGCACTTCCCCGAACAGTTTTTGACAATCGGGAACCGTCATCAGCTCGGCTTTGATGTCCAGCAGCGCAGCGGTGTCATACTGCGAAATAATTTTACGGATTGCTGTTTTTGCCTCGCGGTTGCCGGATTCCAGCAGCTCGTTGAGGCTGCTGTAAACGTCGGCGAAAGTCATAACCGTTACGCTTATGTTCCGGTTGCGAAACTCTCGGACGATTTCCTTTTCGGCCGCGTTCCAGTAAGCCGTTTCCAGCGAGGCATCCAAACCGCGCTCTTTGGCAAAATGGTCACGAATGCCTCTGGACGCCGAAAGCAGCTGTCCGAGTTCGGCATTGTCCAGCTTTTGCAAAGCTCCGGGCTTCAGATAGTGCTTCATCTGAGCCACCGTCATGTTCTCAAAATTAATCATAAGCCTTCGGATATGTCTAGTTCAACAAAACGGTGCGCTTTTGCAACTGCTGCCGCACTTCTTCCATATAGGGCCGATAAAGCGGCGGGTTGGAAGACAAAACCTTTTTGATTTCCGCTTCCACGCGCTTTAACGCCTCAAAATCGAGAATATCCAGAATCGAATAGGCCTGAACCTGAAAGTCTTCGTCTTCCATGTTCAGAAGTTCGACGGCGCTTTTGCCTTCGTTGCCTTTTTCAATCCCGACGTACATCAGCTGAATGCCGCGGCGGTTGACTTCTTCGGTTATCAGCGCCAGAGCGGCATTCCACCATTGGCGTTCCATAACCGCGTCCAGACCGCGGGCGTTGTTGAGTCTGAATAATTGCGAATTGACGTAACCGAAAAGTCCGGCCAGGTCGTTTTCGCTCAGGCTTTTGATTTTTGCTTCCGAGCAGAGCCTCTTGACTTTCTCGGACGAGAGCTTCTTAAAGTCGTACATGTCTTTTGATTTTTTAGGTTTTCTCTTTTGGGTTCTGCATAGGCGGGCTCGTTTTCAACCGTTACCTTAACGCAGATGCATACGCCGAGCGGCGGCATCTGCATGGCGATTTCCAGCGGCGCGCTGTCCAGATTGCGAAGAATGCTTTCTTCATAAAGAATGTCGTCCATGTTTTCCCGAAAAAACTTGTAGTCGTCGTCTTCGGGGACGGAACCGGTTCTTTCCAGATAGCGGCGGTTGATTTCCTGCTCAATGTAGCCGACCAGGTCGCGGGTCAGCAGAAGCGTGTCGTATAAACGGCTGTCTGCTTCCGGGTCACGGGACGACAAAACGCATACAACGTCTATCATGTCCAGCTTGTTGACCAGTTCTTCCCGAAGGCTGATAAGTTTTGAAACCGGCGTCAGAAAAATTGACGACACTGCACTGTTTGCAAAGAAAAAATTACTTTTCATAAGATAAATATTTTAGATAAAACAATAAGTTAATTGGCGAAAAATATTGTGTCTTATGCCCAAAGGAAAACGAATAAATCCGTATTCATTCATCATCTATCCACAATAATTTTTCTTAAGCCCCTCATCAATATCATACTTTTGGACAAAAAACAATAAAAAAACCGCGGCCGGAGCTGCGGTTTGGTATAAAAAGACGTTCAAATCAGGAAGCTTTGTTGAATAAATCCTTGATTTTGTCAAAAAAACCTTTCGTTTCCGGCTGGCATGAATCGTCTTTGCTTATTTCGCGAAACTGTTCAAGCAGTTCCTTCTGCTTGGCCGAAAGGTTGACCGGCGTTTCGACGCGGTATTTGACAAACAGGTCGCCGCGCCCTTTGGCACGAATGACCGTCATGCCTTCGCCACCGATTTTCTGAATTTGGTCGGACTGGGTGCCTGCCGGAACAGACAGTTCAATCGTCGAACCGTCGATGGCCGGAATCTCAAGTTTGCCGCCCAGTGCCGCGCAGGCCATGCTGACCGGCACGCGCATATACAGGTTGGCGCCTTCGCGGCTGAAAATCTTGTGCGGTTTTACGGTAATGAAAACGTACAGGTCGCCGTTTTCGCCGCCGCGGCTGCCAGCTTCTCCGGCGCCCGGAATCCGCATTCTGGTGTCGTCTTCAATACCGGCCGGAATTTTGACTTTAAGCGTTTTGTCTTTGTTGACCACGCCGCTGCCGCCGCATTTTTTGCAGGCTTCCTTAACCAAACGCCCGCTGCCTTTGCATTTTGGGCAGGTTGTCTCGACGATGAAAAAACCGCCCTGCTGCTGATGAATACGGCCGGAACCGCCGCACTTGTCACAGATTGGTGCTTCGCTGCCGTCTTTGGTGCCGTGACCGTGACAGTCTTCGCAGGTTTCGGTTGACGGAATGGTTATTTCTTTCTCAACGCCGCTGAAGGCTTCTTCCAGACTGATGCTCAGATTATAACGCACGTCTTCGCCGCGTTGCGCATAAGAGCGCTGCCCGCCGCGACGGCCGCCGCCCATAAATTCGGAGAACACGTCGGCGAAAATGTCCGAAAAGCCGCCCGACCCGAAGTTGAATTCAAAACCGTTGAACGGGTTGCCGCCTGCGCCGCCGGCAAAGGCCTGATGTCCGTAACGGTCGTATGCCGCCCGTTTCTGGCTGTCTTTCAGCACGTCGTAAGCTTCGTTGATTTCCTTAAATTTGGTTTCGGCTTCCTTGTCGCCCGGGTTGCGGTCCGGATGATATTTCATCGCCAGACGCCGGTAAGACTTCTTAATGGTTTCGCCGTCGGCGTCACGGGAAACTTCCAGCAGTTCGTAATAGTCTTTTTCAGTCATTTCTTCTGCTTATAATTCATTGTTGCAAAATCGATTTTACCCTTATTTAGTTTTTTTAAAAGCAAAAGGCAAGCGCTTTTCCGTAAAGTAAGGCATTTTTTAATAATTTTCCGCTAAAATTCAGACGGTAAAAGAAATTAGACAAAAAATTATTGCCAAAACATACAAAAATATGGTATGGTAAGGCATTGTCATATTCGGATTTTTTTCAGGAGTGCATCCATGGCTGACATCAACGAAATTTACGCACAAACGCCGGAGTACAGAAACTATGTGCAGAAAAGCGGCGATAAAGAGCCGACGGTTGAAAAATTTTTGGAAACGATGTCACCGCAGCAACGCGTGGAGTTTGAACGGAAATACGGCGGCAAAGATGACCGTGCGGCCGAAGTGCAGAAAAAAGACAAACCTGTTGAAGAACTTGAGAATGTCGCCGAGACCGAACGCCTGAGAAGCATGTATTCCGACCAGAATGAAATCTGGCTTGACCGCATCCGCGTAAAAGTTCTCCAATCTATGAACAAAGTTGACGGCAGCATCAACGTCGATACGCTGCCTGTTGAGCAGCTTGTGGAAGAGGTTAAAAAAGCCGAAGCGCTGAAGGAAGATGAACAAAGGCAGTATCGCCGCGCCGTTGAAAAAAGTCTGGAAGCCGAAATGAATTTCGATCTGGTTCCGCCAAAAGCGCTGGTCGAGTGGGAAAAGCACCTTAACAAAGACATTGCCGAAGCCAAAAGCAAAGACGCCGGAGCCGATACGACCAATGAAGAAACGGTTCTTGCCGCCGTACACGGGCGTATGGACAATCTGATTAACGACATGGCCGACCGCAGCGGCATGTATTGGGTAGACAAGAGCAACATTGCCGACGTTTATGACGGTTATCTGGAAATGATTGAACTGCGCAGCCAGAATAAAAAAGGAACCCCGGCCAAGGGAATTCTGGACGAATGGATGAGCAAATATGAACATGACTTCGGTCTGGACGGCAAAACGGAAAACGATGCCGCCGTTCTGGAGCGGATTGCCGCCGATACCGAGCGCAAGCTGGAAGACTTTCAGTTGGACAGCGACAGCCGCACGATTCTCAATGCTCTGAACGTTGCCGGCGCCAGAAGGGAAGATATTGAAGAAATTTTAGTTTTGGCAGCCAAAAGCGACGCCTTGGACGATCAGGTCTTAATCGAAGGCAAAGCCGCCGGGAAAAAAGATGTTCATGCTGCCGTCAATGACCAGTTTGTCAAAAACGTCACGATGCTGGTTAACGCCGACCGCGAGTCGAAAAAACAGCCTTCGGTACCGTTTGACGTTCTGCGCGCAGAGCTGCTGAGCGGCAAGACATATGAGGTTTCCGCCGAAGGTTTTGACGGTGCGCGCGATGCCTGGGTAAACAAGAAAACGAGCAAACTGGCGCGTCTGGGCAAGAAAATCGGCAAGTCGGCTCCGGCTTTGGGACGCCTCTATGCTCCGGTCAGAAAACTGGACAAACTGGCCGAAGCCCGTTTTGAAGAAAAGGCCGATACCAAAAAATATCGCAGACAGTTCTGGACCGGTCTGGCCGGCAACGCCGCGCTGGTCGGTACCATTTCCGCGGGCTTTGCGGTTGCCAGCCGTATTCCGGGCGGACAAACCTATTGCGCCTATGCTTCTGCCGGTCTGGCATTTCTCGGTATGACCGTTGCCTATCAGCAGCGTCGCCGTGCCGCTCACGCGCAGGGCAAAAAGTACGAATTCTTTAAAGACCCCGAGGGTTGGAGTAATATGCTTTTGAGCGGTGCCGCAATGGCCGCCGTCGCCTGGGGACGTCCCGAAGGCCTGTATGCCGTCATGGGCGCCAATATGGTCAGAACCGGATATTTTTCATATAAAAAGGCAAAAAAAGCCGGCATCAAAAAAGGCGAAGCCGCGGCAATGACCGCCGCCGCCGTTTTGACCACGCCGTTGGCCGCCTGGGCCGGACACGCGGCCGGTACGCATATCGGCGATTCGCTGGCCGGCGAAAACGGCCCGTTCGGTCATTGGGATGAGAAAGAGGGCAAGATTATCCCCGGTGAAAAGCACGAGATTAAGACTTATGACCAAAAACACATTGACAAGGCTGAAATCTGGAACAACAGCGACGGCGTCAGCCACGGCGCGCGCTATACGCCGGACGGCTCGCAGCCGATGGAATCCGCTTTCCATGCTCACGGAACCTATAATGAGGCATTGAACAACTTGCAGCAGCATCATACGGGTTGGGCGCCGGAAGCCGCCGATGTCAACCTTGCCAAGCTTGAAAATGCCCATCTGCTCGGCGCGCCGGATACGCCGCTGTCCTATGATCCTTCCAAAACGCTGGGCGATGTCATGGGCGTAACCGATGCCAACGGCAATCACATTACCTATGACGATGTTTTCAAACATCTGACGACGGATCCGCAGACCCCGCTGAGCGAAGCCGAAATTCAGGTAATGGACAAAGTGGCTCAGCATATCAGCGCCGATGCCAACGGTCATATGGGACACCTGATTCCCGACGTCGGCATTAAGCCTGAAGACCTTTACTCTTACGATCCGTCGCGTCCGGACGGCATTATTCATGACGTTACGCAGGAACCGGACCGCGTAATTCCGGGCGAAAAAGTCTGGGTTCCGAACCCGGCCGAAAAAATTGTTCCCTATATTCCGCCGTATTTCTTTGCTCAGGTTAAGAAATTGAAGCAGATTAAGGAAAAAATCGGTTCTCTGGCCGACCGTATCGTCAAAAAGAAAAACGGCAGCAGTGACAAAGTCGGCGTTACGCCCCCGAATAACGGTAAAGAAGACAAAATCGGCATCGTACCGCCGAGCAACGGTGGCAAGGATGATAAAACCGGCGTCGTTCTCCCCGGCGGAGACAGGGATAATTCCGACGCGGTTCCCGTGACTTCCGTTTCGGTCGACGAGAATGAAATTCTGACCGAAAAGCTGGCCGGATTGCAGGGTGACAATGTTTATTACGGTCCGACCTCAGGCGAAGTTGCCTATAATGAAGTCGAAGGTCTGGAAGACAAACCCGAGACCAAACGTACAGCCAAAGAAGACGTCAAAACGCCGCCGCGTTATGAACTGACCGACAAAGACAAGGAAACGCCGGAATACAGCGAAGCCCTTTCCAAAGCGCTGGATGGAGATGCCAATGCCGTTGAGGCATATCGTCAGAAACGCGAAAAGGAAGAAGCCGCCAAAAGCGAAGTTCAGGAACATATCCAAAAACGCAAGGAAGAACTCCGGGCGCGGCAGCATGAATGGAAAGGCAAAATGCATGGCTCTGTCGTTGCCGACAAGTTTGCCGAAGAGGATATTCATGGTGTCGAAATTTCCGAAAACACGCCCGAAGGCTATAAACAAGCGCAAAAGCAGCGCGAAGCCGATAAGAAAGAGTTTAGGGAAACCGGCAAAATCGCACGCTTTATGAAAATTTTCCAACGCGAAAAATAATGCGCAAATGCCGGGCAAAAAGCCCGGCATTTGTTTGTCGGCTTTCGGCAAAATTAACTTTTATTAAATGAAAAACGTGTCATAATAATCCATATTTTCACATTGGCTTTTTTGAGAGTAATTGATGCTGACACTGAAACACCTGCCGATAAATTCTTTTAACGAAAACCTGGCCTATGTTCATAAGGACTGCGCGGCGTATAAGGTAGACGACATTCGCTCGTTGACCAAGGTTGAAATTCACGGCGGCGTCAAAACGGTTTTTGCCTTTTTGCAGGTCGTCGACGATGCCCGTCTTTGCAAGCCCGGCGAACTGGCGTTGAATACCGAAGCCTTTAATCAGATTAACCTGCCTGAGGGCGCCAACGTATCGCTTACGTTGTCGGCGCCGCCGCCAAGCCTGGCTTCCATCAAACGCAAAATTGCCGGCAATATTTTAAGTTCCGGCGAATACAGCGCCATTATCAACGACATTGCTTCCAAACGCTACTCCAATATGGATATCGCCTCATTTCTGGTTGCCAGCGGTTCGTTTATGAGCGCTCCTGAGGTTTTGGCTCTGACCGAAGCCCTTATCGGCGACCGGGTGCTGCATTGGGACAACGAAAGCATTGTCGTTGACTGCCATTGCCTCGGCGGCGTTCCCGGCAACAAAACCGATATCATCATTACCGCCATCGTGGCCGCCTATGGCCTGCCGATTCCCAAAACCTGTTCCCATTCGCTGACTTCCTGTGCCGGCGTGGCCGATACTTTTGCAGTGCTGGCCAATGTTGATGTTGACGAAAAGGAGCTAAAGGAGCTGATCAGGGAAAACCGCGGTGCCATCGCCAGTTACAATTCGCTGGACATCGCCCGCGCCAACAAAATGGTTTCTTCCGTCGAACGCCAGATAGGCATTACTCAGCAAGAACATATTGCCGCGTCGATTCTTGCCATCAAACTTTCGGCGGGCATTACGCATCTGGTTGTCGACATTCCCGTCGGTCCGAAATCGCGCATTAAAAACACCAACGAAGCCATGCGCCTGCGTAAACTGATAGAGTATGTCGGCGATATGCTTTCTATCGAAATTGACGCGGTCATTACCGACGGTTCCGAACCGATAGGCAACGGCGTCGGAGCGGTTCTGGAAGCCCGGGACGTTATGAAGGTTCTCCGCAACAAGGACGATGCGCCGCAGGATCTGCGTGAGAAATCTTTGTTTCTGGCCGGCCGCATGCTTGAATTTGATCCCAAACTGCGCGGCGGGCAGGGGTACCATGTCGCCAAGGAGATTTTAAATTCTGGCCGCGCGCTGGAAGTTATGAACAGGATTATTCATGCTCAGGGCAAAGCCCCGCAGCCGCAACTCGGGCATCTGACCCGAGATATCGTTTCCAACGTCAGCGGCGTGGTCGAGGCGATTGATAATGCCCGTATCAACAAAATCGGTATTTGGGCGGGTGCCGGCCAGTATCCGGGTGCCGGACTGGATTTAATGAAAAAAGTCGGAGACACTGTCGAACAGGGCGAAACTCTGTATCGGATTCATTCCTGTAATTCTACGGATTTTGCCTTTGCCAATTCGGTTGTTGACGGTTATACCGGTTATGAGATTTCCGGCCGCGGAGGTTATTAATGGACAAACTCAGAATAGCGGTTGTCGGTTGCAAAAACATGGGCAAAAAGCATGTGGCCGTCTTGCGCGGGCATTTTGCCGACCGGGTTGAAATTGCCGGCATTCTCAATTCATCTGCCGAATCTTCGGCACGCGTTGCCGCTGAATTAAATGTGCCGTATTTCAAAAATCTTGATGACATCGACAGGGAAACCGCTGATGCGGTCATTGTGGCAACGCCGGGCATAACCCATGCCGAAATCGGTGCTGCACTGCTTGCCCGCGGTTTGCCCTGCCTTATTGAAAAACCATTGGCAACTACGCCGTCCGGCTGCGAAAAACTGATTGCCGCGGCGAGGGAAGGGCAAACGTTTATTCTGCCGGGGCACAGCGAAAATTATAATCCGGCGGTGGTCCGCCTGAAAGAGGAACTGCATTCGCCGATTGTCCGTATCAGGGGAATTCGTACCAGCCGCAATGCAGCCAACAAAACCGGCATCAGCGCCGTTCAGGAACTGATGATTCATGATTTGGCCATCGTTTATTCTTTGCTTGGCAGCGACATAAGAAAGGCTGAAGTCGGCAAACGCTCGGATCTGAGCTGGGAAAATCATGCCGTGGCGGAAATGGAATATAAAAACGGTGCGTCCGTAAAATTGGAAGCGCTGCGGGAAGACAGGGAAATAGAACGTTTTATGGATATTGACGACACTGGCGGGAATACTTTCCATATCGACTTTACGGAGCGCCGGCTGCTTAAAAATGGCCGGATATTGACCGAAGGCGGCAATTCGCTGCAGAATGAACTGACAAATTTTCTAAACAGTGTTGAAGGCAAGGAAATACCAAAAGTCAGTGCTGAAGAAGCCGCAAACATTTTAAAACTTTGCCTGAAATTAGAGCAAAGTCCTTCAATGATTGACTATTTTAAAGTTTATAAAAACGAAGGCAGATAAAATCAACGGCCTTGGTGTTGAAACATCTGAAGAGAGATTGCAAATGCACTTCGCGTTTTCCCCGCATTCAGGAACTCAAGATTTTGTTGTAAAGAACCTTTCGACTTTTTGTCTGAGCAGTCTTTTGTCCATACTTAAAATTCCTGACTTCCTAATAACTGTCACTTTATCATAAATTTGACAAAAGCACAATCCGGCTTTCTCTGAAACAATTGACTTTTTGTCAAATTTTTTATATCCTGTTTTCGAGATATTAAACATATAAATTTATTAAGTTTTACAATTATGGAAGATGAATTGGGACGTGCCTATAGTTTGGCAGTAATAAAAAGACGGCTGTGGTATGCGCCGTGGTGTAAAAAAGCAATCGGTATCCGCTTCAACATGTTTTTCATTCCGTTGAAGCAGCCCGCTCCCGCAACTTTTAACAAAGCCTTCCGCAAATGCGGCCGCTTGAAAATGTGGGGCAACAAGGGGCGTCTCGGATCAGATTGGAGCTGGCGCATTATCTTTGACGAAAAAAAACGCATAGACGCCTTCCTGACGGAAAACGGCGGCGATGTGCTTCCTGACAAAGTGATGACCGAAGACGGCGAGATATGCTATGTCAACGGCGACGTCTGGAATATTCCTCAAGGTGCGCTCAAATGCGAGAAATATCCGTATCGTCCGCTGGTCAAGGCTGACAAGGGATAATTTCGTAACTTTCTTAAGGTTCGAAACAAAACGTTTCGAACCTTTTTTGCTGCCGTCAAAAAAAATGTAAAAAAACTTCATCAAGACTTGCTTATGCTTTTCCGGCTTCCTATATAAGTTTACAGAAAGAATTAAAGCGGTTCCGCCCTGTGGCGGGACGAAGATTTTTGTAATAAATGAGGATGATAAACTATGAGCAACAAAGTTATTGGTATTGACTTGGGTACGACCAACTCCTGCTTTGCCGTTATGGAAGGCAAGGAAGCCAAGGTTCTGGAAAATTCTGAAGGCGCCAGAACCACTCCGTCCATGGTCGCCTTTACCGACACGGAAAGACTGGTCGGTTCGGCAGCCAAACGTCAGGCCGTTACCAACCCCGAAAACACCCTTTTTGCAATCAAACGTTTAATCGGGCGCCGTTTCAACTCTCCTGAGGTTTCCAAAGACCGCGGGCATGTTCCGTTTAAAATCGTCGAAGGCGACAACGGAGACGCCTGGGTTGAAGTAAAAGGCCAGAAATACGCCCCGTCGCAGATTTCCGCAATCGTTTTGCAGAAGATTAAGGAATATGCCGAGAGCTATCTGGGTGAAAAAGTTGAGAAGGCCGTTATTACGGTTCCGGCATATTTTAACGATTCGCAGCGTCAGGCAACCAAAGACGCCGGTAAAATTGCCGGATTGGAAGTTCTGCGTATCATCAACGAACCGACGGCAGCGGCTTTGGCTTACGGTATGGACAAAAAAGCCAACGGCACCATCGCCGTTTATGACCTTGGCGGCGGTACGTTTGATATTTCCATTCTGGAAATCGGCGATGGCGTTTTCGAAGTAAAATCCACCAACGGCGATACTTTCCTCGGCGGCGAAGACTTTGACCAGCGTATTGTCAACTATCTGGCCGATGAGTTCAAAAAAGAGTCCGGAATTGATCTCCGCGGCGACCGTCTGGCTCTGCAGCGTTTGAAAGAGGCTGCCGAAAAAGCCAAAATCGAGTTGTCTTCCGCTACTCAGACCGATGTCAACCTGCCGTTCATTACCGCGGACGCAACCGGTCCGAAACATCTCAACATCAAACTGACCCGCGCCAAACTGGAATCTCTTGTTGAAGATTTGATTGACCGCACGGTTGAACCTTGCAAGAAGGCTCTGGCCGATGCCGGCTTGAAAGCCAGCGACATCAACGAAGTCATTCTGGTCGGCGGTATGACCCGTATGCCGAAAGTTCAGGAGAAAGTTAAGGAAATCTTCGGCAAGGAACCGCACAAAGGCGTTAACCCGGATGAGGTCGTTGCCGTCGGTGCCGCTATTCAGGGCGGCGTGCTGATGGGCGATGTCAAGGACGTTTTGCTGCTGGATGTTACCCCGCTGTCCTTGGGTATTGAAACATTGGGCGGTGTCTTTACCAGACTGATTGACCGCAATACCACCATTCCGACCCGCAAGTCGCAGGTCTTCTCGACGGCCGAAGACGGTCAGACCGCGGTTACCATTCGCGTCTTCCAGGGTGAACGTGAAATGGCCGCCGACAACAAACTGCTGGGTCAGTTCGATTTGGTCGGTATTCCGCCGGCACCGCGCGGTATGCCGCAAATTGAAGTAACGTTTGACATCGACGCCAACGGCATTGTTAACGTTTCGGCTAAAGATAAGGCAACCAACAAAGAACAGGCCATTCGCATTCAGGCCAGCGGCGGTTTGTCCGATGCCGACATCGACAAGATGGTCAAAGATGCGGAAGCCAATGCCGAAGCCGATAAGAAGAAAAAGGAACTTGTTGAAGCCAAAAACCAGGCCGAAGGTCTGATTCATACCACCGAAAAGACCTTAAAGGAAAACGGCGATAAAATCAGTGCGGCCGACAAGACGGCGATTGAAGATGCCGTCAAGGCTCTGAAGACCGGCGTTGAAGCTGAAGATTTGGCTGTCATTAAGGAGAAAACCGAAGCTTTGATGCAGGCTTCTCTGAAACTTGGCGAAGCAATGTATAAACAGCAGGCCGAAGCGGCTGGTGCACAGAGTGCTGCCGGTGCTGACGCCGGAGCTGATGCGGGTGCTTCCGGTCAGCAGAACGGCGACGAAAAAGTCGTCGACGCCGACTTTGAAGAAGTCAAATAAATAACTTTGGCTTAATCCTCAGCAAACACCCCCGTTAAATTTAACGGGGGTGTTTGTCATAGGACTAAAATTCCAATATTGGCTGAATGCGTACAGTCGCTTTGTCTGACTTGTTTGCATAGCTGCTGTAGGTCCATACAAATCTGTCTTTGTGCCCGTAAAGATTCGTTTGTTGATGACCAAAGGGAATTAGAATATACAGCAAGCCGACGTATAGGCTTCTTTATTATACGCCTTATAGAAAATTCCCGGTTTACGGGGAATATTTTTTTGCAAAAAAAAGTCTCCGGCGGATAACCGGAGACTTTTTTGTAGTGCTTAAAGATAAACTTAAGCGTTTTTCTTCAAAGCTTCGCCCAAAGCATCGCCCAGAGCAGAATTGGAAGAACCGGTTGAAGAGTACTCTTCCAAAGCTTTTTTCTCTTCTTCGATTTCGAGAGCTTTGACCGAGAGACCAATCTTGTTGTTCTTCTTGTCTACGGAGGTTACTTTGGCTTCCAGAACGTCGCCTTCTTTGTAGTTTTCGGGATTCTGGGCAGCTTTGTCCTTGGACAGGTCGGCCTTCTTAATCATTGCGGCAACGCCGTTAACTTCGACGTTAACACCTTTGTCGTCAATTGAGGTAACGGTTGCTTTGACAACGTCACCTTTCTTAAGGCCTTCCATGGCTTCGGCCATGGCGTTTTCGGACAGCTGTTTGATACCGAGGCTGATGCGTTCTTTCTCAACGTCAACGTCGATGATTTTAGCCTGAATGTCCTGACCCTTGGTAAAGTCTTTGACGGCTTCTTCGCCGGACTTGTCCCAAGAGATGTCGGACAGGTGGATCATACCGTCGATTTCGTCAGACAGGCCGACGAACAGACCGAATTCGGTAATGTTCTTGATTTTGCCTTCAATGACGGAACCGACCGGATGCTCTTCAACATAAGCAGCCCAAGGATTCGGGGTGCACTGTTTGATACCCAGACTGATGCGGCGTTTGTCAGCGTCGACTTCCAGAACCTTAACTTCAACTTCCTGAGAAGTGGAAACGATTTTGCCCGGATGGACATTCTTGCGGGTCCAGCTCATTTCGGAAACATGAACCAGACCTTCAATGCCGTCTTCGAGTTCGACAAATGCGCCGTAATCGGTAATATTGGTAACTTTGCCCTTGTAGACTTCACCGACTTTGTACTTGTCAGCAACAGCCTGCCACGGGTCACTTTCCAGCTGCTTCATGCCGAGGCTGATGCGCTGGTTGTCTTCGTTGAATTTGATAACCTGAACCTTAACCGTCTGACCGACCGACAGAACTTCCGCCGGATGATTGATTCTCTTCCAGGAGATGTCGGTAACATGCAGCAGACCGTCAACGCCGCCGAGGTCAATGAACGCACCGTAATCGGTAATGTTCTTGACAACGCCTTCCAGAACGGAACCTTCCTTCAGAGTGTCAATGAGTTCGGCACGCGCTTCGGCACGGGTTTCTTCCAGAACGACGCGGCGGGAAACAACGATGTTGCCTCTGACCTTGTCCATCTTCAAAATCTGGAACGGCTGAGAAATGCCCATCAACGGCGTAATGTCGCGGATTGGACGAATATCAATCTGAGAGCCGGGCAGGAAAGCAATGGCGCCGTTGAGATCAACGGTAAAGCCGCCTTTGACGCGGCCGAAGATAACGCCGTTGACTCTTTCGCCGGAGTTAAGGCATTTTTCCAGATCCTGCCAAACTTCTTCGCGGCGTGCTTTTTCGCGCGATAAAACAATCTGGCCGTCTTTGTCTTCGTAGCGGTCGACATAAACTTCGACTTTGTCGCCGACTTTGAGTTCGGCGTTCTGACCGAATTCGCGCAACGGAATACGGCCTTCCGATTTAAGTCCGACATCGACGATGGCGAAGTCGGGAGTCAAACGGATGATGGTACCCTTGACAACCGAACCGGTAATGCCCTTGTCGCCGAACTGTTCGTTCAGGAGGGCTTCAAAGTTTTCGTTTGTTTCGGGAATTTTTAATTCGGTATTTGTCATAAAATATTGGTATTTCAAAAAACTGCCGGCCCCAAAATGTCTGAAAGCGGGGCGGACTTGTGCGGATTAAACATGACACGCCGGCGCACCCCGGAAACGTATCGGGTTTGTTTATACACCTAAATTATTATTTTTCAAGCAGATTCTTTATGGCTTTCGATAATTTTGCAGGCTTGTTCAACAACCTGCTCAATGCTTAAGTCAGATGTATCCAGAAGATGTGCGTCAGCTGCCGGTTTTAAGGGGGCAATTTTGCGGTTGGTAGCCATTTCGTCACGATGGTTGACGTCTTTCAAAACGTCTTCATAAGTTACGTCCATCCCCTTAGCAGCCATTTCCTTAAATCGGCGCATAGCCCGAACTTCAGGAGAAGCCGTAATGAAAAACTTTATGTCTGCCTGTGGGCAAACCACGGTGCCGGTATCGCGTCCGTCATAAACGGCGCCATTGGCCGGAGTGCCATCGGCAAAAACAGGATTTAAAGAGAAATCCTGCTGCATTTTAAGCAGGGCAGCACGAACAGAGGGGATGCAAGAGACGACGGTTGCCGCCTGACCGCCTTTCAAGGAGCGGAAATCGGCATGCTTGGACAACTCAATCATTCGCGGAAAAGTCAGATTCTTGGCAAAATTTTCGGCGGCTTCGGCATTATCAGTTTCATAGCCGCTCAAAATCATTTCCAGCCCGACGGCACGATAAACCATGCCGGTGTCAAAATAGGCCAGATGATAAATCCCGGCCAGAGTCGATGCCAAAGTGCCTTTGCCGGCAGAAGCCGGACCGTCAATCGTGATAATCATTATCCTCGTCCAAATTGCAGCAAAAATTATTTATTCCTTAACATATCTGATATAAAATCTGATGTGTATGATATTTTGAAATTATACCAAACTTTTATGCACAACCGGACAGGGTGTTGACCATGAGATTCAAAATTTTTGCCATAACCGCGGCGACGCTGCTTTTAAGTCAGCCGGCCGCAGCCAAAACGGCTAAGCATAATATCGTCGTGCAAAGTTATCGCGATATTCAGAACAGCAACATGTACGAGCCGGGTTTCAATCAGGGCGGTTATGAGGCGCGTGTCAAACAAAAGCAGAAAGAGTCGGTTATTGCCGTAGCCGAACCGGACGAAAAGCCGGCTGAAGATTATAATGAAAAAATTGCCGGCGAACTTTTCAAAAAAGACATGTCGCCGGTTACCGTCGAACTGCTGGAACCCAGAACCGGAGTCCGGGTAAATGTCGGGCAGCCGCTGCAGATTTTGCTGCCGGAAGACGAAAATTCGCCGACCAAATGGTACTACGGCGGCAATGAGCTGAAACATGTGCGGATTGCCGAAGACTACCGTTATATGGGGCAGCGGATAATCAACGTCAATATTCTGGAGCCGGGAAAGGAAAAGGTCTTTTTTGATTTGATTGACGACAGCGGCGAAAAGATAAATGTTTTGGGTTCAAGGGTTTTGAATATTACGGCGGAATGAACATGGCAGGAAAAAAGGCGAAAATAAGGCTTTGGTGCGAAACGCCTCTGGCGGCGGGACGGGAAGTCATGCTGAACGACAAGCAAAGCCATTATCTGACCAATGTCATGAAACTTGCCCTCGGCGACGCGGTTTTGGCTTTTGACAACGAGCACGGAGAGTTTCTCTGCACATTGAAAACCGCCGGCAAAAAGAGCTGTCGGCTGGAAGTTTCCGAACAGACCCGCGGCTTTGAAAAATGTCCGGATGTTTGGCTGCTGTTTGCGCCGGTAAAAAAAGATCAGACCGATTTCATCATTCAGAAGGCGACCGAACTCGGCGCGGCAAAAATTATGCCGGTCATTACCGCACGCACCATTGCGGACAAAGTTAAGAAAGAACGCTTCATTGCCCAAAGCACAGAAGCTGCCGAGCAGTGCCGCCGGGTAGATTTGCCGGTGATTGCCGATGCCGAGCCTTTGGATAAGGTGCTGAAAACATGGGACAAGGAACGGATTCTCTATTTTATGGACGAAACCGGACAGTCGCCTTGCGCGGCGGAGGTTTTTCGGCCTCAGGACAAAAAAGCGGCGCTGCTGATTGGACCGGAAGGCGGCTTCAGCGAAGCCGAGCTGAACGCTTTGCGGACTTTGCCTTTTGCCCGCGGCGCCGTGCTGGGCAAACGGATTTTAAGGGCGGAAACGGCAGCGGCCGCGGCTTTGGCCGTCTGGCAGTCTGTTGCCGGAGATTGGCGGGAGGAATAAAATGCGCATTTTGGTAGCCGATGATCATGAGTTGTTTTTGAAAGGGCTGGAATTTATCCTTTCCGATGTCAGCAAAGACCTGCAGTTGGTTTTTGCCAAGAGTTATACCGATATTTTCAAAATTCTCGAAACCGACCGCGGTTTCAATTTGGTGTTGACCGACCTGGCTATGCCCGGCGCCAACTGGGAAGAGGCGATAACCCGGATTCACAGCACGCTGCCCGAAACGCCGATAATTATTCTTTCGGCGGTGTTTGACAAGGAAATTGTCGAAAAAACCATCGAAATCGGCGTGTCCGGATATATTCCGAAAACCTCTTCAAATGCCGTTATTCTTTCGGCGGTCAATCTGGTCATGTCCGGCGGTGTCTATATTCCGCCCGAGCTCCTTAACCGCAAGCTTCCCGACGAATTCAACGAGTTTCGACAGGCGGTCGAACTCCCCGAGGGCAAGGCTGTTGAAGAAAACATCAAAAGTCTGACCCCACGGCAGATTGATGTTCTGCGCTGCATTTCGCAGGGAATGTCCAATAAGCAGATAGCCTATACGCTTGGTCTGACCGAAGGAACCGTCAAACTGCATGTGACCGCAATTTTGAAAATTCTTAACGTTTATAACCGCACCGGCGCGGTGGTGGAGGCGTCCAGGCTGGGACTGATTAAGAAAAATGACTGATTTTGACGCAAACAGGCTTGGCGAATATCGCGATATGCTCGGCTCTGCAGCCTTAAGCCGGCTGTGGCGCGAGTTTTCCGCAGACACGGAAAAGTTTTTCGCTTCCGCCGCCGGTTTAAAACGGGAAGAACTGCGCCTGAAGTTTCATAACCTGCGCGCCGGCGCTCTGGTCTTCGGGCTGCGGGCTTTTTCCGCTTCCTGTGCCGTGTTGGAGGAAGCGGTCATGAAAGAAATTTCCGCGGCGGATCTTGCCGCGGAAATCAAGACGGCGCAAAAAACTTTTGCGAACCAAAGCGCAGAAGTCGATGCATTTTTGGAGTAGGTAAAATGTTTAAGATTGTCGATGATGAAAAGAACCGCGTCAGTGAAGAGGAACTTCTCGGAGCCATAGAGGAGAACGAGGAGCCGAGGCCTGTGCTTCCCAAATATCTGACGGCGATTTATGGCCGGATTTATGAAAATCTGAAAGTAAGCAGCTTTCTGGACAATCCCCGTCTGCTTAAAATTTTTACGCTCGGAAACAGCAGCCGGTTGATTGATGCCGCGTTGAAGGAAATCAAACAAAGCCAGAAGGTGCTTCAAATCGGCGCGACCTTTGGCGACCAGATTGAACAGACAGCCGACCGCATCGGCCACTACGGAAAATATGATCTGATTGACATCAGCGAAACCCAGTTGACCCGCGCCGAAGAAAAATACAAATATCTTTATTCCAACATGCGTTTCCTGCGTCATGACGGCCGCGAACCTCTGACCGAAAAATATGACGTCGTGCTGGTCTACATGTTGCTGCATGAACTGCCGATTTTGAGCAAAATACGGGTTGTCAACAATGCCCTTTCCTGCGCCAACGAAAATGGCAGGGTCGTTTTCATTGATTATCATAACCCGGTCAAATGGCACCCGCTGCGCTATTTTGTGCGTATGTTCAACCGCCTTTACCAGCCGTTTGCCGAAAAACTCTGGGATAGGGAAATTTATACGCTGGCCGATAAGAAAAACAGTTTTTTCTGGCGTAAAAAGACCTATTTCGGCGACATGTATCAAAAAGCCGTTGCTTCTCGCAAAGACGACCGCAACTTTTTCGGCGGCGACGAAACGGAATAGCGACGCCCGGGACAAAAGCCCGGAAATTTGCCACAAAGCTACAGGGCGTCAATTTTCTCGGCGATTATTCCTGCCGGATTAAGAGTTTTCTGTGGTCGGAAAGACAAAGCGTCCGGCGCATCAATATGCACGGCATAGCCGCCTTCAATCAGCGATTTTACAAACCGTTCATGCTTGGGCGTCAGCCACCCTTCGCCGGTAAACAGCAGCACCGGCTTGCCGGATCCGCAGCATTCACAGGGCATGGAAACTGAGTCTCCGGTGGCGATAATGTTGTCGGCCAAAGCCCAGAAGCCCATAATCGGATTGTCTTTTTTCTCGCCCCACCAGTAAGTGTAAGCCGGAATTCCCTCAATTTCTTTTTTGATGATGTTTTCGGCTTCGGCGCCGGTGCGGCGTGAAGTCGTAATCAGTATTGAACCGCCGGTCTGTTCTTTGATTTTGCGAATGCTTTCGCCGAGCCTGCGGGCGTTTTCGGTCGTAAAGGGTTTATTTTTGATGGCGCCGCCGACAATTACCGCCGTCAGCGGCCGCGGCAGCGAAGCAAAAGTCTCGGACCATTTGTCGGCGGCTTCGGCCAGTGCTTCCGGCGTTACGCGATGCGGGCATCCGGTAATGTAAAAAATGTTCGGCGCAGGCGTTTTGCCTCGGTCATGTTCGGGAACCGCCGCCAGTGAAAAGTCTTTCAAACCGCTTTTCCCCGGGTGCATCAGCTGAATCAGTTTGGTCATTCCTCCGGATGCCTTTTTGATGAAACGGGCTGCCGGAACCGTCCGCCGGCTGATGGATACGGCCAGGTCGGGCCAGGGTGCCCGCAGTTCTTTCCGGGTAGCGGCAGTGACGCCGAGCAGGCTTTTGCCGAGCAGAAAATTCGGCAGGTTGGCCAGCCGGTTGTAGTCGATTTTTTTCTCAACGATTTCATAGCGTTCCTTGTCCAGAGCTTGGATAATTCCCTTAGCCTGTCCGACGCTTCCCATGCGGTTGTCCATTAAAAACCAGATGATTTTTTTCATGTGTAAACTCTAAAATTTAAATAGTCAAAGGACTCGAATTATTATATCCTCACATCATATAAGGTATCTTAATTAACGCAATGTTTTTTTAAGAAAGGAACAGAAAATGAAGAAACTCGGACTGGCCGTCGCCGCTTTGGGTATTTTGGCCGCCGGCGGTGCCGCCGCCCAATACAGCGCCCAAAACGAAGCCAAATATATAGCGATGCTGAAGGCTGTGGTCAATTATAAAATTGACGATCAGGAAAATATCCGCGATATTGAAGCACTGCGCCAGAACCGCCAGTTTAACGAAAAACTGCAGCGCATGCTGGACAAGCTCAGCAACGAGCGCACCAAAGACGCCAAAAACCGCCGGGTTTTAAAAGTTCTGGAACAGGCCGGCGAAGAAATTTACAAAATTCTTGACTAAAGCGGAGGACGGGCGATGAAAATATTTTTAAAATTGGCCGCGGTCAGCCTGCTGGCATCTGCCTGTACGGCTTTGCAAAGCGCCGGCAAAGTGGAAAACGACTACTATAGCAGCAATATTGAGCGCTTTATGCAAAATGTAGCCGTTAAGGAAGAAACCGCCCGTTTTGTCACTTACGAATATAAAGATGTCCGTATTGACGAAGTTTCGTCGCTGGCCGCGCGCTATTGTGCCGAACACGGCGAAAAGAAAGCTTTTCTGCGCGAAAACATAACCTATCGCAATCGTCTGCGCCGGGCGACTTTTGACTGCGTCAACTTGCAATAACCCAATTCTCTTCCTATATAGAAATTTAGGATAAGAATTAAGGAAGCGCTTAATAAAATGAATAAAAATCTGTATCATGTTCTGGGGGTTTCCAAAGACGCGGGCGATGCCGAAATCAAATCGGCATACCGCAAGCTTGCCCGCAAATATCACCCCGATCTTAACAAAGACGACAAAGACGCTGCGGAGAAGTTCAAGGAAATTTCCTGTGCTTACGATATTTTGGGCGATAAGGAAAAACGCAAAAAATATGATAACAACGAAATAGACGCTGACGGCAAACCGACCGGATTTGGCGCCGGTTTCGGTCAGGGCGGCTATTCGTCCTATGGAGGCGGTCCTTTCGGACAGGGAGACGGCCGCACCTATTACAGCGGCAACGGAGAAAATTTCGACTTCTCTTCCATTTTCGGCGACGATATTTTTTCACAGTTTACCGGCGGCGGTTCCGGCTTTCAGGGTTTTGGCGGAGCTTCGCGCCGTGCCCGCAAGGGTCAGGATATTGCCTATACCATGCGGGTCGACTTTCTGGATGCGGCCAAAGGCGCTGAAAAAGGCGTTATTATTAACGGCAAAAACATCAACGTCAAGATCCCGGCCGGAACCGAAGACGGACAGACCCTGCGCCTGAAAGGACTGGGATACGAGGGGTTTAACGGCGGAGCCAACGGCGACGTGCTGATAACGGTCAATGTTGACAGGCACCCGTATTTTAGCAGCGAAGGGTTGAATATTCTGCTTGATTTGCCGATTACCGTCAAAGAGGCGATTCTCGGCGCCAAGATAACCGTGCCGACCATCAGCGGCAAGGTTGTGGTCAACATTCCGCCCTACGCGTCTTCGGGCGAAAAACTGCGCTTGAAAGGCAAAGGCATCAAGAGCCGGAACGGACAGGGGGATCAGTTCATAACGCTCCGTATCGTGGCCCCGAAAGCCAAAAACGCCGAATTGGAAAAGGCTCTGGCCGCAATGCCGGATGAAACGGTCAGGAACTTTTAATGTTTTTGGAACAGCTGCGCGACTTTGAATGGTATAACGAACCCGCCGACGTTTCTTTCGATGAAAGGGGCATGCGGGTTTTAAGCCGGGCCAGAACCGATTTCTGGCAGAGTCTGCACCACAGGTTTTCCAAAGACGACGGCCACTTCTTTTTCACGCGCAAAACCGGCAATTTTTCCTGCACCGTCAAATGGAATTTTGAAACCGACGGCAGTTTTGACCAATGCGGCATTATGCTCCGTATAGACGAACGCAACTGGGTAAAGGCTTCGGTAATGTTTGAAAATTTCCGGGCGCCGCTGCTCGGTACCTGTGTAACCAATGCCGGCTCTTCCGACTGGGCTTCTCAGGAAATTCCCATTGGCATTAATCAAATCTGGTATCAGCTCAAGCGCATTAACGGCGATTGTGTGCTTCATGTGTCACTGGACGGCAAAAAATTTAAGCAGGTGCGTATGTTCCATTTGCTCAACGATTGCCCGGAAGTCAAAATCGGCGCTTATGCCTGCAGTCCGCAGCGCGACGATTTCGAAGCGATTCTGTCACAGATTGACTTTGAATAAATACTCGAAAAAACTGTTCAATTTTAAAAATCTGTGCTTAGGTTAAAAGGTCAGGAACAGAGATTATATAAGGAAAACACAATGATGAAAAACAAGTTTTGGATTTTTTTGATGTCAACGCTCTTATTATCGGAGGCAGCCATGGCAGAAGCAGTTGTAAAAAAACTTCCCGCCCCGGTCGTTGCCGGAGGCAAACCGCTGATGGAGACAATCGGCGAAAGAAAAACGATTCGCGAATTTAAGGCGCAGAATGTTGACGACCAGACCCTGAGTGAAATTCTCTGGGTTGCTTTTGGCATCAGCCATGACGGCAAAAGGACGATTCCTACGGCCATGAATCAGCAGAACCTCAAAGTATATGTCGTCAGAAACGACGGAGCCTGGTTGTATGACGCCGCTGAAAATTCCCTGACGCAGGTAACCGCCGAAAACCTTCAGCCGTTGTTTGCCACGCAGGATTTCATGAAAGATGTTCCGGTCAATCTGGTCTATGTCGGCAGCGATGAGAAATATTCGCCGATGCATGCCGGTTCAGCTTATCAGAATGTTGGGCTTTATGCCGCGTCAAAAGGCATGCACAGCGTTGTCAGAGGTTATTTTGACAACGACAGGGTAACCAAGGCGCTTAATTTGGAAAACGGTGAAAGAGCCATCGTTTCGCAGGCCATAGGTTGGTAAAACGCCGGTTTGTAAAAATTACCCGCCTTTATTGCTAAAGGCGGGTTTTTTTAGAATTCCAATACGCCGATATAAGAGTTGCCGTCGTCTTTGTCATTCGGGTCAGCAGGATCTCCCGAACGATGGTCGTTATTTAACCGGATTTCGTCAACGTCAGAACAGTATAACCACATTTGCGTACTGTCATATTCGGTAGATGACCAGAAACAGCCGAAGATTACCGTCTGCCCTATTTTCTTTAAGGATTCGTTTATGGTCGTTAAGTTTTGTTTATAGCTGTTCAACACGCCGGCCGCAGGCAGGCACCACTTGCCTTTGGTAGCGGGCGTCGGTGCATAGCTGCGTACCCTTGCCGCCGCATAACCGCTGCCGACGGCGCTGACGATGATGTCCGTATTGGCACAGCTGTCAAAATCTTTTATCGCCGCTGATTTGCTTGTTCGGTTCGGCAGGGCAGAAATGTCAAAGGCGGTTCTTCCCGAAAACCATTGCTGGCCTAAAACACCGCTCATGACCTGTCCGTGTTCTCCGTCCGGTGTCACATAAGCCACGACGCCCAAAGCTTTTTTGCTGCTGTCGTATTCGCTTGAGGGCGAGCAGCTTCCGTCGCTGTAGTAAACAGAACCGATCTGACACTTGGGTTCGCTTTTTGCAACTTCACATTTTGCCTGACAGTCGGCATAATAGCTTTCGCAGCCGTATGGATGAGAAACTTCAATCCGGTTTCGGCAGTTGTCGTTATAAGCCGTTTTGCATTTACCGGAACAGTCCGGCCAGTACTCGGCACAGCCGTAAGGCGTTGAAACCGAACCGCGGTTATGACAGTTGTCGGCATAAGCTTTCTTACATACTGTTTCGCAGGGAGAAGCATAGTATTCTTCACAGCCGTATTGCCCTTCGACGACCCCGGCCGGACATTTGCAGGATACGTATTTGCCTTCGCAGCTTTCTCCGGAGCCGATTTGCGGCGTTGGGCAGGAAATCAGCGTTTCGACGCATTTGCAGCTTTTGCCGTAAGCCGTGTTATATGGACAGGCTCCGTCAATTTCCTGTAAGGAGGAGCAGTTCAGTCTGACAAAACCTTCGTTTTTGCACTGTTGCTCCGTATCAATTTTGTAATCGCCGTTTCCGGAATCAAAACCCGCATCGCCGCAGTTGTCGGTGCCAAGAAAACACACGGAAGCCGTCTTGTAGGCATGAGCCATATCGGCAAAAGAGACGGGCTCTGGCCGGGGTGTGCGTGTGTGTGTTGCATAAATGCCTGAGGCAACTGCTGCGTCGGAAAGAGCAAGTGCCGTTCCCGACAGTAAAGAGATAAGTAAAACAGATTTCTTCATCATAGTATCACCTCACGACAGTTAAAACCAAAGCCCGTTAAACAGGTGAGGAAAATTTGCCCGAAAATATGGCAGAATGAGAGAAAAGATAATCCTGAATCGATTCTTCCGACACATATCCGCCGGCGATACTCCGCCACGGTTAAACATCCACACCTGTAAATTAGCATAAACTGATTCGGAGAAAGAGTCAACCATTAATGAGGCTGCAAATTTTTCTGTCAACCAATAATGGACATATGTTTATTTTTGTCCCATCTAAAAAAACATAAAAAAACACCCCGGAAATCCGGGGTGTTCAAAAAGATACGAACTTACTTCTTCAGCTGGGAAGCGACTTCGGCAGCGAAATCTTCATTGCGCTTTTCCAAACCTTCGCCCAGACGGAAGCAGACAAAAGCTTTCAGTTTAATGTCGGCACCCATTTCTTTGGCCGCGTCGGCAACAATCTGTTTAACCTTTTTGTCCGGATCCATAATGTAAGCCTGTTCTTCCAGAACGACTTCGTCAAAATATTTTTTGATACGGCCTTCAACCATTTTTTCAATGATGTTTTCAGGCTTGCCGGAAGCTTTGGCCTGTTCGGAGAAAATGGCTTTCTCGTGATCGATAGAAGCCTGGTCGACGTCGGCAATTGTCAGAAACTGCGGATTCGAAGCGGCAACGTGCATGGCGATGTGTTTGCCGAGTTCCTGCAGTTTGGCTTTGTCGCCGTTCGATTCGAGAGCGACCAGAACGCCGATTTTGCCCAGATTCGGTTTGCAGGCGTTGTGAACGTAAGAGGCGATAACGCCGTTGCTGACTTCCAGCATGGCGGCGCGGCGCAGGTTCATGTTTTCGCCGATTTTCGCAATCAGGTCGGTCAGGCGTTCTTCAAAGGATTTGTGAACTTTCGGGCACTGAAAAGTCTTCATGTCGCAGACTTCGCCGTTGTGCATCAAAGCAACCAGAGCGGCATCGGCAACATATTCCTGAAACATGTCGTTCTTGGCGACAAAGTCGGTTTCGGAGTTTACTTCGACAACGGCGCCTTTGTTGCCGTCAACGGCAACCGCAACCAGACCTTCGGCCGCAATGCGGCTGGCCTTTTTGGCAGCCGAAGCCAGGCCTTTTTTGCGCAGCCAGTCAACGGCGGCTTCCATGTCGCCGTTAGTTTCGGTCAGGGCTTTTTTGCAGTCCAGCATGCCGGCACTGGTGCTTTCTCTTAAATCTTTAACCATTTGGGCAGTAATTTCTGTCATTTGTTTTTTTCCTCATCACAATTTTTAAACCATTGCGGCGATATTCATTAAAAAACAAATATCGCCGCATAAAGTTTCAGACTTTATTTTGAAAGAATATTTTTCAATTATTCTTCAACGGCTTCAACTTCCTCTTTGGCTTTTTTGGAAGTTCTCTTTTTGGCCGGTTTGGCTTCTACGGCGTCAACGGCTTCTTCAACCTTAACGCCCTGAGCCGCAATTTCGGCCTGCATGCCGTCCAGAACGGCGCCGGAAACCAGTTCGCAGTAGAACTGAATGGCGCGAATGGCGTCGTCGTTGCCCGGAACCGGGAAGTCAACGTCGTTCGGGTTGGCGTTGGTATCGGTAATGCCGATAACCGGAATGCCCAGCTTTTTGGCTTCTTTAACGGCTAAGGCTTCTTTCGGCGTATCAATGACGAACAGCAGATCCGGCTGACCGCCCATGTTCATGATGCCGCTGAGTTCGCTGGCCAGTTTTTCACGCTCTTTTTTCAGGTTCAGCATTTCTTTTTTGGTGTAACCCTCATAAGCGTTTTTTTCTTCCATTTCGTTCAGTTTGACCAAACGGGAAATTGATTTGTATACGGTTTTCCAGTTGGTAAGCATACCGCCGAGCCAGCGATGGTTGACATAATACTGTCCGCATCTTTCGGCATTCTCTTTGACGATGTCCTGAGCCTGTCTTTTAGTGCCGACAAACAGAACCTTACCGCCCTGAGCGGCAATGTCGCGCGCAGCGGCCAGAGCCGTATACAGCATCGGATAGGTTTTCTGCAGGTCGATGATGTGGATGTTGTCTTTCTTTCCGTAGATGTACGGAGCCATTTGCGGGTTCCAGCGGCGTGCATGGTGACCGAAATGAACACCTGCTTCAACCATCTGGCGTAATGTAAATTGTGGAATTGCCATTATAAATGTCCTTATTTTTCCAGTTAAACCTCCGCAGATTCTAAAAACCGCTCTCGCGGCACCGGAGCGAAACGCGAACGCCGCATTCCGCCTTATCTGCGTGCGAAATTACAGAAAACATATGTTTTCCGAGCTTTCTTTTATACGCTATTTGTCTAAATATCAAGCTTTTTTTGCGTGCGGCGGCAAAATTTTTTCCGATGCCGGGAAACCGGTCTTTTTTTTGTTTATGAATCGACCTTAAAGCTTGCGTTTCTGCCACTTTTGCGCTAATTTACGCCCATCGTAAAGGAAAATTTGAGGAAGAAATGTCGGATTTATTTGATAGCACGGCGCCACAGCAGCAGTCCTATTCGGCGCAGGATATTCAGGTTTTGGAAGGTTTGGAGGCGGTCCGCGCCCGTCCGGGCATGTACATCGGCGGCACGGATGCCACGGCGCTGCACCATTTGGTTGCCGAAATTCTGGACAACTCGATGGACGAGGCAGTCGCCGGTTTTGCCAACCGTATCGAAGTCCGTATGAATGCCGACAGTTCCGTTACCGTTACCGACAACGGCCGCGGCATTCCGGTTGACCCGCACCCGAAATATCCGAACCTGTCAGCGCTTGAGGTTATTCTGACCATGTTGCATTCCGGCGGAAAGTTTGGCGGCGGTGCCTATAAGGTTTCCGGCGGTCTGCACGGCGTCGGCCTGTCGGTGGTCAATGCGCTTTCTTCATCGCTGGTCGTCGAAATTGCCCGTGACAAAAAACTTTATCGCCAGGCTTACGAAAAAGGCAAGCCGGTAACGCCGCTTGAGTTGGTCGGCAATGCGCCGAACCGCCGCGGCACTTCGGTTACCTTTCTGCCTGACCCTGAGATTTTTAACGGCAATTCAACCCTGAATCCGAACCGGGTTTACCGTATGGCGCGTTCCAAGGCCTTTTTGTTCAAAGGCATTCACATCAACTGGAAATGTGCGCCCGAAATTCTCAGCGAAGGCGACCAGACCCCGCAGGAGGCCGAACTGCATTATCCCAACGGTTTGCTCGATTTCTTAAATTATCAGGTCGGCGCTCGTCCGACCGTCAACCGCATGGCCTTTTCCGGAGATGCCGAACTGGCGAATGACGAGGGACGGGTCGAATGGTCGGTAACCTGGCCCGAAGATGAAAACGGTTTCTGCTATTCCTACTGCAATACGGTCATTACGCCCGACGGCGGCACGCACGAACTGGGTTTTCGCTCGGCGTTGATTCGCAGCCTGAAGGAATACGGCGAAATGGCCAATATCAAAAAGGTGTCTCAGGTTACGGCCGAGGACTTTTTGAGCGATGCCTGCGTCATGCTGTCGGTTTTTATCCGCGATCCTCAGTTTCAGGGGCAGACTAAGGACAAGCTGACCTCGACCAAGGCGGTTCGTTTGGTGGAGCAGGCCGTCAAGGATTCGTTTGACCATTGGCTCAGCTCAGACAAGGAAAATGCCGCTGCGCTGATTGAATATGTGGTTGAGCGCGCCGAAAGCCGTAAAAAGAAAAAAGAAGAAAAAATTCAAAACCGCAAATCGCCGACCAAAAAACTGCGCCTGCCCGGTAAACTGGCCGACTGTTCGCAGGCCGCGGCCGAAAATACCGAAATCTTTATCGTCGAGGGCGATTCGGCGGGCGGTTCCGCCAAACAGGGACGTGATCGCATGACCCAGGCGATTTTGCCTTTGCGCGGCAAAATTTTAAACGTAGCCAGCGCTTCGCTTGACAAGATTACCCAGAATCAGGAAATCAAGGACATGATTGAGGCACTGGGTTGCGGCATCAAGGAAAACTACCGGGAAGAAAACCTGCGTTACGAAAAAATCATCATTATGACCGATGCGGATGTTGACGGTGCGCACATTGCTTCGTTGCTGATGACGTTCTTCTATCAGCAAATGCCGAAGCTGATTGAAAATGGACATTTGTATATCGCAACGCCGCCACTGTATAAAATTGTTGTCGGCAACAAAAATTTCTATGCTCTGGACGATGATGATAAAGATGTAATCCTCAAAAGGGAAGTCAAGGGTAATCAAAAGGTCGAAATCAGCCGCTTTAAAGGCTTGGGCGAAATGAGCGCCCAACAGTTGAAAGAAACGACGATGGACAAGAAAAAGCGCCTGCTGCTGAAGGTCTTGATTCCTTCCTGCAACACAGAAGAGGGCAAAGAAGAAGCCTTTGAAACTCGCCGTCAGGTTGAACGCCTAATGGGTAAAAATCCGGAAATGCGCTTCAAATTTATCATTGAGCGTGCCAAGTTTGTTGATGATTTGGATATTTAACCGTGATTCGCCGAGCCGTTCCTGCCGATACGGATAAAATCATGTCGCTGTGGTTCAGGGAGAACGCGGCGGCGCATTCTTTCATTCCTCGGTGCTTCTGGGAAAATTGTGCGGAGATGGTCAGAACTGAACTGTTGCCTGCCGCTGAAACCTTTGTTTTCTGCGATAAGCGTCAGATTAAGGGATTTATCAGTCTGTTGAACGGGGATTATGTCGGCGCGCTTTTTGTCCGTGAAGATTGTCAGGGAAAAGGCATTGGCCTCAGATTGCTGGAATATGTCCGCCGGCGGCGGCCCCGTCTGAGTCTCCATGCCTATATCCGGAATGCGGGTGCGCTGTGTTTTTACCGTCGCTGCGGATTCAAGATTGTTGCAGAAAGCGTCAATGAACAAACCCAAGAACCGGAAGTCCTGCTGGTTTGGAGCCGGGGCTGCCTCAGCGGTTGCCGCAACCGTTTTCCGGGTGATTCGTAGAGGAGTCGTTATGCCAAAAATTTCAGTGATTACCGTTTGCTACAATGAACCGGAGGTCAAACGTACTTGCGACAGTATTCTCGGGCAAAGTTCCGGAGATTACGAATGGCTGGTTATTGACGGCGGTTCCGCCGGAAAATGTATCGAAACGCTACGAGAGTTTGCTGATAAAATGACGCTTTTTGTTTCCGAAAAGGATAATGGAATTTATGACGCCATGAACAAGGGCATAGCAAGGGCGCGGGGAGAATATCTTATTTTTATGAATGCCGGCGACGTGTTTTTTCACCCGGAAATTCTTCGGCTGATTGAACCTTATCTGAATGGCGAAAATGAGATTGTTTACGGCGATACGCAGTATATTAACGAAGACGGTTCTTCCGAAATTGTTTCCTGTCCGGATTCGCTGTCGAAAGAGTTTTTTATCGGTAATACCATAAACCATCAGTCTGCCTTTATCCGGCGCAGCCTTTTTGCACGGTTCGGCAGTTATGATGAAAAATTTCCGATTTTTGCCGATGTGGAAAAATGGCTGGTTTATAAAGAAAACGGCTGCCGTTTCAAACATTTGCCCGTTATCGTGGCCGGATTCTATCGTACCGGCGTTTCCAGCCGTTATACCGAAAGCTATTATGCCGAACGGCACCGCATGTATGAAAAACATTTTGACGCCGATTTTCTGAAAAAATATTTATAATTCCCGGGCAAAAATATAAATGACTTCGGAAATGTCATGTCCCGAATATTCTTTGTTGCGATTCTGCTCGGGAAAATTTTTGCCGCCCATGCTTTCGTAAAATCGCGCGGCGGGAAGATTGCCCTTAAGCATATATAAATAATGTGGAGCATAATTAATCTGTGTCTGGTAAGCCGTAAGCAGCGCCCGCCCGATTCCCTGCCGCTGTCTGTCGCTTTTGACATAAAGCGCATAAATTTCATAAACGATTCCGATATCGTCGCGAGCCGGCCCTGCCCATAAGTAGCCGGAAACCTCGCCGTCGTCATAGACAAGAATGGTGTATTTGCCGTTATCTGTTCGCTGTTGCCAGTCGTCGATTCTCTTTTCATCGGCCTTGCGTGTATTTAAAACTTCTGCGGGCAGCAGATTTTTGTATGCGGTCTGCCAAACTGCTGCATTGATTTCCGCGATTTCCCGGGCATCATCAAAAGAAGCTTTTCTGACTACAGGCATCAACTTGTTCCTTTAAATATACCATTGTGATTTTAATTGTTGATGCTGTTTTCGTCAAAATAAAAAAGCAGGATAAACCTGCTTTTTTATCGTTAATGGTGGAGCTGAAGGGGATTGCAGAGCAAAAACAATTCAGAGAAATGTTTTTGCCGAAATCAGTAGCAGTTGTTAGCAAGCGATGAGCGACAGCGAAAAGAGCGCGCGTTACAACTGGCTTGACCGAAGCGCAGTTAGGGTGCGCTTTGATGCGCATCCTTACGGAGCAAGACCGAACCCCGGGTTCGATCCCCTAAAAAACGATTGGATAATAACAAAAAAAGCAGGATAAACCTGCTTTTTTATCGTTAATGGTGGAGCTGAAGGGGATCGAACCCTCGACCTATTGATTGCGAACCAATCGCTCTCCCAACTGAGCTACAGCCCCATTTTTTATTCCGGCACGGAGAGCGATTTCCAATCGCCTTGCGTACCTATGCTTCGCCGCGGTTGCTGTCGCTGCCCTTGCTCAGACAAGGATATCAAGACGTTGCAGATAAAAACGATTTATCGTTTTTACTTAGCCGCCCCAACTGAGCTACAGCCCCAAACGAAATTCTATAAATAAACCGGCTGGGCCGCCGGTTAGAAAAATGGTGGAGCTGAGGGGAATCGAACCCCTGACCTCTTGAATGCCATTCAAGCGCTCTCCCAACTGAGCTACAACCCCAAAAGTCAAACCGAATATATGCAAATAAAAACGGCTTGTCAATAATTTTTCTTATCAACGCATAAATTTATTTGCCTGTCGAAAACAAACTGCCGTCCGGACTTGATTTTTTTGTCGGCATCTCCATATTTCAATGGGCAGGAGGGAATAGATGGAATATTTATGGGTTTCTTTACGGTTGATTTATGCCTTTTTTCTGGTTCTGGTTTTTTTCCAGATATCAGGAAACAAAAGGCAGTTCAGCCAGATGACAACATTTGACCTGATTAGCAATTTTATTCTCAGTGCTATTTTAAGCGGTTATATCATTAGCGGTAAAGCCGGTTGGAAAGGTTTTACCGTCGTTATAGCCGTTTATTTCTCTATCAATTACCTTATTAATCTGATAGGTCATACCAATTGGGGGAGGCGGCTGATTATCGGCACGCCGACGATTCTCATCGACAAAGGCAAAATTAATCGTCGTAATCTGCAGAAAATGAACATGAATATGACCGATTTTTTATCACTGCTCCGAACCAAGGATATTCATTCGCTGCAGGATGTTTCTTTGGCTCAGATTGAAATTGGCGGCAACCTGACCGTTTTGCGCAAGGGCGAAGAGGCTTTTTCCGTTTTGCTGATTGAAAATGGTGTCATTAATCATGAAAACCTGCGGCAGATACAAAAAACCGAAAGCTGGCTGCGTCGGAAACTTAAGGAAATAAAAGTCAATAAGGCGGAAGAAGTCTTTTATGCACAATGGCAGAAAGGAAAACTCTATGTCATAAAAAATTAAGGCCCCTGTCGGAGCCTTAAACTTATTATTCTGCCGCTTCCAGATATTGTTCTTCCTCTTTGGCAAAATCCATACCGTAAATGCAACAGTCATCTTTGCGGTCATAATATTCCTTTAAGACCGCTTCTCTTCTGAAGCCGCATTTCTCGTAGAATTTGCGGGTTGGATAATATTGGTCGGTATTGTCAGTTTTCACATACAGCTTCTGAGCATCGCGTTCCTTCAGAATTTCCGAAAGACGGCTGAACAGCTGGTGTCCGATACCGCAGCCGCGAAAGCTGTTTAATGTTGAAAGCCAGAAAATTTCAAACGTCCCTTCCCGGGCATCGGGAAGTTCGCCAAAACAGACATATGCCACCGGTTCACCGCCGAATTCGGCAATGATATATTCATAACCGCAGTCTTTGTTATGCAGTGCCTTTTCGGCCAGCTTGCGGTTAAGTTCAACGTCGCTTTCGTCAAAAAATCCGGTAGATGCTGCAATTTTACAAATGGCATCGGGGTCGTTTTTAGTCAGGTATGTTCTGAAAGTAAGCATGGCTACACTCCTTTCAAAACATTGTTTCCCCCGCAGTCAGAGAAGTCCAGGTCGTTCAGACTGGCATAGTTGAAAAGAAAGAAAAACTTTTTTTGATAAAAATTCGGCCTGTGTACTTCCGAATTTTCATTCAGACTGCATGACGCTGCAGCAGGCGTTACAATACACATAAAAACTCCATAGTTGTTAATACGGCGTATGTTTTTTGCAAAACCATACACTTCTAATATGCACTATTTTTTTGATTTTGACAACACCTGATGACGGATAATTTTTTTTCATAAAAAACCCCGCTTAACGCGGGGTTCGTTTTTTTGTCTTGTTTACTTGACGTAAATGTGAACTTCCGAAGAATTGGCCTCGGCACTGGTTCGCGCCGCAAGAGCAATGTTGTCGGCGCTTACGCCCATGTTAACCATATCCTGAAAGATTTTGGTCGCATTGTTTTTGGCGTTGCCGCTTGAAAGTTGCTTGCCGTTGGCCGGGCTGACGGCGACAACTTCAAACATAACGTTCGGTTTTTTATTTCTGGCACTGTTAACGGCTCTTTTCAGAGCTTCTTTATACTGAACGTTTTCTTTGTTAAATTTGGCAACAAACAACGGTTTGCTGCTCATCTCGCCGGCGTTCATTTTAAAATTGCTGCCGCGGGGAGCGGGGGTTCCGACCAGCGGAACATTGTTTACGCCGTAACTGCCGACCTTGATGGCGCTGTTCAGGTCAATAATGTAATTTCTTGCCGTCTGAACATATTGCTGCTGACGCATAACGTCAGTATTGACCTCGTTCAGCAGGCTGTTCATCAAAATAGCGGTCTGATTGGTTTCGTTCTCCAGAATTCTTAACTGGCGGTGATCTTCGTCAACCGCACCGGAAACGCCGTAAGCTGATTTGATGGAATCAAGCAGGTATGACGTCATTGCCGTATCCGAAGCGACGCGTGCGGCCAGCTGGGTCAGGGCGTCGGTATTGGCATTCATAATCTGAATATTGTTCTGGGCATTCTGCAGCAGGGCGAACATGTTCGGGTTGCCCGGCGTTGTACCAACCTGCAGTTTGGCCTCTATTGTGCCGACGGTTTTGTGATACTGCTGAGCGTTGGCGATAACCGAAGCTCTGATTTTCTGAAGTTCGGCGTTGTGCTGGCGAATGGCTACCTGCAACTGCGAAAGTTCATTGCGGAAAGAAACGACTTTCTGTCCGACAAAGGTACCGGTATTGCCGCCTTCGGAAACCTCTACCGGCTCAAAATTAGTCGAACCCAGCTCCGGCAGAGCATTGCCGTCGAGATCGACGATGTTCGTGCCGCGGGTTTTGATTTCTTCCTGAGAATCTGAGCCGACAAGAGACGGAAACAACGCGTCCTTGCTGAAAGAGCAGGCACTGATAACCAGCGACAGGGCTGATACCAACGACAATCTGAGAACTGTTTTTTTCATTGAATTAAGTACCTTTTTGAAAACCTGTTACATATCTGATTGCTTTTTACACTTTTATCTTCTTTTGTAAAGACTATTTTGCAAAAAAACAAGTAAGAATTTATATTTATCGTTTATTTTACATCAAACCTGAAACGAATTTTAGGTCAAATAGATTAAAATTCTTTTAAATTAATAAAAATAACACTTGCAAAAAAAAATGAATCGCGCTATTAAAGCTTTGTTGTTTGAAAAACAGATGCACCCGTAGCTCAATTGGATAGAGCATCTGACTACGGATCAGAAGGTTGTGAGTTCGAACCCCGCCGGGTGCGCCATTAAAAAAACCCTCCATATGGAGGGTTTTTTTAATGGCCTGCTCGACGGGAGAGAAATCACAGCAGTGAGTTCGGGCTGAGTTTGCAGGCAGACGGGAGTATGCCGGTGAGCGCAGCGAAGCAAACGAAGCAGGCGCAGACGCAGTCAAGCCAGCCCCGCGGGTTCTGAATCATCCCCTCCATATGGAGGGTTTTTTTAATGGCCTGCTCGACGGGAGAGAAATCACAGCAGTGAGTTCGGGCTGAGTTTGCAGGCAGACGGGAGTATGCCGGTGAGCGCAGCGAAGCAAACGAAGCAGGCGCAGACGCAGTCAAGCCAGCCCCGCGGGTTCTGAATCATTCCCTCCATATGGAGGGTTTTTTTATGGTCTGTTTGGGGCCGAACCTGATTATTTTATTTGAAAGATTCTGAATATCCGGTTTTCGTGAAGGAGCTTGAAATTTTCGGGAACGTCTGTCCCGTAGAACTTGTTTTCGACATAAATGTCGCCCGGCTGCGGCCGTTCCTGATATTTGAGCGGAAATTTCAGAATGTTGTTCTGTCTGTCGGCGGCGCTGTTTGTTTTGAATACGAAGTTTCGCTCGGGAAAATAGAATTTATACGCCGAACGATAGCAGTCGATGATATAACTCTCATATTTGCCGTTCAGGCTGTCTTTCACAAAAACAGACAGCGGTTTTTGGTCTGCGGTCAGCCGGGAGAGGAAACGGGCTGTGTCATGGTAGGCGTCGCCGTTTTGTTTCCGGTAAAGTGAAATGTTCTGAACGGCGGATATTGCCAAAAAGGCGAAACCGAACAATGTCAGCACAGATTTTTTTTCAGCTGCGTAAAAGAAGACGAAAAGGCTGAAAAGCCCGGATACAATGGCATAGTAAGATGCAGTGTTTTCATTGTGAATACCGAGTTTCCAGACCACGAAAAACAGAAGAACCAACGAACCGCCCAGCAGTCCCAAAAGAAGGGGCATCGCCTTTTTGGAAGAAACCAATGCCGTCAGAGCCGAAAAACAGACGAAAATTTCCAGATAGTATTTTTTCCATGCTTCGTCGCTGATATGGGCAGAAACATACTGATTGCTCTCGATTCCCAAACCAAACAGCAAATAAATAAAGGCAAAAACTGCCATTGACTGAAACATTATGAATTCCAGCGGCAACTCCTTGGCGGTTTTAAACGGATGCAGAAACGAAGCTGGTTTGACAGTGCCTCTGAACACCAGATACAGGACGTCGACGGCAAGCAGTCCGGCGTAAAACAAAATAACGGTTTCTTTGGTATAAATGGCCAGATTCATCAGTATGCAAAACAAAATCAGAAGCGAAGTTCTGGGAGCGGCCAGATATTTTTTCAACATCAGCAGGCTTGCACAGATGAAAATAAGCATCAGCCGTTCCGGAAAAATCGGATTGTTGATCCAGACCAGCGCCGGATAAAATGCTGCCAGCGCCAGGGCATACAAGCGTCGCGAAACGGGGATAAAATCAAACAGACGGTAAAACAGATACAAAAGCAGAGCGGTCTCGCCCAGAACCATGCCGCTGACAATATACATATTGTGGCTGACGGCATAAAACAAGTTCAATTCTACATTGCCGAAAGGCGAAAACCGGATATCGGAAATGCCGGTGCCTTTGCCTTCCGCGAAGTTGACCGTGGTGCCGATGCTCATCAGATCAAAATTTGCAAACAGACTCATTTCCTGACTGTAAGTAATTGCACACAGGATTATAAAGGCCAGAAAAGCCCAGACAGCGGACATTTTGTCGCTTCTTGAATTAAACAGATAAATCCGGTCGGGAAAGGAAAACGCTGCCGGACGGGCACGAAGCCATATAAAAGGAAACAGAATCAGCCCCATAATAACCAGAAAAACATATCCCCAGTAACCGTCGCGAAAATAAAAACTGAAGTTGCGCAAAAGCGTTGACAATATGTTCGGTTCAAACAATGGGGGCGTATACATGGCATTCTCCTTTTGCTCATGCTACCGTCCAAACCCTAAATAATATTAAACAAAAATCAGAAAATTTTAAAAATAAGAAAACCCTTGCTGAGCAAGGGTTTCAGTAATGGCGGAGAGAGGGGGATTCGAACCCCCGGTACGCTGTTGGCGTACACACGCTTTCCAAGCGTGCACCTTAAGCCACTCGGACATCTCTCCAAAAATTGGTATTTTCCTTTTAATCTATTATCAGAAATTTGCAAGAGTTATTTTTATTTTCGCCGCAAAATTTTTATTCGGGTTAATTTTCTTGACTATTTGACCGCCTTCCGTTAATCCTGACAACAGAACGTATAACACGATGTGTCTTATACGTTTCAGCGCCTGATAAGGTGCGGGCTGTCAGAAGCCTCATGCTCACACGGTGCATATGTATATTTATTGCATCGATAAATATCGTGCATATATCACATATGCACCGTTTTTCCATATTCCCTGGACAATTCGGCCGGGGAGCTTTAAGCGTATGTCCAAGACCGTTTTTTTGGGTTTAAAGGCTTAAAGAGTCATGTTGTGAGCGTGATTTCTGAACTCCCCGGCCACCTTATTGAGGTGGTCTTTGTTTTATGTCTCAGGGGAGTTTATTATGACTGACCAGCCTTTAGTATCTATTGTCGTTCCGGTTTACAATACCGAAAAATATCTTTCCGACTGTTTGGAAAGCCTGTTGGCGCAAACTGAAAAAAACATTGAAATTCTGGCCGTCGACGACGGTTCATCAGACGGCAGTCCGGCCGTCTTGCGTCGGTATGTCGCCAATTGTCCGCAGATACGGATTTTTACGCAAAAAAACGCCGGCCCCGGCGCCGCGCGTAATACGGCATTGAAAAATGCCCGTGGCAAATATGTCATGTTTTGCGATTCCGACGATATGTTTAAGCCCTCAATGTGCCGCGAAATGGCTCAGATAATGGAAAACGAAAACGTCGATTTTGCTTTTTGCGATACCGAAGAATATAAAAAGAAAGTTCAGACCTCTCATATTCGCAAAGCGGGAATGATTGATATTTCGCCAAATAGTTTTCCCGAAATTGCCGTAGGTATCCCTTGTTTTATTTTTCGCAACGACATTCTCAAAAAGTATGGCATTGATTTTCCTTCAACCTTCTATGGAGAAGACTTTGCCTTTGCCGCGAAATATATTTTTATTTCCCGCTGTTTCTACGCTTTGGATAAAAAGCTTTATGTTCTTCGTTCGCGAAACGATTCGCTTATGCGCAGTCTGGTTGTCGGCGGAGATAATCCGCGCATGCTCGGCAATATGGACGCTCTGGCGGACATGTACGATTTTCTTGTCGACTGCGGGCTGGCCAACATATGCCGCGGCAGTTATTTGCGGATTGTCGAAAGGCTGACGGTCGGCAGTTTTGCCTATATGTCGGAAAGTGACAAAAGAAAGGCTTTTGTCCGGTTGCGAAAAATTTTAGCTCCGTCTCGGGAAAAGCTGGAAGATTTCCGCTTGCTTGCTCTGGCTGCCGACGGAAAGGAAAAAGCGTTTTTCCGCCGTCTGGGCTCTTACAACATGAGCGGAACTGTCAAAATAAAATTTTTCGGTCTGACCTGGTTTAAGGTAAAAAACAAAGCCGGCGGGCAGATTTATTACGTTGCCGGCATTCCGCTGCTCAAATTCGTACATGACGGTAAAGGCTGTCGTCGCTATGTTCTGGGGATAAGGATATCTTAGGCCGGATTTTGTTTCCGGTGGCTTCCGTATCCGGAACCGATTTTGCGCCCGATGGCTTCAATTCGGGCACCGATGCTGGTTTTGGAATGCAACGGCGTTTCGTTTAACCCGGCTTTGCCCGGATAAAGCTGATATAACTGCCGGTACTCGCCTTCGGTAACGTTTGGCATGATTACATTGGCGCCGCATTGCAGGGCGATAATTCGTCCGTTCGGGTGCAGGGTTTCCATAGCGGTGGTTGCCGGGATATTGATGTCCGGCAGCAACAGCCGCATGATGGACATGGTTCGCAAAGACAACCGAAACGCGCGCCCGTCTTCGTCTTTAAGCGGCGTATCCGGATGCGGAATAAACGGGCCGATTCCCGCCATGTCGATATTAAGCTCCTTAAGAAACAGCAGATCGTCGGCTATCGATTCCAAAGTCTGTCCGGGCAATCCGACCATAATTCCCGAACCGACCTCATAGCCGAGTTTGCCGAGGTTGAGCAGACATTGTTTTCTTTCTTCCCAGCTCATGCCCGGATCCAAACGATGATAAAGGTCTTTGTCGGTAGTTTCAATGCGGATAAGATAACGGTCGGCGCCGGCTTCCCTGTATGCGGCATATTCCGCAAAGGTTTTTTCGCCGATGCTCAGCGTGACGGCAACGTCAAGTTTTTTGATTTCGGTCAATATCGGCTTGAGCCTTTCCGGCGTAAACCACAGATCCTCGCCCGACTGCATGACGATAGTCTTAAACCCGTATTCGCGAACGGCGCGGGTGGCCAGCGCAACAATCTCTTCCGGACTCATCCGGTAACGTTTCAGATTGCGGTTGTCTCGACGCAGCCCGCAGTAGAGGCAGTTGTTTTTGCAGATGTTTGAAAATTCGATAAGTCCGCGCAGATGGACTTCGTCGCCGACGAATTCCTTGCGCACGGCGTCTGCGGCGGCAAACAGCTCTTTTTCATGCCGGTCTTCGCCGAGCAGTGCGATAATTTGGTTTTTGTTTAATTGATGTTTTTTTGCGGCTTCTGCCAAAAAGTCGGTTTCAGACATAATTCAGTCTCAGTTTCAGTTTTTTTACGCTTCGGAAACGGTCGCGACCGTTTCGGATTGTTCCGCGCGATTCTTCTCGTAAATAAACGCCCAGACGGCCGCGGCAAAAATCAGGACCAGAAGAATACTTGAAATATATTTTTTCATTGCCTTCTCCTTATCACAGCACCCACAAGGCTATCTAATCAGTTTGCCGTTTGTTTGTCAATGTTGAGAGTGCCGGTTTAAAAATTAATTTTGATGACTATCTTTGTCTTAAACGCTTGTTACAATTCTGTTTATCATCATATAAAAATTATCATTATGGCTTTAACCGTATTTTTGGCTTTTGTTGTGGGAGCGCTGTGTCTGGAAAGATTGTTCTATTATATTTCCAACCGTGCATATCTCTTGCAGAGCCGCAAATTGTGCGCCGACGTCTTTCATCGCCACTGTCAGTGGTATGTCATCGGCGTTATGCTCTCGGCTGTCTGGCTGGTTTTGAATTTGGCTTTGCCCGCCGGACATTTCTGAACCGTCGGCGGTACATAAAAAAACGGCACTCCGCAGCAACCGGATTGCCGTTTTTTTGTATTTTGCCGCAATTACAGCTTGTTCAGCCAGTCAGTAATTTTGTTGTCGACGGCATCGTCATATTTTTTCGACAGATTGTTGAATGACGCGCCCGGCAAAATCTTTGCATTTTTGGCCTTGGCCGCAAAATCGTCAAAATAGCTGCCGAAATTGCTGCCCTGCGTGGAAAAGGGAACAACTTTCCGGCCTTTGAAGTCGTAAGTTTTCAAAAATTCCAGAACCGGTGTCGCGGCCGTATACCACCAAATCGGCGCACCGACAAAAATCATGTCATAAGCTGACGCGTCAGGCAGGTTTTCCTCTATTTTCGGATAGTTGCCTGATTTCAGCTGCCTGCGGGCGTCAAGCGAAAACAAAATGCCCGGTTTCAGCGGTTCCTTGGGCTTGATTTCATAAACGTCGGCATCGGTCAGCAGGGCGATTCTGTCGGCAATGTCCTTGGTATGTCCGCTCAACGAATAGTAAATGACCAGCGTTTTGCCCAAAGTGTTGTGATAACCGATTTTCGGTCCGGCGAACTGCGCCATTTCTGCCTTGTTTCTGGCTGAAACCCGATAAAGATGGATTCCGCCGGCAATCAGCGCCAAAACCGCAATCGCCAGCAAAATATAAAGAATGTATTTAAGCATGGTTCCTCCCTCTCTGATTAACCGATAAAGGCGATTCAATCACAAAACTCCTAAAAAGGATTTAACAAAATATCTGAAGATTTCAATATTAACGGACAAAACCCGCCGGTCAGGCGGGTTTATGTGGCGTCCCCGAGAGAAATGCTAAGAAAGAACAACCGCTGCTCCGGTTGTTCTTTTCTGTAAATTCTTGGAACATCTTGTTGAGAACGGCTGCGCACAGCCGGAACGAAACTAGATGCCCAAGTGATAGTCCTCTCCGGACGAACAAAACCCGCCAGTCAGGCGGGTTTATGTGGCGTCCCCGAGAGGACTCGAACCTCCTGCCCACAGTTTAGGAAACTGTTGCTCTATCCTGATGAGCTACGGGGACACGCCGCAATTTTTATAGCCGTTTTTGCCGGTTAATGCAACAGTTATTTTCCGGCCAGCTTATCAAGAAACTTTTTTTGTATCTCGGCGATTTTTTCAACGCTGTCGACAATGACGTATTCGTTGGCGGCATGCATGCCTTCGCCGGTTCCCGAATGCATAATGACAATCGAACCGCGCTCGGCGAAAGCTCTGGAATCCGTGGCGCCGCCTATTTGTTCAAACTCGATTTCCCGGCCGAGTATATGCTCGGCAAAACGTTTATAATCCTGAATGTAGGGATTGTTTTCATCCATGACGACTGGCACGCTGGACGAAGCGATTTTATAGGTTACGCCGTTGACCATACAGTTGTCGAGGTTCTTTTTCAGATTGTCGATGCTGGAGGTCTCAATCAGGCGGAAGTCCAGCAGAGCCTCGGCGTAATTGGAAATGACGTTTGAAACCTGCCCGCCGCATATTTTGGCAATGTGTACCGTGTCAATCCAGGTATTTTCGGGCATTGGTTCATTTTTGGAAAAGTACGGATAAATTTTGCGGATGTTGTTCAAAACCGTCAGCAGATTTTCGTTGGCATCGATTCCTTCCCAGGGGGTTGAGCCGTGCGCTTCCTTACCGACCGATTCGATTTTGACAAAGACCGGATTTTTGCACTTGCTGACGATTTTCAGAATGTCGCCGCCGACGTCGTTGTCCAGTACGATTTTTGCCTTCATGTCCGGATGTGCTTCCATAAAGGCTTCCGTTCCTTTGCTGCCTTTTTCTTCGTCGGAGGAAAGGATAACGCCGAACTTGAGTTTCAGGTTGTTTTGCAGAACATGAAACATTGAGCTTAATGCGACAGCGGCAAAAGACTTCATGTCCAGCGTGCCGCGCCCGAACATTTTTCCGTCTTTGATATATGGTTCAAACATTTTGTCTTCGGCCGGAACTACGTCCAAATGGCCGAGGATCAGTACGTCAAAGTCTTCGGTTTCGCTGTTGCTTAAAAACAGTACCGGGGCAATGCCGGGTTTTTCAAAAATTCGGACCAACGCGCCGCTGCTGTCGAAAAGGTCGGCAATATAAGCAAAACATTTGCGAATTTCTTCAAGGTTTCCGGTTTCGGTGCGGAAACGGATAAGGTCCTGTGCGGTTCTGATGACATCCATCGGAATTCTCCTGTCTTAACTGAATTATTTTTACGTTTTGTTTAATATATTTAGTTATCATTACCTCAAATAAAATAAGAAAAGATTAATTAAAAGGAAAGAAAATGAAAGCGGTTTTTGCTGTTTTATTGGGACTGATGATATCTGCGGCGCCTGCGTTTGCGCAGGAAACGGCGGATGAAAGCGAGAGCGGTCTGTCCGTTCCCCGCATGGTGTCACTGCGATCCAACCTGATTAACGCCCGTTCGGGTCCCGGCGCGCGTTATCCGATAGAGTGGGTTTATATGCAGAAAGGCGCGCCGGTGGAAATTATCGCCGAGTTTGAACTTTGGCGCAAAATCAAAGACTGGCAGGGTTCGGAATCCTGGGTGCACAAATCCATGCTTTCCGGCCGTCGTACGGTTAAAGTGACAACGCCCGGCGAAAACAATGTTTACGACAAACCCGATTATCAGGCCGGCGTTATTGCCCGGGTTGAGGACGAAGTTGTCGGTGATGTAAAGAAATGTTCCGCCGAGAGCGGCTTCTGCCTGATTAAGTTTGCATCTATCGAAGGCTGGATTCCCAAAAGCAGTCTCTTCGGAATTTATAAGAACGAAAACATCGACTGATTTATATCTGCCGTCAAAGTCCCCGGTTGTGTCCGGGGATTTTTTTTCGCTCCGGCGAGGCTTGACAAAATTTCCGAAAAACAATAAACTGTTCTCGGAAAACTTTAATTAAATTATATATATTTTAAAACTTATTTTTATGAAGAATTTAAGAAAATCCGAAATTGTGGATTATATTCAGGAAAGATATAATCCCGAGACAATGCCGGAAATTTATTTCAAGGAATTGTCGGTTCTGAAAGATTTCAGTTTACGGGGCCTTAAACTTGCTGCCGGCGAGCGCCGCAAATTCGGCTGTTACGTTTGTCCGAAGGACAAGGCCAAGCTGGTTGTGTTCATTCCCGGAAAGAGCACCCACTATCCGGTGCCTGCCGAAGTGTTTTTCAAATTTTCCGATCCTTATGAAATCGGCGACATCCTGCGCAGCAAAAAACGCTCGCGAAATGCCGTGATTTTTACCGTCGGAAAATACGATTACCGCTATGTGCCGGGAATATGCGCTTTTGTCCGCGTCGATTTTTTCAATAAGGACTTTGTTTTGGACAAGGCCGTAAAAAAATATCGTATCGGGCGTGAAAATCTGGTTTGTGTAGCGCGCATTTTCGGCAGTGGCGACAACTACAGCGTCTTTTGGGATATTCGTCGCAAGGGGCGTAATCAGGTTTCGCATTTTTTCAAAATCTTTACCGGGCAGTTTCAGGAACATACCTATCCGCAGCCGGATACCCAGATTACCATCGGAGCCAATTCCAAAACCGTCGTCTGGAAAGGGATAATGTTCAAAATGACCAAAGGCAGGCTTACCGTCAGCTGACGTGGTCTTACGTAAAAGAAAAGGGTTCTGATTTTCAGAACCCTTTTCTTGTTATTCGCCGTTTTTGATTTTTTCAATCAGTTCCTTTACCGTCGGAATTCCGTTGCGATACAGCGGATCGGTCGCAAACCGGTAAACCTGATGCCCGGCAAACAGCAGATTGTCCTTAATGCTGCCGTTGTGCCCGACTTCGTACAAGGTTTTGTGAATGCAGTAAGAACGCGGATCCGGAAGCTTTCCGGTCGTGCCGTTGGCACGCGACCAGGTTGAAAACTGGCATTGCGACAGACAGCCGACGCATTCGGCGCGATCCTGCTTCATCTGTTTCCATTCGGCCGGCGTCAGAAAGACCACCGTGCTGTCCGGCGTTTCCTGAATTTCGGTATGGCCGGCGGAAAGCTGCTGCTCTGCTTTGGCGGCATCTTCGGGTTTGATGTAGACGGTCTTGTTCTCCCGAATGCTCAAAGGATGGGAAAACTCGGATGTCTGCTCTTTGGAAAAAGCAATCTCACCCTGTTTGCGCAGAATCAGCTTTTCAAGGAACGTATTCTTGATAGCTGAGGAGAAAAAGCCGGTTGGGCTGAATTTCTGTAAAATAACGTCACCTTTTTTTACCTGAAGCATGACTTTTTTCCACGCTTCCGAAATCGGACTCTCTTTGGTAATCATCGGGCGTGTACCGAACTGGAATGCAATTTTGCCGATGTCGGGATTGTCGATGTAATCCTGCCAGTCTTTCAACGACCAGATGCCTCCGGCCAGAATAATCGGGATATTGTCAAGACCGAGCGTGCGCAGCAGACGGCGCAGTTCGACCAGACGTTCATAAGGCGCCTGCGGCTTGGCCGGGTCTTCGGCATTGGAAAGGCCGTTGTGTCCGCCGGCCAGCCACGGGTCTTCGTAGACGACGCCGCCCAAAAATTCCCTGAAATTCGAATAAGCGCGCTTCCACAAAACCTGAAAAGCGCGTGCGGAAGAAACAATCGGGTAATAATAGACGCCGAAACGCGAAGCCAGCTCGCCCAGATGGTAAGGCAGGCCGGCACCGCAGGTAACGCCGTGAATCAGGCCTTTGGCCTTTTCCAGGACGCCGCTCAGAATTCTTTCGGAATCAGCCATTTCCCACAGCATGTTCATGTGAATGCGGCCGTTTCCGTTGGAAACCTCATGAGCGACCTGTGCCTGGGCGATACCGCCCTTGATGGCGTATTCAATCATTTCTTCATGGCGTTCTGCCCGGTTCTTTTTCGAAAAAGTCTCAATAATGACATTGCCTTTGCTGTCATAAAAATCCGGACTGACGCCGGAGAAAGTCCCCACGCAGTTTTCTCTGGCCCAAGAGCCGGAGCTGCGTCCGTCACTGCCGTTAATCCCTTTTCCACCCTCGATTAAAGGCAGTACTTCCTTACCTGAAATCATGATTGGATTTAATTGTTTCAATGTCTTATTCCTTATAAAATTTTTTAATCAGGCTTTATATAGCATATTTTTTTTGATTTTTACAGCAAAAAAAACAAAATGTTACAGTTTTGTTACACTTGCCGCGTTCAGCGGGACAGTTCCAGTAGCCCCTGCGGAATGTGGTCGATGGTAACCAGCGCGATAATCATGCAGATAAGTGCGTAAACCTGCAGCATTTGGGTCAGTGCTTTGTTCTGAAACAGGGGCATTCTGTCGCGGTATTTGTGCAGCGCTTTGTTGATGCCGAGCATGACGAAGGTTGTCAAAATGGCTTGGATGCCCAGACCTGCTTCCCGGACCGTTTCTTCAATTCCCGAAAGGATTTTGAACAGAAACGTAAAAAACAGCATATAAACGGTAATAACGGCATAGGAAATATGCTGCATGCGGATGTCTTCAATCTTTTTTTCTTCTTTGTTGCGGCGCAGATTTTCCACCGACAGTGAGGAAATTTCCATGCCGCGCACCATCTGCGGGGTTTCCCGCTGTTTTTTGACGTCGAGCAGTGTTTCCTTAAAGCGTTCTTCGGCCACGCACAGTCCGCAACCCTTGGCCGTAAAATAGGCGTGGTTGGTGTCCTTCCGGCAGGTTTTGAGATTGTGCATCAGATAATGTAAATGTTCCTGCCATTCTCTGGCCGACGGTCGAATGCCTCCCTTGACGAAGGCTCGTTCGAAAAGTTCCAGCGTTTTCTTGTCAAAATATTCATGAATAGAATAGGGGTGCGGTGCCTGATAGGTGTCGGGCCACAGGCCGTAGGCATAATGATATTGCTCAATGCGGTTCTGAATGGTCAGCATTTCTCCTTCGTTTTTCCGCGGTACGCCCGAGAACGGATGGATGCCGTTGTTCAGCAGTTTGAAAATCATGACCGCCAGCGCGAATTTGTCCTGTTCTTCGCCCATTTCTTCGCAGGAAAGGTCCATTCCTTCGGGATAAATGTATTCTTCGCTGACAAATTCTGCCGGATAGCGCCCCAGTTCCCCTTTGATGGAAAAACCGTCGCAATCGACCATTGCCACCATCATGGTATCTTTGTAAACCGAAACGTTGGACGGTTTGAGATCGACGATGTAGTGTCCGCAGGTATGCAGCGCCGCCACCATTGACGCGATGTTGTAGGCAGCGAAAACCCTGTAGGCATATTTTTCGGAAAGGCGCAGCTTCTTGCGGATGGCCTTTTGCATCAGGTGGTCGAGCGAAACCGCTTCGCTCATGTTAATCAGCGGCATCAGATAACCGACGCAGAAACCGTTTTCGTCTTCAAGAATGGCGTCAGGCCATGCAATCTGCACATATTCGGTTCCGTCTTTGACCGCCGGCGGAAAGTTCGGGCGGTTCAACAGCATGGCTTCGAGTTTTTTGCGATTGGTCGAACTTTTGCTCTTTTTATGGAAGATTTTTGCCACGCTGTTTGGATTAGCCAGATTCATGTAGATTTTTCCGGCGGCGCCGCCCTTGTTAACCAACTCGCCGAGCCGAACTTTTTCAAAATGTCCGTCGGCGTAAATGGCGTTGTAGATAACCGGCTGTTCTTCTTGCTTTTCCATTAGAGTTTGGCCCAGAAAAGAGTTTTGTCGTCATTGTTCAGCCGTTTGGCGTCCGGCGTATTGAGCGTGTTGTTCAAGGCGCGGATGGCTCTGGCCTTCTGAGTTTCGTTGCTGAGATATTCGTGAATGGGGTAGATAAATCTCTTTTCGATACGGCGAAAATCCTTCGAAAAGGCAAAACCGGTCACGCCGTCGCTCATCAGAAAAATGGCATCGGCGTTTTCAAAGGCCGTAAACCGCAGATTTTCGCGCCAGTCGTCCATGGTGTAAAAATAGGTTTCGCAGGCAAACAAACCGTTTTCGGGACGCGAGGCGACGAAGTTTTCCGGATTATGTTCGTCCAACGCCAGCGCCGCACCGTCGCCGATATGGAAAAACAGGCCCTGCCGTCCGTTGCAGACGGTGCCGACCAGCGTTGCCGCAAAATCGTTGATGCCTTCCTCGCTTTTGGTCTTGTTGTAACGGTGGCGCAGCAATTTTCCGCGCGAAACCTCAATCGCCTTGACGATTGTCCGCCGAATGTCCGAAAATTCCGCGTTTGCCAGCAAGTCTCCGACGGTTTCGCAGATAATTCGTGCGCCGATTTTGCCGTATTTGGCCGAACCGGCGCCGTCCGAAACCGCGGCGACGAAATTTTTGCCCCGGTCTGTATAACGGCAGTAATCCTGGCACGGCATGTTGCGAGCCTCGTGCAGGGGGCCGGTAATGCTCGTCGCCAGTGCGCGTATCTTGCCGTTTTTAGTTTTCATTCCAGTCACCGGTGTCTTCCAGTTGGTCGGGAATATTCGGGGCTGCTTTGGATATGCAGGAAACGCTGCGGCTCAGCCACAGGAAAAATTCGGTAAATTTAAGCCCGGTCAAACGCTTGGGCGACATCAGCGAAAACTTTGCCAGCTTTTCCAGATTGGCGCCCTGTGTGCCGACGGCATGTACCACGACTTTTTTGTTTTTTTGGGCGTAGCGGCATTTCTCGGCAATGATTTCCCAGTCGTAATCGGTCGGTTCGCCGTCGGAAATCAGAAAAATCCACGGCCGCTTTGACGTAATTCCGCAGCTGTCATACAGACATTTCTGTTCCTCGATTTTCTGCAAGGCAAGTTCCATCGCTTTGCCGAGCGGCGTCAGCCCGCCGGCTTCCATTTCCGGTGCTTCGAAATTCATGGCGTCGACCCAGTCGGAAGAAATGACGGCTTCGTCTTTGCCGAATGCTTTGATAATCAGCAGCTGCACGCGCGAGCTGGCGTCAATATCTTCCTTCAGTTCCTTTTCCAAGGCCTTGAGGCCGGCGTTAAGCTGCTTGATGGGTTCGCCGCGCATGGAGCCGGAACAGTCCAGAACCAGAACGCAGGGCGTACGTTCGTTGGCGTTGTCGGCAAATTCCACATAGGGAATCATGTCATTTGTCAGATTATCGTTGTCAACCATCTCAAACTCCCGGAATTTCAGCTTTTAACGGCGGGGATAGCTGTGCGGATAGCCGCTGCCTTCAATCGGCGAAGGATCGGACATTTTGCCGCAGGCAAAAACCCCGGCAATGAGCAGAAGCAGCATCAAAACTCTCAGACCGTTTTTCATTTTTATTAACCTTTTCCTTGTATCAATAATTATAATACCTATATACTCTTAAAACCGGGTAAATACAAAAGTAAAAAACAAGTTATTAATAGGCGCAGCATGAAAAAGATTTTGATTGCACTTCTGATTTTGGCGTCGACGGCCGGCTTTTCCCTGGCACGGGAAGACGGCGTCAACATTTATGACACGCCCCGCGAACCGCCGTCCCGGCCGATTTATACGGAGACCGGCCGCAAGGTAAATCTAGCGGATTTCAAGGGCGATTTTCTGATTGCCGTTTTCTGGTCGCGTTATTGTGCGCCCTGCCTGCGCGAACTGGACAATCTTAACCGCTATCAGAAGATTGTCCGCAACGACGGTATCAGGGTTATTCTCATTTCGCCGGATACGGAGTGGAATACGGTTGACGAAATGAAAAAAATGTTGAAAAAATACCGTGCCGGCGATTTGGAAGCCTATACCGACGTCAACGGCCAGCTGGCTTCCGATTTCGGCATTTTTACTTCGCCGAATACGGTGCTGATTAACAAAGACGGCAAGGAAATCGGCCGCCTGCGCGGTTCCGCGGAGTGGGACAGCGACGAGGTTGTCGAATATCTTTACAAAATAAAGGCCGAACATAACTAAAAGGACTGCCATGACTGAAAAACTCCATATATCCTGGGAAGAGTTCCATCGCGATACCCGGGAACTCTGCGCTAAAATCAAAAATTCCGGAAACTATGACAAAATTGTAGCCGTCAGCCGCGGCGGCCTGCTGCCGGCCGGCATCCTTGCCTATGAGCTGAATATCCGCAATACTGCGGTAGTCAATATGTCTACTTATGACGGCGACGTCAGACGCGCCGCCGAAAGCTTTCAGCTTGCCGCTGCCGGGGTTGGTGCGGTTGATGAACATACCCTTGTTGTCGACGATCTGTCTGATAGCGGCAATACCTGCAATTTGCTGCGCCCGCTTTTTCCTCAGGCGCGTTTTGTTACCGTTTACGCCAAGCCCGCCGGCCGGAGCGCGGTTGACGTCTATGCCCGCGAAATGCCTGATTCCTGGCTCGTTTTTCCCTGGGATTGAAAAGCTTTTCCGACAGTCCGTTTTTTGCTTGTCAAAAGATTTTTTTTAGGATAGCATACATCATAGGTTGTATTTTACGGTGTTTTGCCGGGAAATCCGGACACTGTCTCGTTTTGAATTCGTTTTTTTAGTTTTTATCACGGAGAATAGCTCAATGACAACTTCTTCCGGACTATCTAAACCCAATATGTATAAAATCTCGCGCGGGCGCACGCTCAACGGCGAGCCAAACCCGATTGACGTCTACATCGGCCAGCGCATTCGCGTACGCAGGCAGCTGCTCGGGCTTTCTCAGGAAGCCCTGGCCAAGAAAATCGGCATAACTTTCCAACAGGTGCAGAAATATGAACGCGGCATGAACCGCATCGGCGCCAGCCGCCTGTGGGACATGATGCAGGTGCTCGGCGTTGACGCCAACTATTTTTTCAGCGGCATTGACGAGGAATTAAGCCGCCAAAGTCCGCGTAATCTCATTTTGTCGGACAATCTGCCGCAGGTCGAAAGCGAAAATCCGATAAAAAGCGACATTATGCAGGATACGGATTTTATTCGTATGGCTCGCGCTTACGAGCGTATTCAAAATACTCAGGCCGGGGAATATGTCCGCGGCCTGATTTTCAGCATTTCCAAATATTATCGGGAACCTTCCGTCACGTCATAAGTCGGGGAAGATGTTCTTGCCGCGCGCCATGCGCGTCATCTGGGTTTCAATTGAAGTCGCCAGATTCAGTTTGCCGGTCTTGATTATGCCGCGAACCTGGTCGCCTTTGGTTGAATCCGGATTGGCGAACAGATAGCTGACCAGCGGTATTTTGCGTTCGACGCCGTTCAGCGTCTGGTGCAGGACGCCGAGCATGCCGCGCGAGAACAGGTCATAGGCCAGTTCTTCGCTCATGCTGGTTGAGGAGGCGTATTTAACCACCGAGTTGATGGCGTCGGTAATGTTGTTGGCATGAATAGTGGAAAGCACCAAATGCCCGGAAGTTGCCGCGCGCAGAACTTCGCTGGCGGTGTCCGGCGTACGGATTTCGCCGACCATAATGTAACGCGGCTTGGAACGCAGTGCCGATTTCAGCCCTTCGCCCCAGTTGCCTTTCGGCGGCAGGGTCTGTTTGCATAGTCCCAGACTGCCGCCCACCGAGTGATAAATGCCGTCCAAAGGCATTTCGGACGGGTCTTCAATCGTGTAGGCAAAACCGCCTTCCATGGTCAGAAATTCTTTCAGCAGGCTTGATATTGCCGTCGTTTTGCCGGCGCCGGTCGGGCCGGACCATAAAATCAGGCCGGAAGCCGTGCTCAGCGAAAGCAGATGCGTTGTCAGTTCATGATTGAAACCCAGCGAGGCGAACGGCGGAATCTTCTGCGGCATCTTACGCGCGCAGTATTGCACGCCGTAAAGGGCGACCGAGCGCTCAACGCGGTAGAATGTCCGCTCAAACAAAACCGAATAGCTCGGATTATTGCCGTCCCATGATTTTTCAACCAGATTGTAAAAAGCTTCAAAATCTTCGGCTTCGATAATTTTCAGGCCGTTTTCGGTTCGGTTGTCGCCGATAAAGGCCGTTTTGTCCGGCGTAATGTAAATATCGGAAAAAGATATGTCATTAAGTTTTACCATCGTGTCCTCGTTGTCTTAACCATTTTGGACAACAATAACATAAGATGTTTTAAGAAAGATTAAAAGAAAGCGAATTTGTTACTGGAAATACCAGCCGATGGCACAGGTTGGAGCCTCGCGGCAGGTGCATTTGGCAACCGCTTCGGAAATGGTAATCGGCAGGTCCGTGCCGGTGTAGGTTTCGGCGTCCATTTCGGCCAGTGCCAGTTCCTGATCGGAAACCCGCATGCCGATCAGGCCTGCGGAAGAGCCGGTTCCCCAGTCGGAACTCGCCATTGTGACGCAGGCTTCCTGCCCAAGTCCGTTATATACAATCTGAAAGGCGGCGCCGGCGGTTTCGCGGTATTTGGCTTCGCCGAGCAGTACGCTGCCGGCAAAAACGTTGGTAACCGTAGAATCGGAGGCCTTCATGTCCGGCGAAATCACGCCGTAGGAAATTGCTTCTTTAAGCGTCAGTCCGGAATAGTTGCGCTGACCGGAATAGAGGGTTTGAATGGAGGCGACCAGCATTGAAATCTGATCCAGGCTTTTGCCGACCTTAAATTTAATCATTGCCCGCGAATAGCCGGCGATGCCGCCGATGGACAGGACGCCGATAATGGCCAGCACCCCGAGCATTTCTACCATTGAGCGGCCGCTCTGGCTGCCGTCTGTTCTTTTGTTATCCATTGTACATAATCCCCTCTGTACATGTTTTGCAGCATTAAAATATAATATATGTTGAAAATAAATGTTTTTTTTGATTTTTTAACAGAGGCTCCATACCGCTGTCGGATACGGAGCCGTAAGGAAGGGCATATCCGGTATTACAGATAAGTCCATTGGATGGAGCAGGTGGCCGTCGTACAGTTACAGTTGGCGGCGGCATTGATTAAGGTAACCGGCAAATCCGTACCGGAATACGTTGTTCCACCTTTGTCCGCAGCACTGACCGTCATGTTAACTAAACCGGAAGAGGAACCGGAACCCCAGTCGGAAGTTGCCATCGTGACGCAGGCTTCCTGACCCAGACCTTCGTATTTAATCGTGAACGCCGCATCAGCATTACCGTTTTGAGCAGCGGTACCTATGGTAACGTTACCGGCAAAAGCATTGGTAATTACTCCGCCGCCGCCGTCCATTTCGCCCGGGATAATGCCGAAAGAGATGGCATTGGCATTGCTCAGGCCGGAATAGTTGCGCTGACCCGAGAACAGCGTGCGGATGTTGGCGACCAGCATTGAAATCTGGTCCATGCTCTTATTGATTTTGAACTTGGTCATCGCCTTTGAATAGCCGGCGATACCGCCTACTGACAAAACGCCGATAATGGCCAGCACGCCCAGCATCTCCACCATCGAACGTCCGTTCTGTTCGTTCTTGTAAATATTTCTCATTGCCCTTCTCCTCATGAACACACGCAACCTTTATGATTACACTATATCTGAGAAAACGCTGATAAACAATCCTGTCTTTAGTCATAGACAAATTTGTGTATATCAAAAGTCATATATGACTTTTGAACGGTTGTATACCTGTTTTCGGACGCTGTCGGAACTTTTTCCTTATAGTCATCCTCGGGCATGTTTTTATTATTGTTACAGTCATCCTCGGGTGCAACGCGTTCTGGACATCCATAGATTCCCCGGTCAAGCATCCTCTCCCTCTGTCATTGCCGACCTTATTTTTCTTACCGTCATTCCCCGGCTTAACCGGGGAATCCAAGAGATCCCCGGGTCACGCTATGCTTGCCCGAGGATGACAGAAGAAAAAATAATACTGTCATTGCCGGACTTGATCCGGCAATCCACAAACACAAGGCACTGGCTCACGATATGCACATAGAAAGCAACGCGTTTCAACAAATGTTCGCGCCGCTGCCGATGTTGCGGTCAAGCTGGCCACAGCTTGTCATGTTCGGCCTTTGTTTTTCCTTACAGTCATATTCGGGCTTGTCCCGGACATCCAAGCATAGGCGTCACGCTGAGCGTGTGACCCGAGTATCCAAGAAATAGATGCCCGGGTTAAACCCGAACATGACGATTATTTACTCGTCATTCCCCGGCTTGACCGGGGAATCCAAGAGATCCCCGGGTCGCGCTACGCTTGCCCGAGGATGACAGAAGAAAAATACTGTCATTCCTGTACACTTTTGCTTTCCTCTGTCATTCCCGTGCTTGGCACGGGAATCTGTAAAGGAGATATTCGTGTGTAAATTCCCAACTGCGTTGGGCCCCTTTCGTCCCGTAGGCCTCGAACTTCGCTTATAGCTCGTTCTCGCCAACTATCGACTCCAAGCCCGAATACGACATAGAGGAAAAAAAGCCCGAATACGACAAGAAAAAGGTCGAGAATGACAGAAGAAAAATAATACCGTCATTGTCGGCCTTGAGCCAACAATCCAGAGATCCCCGGGTCGCGCTATGCTTGCCCGGGGATGACTTAGAAGGAAAAAAGCTGAACATAACAAAAGAAAGCTCCCGGAACGGGAGCTTTCTTTAATCAGGGAAATATTACAGATAAGTCCATTGGATGGAGCAGGTAGCTGTTGTACAGCCACAGTTAGCTGCGGCATTGATTAAAGTAACCGGCAAATTCGTACCGGAATACGTTGTTCCACCTTTGTCCGCAGCACTGACCGTCATGTTAACTAAACCGGAAGAGGAACCGGAACCCCAGTCGGAAGTTGCCATCGTGACGCAGGCTTCCTGACCCAGACCTTCGTATTTAATCGTGAACGCCGCATCAGCATTACCGTTTTGAGCAGCGGTACCTATGGTAACGTTACCGGCAAAAGCATTGGTAATTACTCCGCCGCCGCCGTCCATTTCGCCCGGGATAATGCCGAAAGAGATGGCATTGGCATTGCTCAGGCCGGAATAGTTGCGCTGACCCGAGAACAGCGTGCGGATGTTGGCGACCAGCATTGAAATCTGGTCCATGCTCTTATTGATTTTGAACTTGGTCATCGCCTTTGAATAGCCGGCGATACCGCCTACTGACAAAACGCCGATAATGGCCAGCACGCCCAGCATCTCCACCATCGAACGTCCGTTCTGTTCACTTCTGTTTAAATTTATCATAAGACTTTCCCTAACATGTAGAATACTTTTACATACACACTAACAGCTAATGGTTAATAAATTACAAATTTATTCAAAGTTCCATAAAATAATGCTTTTTTTCCGGCAAATTTTTGCGGCTTTTTCTTTGCTTACCGGCAGGGCGTTTTCGCCGCCCCATTGAAAAACGGTTTCTTCGTCGCCGTTTTTAAGAGTAACGGAAAGCAGCCCGAGCTTGATTTTTTCGCTCAATGGATAAACGGCCATGTCAACGCAGTCTTTTTTTGACAGATTTTTGAAGGCGATGTAAAAACTGCGCATGCCCGGCATGACCATACTGCCGTTTTCGTCGCCGCCGACGCTGATTTCCGCAGCAACCGGGCTTGTCAGGCGGCCGTCGCGAAGCATGGCGGACGGAGCAATCTGCTTTTGTATGACGTTTTCGGTTGAAAGCCCCCAGTAGTCCGGCCGGTTTTTATAGTTGCGGCGAATGTTTTCGGTCAGCTGTGCCAAATTGTCCATCGCGCCGATAACCCGTTGATTCGGACGGCTTGCCACATGCCAGACGCCGGCAATAATCAGTAAAACCGTCAGCCCTGCCGCCAACGGCGTGGGGTAGGTTTTAACAAATTTTTCAACGCGGCGGCAAAAATCGGTCATTTTCATCTTTAAGCTCCCATTGAACTGGTAATCTGGTCTTGCATCTGGAACACGCCCATAACCGCCCAGGCAATGACGCCGCCTACCGAAAGCAGGGCAACCATGTTCAAAATGGACGCCTTTTGCTCAATCAGATAGACGGATTCTTCCAGCCAGTCGTTGGCTAAGGCTTCCAGCGCTTCTTCAAAGTTGTCCAGTTCCGAATAGATTTTCAGGTCGCTGATGATTTCCTTGTCAGGAAAGTCAAGGCCGGTTTTGCTCAGCGCCTGGCCAAGGTTGTCACCGTTATTGATGAAAACCAGCGTTTTGTCAATACGTTCTTTCAGATACCGGCTTGAATCCCGGCGCAGGGCGCGCAAAGCCGTCGAAACCGGCGTACCGCCCTTGACCAGAGCCGACAGAGCCAGCAGCCAGCTGATGCCGGTAAAGACCTTATACAGCGACCATGGCGGCAGCCGGTCGATAATTGCGCGGATTGTTCCCGTCCAAATGCCGATGGTAAAGTAAATGACCGCCATAACGGCCGGCAACGAAGCAAAAGCCACCGCCCAGTAGTTTTTAATCCAGTCCGACAGGTTTACCAGCGTCAACGCCATGCCGCGCCAGCGTACCGTCGGTGCCGCGTCAATCATCGGCGGCACCATGTAGACGCCGATACCGTAAATAATCAGGATGGCCATCATAAACAGAAACGACGGATAGGCGATGGCGCCGATAATCGGGCGTATCATTTTGGTTGAACCCTCGGTAACGCGGATAAGGTTCATTAAGGCGCCTTCCAGGTCGGAAACGTCGCCCACCGAAAGCATCAGTCTTTCGCGGTCGGGGGCCCAGCCTTTCAGCGCGTCGGAAAACGGCAGACCGTTTTGCAGGGCCTTGGCCCAGCTGGCAATGGCGATGGCCATCGGTTCGTCGGGGTTTTTGCCGCCGTTGGAAGCGCCGTCATGCAGCATGTCCAGCGCGTTCATCAGCGAAAAGCGGTTGCGCATCAGCGAGGCGATTTTGCGATAGATTTTCAAACGCGTCTGGTTTGAAAAATTGCAAATCATTTTGGCATAATAAACCTCAATGGCGTTCAGCTGCTTCATGGCGCGGGCCATGGAGGCGGATCTGCGTTTGCTGTCATCCTGAGCCATAGTAAAACTCCCTAGTAAACCGGACGCTGGTCAAGCAGGCCGCACCAGCGCTCGACTTCGTCCAAATCAATATATCCCTTGAGCATGCGCTCAATCGCGGCGTCTTTCAGCGGCCGCCCGTTCAGGTCGCTGGTCCAGTAGTCGATAGCCTTTCTGGTTTCGCCGTTGATCATCAGTTCCAGAAACATTGCGTCCGGCAGAATGATTTCCGGAACGCTCATGCGTCCCTTAATGCCGCGGCCGTCGCAGAATTTGCAGCCCGGCCCGCGCATATAGGTGTTTTCAATGCCGAAGTCGCCCAGCGCGACTTTCAGGCGCTGTACCTGCGGCATGTTCAGTTTTTCTTTGACCGAAACCCGGCAGTGCGGACACAGCTTGCGGAACAGACGCTGCGAAATCAGGCCTTTCATCAGTTCCGGGTCTGCCAGCATATAGGGCTGAACGCCCATGTCGCGGAAACGGGTAATGATGGCCGGCGCCGAGTTTGCGTGCAGGGTCGACCATACGCCGTGGCCGGACAATGCGCCCTTGAACGTCAGTTCGGCGGCTGCCAGCGCGCGGATTTCGCCGACCATAATGACGTCCGGGTCGGAACGCAGCGCCGCCGACAACGCTTTGTTAAACTGTTCGTCTTTTTCTTCTTCGTCATTGGCGTTGGTAACCGGCATCTGCCGCGCGCCCGGTATCGGATACTCCGGCGGGTCTTCCACCGTAATCAGATTGATTTCGTAGTTTTTTTCCTGCAAAAGCTTAATCATGTTACGCTGCAGGGTCGTACTTTTTCCGGAACCGGTCGGGCCGGCGATGATGTTCAGGCCGATTGGTACCGCACGCAGGCGATAAAACAGGTTTTCTTCATATTCGCCGAAACCCAGAGCCGCCAAATCGCCGGAACCGTCAGGATTGTCGTCCGCATACAGCAGACGCATAACCAGATACTGCGTACCAAAAGCGATCGGATTGAACTGCAGGCGGATAGCCAGCACGTTGTGCGGCAGCATCAGTTTGCCCTTTGAACCGCGCAGCGGTGTGGAACCCAGTTTTTGCGCGCCCTGAAATTCGTTTTGCGCATAGTTCGCGTCCGAAATGTCCGCCGAGGCAAATGCCGCGCGCACGAAAGATTCGCCCCATTCTTTGTTATATTCCATTTCTGTCTGCATCATACCGTTGATGCGAAACATAATCTGCGTGCTGTCGGCGACGACGATGTGAATATCGGAAACTTTTTGCGAAGCGGCCCGGGCGACCACGTTGACAAAGTCCTTCTGCATCTGCAGCTGGTTCAGGTCTTCGTCGTTCTCCGAAATCGGCTGGTTGCGCTCGCCGAAAGCGTATATGGCGTTCAGTTCGTTTTGCGAAACATAGCGGGGTTTGCCGATGCTGAGTTTTTTCTTGCGCGCCAGAACTTCAAAACTTAGAACGCGGCCGTCAAATTTGTGTGATTCCGAAACCAGAAAGGTGCCGTCGGAAAACAGCGCCAGCAGGCGGCGCGTATCATCATTGATAACCAGCGAAGAACCCGGCAGCGTCAACAGCCTGTTGCCATGACCAAAAAGCTGGTCAAGAATATTGACCGGCTTTTCTTCAACAGTCTCGTCTACTGCCAGATTGGTGTTCCTTTTAAGAATACCGGTGTCCGGCTGCTGCAAGCTGTCTTCGTTGTTTTCGGGTTCATCAACCATTATGCCTGCCTATCGGACGAACATGCCGCTTCCTAAACTCGGAACCCCCTTGTTGACCATGGTTGTGTTGCGGAGCTCGGCGTTGGCGTTCTGTTTGGCCGTTGTTTTGTTTTTTTTGCCCTGAATGTCCGATTTTACGGGTTCTTTTTCCAAAATTCCGCCGGCGGCAAAGTAGAGATAATCTTTCATGCCGTTGATTTCAGCCCGGACGTATGTCTGAGTGATTTCGTCAATCCGGTGGCCGGTCTGCAGAACGGTGCCGTTGCGAACCATGAATGAATCGCCGCCTTTGTTAATCAGTTTAGCCGTCAGGTTTTCACCCTTGCCGCGGATTTCCATAATGGCGTATTCCTCGGCCAGTTTCGGCAGTTCTTCCTCTGTTTCCGTAACCACGACCTCGGGCTGGGCAAACGGATTGGTCTTGTCGTTTTTCTTCTCGGCGATTTCGGCTTCCAGACGCGATTTCAAAATCGAAATCTGCGTTTGCAGGTTTTTGACTTCGCGCTGATAGTTTTCCTTGGCGGTTTCGGCGTCTTTCTGCGCTTTGGTTGCCAGAGCCGAAATATGCGCCATCTTGGTCTTCAGTCCTTCAATCAGGTTCTTTCTGTCCCTTTCGACGTTTTTAATCTGTTCATAAAGTTTGCCGTTGTTTTTAATCCATTCCTGCTTTTCTTTCAGCATGGTTTCCTTGTAGGCTTTCAAAACTTTTTCCTGTCTCAGGCGTTCCATTTTGGCCATCGCGTCCATAAGCGCTTTTCTTTCGCGCAGGATTTTGGCTTCCTGTTCTTTTTCCCATTCAATGCGTTTGCGCTCTTTTTCTTCTTTTTTGGCTTCTTCTTCTTCAAGGGCTTTCTGACGCTGGGCTTTTATCGCCGCAATCTCGTTTTTGATTTTTTCGCGGCGGAGTTCGAGAGTCAGCAAAGCCGTCTGTTTTTCCAAATCAGACATCTGCGAAAACAGCTTGTTGTCAATCTGGTCCAACAGTCCCTCGCCGAGATTTTCAACATCCGGCGCGTCAATATTTTCCACGGGATCCGGCAGTGCGCCCGTATCGGCGGGCAGGGCGTTGGGGCCGTTCATCGGTGCGTTCGGGCCGATGGCGGGAAGATTGGCATTCGGACCGGTTAACGGCATGTTTGCGTTCGGTCCCGTCAAAGGCATGTTGGCATTCGGGCCTGTCAATGGCATATTCGCATTGGGCCCCGTCAGCGGCATATTGACGTTGGATGCGGCGGCGTCCGGTGCGTTCGGGCCGATAAGCGGCAGATTGTCCTCAACCGGCTGCGGCGTATTCAAATCCGGCACTTCCGGCATATTTTCCTGCTGACTGTTTTCATCCGGGTTTGTCAGCGGCTGATCCTTGGGAAGACTGTCCGGAGCCGGGAGTTCGTCCGGCAGCGACAACTCGTCGGGAATACTTCCGTCAACGCCGAGAAAATCGGTGTCGTTAGAGAGCTGCGGCAGTTCATTGGTCTCCAAAGTCACGTTTTGCGCATGCAGGTTTCCGGCCGCCGTCATGCTGATGACGGAAACACCCAGAGCCAGACACAAAAGCTTTTTCAAATTACAAAACATAGATTGCTCCCTCATATTCCCAAGTTTTAGCACCGGTATTGTATCTAATCATAGTAATCTCAAGTCCTGAAAATTTTATTAATAAATCGTTCCAAATCACCGGATTGTGTGTCGACGTAAATTTAAATTTTACCGAACGGTACACGTTCTGCTGCGGCGAAGTGTAGGAAAAACTCGACAGGTTGACGGTCTGTCCGATGGACTGAAACAGGTTGTTCAGGGTATTTTTCAGGTCAATGTCGGTTTTCAGCGGCGGTGACGAAATCTGGCGGATTTTATCCAGCGGTACCGATGCAATCAGGCTATTTCCATCGTCGGAAATCGAACGTCCCGAGAACGTGATGCCGGACATGTCGAGCGCTTTTTCAATCCACGAAATCCGCCCGACCTGCCGTGACCATGAAGTCGTCAAACCGCCTGGCGTACACGAAATGTTGCCGATAACCCAGCCCGGCGGCATAATCGAAACCACGTCCTGAACTGCCTTATAGCAGTTTTTCATAACCTGTTCGGGGTCGGAAAGCTTCTCCCAGGGCTTGATTTCCGGCGGCACCTCGACGGGCTTGACCACTTTGGGGGCAATCGGCGCGATAATCGGCCGTTTCGGCGGCGCCAGAAAAATGCCGTTGATGATGCTGGAAAGCAGCCACAGGCCGATAATCGCCGAAATCGCGATAACCAGCATCAGCTTGGTGCCGCGCAGCGCCTTAATCTTTTGCAGCTTGGCGCGCATGCCCTGCGACATGAGTTTTTTGAGGTCGGGATATTCGGTTTCCTCAATTCCCCATTCCGGCGGTGCGATTTTTCTGCCCCAGTCCGGAACAGCCAGCATTGACAGAAACTGGTCTTTGGCTTCCTGTTCGTTCAAAAACAGCATATCGCCGTCGGAAAGGATAATGTCGTTGCGGATACAGGTATACCACCAGCCGTTGTCAACCTTGAATACCGCCACAAACGAAGATCTGTCGGCCATGGCCGTCGCCAGCGTGACCGCCGCGACGTTTTCGCCGCTCTTGTAGCCTTCTTTCGAGGCGCAGATACCAAACTGCGGCGCTTTGCCCTGCTTTATGCAGAACAGGTCGGCGCCTTCCATAACGCCTTCCGAGGCCTCTCCGACTTCCGTAAACGGATCGTCCTTGTTCTGTAACGGCTGCCAGAATAAGCTTGTCGCATAGGTAACGCCGTCGAGTTCGATATTCGTACCCCAGGTACGTCTGCCGTCCGCGTCGTAGTCGTCGTCTAATAACTTAGCTTCTTCCAGCACTGTTTTGCCCTTCCAAGATTAGTTGCCGCTCATTCTGGATTCCGGTGTCAGCGGGGATTCCAAAACAACCGGCGTTAACATGATGACCAAAATGCTTCTGGTCTTTGTGGCTACGGCCGTACCGCCCAGCAACGAGTTGGTTGCCGAACCGACGCCGGTCTTGGTCGCTTCGTTTTCAACACGTTCATAACCGGTCAGAACCAGCGTTTCGCCTGATTTCAGAGCCACTTCCTGCGTAAAGCCGCGGGATTCGATAATCGGGTTCTGAATATACTGGCCGCCCTGGCCGCTTTCTGTGTCGCCGCCGCCCAGATCAACCCTTTCCAGCTGAATCAGATCTGACAATGTCAGGTTAAACATCAGCAGTAGTCTTCCGTGTTCCAGAATGCGCGGCAGTACGTCCAGCGTAAAACCGGTTTCGATTTCTTCCGTTTCGGTCGAAATATCGTAGTAGCTTGCGTCGCCGCCGCTATTGGTCTTGGTAATTTCCGAAACGTAGTTTTGTTTTTTGATAACCTGAATCGGCGCCGGTTTGTTATTAAGCGTCGTAACCGTACCGGATGTAATCAGGTTGGTTGTGCCCTGGCTCGACAAAGCCTGAATGGCGCTGGTAACCGTCCAGTTGCCGGGCAGGATTGTCATGGTCAGGTTTTCGGTAATGTCTGTGCCGAGGCCGGGAACGCTGGCCAGACCGAGCTTGGTCTTGCCGTCGTCGAACGCGGCAGTCAGGTTCAGGCCGTACTGGTCGCTGTCGTCAATGTTAACCTGCAGAACCTTGACGCTGATGGCAACCTGCCGCGACAGGCGTGCGTTCTGCTCGTTGATGAATTTTGCGACTTTGGCAATATCGTTCGGGGTCGCCGTAATCGAAATTGTGCCGTTGGCCGGATCCATGGTCAGCTGCGAACCTTTGTCAATCATGGATTTGATTGATTTTTCAATGTTGCCCCACAGTTCAATTTCCGCCGAGCTGGCCAAAGTCAACGAAGAGCTGCCGCCGCCGCCGGAATCCGTCGACGAACCGCCGACGTTGACCGACAGGGTCGGTTTGGTCGGCAGGCTGTAAAGGACAAAGGTCCTGGTCTGGTACTTATAGAAATAAATTTCTTTCTTTTCATATTTCCACCAGATGCCGAAACGCGAGGAAATTTCGTCCAGCAGGCCGCTCAGGGGACCTCGGTAGGAAACCAGCATTTTGTTCGGTTCGGTCCAGTCTGCGCCGACCGTGTTGGGGTTCGGCTTGTTCTGTGTGGCGTTTTTCAGCACGTCGGTTTCCAGTTGCGGTGCGTAACGTACTTTCAACGACGTGATTTTGTTAATCATGTCGCCGATTTCATACAGCGTAATCGGCCGGTTGGAGATAAGCGTAATGCCGTCTTTGGCTTCCAGATAAGAGGGAACCGGTTCGCCGTCATATTCGATTTCGCTGGTGTCTCCGAGCCAGATGTCGTTTTTGACCCGAACCACGTCGGTTGTAATCGGTTTTTCCGGAATTTTGGCCTTTTCCTTCAGGTCAATAGTCGCCTCAACTTCGCGTTCAATAGTCGCGTCCATGCTGGTAGACAGGGAGCATGATGCCACAAAGACGACAACAGCCAGACCCAGCCCGAATTTCTGTAAGTTATTAATATGCATTCTCATCCTCCATGGTCTCGACAACTAAGACGCGGTTTCCTTTGTAAAATGTGGCAATCGGTGCCGGCCGTGCTCTCGCAAAGGCCCTGATTAAGGCCGAACTGACGTCGGCGAAACGGCCGCGGAACATGGCCCCCGCCGTTAAGGTATAGTTGCGGTTGGAGTTCCATATTAATCTCCAGCCGGCTCTTTCGCTCCACTCGGTCAACAGGGCTTTGAGCGTTTTTCCTTCTTCGGCGAGCCAGTCTTCAACCGGATCTTCGCCGGCGGCCATTCCGGCCTCGTCGCTCTGGCCGTTGTCCTCGGTCAGCTTAATTTCCTCTTCGTAATCGACAACTTCGTCTTCAATGCTCGGCGGAATGGATGCGGACAGGTTGTTGCCTGCCGCGGCCTGCGTGATGTTCTGGTCGCGGGGCGTTCTTTCGCCGTATTCGCGGTAATCTGCCGCCACTTTGGTATAGTTTACGAACTCATTTTCGTCGGCGCTCGGATCCACACTCTGAAACTCGGAAGTCTGGTAAGTGTTGCCGGCGCAGCTGTTGGGATCGGTGCATACAAAATTGTCCGGCGCGGGTTCCATAATGGTTCCGCGGCAGCCGGATGTAACAAATATGCTGAAGAAACAAGCGGCTAATAAGATTGTCTTGTTCATTCTGAGGTTTCCTAAGCTGTATTTTGTCATATTTTTTTACCTATCATACATATTGAAGAATAAATAATCAAGCGCGGTGCTTTACTTATTACCATGACTGGTAGTATGCCGCCTGGTCTTTGCTCTCCTTTACGTCCCTGTCAATGTTGCTGTTAATTCTTACCGTCCTTATAATAAACGAGTTTGGTTCGCGGGTTGTGAATACGGTATTGATTTTACGGTAATCTACACCCTTATTGGTTAAAATATTATGTAGCAGGTTCAGCCTTTTCTGCTGCAAGGCATACGAACTGGTGCCGTCAATGCGGATTTCCAGAATAACCGAACGGTCGGAATTGACTTTGTTGGCGAAAGCCTGAATCCACTTCAGCGTCGTTCCTGAAATCTCGGCGCGGTTGGGTTGAAAAGCCAGCCGCATTTCCGCCGGCAGGATTTTGGTCGGTTTGTTTCCGTCTTTGTGCCGACCGACCCTTCCGGTAATCCGGTCGACAAAACTGTTGCCTCCGTCTTCTTCGGCGGTTTCTTTGCTGTTGTCTTCCGTTGAACCCCCTCCCGAAAACAGAGAGGTAATGCTTTTGAGCAGTCCGCCCTTGCTTTCTTTTTTGGGGCTTTCCGTCGGCATGCTGACGCTATCCTCTTTGGAAAGCTCTTTTTTTATCTGGTTTGCCGCTTCCTGCTGGTCGTCGGTTTTGTTTTTGTCGTCTTTGGAAGATTCCAGCTGCGGAACCAGATTTTTTTCGTTCAGAATGTCTTCCGGAATGGGAATCAGAATATTCTGCACCATGTCGGCGGCCAGTTTGACGCTTTTGCCGTCTTCGGCCGTGCCTTGAGGGGCTTCAAGCGCAGCCTGATCTGCGTCTTTGTAATATTTGGCGTCCAGAACGGCGTTGTTTTTGGGAAACTTTGTGCCTTTTGCCGCAACCCACGGATTGTCGCTGCCGCTTTTTTCGGCCATGCTTTCCCAGTTTTTGCCCGGCTGTTGCTCTTCTGCCTTCGGCTCCCGGTGGACAATGCCGTCGGCGGCATTGTCTTTGTTGATCATGCTGCTTATCGGCGTATTGCCGCTGACCATGGCAATCTGATCCTTGTCGGCCGTCCTGGCGACTTTGAAGCTGCCCTCGGTTGCGGCAAAGTCTTTTTGCAGCGGAATGAGCAGGTTTTGATCGTTTTCTTCAATGTCATAATTGTCGCTGCCCTTGTCGTAACCGCCTTCGTCGTTGCTTTCCGCAATCGGGTTTATGGCTTTTCTGGCCGGCTCCCTGGTTTCGCCGCTGGCAATCAACAGCGGTTTCGGCGCATGCAGTTCGTTCTCGTCGACGCTGTAGTCTTCGTCGCCGGCATCCCAGCCGCCCTGGTCTTTTTCGTTTTCGGGGTCGGTTATCGAAATAACCCTTTTCTTCGGCGCCTCTTTTGCCGGTGCCGTTACGTCTGCGGCGGCAAGCTGTTTTCCGACGGAAACGGCGGTTTCTTTCTTCGTTTTCTCGCCGTCATAAACCGGAGGAGGGGTGTTCATGATACGGTCAAAGTCGGCGGAAACGAATTCCTTGCCGGATTGGCTTGCCGGCTCCGCCGGCATATCGGCAATGTCTGCCGCGGCAATTTCAAGCGGAATGTCGTCGAAAGCGGGTTTGTCTTGTGTTTTTGGCGCCTTTTGAACGGCCGGCTCGGCGGAAGGGGTGGGCAGCTTTGCCGGCGCGTAAACGGTTTCGGTTGCCTGCGCCGGTTTTTTCTGCGGCGGCAGGCTTAAGGCGATTTTCTTAATCGGGCGAACTTTGGCGGAAACGGCGCCGCCGGCGTCGCCCATGAAAAACAACGATATGTTTTTGCTGGGAATTTTAACGTTTTGAGAGGTTGCTTCCGGGGTATAAAAAAACAATCCGTTTATTGTGAATAAAATAAACAGTGAAAAAACAAAGCTGCAAACAAAAGTTTTAAAAGCCGTTTTTTTCATAAATTATAAACCCCTCTAAACTCTAGATAATTCAATATGCGACTCTTGGCAAGCAGATATGAATTTATGCACAAATTTTGTGGATTCTTTCCCCTTGGCGGACATAAGGCCTGCCGATATGGCAAAATGGAAAATTTCCGTTTCGCCGTTTTGCTCTTGCTGCCGCTTTTTGCCGCCGATTTTTCCGGCATTGGCCGAAAACGTGTTTTATGTGCCTGTTGTTAGAGAAAAATTTACCATTCCGGGCGTAAAAATAAGGGTGCTTGGACACCCTGCTAACTGTGAATTTTTTGTTACAGGAAAAAATATTAAGCCAAAACAACAGGTTATCTCTTTTTGGACTGGATGATTAATGCTGGAAAAAAGTTTAAAAATTAGCTATTCTAAAAGAGTATAAGAAGTTTTGCTAAATTAATTTAAGGAGAAAGATTATGCGATTTTTAAAGAAAAATTTTTGGACCCTCAGCTGTCTGGCATTAGTAATGGTTATGGCAGTTAGCGGCAACGCTCTGGCTGACGGCAATACCCTGATGGAAACCGCTCAGACAAAAGCCAAGAGCGTATTCTCGTCAGTTAAAACCATCATCTTCATCGTCGGCGGTTTCGGTCTGGTCGGTCTGGCTTTCCAGGCTATTTTCGGAAAAGTAAAATGGCCTTGGTTCGCTTCTCTGGCCGTCGGTCTGGCTATTCTGGCTGCTGCCGGTTCCATCGTTGAATACGCTACCGGTTCCCGCGATGCCGGTCTGGAAACAACCTTCGGTGACATCTAGTCTGACCGCTTGATGTGAACTGACTGATACTTGAACTAAGGGAGGCAAAAATGGTAAATTTTAAGCAAAATAAACCTGAAGGCCTCCCTTTTGTTCGCTCAGACGCAACAGAAACAAACAAAATTGCAAAGGTGGTGAGTAAAATGTTGTGCGTAAAATTAAAGAAATTCCTGTTTCTTTCCATGTTGATGTTCGTGGTTTCTTCAGTTTTATTTGCAACGGACTCATACGCGTTGTTTGAAACCCTGACACAGTCAGGTACTGAAATCTTTACCGGCATGCGCGAGATTATCTTTGCCGTGTCCGGTTTTGGTATCGTTGCCATTGCCATCGGCGGTTTCTTCGGAAACCTGAACTGGAAATGGCTGAGCGCAATTATCATCGGCCTGGTTGTTATTGCAACCACTGCCGCCATTATTAACTATATGGTAGATAGTGACGTTGCTGTAACAACTTTGAAAATTCAAGATACCTTAATTCATGCCAACTAATGCTTTTTTGCTGGGGCTTTGAGGACTATGAGGAGGATGCCATGTTAAACATTAAAAATAAATCTAACTTATTTTTAGCCGCCTTTGTGTTTGCAGCACTGGCTTCTTTCTCTGATTTTGCTAAAGCCGATGTCGAAATCGACTGCTCGGGTAAGGAAGGCTATCAGCTGACCATTTGCGAACAGCAGAAGGCTCTGGCCGAGAAGAATGCCAAATCCAACGAGAGGGCCGAGGAAAAGGCGGAAAATAAAATAGCTAAGCAAAAGACTAAATCTGTTGAAACGATAAAAGAGCAGCAGGAAAAATACAAGGAAGCAAATAAGACCTATGCAGAAGCAAATAAAAAAGTGGCAGCTGCAGAAAGCCAGGTTGATTCTCTGACAACAGAACTTGGCAAACAACAGAAGGCAAAAGCTGAAGCGCAAAAAAAGATGAACGAGGCGCTGGCTCGCGGAGATACAGAAGCAGCTAAAAAAGCCCGAGATGATATGGCTGCGGCTGACAAAGCGGCTAATACGGCTTCGGAAAAATTAGATACGGCTAAAAAGGATTTAAAGGATGCTCAGAAAGCATCGGCAAAGGCTGAAAAAGCTTCTGAAAAGGCATCAGAAAAAGCTTACAAAGCAGCTAAAAAGGCTGAAGAAAAAGAATATAAAGAAACGGTAAAAGCAGCGGAAAAAGCCGAGAAAAATGCCAATAAGGATTTGAAAAAGGCTCAAAAAGAATATGACAAGCTTCAAAAAAAGTGCGAGAAAAATCCGGATGAATGTGATATAGACGCTCTGCAAGCGGCACAGACCAATCTTGATGCAGCGAAGGCCAATGCCGATGCAGCCACCAAAAACCGCGAAGACGTAGACGGAACAACGGCCGCAAAAGAAGCTGCAGCTAAAGCTGAAGAAGAGGCGCGTCAGCAGGCGCTTTATGACAGCATGGAGGAAGAAGAACCTTATGAGCCGGAAATTAAATGTACCGGCGAGGGCGAAAATCAAACTTGCGTTGAAGTTATTTGCGATGAAAGTGGCAATTGCTCGGAAGCCCCGGTTGGAACCTATGCTAATTCGTTGACGTCAGGTTCTGACGGTTCCGACGTTACGGGTGAAAAATTGGATGCAATGGGTAATCCGGTTTCGCAACAGCGCTGTGGTGACAAAGAAACAACAGAGAATATTTTCAAATATATCGCCTGCAAAGCGATGACGACGCTGGCCGATGTCCGTGTCATTGTCTATACGCTGGCCGGCTTTGGTTTGATTGCCTTTGCTTTCGCAGCGATTTTCAACAAAATCAGCTGGAAACATCTGGCCAACCTTTGTATCGCTCTGTTCATCCTTTCCATGATGACGCCGTTCATCAGCTACTTTACGCAGGATAACGGTGCGCAGATTACCTATGGAAATTATTTACCGGCGGGATTTACGAATATAAGCGGCTCGGACGTAGACGCGGCGGCGAATTGCGACACGAGTAAGGGGGACGTCTGTCCGGATGTAACAGTAGACACGAGCGCGAAAGACAGCAAATGGTCATGGAAAGATTTGAAGAATACTGTAAAATCAGGTATCAACGCGGCGAAAACGGCGTATGACACCTATAAGACGGTAAAGAACACGGTTGAAACGACGGTGGACCAGGCCAAGAAAATCGGCATGGCCATCAAGAACTCCGAAGGCGGCCTGACCGGCGTGCTTGATACGCTCGGGGAAGTAGCCACGGCGTCCAATACCATATTTAATACGGTTCAGACCGGCGCCGGCGCGGTCGTGGCCAACACGTCCTCAATAGCCAACGATGTTCAGAATGCAGGCAAATCCGGGGCTGAACTTGCCTTTGACAAGGAAAACCAGAACCGTATCAACGAACTCGAAAAGAAACTTGCCGCCGGCAACCTGTCGCCCGAACAGCAGGAATGGGCCAAGGCGGAACTTGAACAGCGCAAAGCTGCGGTTGACAGCAACAAGGTTACCGACTTTGCCAATAATCAGGGACAAAAGGCTCTGGATAAGATTAACTCTGTTGCCAAGACCGGTTCGACAGTAACGAATATTGCGACCAAGGCGTCCAATGCCGCTCAGCAGGGCGCAACCATCGGCGGCGGTATCGGAACCGCAACGGGCGATACGCTGGGAGCGATTTTCGGCATTGCGACCGCAGCGGGAGAAGGTATCGGAGCGGTTGAAGACAACAAGCAGGCGAAAATAGATGCGGCGAATGCCGAAGCAAAGAAACAAGCCGACGCGGAAGCGGCAGCCAAGAGACAGGAAGAAATTCGCCAGAACAATGCGTCTTATTCGCAGGGCAAACAGTGGGATAATTCGTATAATGCCGGCATGAGCCAGAAGCAGCCGACGGTTCAGAAACCTGCCGCAAGCTCCGGTAATAACAAAAATAATACTGCAAGCGGCTCTAAAGAATCTGTTGAAAAAACGACAACAGGTATGCCTAACTACAGAGATGACAATGCGCCCAACGGAACGGTAACAACTCCGACGCATAGTTACTATAGTCCAGAACAGGAGGCTTTTGATAACGCAGCCGGTCGCAATGGCGGAAATAGAGACACTCAGGATTATTCAAATACCCGTCCGTCACCGTTACAGCCGGAACCGGAAGAAAAGGTAAATATAGCTTCTCCTTGGGCTAGCATGGGAGGTGCTCGGTATCAGGAAAGTAATGAGAGATTTTCTATAGGGGGGATTAAACAAGGTACTGAAACATACACAGATGCATCTGGGAACAGCATTGAAAATGCCTATAAGAACGATGTAGGACAAATTGTTCAGACTAATCCTGACGGAAGCTTTGCTATTTACGATTCCAGTGGAAAGCTTTTAAGTAAAGGTAATAACAACCTTTAAGTAAAGCACTCATTAACCACAAAAGAGTACACTAGAATCAAGGTGTACTCTTTTTTGAGGCAGGTTATAACCATATAACCGAAAGTGAATAGATACTTCCCCGAGCGTATCAAGCACGCCGGTCAGGCCGCCTTCGGAGTTCTTGATGGCCATGCCGATTTTCTTGGCCTGGTCCACCGTCGTTTCAACCGTGTTCTTTACCGTCTTATAGGTGTCATACGCCGTTTTCGCCGCGTTGATACCTGATTTTACAGTATTCTTCAAATCTTTCCATGACCATTTGCTGTCTTTCGCGCTCGTGTCTACTGTTACATCCGGACAGACGTCCCCCTTACTCGTGTCGCAATTCGCCGCCGCGTCTACGTCCGAGCCGCTTATATTCGTAAATCCCGCCGGTAAATAATTTCCATAGCTTTTAACCACTCCTTAACCACAGAAAGTTTACACTAAAATCAAGGTGTACTCTTAATTTGAGACGGGGTTATAGCCATATAACCGAAAGTGAATAAACAATGCTTTATCTTGCATAAATAAAACTTCTGTCTTAAACTTAGAAAAGAGAAACCTGACAGTGTTTGCCGCTTAGGCCGAAACTGGCCGCAGCGCTTGGAAAGCAGGGTTTATAAAATGAGAGAGATGATCTTAAAAGCCGTCGCCAACCCTCCCAAAATTTTGTGGGGGCCATTTTTGCCGACACTGCTTAATATCGGCATTCAGTTTCCGATTATGTTCATGTTTATCGGTCTCGGCGACGTCAACCCGCTGCTCTTTGTATTCAGTATTGTCCTTGTTCATGGTGCCGTCGTTCTGGCCGGAACCAAAGAACCCCATTTGTCGACCATGATTCAGGCTTTTGGCCAGACCCGGAAAGTAACCACCAATTTATATGTAGAGAAAGGCGCTAAATTTGAACCCTGATTTTGATTTTTTCAGCACCTTTGTACAGGGGCTGAGCAGCATGGAAGTCATTGTCGCCGTTATCGGTTTTGTTTCGGCGGCATCGTTTGCCGGTTTCTGGGCGACCAGATTCGGTCATTTGGTTCTGCCTCAGCCGCGTGAATCCCGCGTGTCGGACTTTTTGCCCTTCAACAAGCTGATGGCCGACGGCATTACCATTCGCTGTTACAATGGTTCTTTTGCACGCGTGTTCAAAGTTGAAGGCGTCGATTTGTCTTTTGTAACCGACGAGAAAAACCTCTCCATGATGGAAGCCCGCAAATCCTGGATTGACGGCATGTCTGACCTGCAGATTGTCTGCCGCGTCATTACGCTGCGCGAACGGATTGCCATGGAAGAAGATGTCGGCAATTTCAACAATCCGCTGCTGGAACAGATTTCTAATACCTGGCGCAATACGCTGGACCGCGTTTATGCCAACCGCCATTACATCGTCCTTTCGGTTGCCGACCGTCCTGAAGCTCTGAAAGATTTGAATTATGCGTCGCAGGCTCTGCTGGCGACTTTGAACGATTACGGCGTCAAGCCGATGTACGAAACCGAAGACAGCCCGGCGGCTGACAGTCCGCTGGCAGTTTTTGCTAAAATATGCAGTCCGATTACTCAGCCGGCGCCGAAGGTTCGCAACGCCGAAGGCGCTCAGCTTAACGAGATGCTGACGTCGGATCATATTCACTTTACCGGCGAAAAAGGTATTATCAAATTTTTCTCGGGCGAGAAGGAAAAATATGAAATTGCCATGGGCATCCGCACTTCCGGCGATTATATGGACGAGGGCATGATTGCGTCGCTGCTTTCCATTGACTGCGAACTGACCCTGCTGCACAATGTCAAGCCGTTTTTCAAACCGCATGCCCGCGCTTTGCTGATGCAGCAGCAGCGTATGGCGGCGGTAACCAGTTTTTCGCCGGACGTTATCAACCAATACAGCGAAGCCCTGTCTTCAATTGAAGACAGCGATGCCGATTATCAGGCGCTGACCGAATATGCGATGACGGTTATTCTGAAAGGCGACAGCATGGAAGAAATAGACTTTGGCGAAAGCGAAGTTCAGCGCATATGCCGTCTGTTCAGCGTTACGCCGGTTCGCGAGGGCTGGGTTACGCAAGCGACTTTCTTTAATCAGTTTCCGACGTATGAAACCTATCCGCGAACCTACCGTTACCTGTCCAGAGTTGTGGCTATGGCCATTTCCTTCGACAAGCCGTCCGAAGGTTTTGCCAAATCGGACTGGGGACCGGGCGCAATTACCGTTTTTCGTACCGCTTCCGGGTCGGCCTATCGTTTTCAGTTCCATGTTTCGTCTGAAGATTCGGCTGTTGCCCACTGTTGTATTATCGGCCCGACCGGACAAGGTAAAACGACGTTGCTGACCTTTTTGGCCGGACAGGCTATGCGCCACAGCGACCTGAAAGTTTTCTTCTTTGACCGTCATCGCGGTGCCGAAATCTTTACCCGTTCCATCGGCGGCGCCTATGTCGGCTTTGACGGCGACGAAAAGAACGTTTCCCTTAATCCGTTTGATACGGCCAATACGCCGAACAACCGGGCTTTCCTGCGTCGTTGGCTGAAGTCTATTACCATGGTCGACGATGCCCTTTCCGAAAAGGAAATCGGTCGCGCGGTTACCACGGCGTTTGATTACCTGCGTCCTGAAGAACGCATTATGAAAAACCTCTACAAAAGCTGTTTTTCGCCAACCGGCAATATGCGCCGAGAGCTTTTCCGCTGGATTAATCCGGACCAGTACGGTAATATTTTTAATGCCGAAAACGACAGTCTGGATTTGAGTGCCAAGCGTTTTATGGCTTTTGACTTTACGCATATTTTCGAGGACGAAACCCTTGCTCCGGCCGTCATCAGTTACATCATGCACCGTATTATGTCCGAAACCGGCGATACCGGCGTTCCCTCGCTGATTATGATTGACGAAACCGCGCCGATGTTGAAGCACCCGATGTTCCGCGACTACTTTATCATCGGTCTGCAGGAAGGGCGTAAGAAACGCCAGGCTTATCTTTGTGCTTTCCAACAGCCGAACATCATCGACAAGCTTGGCGTCGGCGAAGTTATTCGCGGCCAGTGTCAGACGATTATCTTTTTCCGTAACCCGCAGGCAATGCCGGAAGACTACGCCAACTGGAACCTGACCCAGCGGGAAATCGAGTTCATTTTCGGCAAGAGCTACCGCGACTTTCCTTATGCCATTCTGCTTTCCCGTCCGGCTACCGGCGAATCTGTCATTTTGGACGTCGACCTGAGCGGTCTCGGCCCATACCTGAAACTTTACAACTCCGGCCGCAAAAACGTACTTTTGGTTGAAGAGCTGATTAAGGAATACGGTGAAGAAAACTTTGTTACAAAATATTTAAATATTGCGTGATTCGGAGATTAGTCGTTTATCAATTGCGCAATTTTTGATATTATTAATATAAGGAACCTGGACTTTATTGGAGGTTGAACATGAGAAATTGTAATCTTTTGCGGCTGCTTACTCTGAGCGGATTCCTTTCGCTTGCGGTTCTGCCTCGTCATGCGGCGGCGCAATGGCCGACCCTGGATATTTCCTCCGTAAAGGAAGGCATAAGCACCAATATCGAACTGGTCAAACAGTCCAAGGTTGTAACCGATGCCATGGCCACTGCCGGCAAAATCAATGCCGGTATTGGCGATGCCAAGGCCAGCGTTTCTAAATTCGCCGGCGACAATCTGGCCAAAGCCCAGGAAAAAATGAAAAAGCTTCAGGAAGAAAAAGAGCGTATAGAAAAGAAAAAAGAAGAATACGAAAAAATTAAGAAAGAAATTGAAGAGAAAAAAGAGGCAATGGAAGATTATAAGCGTCAGGCCGAAGCTCTGAAGGCCGATGCCGAGGGGTATATTGCCGATGCCAAAGAAATGAAAGATGCTGCCAGTGACGTTGTTTCTACGGTCAAAGACGATGTTTCATCAGCTTCTTCCTCTGCCGGGGGTTCTTCCGGAAATGCTGATTTGAACACGACGTCGGCGGTTGCCGAAGCCGAACCGCAAACGGCCGTATCCGGCCGGACGGCTTTCGGCTCTGCTCAGTCCGAATCAGGATATCAGGTTGCTGCGCCGACTTCCGATGCCAAAAATTACGGTGAAGCCGTTTCTGAAACTTCTGCCGTTGCCGGAATTTCGGAAGTTGCCGAAGATGACACAGCTGAAGCGGATGTTCAGGCGCTTGCCGAAGAACAGTCGAGACTGAAAGAAGAACAGGAAGCTTTGGACAAGGAAAAGGCCGAGTTGGAAGTTGACGCCATGTTTGCCAAAACACCGGAAGAAAAAGCCGCTGTTGAGGAAAAGATGAAAGCTCTTGACGCCAAGTATGAAGACTTGAACGGCAGAATGTCTGAAAATGCCGCGCAACTGGCTGCGGCTCAGGAACAGACGGCGGCTGAAGCAGCTGTTGAAACACCTGCGGAAAACAAAGCCGTTCCGGCCGGCCGCCGTCCGTTCGGAATGCCGGAAAAAGCCGCGGCAGTTACGGACGAAAATAATGATGACAAGCAGCCTGTCGATGAAAAGGAAAAAGACGAAGATAAAGAACCGCAGCCTTTCCATCGTGCCAAGATTTTGGACGGAGAAACGTCAACCAAAATGGAAATTCCGGAATCTCACACGCCAAAAATTCTTGAAGGGGAAACATCGACAAAAATGGACGTTCCCGAATCTCATCGCGCCAAAATTCTTGATACTTATGAAGCGCCGGTCGATCACACGCCGAAAATTCTTGAGCAAAGTCGGCAGCAGTCGGGAAATTCTTCAGGGGGCTTCCGCAAAAGAGCCGTACAAAGAAGTTCATCTCTGCAAAATGGCCGTCATTATGCTTCCCGCAGCTTTTCCGAGACAATTGTCTTTGCCGATTTGGCGGGGGGGGCCGTACCTGACGGCACTGTTAACGGCGTCTTTATTCTTTCGGACCGACTGGCTCAGGAATGCGAGATTAACGTTGCCGATTTGGAAGACGAGAAGGTTATGGACGAATGTATCAAAAAGCTGGTAAAGGCCAAGTCTGATAACGATGCGTCCATTGCTCAGGAGGCAACGGCCGTTTACAAGACCATTATGCAGGAAACCGTAAATGGGCTTATTGCCGAAAGCATGGCACAGAAAAACGAAGCAGCCAATTACGAAACCAAGGTTTTGGAGGAAATGGAGAAAAAAATCGCCCAAACCAAAAACAGTCGCGACGATACCGGAGGGCTGTCCCTGACTAACATGGAAACCCAGTATCTTTTGAACCGTATCCTGACAATTTATGCCGGACAGTTGACTCTTGACACACTTAATGAAGTCAGTGGTTTTGACAAGTCTTATTATCAGGACGGCGATGACGAAGAAAACGGAGAAGAAAAATGATGAAAAAACGTCTGACATTGTCCGTTTTCTGTCTGACGCTGATTTGCGCCGCGTTGCCGGCGCGCGCCGATAAGGAGTTTTTTCAAAAAGTCGAAGAATATCTGGGCGTGGTCGAAAATAACAAAAACTGGGTGGAAAATCAGCTTTCGCTGGCCGAAGAAATGAAACGTTCGGCTTCGGAGGGTGTCGGTAATGCGATGCAGAAAATCAACGAAGTAAAAGCCAATCCGCTGAGTGCTGATGAGGAACTTCTAAATGTCATTCCGTCCGACATTCCGGACGTTAACAATATCGGTAAGGCAACCGAACAGGTAGAGAAGTCCTATAATGCCCAAATGGGGCAGGGAAACGATATCGAAGTATCTTCCGAACAGTATGACAAAATGATGGATATTCAGCGGGAAAATGTCGCCAATCTTTATACCGTCGCCTTTACGACCCGGACGTTGCTGGCCAAGGAACGCAAGCAGGACGAACCCTCCAACGATATGAAAAGTACGCGCGAAATCATCAAACTGACTAACAAAAAGGCCGCGGAAATGCTTCGCCGCCTGCGAAATGTCATGAAACTTGAAGCCGCAACCGCAGAGTTCAAATTCTCACAGGAAGCGATAGCTTATTCGGTTGAAAGCCGCGAAGACGAAGATGGGGGTAGCGAAAAATGATAAAAACTCTCCATTATATATTTGCCGCAACACTCGCTCTGGGCTGTTTTATACGGCCGGCTGAAGCGACTTTGAAGTTTGACGTGTCCAAAGGTGTCGGCAAAGTAACGACGACGGTTTCCGGCTGGATGGAGGTTGCCAAAAAGCAGATGGAACAGTCGGCAACGCTTCAGACGATGATTGCCTATGGCAAGGGTGCTGTTGAAACGGCAAAAAAAATGAAAGAACTTCAGGGTGCGGTCGGAGATATGGCCGCAGAGGCTCAGTCTGTCGTTGACGAAAGTACCGGCTTGGTCGACGGTGCCATTTCCGATGCTCAGAATGCGGTTGGCGGAGCCGTAGGCGACGCCATGTCGCAAACTGGCGACGCTCAGGAGCTTTTGGAACTGAAAGCACAGAAAATGGCCTTGGAAAGCGAGCGGGATGACGCGATTGCCGCCGCGCAGGAAGAAATAAACGGCAAGATAAGTCTTGCACAGGAAAATATCGGCAAGCTGCAGGCCATGGCGGCTCAGGAACCGGACAGAAAAACCGAATATGAGGCACAGATCGCAGATTATCAGAACCAAATAAGTCAATATAATGAGGAATTGCAGACAACTTCCGATACTGTTACCGGCCAGTATCAGTCTCGGATTGCCGCGGTTGACGAACAGATTACGGCTCTGCGTGACGAAGCGATTGCCAAGGCCGGCGAAGCGACTGCGGACAAGTTGAAATCTGTTTTCGGCGGCGGCGACGAAGAGGATGCGGCGGCAATGAACGAGATGATTAAAAACAATTTTTTGGAAAAAGACGATGAGTTGACCATCGAAAACATAACGCCTCGTCAGGTTTACCGCAAATTGACAGCTCTTAAAGATACGGTTGCTGCTTTCAACAATGCCTGGAAAGTAAAAAAATCCCGTTATGAAAATGACGAAAGAGCCGGAGAAATACAGGCGGAAGTCGAACAGATGGATGGCGCTTCCTCCTCGTTGGGCATGGATATCCAGCTTAAGGTTGAAAACATCAAGTCCCTGTTGGAATATACCCGGATGATGGTTAATGATTTGAAGATGGTTACAGCCCATGAATTGAACGATTTAAATAGTTGGAAACTGAATCGTTATGACAAGGATGTGACGGAATTTAATTTGGACGATTATATTTACGAGAAGGAATCAGTCAAGGACAAAGCCCTGGATATTTTAAAGAGCGTCAAGGAAAACGGTGTAAAAGGTACGGCGGAAAACATGCTGAACAATGCCGTCGACAATAAACAGAACAGTGCTTCGGCACCGGCGACGACCTCTGATCCGCTGGAAGCCGTTCGCAGCGAGCTGCGGCAGGTCAGATCCAAAAGCGGGCATTATGAGGGCGTAGACACCGCCGGTCCGACCGACAGCGCGCCGGTCAACGTGACGGAAGAGCTGCGGCGTGCCCGCGGCGGCTCTGCGGAATAAGGAGAACGGATATGCGGAAAATCGGTAATAAATTGTCTTTCCTCTTTCTGGTCGTCAGTATGTTGGCAGGCGTTTGTGTAAAAGATGCCGGAGCCTTTTTGCTGCCGCCGGGGCCAGGAACGCCGACCGTTGACCCGTTGGCCGACGTTAATATGACGATTGACTATGGCGTTCAGGTTGTCAATAACACCACTTCCGGCATTACCAAACTGAAACAGGAGCAGACCAAACTGGTCAAGGCGGCGAAAGAAAAGCTCGCCGGCGAGGTTGAAGGTTTAATGCCGAGTAAGAAAGACAAGAATAAAAAAGAAAAAGCCGTTCCGGGCAGCAAAAAAATTGCCGAGTGCAAAATTGCCGATATTGAAAAGCCTAGCTCGGTCAAAAAAGCCTTTTATAAGCTTTTTCTGGCGTATCCTTCCGATAAAAGTGATGAAATGACGGCCTATCGCGACAAAGCTTCCGAATTTTATCAGGATACGATTGTCGAAACCTATGTGGCCTCGCGTGAATTGGAAAAGGAACTTGATGAGCTGGAAAAGAATTTCGCCAAGCTGACGCCGATGCTGGTTACCGGTGAAGGCGGCAACGGTGCGGAAAGCGGCGATGACAACAACGGTACCTGGAAAAACGCCTACACCGCGTATGATACGATGAACCAGCTTCTGAAGATAACCGAGGAACTGGCGGCTATGCGTGCCCAGCTTGAAGCGGCCAAAGCGGTTAAACATCATATTGTTCCGGCCGCATATAAGAAGAAAAGCAAGGAATCGTCTTTGCTGGAAAAACGCGGAAATCTTCAGCTCGCTTCCCGGTCGGTGCGGTATGGCAGTGAAAAACTGGTTTTTGCTCAGGTTGATTTTAATAATTTTCAGAAAGCTTCCGTCAGTTCGACGCCGACAGTCAGCAGTAACGGCGGCGCCTCGATAACGTCGTTTGCGCAGCAGCGAAAAGCGGCGGCGGTACAGGCTTCTCGCCAGGAAGCCATCGGAATCATCAGCGGCCAAAGCGCGGCTTCTTCTCTGTCAAAGTCAACGGCGAATGATACGGCGGTTGAAGATGAAGATTATGAATATGACCCGGCTACGGATTCTTCGGTTAAATATATGAGGGCACCGGAACCGGACATCGCTTCGCCGTTTAAAGGCAACGAAGAAAAAATGGATGAACTGGACAAGCTTGATCCTCTCTATGAGAAGGCAACCGAGGCGCTGGAACTGCACAATCTGCTCCAATCTTTGCCGACGCATAAGGAAAATGCCGAAAAATATAATCGCCATAAGCAGCTTCACGACAAATCTGTCGAAATGCTGCGAACCGCGGATAAATGCGCCCTGCAGTTCTTAGGACGGTATTATGACGATCCGGAAAAAGTCTGGGCCGGCGGTCCGATAAGCGATGAAAATACGGCCAATTATGACTTGCGGTCCGGAATTTCCGGCTGGGCGATTAAGGCTTTTGAAATTGCCAAGGCCGAAACGACGGCGCCCGTAGATTCCGATGACGGTATCGTGGCCGAAATTGACCTGATTGATACCGGAGATATGACCAAACGCAGTGAAAACGAAAACGCTTATAAGGAAAAGGCTCAGGGATTGGGTAGCCCGGACGAGGAAGAAAAGGTTGAGGCCATCAACCGCGAAACGGAACTGATTGCATGGAAAATCGGTGCCGAAGCCGCCAAAAAGCTCGCGGAAGACCAATATTCCTCCAATCCGCAGTGGGGAACGGCACAAACGCGCTTTCCGGTTTGGAATGATCAGAAGAACTTCTATAACCAGTATATTGACGGCAAATACAACAATATTAAAGAATATCTTGCCGCTTTGCAGTTCAATCAGGTATCGCTGAACATTGCGCAGGAACTGAACAATATTTTAACCGAAGATCCTGAAGTTAAGGCCTATAATGCCCGCGAATTGGGACGTCTGGCCGGTGTCGTCGGCGATGATGACGAAACGGAAGAAGAGGAGGCTGCAAACGACGAAATTACGTCATTGGTTGCACAGAAACAGGCTGATTTGGAAAAAGCAGCCGACAAGCGCCGCAACGCTTTAAAACCGTTGGAAGAACAGAAAGAAAATATTAATAAAAGCATTGAAGAAGCTTCTGCTGCACTCAGCAGTTTCAACGAACGCATTAACCAGCTTAAAAAGGAGAAACTGACGGCTCAGTCTTCGGTAGAAGATATGCAGGTTCAGCTGGAAATTGCCGATGACGTGGCTGAATATGCCCGTGAAAACGGCGAGGAAAACGAAGAGGATTCCGTTTCTCAGACGTTTGCCAAAGAAAGTATAAAGGAAAATCAGGCCAGGGAAACTTCGGTCGAGCCGGAGATAGAGCGCTATCAGGGTTTGGCCAAGGTTCAGGAAGAAAAGATAGAACAGCTCAAAAACCGGTTGGAGCAGGTTGAAAAACAGATTGCCGCGGTTGAGGAATCTTACACGAGACAGGTTCAGGAACTGGAAGAAAAATATACTGCCGCATTTGAAGCGGCCCGCAAAAAAATTCAGGACGGCAAAACGGCCAAAGCGGCAAAAACGCTCCTCAGCCTGTATCGGGAAAATGTCGAACGGACGGTTGTCGGCGATTTAATCGGCACGGCTTCCGTCAGAGGTATCATCAGTCAGGCCGAAGGCCTGGTCGGCGATACCAAGAGTTATGCGGTTCAGGCGGTGGAAACGGCTCGTTCCGACATTTACAAACTCGGCGATGAACTTTATCTGCCCGGCAGTTCTGCGATGGTCGTCAAACGTCATGCCGAACTGATGAAGGAACTGCAGAATATTCCGGTCGACAAACTGGTCGCTTCGTCGTCTTCTTTGGGCAAGTTTGGTTCCAATACGGTCATTACTTCGGCATTGACGACGCTGTTCCAGAAAGTTGTCACGCAAAGGGCCTGTGCCGACGGTCGCTGCGAAAATGCCGATGAGGAGTATTTTATCGGGCTTGAACCCAAAGACAAGGACTTTTCGGCGCCAAAGGCCGCGCCGGAAATGAATATGGCGCCGGTGCGTGAAATTGTCCGCTTCGATACGGTAAGTTATGATAACGTTCCCAAAACGGCCGACGGTACCGTCTCTCGGCAGGGTTTCCTTAATTACGGCGAAGAAATTCCGACAATCTGGCAGAAAATGCTCCAGGAAAATATTTTCGTTGAGCGCGAAGTCGATTTGGCGGCCATACTGGAAGCCGGCAGCGGCCGCGAAGGAGCTTTTATGCGCGGCGGACGGTATCCCTGCAAATTGGGCGAAAAGATTATCGACATTGATCCTTATGACGGACAGTATATGGTCGTCAGCGAACTCGCCGGCGCCGACGGTGCCGTTTCGCGCAGCTCAGGCGGCAGCAATAACAGCGCTGCCAATATGGCGACCCGCGAGTTTCTTAAAAAGATCGGCGTCTATATTGAAGATAAAATAAGCAAAACCGGCAATCCGGGCGTTTCGATTGACGAAAACAAGCTTCCGCAGTGTCAGGAAATTGAAATTATCGGCAACTCCGGGCTTGCGGCCAAGTTTTACTATACGGTGCGCGATATTGAAGCGGATACCGAAGGTCCGGCCGCCATTCAGCCGAAAGAAACCATCGGCAGCCCGAGTGAACTCGGGACGCTGCTGAAGGCACAGGATGCCGGCGGTATCCGTTTCGCCGACAAACCGCTTGAAGTGTTTGAGCGTCTGAAGAAAATAGCCGAAGAGCAGGATAATCCGAACAGCGAGTATCAAACCAATCTTAAAGACGAAATTTTTAACAATGCGCCTTATAACATAAACCAGATTGGCGACTTTCTTGACTATGTCGAAGTCGAAACAACCTACCGTCAGACGTTGGAAGAACTGAAAGCCAGCCTTGACGAAGTCAACGATATGCTGAAAGAACAGCTGGTTGAAGCCGGTTTTACGCCGACTTCGGACTTTGATATTTCGAAGGATGAAGATTACGAACTGGCACGCAGCAGCCTTGACCGCCTTAAAAATAAGCTGGTGGAAGAGGGTTTTTCGGGAATTTCCGGCGTCAATGTCAGTGACAACGAAGTGGTTGAAGAACGCCTGAACAAAATTAAACGTATTTTTACCGCTTTGCGCAAAGATAAGGATGAACTGCTGCCTCTTAATGAGAATTCGCCCTCCGACAGCGAACTTGACGAGCAGATTAAAACCGAAGAAGTCAACAAGAGCGTCGTCGGCGAATATGACAAGAAGGTTGAGGAAGAGTTCCAAAAGCAGTTGAATAATTTCAAACCGCCGTTCTGTGCGGCTTACTGATAGAAGAGAAATGAGCGAAAACGACAACATATTAGAGGGAACCAGAGTACTTTCGATTACGGATGCAAACGGCCGGCACAAGGAGTTTATCAGCGAAGTCGAAAAAGAAGTTTCCGGTTTCAAACTCAAATATTATATGTGGCTTTCCCGGCTGTTTATCCTTTTTGCCGTGGTTTCGCTGATGATTTTCATGAGTTCTTCGCTGGCGCTGTTCAAACTGGCGCCGCAGGTTTCCGTCGAGCCTTTTCTGATAATCAGGCAGGATACTTCCGACGGTATTGTGCGCTATGAGCCGATTTCATACAAAATGGCTTCCAAAAACCAGTTGATGGAAACCTTTGTTCGCCAGTATGTCCTGTTGCGCAATACGATTATTGCCGACGAGAAGGAAATGCAGACCCGCTGGTTTCCGGGCGGTATGATGAACTTTTTGTCTTCTGACTATGTCTTCGGCCAGTTTTCCGCTTATCGCGACAGTATCTGGAGCAAAATCATCGACGCCGAAATGGTTCGTGAAGTCGAAATTATTTCCATCGGCAAGCTCGGCGGCGAAAAAAGTCCGGTTTGGAAGGTGGACTTCAAAACCTACGACCTCTCGACCACCATGCGCAATCAGAATACCCGGGCTTTGATTCTGAGCACACGCTATTGGACGGCTTCCGTCACGGCCTATTTCCTCCGCGGCCGCGAGTTTGTCGGTCTTCGTCTTATCAATCCGATTGGCTTTACCGTAACCCGCTATTCGCAGACCGAAGTCGAAATTTTCTGAAAACTTCTTTGCCTGTTGATAAGTTGGGGATTTTGGCCTTATGGGATTAGACTTTTAAAATAAAAAAGTTTAAGTTCATAATATCTATACTAGTATACTGTTATAAGGATATATCGCAATGTGCAAAAAATTTATTATGTTATTCGTACTGCTTATGCTTACGGCCTGCGGTATTTTCGGCTCATATTATGAGGCCGAACCGGTCGGCGTCGGCAAAGGCGTGGACGAACTCAAGCTTTCTCCCTGCGCCTGTCTTCAGGTCGAACTTCCTCAAAACCTGCCGGATTGGTTTGTTGAAACAATTTAACCGGGACTGATGTAAAAAATGGCAAATCAGTTAGAAGGAAATAACACTCAGCAGAAGCTTATCGGCGGCGCCGCGCGGCAGCCGCAGCGGCAGGTGCGCAACGAAGACGTTTTCGTCGCCAATGTCGGCGAAAAACGTTATCTTTGGACGGCGCGCGCTTTCGCAATTATTACCGCAATCAGCCTCTGCTGCAACATTGTGCTGATTCTTGCCATTATGCAGGTTTTGCCGCTTTATCGCGTCGAACCTTTTTTGCTTACGTTTCAAAACAAGGAAGAGCAGGTTTACAATATTCAGCCGATTAAGGGGCGCATGGAGGATCAAAAGGCCATTACCGAGGTCTTTGTCCGCCAGTATGTACTGCTGCGCAGTTCTTTTGACCGCGATGTGCAGGAGATGGAAGCGCGCTGGATGCCCGGCGGTCCCGTGCAGGAGATGTCTTCTTCCGCTGTCTATACCGAATTTTTGGAAAAAACGGCCCAAAAAGCGCTGGATTTGATTCGTGCGCGATCCCTGCAGCGCAATGTCCGTATTCTGACGGTTAACGAACTTGGCCGCGGCCTTTGGCAGGTCGAGTATGAAACGCAGGACATGTATCCGGATTCTCCCGCGCCGGAAGTCAACTACTGGACGGCTTCGCTGCGCATCGCCTACAACCGCAAAAGCGTCAAGTACGGCGAGCGTCTTAAAAATCCGGTCGGTTTTACGGTGGTCAGATATTCTCTGACATATAACAAGGTTAAGTAGGTTTATAAGGTATTCAGATAATGATTTTACGGTCGGCTAAGTTATTCCTTCTTTTAATGCTGGTGGTTTTCGGTGGTAATGCCGTTGCGCAGACGACCATGAACAGTCTTGACCAGAATGCGGATCAAAGCCAGGGACAATATATGCCGATGAATATGGGATATGCCGGTTTCAATTCTCTGGGCATGATTCAAAGTGCCTGGCTGGATCCGATGCAGAACCTCGGCGAAGGGCAAAGCAAGCCTGCTTACTCGAAATATTACTGGTCGCCTGATTTGGTGTTGCCCATCCGTCTCCGCGAAGGCATGATGACGCTTATTAATTTTCCGAACTGGGAATTGATTGAAGATATTTACATCGGTGACAACGCGACTTTTGACGGCCAGATTTCCGGTCCGAACACCTTGCTGCTGTATCCCCGCAAGGGTGCCAATGTCGGCGTTGACACCAACGTCATCGTTTTCGGGCGTTCCGGCAATAAATATGTTTTCTATGTCAAAAGCGAAGGTGTCAATACCGAACGCCTGACCAACTCGATTATCGACATAGATGTCATTGACGGGCCATCCGGTTCCGGCGGCGCCGGCGCCTCCAGCGCGCGGATGTCGTCGATAGGCGGCGGGTTGGGTGTTAATGCCAGCCATTACAATCGCGGCGGCAGCTCCGGAATGTCGGTCGATTCGACTTTTACCAAACGTTTCCAGATGGCGGACTGGATTAAGAATATTCCGCTTGACCCCAGTAAATTCCGTTTTGACATTGAGGTTTATGTTCCCAACCCCGATGACGTCGTTATTGCGCCGGAACGCGTTTGGCGCGACGATATTTTCACTTACATTGATCTGGGCGAGAAAGCATTGAATATGACGCAGCGCCCGATTGTGACCCTGATTGTTGAACGTATTGAGGTTCCGGTCGGTTTTCGTACCAAAGGACCGAACAACCGTCTGATAATCGTTGAGGGTATCGGCGATATGGTCATGCGCAACGGCAAACGGATTGTCTGCCTGAAAATGCGGCGTTCAGACGATGCCGGTCTGGAAGATGCCACTTATGCAACCGATTTTGAAGACAACCGCTGGGATGTTCCTCCCGCGCTGCCCGGCAACGGTAGCGCCGGTGCGAATGGCGGAGCTGCGGGCGGCAGCGAATTTAACGGCGGCAACGGTGGCGTTCCCGGACAATATGATATTCAGGTCGGCCAGAGTCAGCTGATAGTCCCGGCCAACGGTCAGGGCCAGAATGTCAGCGTCGGTTATCAGGGCGGCGACGGTATTGACTATTCCAAAATGCAGCGTATCAGCAACAACAACCAATATGATGCCGGCGCGCGCAATATGGCGCAGCGCTACGGTTACGGCAGCGGTTTCAGCGGCGAAGGTTCCAACATTTCCATTGAGCTGGGCACTGATGCCGACGTTACCAACCTCGAGCGGCTTTGGGACAGCCTGGTCAACAAATATCCCGACGTTCTCGGCGTTTATCAGCCGTTCTTCTCGGTAGATACGCCGGCGGACGGTCAGGGCAAAGAGCTGTTTCATCTGCGCGTTGGCCCGGTCAAGTCGCTTGATGCCGGCGATTCCGCCTGTAGCCGCCTGGGACGCAACGGCGTATTTTGTAGTGTAGTCAGGACCCAATGAGCAAAGAAGTACTTACACATTCCGAAAGTTACGTCAAAAAAACCAACCGCATAATTCTTGCGGTTGGTATTACTTCTTTTATTATCTTTATTTTCGGCGTTGTGCTTCTGATTAAAAGCAATAAGGTTGTTGATGACTATGAAGAACCGGTTTTTACCGACAATGACGACGCGCTTAACATCGGCAATACCAGCCCTTTGACCGACAATCTTGAGTTCGGTATCGTTGATGACGGCGAAGTGCCGATTACCATGACGCCGGATCCCGTTTCCATGGGGCAGGTTGTGCTCGGTACTGAAGCCAAGAATGTTCTGACCATCGGCACCAACGGCAAAACCGCGATTAAAATTGACGACGTCGAACTGGCCGAGCCGCCGTTTGACGGTTTTACTTACGAGGATAACTGTACGGACGAGGAATTGCGCGGCGAACAGACCTGTAATATTACCATGAACTGGATTCCGGTCATTCACGGCAACGTGCAGAACAATTTTATCATTTCATGGCACGAAGCCAATCTGACCCGCAGCAATGCCAAATCGGCCAAAGTTCCTGTCGAAGGCAGCGCCATTCGTAAGGAAGACTGCAATTTTTGCGAAACCGCGCTGCCTCAGGGAGCTGCATCAGCAACCGAACAGGCCAAAGCCGAGATTGCCGCCAAGCAGGTGCGCAACGCTGTCGGTCCCAACGGCGAGGTTATCGGTACCATTGATGAAGACGGCTATGTTCGCGACGCCGACGGCAACATTATCGGTCGGATGAATGCCAACGGTCTGGTTGTTGACGATAACGGCAATGTTATCGGCGTCGGCGACAACCGCAAACTTGTTTATGATGAATTCGGCAACGTTATCGGCCATGTTAATCCGGACGGTACCGTTGTTGACAAGGACGGCAATGTTATCGGCCGTACGCTGCCGGACGGCACCGTGGTTAACAATGACGGCGCGCCGATTGGCAAAGCCGTTGACGCCGGTTATGTGTATGATGAAAACGGCAACATTATCGGCCGCGTGCTGCCGGACGGTACCGTGGTCGATATGGACGGCAACGTTATCGGTCGTCTGAACGAAAAAGGCGAGGTTGTCGACGCCAACGGCAACGTCATCGGCTACGTGACCAAACCCGGACGTACCGCGATTGACGAAAACGGCAATGTTCTCGGCGTTGTCATGCCGAATGGCGCCGTCGTCGACGCTAACGGCAATGTTGTTGGTTATGTTGATGAGAACGGCAATGTCGTTACCGACGAAATTATCGGCAAGACTGGTCCCAAACGTCGTTTGGCCTATGACAAGGATGGCAACGTTATCGGGTATATTGATGAAAACGGCAATGTGGTTGATTTTAACGGCAACGTTATCGGCAAAATGCTTGAAGACGGAACCCTGGTTGACCTGAACGGCAATGTCATCGGTCGGGCCGGCGAATATGTTGACTTGGCGCTGGACAAAGACGGAAAGGTTATCGGTTATGTCGGCGCTGATGGCAGGGTTTATGATAAAAACGGTAATGTCATAGGCTATGTTGATGCCGACGGCAATATCGTCAGCAACGTCAAAAAGAAAATAGGTTCGCTGGTGCGTGTCGAACTGATTCCGGTTACGCCGCAGGGAACGGTGCTTGGCGTTATCAGCAATAACGGTACGGTTGAAAATGACAAACGTCAGGTTATCGGCCGTATTCTTGCCAACGGTCTGGTTAAGGATCCGTCAGGAAATCAGGTCATCGCCAAACTGGTGCGCGGCGGACTGGTGGTCGGTTATGGCTGCAAAAACGTCGGCTATCTTGATAAAAACGGTAAAATAACCAAAGGCAACAAGGAGCTTCCCTATAAGATTATGCCGGACGGCATTGTTATTGACGACGCCGGCTCTTATATCGGCGAAGTCGTTCAGCCCGGCAGTGCGTTTGACAATACCTGCACGCTTATCGGTGAGGTCGGGACCGACGGCATTGTCCGCGATTCCGCCAACAATTACGTCGGCTGCGTCAATCCTGACGGTACGGTGCTGAACGAAACCGGCGAAATTGTCGGCGGTGTTTCCCGTTCCGGCATTGCTGTCACTTATGACGGCGAATATCTCGGCAAAGTCGGTGCTAACGGCATTGTCCAGTCGGCAGCGTTGCTGCCGGTCGGCTGCGTCGGAACTTACGGCGATGTTTTCAACAAGGACGGCGGTTACATGGGTAAGGTTTTGGAAAACCGCTATGCTTATGATCTTTCCGGCAATTTTCTTAACGTTGTCGGCGAAAACGGCAAAGTTTCGATACCCGGCGGCGGTGAAGCCAAACTTTATGCCAACAATCTGGTTGCCGATGATGCCAACCGGATTATCGGCGTGGCACTGGACGAAAAGTCGATAGTCGTCGATCCTTCCGGAAAGTTTATGGGCCGCGTTTTCCCTGACGGCAACGTTTATAATGACAAAGGCGTTGCGTTGGGCAAAATACATGGTCGGGGCACAGGCTTTTTCAACCGTATGCTCGGCAAACTTCTGCCGCGTGGCGAAGTTGTCGATTTCTATGGCAAAAAAGTCGGCAAGATCAATTACGACGGCCGTGTTCTCAACCGTTTCGGCGAGCTTCAGGGACGGGTTGACGCCAAAGGCCTGTTTATTGACAACAACAACGAATATCGCGGCGCGGTTCTGCTGCATGGTGCGGCCATCGGTTATGACGGTTCGTATCTCGGTTATGCGACTTCCGACGGTACGGTAATCAACCTTGACGGCAAACACGAAGGCATAACCAGTTCCGACGGAAAGGTTTTAAACAAAGACGGCGAAGTCGTCGGCGAAGTCATTCCCGAAGACATCGTTATTGACATCTGGGGCAACTACAAAGGCCGGGTCAATTCGCTCGGCGACGTTCTGGACAATAAGAACGAAAACATTACCGCCGTTTTGCCGGGTGGTTCGACGGACAAAAACCTGAGCCTGGTCAAGCATGGTTCGGTTATTGATTTCGGCGGCAATGTCATCGGCGCGGTAATGCCGGACGGCACGGTCATTGATGTCAACAACGTCGTTTTCGGCCGCACGCTTTCCGACGGCAGCGTCATTAATCAGGCCGGCAGTCTGGTTGGCGAAATTGCCGAAGGCGACATCGTTATTGACAACGCCGACAAAGTGGCCGGTTATGTCGATTTGGCAGGCAACGTCGTCAGCCGTGACCGCACGGTCATCGGCCGCAGCCTGTCCGGCGGTCTGGCAATTGATGCCAATGACAATATTCTGGGCAGAATTTACAAAATCGGCGCGACAATTCTTGGAAATGATGGTAAATATATGGGCAGGCTGGCGCCGGACGGCAGCGTAATCAGCAAAGACGGCAAAAATATCGGTTATATCAAAAATAACGGTTCGTTTATAGATTTGGATAAAAAAGTTTCCGGCTATGCTTTGCAGGAAGTAGCCAAAAACCGGAGGAATTAGGGTGACTTTGAACGGCGGACGATTAGAACTTTTGAATAAAATCAGGTCGGGTGTGTGGACACTTGCCTTTTTCTCCGTGCTGTTTTTTGCTGCTCCGGCTGCGGCAATTGAAATTACGGCCATCGACTTCAACGGCGATCTTATAGGCAAGGTTATTCCCGACGGTAAGGTTGTCAGTCTCGACAATCAGCTTATCGGCAATGTTACCGCCGACAGCTTGATTGTTAATTTTGACGGCGAGCTTATCGGCGGCGTCATTCCGCAGGGCATTGCCATCGGCAACGACAACAAGCTTCTGGGTAAGGTTTCCAACGACGGTTCGGTGCGGCTGGCTTCCGGAAAGATTGTCGGCAAGGTTCTGCCGAATGGTCTGGTTGTCGACGATTATTTCAATGTTCTCGGCGCAGTTCTGTTTCCGGGACTGATTTATTCCGACGATGGCAAAACCGTCGGCCGTCTGACCGGTGACGGTCTTTATACCAATCTTCAGGGACAGCAGATTGGTTTCGTTTCGCCGGACGGTTATGCCTACCGCAAGGTTGGCAACGATTATCTGTTGGATGGACGTCTGATATCTTCCAAAATGGTCATTTCTTTGGACGGCGCTTTTATCGGAAGCGTTTCGCCGGGCGGCAACGTTACCGATTTTGAGGCGCAGACAATTGGTTTTGTTAAGGCCAACGGCTATGTTTATAATGAAAACAATCAGATTATCGGTCAAATAGTCAGGTCTGGTTTTGCCTTTGACAACAACGGTAAATACATCGGTTTTGTTACTTATAACGGCGAGGTTGTCAATAAGGACGATTTGGTCGGGCGAATGCGCGCGGACGGCCGTATTGCCGACGCCAAAGGAGAAATTATCGGTTTTGCCGTTGATTTGGCTGCAACGGCGACAGATTTGGAAGGCCGCTATCTCGGCCGGATTATGCCCGGCGGCAGTCTGGCTCAGGCGCGTGAAGTTATCGGACAGGTCGGTCCGCGCGGCACGGTTATAAATAAGGACGGAAAGATTATCGGACGCTTGGTCAATGCCGGCCCTGTGTTCAACTTCCGCGGCGCCCTGCGCGCCCATGCGCTGAAAAGCGGCGCGGTTATTTCGCTTGAGGGTACGCCGCTCGGCAATGTCCGCGCCAATCTGGCTTATGACAACAATGGTCTTGTTTTCGGCGCGACGCTTAATAACGAACTGGTCATTGCTCCTGGCGGCAAATCGCTGGGTATGAGCGGTATTAACGCCTCGGTCATGGATGGCAGCGAACGCAAATTCGTTTCGCCTTTCGGCTTTTTGTTTTCTTCCGACGGTGTCCTGAGCGGCTCGACCATGACGCTGGCGCCGGTGTATAACCTGACCGGTGCTGTTATTGCCTATATGATGCCGAACGGCTCAATGTATAACAAGGGGGTTGTTGCTCTCGGCAGGCTGACTGAAGCCGGCATCAACATTGACGAGCGCAACCGTATTCTGGGGCGGAATATTGCGGCTGACTATGCTTTTTCGGCGGCGGGAGAACTCTTGGGTATTTTATCCGAAACCAATATGGTCCTGGATAAGGGACTTAAACCGAAAGCCAAAATTCTGCCGGACAATTCGGTTGTCAAAGCCGGAAAGAATACCGAGGTCAACTTTAATCCTCAGGTTGGAACGGCGTCCGATCAGCATCTGGTTCTCGGCGTAACCGGCAGTTTGTTTGGCTATGCGGACATTGACGGTGCTGTCCGCAATCCGGCCGGGCGTGTCGCCGGAAAAGTAGTTGACGGCGGTTTGGTAATTGACAATTCCGGCCTGCCGGTCGGCGAAACCAGCGGTTATAAAGCCGTGGTCGACGGCGATTGTGCGCTTCTCGGTGTTGTTACGCCGCAGGGGGACATCCGCAATTATCGCGAAACGTTTATCGGCCGCATGCTCTGGAACGGGCAGGCGGTTTCGGAAACCGGTGCCGTCATCGGTTATCAGGTAATTCCCGGCAGTGTAATAGACTTCAACGGCAATATTCAGGGAACCGTATCGCCTTCCGGACAGGTAACGGCTTATGGCGGCGAACTGCTCGGCTGCATTGACAAGCGGGGAAAACTGCGCAATGCCGACGGTGAAATCATCGCCGGACAGACGGAGTTTTATCCGGTTATGAATGTTAACGGCGTCTTTATCGGCCGCACGGTTCTTGACGGTACGGTCGTCAACGAAGCCAACGAGTTTATCGGCTACATGCAGCCCAATGACAATGTCAATTCCAAAACCGGCGTACCCGTCGGTCAGTTGTTCAAATACCGCTTTGCTTTCGATAACGACAATAATTTTCTGGGGCGGGTCGGCTCTGACGCGCGCGTCTTTAATGCCAAAAACGAAGAGGTGGGAAAAGTCGAGTTTGGCGGTGCGGTCTTGAAAGACGGCAAAAATATCGGTTATGCCCTGTATGACATGTACGTTTACGACAATGACGCCAATGTCATCGGCTACATCACCCGTGACGGCAACGTTCTTACCGTCAACGGCCGAAAACTCGGCCGCATTGACAAGGGCTTTCTGATTAACGGCGAAAACAAGGTTGCCGGCCGCGGTAACCGCGATTTTTACATTCGCAACCAAAACAACGTCGTCCTCGGCGAACTGGAACTGAACGGCAGTCTGGTCGATTCTGCCAATCATGTCATCGGTTCGCTGAAAGACAACGGCCGTATTCTGGACAGCAACGGCAACGTTCTGGCCATAGCCAAACCGTTGCAGTATTACAGCCTGCTTAAGGAATTGACCGAGGCCGAAGCGGCTCGTTTGGCTGCCGAAAAGGCCGAAGCCGAAAGATTGGCCGCCGAACAGGCTGCGGCTGCCGGCAATTATGTTATCGGCGATGACGGCTACCTTCGTGACGCCAATGGCAACATTATCGGCCGTATTCTTCCCGACGGTACCGTTGTCGATTTAAACGGTAATGTTATCGGACATATCAACGAAAACGGCGAGTTCGTCGGTTTGGACGGCAAAGTCAGGGGCAAAACCTCAAAAGACGGTTATGTCGTTGGAGATGACGGTTATCTGCGCGATGCGAACGGTAATATCATCGGGCGGGTGCTGCCGGACGGCACGGTTGTCGACCTGAACGGAAACGTTATTGGCCATATTAATGAAAATGGCGAATTTGTAGGCCTTGACGGTAAGGTTATGGGCAAGGTCAACGGTGGCGGAGCCGATTGGTACAGTAAACCGGTACAAATTGGTGCCATTCCCGAAATCGGTGTCGTTGGGGAAGAAGAAATGAAAAAATACCGCAAGTCGCTCGGCATTGCCCTGACGCCGGACGGCGAATATCTCGGCGATATCATGGACGACGGCAGCGTTGTTGATAAAAAAGGCAATGTCGTCGGCAAAAAAATGCCGGACGGTCTGATTATTGACGATGACGGTACGCTTATCGGTATTGAAGAAGTCAAAAAGCCCGATTCGTCGGGAATGTTTGTTCCTGCCGGCACTTTCGGCCCCGGCGGCGCTTACGGAACCGGTATGGGGGCCGGCGGCAATCTCGGCCCCGGCGGCGGCTTTGGTCCCGGCGAGCGTTATGACCCGCAGCGTGCCGCGGCATTGGCTGCGGCGCAGAATCAGCGTCGGCAGGCTATGTCCGTCGGTAAAATCAGCTCGGGCATCAGGCCGGAATCTTTTGACGGTTATCAGAAAAACTGGGATGAACAGGGTATTGCCAAGGCCGTTTCTTCATGGCGCGTCAACCTGAGCGAAATGATTTTTGCCGACAAACCGATTCCGGCGGTTATCGCCCGCTCCATCGACAGCAACAACCCGACCCCGGTAACCGCCTTTGTTGAACGCAACGTTTATGCCGAAGAAGGACGCAATGTGGTAATCCCGGCCGGCAGCCGTCTGATGGGTACGCTGGGCGGTCTGACTGCAGGCACGGAAACGACTTCCTCGTCGGCTAAGGTTCAGATTACCTGGGAACGTCTGATCCGTCCGGATGGTTCGCTGTTTGTCTTCCAGGGTATTACCGGCGATGCACAGGGCCGCGGCGGCGCACTCGGCTATCTTGACCAACAGCTGTTCAAGAAATATACGCTGCCGATTATGACTACGGCTCTGACCAGCTATACGTCCTACATCATGGCGCCGAAAGATGATGATGACAGCAGTTCCGATACGGAATCTCCGCGCCAGCAGGCTGCCAACGACGCGCGTCAGAACTTTTTGCAGGACATGAACCGCATTTTTGAACAGATTTTGGCTGATAAAACCAATATCAAACCGCTGACTTATGTTCCGGCCGGTACTAGAATTATCGTTTACCCGAACATAGATTTATGGTTGAGAACGCCGGAAAGAGATGAAGCCGAAGTCGCCAAGAACCTTTCCAAGCGTGATGTGCTTATCGATGATAACAAGCTTGAGCAGGATCGTACCGATACGCAGAACAGGCGTAAAATGGGCATGACCGATGCCGACCGTGCCGCCACTGCCGGTTCCGTTGTCTATGAGGCCGAAGGAACCGATGCCGAAGCTGTTGCTGCACCGCGCCTGATGGACGACAGCAAGGTCAAGAGCAAGAAACCCGCCGCGACGGCAGGCGCTCCGGCGCTGATGCCGACAACGCCGGCCGGTGGTTCGACACCGCCTCCGCCGCCTTCGTTCAGCAGCGGTTCGTCGTCCTCTTCATCTTCGTCGTCTTCCGCGGCAAAAACGGATAACAGCGTTCCTCAGTTGTTCTGACAGGAGAAAAATATGAGCTTTAAGGTTTTGGAATCAGTCTTGCGCCCGTTGTCCTACTGGTACAATCAGGACAACATTGAGGAAGTGGCGGTCAACCGTTCCGGCCAGATTTGGCTGCGCCTGCGCGGCAAACGCGCCTATCCCTGGGTAATGTATAAAGACGAGAAACTCAGCAAAGAATATCTGGTCGATTTGCTCTATATTGTCGCCAATACCTATGAGCTGCCTTTTGATCCGGTCGAGGGTTCGCCGGTCGTTTATGCCACCATTCCCGGCGAACACCGTTTTTCGGCTATTGCCGGACGTAACGTCATGTATGATCAGGACGACCTTACCGGCGGTGTCGCGCTTACCATTCGTGTTCACAGCGACGACGTGGCATTCGGTCTGTCGGATTATGGTCTGACGCAGGGGCAGGCACTGCACAAAATTAATCCGTTGAAAGACATCAAAGACCCGGAAGACCCCTATGAACGTTTGTTGCTAAGCATTAAGCGCGGCGACCATATCCTGGTTTCCGGTGCGACATCAACCGGTAAAACGACTTTCCTGAATAACCTGTTGAAGATTTTGGATATCAACAAGCGTATTGTGACCATTGAAGATACGCGCGAGCTGTTGGTGCCGCATCCCAACCGCGTCCATTTGGTTTTGTCACGTACCGAACAGACCAATGAAATGGACTATGCCAAAATCATCGACTTGGTCGTTCGTTTTACGCCTGACGCCATTATCGGCGGCGAAATTTCCACCAGTAACGCCGGTGCCATCTGGGAACTGATGGGATCAGGTCACGACAACTGTCTGGCTACTATTCACGCCGAAAGTTCCGAAGCTGCTTACAAGGCCTTTACCGACCGTATTTTGCACACTTATCCGACCATCGACCGTAATAAGACAATTGAAGAAATGCACCATAAGCTGCGTGTCGTTCAAATTAACCGCGACGGCAACCTCCGCGCCATTACCGAGGTCACATAACGGGCTTATTTTTCTTCTTTGCCATTCTTATACTACAGTCACCCTCAGGCTTGCCCTGGGGGGCTTTTCTTGCTGTCATTGTCGGACTTGCCCCGACAATCTCTGGATTCCCGTGCTTTCCTTTTTCCCTTGTCATGTTTGGCGCAACGTGGGGAGCAGCTCCAGTGAAGCTGCGAACCGGCTGCGGTGCAGTCCTGTTGACGATCGGTTAAGCGACAGCGTAAACCGTAAGACTTACAGGACAAACTCGGATATAGCCGGAAATCCACGGATACAAGGCATATCCTGCAAAGAGATAACCAGCTTCTTGTCCAAAGCGTAACAGATGTTGAGCGGACAGCTTAAGGGAAGGCGCAACAGCCTTTCTTCACAGCCTTTTTCAATACTCTTTATTTTTATTTTAAACATTCCGGTCATCTCGCTGACATCGTCAATATCCCAGAGCCCCCGGGACAAGCCCGAGGGTAACAAAGAAGAGAGGAGTCCGAGTATAACTTTTATATTTATTGTCATTATCCGGCAGTCAAGGAGAGATGTCCGGCTCAAGGCCGAACACGACAAAGAAAACAAAGCCCCTCTTCCGAGGGGCTTTGCTTATTGTAAAGGCGGAATGTTAAGCTGAGCAATGCCGCCGGGACGGATTTTGACGTTTGAATAACGCATGTTTCCGGTTTCAATAACAAATCTCTGTCTTCCGGTAAGCTGCGACGCCAAATCATAAAAATCTCTGGCCGTAAGTTCCTGTCGCTGCGGATTCATTATGTACAGCACGCAGCCCTGCGTTCTTTCGGCAACACCGCAGCGGGCGCGCCCTCTCGGAACTTCGGGATTGATTACGACGCCTTGCAGACCGTCGCGAACAACCGTTTCCTGCGCAAAGAAAAACTTGGCAATGGCAAAGCCGAGGATAAAAGCAAACAATGCGCCGAAAAACAAGGCTTTTTTTGTAAACATGTTGTCAACCATAAACTGTTCGGCCAAAGGCACTTTCGGCGGCGTGATGTCGCTTTCGTCAATAAACTGCGGCTGAAAATCGCTGGCGACTTCCTGCGTATTGTTCAATGCCGGCAGATTTTCTCCCCCATCCAGAATTGCGTCAAGGTCAAAATCGTCTGCCGGAGACTGTGTCTGCTGTTGAGCCTGCGGCTGATAAACCGGTTCGGTTTTCGGTGGCATGGCGGCGGACACGCCTGCGGCATTTGACGGGTTGACGATTCTTTTAATCGGGCGTTTGACTTTTTTCAATCGGGGCCGGTTCGGATCCGGCATGCTGCCGCCTGCAGGTCGATTGATGTTGTTAAAATCTTCTGCCATTCCTTAAATCCTCTAAATTAAGTTATCTAAAATCGGTTTGGTCGTTTTCAGCGTGCGGATAATCCGCGGAACCATAAAGACCACGGTTTCCGATTTGGGTGACTTTGCGCCAAACAGTTGGTTCGGAATGCCGATAATCAGGAAGTTTTCGCCCAGACGGCTGCGTACGTCAAAATGTGTAATCTGGCCGTTGGTCGCCTCCAGCGTAATGTCCGAGAAAATTCGGTTGCCTTTTTCCAAGGAGGCTTTTGCCAGAATGGACAAGTCGGCTTCAATCGAATCACGGCGGCCGCATTTGCCGATGTCAAAGCGCGAAAACCACAGGTTTGGCACCACGAATTTCCCTTCCGCAACCGGCATAACCATTGCCTGTCTGCCTAAAAACTGGCGCAGCGTACTGATGTTCAGCTCATTGGTGGTTGTCAGAACCCGGCCGATAACACCGGTTTTGGCCGTCGTAACCGTACCGAAATAGAAGGCGTTAAGCAGCTCTTTCCATTCGACGTCTTTGCCCTTGTCATAGGGATAAATCCGGAAAACGCTCACGTCATAAGCCACCAGCGTCGGATTGCTTTCAAAATATTTAATCAGGTCCATGATTTTGTTTTTAAGTTCGAAATCAGCCTCAAACGTAACCGAATAGTCCGCCCAGTCGGTTGTCATATCCGTAATGCCGGAACCGCGCAGAACATCAAGCAGTCCGAGCATTATCGGCCGCGACTTCGGAACATACAGCGTAAAATTACCCTTGCGGCTGATGCGCATGGTCTTTTCTGATGCCTCGTAGGAATAGTAGATTTCGCCGGCATCGGCAATCATATTGATGACCTCTGAAAATTCGCCGCGCAGGTTTTCGGCCGAAATGCTGGCATAAGGAGCGTCTTTGGCAACCAGTTTGATGCCGGCTTCCTTGGTCAGCTTGTAAAGAGCTTTTTCTGCCGGCATTTTTTCAAACGAAAAACCGGTAACTTCAAAACGCGGCAAAGGGTCGTTAACGCCGTTTTTCTCCAGCCTGAAGGCCGACATGTTATAGGGCAGGGTCAGTATCATTTGCTGAGTGTCCCAGTTGACGCTGCAACGCAGGGGCGTTTCCAGATCCAGTTCGTTGGCGCCTTTGGGTGTGCGAATCATATTCGGATCCTGCGGATAAACCATATCGGCGTTCAACCGCTGGTCAAGAGGCGGCAATGGCTGCGGCTTTTCGGTCCTGCAGGCCGACAATACGGCAAAAACAGCCAGAATGCCGAAGAATTTAATTACGTTATGGGACAGAAAACTTCTCATTTCCGACTACTTGACCTCGTCTTTTGCCGGTATGGCCTGCTGTGCGTCGGGACTGACCGGTTTTTTTATTTTGATGATTTTTTTGACTTCGTGCGGTACGGCGGCCTGAGGCTGTGGTCTGGCCTGCTGCATCTGCGGATTGGATGCCGCCGGAACGGGCTGCGGAGCCGGTTGGGTACTCTGCTGCATTGTTTCTGTGGCGGCCATATTATTTTGTGCCATCAGTTTTTCCATCAGCTGGTCCATGTTCATCCCTGCGCCGACCGTTGGGTCGACCGTCTTGTCGATTTCGCCCAGAACCTCTTTCATTTTTTCAACTTCATGGGCGTCTTCCTTAATCATGTCCGGCGAAGAATTGTTTTTCAGCTCCAGCTGATACTCGGCCAATGTTTTTTTGAAACTTTCCATGCCGCCGGCAATTTTTTTCTCCACATAAGGATAAAGTTCCTTGTGTTCAAGAATATAGTCGCCGGTTTCGCTGATTTCTTCCAGAACGTCAAGGATATAGCCGTAGTACTTATATTCTTCCATGGCAATGTTGCCCATACGGATACAACGCGCTGCAATCCTTGAGATTGTGCGGTCGTAATAATCCTTGAGCAGGATATAATTGTCCAGATACCAAAGGCTTTCCTTGCTGGCACCTGTCGGCTGCGTATTCTGTTCCATGTTTGGCTCCTCACATTCTACTCTAGTTTAGCCGCGTTTTTTTGTAAATTGTTTTCTATGAGCTTTACCCAACTATATCGTCTTTAGGAATATAGGGTTCTTTGTTCTCTTTTTCATCGCTGATTTCGGCGATTCCCAAATTAAGGCCGACAACCGGAAGCGGAGAGGCGTCGTCGGCGTTTTTATAGACGTCGTCGTGAAAAATCAGGTCGCCGCTGTAAAGCGGATTGGCCGTTTCTTCGTCATTTTCTGTCACATAGGAATCCGCGGCGGCTTCTGTTGCCGTTTCCTTACTTTCCTGTGGCGTTTCGGTTTGGTCCTCGGGAATTTCCTCGTATTCCCATTCCCAGTCGCCGTCTTCGCTTTCGTCCGGTCCGGCGGTTATCTCCGCGGCCGGAACTTCTTCCGCGGTGTTTTCCGGCGGCGTTTCGGTTTGGTCTTCGGGAACTTCCTCATATTCCCATTCCCAGTCGCCGTCTTCGCTTTCGTCCGGCGCGGCGGTCATCTCCGCGGCCGGAACTTCTTCCGCGGTGTTTTCCGGCGGCGTTTCGGTTTGGTCTTCGGGAACTTCCTCATATTCCCATTCCCAGTCGCCGTCTTCGCTTTCGTCCGGCGCGGCGGTCATCTCCGCGGCCGGAACTTCTTCCGCGGTGTTTTCCGGCGGCGTTTCGGTTTGGTCTTCGGGAACTTCCTCATATTCCCATTCCCAGTCGCCGTCTTCGCTTTCGTCTGATGCAGCGGTCATCTCCGCAGCCGGAATTTCTTCCGCGGTGTTTTCCGGCGGCGTTTCGGTTTGGTCTTCGGGAACTTCCTCGTATTCCCATTCCCAGTCGCCGTCTTCGCTTTCGTCTGATGCAGCGGTCATCTCCGCAGCCGGAATTTCTTCCGCGGTGTTTTCCTGTTCGTCTGTCAGTGCGAAGTCTTTCGGCTGTTCTCCGGAATATTCGGCAATCAAATCGTCAAGGTTAAAGTCTTCATTTTGGTTTTCGGTTGCGGCAATTGCCGGCTCTGCGCTTTCCACAGCCGCATTTTCCGTTTCCGCCGCTGTCGTTTCTTCGGCCGGAACCTCTTCCCATGTCCATTCAGCGTCCTCGGCGGCCGGCTCTGCGCTTTCTGCGGCCGCATTTCCTGTTTCCGCCGCTGTCGTTTCTTCGGCCGGAACCTCTTCCCATGTCCATTCAGCGTCCTCGGCGGCCGGCTCTGCGCTTTCTGCGGCCGCATTTCCTGTTTCCGCCGCTGTCGTTTCTTCGGCCGGAACCTCTTCCCATGTCCATTCAGCGTCCTCGGCGGCCGGCTCTGCGCTTTCTGCGGCCGCATTTCCTGTTTCCGCCGCTGTCGTTTCTTCGGCCGGAACCTCTTCCCATGTCCATTCAGCGTCCTCGGCGGCCGGCTCTGCGCTTTCTGCGGCCGCATTTCCTGTTTCCGCCGCTGTCGTTTCTTCGGCCGGAACCTCTTCCCATGTCCATTCAGCGTCCTCGGCGGCCGGCTCTGCGCTTTCCGCGGGCGATTCTGCCGGCGTTTCTGTATTGGGGAACTCTGTCGGCGTCTCGGAAAGCGGCATGTCTGCGTCAATGTCAGGCAAACCGATGTTTTCGTTTTTCTCGTCTTTTTTGAATAATGAAGAAGCCAGCGACGACAGCCCGTCTTTTATCCCGTCTTTAAGTTTAGCTGCGGCCTGTACGCCATCGTCGAACAAAGAGAAGTCCAACCCGTTGGTTTCAGCGCCAGAGTCTTTATTTTTATTTTTTTTCTTCTTCTTTTTTTTCTTTTTTTTCGGAAGTTCTTCTTCGTCTTCCGCCGCATTGTTCTCGTCCGAAAAAAGCTCGTTTAACTCGTCGTTTTCTGTACCCGGATTGATTTCGGGAATCTGAAAGTCTTCCTGTTCCGCCGGACTGATCGGAATTGGCCGCGGAGTTTTGTCCTTTTCCTGTTGGATATATACCGGTTGTACCGCAACTTTCGGAGCATTTTTTGTTTGCTGTTCAAAGAACTTTTGATTCTCTTTCTGCATCCGCTCCATGGCTTCGACAATTGTTTGCGTCGAAAGCTGCTGACTTTCTTTCAGTGCTACTGAAATGATCGCCGAAAGCTCTTTGGTTTGGGTTTCGGACATTTCTCGAAACAGTTCGGACTGTGCTTTGACAATGCCTTTGACGATGTCCTCCATCGGCGGCATCGGTGTTGCATTAATCTGAATGTTGTTTGCGTTGGTGTTGCTGCTGTTGCTGGCTGCCATGGTATTATGCTGCATAATCATCTGCGCCATGCGATCCTGCGATTCCCTTATGGCGTCCAGAATTTCCCTGCTGCCGTCCGGTGAAGAAAACGAAGTTTCTTTGCCTGAGCCAAGCGATTTTACCGGCATGTTCTTTATGGCTGCCGCATTTTCCGCCAATGCCTGCGCCATTTTTTCCTGTGTCGCAATCAGAGCCGACGTCAGTTCGCTGTTGCTGCTCTTTTCAGCAAAGATTTTGGCCATTTTCTCCTGCGAGGCAATTACGGCGGCCGCCAGTTGTTTGTTTCCGGTCTGGCTTCGTTCTTCGCTGAATTTCAGTGCCTGAGAAAATGCTGCGGCAATTTCTTTGGCAAAAGATGCGTCGGCAACGATTTTCGCCGGTCCTGCATAAGTGGGGGCTGCAGGTTGCGGTGCAGCTGCGGCCGGTTGCGGCTGTGCCTGAGGAATGCTGTTTTGCAACTTGGCGTTTGCCTGAATTTGCGCTTCGGCAAGTGCAGTTGCCAAAATTTTGGCTCTGGATATTTCGTCGTTAAGCTCGGGTGTCGCCGAGGCGGTTTGAAACTCGCCCGAATGGTCGCGTGCAACGCCGGCGCTTTGCTCAAGTTCGTCGACATATTCCTGCAAAACCGAACCGCCCGGCAGAGAACCGAACATACCCCTGATTTCCGGAGGCTGTTCCAAAATCATTTTGTTAAAAGCCTCTTTTCTTTCGGTGCTGAAAATATGCAACTGGCGGAAAATATTTAAAAAGCGCTGAGCTATGATGATGGGGTCTTCCCCGTCGCCATGATTTTTCTTATACAGCTTGCGGCTGTCCGCGCCTTTTGAATAAGTGTCAACCACCTGTTTTGTCCGACTCTTGCTAACTTTTATTTAAAATTCATCCATATTACCGATTTTAGGCTCTATGTCGTAAATTTCAGGTTAACAAAAGCGGCGGGAATAAAAAAAACTCCGCCGGTCAGGCGGAGTTTGGAACTAAAGCTCAATGGCGACAACTTTATGAATTTTGCTCAAATCGTCGTTGCCGATTTCTATTCTTTCGTCCGGGTTCCAGCGCAGACCGTAAAGCTGTCCGTTTTCGTCTTCGCGGATGCTCAGTATTTTAGCTTCTTTTTCATCGACGAAATACAGGGCGATGTCGCCGACGCTGACAACATCCTGCGGGTCGACAAACAATATCGAACGGGTCGGTAACAGCGTTCCCAGACGCCTGGTACAAAGATTGACGGCATAAGCATCTTTTTTGCTGAAAAGTTTAACCGGACGCTGAACTTTCTTGGTTTCTTCGTCAAAGTCGATAATCACGTTGCCGTCTTTGCCTGCCGTTCCGTAAACGGAAATCTTGATGTTGTCCTGACTGTTGTTGACGGCGTTGGTAAAGGCGGAAATGGCGCCGCGCGGGGTAGACAGCAATTTGTATTTGGCATCGTTGCGCTGAATAATTTCTTCAAGCATGCCTTTGTCTTCCAGACTCTTGATTTCTTCTTTCAGCTCCTCGGCAGTCATCTCCAGCGCTTTGGCAATGTTTTTAAATTCTTTGTCCGAAACTTCCCGCTGTCCCATTTCAATACGATGATAAACGGAAAGGGTCATGTCGGCGCTCTCGGCAACCTCAATCAGGGTCAGGTTTTTTTCGTTTCTGATTTGGCGCAGACCGGCACCCAGCGTCTTCAGTCCGCTTTTCTCGTTAATCTTGTTTCTTCTTTCCTGTTCGCGGCGCCACGATTGGACGATTTCCTGCTGCGAATTTTGTTCGTTGACAAACAATTCCTGCAACGGGCAGTCCAGAAATTCGGCAACGCGCACCAGCTGTTCCTGATCGACGCGGCGATAGCCTTTTTCGATTTTGGAGATGGCAGAAAGGCTGACTCCCAGATGATCCGCCAGTTCCTGCATGGAACGGCCGCGCAGTCTTCTAAACATTCTTATTTGGTTCGGGAAAATAATTTCTTCCATAGTATGTTTATCCTTTTGCTGTAAAGAACAAGATTTAATGTTAAGCAAATAATAAATACAAGCGGCTTATTAATCAAGAAAATAGTACAAAAAAAGACAATTTGTGTACAAATATGCACAAAAGAAACCCGGTTTTTCGGATTCCTTTTGTGTCGGATGTCAGCGTTTGTTTCCGGAAATTACTTGGAAAATTCCTTCATCGAATTTGGCTGTCCGTAAACGGCTATCTGCTCGGCCATCAGGTCGAGGTCGTCCTGCCCGAACATGATTTTGTCCTGCGGAATTGATGCAGACAGGCGGCCGTTGGAGTCCATCGGCTTGCTGTCATATTTTGTATAATAATCGGCAAACGCATATTTGTTTTTGACTGTCGCCGTGTCTATTTTTCCGTCCGTATAGGTATAAGTTGAGCGCTTGTTGATAATGCCGTCGGAACTGTATTTGACGGCAGAACCGCTTTTGCTGATTCTTTCAACCGATGTCATTATCCGGCCATTGCTGATATTCATGCTGAAATTGGTCGTCGTGCCGTCGGCGTTGGTCTGTTTAATTGTGAAAGAACCGTCGTCGCCCCGGACAATTTCGCGAGCCGCAAAGGAAGTGTCCATATCGGCCAGTTCCGAGTTGGGCATTCTTTCTTTCAGAGCCTGTTGCAAAATAGCCGTGTTGACCATGTCCTGTCCCAAAGTCGAGTTCTGTTGGAGGGTGTTGACGGCAACCATGTTCAGCGAACCGTCGCGATTGGTCATGTTGCGACAGGCTGCGGAGTCGATTTTAATCGTCTGCTGCAGAAGCTTGCCGTCTTTGCCGTATTTGTTCTTAACCGTCATATATTTGTCGGTGGTTGTCGTTCGGTCATGGCTGAAACGGCCGAGCATCTTGATTCTGGAGCGCTGGTTGGTTACGGCAAGGTTGCCGGAAGCGTCGCGCGAAACCGTGCGGGTCGTTTTGCGGCCGTACCAGTTGCGCACGGTTGCCGTAACGCTGCCGTCTTCGTTGGTCTTGGCGTCGTCGCTTTTCATTGCCCGGTTGGCCATTCGGTTGACCTTTGCCGAATGCGCCATGTCGTGCAGGCCTTGTCCCATCTGTTTTCCGGCCCATTTGGTTCCGCCCCAGACTTTTTTGCCGGTACCGAGAGCCGCTTGTGTCGCCACATTGTTAACCATGCCGCCGAAAGGCGAACCGATTGGCTTAATGCTGAAACCGCCTTTGGAGAATGATTTGGCAAATTCTTTGGCCTGATCCAAAACGGCCCAGCCAAGCAGCATCCAGAAGACCAGTTCAAGGAATTTTACCGTCCACCAGGCCAAACCATTGACTGTGTCTAAAATAATCTCATAACCGCTTTGGGTTCCGGCATGTTTTAAACTCGGTGTCATAACCTCATTCATAATTTGTTCAATACCGGTCGTAATGATAAATATGACGATCGACAGGAACAGGAATGTAAACATGGCTGTCATAAACGTTTCCCAGACTTTGGTAACGTATTTTTTTCGCGTAATCGGGAAAGCATAGGCGGCGATGGCTACCGGAATCAGCGCCGATGCTACGCTCAATTGCAAAATAGAATCGATCAGCAGCCAAGGATAAATAACCATCAGCAGAAAAGCCGAAAGCCACAGAATAACGCCGACCAAAAGATAACCGACATGAGGCAGAAACCATAATTTCCAATATGATTCTTTGAAAAAGGCCACGCAAAGAGAGGTTGAGCCTAATGTCATAATATCAAGAATTTTGCCTTGAATGCTCTGAATGGTACAGAGAATGTTATTGCCGATAGACGATGGGATGCCGCCGTCTTCCATAACCTGGGTAAAACCGGTACAGGTCTGTCCCGTCTGCCCGGACGTTACCAGTTGCGCCAGAGCCATGCCGGTATTGAAAACCGGCGTTACAATCAGGTCGATAAATTCCTGAATGTCCGAACGCAGAATGACCACGACCACAAAGACGACAAAAGCCTGATTGAAAATGGTTTTGACCAGTATGCGGGGCTCTTTGACGTCAAAAGCCGAAATAAATTTCAGAATCGTCATAGCCAGCCACAAAGCCATTCCGATAATAACCAGCGTAACCATGGCGCCGGCCAGAGAAGTATAAGAAGCCTTGGCAATTGAACTTGCAGTATTGAACAATACCCTGAACAGGTCGCAAAAGATACAGCTGTTGAAAGAATTTCTGTATGAGTCGATGTTGCACTCGGCATCATTTTTAGAATCACCGTAAGATGTATAAGCCGAGGAACCGACAACGGCATTTTGGCTGCTGAAGTCGTTTGCCGGTACAAATTGGGGTGCGTTGTAAGTGCTCCAGTCAAAACTGAAGTCTGATTTGCCGGACGATTTGCACATCGGATCCTCCGGATTCATTTTACATTCAATCCGGCACTGATTGGGATTAAACTCGGTGTAACATTTTCCGCACAGGGATTGAATTTCGTCACACATCGGATTAATAACCGTTCCCCCGTTAGACGTTCTTAATTCAAAGTGCAGGTGATCACCGTATTTTTTCCAAGGTGTATCTCCTTGGTTGCCGCTGCAAGATGTTCCGCCGACCTGACCGATAACGTCGCCTTTCTTAACAGTTTGCCCTTGACTTACCAAAATTTTTGACAGGTGTGCATACAGAGAAACATAGGAGGAGCCTTTACCGTCTTTGCGTTCGTGTTCAATAACAATTTTTCGGCCATAGCCTTTAGAACAATTGTTTGTTTCGATAACCCTGCCATCCGCAGCCGCTGTAACATTGGTTCCTCCTACAGCTGCATAGTCCATGCCGTTATGACGGGGATTAGAACGATTACGCAGACACAGGTCTTCAGGAACGCGGTCGACATTTCCGGCAACCGGCATTGTGTTGATGCAGTTGTTGTATGAACTGTTCAGCTGCTTAAGGCATTCGGCAGAAATGTCTGTACGAGTTCCTTCCGGGCATTTCTGCCATTCGACACCGCAGTTTGCGCCGCAGTCGGTTGCTGCTGCCGAGAGGTTAATTGCCGACAGAAACGGAATCAATCCAACCGCTGCCCAAAAGGTGATTCTTTTCAAATATGTCAAAATACAGTTCATCATCTCAGTCACCTGTTACTTGCCGTTTTCCGGTTTATTGTTGTCTTCCGGTTTCTCGGGTTCGTTTTGCTCTTCAGGCCTAGAGCTTTCTCCTTCGGAAGAATTGTCTTTATTTTCCGGTTCAGGAGCCTTTTCATCGCCGAATTTCAGCTTATTGCCCATTTTTTCCATCTTTTCGCCGGCTTTTTCCATTTTCTCGCCGACTTTCTTCATGGCCTTGCCGCCTTTCTGCATGGCTTTGCCGGCCTTTTGAGTTACTTTGCCCGCCACTTCGGCACCTTTGCCCGCGCCATATACCGCGGCACCGGCAATCATCATCGGTACGCCGACAATGGCGCCCAAACCTGTTGCCGACAATCCCTTGCCTGCGGACATCAACCCTTTGCCACCGGCTTGAGCCGCTTTTCCTCCCGCTTCCACGCCTTTGCCGGCAGCCTGAACACCTTTTCCGGATTGTTCCATGGTTGCTCCGGCCGCTTTGGCGCCCTTTCCTGTGTTTTTAATGGCGGTTCCGCCGCCGCTTACCGGATTGCCGCCGCCTTTGTCGTCTTTTTCCTGATCGCCGTTGGCTTTACCTTTGAATAGACCGCGGACAAATTTTCCGGCTTTGGCAGCTCCTTCTGTTGCCTGTTTCTTTACGGCATCGGAGGCTTTGCCGCCGGCCCATTTTACCGGACGCATGGCCTGCTGTTTGGCAAAATCAGTCATTTGGGTCAGTTTGCCGTGCATCGGATCAGCGCCGCCGAAAACGCTGTCTTTGAAGAATTTGTCAACGTAATCAGAAACCGTTGATGAAATCAGCTTCATCGAATACAGGTAAACAAACAGAATAATCAGAAAATAAGGTCCGGTTAAATCAAAGGTATTTGAAATCCAAATGGCATCACCGGCTTCAATTTTTGCAAACAGTGTCGGAACGTCCCTCAGAGCCACATTAATCATTGCCAGAGCGTATGTCGTCGTCAGCGCAAGAAACACGAAAGTTCCGGCTGCTTTAAGCATAATGCTGATGACGGCGGTCACTTTCCCTTTGGTAACATTGAACGGCCACAGTCCAATAACGACCGGCAGTGCCATTATGGCAAAACCAAGCTTAAAAGAGATGTCCAGCAGATAATAACCGATACCCAGCGTCAGCATGAACCCGACAAACCAAATTAAAGCGCCGCAGAACCAGAGCCATAAGTTGACCATTTTGAACAGAGAAAAGTCCCAAGCGCCGCCATTCATAGACCAGCAGGTCATCGCGTGGCCGATAACCAGATTGGTAGAAACGTTTTTATCCAGATTTTGGGCAAAGAACATGATTCTGTTCATTACGTCGGAAGAAACGATTTCCGTTGCGGCTCCGCCGTCCGGTGCGGAGATGGTCGGAACGGTTACGGCATAGTTGGCGTTCAGTTCGGGAGCTCCGGAAATGTCGCTGGTTACGCTCATAAAAGCGATACCAAAGTCAGCGCCGGCAGTCAGCAGCGGGTTTATCGTATATTTGATTAATACGCCCAGTCCGGAAGTAATCAGAATATATGCAACCATAACCTTAAACAAAAAGACGGTTAGGGTGTTCATCATGGCGCCCGGCTCAATATTAGACAAAGATGAAACGTTTTTCATCACAAAGAAAGCCATCCAAACCAAAGCGCCGAGCACCAGCAGTTTTACGCCCGCTTCAGATGTGATGTCATAAGCTTTGCTGCAGGCGTTTAAAAATGTTTCCATCAGAGTTTTGATAATCACGCAGGAATAGCATTTCCCCTGATAGAGTTCCTGCATCTTTGCGATATTGCATTTGGCAATAAACTGGGCAATTTCGATTGAACCGTATGCCAAAGTCAGGTAGGATTCAATGTTTCCTTCTTCATCAACGGTGCTTCGGTTTCCGACGCCGGTGGCCATACTGGTAACCGAATATGTGTTCTTTTCTCCTTTGCTGCCCTCAACTTTTTCAATGGAAAGGGCTTTAACTCTGGAGAAAAAACCGGGATTTCTTAATTTTTCAATTTCCTTGTCCGTATGACATTCAAAAACAGAGTTATCATGTACGGTCATGTCTGGAGCTATGCCACCACGGGTAATAGTTATATCGTATCTTATCTTGTAACATTTCTGCCCTTCCGGACATCCGTCAGGATTATTGGCGCCACAAGCTTCGCCGGCAAAAACGGCGGCCGGGAACAAAAAGCACAGCAGCATTATGAAAACGCCTGTCTTCATAAGTTTGCTGATGTTTAATATGTCGGTTAACCGTTTCATCGTTTTGGTCCTTAATTCTTGGCAAATTAACTACTTGCCGCCGCTTTTGATTATTTTCCATGCGTCGCGTATCTTTCTGGCACCGCCGAACGTGACAATGCTCAAGGCGCCCCAGAAAATCTCAGCAGCCAGTTTGCCGGCGCGTTTCTGGAAAGCGGAGTCGGAATTTCCGCCTACCAGACTGTCCGTTACCTGTTGAGCTATGTTGACGCTGGAAACTATCAGAAAAGCAATCAGCATGATGCACATAAACGGAATACTGAACTCGGCAAAAGAATCTTTGGTAACGCTTTTGTCGAAAATGTCGGAGTTGTCACTGATAATCTGCTCCATAGCCAATAGTGCCATAGACATCATAACCGCCATAAACATCATTAGCGCCGCCGAATTTATAATGGTCAGAAAACCGTTTTTTGCCCAGCTTGACGTCTGCTTAAAAGCGTAAGACATGACCAGAATCGGCAATATGACCGCCATCATTGTAAAGCGGAAAATGCTGTCAACCAGATAGAAGACAAATCCGAGCTTGACGAATGTAAAGCACAGTAGGATAAACAGGCCTGTTATTAACGGCATAAATCCAGGTGCGGCCATAACTTTGAACGAAAGGTAGAACCCCAGTGTCAGACGCTCATTAACGGCACAAATCATACAATTCATCATGGATCTCGGTCCGTCGGGGAAAGACAGGCTTTCTATTGATGCTTGGCCAAGAGCCGGTGCCGTACACATTACCGGCTGGCTCGGCGTTATCAGTTCCTGAAAGAACTTGATGACAACACCGTTGTTGACCTTGAAGTTGCTTCCGTCGCCGGTACTGTTCAAAATTGCCGCGCCAAGTTCCAAAAATGCATAGTAAATCGGGAAAACAACCGTATTCAGCAGCCACAAAATCTGCGTTGTCGAAGATGCAATTAACCCGCAAATCAAACAGACAAACAGCTTTCGGACAATTTCGTTCCATATTTCAGCCGGAGAATCTTCCGTAAACGAACCGACAAACTTTAACAGGCGAAAAATTGTCCAGAGCGCAAAAGCAATCATCATCAAAGGCAATGCGCCGTCGGTAATTTTGGCATACATGCCCATGGCGACTTTGCCCATATTCTCGTAAAGCAAGTCGATTATTCCGGTCTGCCAGCATTCTCTGTGTTGATTAGCCAGTTCTTGTTGTCCGCTGTCGTCTTTTACGGATAAAGCCGCACGCTTATCTGCATTCAGAGATGTTTTGCCCTCTTTAGGAGAATCGCAGGCCGTGAGCATGAATGCCGCAAAAAGAACAACCAGCATCACTCTTAAAATCTGTTTTATGTTCACGTCCTTAAACATCGTCTTAGTCCTAAAACTTATTTAAAGTTCCATCCGTTAATATTGGCGCTTTGTTCCGTACGGTAATTATTGCCGTATTTCTGTTTCATAATGTTGTCAATTTCTCTGTCCGATATGCTCTGTTCCCTTTCTTTCTGCATCTCGTCCATTTTTTTCAGGTTTTCCTGAACGATTGCGTCATTTTCTTTTTCATTTTTTCTTTCTTCGGTAGCCTGAGCCGTAAATTCGTTAGCCTTTTGGTCGGAAGAGCCTGCCTGTCTCATTACCGCGTCTTTTTCGGCACCGTCAGCCATGCTCTGGGCTTTTTGCCGCAAAGCGGTTGCTTTGTCTTTTTCCTCTTTTGCCTGAGCTTCAAAATTGCGGGCGCGTTGAGCCGCTGCGTCACGGTTGGCCGTCGCCTGTCCGCACCGCTCGGACACTTGTTTGTAAATTTCGGAATTGTTGGCAAGATCCAATCCTGCGGCCTGTTTGCGGTTGAACTGGTCAATCTGCCGCTCTCTTGCCGCTTCCGGACTTGTCGGCGCAGTTCCTTCCGCTCCGGCCTGATTCGGTTTGGCCGTATTAGCAGCCGTTACCGGTTTAGCCGGTGTTGTCGGCCGCGGTGCGGCATTTTCGACTCTTTCGGCCTGACGGGACTGCTCGGCCGTTACCGGAGAAGCACCGCCTGACGAAGAAGAGAAGGGAGCCGGCGCCGGAGCGTCCGAACCGCGAAGCCGGGATACGGGAGCACTGCTCTTGCCGCCGCCTGACCGTCCGAAACTGAAAACTTTTCCCAAAGCTGAAACGGCTTTGTCTCGAGCCTGCCGTAGCTTCGGCGTAACACCGGTGGCATTGCCGACCAGTTTTGTCCCTTGCCATGCCGTTTTGCCGGCTCCGAGTGTTGCCGCTTTGGCAACGTTATAACCCATGCCGCCGATTTCTGGAGCAATCGAGCTGCCGCCACCGCCGCCGGCCATGCTTCCGGCCAATTCGGTTGCCTGACTGGTCAGCTTAAATCCGAAAATACAGCTGGCGATCAGAATGAGGAAGCCTGCAAAACCGATGTCCAGCAGATTTTTAAGAGTGGTAACTTCATTTGAATTTAATGCATTGACAACCGCCTTCATACCACCCGAAACGCCGGACATTGATTCGCTCATTAATTGAATGTTAATGCTGACGACGAGCCCCATGAATACATAAGTAAAGAAAGTATTCATAAACATCGTAAAGCCTTGCGTCGTGTATTTGGAAGTAACTTTGAACGGCCAGCTGGCAATCAGAAACGGCATCAAGGCGCCGACAATCCCTAACCGTACGGTTGCGTCAACCAGATAAAAGGCAAAAGCCAGCGACAGCAACCATGCGAAGACCCAAATGATTAAACCTTCAAAAATCATGGAAAGATCAGGGAATTTAAAACTTGTAACAGTCGTCAGAGCGCCCATGTCAATAGCACCGGCATTCCGGGCAACGCACATCAGCGAGGAACCGATTGCCTGCGGAACGGCCAGTTCGGCCTGAACCGCTTTGATGAAACATTCCAACTGTGTATACAGATACCCTGGCAACAGCCCGCTGCTCAGACCGCTTAATTCTGACGAAGTGTCACAAGCCTGAAGATAAGAGTTTTCTCCTGCCGAAAGCAGAGTCATGCCAAATTCCATACCTGCTTTCAATAATGGTCCCAATACATAACCGTAAATGGCAGTTGCATCTCTCAACAGCAAAAAGGCGACCAAAACTTTAAAAGCCTGTGTCAAAAGCTCGGTAATGTATTTCGGCGCATCCATTTTGGTAAAGGAAGAAACTTTGCCAAGCAAAGAAAAGGCAACCCACAAGGCAAATCCAACCAAAAGCACGTTGGCAAAGGCTTTGGATAATGCGGCATAAGAACCGCTGGTCATTCTCTGCGCCGCATTAAAGATTTTCAGAAACAGCGGGCAAAAAATACAACTCCGGCCTTCAGCCAGTTTCATTGGCAGCGGAATACAGCCGCGTGTAACGCCGTTGATTGATTTTGCCGTTTCTCCATCATACTGAAAATATAGTTTTGAACCGTCAGAACCGGTATATACATAAATAGCAGCTTCTGCAACGTCTAGAACTTCATCAGCTTCATCACAGGCTTTGTTTTTTGCTTCTTTGAGTTGTTTCAATTCTTCTTGCAGACGTCTTTTTTCTTCTGTATATTTATTGTATGCCTCAGGATCGTTAATTTTTGTCGTTGCGGTCATGACAAAACCAGTAACTGATGTACCAACAGCACTTGTCGTGACAGTTCTGTTTATTTTTACATCAATGTCAGATATTTCTTTTTCTTTGTCTTCAACTTTCTTTTTGGCATCGGCACAGTTTTGTTTGACTTGGTCAATAACGTCCTGATCTTTCTTGTCGCCAAGTTTTGTGGCTCCGACAAAAGTTTCGACTTTTTTCTCGGTTGCGGCATTGGCTCCTTCTGTCGCAAAAGCCTCGCCTGCAGCTGACATAAACAGAAGCCCGATAAACAGGCCGAATACATATTTCCAACTACATTTTGTCATCGTCGTCTTCCTTATGCCAAGGATTGCCAAGTACCTTAAAAGCAGCCAGCAAAACCGCAATTACCAAAACGAGTGAACCCCAGAAAGCGTACTTTGTGGTAAACCAGCCGAAAAAATCAATATAATAAGCAAGGGCAATTGCCAGAATTATTCCTATATTAATCAGTACGGCTCTCATCGGTTCCTCATTTTAAAGCTATTCCATGCTATTTAGATTGTAGCATATAAAAGTAAAATATTTTGTTACAGTTTTTTGATTTTTTTGATTTAGTTGAATTTCCCTTTGGTCAGAAATTTTACGCAGGCTTTAACGACTTTGTCGTTGTTAAAGACGTTGTAGTTGACGTTGCTGACATGAATAACCTCCTTTGCACCCTCCAAATCGGATTCGCCCGGCGTCGGCAGAGATTTTTTTAACGATTCCGAAAGCATGTTGGTCAGATTCTTGCCCGGAAAGTCCGTTGCAATGATGCCAAACTCGGTTTCTTTGGGAAAGTTTGGAATGAAAATCATGTTGTTCGGCGAAACTTCTTTCAAAATCGGGCCTAGCAACCATCTGAAAAAACTGTATTTTTCAAGTTTGGCAAAGAGCTTGCTGCCTTGATTCGGCGGACAAACCTGCACAATGCGCCGGATTTTGAGCTTTGTCTGCCAAGGCGATTCGAGAGCCATCAGTTTACGCAGCACAATTCCGCCAACGCCTTTGGTTACAAAGGAGACTTCCTGCACGTCTTCAAGATGGTTTAACAGAAAATCCAACTGCCGGACGTGTGAGTCGATTCGTTTGCGGGTCGACGGATAGTTTATTGCCGCTGCCATCATACCTTCTTTTAATACGGCGCGCCATAAGGGTTTGAAAATGTTTTTGCTGTCGCCCAGACCGTGCAGCATGATTACCATATGTCCGCGCTGTCGCGATATTTCATAGATTTCAATATAGTCAAGAAAAGCCCGGCGGCAGTTTTCGAAACCGCCGCTTTGACGCTGAATGTCCCACGGATCAAGAAGCCTGTATTCTTTGGTGCGGTAATTTCGCTGGATTCGCCATTTCTGATAAAAGAAAACGTCTTCCCAAAGCTGGCTGCCGCCCATCGTGAAAAATTCAAACCGCATTTGATGCTCCCTTTATTAATAGCTTGAAGCATTCGGATTCGGAATTGCCGTAATCGTTACTTTGGCCTTGTCCGAACCGTCGGAAAGAATCAGAATCTGCACGGCACGATTCTCCCGTACGTAAGTCATATGGCTGATATCAGCCCGAACCGTTGCAATTTCTTTCCATTTCAGTTTGGGCATCTCCGACATATAGAAGTCAAAAACGCTGCTTGCGTTATACGGAGTCGTAAATACCAGGCTGCCGATCCAGTTGTCGCCGGTGCCCAAAGCCTTTGTTTCTTCCAGATCTATATAGGACTGGTCAGGAAAAGGAACGTCCGGAAAATGGGCAAAAGCCGGCGGAATCGCCGAACCGTCAACCCCGGTCAAAACCGGCTTCTCCGAAGCGCAGGCCGAAAGTATTAAGACTAAAGCTATAACTAAAATGTTGTTTTTTAACATAATTGCTACCTTGTATCAAAATTACAGTTCGTGTATTGTAAGTATTGTATCGCACATAAGGTTAAAAAAATGGAAATAACGGGGCGTATTTCCACATGCGAAAATTCCACATAAATTTCTTCATACAATCAATGGGTTAGAAAAAATGTGAAAAAAAATCAAATTTTTTTAATTTTTTGTGTTGACATATGACGGCGACTGTCATATAAACCTGCTCACCGGCTGCGAGTTAGCCAAGTGCAAAATCGCCCGGTAGTTATAGAAGAGAGTAAATAAGTGGATAAGAGGATACGCAGACGGCGGGTAT